>Ga0255169_1000005_pt1 | contig 557874 bp, 446 predicted proteins | sample Atl_Miss_RepC_8d_FD_183179 | JGI IMG/M metagenome (GOLD analysis project Ga0255169, IMG submission 183179) | Freshwater microbial communities from Altamaha River, Georgia, United States - Atl_Miss_RepC_8d | ecosystem: Environmental > Aquatic > Freshwater > River | place: USA: Georgia...
ATCCTGGGGAGGAAAGATTGCACTGGGCCTCGAAATTCGCAAACCCGGTCTGGTGGATGGATTCCTGCTGATAGCGCCGGGATTTTGCCCCAAGGTTCAGCCTTCCCGAAAGGAAAGGATCAAGATCGCCCTCAGCAGAGTGACCAATCCCCGCAAGCTATTTAATATTCCATTGAATGACCCTGAGTTATTTACCGCCAATCCGGCGGCCCAGAAATTTCTACGGGAAGATCCGCTGGCATTAAGGCAGGCAACAGCAAGGTTTTTGCTGGATAGCGTTCGGTTGGATTTGTATCTGCAAATTTTTCCAAGAAAGGTTCTGGTGCCGGTGTTTCTTGTTTTGGCCGGACAGGACCGGATTATCGACAATGAAAAAACCAGAAAGTTTGTTCAAGCCACGGTGAGTGGGCCTTTGCAAGTGGTTGAATACCCAGAGGCACACCACACTTTGGAATTTGAGCCAGAGCCAGGCAGGTATATCCATGATATGCTTGCCTGGCTGGATGCCCGTCAGAGCGGTTGATTATTCCAGATCTTTCCAAATGTTCACGGTGCGGGAAACGGTGATTCCGTCTTCCTCGTAGGTGATGCTGGCAATACCTTTGCAGGTGCCAAGCACGTCCAGAACCGTTTTGACCTGGCTGCGAATGCCAAGGGCTTCATCCAGACCCGGGGGCATCTGGTCGAGTCCATAGCCAATCCACGCACTTAAAAACTTCAGGAACTCGGTGTTGTCGTAAAGTAAAAAGCCACTGGCATTCTTGTTGGCACCAGCAAGCTTTGCAGCAGCGGAACCAAGAGGGGTTTTCTTGAGTAGCCGTTCCGCATGTTCAAAAGAAAGCGTGAAGGCAGAAAAATCCTTACCAACCACGGCGCCGGGTTGAAGGCGATTATCAACCACACCCAGGTCCGGGATCGGGAAGTAATAGCTCTTGGCGCCCGCGATTTCCTTCGTGGCTGGTGTAGGAATCTTGTACACACCCAACATGCCGCTTGGGTCCAGTTCTGCCCCGGCTTTTATAAGCTTGTTAAGGCCTTCGCGGTATTCGCTAATGGCCTTGGTGAACTTTTCAGAATCAGCCAGGCCGAAGAATAGCCCAAGCTCCAGCATGGGCAGTTCTTTCTTGGACTTGGGCATCATCGGGCTCCACTGCTTGCTGGTGATTTTTCCATCCAGCACAAGTCCTATTTGGCCGTCCTTCATGGCAGGGTTCAAAAGGGTTTCCGTGGTTTTGGCCAGCGAGGAGAAGATCGGTTCGGCCTTCTTCAGGAATGCCTCCACCTTTTCCTTGTCATCCCCGGGAATGTTGGGTAAACCAAAATCCTTGAAGTAACCGTAGGCAACCTTTGCCCACTTGATACCCAGTGAGGCAGCGGATTCATCCACTTTGCCACGCATTACCGCTGCCAAAATAGGGTTGCCGCCCATGTTTTCCAGTAGGCCGAGCGCCTTTGATGAATCCAGATAAGTATTGCTGGCGTAGTTATAAAGCAAAGATTCGCAACCATCCTTGGTGTTGAAACCAATTCCCACGAACGCACCTGGCTTAGGAATGTACTTTTCGAAATCCTTGAAAAGGTTTTTCATGTCCTTCTCAAGCCTTGTGGTAAGTTCCTTGGGAAGGTTGGCTGCCTTTAACTGTTCAAAAAGATCCTTGGAAAGTTCGTTCAAGTCCTGATTGGTGCTTTGAAATGAGGAGATGAACTTTTTGCTGACATAGCTGATGTCCGTGATCTTTTTGCCGGCATGCTTGCCTAGAACCTGAATCTCCTTGACCGAGGTCACTGATTTGCCCTGGCCCAAGCTGGCAAGAAACTTGGTGTTCGGGCCGGTGGTGAAGACAAGGTAATCCTTGTGGATTCCGATGGCTGCAACCACCGATAGTTTTTTCAATTTGGCTTTCAGCTTCTTTTCCAGTTCCTCATCCAGATCGGGTATATCCAGATCGTCCAGGGGTAGTTCAGCTCCCTTGATGGTGACAGTGATGAAGTCAGATCCCTGGATTTTCTCTTTCTTTGCGCTGATTTTAGCAGGGCCTTTGCCAACCTTGTCCATGTTCTTTTCAAGGAAGCCCATCACTTCCTCGCCAACCTTGGAGCCTTTCAGCCCAAAGGCCACCAGAATCTCTGGTACCTGAAGCTTATCGGCATCTTCACCAAGGGACTCGATCATCGCCCGAATTTGGGCCTGACTTTTTTCCTTGGGGTCGGTGTTAAACTTACCCTGCAGCAGGTCGGTAAGTGGGGCCATTCTTCCGGCGTTGGCAGCATTCATCAGGGTACTAATGGAATCCGCGGTGTTCGGGCCGCCCGCTACCACAAGTTCATGCGAGGCAAGTTTGGCCAGCGCATTAAGAACTTTCATGGCAACGGCTTGTTTCTTTTCAAAATTCTCGTCGCTGGCTTTGGCGCCTTCAAAGGCTTCATCCATCTTTGCCTTGATCATCTTGGTGACATTCAGATCCTTCAGCTTGGCCCAGGCCTTGCTGTTGATCAGGGTGTCGCAGGCTTCCTTCAGGTTGTAATTAATGCTGAAAAACGAGGTGTTTTCTGGAAGCAACGGCAGGAATCCGCCGGGTAGCTTGGAATCCTGCTGGGCTTTTAAGGTTGCCTGTGAAAGAGGACCCGCCAAAAGCAGTCCGATGGAAAGACAAAATAATGCGGCTATGGATTTTTTGAACATGCTTCACTCCAATGAAATACCCGCCATCCGGTGGCAAGAAGGGTTGTATTGTTGAAGTTAAGCTAGCAGGAACGGCCCAAATTCACAACATGGGAATTCAGGCCGTTGGGGAAATCTGTGAAGAAATGATTAGAAGTCTCCTGTGCCACGCTTGCTCCACCACGGTAGCATTCCACCGCCATCAATGGTGATAAGGCTACCGGTCATGTATTCGGAAGCTGGGTCTGCCAGAAACACAATTCCCCGAGCGATTTCCTCGGGTTTTGCAAGCCTACCCATGGGGAGGAAAGAGCCTGCCTTTTGCAGGGTGTCCTCGGTGAAGAATTTACGTTCTCCCGGAGTGTCGGTCCAGCCAGGGTAAACGGTGTTCACACGAATCTTGTGACGGATCAGTTCAATGGCGGCGGTTTTTGCCATCATGTCCAGGCCGGCTTTGGCCATGTTGTATGCCATGCAGGAAGGATAGGGCACCACCGCATGGGGCGAGCTGACAATCACCACGCTGCCACCTTGTTTTCTCTCTATCATGTGGGGGGTTACCGCACGCAGCACATGAAATGCACCCCACATGGTGACATCAATAGTCTTGTGGAATCCTTTCATATCTGCCACATGGAACATCTCGCGGTCGCTGTACACTGCGCTGGAAACCAGCACATCGATGTGAGAATAATGCTTCACCACATCTGAAACCATGTTTTCCACGGCTTGCTGGTCCACTATGTCCACTTTGTAAAGCAGGCACTTTCGACCCAGGGCCTCAATCTGTTTTTTTGCATCAAGGGCGGATTCTTCCATGGTAAGGTAATTCAGGGCGATATCGGCTCCCTCACGGGCAAGGGCGATGGCTCCCGCCTTGCCAATGCCAGAAGATGCCCCGGTTACCAGCGCCACTTTTCCTGCAAGCTTCATGAAGCAATCTCCCACAAATGCCCTAAAGTAAACTTGGAATCATCCTATGGTACGATGGCCGTTCGGGGGAGGAAAGACTTGAACAAGGATGAAAATCAAAAAATTGACCCACCCTGGAGAATTCCAGGCGCGGCGTATGTGCACATACCTTTTTGTGCCCATCACTGCAGCTACTGCGACTTTGCCATTGCCACGGGCAGGGATGATCTTCGGGAAGATTATCTGACAGCGCTGGAGAATGAGTTGCGAACCTTGGGAAATCCCCGCCCCGTGAACACCTGGTTTCTCGGAGGTGGTACCCCCACGCAGCTCTCCCCCACACAGTTGGAACGCCTGATTTTAATGCTAAAGGAATGGCTGCCGCTATTGCCCGGAGGGGAGTTTTCCATTGAGGCCAATCCGGATGATTGCAACCCGGACCGATTGCGAGTTTTGTTGCAAGGTGGGCTTACCCGTTTAAGCCTGGGTGTGCAGTCCTTCCAGGAACCGGTGCTACAGTTTCTGGATCGCAGGCATGATCCCGGCCAAGTAATGCGGGCCATCGAAAATGCCCGCACACTGGGTTTGAAAAACCTCAGCCTGGACCTCATCTTTGGTTCGGCTGGCATGACCCTTGATATGTGGAAATTCGATCTTCAAGCCGCACTGGATTTGAAGCCAACCCATCTTTCCACCTATGGCCTTACCTATGAGAAGGGAACACCCCTTTGGAAGAAGATGCACCGGGGCGATCTGATTCCCCTGGGTGAAAGCGAGGAGCTGCATCAGTACGAGTTGGCCATGGATCTGCTGGAGGAAAAAGGATTTGAACACTACGAGATTTCCAGCTTTGCCCAGCCGGGATGGCGCTGTGCGCATAACCAGGTCTATTGGGCTAATCATGCCTATTGGGGTTTTGGCATGGGCGCGGCAAAATATGTGGCGGGGGTTCGCTCGGTAAACAGCAGAGATCTTGCCACTTATATCCGCAAGGCCACCTTGGGTGAGGATGCGGCCTTTCAATCGGAACAACTCGAACCCCACGAAGAAGCCCGAGAAACACTGGGATTGAACATGCGCAGAATGGAAGGCGCTTTTAGGCCGGAATTTCTGCAGCGCACCGGTTACGAATTGGACGATGTTGTGGGTGTGGAAAAAAACAAGCTCGTGGAGCAGGGCCTTTTGCTGGATGATGGCCAGAGATTGAGGCTTAGCCGCAAGGGACGACCACTGGCGGATTGGGTGATTACCAGATTGTTCCAGGATGCCCATTAACCCCGGCTTCATTCTTCCGGGGTTTCTACCTCTTCATCCTCAGGTGTAAACTCCCGCAACATCGGGGCATCCGGTGGATTCCAGATTCTGGTGATGTAGATCAACGCAATGGCATCGTAAAGAAAATGAACCATCATGGGTGCCAGCAAGTTTCCTGTCCAATGGTAAAGCCAGCCAAGGTATACCCCCATCACGGTAGCCAGCAGAAAATAAGCGGGTGTCAGCGAATGCATGAATCCAAAGGAAATGCTGGAGGCGAGGATGGCACTCCAAATCGGAGTATCCTTGGCGAGCCATCCTTGAATGACACCGCGAAATATCATTTCCTCGCCAACACCGGCAAGCAGGCTGATACCTATCAGGTCCACCATGGTGCATGGGGACATCATGGGGCGAAGGGTGTGCAGGCTGATTTTTCTTAAAGGTTCCAGGAACCCAAGCCGCAGATGAATCAGCATTAAAAAAAGTGGAATCAAAGGCAATGTGGCCAGGACTCCCCAGCCAAGATCCGATGCTTGGTACCGGAATTGTTCCAGCGGATGCGACCCCAACATCCATCCCAGCGGATAAGATCCCAGAACCAATCCGCCTTCCACAAGGACTGCAAGGATGACAACTTCCATCCGGCTGCGGGGCAATTCTGGTTCTTCGTCCATGGGCTGGTTGCTCTGGATTGTTTGGCTCAATTCCTCAAGACTCATTCTGGGCAGTATGGCATCAGGGGGCAAGGAGGAATCAGGAAAGGATTTCCTTAACCACCCTGCCATGGACATCTGTCAGTCTGAAGTCGCGCCCTGCGTATCGATAGGTGAATTTCTCGTGGTCGAAGCCCAACAATTGCATGATGGTTGCGTGGAGGTCATGCACATGGACCTTGTTTTCTACGGCTGCGAATCCAAATTCGTCGGTTGCTCCCACAACAGTGCCACCCTTTACACCACCACCCGCCATCCACATTGAGAAACCATGATGATTATGGTCGCGACCATTGATCTTGCCAGCGTTGGCGCCTGGTGTGGGTAGTTCCACGGTGGGGGTTCTGCCGAACTCACCGCCCCATACCACCAAAGTATCCTCGAACATTCCCCGTTGTTTCAGGTCGGCAAGCAAAGCCCAGATGGCCCTATCGCATTCTTTTGCCAGCCTGCGGTGGTTTATCTCAATGTCATCATGGCTGTCCCATGGCTGACCAGCGCCATGCCAAACCTGCACAAACCGAACCCCGCGTTCGAGCAGCCTTCTGGCAATGAGTATCTGTCTTGCCTGTACGCCGGGGCCATACATATCCAGAATATGCTTTGGTTCCCGGGTTACATCGAAGGCATCGGCGGCATCCATTTGCATGCGATAGGCCAGTTCGAAAGATTGGATGCGGGATTCCAGGCGCTTTTCCTCGGGGCGTTTCTCGGCGTGAAGTGTGTTGAGCTTTTGCAGCAGATCCACTTGTTTGCGTTGTTGGGGTGTGGCGAGTTGTTTGTTGCGGATATTCTCGATGAGTTTATCGATCTCGGTATGGCGTGTATCGATGTAGGTTCCCTGGTAGATTCCCGGAAGAAAGCCTGCCTGCCAGTTCTGGGATTCCTGAATGGGATAACCCCCCGGGCACATGGCTATGAAGCCGGGCAGGTTTTGGTTTTCGGTGCCAAGCCCATAGGTGACCCAACTTCCCATGCTGGGACGAATCAGCCTGGCTTCGCCGCAATTCATCAAAAGTAGTGACGGCTCATGATTTGGCACATCCGCATGCATGGAACGAATGACACACATGTCATCAATGTGTTGTGCGGTGTTCTGAAAAAGCTCGCTGACCTCGATGCCGGAGGCTCCGTATTTTTGAAACTTGAAAGGGCTGGGGAAGGCGGCTCCTGTTTTGCGTTCGGTGCGAGGGTTTTCCACGGGAAGGGCCATGCCGGCATATTTTTCCAGCGACGGCTTGGGATCAAAGGTATCCACATGGGATGGGCCCCCATTCATGAACAGGTGAATGATCCTTTTTGCCTTGGGTGAAAAATGGGAATTACGTACCTGAAGGGGGGAAGTCTCCGCGGCATAAGACTGCTGAAGCATGCCGCCCAACGCCAGGGCACCCATCCCCATTCCACTGCTTTTCAATATGTCCCTTCGGCTGAGCATGGCGGTGTTCCTGTCAGTCAATGAATTGGAATTCGTTGGATGCCAGCATGACCTGCGCGATCTGAAAAAATCCCGCGGAGGGGCCGGAGGCAATGAATTCTTTCAGGGAGTGTAATTCTTCGCTGGTTGGATGTCGCTGGTATGCCTGCCTGTACATGGCAACTAGCCTGGCTTCTTCATCGGGGGCATTTTCAAAGCGCTTGGAGAATGCCAAGGCTTGTTCCTGCACAAACGGCGAATTCATCATGAACAATGCCTGTTGGGGTACGGTGGTTTCAAATCGCTTTGGGCTGTGGGTGTCCGGCAGTGCGAAATCAAATGTGCGTAGGATTCCGGGAAGATTCTGCCTGTCGATAAAGGCGTATAGCGCCCTTCGGGTGTTAAATGGGGCTGCGAACATTTCCACGCTTTTGCCACATACCGATTCATCCAGCTTGCCTGCCACTTGCAACAGGCCATCGTGCATGGTCTCAAAATCCAATCGATGGCGGTTCATGTGGCTCAGAAGAATGTTTTCAGGGTCTTTGGATAAAGATGCGGCACTGGCTGTGCTGGTCTGGCGGAAGGTCTGGGAAAGAAGTAGTTCCCTTAGCAATTGCTTGGTGGACCACCCCTGCCGCACGAATTGCCCAGCCAGGAAATCCAACAGTTCCGGGTGCGTTGGAGGATCACTTCGAATTCCAAAATCGCTTGGGGTTTTCACCAGGGCAGAACCAAAGACATGCGACCAAACCCGGTTGACCCAGACCCTTGCGGTGAGCGGGTTTTCCGGGTTTGCTATGGCCTGAGCTATTTCAAATCTGCCACTACCAGAGGTGACGGGCTTTCTTGTGGCACCGCTTATCAGTTCAAGGTATTGCCTGGGAACTTTGGGGCCGCGGTTGCCTGGGTTGCCACGAATGAAAACAAATCCCTCGGCGGGGTTGGCATTGTCCAGAAGAGCCATTGCCTTGGGTGGAGAACCCGGATGCGTATTTACCAACTGTTTGATGCGATTGTCATAGGGCTTGATCTTCTCGCTGAACTTGCGGGGTTCCTTGGCTTTCATCTCCGCGTTTTCTTCGGTGAATTTTCTTTTCTCTTCCTCAAGCCTGGAAAGCTCGGCACGAAAGGATTCACCCTCGGGACCCTGTATTTGAATTCCCAAGTCTGGAAGATCGCCAGGTTCATGGCTGCTGGCAAGGATTGAATAAAGCGAATAGTAATCTTTCGTGGGAATGGGGTCATATTTGTGGTCGTGACATCTTGCACAGCTAAGGGTCAGCCCTTGGGTGGTTCGGCCAATCACATCAATACGGTCATCGATAATGTCATGAATATTGTTGATGAACCTTCTACCCACGGTTAGGAAACCCAAGGCTGCCAGGTCTGACTTGCGGGCACCCGACTTGGGATTGTCCGCGGCGATCTGGTACATCACAAATTTGTCGTAGGGCAGGTCTTCATTGAACGAATGGATCAGCCAGTCCCTGTAGGTGTAAGCGTAGGGATAGGTGCGATCTACTCCGACCCCGATGTAACCTTTGTTGTCGGCGTAACGGGCCAGATCCATCCAGTGCCTGGCCCACCTTTCCCCAAAATGTGGGGAATCCAAAAGCGAGCGCACCAAGTTCTCATAGGCGTTCGGATGGGTGTCTTTCTCAAATGTTTCCACTTGTTGGGGAGTGGGCATCAGTCCCAAAAGCACAAGGTAAAGTCTTTTCACCAGAGTTCTACGATCTGCTTCAGGGGAAAGCGAAAGACCTTTTTCCTCGAGTTGCGATTCAATGAACTTGTCCAGTGGCCTTTTTGCCAGATCGTTTCTTGAAACTTGTGGAAGGGGCTTGGATTCGATTTTTCGAAAGGCCCAGTGAGAAGAGAAGTCGATTTTGGTGGCGGCGGTATTCTTGGGGCTCTCGTCCGGCCAGGGGGCATTGCGAGATAACCAGGTGCGGATATCCGCGATGACCGGATCAGGAAGTTTGCCTTTGGGGGGCATTTTCTCTTCGGAATTATAATGCAGCACTTTCATGAGCCGGCTTTGATCCGCAGGCTTGGTGGCATCGAAGAGAGGGCCGGAGTCTCCTCCCTTTAAAAAGTGTGACTTGGTATCCAACCTTAAACCGCCTTGCTGTTTGGATTCTCCATGGCATTTGGTGCAGTGTTCCAGAAACACCGGCCGGATTTTCTTTTCAAAAAAATCCAGTTCCTCTGCGGATGCAGGGTTGACGTTGGGTAACAGGATGGATGTTAGAAGCAAGTTTAGCATTATTCTAATATCGGCAAGGCTTTATGGACTTCTGTCATTATAGGGGAAGTAAACGATTTAAATTCATCGGGCTTTTACAAATCTGCGGGATTTAAGGTGGGTAGAAGCCATCCTCACCTTCCCGAAGGTTACAATTGCCATCCAAGGCCTTCACCAAGGCCATCTGCCCGAAATGGGTGTTGGATAGAATCCGCAGCGAATTTCTTGCTGCTTCGGGGGTGCTGGCTCCGAAACCGCCATTGCTATCGTGAAATTCCTGAACCACAACTACCTCCGGGCCTATGCTCAATATTTGTTCGGCAAACCTTTTCGGGTTCTCGATTGGCAGGGTGGGGGTGACACACACTCCAACCCGGATGTTAGCTTTTCGCAAAAGGCGAATGGCTTCCCAGCGTTTTTCCAAGGTAGGAGCCTTGGGTTCCAACTGGCGGAAAACCTCTTCGCTGTCGGTGGGTACGGAAAAGTTCACTTTCAGGTGCTGGAATTGGGGCAGCAAATCGATGTCCCGAATGATCAGGGGCCCTCTGGTCTGGATGAGAACCCTTGGTTGGTTGGGAATAAGCTGCTGAAGAATTCCCCTTGTAAGTTCCAGGGACCTTTCGATCGGTTGGTAGGGATCGGTGACGCTGGAGATGTAAACTGACTTGTTGGCTATCTTGTGGGCCTGTTTTTTGGCCAATTCCACGGCATTGGATTTTGCCTGCACCCATTTTCCCCAATCGGATTTGGGTCTGCGATTTTGCGGAAGGAACATGGCATAACAGTAAACACAGCCAAAAGTGCAGCCCACATAAGGGTTGCAGGTGAAATCGAAACCACCCCGTTGAATAAAACCGGTGGCTGGGCTGAAAATGGATCGGGAAATAATGCTTTCCATGTTCTTATTCTTGCATCAGGCCCGGCTTTAGCACAGAATACTTTTTTGGTTTCAGGAATTTTAACACGGAGTGATCATCATGAAGGTCGGAATGAACCTGCTGCTTTGGACAGGCCATGTGACTGAGGAACATTTTCCGGTATTGGAGAAAATCAAGAAGGCAGGTTACGACGGAGTGGAAATTCCCCTTTTTCAAGGCGACGAAGCCCACTACAAGAAAGTTCGCAAAGAGTTGGATAACCTGGGGCTGAAGAGCACCACCGTTACAGTGGTTAACCCGGAATCCAACCCTATAAGTCCGGATGCCTCGATTCGCAAAGCCGCCTTGGAAAGAATTCAATGGGCATTGAACATGACCAGCATTCTTGGCGGTGACCTGATGGCTGGTCCCTACCATAGCGCGATTGGCGTTTTCTCCGGACAGGGGCCAACCCCCGATGAGAAGAAACATGCCGTGGATGTGCTGCGCCAGGCGGCTGACCATGCCCAGAAGGTGAATGTGAAAATTGCCATCGAGTATCTGAACAGGTTTGAATGTTACTTTCTAACCAACGCGCTTGATGCCAAGAAACTAGTTCGCGAGGTAAACCACCCCTGGTTCCGCACGATGTACGATACCTTCCATGCCAACATTGAGGAAAAGTGCATATCCAAGGCCATCGAATCGATGGAAGACACGTTTATCCACGTGCATATCAGTGAAAACGACCGGGGAACCCCTGGAAGTGGCCATGTGCATTGGGATGAAACATTTAAGGCGTTGAAAAAGGCCAAGTATGATGGTTGGTTGACCATCGAAGCCTTTGGGCGATCTCTGCCCGATTTGGCCGCCGCCACGAAAATCTGGCGCGATATGTTTCCAAGCATGGAAGATGTGTACCAAAATGGCTATAAGTTCATTCAGGAAAAGTGGAAGGCTCATTCCTAACGGGTTGAATGGCTAAAACTCCTATTCCATGAAATGGGAGCTTTCGCTAGCATAGGCGTTTTGATGGGATTAAGGGTTGAATCCTGGGAGGGGATCATGGCTCGTTTTTGCCATGTTTTCGCAATGATTGCGGTTCTTTTTGTCACAGGCACTGAGGTTCGCGCTCAGGCTTGGGCTGATAAGATGTTTAAGGATGGCTTGGTGCATGATTTTGGCGTGGTCCCACGCGGTGCCCAGCTCTTTCACAAGTTTACCATCACCAATATCTATGCCGTGAAAATGGAAATTACCTCCATTCGCAGCGGGTGTGGTTGTGTCAGTGCAACTTCTGCCACCAAGGTTCTTGAACCAAAGCAATCCACCACTATTGATGTTTCCATGGATGGACGCCGTTTTAACGGCGTGAAAACTGTGGCTCTTTACATCACAGTGGGGCCGGAGTTTGTTTCCACCGCGGAACTTCGAGTTACAGCAACCAGCCGAAGCGATGTGGTATTTAACCCCGGTCAGATTTCCTTTGGGGTTGTTTCCCAAGGGCTAAAAGCCGAGCAAAATGTCGAGGTGGAATATGCCGGGGCTCAGGATTGGAAAGTGACTGAAGTGGTCGCAAAAGATTTGCCTGTGGAAGCTTCCATTAAGGAAACTTACCGAAAGCCCGGGCAGGTTGGCTACCAGCTTCAGGTTGCCCTGAAACCCGATACAAAGCCAGGAACCATCAAGGACTTTATTTACCTGAAGACCAACGATCCCACATCCCCCATGATTTCGGTTCTGGTGGAGGGAACGGTTCAATCCTCACTCACGGTTTCCCCTGCCATTCTTGCCTTGGGTACCGTGAAAACTGAGGATATGCTCACCCGAAGGGTGGTTGTGAAGGGTAGCAAGCCATTCCAAATTCTTGGTGTTGATGGATTGGGAGATGGTGTGGAGCTAGGCGGGTCCTTAAACAAGGAACCAGCACCCGTCCAAACAATCACCTTTAAATGCGCCTTCAGACAATCGGGTGATTTTCGCAAGCAACTCATGATCAAGACGGATGCTCAGGATTCCCCTTTGATGGTCACCATCGAGGGAAGCGCAAACAATAACCCATGACCCATGATCCGTGTCTAATTAACTTCCTGCTCAAGCCACTTGGCTGGAGGGCGGTGGCTGATTGCCTTGTGGTGGGGCTGCAGTCCCTGCTGTTCTGTTTGTGGTTCTTCTGGTTTCTGAAACCGCATCCCTAATGCGTATAAAGGGCTCTGCCAAATCAAAGTCCATGTTTTCAAACAGAGTAGACCAAGCAGGTATATCTTCGCTTTTTCCGGAGTATATGAGTCCAATACCACGTGGCCCGGTGATAGGCTGGTAGCCTTCAGGGATTACAGTTTCTGCTTTCGTTAGGCACGCAACCGCAAGATCCATTTTCTTTCGAAGTTCCAAAACTTCCGGCTGATCAGTAATGACCATATTCACGGGGTTGGAGCTTTTTTCGATAAGGGCTTTTGCGATAACCTCCGCGAAAAGGAAAGGCCTCAGGGAATCACCGTAAAGGATCTGCTGAACCTTGTTGGGTGAAACCGCACTGCTGATTCGAAATTCGAGAGGCCTTAGCCATCGATTTGTGGCCAGATAAGCACCCACAAAACCAGTGGTGTCCTGGTAAATGGTCAAAAAGCCAAAATGAATGGAACCCTGAACGGCTAGTAGGCTGTTGTCCTTCGTATCACTCACCTGCAGCTACTCCATCAACTGTTGTAAATCATTACGGAGCCGTAGCTTCCTGCATAAGTATTTGTTCGGACGAAGGGGAAAGGAACTTGAATAAGCAAAATATGGGGGTTTTGGGAGGAAATCATGCGGGATTCAACGGTCCTCCGCGTAAGGAGGATGGGAAGGGGGGCATTGCTCTGGAATTTAGGGGTCTAAACGCCTAAATTGACAGCATGAAGTAAACTATGACGAGAAAAGGGCTTATTTCGGCAAATAAATTTTGGAATAGGAATCGCAGGAGCATAAAACATGAGCACAGAACAACCAGTAAACCCCGCAACATCTGCAGAGTCAGCCCAGCCTACGCGTTCCGCAGTGGAAATTATCAAAGAAAACAGCAGGGCTCTTCGCGGAACTCTGGCTTTGGAGCTTGCCTCGGATTCGGATCATGTTTCCGATGATGCCAAACAATTGATTAAATTCCATGGTTCTTACCAGCAGGAAGACCGCGATGCCCGCAAAAATCGCAGGCAGGATGGCTTGGGAAAATACTACATGTTTATGGTTCGGGGTCGCATCCCGGGTGGCAAACTTACCGCCGGCCAGTATCTGGCGTTGGATGCGATGGCAGATACCCATGCCAACGGAACCATTCGCCTTACCAGCAGGCAAAGCATCCAGTTTCACGGCATTTTAAAAAAGAACCTCAAGGGGGTTATTCAGGGTATTAATGCCTGCATGCTCTCCACGCTATCCGCATGTGGCGATGTGAACAGAAATGTCATGGCCTGCCCGGCGCCCATCCATGGTGATCCGGTGCACAAAACCCTTCAGGATGATGCATACGCTGTCGCCATGCATTTGGCACCAAAGACAACCGCGTATCATGAAATCTGGTTGAATGGGAAACCGCAAGAACCCACCCAAGAGGATGTCGAGCCGATTTACGGCAAGGTTTACCTGCCAAGAAAGTTCAAGTCTGGCTTTGCGCTTCCCCATGATAATTGCATAGACATTTACAGCCAGGATCTTGGCTTTTTGGCGGATATCAAGGATGGCAAAATTCTTGGTTACAATATTTTGGTCGGCGGTGGCATGGGTATGACCCATGGCAGGGCTAACACCTTCCCACACCTTGCCAAGGCTATTTGTTATGTACCGCGTGAAGACCTGCTTGCGGGCGCGGAAGCAGTTATTAAGTTATACCGTGATCATGGCAATCGCGCAGACCGCAAGAGAGCCAGAATCAAGTATCTGGTTGCAGACTGGGGTGTGGAAAAATTCCGCGAGATGCTGAAACCTTATCTGCCCAAGCCTTTGGTTCTTCCCAAGGATATTCAAGTCACAGGGTACGACAACCACATGGGTTGGCATTCCCAGGGTGACGGTAAATTCTTCTACGGAATCAGCGTGGAAAACGGCAGAATCAAGGATGAGGGCGACTTCAAGCTTCGTTCCGCCCTTCGCGAGATTGCAAAGCGTTTCAATACCGAGATGCGCCTCACTGCAATTCAGGATATTCTTGTTTGCGACCTTAAGGAATCTGATAAAGCGGAGATTGAAGGCATCTTGAAATCGCATGGCGTGAAGCTCCCCTCAGAGCTCAGCCAGGTCCAGAAATATAGCCTGGCATGCCCAGCTATTCCCACTTGCGGGCTGGCGATTTCAGAGTCTGAAAGGGCACTGCCCGGGGTTATCGACGAACTTGAGAAGACACTTTCCGACTTGGGTCTGGCGGGCGAACCAATTAATGTGCGCATGACAGGTTGCCCCAATGGATGCGTGCGACCCTACCAAAGCGACATAGGGTTGGTGGGCAGAAGTGGCGAAAAATACATGTTGTTCGTGGGTGGCCATGTGAACGGTACCCGCTTGAACTTCATGCTTAAGGATTTGGTCCTTAAGTCGGATGTGGTTCCCATGCTTCGTCATTTGCTTGTTGACTTCAAATCCAAAAGAAATGGTTCAGAGACATTTGGTGATTATTGCCATCGTTTGGGCAAGGACCAGCTTCTTTCCCTGATACCTGCCTAATTCACCCTGGAAGGACACGGAAATCGATGAATGTTTTAGTCATTGGCAAGGGGGGGCGTGAGCACGCTCTGGCCTGGAAGCTTTCCTTGTCCCCGCGTGTGAAGAAACTTTTTTGCGCCCCCGGGAATCCGGGCACAGCAACCATCGCCTCGAATATTCCCATTGAGGTGGATGATATCCGAGGGTTGGTTAAATTTGCCAAAGAAGAGAATATCGGCCTTACAGTGGTGGGACCGGAAGATCCACTGGCCAAGGGCATTGTCGATGCCTTTGCCAAAGAGGGCCTGAAAATATTTGGCCCAAGCCGGGAAGCCGCCCAGTTGGAAGCCAGCAAGGTATTTGCCAAGACCATCATGCGCCATGCGGATGTTCCAACCGCCGATTTTAAGGTGTGTGATCATCCGGACCAGGCCCGCAATTGGATCAATACCCGCGATTATCCCCTTGTTGTTAAGGCAGATGGATTGGCGGCAGGGAAGGGCGTGGTGGTTTGTTCCTCTCAGGCAGAGGCGCTTGCCGCGGTCGAGCGAATCATGGTCAAGGAAGAATTTGGAAGGGCCGCTGGTCGTCAGGTGGTTTTGGAAAAAAGAATGGTCGGCCAGGAACTGAGTGTGTTGGCGCTGGTTTCTGGCAGAACGATCATTCCCTTGGAACCTTGCCAGGATCACAAAGCCATTTTTGATAATGACCTGGGGCCAAATACCGGTGGTATGGGTGCATATTGCCCGGCGCCTCTGGGGTCCAAGGAACTATTGGACCAGATTGATGCCGAGGTATTAGTTCCCACCGTTCATGCCATGAAGCGTCGCAGAACTCCTTTCCTTGGGGTTTTATATGCGGGCATTATGGTGACTGCCCAGGGTCCAAGAGTTCTTGAATTCAATTGTAGATTGGGTGATCCTGAAACACAGCCACTCCTCATGCGCCTGAAGACCGACCTGCTTGATTTGCTTGAGGCCGCAGTTGAGAATCGACTGGATGAGTTTGAAGGAAAGCTGGAATGGGATCCGCGGCCATCTGTTTGTGTGGTTCTTGCCGCAAAGGGCTATCCCGGTGTCATTGAAAAGAAGCAACCCATCACAGGATTGAACGAGGCCGCCAAACTTCAGGATGTTCAGGTGTTTCATGCCGGAACCAAGGTTGATGGTCGTGATATTGTTACCGATGGTGGCCGAGTGCTGGGTGTTACCGCCCTTGGCAATGACATGATCGAGGCGCGTGCCAAAGCTTATGAAGCCGTTAATCTCATCAAGTTCAACGGTATGCAATATCGCACGGATATTGGCATGAAAGCTTTAGCACCCCTGCCGTTCCCTATTAAGGAAAAAGAAGCCATCCCTGGTTCGGATTGATTCACTTTACAGTTAATATTGCCGCTTAGGTTTCAAACCCAAGGGCATTCAGGATCAGGTTTCGCACCGAGGTCATGGGGATTTTTCCATCTGGCGGGTTGGGGCCGTCGCCTATTAGCATGGCGCAATTTTCATAGTCCGTGGAAATCAGGCCATGGCTTCCCTTTACGATGGAGGCCTCCAGCGGAATCACATCCATCAGATAGCGCATTCCCATTTTTTTTGCGACTAGCTTTCGGGCGACCCTTAGTTTGGGAAACATGAGCTTTGGGTCAAGAAAAAGTTCGCAAGGATCGTACCCAGGCTTGCGATGAATATCCACAGTGCGGGCAAAATCCGGCGCGCGTTCGTCATTCAGCCAGTAGGGGTAGGCAAACCATGCATCCGGGTTGGAAAGGGCAATCAACTCACCAGACCGATTATGGCTCAAGCCCTGTTCCTGTTTTTCTTTTTCCCCCAACACTTTGGAAACCCCGGGCAGTGACGCAATTAAGTCGCGGGTCTTGGGAATGTTTTCAGGGTCTTTTACATAAACATGTGCCAACTGATGATCGCAGACAGCGAAAGCTTTGGAATTGAAGAAGTCGATGTTTTCTCCGAAGGGGCCATCGCGAACTTCCAAAAGTTGATGTTTTCGCAGCAGGCGGTTTGGCTCCACGACCCTGATTACATCCACATGACCATACTCGCTAACGACCCAGACCCTGGCCCCGGTTTTCTTTGCTGCATCAAGAATTGGTTTGCAGGCTTCATCCAACTCGCCAACTAGTTTCCGCATGTCACATTTGGATGGCCCAAATCGCTGGGGATCATAGTCCAGATGAGGAAGGTATGCCATGGTGAGGTTTGGCTGGTGCTTTTCGAGGATGGATGCGGTGGCCCTGGCAATCCACGGGGTGCAAGCCAAACCAGCCATTGGCCCCCAGAAGGTGGAAAATGGGAATGGCCCGAGTTCTTTTTCCAAGTCTGAGGAAAGTCCGTTGGGTGTGCCAGTGATGCCGAATGCCTTGCTTCCATCCGCACCGTAATAGGGTTTGGGAGTGACGCTGAAATCAACTTTTGCACCCTGGTTGTACCACCAAAAAAGTTTGGCACTTGAAAAAGGTTGGTTCTTCAGCCTTGAGAGCCTTTGTGCGGTGGCATAGAGCGGTTCGGCTTGGATTAGCTGATTGGCTTGCTGCCAGAATCGTACTTCCATGGTATCCCGGAAAAGCCAGCCATTTCCGACAATTCCATGAACGTTGGGATTTTGCCCTGTGAGAATAGTTGCCTGAGCGGAGGTTGTGACCGCCGGCAGGCATTCAGAAAGAGGCCTATACCAGCCTTTTTGCGCAATTGAGGCCAGATTTGGGGCGAATTTAAGCAGTTTTGGGGTCAATCCCACCGCGTTGATCAAAACCAGAGGTTGCATATGGCTCATGAAAATTCCTTTTCATGTCAGGCTGATATTGGTTTTCCGGACGATATTTTCTTATAATTTCGCCAGCATGATGGATCATGCATGTCTAACAGCAAAGAGGGTTATTGTGAATCAAAATTATCTTTTCACGAGTGAATCAGTTTCCATGGGGCACCCAGACAAGGTGTCTGACCAGATTAGCGATACCATTCTGGATTTTTGCCTGCAGCATGACCCCAAAAGCCGGGTTGCCTGCGAAACCCTGGTAACCACCGATTATGTGTGTGTGGCCGGTGAAATTACCACCCTAGCTCCATTGACCCGGGCTGTGGTGGACAAGATTGTTCGTGAAACGATTCGTGAGATTGGTTATGTGGATCCAAGGATTGGTTTTGCGGCGGACACCTGCCAGGTAGACTGCAAAATTCACTCCCAATCGCCTGATATTGCGGTAGGCGTGGATAGTGGTGGTGCAGGTGATCAGGGTATGATGTTTGGTTTTGCCTGTGATGAAACCAAAAGCCTGATGCCCTTACCAATTCATTTGGCTCATCGATTGATTGAAAACCATGCCAAGATGCGTGCCAGCGGTGAACTGAAATTCGTTCGTCCAGATGCAAAAAGCCAGGTAACCATTGAATATAAGCCCGATGGCACTCCTGACAGAATTCATACTGTGGTTCTTTCAACCCAGCATGATGAGTCAGCCATTGAAGACAAGAATGGTAAGAAAGTATTCTCTGACAAGGCTCGCGAAGAAATCTTAAACAAACTTATTATTCCCACCTTGAAAGCCGAACGGCCAGATTTGGTGGCCAAGGGTAAGTTTTATATTGTTCCGGTTGGTGAAACTGGAAAGACTTACGGCAATGATTTGATCCTGTGCCATATCAACCCGACTGGTATCTTCCTTGAAGGTGGCCCCCACGGCGATTCCGGGTTGACCGGCCGTAAAATCATCGTGGATACCTATGGCGGCCGTGGTCGCCACGGTGGTGGCGCATTTAGCGGCAAGGATCCAACCAAGGTGGATCGTTCTGCTGCTTACATTTGCCGCTACATAGCAAAAAATGTTGTGAAAGCGGGCTTGGCTAGCCAGTGCGAAGTGCAGCTTTCTTACGCCATCGGTTATCCAGATCCCATCAATATTTGGGTAAGCACCTTTGGTTCCGCGAAGGGCGGTCTTACCGATGATAAGATTGCAGACCTCATTCGCAAGACATTTAAATTAACGCCAAAGGGAATCATCGAGACCTTGGATCTTCGAAGGCCCATCTACAAAGAATCTGCCAGAAACGGCCATTTTGGACGTGAGTTGCCCAACTTTACCTGGGAAAAGACCGACAAGGCAGAAGAATTGAAAAAAGCCGCGGGAATCTAAGTTCTAAGTTTCAACAAAGGCCTGTGTCCTTCGGGGCGCGGGCCTTTTTATTTGGACTTGCAGCTATGGCAACTCCCCTTGGAGCAGCTATTGCAACCACTTTTGCTGCCACAATTATCTTTCCCGCACCCAGCTTCGACAGCAGGTAATTCCTCTTCGAGGAAAAATTGCAAACCTGTACTCTCGCCAAGCTTTTTAGTCAGGGAATTGATAGAAATTGCAGGGAGTTTTGCGATGCGAAGTATGGCATGGACCTGGTCCATTAATATTTCCGCATCCAGAATCAATAGGTTTGCCTCAAGTTCATCCGCAAGAGCTTGAGCCCTTACTGCCAGAGCAACGGATTGATTTTCCAAGCTTTGGTCCAATTCGAGGTCCGAGTCACAAAAACTGCGCAGGATCCTGCCAGATTTTGCATGGGGAAAGAACTGGTCATGGTTGGAAAAACAGGGCCCCACCACTTCACCTTTTTCAAGGCCGCGATGGGTTTGAACGACAACCATCATACCCCTGCTTAAATCCAGGGATAAGTCGGTTTTAAACCGACCTATCTCCCGGGAAGCGGAAAACCGTACAAGGTAGGATGATTCCATGACCGTGTTTTTCAGTTTATGGGTTGATGCCAAGGTACTCGTGCATGTGCTTGTCGTATTCCGCCTGGCCTCTTTCCGAACTGAGATCAAGGCGAAGCTCATTAATCACTTTGATGCTGTAGTTGCGCAGCCAGTCGTTCCAACAATCCGCGCAGACATTTTCATAGACTATTTTGCCAAGTTCATCCTTGAAAGGTGGTGTTGCAAGCTGCCTGGCTCGGGAACCTAGCATGCAACCGGGCCTCTGGCAGCGCATTCCACCAGCACCGGTGGCCAGGTTGTTTTCAACGGGCCGCTTGGATTCGGGAACCTTTTCTCCCATCTCCCGAAGCATGCGGGCCATCTCGTCCCGGGGCATATTGTCACCCCGTTCATCAGCAACCTCGAAGCCCTTGGTAAGGGTTTGGGCTGCCTTTTCCTTTTGACCCAGTTGAATCAGGCAGGAACCCATGAACTGGAATACCTTGGAAAATTGAGGGCTTAATTCCAAGGTTCTTTCAAACGACTTGATGGCCTCTGCCAATTGTTTGTTTTCCATCAGCAGTTGCCCAAGCCGGTAATGCCCCAATTCGTTGTCCGGGTCATCATTTGCCATCTTGCGAAACTGGGCGATCCGATTTTCGATATCTGACATCTATTGCTCCACTGCGAAGTTTCAAAAAAAATACAGGCAGACTTCCAGAATCCTAGGAAGACTGCCTGTTTTTATTCTACAAAGATTTCTGCCTTATTTGGGTTCAAGAACCATAAAAGGAACTTGCTGCTTGATGGTGGCACGGTTGCGAGTCATGTTATCCACCACAGATACCTCGATTCGGTAGCTGCCAGGCCTGTTGGGCCGAATGGGAAATGTGATTGGCAGGATATCTTTGAAATCTTCCGAAATTTCCTTGGCTTCGCCTTCAAAAGGCTTGGGAAGGGTTGGTTTTCCATTTTCATCCAGAATTCGAACATTGAATGACAGGTTTGGTTTCCTCGTTTTCTGGTCAACCTCGAATCCAGTCACACAAAAACGTAGAACGAAAACCTGTCCTGGAACACCCACCGGAGGTGCTGGAAAATTATCCTCATAGGTCATGTGCCAGAGAACGAAGCCCAATGATTTCGGAACAACCTCGAAGGTGCGGCTTAGAGTCGCGCTACGCTTGTCCGCCAAGTCGGTAAGGGTTAGCTTGTATGTGTATGTGCCCGCGGGCATATCCAGTTTCAAAGGTACGGCAGCGTAGGCTGGAAGCCTGTTTCCACCTAGTGGGTTGAATGTTTCGGTTTCTTTTGCCGGGGTTTGAAGCACCACCTTGTTGTTCTTGTCTAAAAGTTCCCCTGCCAGACTATAAATTGCGTTACCCTCCGGGCTGATTTTCAAACCTTGGATGTCGAAGGAAAGTATGAAATTATCGCCAGTATGGTATTTGTTTGAATCTGGCCTGTTCGAGCCATAAAGTCCCAGTGGATTTCGAACATTCAAAAATTCAAGCTTGGACGGTTCCTGTGCCAAGGCTGTCAGTAGTATCAATCCAATGCTATTCCACATGAAAATTCCTCATTCGTAATGGTGAACAATAGATATTGTGCCCTCGAGGGGGAAAGGTTGGCTAGAGCAGTTTGGGGTTCTGGGAAAATAAACTTGAAAAAGATGGTTTAGACTTGCTAAATATATTTTTGGCTGAACGGCTCGTGCTATCGTGGCACGAGGGACTATAGTCCCAATGTGTGTCCGGGCTGGACTTCGGAACATAACGGGAGAGTTCTAGAATGCTAGGAGGTGGTCAAGTGTGTAAAAAGATCCAGGTGAGGCTGCTTTAAGGTGGCCGACGGGCTGTCCGTCGAAGCAGCCTTAAACCATAAGAGCCCCGGGTTGTATCTACCCGGGGCTTCTTTTTTTAGCTCTTTGGGAATTTACGATGCGTTGGCAAAAGGATGGTGGATTTTTATCTTTTCAGCACTTTGCCTGATTTTAATGATGGTTTCCCGGTGGGTAAGCGTGTACGAACCGCAATGCGGACAAGGGCACGATTCCTGCCTTTGCTTTTCATAAACCGAATAAGCCTTCGGAAGATTCCAGCTTTTCTCGCAGGCGGAACAGTGAATAACGCTTTTTGTATTGGCCATAATTTTGCTCAAAATCAATTCCTGAAACACAAGCACCATATTTAATCATCGGCTTTCCAGAGCAGGGACTTTACTCGTTTTTCATGGCTGGGAAAAATATTCCGATTGTATGGTTAGGCTGAGCCCATCTAGAAATTTTTGCCACCTGCGTGTTTTTCAAATCCTTTGAAACCCTTGCAGTAATGGAAATACCAAATCCCAATGGGGTTACCATTTTCCTTGTATAAAAAAGATGGAAGCTCAATCACTTCATCAAAGGCTTTTCGCGCCGCGGGTGACACTACGCCTACCACCAGAAAGTTTTTGCCCTGGAATTTTTCCGGATGATCAATCGGGTTGGGCCATAAATCATATTGGCTATGCCTGTCTCCGTTGGCAAGACCTATGGAATATGCCTGTGGATTACCTTTGCAGTAAAAACCCAGTTCACCGGGAACATTCCAACTTCCACCAAAAAGGACAGGATCCACACCATCTTTAGCCCTGATGGTGGCAAGGATTTTATCCACTTCCTTTCCAAGTTGATCCCAGCCCCGCAATCTGCAGGTGGGATCCAGCTTGCGCAAGGGGAATGGGTTTTGTTGGGTGGCAGGGCCGGTAAATGCACTCAACAAAGGCCTTATGATTTCACTTCTGTGGATGCAAATGGAAAGTAGCAATCCCAGGGTGACAAAAGTGGCAGGCAGTACCTTGGCTGCATTTTTAAGGAATCGGTTGTCCTCTTTGGTTACAAGATAAATGTAATATCCAACCAGCATCAACCCGGAGAGATACGAGGTTACCGGCCAGTTGATTTCACCCCCGCCAGTTTTTGGACTGAATGCAAGGAATACTAAAAAGGTTCCTGCGGACATCCACCATAAGTAGTTAATCTTGGGATCTTTCTCTACAGTTGGGCGGAATCGCCACATTGCGGTGGCCCAGACAACAAACCAGTACCCCAGAAGCAGTCCGAATTGCTGCCCGATGTATACCAATGGTCCGTACCATTTGTATTTGGGTCCATCGTGCAAACCGGCGAGCGCGCTCACATGGTGGAAAGAAACCCAGCCGTTCTGAATGTTCCAGATCAAGATGGGCAAACAACAAAATGCCGCGATTGCACCCATGACCCAAGGCCCACGGTGGAAAAAATAATATCTGTAAGTGCTGCTAAAAAGAAAGAAACACACCAGTGAAACTATCCAAAGCACCATGGTGTACTTTGCCAGGATGCCAATGCCGATTGCAAAACCAAGTGGAATCCAGGCGTAATTCTTGCCTTCGAAAATGGCCATGAAGCCAAATACCAATGACCAGATCCATGCGCATGTAAAAGGGGCATCTATGGTCATGATGGAAGATGCGGCACTAATCGGAGGCAGGGAAATGGCAATGATAAGAACACCTATCGAAATTTTCGGCTTTCGAAAAACTTTTTGGGCGAGGACATAAGAACCCCACAGCAGAAGTGTTCCACAAATAACGGCGGGTAGTCTTACCGCGGGCATTTCCGAACCAGAAATTGCCAGGGAAATCGGGCCAAATAATTCAAGCCCGGCTCGTATCATCCAGGCAACCAGGGGCCCTTTGCTGTAGTAACTCCAATCCAGATGCCTGGACCAGTCAAAATAATGGGCTTCATCAGGAGCCAGGCAAAGTGGGCAAAAGAAAAGCAAATAGGCAACATGGATCAAAGCCGAACCCAGCACCAGAAATATGGCTATTCTTGAAGCTTTGGCTTGGCTAATCTCACTATTTTCCTTCGATAATTCCATGTCGTTCATCGTTCCCCAACTGGATTTAATGCCAATCCGGCTTTTACGAAAGCAATCCATCGCAGGTCAAGCCTGATCCGTTTTTCGATAAGCCAAATGGACTGGTTTAAGTTGCGGTGGTTTGGTAAGTAGGTCTTTTGATTGCTGTCTTCATCGGAGAGAAAGAATCATGCGAAACCTGCTTGCGCTTGCAGCCTTTTGTGCCCTGGCCTTTGGTGGAGCCGGGTATTTTCTGGGTTGGTACAAGGTTCAAACTACCACCGCAACCGATGGATCCACCAGCGTAACAATCACCTTCAACAACAAGAAAATCAGCGTGGATGTGGACAAGGGCAGGGATTATCTGCAGGAAAAGATCAAAGCCGTGGAAGAGTCGGAAAAGAAAACCGCAAAGGTGGAAGAAACCGGACCTCGCGCCCAGCGTTAGTTCTTTCTGGCCAGCATCTGCAATAACTTGCTGGCGCAAGCATCCGCAAACTCTGCATCGTTGATGTGGTAATCAAGTTCTAAGACCGGAATCTCAGGCAGTATCCAAAGTTTCAGGCTATCCAGCAAAGCCTTGTTGGCCTCGGGCCACCAGAATGGTTTGCCGGGCGCATCCAGCGCGGAAATACCCTTCAAGGGAAACATTACCACTACCGGCCCTCTGGCAGCGCTTGCTTTCCAGGCGATTTCTTTTCCCAGAGCATCGTTTTCTTCAGGCGTGGTCCTCATCAAGGTGACATTTGCGTTGTGGACATGGAATAACCGGTGGCGAAATTTTTCCGGTACGGTTTCTTTTGGGCCAAAATTCACCATATCCAGTGCTCCCACGGAAATAACCTGGGGTATTCCCGCGATGGACGCCGCAGTAAGACGCTCTTTGCCCGCACTTAGGATTCCACCCACCAACTCATCAGCCAGTTCCGTGGTGGTAATATCCAGCACTCCCTGGATTAACCCATCCTGAATAAACGATTCCATCGTGGCACCTCCCGTGCCTGTGGCATGAAATACCATGGTTTCAAGGTTGGCTTGCTCAAGGTTTTTTCTAGCTCTTTCCACGCAGGGAGTGGTGACTCCAAACATGGTGGCACCTATGACAGGCTTTTGGGTGTAATCGGGTAACCGAACTCCCTGAAGCATTCCCGCCATGGCGCATGCCGCATTGGCAATCACAACCCGGCTTATGCGGTTGATCCCGCTGATGTCCACCACGGAGTGCATCATGGTGATATCCTTCACTCCGACAAAAGGCCGTACCTGTCCGCTTGCAAGAGTGCTAACCATGATTTTGGGAATACCAAAGGGCAGGGCACGCATTGCGGAAGTCGCAATAGTGGTGCCTGCAGAGCCCCCCATGCCAAGCACCCCTGCAATTTTCCCTTCCTGATAAAGTCGCACGGCAATCTGGCTGATTCCTTTGGCCGCTGCCTCAACGGCCTTGCCGCGATCATTCTCCAGCAGAACTTTTTCAAGTGTGGTGCCGCCGGCAAGGAAGAGATCCTGCCGTGGAATATCTGGTATGAAAGAAGGTTCCCCTAGAGCGCCTGCGTCAGCTACCAGGCATTCCACACCCTTCTTAAGGAGTAAGTCTTTTAAAAATGCAAATTCTTGTCCCTTGGTATCCAGAGTGCCAACCAGCAAGACCTTCATGGGAACCCTTTCCAAACAATTTTGTTGTCAGAGAAAGAGTATAGAGGGCTGGAAGCACAAAAGGAAATGGAACCCTCTTTTGGGGTTCCATTTGGATTAGGAATGAAGCCGAAGTAGGATTAGTAACGGATACAGGTATCCAAGGTCATACGGAAATCTTCAAGGAAGTTATTCCCAACCACGGCCCAATCCAGGCCGAGGCCTGTCTGAATTCGTTCAGACCATTTGTAACGGAAGCCGGGGCCCAGGGTCAGAACACTTTTACCACCTATGGAAGTGCCACCGAAGTTCACCAGATCGACACCATCAAAGTTGAAGTTGCTTTGGCCACCTTTGGTGTAGATGTTCCAGTTGAAGTTGAACATTGGGTAAAACCTGTGCCAGTTAAGCACATCGTAATCAAGTTGGGCGGAAAGATTTAAAAAGTTAGAGCGGGCGTTTGAAGTGGAAATATTCCAGTTCAAATTGCTCATCACATCAAAGGCACCATAGGAGCTTCTTCCAAAGGAATACGCAACCGAGGCATAAGGTGTAAGGGAAAGATTGCCCGTATTCTGGAAGGCACGCTGTGGGCCCGTGGGTATTTCAAATATCAAACCGCCGGCGGCAACCAGGTTGTGCTGTTCGTCTCGCAGGAATGTCCACTTGGGTCCCAACCAGAATTCTGAGAAACTTAGGTCACCATTGAACCCATCTTGTTTGTCGGTTGGGTTCAGCGAGATCCAGCCGAATTTGTTGATCACCAGCGATATTCTTTCGGTGATGGCAACGCGGGCCTGGGTTCCCAAATAGTTCACATTTCCACCTTGCAGGGTAGAATTCTTTCCGGGAATAGTCTGGAAGATGTACAGCGGACGAATTTCAGTCAATGCCCTGGGATCTTCAAACAAGAAGATATTGGTGGTGGGGCTGGCGAAATTGTCAAAGGCATGATCGCTTTCAAATGGCTTGCGATGGTGCGAACCTGAAAAAGGCCCATTACCAATGTAATTGCGGAAGTTATCCATGAAACCGGTATTGCTAGGTGCTGCAGCTTGATCCAGTGGCATTCCTGTAGAGCCGGGAATGAACGGGGGAGGGTTCCCATATGCAGGCGGTGGTGTGCTGCCAAAAGCGGGAGGGCTTCCAAACGCTGGTGGAGGTGCTGGAACTGCGCCACCCGGTGGAACCGGGGGTGGGGCCTCACCCTGTGTAAGTACAATTGGGGACGTTCCCGGTTTGTATGCTGGCGGAGATATTATCGGAACCGGCTGGCCCAGGGATGCCGCCCCTGCTGTCAGTGGTGGACGGTTTGCACTCATCCAGATTCCATCTTGCGCAAACCCCATGGCGTCCCAGGATGCCAGAACCATCCAGGCAAACCAGAATCTTGCGAGTGTTTTAAGTTTTCTCATATCCGTTTTAACCCCACCAACAGGGAGTTCCCCGGTTTTTACCTTGGGAGCTTGGCGAAGAATCTTTCATTTTCTTGAAATCCTTCTCCTCCTGACATAATTTCCCAAGTAGACTGATTCAATGTGCTCTAATGCCATGTTTTTGAGGTTTGACAAGATGAAAATGAAAATATTTTTCAGACTGACTTGGGTACTGATGGTTGGGGTAATTCTGGCAAATCTGGCAAAGGCCTGGTGGGTTCAGGGACATGCCACCCTTACTGAAGCCGCTGCGATTGCGCTTCCAGACGACATGCCAGAGTTTTTCCGCAAGGGGGGGAAGGCCCTTGGTCATTATGTGGGTGACCCCGATCGTTGGAAAAATCCCACAGCAAAGTTCCTGCGAGCAGGTACCTCCGCGGAGCATTTTCTTGATCTTGAGGATGTTGAGGGTAAGGATCTTCCCTCGGATCGTTACAAGGCAATTGAACTTCTTGAATCCATCCGCAAGCGTCCGGAAAAGGTGGGCATGCTGCCTTATGCCATTATGGAGAATTATGAACGGCTTGCCTGTGCCTTCTATGACCACCGCCGAGAACCTGAAAACGAGGCCATCCGTTGGAAGTGTCTTTTGCATGCCGGGGTGCTGGCGCACTACACCACTGACCTTGCCATGCCGCTGCATACCACCGTTAACTATGATGGGATGAAGGTGGATGGGAAGATCTTGCAGAAAGGCATTCATGCCCGTTTGGACGCATTCCCGGAAAAATTCAGCTTCAAGGCGGATGATCTTGCCAGGGGTTTGAAAGTGAACAAGCTGGATCCAGATTCGGTCTGGAACAGGGTGCATGAGGCGATTCGTGAATCTCACCGTCATATTGCCACAAGTTACGAACTCGACAAGAAAGGCGCTTTTGCCACCCCGACAGAGGAAAGCAGGAAGTTTGTCACAGAACGATGCCAGATGGGCGTTCAGCTTACCATGGACATTTGGTACAGCGCATGGATCAAGAGCGCGACCATGCCAGCGCACTATTAAAAATAAAAAAGCCCCCAGGAGGGTGGGGGCTTTCGGGCGATGGGGGGAAACCTTTAGAAGTTAATCTCGAATCCCAGGTTGACTCCTTGCAACCAAAGTTCCGAGCCGTTGTACTGGAAGGTGGGTTGGGTACCGCCAATGTTCAAATCTATTGCCTGTCCTGGGCGCATAACGCTGGACCAGTACAGGATGTTGTACCCAGCGTAAAGTTTCAGATAATCCAAAGCCTGCCAGCCGACATTCACACTTAATTCAGGCAGGAATGTGAACACCTCTCTGCCGTATTGGCCGATATTGGACGGTTGTGCCAAAAAGCCTTCGTTAAAGGTGCTGCTTGCCCCGTTTGCCGTGACAGTTCTCAGCCCCGTGATGTTCACGCCTTGATGAGTTCCACCGATACCAAACTTGGGAGTGGCCAGAATGGACCATCTATTCTGGTGGTATTCAAAGGAAGCACCAATCTGGGCCCCATAAAAATCACTGTTGGTCTTGAAGTTATCCACGGATCCAACGGTTACCGGCCCAGGATTCGGGTTAAAGGAAGTTCCGGCAACGCCAAGGTTTTCCTTCAAGCCTAGGTAACGGAAACCTCCAATCGCATCGATGGACCAACGCGCATTGCTTTCCATGTTGTGCCTTAGATTCGCCTCGGCACCCCATAGGTTGCTAGCGTAGGTGCTGGAGAAAGCTCCCGGTGTGGTGTTTGGGCTGGCAAGTATCGCAGCCGAGGATATTCCACCTTGGGTGGTGTTGAAGAACGGTTGGGCCAGCAGCGGAGTACCTCCAGATACCAGATTGGAAGTTTCCCCATTGTCGCCAACGAAAAGGAAGTTCGCTTCCAAGCCAAGGGTGTGTTCGCGGTTAAGCCAGTAGCCCACCACAAATCTGGCGCCAAGTCGCAAATCATCGCCTAGTGGGTCGTTGCCCACCACAATACTTGTTCCAGGTGCCCCAAGTATGCCGGTGGTACCGGACGTCGCCAACGGTGGAACTTTGTTACCATTCATCCACCAAAGGAGCAGTTCGGCGTTGAAGCTGATGCGTTCCGTGTCGGAAGGGTGCTTATTCACTTCCTGCAGGGCTTCAGCAACCTCGGCTGTTGGTTTGCTTTCCGCCGGTGCTTTTTGTTCCACATCCGGAAGCTTGGCGGGTTGTTTGGTTTCCTGACCAAATGCGGAGCAGGTTGCCAGCAATCCTGCCGCGATGGCAAAACGAAGAGTCCTTAAACGATTCATGATCGTTCCCTCCTGAAAGAAAAGCCCATCCTTGGGCAAACTCATGGGATGGTTCTCAAGTGCGTCTGAATGTCCCCCCGGACAACGCACAATCGAAATCATCCGCAATATTTCTCGTCAGGCTGGTAACGATTGAAACACAGGAAAAGAGCATTCCGGTTGTAGGAAAAACGCAGGACCCCCGCAGGATGGGATTTCATGGAATTGACAGAAGTTCAGGAATTCCAGTGATTATTGGACTAACCGGCAAAGTTTGCCAATCTTGACATCTCAGAGGTGACATTGCTCTTACAAGGGTTTATATTGTTGGGAACCTTCCTTAAATCCTACCTTTTTGTGGAGTAATCAACATGGTTCGGAAAAAGCTGCTATCACTCGCGGGTGCCTTGTTATTTGCCATAAACACTCATGCCGGTTCGTGGCCAGAGTTTCGCGGCCCTGATGGCAACGGCCATGTCTCGGGCGTTGTGCTTCCAACCAAGTTTGAGCCCGGGATGGAAGCTTGGAAACAATCCATTCCTGGAAAAGGATGGTCCAGCCCTGTGGTTCATGAAGGCAAAATCTACCTTACCACGGCCATTCCGCAAGGCGATGAAAAGCAGCCTGACCAATCCCTTGAGGCATTATGCATGAATGCCAACGATGGCAAGAAAGTCTGGCAAACCAAAGTGGTTCTGCAGAAAGCGGAAACAGCACCCAAGATTCATAACAAGAATAGCCATGCCAGCCCAACCCCGATCTACAAGGATGGCAAAGTTTATGTGCATTTTGGCCACATGGGCACTGCCTGTCTGAATGCCAGTGATGGTAAAATCATTTGGCAAATTCCCGGGCTTTATACAAAGCCAACCCATGGCAATGGTGGGTCACCCATTCTTTACAAGGATCTTCTGATTTTCAGTTGCGATGGCATGGATGCCCAGAAAGTTGTGGGCTTATCCATAACCGATGGAAAGGTTCGTTGGTCGGTAGAGCGAAATGCAGGCCCGGCAAAGCCATTTTCTTTCTGCACCCCAGCCTTGATTGAAGACAACAACCGTAAAATGGTGATCAGCCCCGGTAGCGACATGGTGGGTGCCTACGACCCTGAAACCGGCAAAGAGCTTTGGCGTGTCAAGTACAAGGGGTATTCCGTGATTCCAAAACCCGTGTACTCCAATGGTTTGGTTTTTATCTCCACCAGTTATGACAAACCTGTGCTTTATGCGATCAAGCCAAATGGTAACGGCGATGTTACCGAGACTCATGTTGCCTGGAAACTCGACAAGAATGTTCCACACACCGCTTCCATGCTGCTGCACAAGGGCAACCTTTTCATGGTAGCGGATAATGGCATGGCAAGCTGCGTGGAACAGGCTACTGGCAAGGTGCTCTGGCAGGAAAGGTTGCAAGGAGCTTATTCCGCATCTCCGGTGCTTTCTGGGGAAAACCTTTTCTTTCAGAGTGAAGATGGAAAGACTACTGTCCTTAAGGCAAAAAGCACCTTTGAGCAGATTTCTACTTCCGAGATGAAGGATCGAACCCTGGCATCCTATGCCATTGCTGATGGGAAGCTTTTTGTTCGCACGGAAAAGCAACTATTTGCTTTTCCGATTAAGTAAGGTTCCTTCTTTTGCCTGAATTAGAAAACTGGTGGGTTTTAGTAGCCGCTAAATAAATCGAGGGGGGCAGTTTATCTACCCCCCTCAATGTTTACATCTGGTTCGAAAAGCAAATTACTTCTTCTTCACAAGAATGTAATCCGTTCCACCGTCGGGCAATTGAATCTGGAAAAGCATTCCTTCATCGAAGTTCGCATTTTCCGTTATGCTTTTCAGCTCGGAAGATGTTTTTACGCTTTTCTTATCTACCTTGGCAATCAGCATTCCAACTCTTAATCCGGATTGAAAACCAAGGCTTTCACGATCCACCTTGATGATGGCCACACCGCGGGTTCCGGGTTTATACCCATACTTTTCAGCAAGGTCTGCATTCATTTCACCCACTTCAATGCCAAGCTTGTCAAGGTTCATGTCCCCTTCAATTTTTGGTTTTTCCGGGGTTCTCTGGGGAATCCCTCTTGAAACTCCAAATTGTTTGGGTTGTTCCTCAATGGTCACTTTCAGGGTCATTTCTTTCCCATCGCGTACCACAAGAAATTCCGCTGGCTTACCCAAAGGAAGTGAGGCCACTGCAAATTGCAATGTTTGGCTGTTCTTTACAGTCTGCCCTGCGACCTTTACTATCACATCGCCGGACTGCACACCACCCTTACCAGCGGGACCATCATCCAGAACCGAGGTGATGAGAACTCCCTTGGCACCTTTAACGCCAAGCTTCATGGCGACCTGTTCATCCTCAATATCCTTGATCGTTACACCAAGGTAGCCCCGGCGAACCATGCCATCCTTCAGAAGTTGTTCCTTGATAGATTTGGTGAGCTTTGAGGTGATGGCCATTCCAACACCCTGAAAGCCACCAGTGCGGGTTTTGATGGCGGAATTCACACCAACTACCTTGCCTTCGAGGTTGACCAGCGGGCCACCGCTATTGCCGGGATTAATTGCAGCATCGGTTTGTAGGAAATCTTCGTAAAAATTCAGGCGCAGGCTTCTGCCCTTGGCACTGATGATTCCCGAGGTTACCGAACCAGTAAGGCCGAATGGTGCGCCCAAAGCCAGTACACGGTCGCCGATTTCCATGGCGTCAGAGTCACCAAATTCAAGAATTGGAAGATTGCTTGCCTTGATCCTGACGATGGCTAGATCCGTCTTAGGATCACCTTTAATGTCGGTGGAAGTGAATTTTCTGCCATCGTGCAGGGTGATTTCAACCTTATCCGCGCCTTCAATCACATGGTTGTTTGTGACAATAACCCCGGAAGGATCAACAATGAAACCTGATCCAAAACCACCGGCTCCATCTTCTGGACCTTCGTCCTCGCGATCCTTGAATTGTTCAAAGAATTTTCGCAGTTCATCCGGAATTCGGGGATCATCCATACCAGGGTTTCTTTTGCGGGAATCGCGAATTTTGGTGGGCTTAGCCTTGGATTCGATGCTTACAACTGCAGGGAGAACCTTCTTCACTACATCGCGGTAGGAAGTCAGGTTGATCGTTGGGCCCGAACTTTTTGATTCCTGCTGGGCATTCAAACCCTGAAACGCTGGCGAGGCAACAATGCCGGCCAAACCTGCCAAAAGCAAACCTGCCATCATCATCCTTTTCATGGTTTCCTCCAATTTTTCAAATTAAACCTGTCCCTCAGGTGGTACCTCATTGTAGATGGTGTACCAATACTTCTCTACGATGGGCGGTCATGAAAAGTTCACCATCCATTCATTTTTTTTGAACTTTTTCCATGAGTGATTGTCTATTTGGTACCATGGCAAAAATGCCATATTCCCCTGTGTAATCTGTGTAAGTTCTTATAATACTTATAGTTCTGGTTGGTCAATCAATTTCAATGGTGGTTGTACCCAGAGATTTCAGCGATGGCGCCCGGTTCATTTTCAAAAAAAGAAATTCAAGTAATGGAGGAATGCCAAGAAGCCATTGGCTACCGTTTTGGACAGTTGGATTTACTGAGAAGCGCATTGGCCCATGCTTCGGGGGTAGATTCCAGATTGTCCTCTAACGAAAGATTGGAATTTTTGGGGGATGCCATCTTGGGCTTGGTATGTTGCGAACGGTTGTATCTCCATTTTCCGGAGTTTCAGGAAGGGGATATGACCAAAGTAAAGTCCGTGGTCGTTAGCCGGCCGACTTGTGCTGCAATCAGTTCCAAATTGAATCTCGGTAAATACCTCTTCATGGGTCGTGGTTCCACACGTGAGGTTGAAAACTTGCCAGTCAATGTGCTGGCAGATGCCTTCGAATCTTTATTGGGGGCCATCTACCTGGATTCTGGTTTTGATTCCGCGAGGGAATTCGCCCTGAGGCATTTGGTTCCAATTATCGACGAGGTGGCTAACAGTGACCTGAAGAACAATGCCAAATCCCTGCTCCAGCAAATGGCACAGAAGGATTATGGTTCCACACCCCAATATATATTGCTGGATGAAAACGGGCCGGATCATAGCAAATGCTTCAAGATGGCTGCAGTGGTAAATGGGAAAACCTTCCCCGGAGCCTGGGCAAAGAATAAAAAAGAAGCAGAACAAAGAGCCGCCATGAACGCGCTTGCTGTCTTTCAGGGTCAACAACCTCCGTTTGAGCACTAACCTTTATGCCAATGAAACCTTATACCATTCGATGCATTAATCCTGCTTGCGCGGAACTTGCCCACTACAAAATTGCATCGCACTGGACCGATGGTATTATTTCCGAACTAAAGACCTATTCCATCTGTTGTGATAAATGCCTGGGCGGGGAATTTGCAAGCAGCATGGAAAGGCATAAGAAATGCCGAACCATAGCAGGAGAGACCCTCGCAGTGCCCGGGGTTTTTGACCTGGCGCGTGGCAAGTCTTCCAGTGACCTGAAACGCCGGCTGGATTTGGAGGCAAATCTTTTACATTCGCTGAACATGATTAGTTGAGTGTGGTTTTTTCAAAATCCATGGGCAGACCATAAACATAAAAGCCATTTGCCTTGGTGCCAACACTTAGACAAATGAAATCACTGAACACTCGAAAAAGACCAATGCATTCAATGTCGGCAGGGCCCTCGAGGGTGGTGATTTTCTTCATATCTTGAAGCCGGAAGATGTGGATTTTTGAATCTCCCGCCGCCGCCAGGATTTTTCTTTCCACCAGCGCCAGCCCGGTTACTTCATGACCCAGGTCTAAACTGCCGGTTTCCCGGTTTCCCTGAATGTCCCATGTTTTTACATACCCATCCGAGCCTGAAGTAAACAGGGTTCTGCCATCCTCCATGCAAATGGTTCGCCAGACTTTTCCAAGGTGGCTTCCAAGATCTTTTTTTTCACCATTCATCAGGTTCCAAATGGATATTTTTCCATCCCAACCACCCGCGGCTACCCATTCCCCAGTGGTACCGTAGACGCAGGTAAACGCAATGCGACTGCTGGTTTCGAACGAGAATAATTCTTTCTGATTACGATGATCCCAAATTTTCACTCTGCCATCGCAGGCGCTGGAAACCAATCTGGAACCCTCGGGAGAAAACCGCACACAATTGACCGAGGACTGATGGCCTTCCAAGTCACATACTTTTTCCAATGTGCGAAGGTTCCACACCGTAATGGTTTTAAGGTCAGATCCCGAGGCAGCCAACCCCATTTCCAAGGGTGCAACGCAGGCGCAAGCACCGCCATAATCCTTGCCAAAAGCATGAACTCTAACGCCTTTGCGCATGTTCCAAAGTGCAGGGCCATACGAGCCATTCGAAAAACCAAAAACATCGCTGCCATGTTTTTCATCGGAAAGCAAGGTGAAGGCGATTTCCCTGGCAGGTGATAAATGATGCTGGGGGGTTAGCCTGAACAGGAACTTGGGTTCCTCCAGCTTTTTAGGCCACATGGGTTCTTGATGCTGCTGGGAGTTGCCAAACCAACTTTTGTAGCCTGCTATTCCTGTGGCTGTGGCGGCCAATACTCCCATGGCTGAAAGCACTCTTCTTCTTTCAAAAAATTTCGTGCCTGTGCCTTGGTCCAAATGGTGGATGAATTCCTGGCAGGATGGCCATCGGTGTTTTGGCTTCTTGGCCAGAGCTTTTGCCAGGGCAGATTGCATGGATTGAGGTATACCTTCAAGGTTTGGTTTTCCATGCAGATGCCCCTGCGCCACTTGGGCCGAGGTTCCCTCAAAAGGGAGATGTCCGGACAATAATTGAACTATGGAACATGCCAGGCTGTACTGATCGCTGTGAAGGTGGGTTTTGCCATCCAGAAATTCGGGGGCAGCATAACCAAGCGTAAGGGCTCCAGTGTGGCTTGTAAGGCTGTTAGCGTGCAACCTGGCAAGACCGAAATCAGCGACTTTTAACTGGCCATCCACAAGCAAAAGATTCTGGGGTTTCACATCCCTGTGCTGCAGGGATTTTCTTTCCGGGCCGTGGATGGATTGGTGAAGGAAGTCCAGTGCCATGGCGGCTTGTTGCATCCATGGCTTTAGTGTCTCCCATGGAATACCTTGCTGGCCTTGGGTTCTTAAATTTTGGAAATATTCGTACAGAGTTTCCTGGGCAAGTTCCATCAACACAAACAGTGAATCTTTTTCCTGAAAGGTTTTGAAAATGCGTAAAAGGTTCTGTTGTTGCAATTGGGATAACCACTCCATGGCCTGGAGTTCGTTATGTGCGGATTGTTTATCCAGTGGAACAATTTTTATGGCAATTTTTCCAAGCTCCTGGCTTGTGGATTGCCAAACCTCTCCGGAACCACCTTTGCCAACCAGTTTCTCAAGTCTGATTCCAGGAAGGGGAGAATCCCCAGGGTTATAGCGGATGGCCTTCCGATCCAAAGTGGTGTTCCCAACCCAGTTCATTTTTTTAAGAGCAGTGATTTTTGCCTTCAATTCTGGCAAAAGATGGGGATAGTTTTTGCAAAGTAACTCTGGATCGGTTTCTTCGCCATGAAGCGCTTTGGTTTCCCAAATGCTTAATAGCAAATCGATCTGCTGGGAATCAGAAGAAGGCATGGTGGTTGTGGGCTCCGGGCATTAAGACAGATACTTTAACAGCTTGAGGCATTGTTTAAAGCGTTTTATGGCATGGTTTTAAAGAAGAATTGATCCCCAAGGGAACTTTTGTAATATATTGGTATTAATAAAGCACCTTCTTGGGGAATGGTGTAACGGTAGCACGACTGGCTCTGAACCAGTTAGTCTAGGTTCGAATCCTAGTTCCCCAGTTTTTTTATAAACCAAAATAATTAAAAATATTGGTGAACTTTGGACGTACACTTCGTCTAATGAAAAGACAATATTTGCTTGGAGAAGAAATGACTAAAAAGAAGGCGTTTACACTCATCGAGTTATTGGTGGTTATAGCCATCATTGCCATTTTAATTGGGTTGCTTTTGCCTGCGGTTCAAAAAGTGCGCGAGGCCGCAAGCAGAATGCGGTGTGCCAACCACATCAAGCAAATATCACTGGCGCTGTTGAATTATGAGAACACAAATCAGAAGTTCCCTCTGGCTTATACGGATAAAGCAGATCCAAACATCATGTGGCATAACTGGGTGGTATTCATTCTGCCTTATCTGGAAGAAGCCAATCGCCTTGCCAGCTACAATTTGTACTACAACTGGTGGGTACCCCCAAACCAGGATATTGTAAAAGCCCAATTGAAGATCATGAACTGTCCCTCAACACCGGTTCAGCCCCGTATGCAGAATAAACCTGAAACGGTGGCTGTAATGACGCCAAATGGCATGCAAGTGGTGAACAAAGAGGGTGGCTGTGGAGACTATTTCGCTCCTACAGGCGTTTTCTGGGAAATTAACAATGAACTGACAGTTGCTGACAGGATTCCCGCAGGCAGGGACCTTCGCGGTGCCCTTTGCTGGCATGGTCAGGATACCACCACCACGCCACCCTGGACTCCCAACTACACGAATCGAATTAATGATATAACCGATGGCACCAGTAATACTATTTTGATTGGTGAATGTGCAGGGCGTGAGGATGTTTGGAGAGGCAGCACCATGTACCCTGTCACTTATACAGGAACACTTCGTTATCGTGCACGGGGAGGGGCTTGGGCAACTACGGATAACGCATACGGTATTGGGCAGCGCGCGCCCTGGCATGTTTCGGCGGGTAACATACCAGGAGCCATGAAGATTAATAACTCCAATGAATGGGGACACCTCTTTTACAGCTTTCATTCGGGCGGAGCTAACTTTGCATTTGCGGATGGTTCAGTTAGGTTTTTAGGTGAAAATGCATCCCTGAAAAATCTTGCCAGCATGGTTACCCGAGCGGGTGATGAGGTAATCCCCAACGAGTAACCTTATTCGGAAATAAAAGTTTCATGCGAAGCCCGGCATTACTGCCGGGCTTTTTGTTTGTTTGCACGTTCTGGCTGGGTTAATGTTCTTTCAGGTTTTGAATCAAAAAATCCAGGTTATTACTATGAAAAAGTCACTTGTGTTACTTGCTGTTGCTGTGGTTTTTGGAGCCATTCTTTTAGTGGAACAAAAATCCCAGGGTGAATTTGCTTCCTTGGCGGTTGGTCCCAAAAAGTACATGAAAGGCAATCTTCACACGCACTCCCTTTGGAGTGATGGGGATGATTACCCCGACATGATTGGTGATTGGTACAAAAGCCATGGATATCAATTCCTTGCTTTGACCGAACACAACTTGATCGCCGAGGGGGAAAAATGGAAAGAGGCTTACAAGGGAGAAACCCCGAAGGCCAAAGCTCTTGAAAAATACCTCAAGCGATTTGGGGAAAAATGGGTCGAAGTGAAGGAGGTGGATGGCAAAAAGCAGGTGCGCCTGAAAACGCTTGCGGAATGCAAGCAGCTTCTGGAAGAGGAAGGCAAGTTCAAGTTCATCAGTGCCGAGGAAATTACACATAAGTTTGCCAAGAACCCCATTCATATGAATGCCATCAACATTCAAAAAGCCATCAAGCCGGTCGATGGGCCATCCATTCGCGAAACCATTCAAGTGAACCTCAGGAATGTGCAGCAACAGGCAAATCAGAATCAAAAAGTCGCGATTGGTTTTCTGAATCATCCCAACTTTCAGAAAACCACACCGGCAGAGGATATGGCCGCCTGTGAGGAATTGCGTTACTTCGAGGTTTATAATGGCCACCCCACTGTTCGCAACAAAGGTGATAAGGATGTTCCCTCTTGCGAAAGGCTTTGGGATATCACCAATTCTCTCAGGCTGGGCAAATTGAATATGCCTATTCTTTATGCGGTCGCAACGGATGACTCCCACACGTACCACGAGTATGGACTTGGAAAGGTGAATCCCGGTAGAGGCTGGGTGATGGTGCGTTCAGACAAATTGAACGAAGAGGATTTGCTTATGGCCATGAACCGTGGAGACTTTTACGCTTCAAACGGGGTGGAGTTGGAGGATGTGACATTTGAAAATGGCACTCTTTCGATTAAGGTAAAGGCCCAACCCAATGTTCAATATAGAACCCAGTTTATAGGCACCTTGAAGGGTGCTGGCTTGGAGGGCAAGCCAGTTTTAGACAAAGATGGCCAGCCAGTTCTGGTTTCGCGCTCTTACGGTGATGATATCGGTCAGGTTCTGAATGAGGTGGATGGCGCCAATCCCACTTACAAGTTGAATGGCAGGGAACTCTATGTCAGGGCCAAGGTGATTTCCACCAAACCGCATCCAAATCCCGCGGAAAAGGGCGACATGGAAACTGCCTGGACTCAACCGGTAATGCCTTTGTCAAAGTAGCCAGTACTTTGGTGCTTCCTATATACTCTGGAAGCATCTTTGTATTCTGGTACAGTTATAAACCCTGCCTGATAGCTGAAATGGAAAGTGAAGTTTGCCATGTTGAGATGGAGTTGTTGCCTTTTTGCAAGTCTGTTTGGTGCGGCCCTGCAGGCTGCCGAGCCTGCCACGAAAAATGTGATTTTGTTTGTGATTGATGATCTAGGTCGGAATGACCTTGGTTGCTATGGCAGCAAATATTACCGTACCCCGAATCTGGATGCCTTTGCGAAGACAGGGTTGCAGTTTCAGGATTTTTACGCGGCCTGCCCTGTGTGTTCGCCTACTCGCGCCAGCATCATGACCGGAAAATACCCTGCGCGCTTGAACCTTACAGACTGGTTGCCCGGCCGTGGCGACCTACCCGCGCAGAAACTGAAGCGTCCGGAAATAGCCCGACAGTTGCCATTGGGGGAAGTCACCATTGCCGAAGTGTTAAGGCAAAAAGGCTATGTCACCGGCCATATTGGAAAATGGCATTTGGGGGGCGAAGGTTACGGCCCTTCCGAGCAGGGTTTTCAAGTAAATATTGCCGGCGATCATACTGGTACCCCTGCCAGTTACTTCGCGCCGTTCAAGAATGCCCAAGGTAAATTCATGCCCGGTCTTCAGGATGCTAACGAGGGTGAATATCTTCCAGATCGCCTTGCGCTGGAGGCGGAGAAATTTCTCCAAGCCAACAAGGATAAGCCCTTCTTCCTTTATCTGCCTCATTACTCAGTGCACACGCCTATGCGGGCAAAGCAGGAAATGATCGATTCCTATCCCAAAGGTGGAAAGCCGGGTTCCCAGAGTAATCCGGTGTATGCCGCTATGGTTCAAAGCATGGATGAAGCGGTAGGCAGGGTGATCAAAAAGGTGGAGCAGTTGGGGTTGGACAAAAATACCGCCATCTTTTTTACATCAGATAACGGTGGTCTGAGTGTGGTTGAGGGGCCGAACACTCCTGCCACAAGCAACGCCCCATTAAGGGAGGGAAAAGGCTACCTTTATGAAGGTGGAGTTCGGGTTTCCATGCTGGCTCGTGTGCCGGGGGTAACAAAGGCAGATACGAAAACCAAAGCGGTTGCGTGCAGTGTGGATCTTTTTCCCACCATCCTGGACTTGTGCGGGGTTGCTAATCCGGGAAAAGTGGATGGTGTTAGCCTGAAGGGTGTTCTGGCAGACCCTGCGAAAAATCAGGAGCGAACCTTGTACTGGCATTATCCTCATTACAGTAATCAGGGTGGCCGTCCCGGCAGCGCCATTCGTCATGGAAATATGAAACTGATCGAATTCGCTGAGAATGGTCGAACAGAGCTTTTTGATTTGGAGAAAGATCAATCCGAAAACCGTAATCTGGCCCTGGAAAAACCCGAGGTGGTGAAGGAGTTATTGGCAAAGCTTAACCTCTGGCGTAGCGACGTGGGCGCAAGGATGATGACCCCCAACGAGGCTTACAAACCCAACCCGCAAGATGCTAAGGGCTTGGTTACCCTCCATGGTAAATCAGCCCAGGTGCATGGCGTGATGCTTCGTTTTGAACCTGCGGTTCACAAAAATACCCTTGGCTTTTGGGTGAATGACAAGGATTGGGCCAGTTGGGAATTTGAGGTTAGCAAGCCCGGGAAGTTCAAAATAGAGGTTACCCAGGGATGTGGAACAGGGCAGGGCGGCAGTGATGTGAAAGTGGTGGTTGGCGGTAATGAAATACCTTTTGTGGTGGAAGACACTGGTGGATTCCAGGCATTCAAGCCCAGGATTGTTGGCGAAGTCAACATTGACAACCCGGGCCGAAAAACTTTGGAAATTCGCGTGGTGAAAAAGGCCAAGGCCGCGGTGATGGATGTGCAACAGGTGCGCCTGATTCCTGTTTCCTAGAAGGTTTCCCATGCTTACATTGGGGGCAAAAACCAGTATTCCCGTTTCCCGCAGAGGCGCCATCCAGATTGGTGCCAGTGCGGTTCTTGGAATGTCTTGGGATCGGCTTCTAGCCCAGGAACCCAATGGTCCCGCAAAGTCCGTGATATTCCTGTGGTTGTGGGGTGGCCCCTCGCAGTTGGATACTTTTGACCCCAAACCAAACGCACCTTCCGAATTCCGCAGTCCTTTCGCCATAATTCCAACAAAATTACCTGGCGTGCATTTCACGGAACTGTTTCCCATGCTTGCCCAGAGGTCGGATCACTTTTCGCTGTTGCGAAGCATGCACACGCAATCAAATGACCATGGTGTCGCCGGTACCATTGGCCTTACGGGCAGTATTGCCGGGGCTGTTGGTCTGGATGGAAAACCCCGGCCGGGACAGGCCAGACCAACCTTGGGAAGCACTGTGGCAAAGGTGCGCAAAATGCAAGGTGGCCTTCCATCGTTTCTGGTGGTCGGAGGTAAGCTTCATCAGGGAAAGAAACCCATCATAGGCGAATACTCGGGCTTTCTTGGTGCCTCGTGTGATCCGTTCCGACTTGAATTCGATGAAGAAAAGGGAACCCGGGTGAATGCTCTTGACCTGGGGCAGGGGCTGACACCAGAGCGTTTGGATGATCGCCAAAAGCTGGCTGGTGCCCTTGATGATATTGAACGCAAATTGCAAAAAGGTTCCACCCCTTGGACCGAGCAAATGCAACAGGCTTACGCCTTGTTGTTGCGACCGGAATCCCGAAAGATGTTCGACCTTGGCCAGGAAAGCCCCGCTATGCGTGATCGTTATGGAAGAACCCGCTTTGGCCAATCATGCCTGCTTGCCAGACGATTGGTGGAAAAGAAGGTTCCCTTTGTTCAGGTCAACTGGAGCGACCATGTCGAGGCCGAGGAAGATGCCGGGGATGGTGGTTGGGATCACCACTATCGAAATTTTCAGATCATGGTGGATCGTCATGGCCCATGGTTGGATCGCTCTATCTCCACTTTGCTGGATGATTTAAGAGATAGGGGTTTGCTGGAATCCACACTGGTGGTGGCCGTGGGTGAGTTTGGCAGAACTCCCAAGATCAATGAAAAAGCGGGGCGAGATCATTGGGAGCATTGTTACTGCGCGTTGGTGGCGGGGGGTGGAATCAAGCCGGGCAGGGTTATTGGAACTAGTGATTCACGTGCTGAAAGGCCTGCTGAACGCCCTCTTACCCCGGCAGACCTTGGCGCAACCATTCATCAGGCATTGGGAATAACCAGCGAGCAAAGCCAGTCATTTGGTTTAGCCACCGGTGGAGAGGTGATTGGGGAGCTTTTCTAGATGTTTGCTTTTTGCCTTGTATGGAACCTTGTGCAGGTGGTTTTGCTGCAAACCGGGCAGGAGGAAAAAGCCCGCCAGATTACCAGTGATGGTTCTTTCAAGTCGCATCTCAGTTGGTCGCCTGATGGTAAGAAGTTGCTGTTCACCCGAATTCATAAAGGCAAAATGGAGCTTTGCACGGTGGAGCCATTGCAAGGTTCCAAGGTTGAATCGCTGGTTCAGCCGCCACCAAATACACCACATTTTGATGGAAGTTGGTCGTTGGATGCAAAACAGATTGCCTATGTGCACGACATACTTCAGGGAACAGATGGTAAATTACAGATTAATATGGTGAATGCGGATGGGACCCAACCCAAGATCATCATCCCTCACAAGGCGTTTGAGGAATCCCCACGGTTTACCCCGGATGGACAAAATCTTGTCTGGGTAAGCACCCGGGATGGTAATCAGGAAATTTATTCCTTTGAAATTAACTCTGCCAAGGTAACCCGATTAACTCAGAGCCCTGGATTTGATAATAACCCAAATGTTCGTAAGGATGGGCAAAGGGTGGTCTTCAGTTCCTCCCGTTATGGTAATTTTGAAATTCTTTCCATGAAGATGGATGGTTCGGATGTGAAAAGGCTTACCAACCATGGAAGTTTGGATGTTTGGCCAGCTTTTAGCCCTGATGGGGGTAAAATTGCCTTTACCTCAAACCGCACAGGGAATTACAACATTTTTGTGATGGATGAAAATGGCGGTAATTTGGCGCAGATTACCAATAATCAGGGGGTGAATAACTTCGCTGCCTGGGGTCCTTCCGGTGAAGAAATTGCTTATATTTCCAACAAAAACGGTGCCTACGAGGTTTATATTCACTCTTTAAGAAAATGAATTTTTGACGAAAAAACCTTGAATAAGAAGGTAAGAATACCCGAGAATATGATTAAGTTTTGATTAACCTGTCTGCTCAAGAGGTTTGCATGCCTCAAAAGTTTTTGGCTTATGTTGTTTGTCTTTTGGTTCCAATGCTGATCATTGGTTGTGGCGGTGATACCGTGAAGGTTCCCAAGTTCAATCCATCCGCAATTGCGAAGGCGGCAATCGAAGAATACGACCTAAACAAAGATGGCTTTATCGACCAGGAGGAGCTTAAAAAGGCTCCCTCTTTAAAGGATGCCGAATCGGTGATTGATACCAACAAGGATGGCAAGCTGGATCAGGAAGAGATATCCGAAAGAATTGCCTTTCACCTGAAAGCTGGTTTTGGGCTTATGTCTTTTAGTTGCAATGTAAGCCGATTTGGCCAGCCTTTGGCAGATGCGGATGTGGTTTTGGAACCGGAAAAATTCATGGGTGAGTTGCTTAAACCTTGCAGAGGTAAAACAGACCCCTTGGGTGTGGTCAATTTTAAGGCGGAGGGCAATGCGGATTTTGGAACCCCGCCGGGTTTTTACAAGATCAAAGTAACCTCGCAAGGCAGTCCTGCTGTTCCAAAGAAATTTAACGAAGAAACTATTCTTGGCAAGGAGATCGCAGCCGACCGCCTGGGGCGTGGTGGCGATTCTTTCAAGATTCAGATAACCGCGAAGTAATTATGAAACGAGCCCTTCATGCATACATCCTTTAAAAAAGTTAATCGTGAAGGATTACCCAAAAAAGGTTTTACGTTGATTGAGTTGCTAGTGGTGATAGCCATCATAGCCATTCTTATAGGTTTGTTGTTGCCTGCAGTTCAAAAGGTCAGGGAATCCGCAAGCCGAATGCGATGTACCAATAATCTTAAGCAGATTGCACTGGCTGTGCATGGATATGAAGGGGTTCATTCTCAACCGCCACCAGCGATTCAGATTCGAACCGGAGTAAGTGACAATGATCCTAATGCCAATTTCGGGCCTGGTTGGGGTGTTTTGCTGTTGCCTTTTCTCGAGCAACAGGCGCTTTACATGCAAGCCGAGACCGGAGTTAGAAACTATATGGCAAATGGTGATAATACATGGAGAACGATCAAAGGTCAGGCTTTGAGTGTTTTTCGATGTCCATCGGATAGTGGTCATGAAGTTTTATGGACTGGGGCCGGTGGAGGTTGGGCCAGGGGAAATTATGCAGCCAATGCCTCGCCTTGCTATTATTGGGGAAAAACTTATACCGATGGGGCCGCATCTAGCAATCCTCCCACAGGAACTCCGCCACCGCCCAACGAACCCAATTTTCCATGTGGAGGAATTTTCGGGGTTAACTTTGCCCAGCCTATGTCTAAGCTTACGAACGAGGATGGTACCTCCAGCACAATTCTTTTTAATGAAATCAGGAACAGTGGGCTTTTGAATGCCGCTGATGGTCGGGGAATTTGGGCTATAGGTATGAGTGGTGCCAGCGTAACCATGGGGCATGCAACTTGGTGGATCAAAGGGCCAAATCATCTCGGGGGCGGAGCTGATGATATTCCCGGTTGTGCTGATCCAAATGGTTTGAAGGATATGGGGTGTTACCAGGCTGCTACTTCATTTGGGCAGGCAGCGGCTAGAAGTACTCACAAAGGTGGGGTGAACGCAGCTTTTGCGGATGGAACGATACGTTTTATCAAGGATAACATTAACTCGGTTACCTGGTATTGCATGAACAGCCGGAATGATGGGCAAACCTACGCGGAATAAGGCATGTTGCAAATGAAAAAATGTGTTGCCTTTATCGTTTTAGCTTCTTTGGTTGCTGGTTGTGGCGGACCATGGAGTTGGAGTGGTTCGGGGGTTGTGGGGCCGGAAAAGGTTGAAAGTTTTCTCCTTAAACCACCTGTCAGAAGTGAAGAACAAAGATATAAGCTTTATTTGAAAAGCTCGGATAAAGTGAATGTTTATGTGGTTCCAGCAAAGGATGAACAACAGGCGTTGAAAACCTTGAGGGAGGAAGGCAAGGTTGAATGCACAACCTTGGCTCAACCTTCCCACCAAACTAGCGAAATGGTACTAGGCGTATTGCAGGTGGCACCCACGGAAAACTTTGCTGTTTTGATTGTTAACCCGGGAAAGCAGCAGGTTAGCCTTTCCATGACAGCGCAAGAAAGATGATTCACCAATATTTGATGAATGGTGAGGGGATAATAAGACAGTAAAAGGCATACTATTTCTTTTTAATAAAGGGGTTGATCATGGTCGTTTTTTTGAAAATGGGGAAAGGTGGTTCCTGGCGAAGAACCGCTTTTACCCTCATAGAACTTCTGGTGGTGATTGCAATTATTGCCATTCTGATTGGCTTACTGCTTCCCGCGGTGCAAAAGGTCCGTGAGGCTGCCAACCGTATGCAGTGTGCGAATAATCTCAAGCAGATATCCATTGGTCTTCATGCCCATCATGGAACCTTTAATCGGTTTCCTTCCGGGGGTTGGGGTTGGAATTGGGTTGGTGTTTCCGGCAGGGGCACTGGTATAGAACAGCCCGGTGGATGGGTCTACAATATGCTTCCTTTCGTGGAACAAAACGCACTTTTTGAATTGGGTGGTTCACCCGGTACTGCTGCTGCACAGGCAGGAAGTTCCAAAAGATGTGAAACACCAGTTGGTATTTATAATTGCCCCACTAGAAGAAACCGTGGGCCATTTCCCAACGGCATGGGTTACTCTTATTATGAAACAACGCCCACACCTGCTATGCTTGCAAGGACCGACTATGCCGCAAATGCCGGAGATTCAGTGTGTGAATTGAGCGGTGGGCCCTCTTCCTTAGCCCAGGGTGATACTCCATCCTTTTGGACGGCTGCGCCTTACACCACCATCCCAACGATTACCGGAGTGGTTTATGCTCGAAGCGAAATCAGGTTTTCCGACATCACCCGAGGCACCAGTAATACTTTCTTTGTGGGTGAAAAGTACATGACTGTCAATAATTATCTGACCGGTGGTGATGCAGGCGATAATGAGTCTATGTACACCGGTTTTAATAACGATGTGTATCGGCACACCAATACCAATGGTCCGACTCAGGATAAAATGAATGTTAGCGACCAAAGCCGTTTTGGCAGCGCCCATGCCGGCGGTTTGAACATGGCCATGTGTGATGGTTCGGTTGCGTTTGTTTCCTACTCCATCGACCCTGCGATTTTCAAGCTGCAAGGGCGAAGGATGGAATAGCTCTAAGATCTTAAATCGAAACTTGAAACCCCGTGCCTGGCAGGTGCGGGGTTTCTTTTTAGCCATTCATTTATCGGATGGATTCGACTAAAATAAACTTATTCTGTTCCACGGAATACCTGCCTGACGGAGAAAAATCGGTGAAATGCCTTCCCATGTTTTTTTATATGATATGCGCCAAGCAATTGTTTTCCGCGGCGCTGTTCGCCGAGACCCCTAAGATCGATTTTGTCCATGAAGTGGTGCCAGTGCTGAAAAAGCATTGTGCTTCCTGCCACACGAATGGAACCTATAAAGGGTCCCTGTCCATGGATACCAGGGAAGCATTATTGAAAGGCAAGGCTGCGATCCCAGGTAATTCTAAAAATAGCGAAATCATCAAGCGAATTCACTCTTCTAATGCTGAAGACAAGATGCCGCCGAAAGGTTCGGTATTGGATGACAAGGAAAAGCAAATTCTGGCCCGCTGGGTGAATGCTGGCCTGCCTTGGGAATCCTCTTTTTCCTTCAAGATTCAGGCTTATATGCCTCCCATAAAGTTTCGGCCGGTTTCATTACCAGCGGGCAATGGTCATCCAATTGACCGCTTGGTGAACCAGTATCTTCAGGGTGGCAAATCGATGCCTCTGAAGAAAATTGGCGACCAGGAATTTTACCGCAGGGCTTCCATGGATTTGGTTGGGCTTTTACCCACACCGGAAGAACTAGCGGACTTTGCTGTGAATGGTGACTCTCAAAAAAGAGAAAAGCTTGTTGCCAAGCTGCTGGCAGACAAGCGCGCCTACGCAGACCATTGGATGAGTTTCTTCAATGATATCCTTCGAAACGAATACAAGGGCACTGGTTATATTGATGGTGGCCGTAAGCAGATCACGCAATGGCTTTACCCCTCATTGCTGGAAAATAAATCCTACGACCTGATGGTTCGCGAGTTGGTTAATCCCAAACCTGAAGCCGAGGGTTTTATCAAGGGAATCAAATGGCGCGGGAATGTGAATGCCAGTCAGGTGACCGAGCTTCAGTTCTCCCAGAATATTTCGCAGGTGTTTTTTGGCGTAAACATGAAATGTGCCTCATGCCACGACAGTTTCATAGATACTTGGAAGCTGGATGATGCTTACGCGCTTGCGGGTATTGTTTCCGATAAACCGCTTCAGATTTTCAAGTGCGACAAGGCCACTGGGAATTATGCCAAGGTTCGTTTTTTATGGCCTGAACTTGGCAATATAGACGCAAATGCCAGTAAAGAAAAACGCCTCGAACAGTTGGCCGGGCTGATCACAAGCCCGGAGAATGGTCGCTTTGCACGAACCATGGTGAATCGTTATTGGCAACGCCTTTTCGGCAGGGGTATTGTTCATCCGGTGGATGTCATGGCTAATAAACCCTGGAGCGAAGAACTTCTCGATTACCTGGCTAATTATTTCAAGGAAAACCAGTATGATCTTAAAAAATTGCTGGCGCATATCGTCGCATCGAACACCTATCAAGCGATGGTGGATCCGCATGCCGAGGATATTTCGGCAGATACCTATGTATTTCATGGACCATTGATCCGGAGGCTGAGCGCTGAGCAATTCATGGATGCGGTCTGGATGATTACAGGAACCGCGCCTGCGAAAATGGATGCTCCGTTGAAGGATCTTCCCGAGGCTACGGGGCCTTCCGCTAGAAAGCTAACCCGGGCGGTTTTGGTTCATTCCAACCTTCTTATGCGATCTCTGGGTAGGCCCAACAGGGAACAAGTGGTGACCACTCGCGCGGAAATCTTTACCACGCTGGAAGCATTAGATCTTACGACAGGTTCCATTTTTAACGATACCATCAATCGCGGGGCTAAAAATATGTTAGAGCAATGGAAAATGAAAACGCCGGATCAGATGGTGAGTGATTTGTTTTTGCGAAGTCTGTCCCGGGAGCCATCTGCGGAGGAAAAAGCCAAGGCGATGGAACTTCTGGGAAGTAAACCTGGCTTGGATCAGGTGGCTGATTTGCTATGGGTGATTTTCCTGCTACCAGAATTTCAACTGATTGGATAACCATCATGAAAAACCATATCGAAAGAATGAAAAGGCTTACAGCCAGACGCCAGTTCCTTGGCGAAATGGCGGCAGCAGGGGTGGCAACTTTGGGATTGGGCGAACCCATGGTTCTGGCAAATGAATCACCCTTATTACCAAAGGCGACTGCCGATTGCTGTATTTTACTTTGGATGGGTGGTGGAATGGCTGCGCCGGAAACTTTTGATCCAAAACATTATGAGCCTTTTGAGATAGGTTTGAAGGCTGACAAGATTGTCAGCACCTTCCCTGCCATACCAACGGCCGTGGATGGCGTTCAAATTACCGCTGGCCTTGAGAATATTGCCAGCGTGCTTAACCGGGGTACGCTTGTGCGATCCCATCGCATGCCGGATTTGGGTTCTATTTTGCACTCCCGCCATCAGTTTCACTGGCATACGGGTTATGTCCCCCCTCAAACCGTTGCAGCACCACATATCGGCGCCTGGATGGCGAGATTTCTAGGACCTCGCAATCCCGCAATACCACCTTTCATCAATATAGGTCAACGGTTGGAAGGACATGGTGAATCCGAAGAGCTAAAGGCTTTTACCACTGCAGGCTTTCTTGGAGCGGAATATGGCCCGTTTAACATTCCATTCCCAGAAGAGGCAGCCAACTCGGTGCAGCCCGCCAAGGGGGTTACACCCCAAAGGTTCGAGTCACGCATGGCACGCTGGCGTGAATTGGCCAAGAGCGGACCTCTGGGTGAAAAAATGAGCGATTTTCATCGTGAATCCGTGGTGCGTTCGATGGAAAATGCCCACAGATTGCTTAGTTCCCGAGACCGGGATGCCTTTGATATTCACAAAGAGCCCAAGGAAATTTATGACATCTACAACACTGGTAGATTTGGTCAGGGCTGTCTGCTTGCCAGGCGATTGGCAGAAGCGGGTGCGCGCTATATTGAGGTAACCACCGAGTATGTTCCTTTTTTGCATTGGGATACTCACGAAAATGGTCACACCACCGTTGAGAACCTGAAGAAGCAAATCGATAGGCCCATAGCACAATTGATATTGGATTTGGAGAAGCGGGGCATGCTGGATCGCACGCTGGTTGTGCTGGCAACTGAATTCAGTCGCGACATGATGATAGAAGGTGTGCCAGGGAGTGCCGCCAGGGATCAATCCCGCGCCAAGTCGGATGTGATGCTTGAAATGAAACATTATGGTTTGCATCGCCATTTCACGGGGTCTTGCAGTGCGCTACTGTTTGGGGGTGGAATCAAGGCTGGTTATGTGCACGGAGCCACCGCGCCCGAACGACCCCTGCTGGTAACCAAGGATCCTGTTTCGATATCCGATATGCATGCCACCATCTTTACTGCCATGGGTATCTCGCCAAAGGCTGGTTTGGATATTGAAAAGCGCCCGTTCTATGTCACCGAGGATGCCAAGGGCAGGGCGGTGGAAAAGATGTTCCAGCGTTCCCTGTAGGTTGGGCATGATTGAATTTCCATTTGCAGCATGTGTTGCTTTTGTGTTTTTGCTGGCTCAACCGGCAGAGGCAGCCATGTTGGAAAATCTCATGGCGGAGTTCAGACAATCGACTGATCAGGATCGCAAGCTGGAAATCCTGGTAGCGGTATCGAAGCATGGAAAGCCTGCATTAGATTTTCTACAGTCCCAGGGATTGGGGCCACCTTCACCAATTCGTGATAAGGCTATCACCCTTTTAGGAGAGGTGAACCCACCTGCGTTAAATGCGCTGGTAAAGATTGCCAATGAGGGGCCCAAAGGGGCCAGGATCCGGGCGTTGGAAACTCTCTCTAATCTGGGTGAAGTCGCCAGCACGGTTGTTGAATCCATGGTTCCTTTATTGGTTCATGATGAATCCCAAACCAGGCTTCATACCATACGAATGCTTGGCAATTGCGGGCCCAAGGGGTACCCTGCAATTCCAGTTTTGTTAGAGGTGATGCGTTTTGGCACTGCTGAAGAATTTACCGAGGCAAGGCTCGCATTATTAAAGATGACTCAATTAACCCTGACCATGGCCTCTGATGTGAACCAAGTCATGATCAAGCATTACCTTGGTGAGATCAAAGATCCTCGCAAGGGCTTGGAGGAGCTTTCAAAATCCAAATCGGCATCCATTCGCAGGGAGGCTGTAAGGCAGGTCGCAAATCTTGGGTTTTCTGCCAAAGTTGCGTTGCCAGCCTTGCAAAAGCTTTTGCAAGACAAGGACCCCGATGTTTCTCAAGAAGCTTTCGCTGCTATTCAAAAGTTAATGCCTTGAAGTCATTCAGGCAGAGTCTTCTCCCGAAATTAATTGGAGGGCAACTTCTTCAAAGATGGATAGTTTGCCTTGCCAGTCGAATTGGCATGGGATTCTACTTTGCCCATTACTGCCAAGTTGCTGACGTAACGATTCATCCTTAAGAAGGTTTTCCAGCGAAGAGGCCAATGCGCTAATGTTATCGCAAGCGCAGACCAGGCCATCTTTCAGGTGCTGGACCAAACTTCCGGGGCCACCAGCCTTGTAAACCACGCATGGTTTGGCGTTGGCCCAAGCCTCCAATAGCACGATGCCGAAGGAATCAGATCTGCTGGGCAGGGCGAAAAGATCGATACTGGCAAAGAAATCCTTTTTTTCTTCAGGTGAAAGTGGTCCGGTGCGGATTACTTTTTGCTTCAATGGAAATCGCTCCCATGTCTTTTCAAACGATGGCATCGAAGGGCCGGCAAGCACCAGTTGAAAATCCAAACCCTGCTTCCAAAGTATTTCGCAGGCCGTTAATAGATCGGTGCTGCCCTTATCCCAGCTAAGGTTCGCCAGATGGCCTATGATGGGGACATTCTTTCCACCCCAGCGGTTTTTGCCGGCAACCGGGTCGCCTCCGGTGCATTCATTTAGATCCACTCCCATTCCCTGTAAGTGAATTCGGGTGGTGGTAACTCCTAATTCTTCGACCGCCTGAAACTCCGCATGGGTCTGCACAAACACTGCATCAGCTTTCATTAATAGCTTTGCCAGTGCCGGGTGAGTGTATCCGCGTCGAACCTTGTTGCCAGGGTTATCAAGATTCCCCAGGTGGAGAAAGGGGGTGATCAATAAGGGCACTTTTAGTTTTTTGGATAGTCTTGCAGCCATCCAAACAGGAAATGCGTACGGGAAACATCCCGCATGAATGGCGTCGAACTTAAACTGGGCCTTTGAACATTCCCGCCACATTTGGGGCATGATGGGGTTATGACCGAAACTGAGTGCCTGCCAGGGTCTTATTGGAATTTTTGAAAGGATGCGCAGAATCTGTCTTTGAAGAGGCAATTTTAGCAGCTTGAAGCGCCTGACTTCTATGCCTTCTTCCACGAATGTTCCCTCTGGCAGGGTCTTTCCATGGTTGGACCAAAAAGCCTCCAGATCGAGGGCGTTACTGGTCCAAACGGAGACCTGGTGGCCTTTTCCGATAAGAAAATGGGCCAGCTTTTGAAAGTATTTCTCAGAGCCGCCCAAGGCAGGTGGGTAGCGTTGTACGATCTGAAGAATGTTCAATGTCCCACTCTTTCCACCTACAGACCTCCTCTTGCTCATGCGGTACGATACAATGCCTAGGTTGATAAGACAATTCCTGAAATGGTCCGGAAGTAGCCGGGCAGGAGAATCTGGATGTTAGGAATTAGCAAGCTGGCTTCATCGGTTCAACCATCTGCGACCCTGGCAGCGGGGGCAAAAGCCCGTCAATTAAGGTCCCAGGGAGTAACGGTATTTGATTTCTCGCTGGGTGAACCTGACTTTCCAACACCCGCGCATATTTGTGATGCGGCACTTGCCGCCATGAAGTCGGGCCAGACCCATTACACACCGGCGCAGGGCACTGCGGAGCTTCGAAGTGCGGTTTCCCGCTGGTACAAGAAGTTTTATCAGTTGGAATGTACAGCCGATCAGGTAATCGTTTCCAATGGTGCGAAGCACTCTATTCATAATGCCCTTGCAACGCTTGTTGGTCCGGGCGACGAGGTTATTATTCCCACGCCTTATTGGGTCAGTTACAGCGATTTGGTGTTGATGACCGGTGCAAAGCCCGTGTTGATTCCTGGTTCCATGGCCAATGGTTTTAAAGTTTCCGCGGAACAGATCAAGTCGGCCATCACCTCTAATACCAGGCTGTTGCTGTTGAATTCCCCAAGCAACCCGACCGGAGCGGTCTATTCCCGCAAGGAACTCGAGGCCATTGCCGATCTTGTGGTTGCCTCGAAGATCGGTGTGATCAGTGATGAAATTTACGAACAATTGATTTATGGGGATGCTCAGCCGACTTGCTTTGCCACGCTAAGGCCGGAATTAAAAGAACTTGTCATCACCATTAGTGGTGTCAGCAAAACTTACGCAATGACTGGTTGGAGAATTGGCTGGGCCATTGGGCCTGACAAGGTAGTTAAGGCCATGGGTAACATCCAAAGTCAGGAAACCAGCAACCCTTGCAGTGTAAGCCAGGCGGCTGCGATTGCTGCTTTGGATGGGCCGCAGGAATGTGTCGCCGAGATGCGCAAGGAATTTCATGCGCGAAGGGATTTGGTGTGCAAGAGGCTGGCCGCCATTCCCGGGATTCAGTGCCCGGTTCCTCCCGGGGCGTTTTATGCATTCTTTGATGTGTCCAGTTTCTTTGGCAAGTCGTTTGGTGGTAAAAAAGTGACGGATTCCGCGTCGTTCTGTCTGTTGGCATTGGAACAAGCCCATGTCAATCTGGTGCAGGGGTCAGCCTTCGGGGCGGAAGGTTTTGCAAGGCTTTCTTACGCCACCAGCACCGACATTTTGAACAAGGGCATTGACAAACTTCAGGAATGGCTGAAAACTGCTGTTTGATTCCAGTTTCATTTTGATCTGAAGGGGGATCTCATGGGCGTGCTCCTATTAAGGGAAGATGATGTTCGCAAGGTTCTTACCATGGAAATGGCCATGGAAGCAGTCGAGATCGGCCTTAAAAAGGTTGGCATTGATGAGGGAATGAACATTAACCGGGCCCGTGTAGTGACCGATCATGCCGTACTCCATACCATGGGTGCTTCCGCTAAAACCCTGGGTGGCATGGGTTCCAAGGTGTATGCAACCAGCCGGCGGGGAAACGCAACCTTCCTATTCAGCCTTTTCGATGGAAAGACTGCCAATTTGCTTGCACTGATACAGGCCGATTATATGGGGCAGGTGCGTACAGGTGCTGCTTCGGGGGTTGCCACCAAATATCTGGCCAAACAAGATGCTAGCACGGTGGGTATTTTCGGCAGTGGCAAGCAGGCCAGAACCCAGGTGATTGCGGTTTGCAAGGTAAGGCCCATCAAGCGGGTGGAAGTTTTTAGCCCCAACGAGGAGCATCGCAAGGCTTTTGCAGCCGAAATGTCTGGGGTTTGTGGCGTGGAAGTGGTTCCGGTAGCTAGCGCGGATGAAGCCGCCGCCAACAAAGATATTTTAATTACCGCAACTTCCGCCAGGGATCCTTTCTTCAAGGCTGAATGGTTGCGCGAAGGTATGCATGTAAATGCGATAGGCTCAAATTTCATGGGAAAAGCCGAGCTTTTCCCTGAAGCTGTAAAGAAGTTCTCGCGCATTGTTGTGGATAGCAAGGATCAATGCCGTATAGAAGCTGGTGACTTCCAGCAGGGCTTTGAGGATTCCTCACTAAAATGGGGAGAGGTAAGGGAGCTGGGGCCAATTATTGGCGGCCGTTACCCGGGCAGAACCGATGCCAACGAGATTACCCTGTTCAAGTCGCTTGGAATTGCCATTGAGGATCTGGCTGTGGGCTTGAAAGTCTTTCAAAAGGCCCAAGCCGAAGGCTTGGGGCAAAATATCGAATGGTAAGCAGTAATATTTCCAACAAAAAACCCCGGGCATAACCCGGGGTTTTTTGTTGTTGTTGCTTTACCACATGAACACACTTAGCAGATTGGAATAATCATCACTCCAAACACCTACATCTTTGCGAGCCTTCACGGGTGCCCATGGCGCATCCACGCCTCTTAGCACACCATTCAGCATAAGACTAAAGCTACCGGGGCCGGGTCCCTGTTCCCAAGAAATTCCCGCAAGTTCCTTAAGGGGTGTTTCCCACTGTTTTCGAATGGGTTGCAGTTTTTCCACCGTAAGAAGCTTGTCCATGGCTTCGTAGTTTCGCGCCAGTACCACCCAAGTGGATCGTGCCTTGCCCGGATCGGTTTCATCATCATCACTGAAATACATGGCTTTTAAATTTTCTGCCTCTGCCAGATTGGCCAGTACCGGCCTGAGGTCCAGATAACGGTTTGAAATATGGAAGCATATCAGGCCATCCGGGGTGATTTTGGTCTGATACATTTTCAGAGCCTCCACCGTGATCAAGTGAATGGGGATCGCATCCGAGCTGAAAGCATCAACCACCACAATCTTGTATTTTTCATCCTCGGCAAGCTGCTTGCGTTCCATGGTAAGACGGGCATCACCCAACACCAGTTCCACATTTGCCCCGCGTTTTTTCGCATCTTCCACAAAGGTGAAGTACTTGTCGTTATCAAAGGAAATGCGTTTGACGATGGGATCTATATCGTAGAAGGTCACGTGCTGACCCTTGTTGGCGTAAGAAGCCATGGTGCCTGTGCCAAGACCAATGAATGCGCAATTTGGGTATTTGCCATTTTTGTCCGGCACACTATATGCTGCCATCACCTGGCCAATGGGGCCGGTTTCATGGTAGTACGTAAGGGGGATGGAATGGCCATCCGGATCCAGAAACTGCTTTCCATGCAAAGTGGTTCCGTGAACAAGGCGTTGGAAGAAACGGTCCCTTTCCACTTTTAATACGCCGAAGAAGCTTCTTTCCTGGTAGGAAACCGAGGAATCCAGCAGGGTGTTAAACCCTGTAGCCAGAATGATGGCGCCCACGCTTAGCCCAAACCTGAACGAGCGTTCCACAAAGGTGTAGCAAAGTACCGTGGGAACCCCGTAGGTAAGTATTGCAAGAGTTTGCGCTGGTTTCAGCCTTACAAGGTCTGCCAGACTTTTCACCCGAACCCAAAGCGTATCGCTGAACAAACCCCAGATCAGACCAATGGTCAGATAGCAAAGGGTTAATGGAAGAACAATGTCCAGGGCCCTCTCCAAGCGATTTTCCTTCTGCTTCCAAATGTAATAAAACCCAAATGCCAGAAAGATGGCAAGGATGCCGGCATGCCAGTACCAGTGATGGTTGGCCTTTAGAAGTTCAAAATCCAAATCCTTATCCTTGGTGCGCAGGTAGATAAGCACGGTGCCACCCACCAGGAAAAGCAGTGCTAGCGAAAGGTCCGCGTAATTGTTCCACTTGTTGGGCTTTGCCTTGAACATGGCGGGAAGCATGAAGCAGGCCAGCATGAGGATCAGTTGGTATTCCACAATGCCATAGAACACGATGGGGGCCAAAAGACCGTTGAACAAACCACCAACCACACCGCCAAAAGACATCCAAAGGAAGTACTCGGTAAGGTACTTGGTGGAAGGACGATCCTTGGCTAGTTCTCCGTGACAAACCATGGCCACCACAAAAAGACACGCCAGATGAATCGCAACGGTCCAGTAAACTTTCGGAGGGCGTATGTCTGACAGCATCATGAATACCAAAAGCAGCACCAGCATCGGCATAGCCATGACCATGCTGGTTTGCACCCACGATGGAACCCGCGCAAACACAATGATGAAGCTTAGAAGGTAAAGACCTAAAGGCAAAACCCAAAGAAGGGGAATGGCTGCGATGTCCGTGGTCATGTAGGTGGTTGCGCCAAGCATCAGGCTTGAAGGTACCGCACCCAGTAAAACCCACCAGCTTCTGCGTTTCCAGTCCACCACATCGGAGGACTCGGGGGATGCGTTAGAATTGCTGGTTTCCAACGCCGGGCTTTTGCATTGGAACATAAGCCAGCCACAAAGCGCCGTGATTGCCATGAGTAACCCGTAACCGATAACCCAGTATTTTCGCTGATCCGCAAGAATCATGTTGGGTTCCACGAAGGCTGGGTAACCCACCAGGGCAAGCATGCTGCCAAGGTTGCTGGCGCCATAAAGGAAGTAAGGGTCCTTGGCGGCGGGATGGTCTGTACTGGAAAACCACTTTTGAAGAATGGGAGCACTGCTGGAAACCACGAAGAAGGGAATACCCACCGAGGTGAAAAGAAGCATCAAAAGGCCCGGAATGGGGTTTAATTCACTTCCTTCAAGGAAGGTACGGTTAATGCCAATGGGAAAAAACAAAATGGGAAGCAGCATCACACCCATGTGAACAATGGCTTGCTTCCGGACACCGAGAAGGGTGGTGCTGATATGTGCATAGCCATAACCTGCCAGCAACAGCGCCTGGAAGAACACCATGCAGGTATTCCAAACCGCCGGGGTACCTCCGAGAAGTGGCAAAATCATCTTGCCAATCATGGGTTGGACAAGGAAAAGCAAAGTTGCGCTTGTGAAAAGGGTGAAGGAAAAAACACCCAGCATGGCAATTTGAAAAGGAGACAAGGCCCGTACTCCAGCAGGTAATTAATTTCAAAGAGTTATATTATCGACTCCATTTGAAGATGCTCGGAAGATTGGAATAATCATCGGTCCACACCCCAAGCTTGGGGTTGGATTCCAGTGATCTCCAGCTTTCGACCCATTCTTCGCTGTCGGTCTTCAATTCCGCCTTAAGAGTGGGAAGCACGCCAAAATCCTCGGTTTTTCGTGCCATGACCACCCAGTTGGTTCCATATTTGTCAATTTCCCGAATCTCGTACCCACCCTGAATCATGCCCACGATTCCCCGATCAATCGTCATGTTGCCCAGCACATGTTCAAAATTCAGATATCGGTTGGCGATGTTGATGACAATGATCCCCCCCGGAGCAAGCTTTTTAAGGTAAATGTCAAAAGCTTCTCGGGTAAGCAGATGCACGGGTACGGAATCCGAGGAAAAGGCGTCCATGAAAATCATGTCATAGGTGGAATCCGGCGCATTCAAAAACTTAAGCCTGCCATCCCCCAGATGAACCTGAACATCCACGCCGCGGTCTTTGGCATCCTGGATGAAAGAGAAATAGTCTTTGCTGTCAATCGAGGTATGAACCACAGCGGGGTCAATCTCGTACATGGTAAGCTTCCAGCCTTTTTCCGCATAAGCCGCAAGGGTACCTGTTCCAACACCCAGCACCCCCATATGAACAGGTTTGCCATCGGCTTTCTTTTTGACGGCCTCGAACAATTGGCCAATTGCGCCAAGCTTATGGAAATAGGTGAGAGTGTCTCGCTTGCGGTCGGCAGGTTCGACACACTGCATACCATGGTTGGTGGTGCCGTGGTACATGGTGTGAAAAATTTCACCCGTTGCGGGGCTTTCATACTTTTGAATGGTGAAACATCCAAAAAAGTTACGCTCCTCAAACAGGAGGTTGCTTCTGTCGTTGCAACCTCGGGCAATCATACGGGCAACCGGGCGGGTGAATTCTGGTGTTTGGTTGACAAACTCCAATGCCTTTTCACGATCCACACAATTTTGCACTACCGACATTACCACGGCGAACAGGCCAAAGAGGAAACCTGCCAGTCGAAGCGGGGGCGCAAGATAGCGCAGGAAACCGGGCAGATTGAAACCTGGCACCAGGATCAATGCAAACGCCGCGATCATGGGGTACTCGAGAATGCGCTTAAATAATACTGGTGCGAAAAGGGCATTGAACATACCGCCAAGCACGCCCCCTAAAGACATCCAAAGGTAGAATTCGGTAAGGAAAGAAGCCGATGGCCTGGTTCTAGCCATTTCACCATGGCAAAGCATGGCGGTGGTGAATAGTAATGCCAGGTGCAGGCCTATGATTTCGTATTCCCGCAATTCCAAGTTATTTTTGATCTGATATTGAAATAACGCAAAGCAGAGTAGTACCGGCATTAACAAAAACATGCCGATGCGGATGCGATTATGGCAGCGGAAAAATATTCCAATGAACAGGAAGAGCAGCAGCCCGTAAAGAACTTGAAACGAGGAAAGGGTAGAATCCTTCTTCAAAGCTTGCCCAATTTCTTCCAGCCATCCCAGCCAGCCGTCCAAATCCAATCCTGGAAATGCTGGGATATCCAGGCTTCGCACCAAAAAGAAGGTTGGTGCCAGCAATGCCACACATAGGTAAACCGACGCAGGTATCTGCGAGAAAACAAGAATGAAGCTAAGGATGTACAACCCCAGGGGCAAAATCCAAAGCAGTGGAATAGCAGCAATATCGGTTGTGAGGTATGTGGTTGTCCCCAACATCATGCTGGAGGGGATAAATGCCAGCAATACCCATCGTAAACGAGTCCAATTACCCGGAGTGGGTTCGTTTGTTGAAAGATTCTTGGTGGTTTCGATGGTTGAAAGTGCCGAGCGAACTTTGGTTCCACATAGGAATGTAAGGCCAACCAATAAGGCATACCCAACCACCCAAAAGATAACCTGAGATGTAACACCAATTCGGGGTTCAATGAGAAACGGGTAAGCAACTAACGCAAGAACGCTGCCAAGATTACTGGCCCCGTAAAGAAAGTAGGGATCTTTGGCATCCGGGTGATCTGATGATGAGAACCATTTTTGCAGAAGTGGCGCGCTGGTGGATACCGCAAAAAATGGCAGACCTGCAACCAGAGTCAGCACCAGTAAAAGCCAAGGGGCTGGGTTCATGGAAGTTGGTGGTGGAAGAATGCTTTTAGCGAGGATACCCGCATCAAAACGCATCAAAATTAGAGGTAAAAAGGCCACTCCCAGAAGGATCATGTGAATTTTCATTTGCTGGGCAATCTTCCGGTTGGTTGTAAGCCAGTGGGCATAGGCATAGCCTCCCAGCAGGGCAGCTTGGAAGAAAACCATGCAAGTATTCCAAACGGAAGGGGTGCCTCCCAGATAAGGCAGAAGAATCTTGCCCACCATGGGTTGCACCAAAAATAAAAGGCTTGCGCTGCTAAAAAGTGTGAACGCAAACAGAATGGTCATCTGAAATGCCAAGGAAGCCTCTCCCCTTAAGTTCATACCTGACGGTATCGTACCGTTGCAAATTTGGGAGAAACCCACCCAACAAGCCACCTGATTCCCTGGTGACAGGCGATACGATCATACCAGAGCAAATTGGCCTCCGCAAAGAAACAAAGAGGTTGATCTTTAAGAATTTGGGAAGACAATGTCAAAATATGCATCCTGTACAAGAACCCCGTAGGATGCAAATGCTCATTCTCTTCTCATGTATTTAGATTTATTTGGGGTTTGTAAAGGGTTGAATGATGGCTCCCCCTCGTATTCTTGCAATTGGCGCGCATCCGGATGATGTGGATTTGAAAGTTGGTGGTACTTCTGCGCTTTGGCGTAAAGCCGGGGCGGAAGTTCTTTTGGTTAGCGTTACAGATGGTGGTGCAGGCCATCAATCCATGAAGGGCAGGGAGCTCGCAGATCGTCGCAAGGCCGAGGCCCAAGCCGCTGGCAAGGTGATAGACACCGAATACCGGATATTAGGTTTTCCGGATGGCGGGCTTTTACCCACCATGGAGGGAAGGCACGCAATTCTTCGGTTGATAAGGTCTTTTAAACCCGACTTGGTACTTACCCATAGACCCAATGATTATCATCCAGATCACCGCTATACCTCTCAATTGGTGCAGGATGCAGCTTACATGGTGACGGTCCCGGCAGTTTGTCCGGATGTTCCCCACCTGAATTACAATCCTGTTTTTGGCTACTTTTGTGATGATTTCAAAAAGCCAGTGGCTTTTCAGGCTGATGTGGTTGTGAATATCGAACCTGTTTTTGACAAAGTGATGAGCATGCTGGACAGCCATGTATCCCAATTTTATGAATGGCTGCCTTACAACAATGTTTTTGTGGGTAACATTCCAAAAGATTGTTCGGATCGAAAAGCCTGGCTGGAAGGTTGGATGCGGCAATGGATCGGGCCTATCGCCAACAGGTTTCGGGATCTATTGATCCAGACTTATGGTCCCGAGGTGGGGGCCAGTGTGCAATTGGCAGAAGCTTTTGAAATATCCGAATATGGCGGAAAGCTCGACGATCAAAAAATGGCACATCTGTTCCCATTTTTGCCTTCCAGTAAAAATCAGGCAGCCAAAGTTCCTGATACCGATTGGGTAGATGTCCGGGACGATGAATAGCAGCCATTGTTCAGGTATTTGAACCAAAGGAAGCCACTTGGCGGTAACATTATGGCTTTAGGTTTATTACCCACCATTCCGGTACTGGTTGGTTTTGTTGCAAGTCTATTATTAATAGTTACTTATGGCGCTTTTTTGCCTGGCGTGGCTGCCATTGCCTAATTTGTTGGCTCTGAGTTAAAATCTTTTAATAGCGAAGCCATGGAAGGCTTTGGTCTCAACTAGTGAGGCAGGATGCCAGAATCATTTGCTATTCCCGGCGTGGAAATTCCTTTCACACCTCTGATCAAAAATAAAAAGCTTCGCAAAGATACTTTTGTTTCCACGGTTCGAGTGTCCGTGGTGATAGTGAACTATCGGCAGTGGAAATGGACAGAGCAACTGGTTCGCAGGCTTTCAAGATGCGCCGCCGTAAGACAAGGCCGTGCGGAAATTTTAATCATCGATAATAATTCTCCGCACCATCCTGCCATTCGGAAATTGCAATCGAAGGAATTTGTCACACTTCGTAGATGGAGGCGCAACCGCGGCTTTTCCTGTGCTGTAAACGAAGGTTGTAAGTATTCCTCGGGCGATTGGATTCTTATCCTGAACCCTGACATTACGCCCGCACCAAGGTTTCTCGACCAAATCGAGGAACTGCTTGATCAACCCGGCAGAATTTCCGCCAAGACAGGCATCATAGGCTTTGGGCTGAGGAATCCGGATGGAAGTTTTCAAGGTTCCACAGGTCCCCTGCCGACTTTTTGGGGCACCATGCTTCGCAGAGTTCTCCCAAGGGCCTGGCGCAAATACGACCTACATAACAACAGCGAGGCCAGAAAGGTTGACTGGCTGACTGGCTGTTGCATGTTGGTTCGCAGAGAATGCATCCGGGATTTGAAACGATTCGATCAGGATTTCTTCCTGTATTACGAAGATGTGGATTTTTGCAAACGTGCCACGGATGCGGGCTGGGATGTGCTGCATGATCCATCCCTGTTCGTGATTCATCATGAACCTCTGCATACCAGACGAGTGCCCCCCCGATTAAGGGTAATTACACGGCAGGCACTTATGACTTACGCTGCAAAGCACTGGCGTGGCTCGGAGGCCCGCTGGATGTGCAGGTTGATTCGGATTGAGGCAAAAATACGTCTGGCGGTGGCCCGCATTCAGGGTGATGGCAGAAGTGCCAAATGGTACGACCGACTGGCGAGATATGCCGCTTTGATGTGCAACGGCAGCCTGCGTGTGGCTCGGGGTGAATTCCTTGCGGCACTGGCGGAACCTGTTCATTGATATCACCTCTTGGAAACCAAATCCTTGAACTCATTTGCGATTATCATTCCCAGTTATTCACGCGCGGATTTGCTCTCTAAATGCCTTTCATCGCTGCGCAGGCACGCCCCTCTGAGTACGGAAATTCTGGTCGTGGACGATGCCTCAGCAGATGGAATGATTTCGCGTGTTGCTGAAAAATTTCCCGGTGTTCGGGTTCATAGAAATGAAACACGGCAGGGCTTTTGCAAATCTGTCAACCTTGCGGCAAAGCTGGTTCAGTCCCCAATCATTCAGGTGTTGAATGATGATACCGAGGTTTGTGCCGGGTGGGCGGAATCCGCACTGGATGCATTTGGCGATAACAGGGTTGCGGCGGTGGCCCCTCTGGTTTTGCGCTGGCCGGGAGCAATAGCCGGGCAGGGAGTGGTTGATAGCGCAGGGGACGCGTATTTTCTTTCGGGTGTTGCCACCAAGCGGGCAAATGGTACCGAACTGATGGAAGCAAACCTTGAATCCTGCAGGGTTTTTGGTGCCTCGGGTAGTAGTGCTTTCTACCGCAGGGATGTTTTTTTGGCAGTGGGCGGCTATCCCGAATACTTTGGAGCTTATTTCGAGGATGTCGATCTTAGTTTTCGTTTGCATTGGGCAGGTTATTGGGTTCGTTTTGAACCGGCCTCACGGGTGTTGCATCATGTGGGTTCCAGCTATGGCAGGGTAACCATGCCACGGGCACTTTTGCAAAGCCAGGCACTTAATGAAGAGAGGGTGTTCTGGCGAAATCTGCCACTGTCTTTGTTGGTGAAAAGTTTGCCCATACACTTTATGGCACTGCTTGCAAAAGCGTTCAAAAGGGGAGCAGAGGGAAATCTTCTGCCTTTTCTGCTCGGTAAAATGCGAATGTTCTTGGAGATACCCCAAGTCTTGCTTCACCGGCTTGCATTAAAAAATAAATATCCCCAAACCAATCCAACCGCTCAAGAATGGTGCCTGGAGGGGCTTACCGGATTAAGAGGGTTCCTGGTCAAACAATTATTCGGCCTGCAAAGCCACAAATCGGCCTGAATGTGCGGGTTTTCAATGGCCTAAGTGCCGAATTCAGGCTAAATCTACCTTTACAATTATTCCTCGTTCACAGGGGTAAGCCATGGGTGCGGTTGTTGGCGTCATCATGGGTTCTCGAAGCGATTGGGAAACCATGCAGCATGCGGTTGCCGTGTTAGAAACTTTAAAAGTGGAGCACGAGGTACAGGTGGTTAGTGCGCACCGTACGCCCGAACTTTTAAGGGAGTATGCCACCCAGGCGGAAAAGCGAGGCTTGAAAGCCATCATTGCAGGTGCGGGTGGTGCGGCACATTTGCCAGGCATGGTATCTGCCTGGACAATCCTTCCTGTGCTGGGAGTACCCGTGGAATCCAAGGCGCTTCATGGAATGGATTCACTTTTAAGCATTGTTCAAATGCCTGGTGGCGTTCCGGTGGGTACACTGGCAATTGGCAAGGCTGGGGCCACAAACGCAGGGCTTCTTGCGGCTTCCATTATTGCAAACGCAGATTCGGCAGTGCGTGAAAATCTTCGTGCCTACAGGGTTGCCAGAACCCAGGAAGTACTCAATCATCCTGACCCCAGGTTACCAGCATGAAGATGATCGGTGTACTTGGGGCAGGGCAGCTTGGGCGCATGATGGGCCTGGCGGGTATTCCGTTGGACTGTCGGTTTCGCTTTTTGGATCCAGTGGAGAATTCCCCCGCAAAAGTTATTGGCGAGCAGATAGTCGGGCCTTTTTCCCAAGGCACACATCTGGACCAGTTTTCCTCAGGGCTCGATGTTTTAACCTACGAGTTTGAAAATGTTCCTGTGGAGCTTGCGAGGCATATGGCAGGCAGACGGCCTGTCTATCCACCGCCGCAGGCTTTGGAATTTAGCCAGGATCGCCTTATTGAAAAACAATTGTTCCAACGGTTGGGTATTCAACCAGCTCCTTTTCATGCTTTACAGAATTTGTCCGACCTCGAGCAAGTCATCAAGGCGTTTGGTTTTCCATTCATCATCAAGACACGCCGCATGGGTTACGATGGCAAGGGCCAATTCCTGGTGAAATCAGAATCCGACGCAAAACAAGCCTGGCAAGATGGGCTTGGCCACGACCTGATTGCCGAGGGATTTGTACGTTTTCAAAGGGAATGTTCGCTGATTGCGGTTCGATCTAGGGATGCTCAGACAGCTTTTTACCCTTTGGTGCAGAATTTTCATCATCAGGGGATTCTCAGGCTATCATTGGTACCCTGTCAGAAACTAACAGGAGAACTTCAATTGCAGGCTGTAGAGTATGTAGGAAGGATTCTTAAGGAGCTTGACTATACCGGTGTGTTGGCTGTGGAATTTTTTGTTGCTGACAACAAGTTGATTGTCAATGAAATGGCACCTCGAGTGCACAATAGCGGTCACTGGACCATGGATGGGGCTGAAACCAGTCAGTTTGAAAATCATATTCGTGCGATTACCGGCCTTCCACTGGGGTCCACAAATGCTATTGGCGCAAGTGCCATGATCAACCTGATTGGAACCGTTCCAGATGTGCACAGGATGTTGAAAATACCAGGTTCTCATTTGCACCTTTATGGGAAGGAACCGCGAGAAGGCCGAAAGTTAGGGCATCTCAATATTCGAGCGGATTCCATTGATAAATTGATGGAGTTGTTACAAGAATGCAAAGACCTGATGCCCGCTGAAACCTTTCAGCAATTTCAGCAAACATGTTGTTAGAGAACCTCCCAGAGTTACCATCTTTCCTCGTCGGGTAACCGGCTTGCAACAATCCTCTTCTCTTCTCATAATTCTCCCTTCTATTGTTTCACGGAAGGGCGGCATCATGGATGATGTCTTTGAGATAAATGGCAATCTTCGTGGGCAGATTTTCGCCCCAACGGCCTGGCAGGCCATGCAGGCTGCGGTCACAGAAGCGTTGGAAACCAGAATTCCCCAGCTTCGGGCCCCTCATCTTTTCATGGGGTTGATCTCCCAGTGTGATCCGGCAATCTTGAAATGGGGGCAGTTTCTTCGCGCAGACCTCAAGAAGTTGCACACCCAATTCCAAGAGCTATTTTACAATTCTGAAGTGCAGGACAAAATTCTGGTTCGCCTTCATCGGGAGTTCCTTTCCGACCAAGTGATTGCCATGCTGAGGTCTGCCAACCGTCGTTCTTGTGAGCATTCCAGAACCTATATAAGCACCATAGATATTCTTACTAGCGTGATTTTAGACCCTGATAGCGTTGTGGCAGATTGTTTCGAACGCATAGGTGTTCGGGCCGAAACACTTCATGATTATGCCCTGATTGCAGAGAATTCGGTTCCCCCAACCCGCAAGGCAGCCTGACAGGAACTAGAATGGCAGACAGGTTAGTTGCTATTGGGGATATACACGGTCACCTTCGTGGCTTTGATTGCTTGCTGGATATTATTCAGCCTGATCATGATGATATTGTTGTAACCCTTGGCGATATAGTGGATCGCGGTCCAGATTCCTGCGGTGTTATTGAGCGGATGATCCAGATCAAGGATTCCTTCAATCTCATTCCACTCCGTGGAAATCATGAGATCATGTTTGAATACTTCCTGAAAAATCAGCATGCGGATCCAGAATGGCTCGCGTGTGGGGGGGCACAGACGCTGGCATCCTTTGGTATGGATCCTCTGAACCCAGACATAACTCTTGTAAGCCCTGAAATCCTGGATTTTCTGAAAGAAGAACTGGTGCCCCTTTTTGAACACGAACATACGATTTGTGTTCATGCGGGTCTTGCTCCCATCAAGAACCTTCTTTTTCAGCCTGATGAGGATCTTTACTGGAAGAAGCTGGATCCGGAAGAGCCGCCACACCCTTCTGGCAAGATTGTGGTTTGCGGACATACAAGACAAAAGTCTGGGTTGCCACTATGGTTGGGCCACAGGCTTTGCCTGGATACCAATGTTTATGATGGTGGCTGGCTTACTGCCTGCGACTTAAATTCCTTTGAATACTGGCAGGTGAATTCCGAGGGAACAACTCGCAAGGGCGAGCTTGAAATAAAAGGCTTGCTGAAAAATATTCCTATTCGCCGATAAGCCTTAAAAAATCCTCCGGAGCAATTTCCTCAAGAGATTCAACAACACGATCCGCACCTGCATCTTGCAGTTTATCCGCTTTATGATGCGCCACAAATCGCACCGCTATGCTTTTCATGCCACCAGCCTTGGCGGCTTGGATACCTGCCACCGCATCCTCAACTACCACGCTGCGAGAAGGAAGGACCTTTAGCCTTTCCGCACCAATTAAAAACACCTGGGGGTCTGGTTTTCCCCTTTGGGTATCTTCCATGGTTACCAGGGTGTCCATGTATCTGCCAATTCCTGTAAGTTCCAAAATCAGGTCAAGATTGCCCCGGGGTGCGCTGGAACCAACCGCCTGCCTGGCTCCCAATGCTTTAAGCCCTTCCAGCAAATTCTTTACGCCAGGTAGCAAGTCTATGCCGGTTTTACGGGCCTCGGTTCGGTAGTAGGTTTCTTTATGTTCAGCAAATCGATGGCTATCCGCCCCGGTGAGTTTGCCATCAAAAAGGTATTCGATAATTTCCGGATTTCGCTTGCCGAAAGTGTCTTGGAAATCTTGCCGTGTAAAATCCCTGCCGTGTTCTCTGCAAATGCGCACCCAGGCATGAAAATGGTGCTCTGCCGTGTCCACTAATGTTCCATCCATGTCCCAAAGCACTGCAAAAGGTTGCCTGCTCATGCGTTTGCTCTCCAAGAATATATACATTTTCTATCAAATTGGGGGATTCTTAGAAGGCATTTTGGGTTTAATCAATTGCATGGATTTTCAGCAGAGGTTATTCTAACTCCATCTTAATAAATCAGGGAAGGCACCAATATGATGTCTTACAGATCCAAACTGATTGTTATTTGCCTTCTTTCAATGGCCGTTGTTATTTCCGGTTGTAAATCTGAAAAGAAAAGGTACCCGGTGCAGGGTCAGATATCTTTTCAGGGTAAGCCTGTTCTTGAAGGCAGTATCATGTTCCATCCATTGAACCCTGCTGAGGGTTTTTTGGAAGGATCGCTCATAAGTGATGGAAAATATCTTGTTCCTGCCGACAAGGGGCTTCTGGAAGGCAAATATCAGGTGCTTATTACCGCACCGGATTACAAAGGAAAAAGACCGGATCCCAATTCAGCCCCGGGAGCAGTTTTTCAAGTTAAAGAGCTGTTGCCTGAAATTTATAACACCAAATCCACTCTGATAGTGGAAGTTACTTCCCAAAAACCAAATACATTTGATTTTTATCTTAAATAAGGGCAAAGCATCAATCCCGGAGTTGAACATGAACGCAAAACATGGAATTTCCAAAGGTTTTACCCTGATCGAGTTGCTGGTGGTGATTGCAATTATTGCGATTTTGATTGGCTTGCTGTTGCCTGCGGTTCAGAAAGTGCGTGAAGCTGCTGCCCGGGCTAAATGTCAGAACAATCTCAAGCAATTGACCCTTGGAATGCATGGTTACCACGATGCCCATAAAACCCTGCCCGCGGGTATGTCGCCCGGCACTGTAAATTATGGCGATCAGTATTGCTGTTGGGGAACCTGGCAGGTGGCTATTCTGCCTTACATAGAGCAGGAAGCCGCTTACAAGATTTACCAAAATTATGGTGGGGATGACAGTACCGGTCCAAGGTATGCTGCCGGAGTGAACCTACAGGTAACCCAGCGCAGGTACGCAGTAATGACTTGTCCTTCCGATGAGCCAAATTCACCTATTAACAGCATGACATCGCATAATTATGGTGTGAATTACGGTAACACATCGATTTACCAGTTACCTACCATCACCATCGGTGGGGTAACGGTAACTTTTGGTGGAGCGCCATTTGCCCCGAATGTTGGAACACCCTTGCTTCACATTACCGATGGAACATCAAATACTTTTATGTTTGGCGAAATGATTCAAGGTAAAAGGGCTGACCTCAGGGGATTTGGTTGGTGGGGTCCCGCAAGTGGCTTCACCACGTTTGCCGGTCCTAATTCAAGTACTCCGGATGTTCCACCACAGAATTGCGATGCCAACAAACCTAACCCACCATGCACGGCAGCCACTACCAGCAATGCATCCTCCATGTTCCTTAGGAGCAATCATTCTGGAGGGGTTAATGTGGGTATGGCAGATGGAGGAATTCGTTTTATTAATAATAACATAGCCATCGCCACCTACCGCGCCTTGGGAACAGCCAAGGGAGGTGAAGTGGTGGATAATTACTAACCCAGTTTTTTAATGCTGGGAATCTCTGGAATAATCCTATCTGTCCATCCATTCCAAACCCGATTTTTACCAGTGCATCACCTTATTTAGACACCATTTCCGCCATTTTCATAGAATTTCATTCATATGCGATGAAATCTTTGAAGAGGTTGTACCCGTGAGCAATTCCAGTCTTGAAAACAATTGGCGCCGTTCCATAACTTGCGATGGCATAAGAGCTTCAGACGTTGGTAACGAGGTCACTTTGAATGGCTGGGTGAATGCGTACCGCGGTTACGGCCAGCAGGTTTTCATTGACCTGCGAGACCGCTACGGAATTACTCAGGTGGTTTTTGAATTGGATGAGAAAAACCCCGGGCTCTATCAAGCTGCTGAGAAACTCGGCAGGGAGTTTGTGATCTCGGTAAGAGGTAAGGTGCGTCGCAGGTTGCCGGGGAAAGAAAATCCTGACCATGCGACTGGTGAAGTGGAAATTGTTGCTTTGGAAATGCAACTTTTGAATGCATGCCCAACCCCGCCTTTTGAAGTGACTGAATTTCCTGGTGAGGAACTTGCTGGCGAGGATATTCGGCTTCAGTATCGTTATCTCGATCTGCGCAGGCCAAGTTTGCAAAAAACCCTGGTGATGCGACATCGCATGAACAAGGTGATTCGAGATTTTCTGGATAAGCTAGGTTTCTTGGAACTGGAAACGCCACTCCTGGGTCGCAGTACTCCTGAAGGTGCCAGGGATTATTTGGTTCCCAGTCGTGTGTGGCCGGATGCTTGGTATGCGTTGCCCCAGTCGCCACAGATTTACAAGCAACTGCTTATGGTGGCTGGCTACGACAAGTATTTCCAGATTGCCCGCTGTTTGAGAGATGAGGACCTTCGTGCAGATCGTCAGCCGGAATTCACCCAGCTAGATCTCGAAATGTCCTTCGTGCAACAGGATGATGTTCTGAGGGTGATTGAAGGTCTTTCCGTTGAGGTTTTTGAACAATGCCTTGGCGTGAAGATTCCCATCCCTTTCAAAAGACTTTCTTATGCGGAAGCCATGTTGAAGTATGGCAGTGACAAGCCTGACCTAAGGTTTGGAATGGAAATCGTTGAACTGAGTGACCTTGCACCTCGCACTGATTTCAAGGTGTTCAAGGATGCGATTGCGAGTGGTGGCAGACTGCGTGGTATTTGTGCAAAGGGAGGGGCTTCGAAATTCTCCAATACCGATCTTAAGCCGGGTGGAAAACTCTCCGAATTTGCGGCACAGTCCGGAGCCAAGGGCGTTGCCTGGCTGAAAGTGGAGGGCGATAAATTTGTGTCCTCTATCGAAAAGTTCTTCCCGGCGGATGTCCAAGCCGACCTGAAAGCCAGGTTTGGTTGCAAGGATGGCGATCTTATTTTGATGGTTGCTGACAAAGAAGATGTTGTGGCAGGGGCATTGGGTGCCCTGCGCCTTCATGTGGCGCAAATTATCGGGCTAATGGACAACCTTCAGGGTGTTTACAATATATGCTGGGTTGTGGATTTTCCCTCGTTCATTCACGACGCAGAGGAGAAACGCTGGGTGGCAAACCATCATCCATTTACTTCACCAAGAGCCGAAGATATTTCCAAGCTGGAGTCCGACCTGGGTGCAGTTCTTGCACAAGCTTACGATCTGGTCATCAATGGTTATGAATGTGGCGGTGGCAGCATTCGTATTCATAACCCCGAGGTTCAGGCGCAATTGTTCAAATGCCTTGGCATGACGGAAGAACAGGCAAGAGCCAGGTTTGGATTCCTTTTGGATGCGCTGAAGTTTGGTGCGCCCCCGCATGGTGGCATTGCACTGGGTTTGGATCGATGGGCAATGATTCTGGCGGGTACCTCCAATATTCGCGATGTAATTGCCTTCCCAAAGAATCAAAAGGCTCGCGACTTGATGACCGGGGCTCCCGCGCCTGTGGATGCCAAACAGTTGAAGGAGCTGGGGCTTTAATCCCCGGTGGAATCCATAACGGGGCATGGTATAAACCTAGAAATCTCGGCGAATTATTAGTGTCCTTTTTTAAACTAGATTTCTCCAAGGCATTCTCATGAGTGGAAAAACCTGGGGCGGAAGATTTACTGGTGGAACCGATCAGCGGGTCGAGCAATACACCGAATCGATCAGTTATGATCAACGGCTTTGGAGGCATGATATCCAGGCATCCAAGGCGCACGCCACCATGCTTTCCGAGTGTGGCTTAATCACCCCGGCTGAGGCCGGACAGATTCACAAGGCCCTGGATGAAATTGGCGACCTGATCGACCAAGGTAATTTTGAATACTCCACAAGCCTGGAAGACATCCACACGCACATCGAGTCGGCGCTAATCAAGAAGCTTGGGGATGTTGGCAGAAAGCTTCATACAGCCCGAAGCCGTAACGATCAGGTGATCACGGATGTGAAACTTTGGGTTCGAGAGGCGATAGGCGTTTTGGATGAAAAGTTGAAGACACTTCAGCGTAGTCTTGTGGTATCCGCGCGGAAAAACCACGAGGTGGTGCTGCCGGGTTATACCCATCTCCAAAGGGCCCAACCTGTTCTTGCGAGCCACTATTTTCTGGCTTATGTGGAAAAGTTTCAGCGTGATCGGGATCGCCTTGCAGACTGCCGCAAAAGGGTCAACATCCTTCCTTTGGGCGCGGCGGCTCTTGCGGGCACATCCTTGCCCATCAACCGACAACGGGTTGCGGAAATTCTGGGGTTTGATGCTGTTGCTGCCAACAGCTTGGATGTTTCGTCAGACAGAGACTTTCTTATCGAATTCCTTGGCTGTCTGGTGCAGGTTGCCCTGCATCTTGGCGCTTGGAGCGAGGAGTGGATTCTTTGGTCCACTACGGAGTTTAATTTTCTAAACCTGCCTGATTCGTTCTGTACGGGTTCCAGCATTATGCCCCACAAGAAAAACCCAGATGTTCTGGAGCTGATGCGTGGGAAAACCGGCAGGGTAATTGCCAGCCTGACCCACCTGATGGTGATGGTGAAGGGATTGCCCCTTGCCTACAATCGTGATCTGCAGGAGGACAAGGTTGCGCTTTTTGACGCGTTCGACACGGTTTCGGCCTCGCTGGATCTGGCTGCACCCCTGGTGGATGGCACCACTTTTCGACTTGAGAGTATTCGGGCCAGATTGGAACAGGGATTTCTGGATGCCACCACATTCATGGAATATCTGATACAGCAGGGAATGCCGATGCGATCGGCACACGAGGCAGTTGGCAAACTGGTAAGGTCGTGTGAACAAAATGGGTGCACGCTGGCTCAATTACCCCCGGAAGCATTCGAAGAAGTCCACGCGGGGCTCTCCCGCGGGGTATACAACATATTAGGAGTTTCCCGCGCGCTGGAGGCTTTCAAGTCCTATGGGTCCACTTCACCTGCCTTGGTGGCAAAACAAGTGACCCTTTGGCAAGATCGTCTGGCCTGATAACATGGGCCTTGTGTGACGATCTTAGCGTCTGTAGCGCCGAGATTCATCCAGGGACCCTTGTTTAACGGACGGACACTCATGGATCATTTTTCCTACCGCAATCGCATTCTTCACTGTGAGGATATTCCGGTTTCCAAGCTTGCTGAAAGGTATGGCACACCGCTTTACATTTACAGCAAGGCCACGCTTCTTCATCATCTGAAATCCATTCAGGAAGCCTTCAAGGAAGTGGATCCACTGATCTGCTATTCCGTGAAGACAAATGGCAATATCTCCATTTGCAAGCTCATGCGAGAGCATGGTTCTGGTTTCGATGTTACCAGTGGCGGGGAACTGCATCGCGCATTGGTTGCCGGTAGCAAGGGTGAAAACATTGTCTTTGCCGGCGTGGGCAAGACGGATCCTGAAATACGCACAGCGCTTGAAAACAATGTGTTTCTCTTTAATGTCGAAAGCGAGGAGGAACTTCACAACCTTGGCAATGTTGCAAAATCCATGGGCAAGGTTGCACATGCCGCGCTTCGTGTAAACCCCGATCTTCCACCCAAGACCCACGCCAAGACAGATACCAGCGTGAAGGGTGTGAAGTTTGGCTTGGATATCGAGACTGTTTTGGATGTGGCCAAGGGAATTCTTGGGCATCCAGGTGTGAAGGTGATCGGCCTTCACATGCATCTTGGGTCACCAATTCTTTCTGTGGAACCCTACCGCCTTGGTGTTGCAAAAGCACTTGTGCTCATCGAGAAGCTTCGCCAGCAGGGGCACCAAATAACGGTCATGAACATGGGTGGCGGATTCGGGATTCACTATCGCAAGCAAGAAGCGCAACCTGCCAAGGCTTTTGCCGAGGTGATTGTTCCCGCGGTGAAGCAGGCCGGATGCAGGCTGGTCCTTGAGCCAGGGCGTTTCATTGTTGGAAATGCGGGCCTTTTGCTCAGCAGGGTGATCTTTAAAAAGGAATCAGGTGGCAAGAACTTTGTTATTCAGGATGCCGCCATGAATGACCTGATCCGGCCCACTTTGTACGATTCTTTTCACCGCATCTGGCCGGCGGAACCATCCGCGCAATTCCCGAATCTGCCCGAGGATTACGAGGCGGAGATTCCAGGCACCATGAAGGTTGATGTAGTGGGGCCGGTTTGTGAATCTGGTGATTTCCTGGCAAAGGGACGTTGCCTGCCCCCATTAAACCGGGGGGATCTGCTGGCAACTTTCAGTGCGGGTGCCTACGGCATGGCCATGAGTTCCAACTACAACAGCAGGCTTAGGGCCGCGGAAGTTCTTGTGGATGGAAATCACAGCACACTGATTCGCAGAAGAGAAACTTACCAGGACCTTGTGGGACCAGAATTGGATGCTATGTCTTCCGCTTCCTGAACGGTGCGAAAGACTTCTCCCGGAGTATTGTCATGAAGAAGATATGGGCTGCCCGGCTTGGGGCTTGCGTTTTGGGAGTCATATTCCTGGCTTTTCCCGCCTCCTCTCAGGAAGCTAAGGAGGATGCTCCAAAAGGGCCCGACGCTCGCAGGGAGGGGTATCGTCAGTTCTTTAAGGCGCCCATTACCATTTTGGATTTCTGGGAGGCGATCGACTTTGAAGTAGATGTTGGCAAATATGAGTTTGCAGCCAAATATCTGCATGAGATGATCGAGAAAAAATTCCCCGATGAGGATATTGCCTCGCTGGTGGACAAGGTCACTCTGAATTCCATCTTCAAATTAAGGCTTGTGACTCGATGGTCGGATGACAAGGCAATTCATGAAAGGGCTAAAAAGGAAGCCGAGGAATTTATCCACCTGGCCGGAACAACCTCCATGAAGAGGTTGCAGGATCCGGAGCGTATTGCCAAGCTGATTTCCCAGTTGGCGGGTAATGCCCAGGAGAGAGCATTTGCCTACAAGGAACTTTACAGAAGCGGGGCAGGGGCGGTTCCGCTGTTGATCGATGAAATGAACAGGCGTGGTGCTGGTGAGAGGGCCATTTTGGTGGATTTATTCCGGAAGCTGGGTTCCGAGGTGGAAGGTCCGATTATTGCAGCCTTGGATGGGGCTTCCGCGGAAGTACAGGCAGACCTGATTGATGTTCTGGTCTCACGTGGTTCCATGCAGGCTGTGAACGAACTTTGGTTTGTATTTGGCGATGAAAGACGCAACGAGGCGGTTCGTAAGAAGGCAAGGCAGGCCATAGCCACCCTTACCAACGCCGACCCCAGCACACTTCCCAACCCCAGAACTGAGTTGGTGGCACTTGCGGAAAAATACTACAAGGGCAAGGTGCATTTTCCCAACCCCGCCAGTGTGAATATCTGGCGTTGGGATGGCATGAAGGTTGTGCAGGGCTGGCCTGAACTTAACACTGTGGATGCGAAACGGGCCAACGCCTATTACTGCCAAAGGTATTGTTCCCAAGCTTTGATTCTTGATCCGTTGAATGTCGATGCCCAGGCACTTCAGCTATTGAACAACATTCAGGGCCATATGGCACAGACGGATATCCGGGTGCCTTTGATTCGTTCCAACCCTGCCTTGCATCAGTTGCTTAGTGTGGTAAACCCCGATCTTCTAATTCGAGTCATGGAAAGGGTCCTGGCGGAAAAGAACACCCCAGTCGTTCTTGCTATAACCCGTGCCTTGGGCGATATCGCTGAAGTAAAAGCCATTATGCCCCGTGGATCCAGAGTTCCTGTTTTGGTTGCCGCGTTAAATTATGGTGACAGGCGGGTTGAGTTAGAGGCTGCTTTCTCCATGCTTCGCATTCCTGGAAGCCAGAAAGCGAATGCCAGCGCACAGGTGGTGGAAATTCTTGGCAGGGCGTTGCGGATGGAACCTGTCAGCATGGGCAAGGCCCGTGTTCTGGTTGCGGTTAATAATCTGGACTGGCGACATCAGGTGGTAGCGGCGGTAAGGAATGCCGGCATGGATCCGGTGCTGGCTGCCAATGGTTATGAAACATTACGAAGGCTGGAAAAAGCCTCGGATATTGACGCGATCTTTCTAGATTCCACACTGGCGGAACCCGGTCTTCACCATTTATTGAGCGGTATTAAATCGGAATCCTATGCAGCTAGGGTGCCGATTTTTCTGGCCGCGGTACCTGAGGGGAATGCTGCAAGGGATTTGGTGGATCGTTATGGCAATGTCATGCGCCGCTTGGAGCAGATAGAGCCGTTGGTGGCGCAATACAAAAAAGACAGAAAGCCCATCGAGGAGGAATTTCAAAGGGATTTGAATAACCTGGAAGTTCGCCGCCAAAAGGAACTCAAAGAAGCCCGCAAATCGGAAGATTATTACAACGCTTTGGGTAAGATTGAGAAAGATTATGCTGAGGCTGTTGAGAACGCGGAGGAGGCCTTTAAAAATGCTCTTCAGCTTCTTCGACGAAATCACCTTGGTATTATCAAAACCATCCAGGATGAAGAGGCTTTATTCAAAATTAAGGCGGCGATTGGTGATGAGTATGCGCTAGAAGGCCGGAAGCGTGCGGATTCGCTAAGAAGGCATTTCGAGAAGGAATCCAATATACGGGTGGTTTCTTCAGGCCACTTGACCGATCCACAGGCCTTGGGAAGGGATATTCATCTGGTTGTGGACGAGATAGGAGCTCCTGTTCTGTCTGAAGAGGAAAGAAAAGTCTATGCTGAAAATGCTGTGTACTTTCTTTCCAGGATCACGAAGGGCGAGTTCCCCGGTTATGATGCCCGACCAGCAACCACTGCGTTAATAAGTGCTTTAACCCCGGGTAGGCTTTCTGACCATGCAATGATTCCCCTGATTGAGGCACTTGGTCAGCTATCCTTGGGCAGAATACAGCCAGAACTGGCTGCGATTGTCATGGATGGAAAGCGCCCGGCGCCAGTGCGTATTGCCGCTTCTGGTTCTCTTACCAGGCACATTCAAAAGAATGGAATTCTGATGTCCCTGGAAGAGGTGACCGTGCTGGAAAGGGCATGTTTGCAACCTCAGGGAGACCCAAGTCTTACCCTGTTCTTCTCCAGTATTGTTGCGGCATTAAGGCCGGGGCCTGCAACCACGGGCAAACGCTTGATTGAATTCCCTGGACCCGTGCCAGGATTCGCGCCTCCAAAGGCCCCCATGGAAAAAGAAGCCGAGGCCAAGGAAAAAGCTCCCCCGCAGGCAGAAAACAAGAACCAAAATTGATATGACCATTCTTTATCGAAGCCCGGTGTTTCAAAAGCACCAGACTGGCAGGCATCCTGAAAGAGTGGAGCGCCTGGTGGCCTTGGAAGAAATGCTTGAGAAATCAGGCCTCGGGAAAAAATGCACAGAATTGAACTGGAAGCCAGTCACCGAAAAGGAACTTCTGGCACTTCATGCTCCCAAGCAGGTGGAAACCATCAGGCAAATAGCCAGCCATGGCGGTGGCAACGCGGATCCGGATACGGTAGTTTGCCCGGATTCCTTTGAAGTTGCCAAGCTCGCAAGCGGTGCATGCATCGACGCTGTCGATCAGGTGCTTAATGGGAAATCCAAAAACGCCATGGCCCTAATTCGCCCGCCAGGGCACCATGCAAATGCGACAACCAGCATGGGTTTTTGCCTGTTTAATAATGTGGCTTTGGCTGCAAGGCATGCCATTCGAAAACATCAACTAAACAGGGTGTTGATACTTGATTGGGATGTGCACCATGGCAATGGAACCCAGGACATCTTTTATGAGGATGACCAGACTTTTTTCATAAGCATTCATCGCTATGGAAATGGTTTTTACCCGGGGACCGGTTCCGAGAAAGAAACTGGCAGTGGAAAAGGTCTGGGCTTTAACCTGAACATACCAATCAGCTTTGGCACCACCAGGGATGATTACCGAAAGGCATGGAGTAATGGTTTGAGAAAAGCGGAGGCTTTTAAGCCTGAACTGGTTTTGATTAGTGCAGGCTTTGATGCTGATCGTCGTGACCCGATTGGAAGTTTGGGGTTGGATACGGAAGACTTTGGCTTTCTGGCCGATTCGGTCTGCGAATTTGCAAAATCGCTTTCAGGCGGAAAAGTAGTTGCCTGCCTGGAGGGTGGGTATCACCTTGAAGCGCTTGCCAATGGTGTGCAAGAGCTTTTGAAAACCCTTTTAAAGCACTCTGCCTAGCAACCTCCCGATTTCGAATTAACCTTTTCATCAGCGCGCTGAACATATAGATTCTTAAGGTGGGGTTAGTTAGCTACCCGTTCCCATTCTCTCCAATTCAGGGTTGTTTCAAAGTTAAAACACAGGTGTTTGGGAGCCTGATCCATGAAAATGATTCTGGCCATCATTCAGCCATCCAAGCTGGAGGCAGTAAAAGAAGCGCTAAACAAGGTTGAGGTGTTCCGGCTTACCATAGTGGATGTGCAGGGTTTTGGCAGGCAGAAAGGCCATACAGAGGTTTATCGTGGCCACGAATTAAATGTGCAGCTTCTTCGCAAGGTTCAGCTTCAAATCGCTGTGAATGAGGATTTTGTGGAACCCACAGTAAATGCCATCATGGAAGCGGGGCGTACAGGTCCCGAAGGGAGGATTGGGGATGGCAAAATCTTCATTTTGCCGCTTGAGGATTGCATTCGAATTAGAACCGGCGAGCGTGGCCCGGAAGCCATTTAGGGGTCAGGAATGAAAATCGAAAAGGTCAAGAAGATCACCAGTCAAAAGTGGTTGAACCTTTACAGGGCGGATTATTCCCATGAAGGACACAAGGGGCAGTGGATTTTTGCCTCGCGGAAAGATGATCCGTATCTGGAAAAGGAGGTGATCGAGGCTGTGATCATCGTTCCCATACTCAAGCAAAAGGGCAAGCCAAACAAGCTGGTGGCAATCAGGGAATTCAGGGTGCCGGTGGGTGGATATACCTATGGGTTTCCCGCTGGGTTGGTGGAAAAGGGGGAATCTCTTCGCAGTGCCGTGGAAAGGGAAATGTTGGAAGAGACGGGTTGTGAGGTGACCAAAATTCACAGGATAACCCGACCCTTGCACTCCTCCATGGGGCTGACAGATGAAGCCATTGTCATGGTGTATGCGGATGTTCGCCAAAAAAGAGGGGCAATGCCTGAAGCCTCTGAAGATATCGAGGTGATGTTTCTAGATTTTGAGGAAGTTTGCCAGATTTGCGACAAACCGGCCCTTCCAATTGATGCTAAAATGTGGGCTACTTTGCATATGTTTCAAAGATTGGGGAAAATTGAATGAGCGAAACAACAAATGGAAGTGAACCAGCGAAGCCCTCGGGAACCATATTAATTCTCACAGATGACCTGATGTTTGGAAGCAGAATCAGTGCTGAGGCCCGTGCCGCGGGATTTACAACTCGCAGTTGCAAGACCGTGGAGAAACTTCTCGAAGTGGCACCAACCTTGAACGTTATGGGAGCTGTAGTCGATTTGGGCGTGGCTGGCTTGGAACAATGTAAACCACTGTTGGATGGATTGCGAGCTTTGAAGCCAGACTTGCCCTGCATGGGCTATGGTTCGCATGTGGACGCCCGATTATTGGGGACTGCGCGGGAAAACGGCTACCATCCGGTGCTGCCCCGAAGTCGATTTGTCGAGGAATTAGGTGGAATTATGATTGAATGGTCGAACAAATGTTGTTAAAACAATTATATCCTTCATGGGGTATAATTCATGCAAGATCACTCTCCTTCCAGCATCGCCTCGAAATCTAGAAAATTTGATACCCCCCAACAGGAAGCCTATTTAAATCTTTGGCGAACTTACGACCGCCTTCGCATTCTGGAAGATTCTCTTTTTCAAAAGCATGGCATTACAGCGCAGCAATACAATGCTTTGCGTTTGCTAAGGGGCAATCAGGAGGCGGGAATCCAAACCCTTGATTTGGCCCGAAAACTTGTTTCTCGGGCACCTGATATCACTCGTTTGCTGGATAAATTAGAAGAGAACGGCTGGATAGCCCGGGATAGACCTAAGGAAAACCGGCGCGTCGTTTTGGTGAAAATTACAAATGCCGGTTTAAAGTTATTAAAAACCATCGATCCAGAGGTTTTGCAGTGTGGTATCCAGCAATTGGGGCACCTTCCAGAAAATGATGTGCAATTGCTAATCAAACTTCTGAAGGAAGCCAGAAACCCACACGAAGACCCTGAAAGTATTTGGTCTTGAAAGGCTATGTATGTTTTTATCTTTCGCATCGGTGCAAATCGAAAAACTAATGTTGCCTCTTTTATGGCAACTGGCCCTGATAATACTTTCCGCCCGTTTGATGGGATTGTTATTTCGAAAAATTCGCCAGCCTGAAGTGGTGGGGGAAATATTTGCAGGCTTACTTCTTGGCCCTAGCTTTCTGGGGGCTTTGTTCCCAGAAATATCAAACGCTGTTTTTCGGCCTGAAATAGAAGGAATTCCCCCCGGCACTATGCACTGGATTTTTGTCAGTATCAGCCAGATAGGCCTGATAATGCTCCTTTTCCTGGTGGGAATGGAGTTTGAATTTGGGCACCTCAAGGAGTTGGGTTTAGCCACCGGATTTATTTCCCTGGCAGGAATTGTTGTTCCATTCACGCTGGGAATCCTTCTTTCATATTGGATTCATCCGAAATTGTTTGTGGGCGCCACAAAAGATGTGCCGTTTTGGGCATTTGCACTGTTTCTTGGCACCGCAATGTCCATTACCGCATTGCCAATTCTTGGACGCATGCTGGTAGAGTGGAATTTGGCACGGACACGTATCGCGGTGGTAACAATTACCGCTGCTGCATTCGATGACGCTGCCGGGTGGATTTTGTTGGCAGGGGTTGCTGCTTTTGTTGGCACTGGATTTGAATGGTCGAACTCAGCGTGGATGATTTTACAAACCTTGCTGTTTGGCTTGGTGATGATATTCCTTGTCAGGCCCATGGTAAAAAAAATCATTCCTTACCTGATGGTTGGAGGTGAGTTAACCGTCACAGGTTTGGGCCTGATTCTGGTTCTTTTATTCCTTTCGGCAATTGCAACAAATCTAATTGGCATCTTCGCTATATTTGGTGCATTTCTTTTTGGGGCCTGCCTATGCGACGAGACCGCTTTTCGAATTGCCATGCAAAGGCGGCTTAGGGATTTTGTCACGGCATTCTTTCTTCCCGTGTTTTTTGCCTATACCGGCTTGCGTACCAAGATAGGAACCTTGGATTCCATGGATTTATGGCTTATGGCTGGTGTGATAATTCTGGCATCCATAGTAGGCAAAATTGTGGGATGTGGGCTGGCATCCAGGCTGGTCGGTTTTAATTCCAGGGAATCCACCTGCATAGGCGTTCTCATGAACACCAGAGCCCTCATGGAGTTGATAGTTATCAATCTTGGGAAAGATATGGGCGTTATCCCTGATAGTGTTTTTTGCACTTTGGTGATGATGGCATTAATTACAACTTATATGACCACCCCTTTGATCCAGTGGCTCGGCAGGGGGACGGAATTGAAAGGGCAGGGTTCTCTACTTTAAAGGTTTGTTGTGGATTCTTTCCTGGCTTTCTCAATGTCTGCTATGCCAACATTGATAATTCCCTGCTTATCCTCCACTTCGCAATCATCAAGAACCGTGTTGTCGATATGCACATCATGGTAAGTCTTTTGGGAATAAGAATCACCAAGAACATCCACAACAGTAGGGTGAATCCTTTGTTTTTCAGGCGAAACAAAGTAACCATGCACTTCAACCGCCTCTTTTTCGTATTCAGGGTACTTGAGAAGGATTTCATGCAACTTGCGTAATCGGTAATGGGGAACAGTTGAGTACAAATGATGGGGCAGGTGATAATCCTGTCCCATGGGGAATACGCAATATTGAATCATCTTGTTTACAAAGAAAATGCGGGTATTTGTAAGCCAACCCCTGTCACCATTGCCGTGCTGTACAACCTGCCTCAGGATCATGAAGAAGGAAAAAGTGGTAAAGATCGGAACCAGCCAAAGTAAAAAATAATAGACCGGTGCCCAAACTGAAACGGTGTGATAGAGCCAGGCAAGTGCATTGAATACCAGACTTATATAGGTGATTCTCATAAATGTGGTTATTTGTGAACTAAAGACGGAGTGAACTTTGGATTGTTGGTAGCAATCGTTGGGCAATAAAAGAAATATGGCACTGGTGACAAGCCACATGATGGTTGGGATAGTGGCGAGCAAAGTGGTATTCCCGATCCAAGCCAGGTAGGCTAGCACAGGAATCATGCCGAACACATAAATCATTCCAATTCGAATGGCTAGTTTATTTCTTTCCGTGCTCTTTTTTACATAAGGGTTTGCATCTGTTCCTGTCGAGCTGTAAATCGCTCGCACAAGCATGAATTTGAATACATTTGGAAGCCATAGCTGTTTCAGAAGAAAAGCATAAAACTTATTGGGTTGTGCCGGGAAGCCAAGCCAGTGTCCGCTTGCGATTAGCTGAGAAACATCTGGATCCTTTTCAGGGTCATTCACAAATTGGTGGTGCGCCAGGTGCTGGAGTCTGTAAAAGTGGGTGGTGCTGTAAACCGGAAACATACAGAAGACATCCGAGGCGAACTCGTTCCACTTTTTGTTTTTGAAAAGGGAATGGTGGGAACCCTCATGGCCAAGTCCTGTCAATTGATGCTGGCCAGCACCGATCATGAATACAGCAAAAATAGTGATGGGGATGGTTGTCCACCAAGGCGCGCCAAACAGTTCCCGATATTCATAAAAAGCTATGGTTAAACCAATGGTTGTAATGAGGTAAATGTATGAAACTACGATGTACCAAAGATTGGTGATATTGTCCGCCTGCCTGAGGATTTGAAGCTGTTCCTTAAGATATTGGTCATTAAGAGCTTTAGCGGTTGTATCCGTTGCCATTGGTTACCTCACGAATAAGTCATAAAGACTATTCTATCCAAATTTCATAATAGGGGTCGGATTAGTTAAAAGAAAAGGAACCCACCAAGGGTTCCTTGAGTTTACTTGCATTTTGAATGGGAAAATCAATCAAATTGTTAAACTATGCAGCCTTGGTGTGGAAGTGAAACAAACCGTGGTGCGGTTGAGTTTGAGGTGCTACAGTCGGCGCATGTTGTTTGGGCTGTGCTGCGCGTGAATGTTCCTTGTGATGATGAAACCGGTCCTTATAAATCCCAACCAATTCAGAATGCCCTTTGATGATTAAAAGGTTTTCGGCGTTTTCCTTTTCAGCCTGGTTGGTGAAGTTAAAGCTTCCCGTAATGATCGTTTTGCCGTCAATGATCATGATTTTGTTGTGAGCGATAGGGTGGTGGGCATCAATTTGCGGTTCCAGGCCATGTTCCAAAAAGAAATGCAGCTCGGTGTATTGTTCCCTCTCGTTGCTGCCATCCAGAATGATATCCACCTTTACCCGCCGCTTTTTTGCATCAACAAGAGCTTGCGAGATATCCTTGGAGGTAAAGGAATAAGCTTGTACCAGGATTTCCCTCTTCGCTTTTTTTATCTCCTGAACAATGGCTTCACAACAGCCTCCCGCAGGTGAAAAATGTGCGAGAATTTGCCGGGCTGTTCCAAACTTGTGCTGAACAGTCTTTGCCAGGAACATGAGTGTGAATGCACCGGTGAAACCGGTGGATATGAGTAACCAAACCATGATTTATCTCCCCCTAAATCGGTGGGGAAGATAACCTAAATGGAAAAGATTTCAAGCCCTATTTTATGGGGCCTTTCCGGCATCCGTTGGAGGAACCAACTGTACCCGAACACGCTGTCCAATACGAAGAATGGGTTGCCCCGGGTCAAGGTCGATGATGCATTCCAGGGTTCGAACATCGTTAAATTGCAAAGGTTCCAGCAAGATAGATCTTCGATGGGTGTACCAGTCCGAAATTCGCACTACTTTTCCCCGCCAGGTTTGGGTGGAGGTGCTGCAATCATCTTGCATAAGTGCAAGTTGATTCAGTGAAATCTTTCCTGCGAATTCCTGTTCCACTTCAGCCCTTACTATTCTCTTTGTGGAAGGGCAGAACATAATTGCTGGAAGCTTAGGGTTGGGCCCAAGTGTTTCACCGACGCTGGTGTTAATTCTTAATACCGATCCCTTGAAAGGTGCCACCAAGGTTGTTTCTTTTAGGGCATATTCAGCCTTGGATAGCCTTGCTTTGCGGGCATTCAAATCGTTCATTGCAAGTGTGACGCCAATGTAAGGATCAACGGCTTCCAGTCCATTTAGCTTGGTGGTTTCCCCCTCCACGGCGGATTCCAGAGCCTTCACTATTGCCTGTGCGGCCTTCACATCTTCGTTGCTGGCAAGCTTGTTCAATGCCAAGCGCTCCGCGCCATCTCTTTTTGCAGCGGCGGCGGTCATTTCTTCTTTCTTGGCCGCTACCACAGCTTTCTGACCTTTGATTTTTAAATCATGCTGTTTGAATAAAAGTTTTGCCTGTTCCAATTGAGCCTCGCCAGCATGAACATCCGCCTTTGCTTCCTCTAGCTGGGCTTTTTGCAGGGTATCATCCATGCGAATGAGAACATCGCCTGGTTCCACTTCCTGGTTTTCACGGACTGGAATCGCAACCACTTTTCCAGGTTGCAAAGGGTAAAGCGGGGTGACCCCACCATCCACATCCACGTAAGCAATGCAAACAGCCCTTCGGTCTGATGCATCCTCGGTGATCTTTGCCTTGCCATCCTTACCGCCCTGCAAGGCGGTGAAGTTCAGTGGAATATTTGGCGAGAAGGATTCCGGGTCGCTGGGTGGTTTTTGCAGAAACCAGATTACAGCAGCCCCTGCAAGCAGGGCGCACATGACGCCAAAGCTAAATAATCTGGGCGCAATTCTGGTCCAGCTTGTTATAGGTTGGTATGTGTTAGCCATAAATCAATCCTTGTCCTTAGTATTGCTACCCGAAGTTTCAAATTTCAGGGGCAGAATGAGGCCTCATGCCTTTGCCATAACTTCTTTGAATGCCTTCCATGGCATCTTTCTGAAGCTTTCCATCTTCCATGTAGAACACCCGGTCAGCGAAAGGGATAATTCGGGCATCGTGGGCAACAATAAGCACCGAACAGCACCGTTCGTGGGCAGCACTTCTTAGAATGTCGATTACTTGTTCACCTGTTGTCCAATCCAAGGCGCTGGTTGGTTCATCCGCAAAGCAGAAATCCGGATTTTTAATCAGGGCCCTTCCAATGGCCACCCTTTGTTTTTCCCCGCCGGACATTTCCCCGGGTCGCAGGTGGGCCTTTTTAAGCATTCCAAGCATGTCGAGAATTTCGTCGGCTTTTTTAGAGGCCTCTTTCGCGCTTAGGTTGTCACCCCACCGGGCAACGATTTCAAGTTGCTGTCTCGCGGTAAGGGACGCAAATAAATTGTAACCTTGAAAGATAAAGCTGCAATGCTTCCGGCGAAAACGCTCCCGGTCAAGTTCACTCATGTTCCAAATGTCAGACCCCAAGGCAACCACTTTACCACCGTTGGGTCGTAGCAATCCGGAAAGCATGGCAAGCAAGGTGGTTTTACCGGAACCAGAGGGGCCCATCAACAGCGCGATTTCACCATGGTTCAGGGAGAGGGAAACACCGTTAACAGCGGTGGATTTCATGTCCCCTTCACCAAAAGTCTTCAGTAAATCCGCGCACCTCATGGATTCTGTTCCAGGTACATAGGAATTACAATTGGTGCCTCGGGACAACCGCATTATGCTGAATCCTCGTTACCTTAAGAGTGCCGCTGGTTCTACATTCCGCAGCGAACGCAGGGCAAACAGGCCGCTTAATAGTGCCATGGAGAGTGTTACCCCGGTGGCACTGCCCAAAAGCCACATGGGTAATTCCACCTTAACCCCAAGGTAATCTGCAACCTCTGCAAGTCCATGAACCGCGGGTAGCGCCAGGCCAACCCCAAGCAATCCAACCCAGAGGGACTGATTCATGACCAGTAACTGCATACGCCAGCGGGGAATTCCCATGGCGCGAAGTACTGCAAATTCCCGCAGCGATGCCGCAGTTGCAGCATACAGGGTTTGGCTGGTTACCACAGCACCAACTAGTAATCCCAAAGCTGCTGCGTAACCCAGGGCAATACCTGCCTTGGTCTTTGTCAGCCAGTGCATTCTTGAACGGAAAGAGAATTCCCAACTTGTGAAGGCTGAGATGTTTGGGTTCTCTCTAAGTTTTTCCACCACCTTGGTGGCATCTTCTTTCTTGTAACATTTGCCAAGGACATAAGTGATCTGGTCTGGAAACACCCGAAGCAGAGGCCTTGCGGTATTCACAGAACAGAACACATAAGGACCGGCCAGGCTTTTCAGTCCCTTGGTTAGCCCAACCACCCGCACACGAGTGCCAGCTACTTCTGCCACATCATTGATTTTTTTGATTCCCAGCCTGTCCATGTCCGATTCATCGATCACCACCGCGCCGGGCTCGGAAAGCTGGCTGTAAAGGTCAGGGGTAAGTTCCTTGACCTTTCCCAAGGCGTTTTCATCCAGCCTGCAGCCAATCACCATGCAGAGTTCTGTTCCGCCATCTGGTTTGGACCAATAAGAAAAGCCCTGAAGGTAAATTTCGACACGCTCCACGGCAGGTTCATTGGCAAGAAGGGCAATAGTGGCTTCGCGGATGGGTCTCCCAAGGTCGACGCTAAGGACTTCCGGGGCCCCAACCCAAATGTCGGCGTTGGTGTGGTCCACCGGGATGGAAGTGATCGAGAACAATCCCAATAGCAAGCCGCATTGCAATGCAATTAACAATGCGCTGAACGCAACTGCAAGAATGCCAGGCAGATACCTCTGTCTGTCATACCAGAGAGTAGAAAGAGAATAAGACATCCCTAGAAGGTATCCGGATAGGCAATTCCGGGGAAGCTGAAAAGCTTCAAAGGAGAAAATAAAGAGCCAAGACCAGTGAAGATTTAACGACTAGGCGAGATGGAAGCTGTGATTTTCCAATGACTTAGGTCAATCACAGCTTTGGTGTACAAAAGTTACCTATTATTGTTGAATCTTTGGAGCCTTCCAGCTTGGAAGGTCCGCAAGTGATGAATCGATATAGGTTTGGTGCCACATTTGGGTTCCCAATACGCCCACTAAACCCATCTCCATGGAAACACGCGCCAGGCTCCAAGAAGGAAGTTGTTTGAAGCCTTTTCTCCAGTACATGACTTGCTGGGGGTCAAAATACCCGGTTTTCTTTAAGGATTCCTCACTTAACAATTGTTCAATAAACGGTGGTACCTTATCCAGGTGGAAGCTATCGAATGGGGCTCGGAACATGGCTTTTTTCCTCCATGCGATGGAGGAGGGCAGATAACGGTCCGAAAGGTGACGAAGAATGTATTTGTCTCTCAAACCTTTAAATTTATACTTGGGGTGAACTGTTGATAAAAAGTCAAAGACATTCTTGTCTAGGAATGGATAGCGGGTTTCAACCGAGGAATTCATAGCTACCCGGTCACCCTTGGCGTTCAAAAGTAACCCGGCAAGGTGAGCCCGGCCGCTAACATAAAGTTCGCGGTTAAGAGGATGCCAAGTCTTCATTTTTGCCGTGGGAAGGTTCAAATCCTCAAAAGAGGAATGATCCCTGGTTGCTTCCGCCATGGCAGGACTGTAAAGCCTTAGTTTCGAAAGGCTAAACAAGCTGTAAATGTCGAACCAGCCATTTTGGCCAGCCATGGCTTTGATGGCTCTTTCCTGCAATTGCTGGTTGTGGCGGGGAGTCTTACTGATCCAAAGGAAGAACCTGCGAAAAAGATTGCTGACCTTGAACCCTGGTAGGAAATCGATCCAAGAAGCAATCCTATTCACCTTGTGCCACGGATAACCCGCCAGCCATTCGTCGGAACCTTCGCCAGTTAGCGCCACCTTGAATCCACGGTTATGTACCTCGCGGGCCAGCAAAAGAAGTGCGGCGCACGACGTATCCACTACCGGTGCCTCGGCAGCGCGAATCAATTCTGGGTAGGTGTTCAATACTTCCTCGGCGCCCACATCCACAACAATTGGAGTGGTTCCAATATGTCGGGCAACGATATTAGCTTCGTTGGTTTCATCGAGGTGGGGCGACTTGATGCGGATGGTGAACGATGGAATCGGATTGCCACGGATTTTTGATGCCATGGCGACCACAAGACTGGAGTCGACGCCACCGCTTAGATACGAAACCACTGGCACATCGGCACGCAGTCGTTTTTCCACTGCGGCGAGCATTTCCTTCTCAAAGTCATCTACCAGTGCCTTAAAGGAGGGACCGGTTCTTTCCTGCCCCCACTGAGGAAAGCTCATTTGCCAATAGGTTTTGTCCTCAATGCGAGGCGACTTGCCCTCTTCGCCAAGATGAATGTCCAGGAAATGTCCTGGTTCCAAAGCATAGATACCTTTGAAGCAACTACGAGGCCCAGGAACACCGAAAAAGGTGAAAAGATTGTTGATGCCAAGCAAATCTGGCGCTGCGTCAATCATTCCGGAGGCAAGGATGGCCTTTATCTCGGAACCGAACAAAAGCCAATCGGTGCCATCGTACTGAACCCTGGCGTAGTAAAGCGGGCAAATGCCCATACGATCCCGCGCAAGGATGATTCTTCGGCGCTTACTATCCCAGACAGCTATTCCAAATTGTCCTTCAAGAGTATCGAGCATTCCTTCCTGATGGTCTTCGTAAAGGTGTGGAATCAACTCGGTGTCGCAGTGGGTGGCAAAGCGATGTCCTTTCGATTCAAGCTTCTGCTTGATTTCGGGATAGTCAAAGAATTCACCATTAAAAACAGTGGCTATGGAACGGTCTTCATTGAAGATGGGTTGCTTGCCATCTGCCAGGCCAACGATGCTCAGTCGCCGGTTGGTGAAGGCAAGGCCTGGAACCTCCAGATAGCCATCCTCATCGGGGCCGCGATGAAATATGGCCTGCGCCATGTTTCGAATGATATTTGGTGAAGGGCTTCTTTTTCCTGAAAGGTCAACCACGCCGGCTATGCCACACATATTCCCGTTCCTCCTGAGGCAAACTCATATTCTAGCAAAACTAAATATTCCAATTCCCATTCCACGGGAATAGGCTACGCCTTGGCGTAAAGTTGTTTAACCCTTCTTGACAACAAATAATTCACCAACCTGGGGAAGAAGGTGTTGATTCGAAGCATCCACTTTGCATCCCATCCAAGAACGGTCTCTGTGGAGTTTTTCTTGATGGCATTCAGAATGCCTTTGGCAGCTTCAATAGGTTGCATTCCTTTTTCAACACCCAAATCCGCTCTGCCTGTTTTCATGGCTAGATTTTCCCAGAATGGGGTGATGGTAAGGCCCGGAAGAATCAGAAGAACATCAATCCCAAAGCGGGTCATTTCCCCTCTGAGAGCCTCGGTTAAACCAACCAAGGCATGTTTACTGGCGGAATATTCCGTCCAAGATGGCATGGCTCTACGCCCTGTCATCGATGCAACATTTACGATTGCAGGCTGGTTGCCAAGTTCCAGCATCGGAATAGCTTTGCGAATCATTTCCGCAGGGGCAAAAAAGTTGATCTCCATCAGATTTCGAACCACTTCCTCATTCCCGTCCACAAAGTGGTTCCAGGAACCCGCGCCAGCATTGTTCACGAGAATATCCAGTTCATGGAATACCTCGCCAATACGCCTGAAAAGGTTTTCCCTTTCTGCCTCGCAGGTGATATCCGCGGGAAACACATGAACTTCAGCGCCTTGGGATCTTAATTCATCTGCCAGGTTTTCCAGTTCATCTGCCCCGCGAGCCACAAGTGCCAGTCGGGCTTTTTCTTTGGCTGCCAACCGGGCCAGTTCTGCTCCCATTCCGCGGGAGGCTCCGGTAATCAACATCCGCTTTCCAGCTATGGTTCTTTTCATGATGCAATCATGCCTGTTGTTTGAAGTGAAATAATATCCATTTGTTAAATTTAAACCAAAAGATACTCCTTCTCACAGAGTAGAACCCTAATTGCCTTAAATTCTCTGCCCAAGGCAGGCATTACAGTTGCCCTAGTAATCAGAATCGTTCAAAACCATACAATTGATAATATTTGCATGATGTGTCCTTTCGGGGGATTGTTGCTTGAACATTGTCACAGGGGCCACCGGATTGTTAGGAAGCCATGTGGTGGAACAATTAGTTCGCCAGGGCAAACCAGTTCGTGCCTTGATCCGGCAAGAAAGTGATGCCAGTTTTCTGGAATCGCAGAAGGTTGAGATTAGGAGAGGCAGCCTTTTGGATTCAGCGTTTCTGGACGACGCCCTGAGTGGAACGGATACCCTGTATCATACCGCTGCCAAGGTTGGGGAATGGGGGCCATGGCAACAGTTTCTAGATAACATCATCCATCCAGTGGAATCTCTTTTGGCAGCCAGTCGCAGGCAAAGGATTCGCCGTGTGGTTCATGTCAGTTCCATCACGGTGTATGGTCATCCTTTAGCCTCCAGCTTTCCGATTGATGAAACTATGCCCACGGGGCAGAGGCTTTGGAAAGCGGACAATTACATTCGCGCCAAGCTGCGTACCGAGGAACTGTGGAACCAGTACGACCGTGAAGTGACCATTCTTCGTCCGACATGGTTTTTTGGTCCAAGAGATAGAACCACTTTACCCAGGGTTCTGGCTGCTTTTGGTAATGGCAAAATAGCCCAGGTCGGCGATGGTTCGAACAAGCTAAATGTGCTTTACGCAGGAGATGTTGCCGATGCCGTTGTGCGAGCGGGGACCTCGGATAAATCAGTCGGCAAGGCTTACAACATCAGTAATCCCGGTGAGTTAACCCAGAAAGAGTTTCTAGGCTACCTCGCGGATAGCCTTGGCTTTCCCCGGGTCAAGAAAAGCTATGGCATCAATATGGCTTACATTGCCGGATACATGGCGGAGCTGATCGGCAAGACTACCTTGCTGGGAAGACCACCGCATATCACCCGCTACTCGGTAGCCCTGATGTTGCGCAGTAATCAGTTTTCCATTCAAAGGGCAAAAGCCGATCTTGGATGGGAACCTAAAACCCTTTTAAAGCAGGCCGTGGATAACACTCTTGCCTGGAGATTCGGCTCCTCCGGCATGCCAGGCCCATTAGCCAGGAAATAACCATGCATTTTGCAGACCGTCTTGCGGAGATAATCAGAAAGAAGCAAACCCCCCTGTGCGTAGGCTTGGATCCTCGTTGGGAAAGCCTTCCAAAAGAACTTCGCGACCGCCATGGCAATCAGGGGACCGAAGGCATAGCAAAGGCGTTTGAAGTGTTTGGTCTGGAAGTGCTTGATATTGTTGCACCGATTGTTGGCGTGGTGAAACCGCAAAGTGCCTTCTTTGAGCAACTGGGCCCACACGGGATGGTAGCTTTGCGAAAAATTCTTTTGCGGGCGAAAGAGCTTGGCTTGATTACCATTATGGATAACAAGCGCGGGGATATCTCCACTACCGCGACTGCATATGCCGAGGCAATTTTTGGCCCTGCTGCTGGAACTTATGATCAGGCGGGCTGGCCTGCAGATTCTATGACCATCAACCCCTATCTGGGCCAGGATGCTGTGGAGCCTTTCCTAAAGGCGGCCAGAGCCAGAAATGGCGGATTGTTTGTTCTGGTTCGCACCAGCAACCCTGGGGCTAAACTGTTTCAGGATCTTATTTGTGAAGGCAAACCCGTTTACCATCATGTGGCGCGTGCCTTGGCGAAATGGAATGATGGTTATTTGGGTGAGTGCGGTTTGGGAGATGCCGGTGCCGTGGTGGGAGCTACCTATCCTGCCGAGGCCCATGCACTTCGGAAGGAATTTCCCCAGCTATGGTTCCTTGTGCCCGGTTATGGTGCCCAGGGTGGCGGAGTTGACGAGGTTCGTCCATCTTTCAGGGAAGATGGCCTTGGAGCCATCGTGAATAGTTCTAGGGGGGTTCTATTCCCCACCAACCCTGAAGATTCGAATTGGAAACAATCTATTCTTCATGCGGCCAAAACTTCGGCACAAGCACTGGGCTCCCTCTTGAAACCATGAAAAAGATCATCCTGTTTGTTGGATTGGTCTTCTTTCTTGGATCCAGTGTGATTTTTATTTCTACCTTTTTTCACAAGCCTGAATTGGTTCAGGTTCAGCTTTTGCACGAAGGAACACCCATCCAAAACGGTCAGTTGGTGTTTTCTTCTACCGTTTATCCAGCAAACCAATCTGGGGTAATCGCCCTTCCCAAAAACCTAGTCGGCAGTCAGGTTAGTGCCAGTGCGCCTGGATACTTCATCGATCAAATCGTGGTCAAGCCGGATCAGTTTCATTGGAATCTCCGCAAGATTGGGAAGGATAATCCAGATTATGAATGGATTTCTGCCTTGCATGGGGAGGGGAATTGCTCGGAATGTCACCAGGGCATTGTCGAGCAGTGGCAGAGGGGGGCTCACTCAAACGGTAAGACACAATCAGGTTTTCTTCGCATGTACAAGTCTGATCACAAGGAATGGAGCCTTTGGCATGATTACCCAGAGGGTCGCACCGTGTGTGTGGCTTGCCATGCCCCGCATTTGGGGCCCGAAGACCCTGCCTTGGAAGATGCGACACTCTTGAAAGAGTCGCGTTTGCAGGGCATTGAATGTGATTTTTGTCACAAAGTGAGTGGAATCAAGGATCGTGAACCCGGGCTTACCCATGGGCGAGATATGTTTGTGTTGCAAAGACCTTCGCAAGTCAACGGGCAGGTGTTCTTTGGTGGGTTGGCGGATGCGGTGAGAGGGGATAATGTCTACGCACCGGTATTTCACCAGAGTGTTTTCTGTGCCAGTTGCCATGAAGGCACAATTTTTGGCCAGAAGGTTTACAGCACTTTTTCTGAATGGAAGGCAAGCCCATCGTTTGCCAAGGGCGACAGTTGCCAAAGCTGTCACATGAAACCGGATGGCAAAACCAGAAATATTGCGCCTGGCAAGGGGGGAATAGACCGGCATCCGGATTCCATGGCATCGCATGATCTTATGCCCGGTGGCAAACTTTCCATGCTTCGTAAGTGCATGACTCTTTCTGTTTCGGCGGCTGAAGTGGCCAATCATCAAAAGGAAATCCGGGTAACCCTTCTTGCGCGGGATGTTGGCCACAAGGTGCCTACCGGCCATGTGGATCATCATCTTTTAATCCTGTTGGAAACTTCCAATCATGGAGTAAAAGGCGCTCCAATCCAGGGCCCGTTATTTCCCGTTTGGGTGGATGAAAATCTTCGAGGCTGTTCAGGGGTAATTCTGGGGAGACCGAATCTTAATGAGGCAGGTAGCCAACTGGTTCCATTTTGGAAGGCTATACAAGAACCGGTGGACAACAGGCTTGAGGTGGAAACGCCAAGGGAATATCGCTGGGTGGTTCCAAACGATGCTGGCGAAATTAGCGTCAAGTTGTACTACAGGGCAGGCTGGCACCAGCAATCAGAAAAGATTCTGGTCCATGAAAGAATCATCAGACCTTGAGACCCATCGATGCAAGCAACTGGCCAACCAGTTCCGGCAGAAACCGTGAGCTTTGGCAACTTACCAAGTTGCCATCAAAGAGAATGGCTTCATCCCGCAAGATGGCCTTTGAATTGGCTAATGATGTTTTCATGCCTTTGGGTGTGGTAACCATGCGGTCCTTAAGTACCCTGGCCATGGCTAATGCCTGAAGCCCATTGCCGATGCTGATTACTCTTCGATCAAGCTCCATGAAATCGCGCAGAATTTCCTTGGTGATTGGTAGCGAGGCAAACTTTTCCATGTGAATTGCACTGGGAATAATGACCATATCCCAAGCCGGTTCACGAATGTCATCCAAGGCAATGTCCGGAAATATCTTGTAACCATGCTGGCCTGTAAGCGCTTCTGTATCTTTGGAGGCGATTTGTATTTCAAAACCTTCTTCCTGAAATCTCATAACAGGGTAGAAGAGTTCAAGATCCTCGAAACCTTCCGCGGCAAGAATGAGGGCATTCATAATGGATGCTCCTTTTTTTTAGAGCCAGATGATGTGCTGAAAAAATATACCCTGTGTCCTTATAGATGCCATGAAATGCGGGCCATGAAATGAAAATCCAGGCACAGGACTATCATAAATATGACGAAAAGAGGGTTCTTAATGAGAAGTCTGTTGGAAGTTGGAACCAAAAGTGCAAAAACGATGAGATTTTGTGAAGATTTAGGGGCGTTCTGGAAATCCGTACCTGTTTCCCTTGCATCAGGGTATCAGTAGCCTTTAAACTGCGGGATCTCGGAAAAATGATCTACTTGGGAATTGTTCGGATGGATGGTTCAAAGGAATGACATACGACCCAACCAATCCCCTGATTGTTCAGGGTGATCGCTCTGTTCTTGTGGAAGTGGATAATCCCAAGTACGCCAAAGCTCGTGATGCGCTTGCACCTTTCGCGGAGCTTGAAAAAAGCCCGGAGCATATCCACACTTATCGTCTGACCCCGCTTTCGCTTTGGAATGCGGCTGCCGCCGGTCATTCGGCAAAGTCGATGATTGATGTTCTTTCCACGTATTCCAAGTTTCCACTGCCCACAAACCTGACAACAGACATTACTGAACTTGTCAGTCGCTACGGTAGAGTCAGGCTTGAACGATCAGAAGAAAAAGATGAAAAGACTGGCGCCAACAAATTGATGCTGGTGTGCAAGGATATTCCCCTTTTGGAGGAATTATCCCGTCAGCCCAAACTGAAGGAATACCTGAAGAACCGGATAGGCAAGACCAGTTACCTTGTGGATCCTGCGTTTCGTGGTGTGCTTAAGCAGGCGCTGATCACCGTTGGTTACCCCGCGGAGGATCTAGCAGGTTACACCGAGGGTGCCGGCCTGGAGATCGGGCTAAGGACAGTATGCAGTTCCGGGGTTCCGTTTAATGTGCGGGATTACCAGCGCGAGGCATGCGAGGTTTTTCACGCGGGTGGGGATGTGCGCGGGGGCAGCGGTGTTATTGTTCTGCCTTGCGGTGCGGGAAAGACCATTGTTGGCATTGTCGCCATGAGCATGCTTAAAAAGAACACCTTGGTACTTACCACGGGCATTACCGCGGTAAAGCAATGGCACCGGGAAATACTCGACAAGACCGACCTCGCTCCGGAAACGATTGCGGAGTACACCGGAGAAACCAAGGAGATCGCCCCGGTTACCATCGCCACCTACCAGATTTTGACATATCGGTCTGAAAAGTCGGATGAGTTCCCACATTTCAAGTTGTTTGACAGCAAGGACTGGGGATTGATCGTCTATGACGAGGTGCACTTGTTGCCTGCGCCAGTGTTCCGCGTGACAGCGCAAATCCAAGCAAGAAGGCGTTTGGGGCTTACTGCTACCCTGGTGCGCGAGGATGGCAGGGAAGCGGATGTTTTTAGTTTGATCGGACCCAAGAAGTATGATGTGCCCTGGCGTGAATTGGAAACCAAGGGTTGGATCGCGGAAGCTTCCTGTACCGAGGTTCGCATCGCATTGCAGGAAGACCACCGCATGGAGTATGCGGTGGCTGAATGGCGCAACAAATACAGGCTGGCAAGCGAGAATACTGCAAAAGAAGATGTGGTGGAGGCCCTTCTGGCCCATTACCCGGAAAGCCGGGTTATTATTATCGGCCAGTACCTGAAGCAACTGCGCCAGCTTAAAAAACGCTTCGACATTCCGATTATCACAGGTCAGACCCCCCAGGATGAACGGGAGGATTTATACGCCAAGTTTCGAAAAGGCGAGATTCGCAAGCTGATCCTTTCCAAAGTGGGCAACTTTGCCATCGACCTTCCCGATGCCAATGTGCTGATCCAGGTGTCGGGCACATTTGGTTCCCGTCAGGAAGAGGCCCAAAGATTGGGAAGAATTCTGAGGCCCAAGCCATCCGGGGACACGGCTCACTTTTACACGCTGGTAACCCGGGACACCCGGGAACAGGATTTTGCCCACCACAGACAGATGTTTTTGACTGAACAGGGCTACAGTTATACCGTGGTGGATGGAACCGAGATTCTTGAAAAAGCCCAGTGCGCCGCCAGGGAATGACCAGAGATAAAACTTTATGCTGATTTCCAATCCAAGAACGCAAATCACCCGTATACCGGTGAAGATTCACCGCCGGGTTTGCCTGATACTTACCGAAGACGCCGTGCTGGCGGAGGAGATTCTTGCTCGCAAGAAACTTGGTCAGGAAATCTGTGGAAGGCTGACGGACAGGGTGCTGCTTCTTAGAACAGGACGCCTGGAAGCGGTGCTTGAGGAATTGCAAAAGATGGGTCACACGCCCCAAGTGCTGGGTCGCTGAATATGGCAGAAGAAATCAGGAACCCTTGGACAGAAAAAACTCGCCTGACCCTTGGCAGGTATGATGAAAAGCTTCTGCGTGAAGTGGCCCAAAAACTCTTGCGTCCCCGTAGTCAATGGCCGGTGGAAGAACTCATCGAACGCTGTGTGGAAACTTTCGAAAACACGGTTCTGGTGGATCGCCGTATCAAGGAATTAAATGATCCGGCCAGGAATCTGCTTGGGGTAATATCCCGGGCCATGCAATATCGCTGGACCCTCGCGCAGCTTGTGGAAATATCCATGATGATGGGGGCCGAGGATGGAATTGCCCCGGTATTTGAACTGTTGGGCTGCGGTCTTTTGTATCCGGATTTTGTGGATCCTCTATCCAGCGAACCACCTCCCAAACCATGCAAGAAACCGTTCATCAAGAACTTTGAGCAATGGCTCGGAACCCCGGGACCGGAAGGCTACCAGCTTTACTGCCATCCCCTGATTTCCGTCCGGGCAAGCAAGGTAAGCCTGGCGTTACCCACCGTGCTTCCGCTGAATGAAACGGATGAGCTTCAGGAAGTGGATAAACTTGCTGTGGTACGAAAGGCCGATGGATTCGAATTTTTGTTGAGAATCGCCGCCATTACTCAGCGGTCCAGGAAGGACCCGATTCGCAAAAACCAGCAAGGTGGTTTCTTCAAGCGTGACTTGGAATGGCTGAAAACAGATCCTCTGATTGCTCAAGCCCCTGCGGATTATTTTGCGGACCTGCCAGACCAGGGACCATTGCTCGCCGAATTGGCCATTAGTTTGGGAATATTGAAAGCCACGGATGGAGAGTATGTTTTTGCCAGTTTCCCGGAAACCTGGAAGCAGGGGTTGATAGATGCAGTCGGCGAATTATGGGCTGAATTAGTTTCCCAGAAAAACTGGAACCCGATTCAGGGTGTGAAAAATTCCCTTGAGGATGCCTCAAACCCTGCCATGACTGTGTGCATGATGTCTGTGCTTATGCTGGGTAACCTTGAAAAAGATGCCTGGGTGTCCATTCCTCACCTTGAAACCTGGTTGCTTGCCAGGCATCCTCTTTGGAAGGGCAATGAAAGTCTTCGCCCCTCTGTTGCACAGGGTTGGGTTCAGAAATACCTGCTGGGAATCGTCTATCAGTTGGGAATGTTGGAAGTAACAAATGATGGGCAGAAAAACCATCTTGTTCGATTGTCAGAACTCGGAAGAAGAGTTCTTGGCTTGGAAAAGGTACCACCGGCCAGTCAGGAATTTCCAAAGACCATTTTGGTGCAGCCAAATCTCGAGGTGCTAGCGTTTCGGCAGGGGCTTACCTCTGCCATCGTGGCGGATTTGACACATATTGCCACCTGGAGAAGTATTGGTCCTGCTTGCCAGTTGCTGCTGGAACCGGACTCTATCTATTTTGCGCTGGAATCTTCCTGGCGTTATGAGGAGCTTTGTTCGTTTCTGGAACGCCACGGCACCAGGTCTACCCCCCAGGCTGTACTGGATTCCCTGAAAACATGGGCCAACAAGCACGAACGCATCACTATTTATACCGGTGGAACCCTTTGGGAGTTTCCAACTGAAAAAGATTTGGATGCCGCCCTGAGCCGTGGCCTGCCGGCTTTGAAGGTGTCCGACAGGTTTGCCATATCCAAAACCGAAGCGGGGGTGGATTTTCGCAACTACCGGCTTACTGCCACCAGAGATTATGGTCTTCCACCTGAAAAATGTGTTCTCTTGGATCCGGATGGTGTGACTTTGATGGTGGATATCACCAAATCCGATCTGGTGATGGAAACGGAACTTCCCAAATTTTCCGATTTTCAGGAAGCCTTGACCACCCAGCAACACCGCGCCCATCGTATCACCCCGGATTCTCTGAAAAGGGGTCTTACCCAGGGATACAGCCGTGAATCATTGGAAGAATGGTTCATGCTTCGCGCGGGACATGGTTTAAGCGCTGCCATTGTTTTGCTTCTGGACCACCCTGAGGATAAACCTGTTTTAGAACCCATGCTGGTAATTCACATTCCCACGGAATTGATGGCGGATGGAATCATGCAATGGCCTGATACCTCTAAATGGATATCAAGCAGGCTGGGTCCGAAAGCATTGACGATTGAAAAGGCAAATCTGCAAAGTTTTAAGCAGGCCTTAATGACCGCCTCCATAGAATTTGAAATTCCAGAGAATTAATCATCTGGGTAATCAAATGGTTGGGAGATGGCATTGAGACGCTTTTTAAGGCTTGTCTGTATTCTAATGGTGGTCTTTGGAAGTTTTTATTTTGCCAGGGGATGGCCAAAAAAAGGAATCGCAACCATTCTTTTTGAGGTGTCTTCCATCTTTTTTGGAATGTTCGGCTTACTGCTTCTTTGGATTACCAGCTTGTTTAGTGGCAAGAATAATTCAAAAAACAATTAAGGCAATGAGGCAAGCGGGCTATCCTTGCTTTTCTTTAGGACGTAAAAGCATGGAGCGTCCGGGTTGGGGTTGGGGATGAAGCCAACAAGTTCCCAGCCAGCTTTTCCTGCTTCATTCAACGAACGCTGCAAAATGAGCATGTCTTTTCGGGAGGTAACCGGGGAAGTCCCTATTACTTTGTATTTCCATTCTCCGGTTGGTTGATCAGCCATGATTCCTATTCCAGCATGTAAATTTCTTTGAATTAAATATATTTAAAATTCTACGCTTTTCCTTGCACAAAAACGATGAAAAAGTTTGATTCTTCCAGCAAAATTTCAACCTATTGCAGATTTCCTTCCACTGTTAGATAGGCTTCCAGATTGAGGAGTTTAAAAAGCCAAAGAAAAGTTTTTTTTCAACTGCCTTTTGAAATGATCTTTCCAGCAGCATGGTATGCAAATCGGTCAATTGGGTTGCTGAGATGCCAGCGGTTTTTTCGAAGAATACATGCATGATTTTTAGAATAAACTCTCCGATAAATTTCCCGAAAATGGAGTGAGGTTTTCTGAAATCACCCACAACGAGCAATCCGCTTTCCAAGAGCATTTGACGGAAAAGCCCCAAAAGGTGCCCGATTTCAGAACTTGTAAAACAGTCCAGAAAGAAATTGCACACAATCAGGTCAAAGGTTCCTGATAGGGGAAGTATTTCAAATACATTGGCGCACCAGAATTCGATTTGATTATTAATCGGCGGGTTTGCGTTTGCGATTCGCCTTTTTGCCAAATCTAGCATTCGTGGACTTTCATCAATTACCAATATCTCGGCTAGTGGATTTGCCTTGCAAAAAACCTCTAAAAATCTGCCATTGCCTTCCCCCAGCACTAGCACCCGTTTGGAATTAGTCAGATGTGAAATCATGGAAGTGCGGCATTTTTGCAACTGGTTGCCAAAAGTGATTGTTTCCAGAAAAAGATAACTGCTGGCCACACCATCAAAGTTTTTTTTCTTCATGGCATGATTCTGGTTATTAGGGGCACCAGTAGTGCACAATCTGCCAGTACACGAGCCAAATCCCTGTTTCGACTAGCTATATAAAAGTGAATCATCATCAAAAACAGCAAAGCCATGGCATGACAAATCAGAATGGCCATTGGAACAGCAGCCATGCAAACCAGGCTTCCCAGGAATAATACCACGCATTCGAAGGGGTGCCAGGGATGCTGATTTTCCCAGAAGTCAATCAGGCGGCAATTAGTCCAGCAAAGTAAACCAAACAAACCAACGCTTCCCATCCAAAAAATTGGATCCAAGCCGCTGGACCAAAAAGGCAGACATACTCCGAGTGCAAATCCAAAACCTACCATGAATTCCTTGGCGGATGGAAGTTGCATCAACCCTGGTTTGAATCCATGAACGATTGCCAGATAAACGCAAATGACAAAACCTGTCTTAAATCCGTCTTGAATGTAGGTTTTGGGAAGCTTGGATATGCCGACTAAAACCAGAATAAAACAGCTTGTTAGCAACATTTTGATAAGGGAGCGGTGCCTGGCGGTGAAGCGATGCCTGCAAGTTGGAGGTATTGTTTTTTGAGTGTCCAGCAGGCGGTCAAACAGATAAATGAACCACACGACAACCCCCAGGGTGATTGGCGCAGCGGGGGGTAATTGGATCTGAAATACCCCGGCCAGGAATATTTGCCAGACTATTGCCACCACAGGGGCATCCAGGCCCAGCACATGGGGAGTGTTCCACCATTTCAATCGCAAAGCATTGCCAGGGGAAACCTGTTGGTTCAAAGCATGGTTCCTGATCGTGGAATTATTCGGCCGATGCCCGTCTGCCTGGAAGTCGGTAATCCAGAGGAGGTTTTTGATCCTTTTCCAAAAGCGGTTTAAATTGATTTTCCTTTAACCTTAGGGCGTGCTCTTTTTTTGCATCTTGGATTTTTTGCGGATTAAGGATCAGTTCCATTGCGGTGGCTGCTAGGGTTTTGGAGGCAAGCATCATGCCTTGTTTGGCGATAGTGGTTGCTCCACAGGCCACGGCCTGCCAGGAATGCCCCGGGGTTCCGGGTACCCAGGTGGCTACTTGAAAACCGGTGGTGGGCACCACCCAGGAAACATCCCCCACATCGGTAGAACCCATGGTTGTTTTGCCGGAAACATCCATCACCTCGCGGATGGATTCTAGAGCGGGAATGTTTTGGTCCGGAAAGGTTTCCCGCAAACGAATTGCAAACTCGGTTTCTTCTTTGGTGTATTTCAGGTCATTTAAGGCTGTAAGATTTTTTCGGGTTATCTGTGCCAGGGTGTCGTTGGGAAGAATCTGCATGGTTCCACCCAGAGGGACGACCTCAAGCCGGGTTTCCGTGGCAAGCGCACCTGCCTGGGCACATTTTAAAAGCCTGGGCCAAAGGGATGCAACAACCTCTGCCTTGGGGTGACGAACATAGAAAAAACCCTCGGAAAATTCAGGAACCACATTCGCGGCGCCACCACCCGAGGTGATGGTATGGTGTAATCTTGTGCCTTCAGGGGTGTGTTCCCTCAGAAGTTCCACGGCATGGATGGTCAAAAGAAGTGCATCCAGGGCAGATCTTCCTTTTTCAGGCGATCCAGCGGCGTGGGCGGCTTTCCCATGAAAGCGGAACTTGACTGCTATGCGTGCCAGGCACGAGGAATCCCCGGCGGAATTTCTGCTTCCGGGGTGCCAGTGAAGTGCCACATCCACATCCTTGAAAAGGCCTTCACGTACCATGAATGCCTTGGCGGCGCCACCTTCCTCGGCCGGGCATCCATAAAAGCGGATGGTTCCTTGAAGCTTCCCCTGCTTGATAGCTTCACCCAATCCGATGGCGGCATTAGCGCATGCCACACCAAAAAGATGATGGCCACAAGCGTGCCCGTAGCCGTTACCTTCCGTTCGGGGTTTGCGATTTGCAACTGGTTCTTGCGAAAGTTCGGGCAGGGCATCATACTCACCGAGTATTGCAATGACTGGTTTTCCCTTGCCGATGGTGGCGGTGAATGCGGTGGGAATTCCCGCAACCCCCCGTTCGATCTGAAAGCCATGCTTTTCAAGATTTTCTGACAATAGCCTGAAGGATTCCTTTTCGAGATACCCTGGTTCCGCCAGTTCCCAGATTTTTTTTGCCAGGCCCCAGGAGGAATCCTCAAGCCCTTGGATGGTTTGCAGAACACCCGCCTGTATATTTTTCTCACTTGTCGCAGTCTGATTCAAAACAAGGCCATGACTGATGCAAATGAATAACGTTGTGGTGAACATGGAGGCTCCAATTAAAAATATTCTTTACAGAATGTAAACTCTGGTTGATTTGCTTGGAAGCAATTTGCGTTCATAAAACGAAGTCTTTGCTAATACTTTCAGAGATCGGTGTCTGATGTTAAACTGCGATTATTAAATGCCTAAAAGGCAATCATTGGAGGCTTTCCATGCTGAATCAACGGTTTTGGACCATATTTTTCATTAGCTTGGGTTTGTTCGTCCATGCAGAAGAGGCTGGTGATGTGGAAAAATTGTTTCAGAAAATCAAACCTTACACCGAGGTGCCAGCCAAGTTTGCCAAAGATTTTGGCGGCTATCCTTCCATGCTGGCAGGCGTGAAAAATAGGGAGGATTGGGAAAAGAAACGCCTAGAAATTCGCAAGACTTGGAATGATGCGCTGGGGCATTGGCCGCCTGTCATCATGAATCCCAAGTTGGAATACCTGGAAAAAGAGCAGCGGGAGAATGTAACCCAGCACCATGTCAAAATTGAGGTCGCTCCGGGAAAAATCACACAAGATGCTTATTTACTGGTTCCTGATGGCAATGGGCCATTTCCTGCGGTAGTGGTGGTTTATTATGAAGCCCTAACTGGTATCGGTAAAAAAGGCGAACTTAGGGATTTTGGCTGGCAACTGGCCCGGCGTGGCTTTGTCACACTTTCTGTCGGTAGCGATCCGAACAGTTACTATCCAAGTCCGGAAAATGTCCAGCTTCAGCCTTTGACTTATCATGGATATGTTGCGGCCAACTGCCATCAGATCCTTGTCAGTCATCCGGATGTAAACCCTAAATTGATCGGAATTGTTGGTCACTCATATGGTGGTAAGTGGGCGTTATTTGGATCTTGCCTGTACGATAAATTTGCTGCTGCCTGCTGGTGTGATCCAGGAATTGTTTTTGATGAAAAAAGGCCGAGCGTTAATTACTGGGAGCCTTGGTATCTGGGGTATGAAAAGGGTACCCAACGCAAGCGGGGGGTAATTTCGCGGGATAATCCCTCTTTCGGACCATACAAAACACTGGTGGAGCAGGGGCACGATCTTACAGAACTTCATGCTTTGATGGCTCCAAGGCCTGTTTTGGTTTCAGGAGGCTCGGAAGACCCACCGGAACGCTGGAAAGCGTTGAACCACTTGATTGCTGTCAACAAGTTACTTGGTTACGAAGGCAGGGTTGCCATGTCCAACCGCCCCACCCATGCGCCAACCCCGGAATCCAACGAAATTATCTATCAGTTTTTTGAATACTGGCTGAAACATAAAAAGGTTTTGACAAGATAGCCAGGGGTTTTCTTTTTTACGCCAACCACCCATCTTTTCCTTTCTTGGTAAAAGTAAGCAGAAGATGGGTAATTTGCATTTCAGGCAATTCTACAAGTGTTTACATTTTCAATTCATATCCTTATAACTCGAGCTTACTGTTCAAATAGCTTAAGGTTGGTGAAATGCATTTTTGCTCGGTGGCTTATTTGCTGTTTTTTGTCTTCATATTTTCAGCGTACTGGTTAATTCCCTCGAACAAGATTCGCAACTACCTGTTGGTGGTTGCCAGCTTTTACTTCTACGCCACCTGGAATTCCTGGTTGGCTGTTCTGGTGGTGGCATCCTCCAGCCTGGATTTTTTCCTGGCTATCCAATTGGAAAAGTCTTCTAAGTCTGGCATTCGCAAGGCCTACCTCACTGCAAGTATATTGGCAAACATGGGGCTGCTTTGTTATTTCAAGTACGCGAATTTTTTCCTGGAATCCTTGAAGGAGGTTCTTGGCAAATTGGGGTTGGAAACCCATTTTTCATTCTTGAGCATCCTGATTCCAATAGGGATTTCCTTTTATACTTTCGAGGCAATCAGTTACATGGCGGATGTTTATAAAAGTAAAATATTCGCTGAAAAGAGCCTGCCAAATTTCCTTTTGTTTATTCTTTTCTTTCCACATCTGGTTGCAGGCCCAATTGTGCGTTCCAGGGATTTTCTTCCCCAGATTAGAAAAACCAAGAAATGGAACTGGTCAAGAATGCACCTTGGCCTCCAGATGGTGTTAATGGGGCTGTTTAAAAAGTTGGTGATTGCGGATCGCATGGCTTTCTATGCAGATCCTGTGTTTGCTGACCCGGACGGCTTTCGTCAGGGGGCTTTATGGATTGGAATGATTGCCTACGCACTCCAGATTTATGGTGATTTTTCAGGGTACACCGACATGGCAATCGGCTTTGCCCATATGCTTGGTTTTAAGCTTACCAAAAATTTCAATATGCCCTATTTGGCAGTGAATATTAGTGATTTCTGGCGACGTTGGCATATATCCCTTTCTTCCTGGCTGAGAGATTATCTTTTCATTCCGCTGGGTGGAAGCAGAGGTGGTCTGTGGTCAACCTGTCGAAACTTGATGATTACGATGGCGTTAGGTGGTCTTTGGCACGGGGCAAGCTGGAATTTTGTGGTGTGGGGAGTAATTCATGGAGCTTTGCTGGTATGTCACAAACTTTTTATGCGCTTCAGTGAAAATTGGTTGATCATGCAAAATTTACTGCTTACACGGGTTGGCACAGGCTTTCGCATGGCACTTACGTTTTTGTGCGTGAGTTTGGTCTGGGTGTTTTTCCGGGCCCAGAATTTTTCAGACGCCATCAGTTTTCTAAGGGGGCTTTTTCTGCCCCATGCCGGAAAAGCGGAACCCATGAATGCTGTTGGCTTGGTATTGGTTATTTTTCTGATTACTGTGGCGCATATGTTTGGTGTTAAAAAATACTGGCAGTCCGTGTATCAAAAAATACCCGCGCCTGTCCTTGGGTTGGCGTACGCGCTGTTTTTGAATTTCTGCCTGTTTATGGCTCCGCCTGTCGGTAAGCCATTTATTTATTTCCAGTTTTAAGGCGGTTAAAATGGGGCAACCGGCCAGGAAAAATGAAGTCCAGGTGTTTCCCAAGGTTTGTCTTTTTGTGGGCCCGCGAAAAGAATCGCTTTCCTCAACGGAAATGAAGCGCCATGGGTTGGGAACGGTGGTATGGTTTTTCGTGGGGGCATTTTTCATCCAGGCTGTGGCCAATGGCTGGATGTTTTTTAATTACTCCAAGTCATCCGATGATTATTACCATAAGAGGGCGGCACTTTTGCGGGACCGCACTCCCACCAAGTCTGCTTACCCAAAAAACATGGTAATTCTTGGCAGTTCACGGACAGAACTCGGCGTTAATGCCCCGCTAGTGGAAAATACCATCAGAGAAAAACTAACCCGCGACTTTGCTGTTATCAACTTCAGCGTTACTGCCTGCGCCCAGGAAACGGAATTGCTCTATTGGAATCGCCTTCTCAATGAATGCAAGGCGCCCGACATGGCTTTGATTGAGGTTCATCCCGCTTTTCTGAATACCAAGGCTGGTGGTGATGGCGTGGAATTTAACTCGGTTGTTTGGCCGGTCGAAAGGTTCTTGCGCACTGATATCAATTATGTGGAAAACCGTGCGCCGGATGTCAGGCCGAATATCCGGGCAGAATGGACGAAAATGGCTTTTTTCTCCTTTTATAAGAATCGGACTTCACTGCTTAACTCGGCTTTTCCCGCTTTGGTCCCCAATGAATTCAAGGGCCAGGTTTCCATTTTGGACAAGCATGGCCAACTGATTATTCAGGATGAATTGCTCACTTCCGAGCGTAAGGCCAAAGCTATGGATCACACCCGTGAGCAGTATTACCACCTGGTGCAGGAAATGGATTTGAAAAGTTCCCGAACCAGAGCTCTAAGGGAATTGCTTCAATCCTGCAGAGAGCGGAATGTCGCTGTGGGTATGTTGTTGATGCCCGAGGGGCAGCAATTTCGTTCCTGGTATGGTCCGGGAGTTTGGGCCAGAATCGAAAATCACTTGCAAAAATTAGCGGGAGAATTTGGGGCGGAGATTTTCAATACCCATGATTGGATGGATGAGTCCGAATTCAAGGATTCACACCACCTATACCAGTCCGGGGCCTTAAGGTTCACACGCAGGTTGACCGATGAAAAGATTATGCCTTGGGTGTTGGGGCGCGAAAAAAAACTGGCAGCGAACTAAATTCATGGAATCTAGAACTTCGTAAAAAAGGGAATGCATGGGATGCATTCCCTTGGATTTAAAGTGCAGTAATTTCAATTACTTTTGCGATTCGATATTGAAATTGGCCTTGTCGGTTCCACCAGTGGGAACATCAAATTCTTTGTCGCTGCGGGAATTCCATTCTGGCGGAATGGGGTCTACCTTTCGCTTGGAGTAGTTGACCTCATCAGATGATGAACCTTTGGTGGGGTCGATGGTTGCCACATCACCTTTGGTCATGATGCGAACCAGATGTTTCCCTACCACGGCACCTGTTTTGCCATCACTTTTCAACACAAAGCGGCCATCCTTGTCGGTGTAGGCACTGGAACCTCGCCCGGGATTCGGGTTTTCCTTGGTACCTTGAGGTTGAAAGGAGACCACTGCTTCACCGTAGGGTTTCCCGTTCAAGGTTACCACCCCGGAAACCGGGGCAAATGTCGGTTCACCGGAACAACCAATAACAAAAGCCAGAAGAAAAAGGTTTGAGGAAAATATTCTTGTGAACATGGTTGGCCTTTCAGGCTCGAATGATTAAGGCAGTACCAGAGCTTCACCACCAGCCATGGTTGCCATGTTTTCCAGTAGATTGGTGGCTACACCGTAACTGATAAAGCGAACCGAACCATCCGCCATGGTGAAATTGGCCCCGCCGGTATGCCCACTGTTGAAGGCTCTTTTGCAAGGCTGGTCGCCGTACAAACCCGGGGAGTTGAAGCATTTATCATAATCTGATCCAAACAACCGACTCTCAGCGCCAACGGAAGATTGATTATAGGAAGCGTAGGTATAAGCCCAAAAAGTTCCCCGATTAGTGGTGGTTCTGGAGGTGTATTCACCAATCAGCAGGGTGTTGGATGTTCCATCGGTTGCGGCATTTAGTTTTTCCGCTCCACCAAGCGAAGAAAGGGGTTGGCCACTAACCACGGTATTGGGCGGGGTGACCCCGTTGTATGGCAATCCTGTTGTGTGAAGCAAGGACCGATATGCGGGATCCATTTTGCCACCTGGCCAAAGCCCGGGTTCAAAACTGTCCCATGCACCATGACCAACCGCCAAGTTCATCTTTCCACTAACTGCTCGATAACTGCCATGCATCCATGGCTGGGTGCTTGGGCCAGAAGCAGGAACTTCCAAGGTTCCATTTAAAGTGTCTGATGCGCACTCGTAAGCTTTGACACGCTTTTGGCCGACGGCATTATTTACTGCCGCGGAATTCAACTGGGTTTGTTGGTACTGCTTGTAAAGGGAATCCATTTCAAGGTAAGGCAATATTTCAATGGCCCAGTTCGTGTAGGTGGGCGGGGTACAGCAGGCCCCAAAATAGGTGCTACCCACCGGCATGGTGCCAATGGTATCGTGGTGATTGTGAAGTGCCAGGCCCAACTGCTTCATCTTGTTGCCACAATCCATTTTCGCGGCAGCTTCTCGTACTTTTTGTACCGCCGGAAGCAAAAGGCCAATCAAAATAGCAATGATGGCAATGACCACCAGCAATTCAATCAGGGTAAATCCCCTGTTTTTGGATCTCATGTTGAAACCTCCATTAAAATTTAAAGAAGAAGAGCTTGTATATGCATTCACCAGATTTTCACAAGACCGCATCGAAATCAAAAATTTATAAACTATTGAAATAATATAGCCTAAAGGTTTGAAAAAGGGGGCTTTTCTAAGAGATTCTGGGCCAATGTTTCATTTTTAATGTAAGAGACTGTTCTTTTGAACACTGTTTTGGCGTATGATAAATTCCTTTCCGTAAATGCCGGGAATGTTGTATGCGCGAATTTTTCCCTTCAATATTTTGTAAACAGCTTTGTTGCTGGGTAATACTTTTGACTTTTGCTCATGCCGGAGAATCATTTGCCCAAGATAAGGATGCAGTATCCAAATTTCTGGAACAGGGCGAGGATTTATTTAAACAAGGCAAGTACAGGGATGCCCTGAGGTTCTTTGACCAGGTAATTCAATTAGATTCTGAAAACGTATCTGCCTATTACAGGAGAACGGTTTCTAACTTTTTTTTGCAGGATTATTCGGCCGCAATATCTGATGCAACCAAGACCACGGAAATAGTTCCCATGCATTATCTGGCATACAATTTTCGCGGCTTGTCTTATTACCATGTGAAAAATTATCCGGATGCCATTTTGGATTTCAGCCAAGCCATTTCCTGCAACTCAGATTTTTCGGAAGCGTACTCTTACCGTGGTTCGGCTTATTATTGGCTGAAAAAATATCCCGAAGCGATTGATGATTATACCAAGGCTTTGGAGCTAAACCCGGATGAAGCCCGCAGTTGGTATAATCGTGCGTTGGTTTATCATGCCGTTGGAAAAACCCGGGAAGCCGAATCAGATTTAGCCAAAGCCAGATCATTAAAATTAAGGTGATTAATTATTACATTGAAATAGATAGATCTATTCTTCCATGATTTTTTGAAGATGGCATGGAAGTTAAAAACTTATTAAAATCATAAATCATATGAAGCATAGGTTTTTCAAGGTGATGAATGAAGCTCCGAATTTCCCTAGCGTTGTTGATTACTTGCCCTCTTATATTATTCGCCCAGAGTGAACCTGAAGGAAAGAAAATTGAGAAAGGCGTGGCTGCCTATCAAAGATCGGATTTCAACTCCGCCATTATTCATTACACAAATGCCATAGAGCTGAATCCCAAAAGCGGTATCGCTTATGGTTATAGGGCCGAAGCTTTTTTGCGCATCGGTAGATTTCACGAAGCTATTGCGGATTGCAACAAAGCAATCGATTTGAATTCCAATTTACCACAGGCTTATTTTGTTAGGGGTAAATCCATGGAGGCTATTGGAAAATATGAGAATGCCATCATCGATTTTGGGAAGGCTTTGGAACTAAGGTCAGGGAACAGTGCAGCTTATTTTCAGCGGGGAAATGTCTTTCACCAATTGAAGCGCCACCTGGAAGCGATTGAGGATTATAATAAAGCCTTGGAATTAAACCCAAAGCTTATTCAAGCATTACTTAAAAGGGGTTTGGCCTATCGCAGTTCTGGGGAATTACCGAAGGCCTTAGATGACTTTCGGAATGGGATTGCTCTCCATCCAGATTCTACTTTTTTTCATCATGAATTGGGAGCCACGCTTGTTGAATTGAAAAAGTATTCGGAAGCTGTTCCATTCTTTACAAAAGCCATAGAGCTATCACCGAACAATGAGTCAATTTATAATGACCGTGCTGTTGCCTTTCAAAAGGCAGGGGAAAGTGACAAGGCCTTGGCTGATTTTGATAAAGCCATTGAACTGAATTCCAGAAGTTCAAAAGCTTACAAAAAGCGAGGGGATTTTTATCTGCATATGGGGGATTACCCTAGGGCGGTGCTTGATTTTAATCAGTCCATCAAACTAAATTCCCGAAACCCGGGTGCCTATCTTTCCCGGGCTAAGGCCTATCAATCCATGGGCAAAAATGTCGAGGCCGAGGCTGATTTTACGAAGGTAAAAACCCTGGCAAAATAATCAGACTGCCGTCTTTTATGCAAAAATTGCCATTAAAGACCCGGTAATTGGTATCCAAGAAACCCATTCATGGTTAATATGCAATTCCGCAAGCGGAGATTAACCATGCACCATATTACCCGTCGCAATATGCTTGCCTTGTCAGGCATGAGCGTAGCCGGGTTGGCCCAGGCTCGACAGCCATCGAAGGCGTTTGGTCGGGCGAAGGCGTGCATTTTTCTTTTTCCTTACGGATCTCCGCCGCAGCATGAAATGTTTGACCCCAAGCCGGATGCCCCTGCCGAAATCCAGGGGGAGATGAAATCCATAGCCACCTGTTTGCCCGGTGTGCGGATTGGTGAAGGTATACCTGCGCTCGCGCCCATCATGGATAAACTGACCGTGGTGCGCTCGGTCAACCATCCGTACCCGGAACATGGAGTGGCTTATGCTGTCAGTGGTATTCCAACCTATACCCCTGCATTGGAAGATAAGCCCCGTGATGCCCGGCATTGGCCTTTCATAGGTTCCGTGGTGGACTATATCGGCGAAATGCGGTCGGGTGGAGCAATCCCCGCAATACCGCGAAATATCGGTTTGCCATGGCTTTTAAATTCCAAGACAGACCTGAATGTAAGTGCCGGGCCGTACGCCGCTTTTCTGGGACAAGCCCATGACCCCATATGGACAGATTACGATGGCCAGGGTACCAAAATTGCTCCCCGGTACACAGATGCCCAAACCAAGGATTTTCTAGACCCTTTTCAGGAAACTACCTTTGATGGGCGCTTTCGCCTTTCAACCTTGGGTCAAAAAGTGGATGGGCTTTCAAGCGAAAGGCTGCAAGCCCGCCGCGATTTGTTGAAAAGTATGGATCTGATGCCGGCGAAAATTTTCGGCAAACAACGCGACATGGCTTTTTCCATGCTAATGTCTGGCAAGTTGCTTCAGGCTTTGGACCTTGGCAACGAACCTCAATCAGTTCGGGAATGCTATGGCAAAACGCTATTTGGCCAATCTTGCCTGGCGGCACGCAGACTGGTCGAGGCGGGCGGCAAGTTTGTTACCGTATTTTGGGATGGTTATGGCCAGTTTGCCAACTGTGCCTGGGATACCCACAACAACCATTATCCCAGACTGAAACAATATCTGCTTCCTGCTTTTAATCAGACCTATCCCACACTGATTCAAGATTTGGAAACAAGGGGTTTGCTGGACTCTACGCTGGTCATGTGGCTTAGCGAACATGGGCGCACACCTAAGATTGATAGCAAGCCCAAGGGAGCGGGTAGGCACCATTGGTCAAAGGCCTATTCGGTGGTATTGGCGGGTGGCGGAATCGCAAAGGGAAGGGTGGTTGGCAGTACCGACAAACACGCTGGCGAAGTCAGGGATACGCCGGTTTCCCCCAAGGATCTTCTTGCTACAGCTTTTTATTTGCTGGGTATTGACCCTGAAACCAGGGTTTACGACACACTTCAACGACCGATGCCAATTGCTGGAGAAGGCGTAGTCCGGCATGAATTGATAGCTTAATTGCATTTGAAACGAAAATCCCGGGGTTATGCGTTTTAAAATACACTTAAAAGTAGTAAAAATATTAAATAAATATAAAGACAATAAGGCTATTCTAAAAGCTTGTGGTGATAATTCTGGTGGGCTATCAGAGTTAATAATGATTTTTGCAAATTAGACAAATCCTGGTTTTTTGAATAGGTTTGCTTGAAAAGCAGAAGGACTGGGTCTTTCTTGTGACCATTTCAAGGGGCATCTCCAATATTTTTTCCCAACAACATTACGAGAATCTTAGGGTTTGAAGATTCCGGGTTTAGCACCTGTGAAAAAACACAGGTTGCACCAAATTTGCATTTTAATTTAGACTTTGTCTTGAAGAAGCAACTGGATTTTATTGGCAGGTGAATTATGTCCCGACGAGAAAAGATACTGCCTTGGATTCAAACCAAAGGTGTTGGGTTGGAGATAGGACCGGGTCCATACCCGGTAATGCCGAAGCGCGATGGTTTTCGAGTGGAGATCGTTGATTGTGTTTCCAGAACTGAGTTGGTGGAAAAGTTCAAGGATCACAAAATCCAAGTTCAGGAAATCGAGGAGGTCGATCACCTTTGGACAGGGCAGACTTATTCCGAATTGACTGGAAAGGAAAACCATTACGATTGGATTGTAGCATGCCATGTTATCGAGCATACTCCCGACCTGATAGCCTTCATTCAAGATTGCGAAACTGTTTTGAATGAAACGGGTGTACTTGCTCTAGTTGTTCCCGATAAGCGGTATTGTTTTGATTACCACAGACCTCTTTCCGGTTTGGCTCGGGTGGTAGATAGCCATACTGCTGGCAACCGGATTCATACGGTCGGCACTGCTGCTGAATATTTTATGCATGTGGTATCGCGTGGTAACGAAACTTCTTGGGAAAGGTTCAAAATGGGTGAATTTAGGCACATTCACACCCTCGATGAAGCCAAGGTGGCAATTCAGGCGATTCGCGATGAGAAGGCGTTCCTGGATATGCATGCCTGGTGTTTTGTGCCCAGTTCCTTTCGATTGCTAATGCATGATCTTTACCTGTTAGGTTACACAACAATGCAGGAATTAGCATTTTACCCGACTGAGGGCATTGAGTTCACAATACTTTTGAGCAAAACGGGCGCCGGGCCAGGAATCTCCAGGATGAAACTTTCTCAGAATGTGGCGAAGGAATGCAGGGATTCAGGCTGGTTAAAAAAACAATGGCTACGAGTATTGTTTAAACTCAAAAAACTCTTACTCATGGCAAGTTAATTTTACAAATGGCTTATTACCAAAGTTGGAGATTTCTCATTCAAACCGGCTTGCAAGCTTGCTCTGCAATTAAAAACAGATTCAGGTCTCATTAAACACATGGAGTCCGGCTTGGAAATGTGTGCTAAGCGCCTTCATTCTCATCCATAGGTGAGGTTTATTTGGGGACGACTATCATTCAAATTTTGAAATCAATTTTCGGAAGGTTGAGAATAGTAACAATTCCAGTTATTTGAATATTATGCAGAGAAATGCACTAGCAGGCAAAATTATGCATAAAAAAACACAACCCCATGCGAAACATGAGGTTGTGCCTATTACTGCGGGTGTGTGCAATTCCTTGCAAAATGCCCCAGTACCCCCAAGGGGACTCGAACCCCTGTCTTAGCCGTGAGAGGGCTATGTCCTAGGCCACTAGACGATGGGGGCATTGCAGTCATCTTACTTTCAAGCAGTTTGATGTCAAGAAGTGGCCCGTAACGCGTGATGGTCATCACTAATCGGGGGATTCCATTTGCGTTTCCCGTGGCAGAAATTACCATTAAAGTGTTAATCAATAAAAACAAGGAAATTGCAATGCTTTCCAATCACGAAGTCAATCGCAGGGAGTTTATCAGGCAGGGAGCCATCGGGGCAGCAGCAACCGGGTTGTCCGCAGGCGGCTCTGTGGCTTTGGGAGGCAAAACAAATGCCAAGAACTGCATTTTTGTGTTTCTTACCGGTGGCCCAAGCCAGTTGGAAACATTCGATCCCAAGCCGGATGCACCTGCTGAAATTCGCGGACCTTTCCGAGCCATTTCCACAGCGGTGCCAGGATTGGCTTTTTCGGAGTTACTGCCCGGTTTGGCAGCTCGCGCCAATGACCTTTCGGTCATTCGATCCATCTTTCATGATCAGGCCCCGATCCATGAATCCGGCCAACAGTTGGTTCAGACAGGAAGCTTGGCATGCGAAGGACGGGAATATCCACATTTGGGTGCGATGGTAAGTGCCACTTTTGGCCGCAGAGAACCCAACATGCCAGCATTTGTCATGCTTCCCACTGCATTGGGTAGCACAGGTGTGAATATGTATCAAGGGCAGGGCGTTGGACATTTGGGACAAGAGCATCTGCCTGCGACGTTGCAATTGGATAAAACCTTTTGGGGTGGTCATCCTTCGGTTGCCAGCAGTTTGAATCGCAAAGCCAGCAATAGCAGTTTTGGTATGAATGCGTTTGGCAGATCATGCCAGGCTGCAGTAGATCTAGTGGAAGCCGGTACTCGGTTTGTCTGTCTGAATATGTTCGAAACAGTGTTTAACAGTTTAAGTTGGGATTGCCATGCGGATGGTGGTTCTTTGGCCACAAACCTGAAAGAATACCGAACCAGCATTTGCCCCATGTTTGATATGGGCATGAGCACCATGCTGGATGAATTGAAGCTACGAGGGATGCTGGAAAGTACGCTGGTGGTTGCGGTGGGTGAGTTTGGCCGTTCCCCTGTCATGAATGTTCGTGGTGGCAGAGATCATCATAGTGGTGTGTGGAGCGGAATTTTGGCCGGCGCAGGTCTTCCCGGTGGTGCGGTTATCGGCAGTTCAGATGCAATGGGAAGCGAGCCTGCAGAAAGGCCGGTGCATGCATCCAGCCTTCACGCAACCATTGCAAAGGCTATTGGGATTGCGCCGCAAAGCCACATGCCTGCAATCAGCGAGTTGTTCTAGGCGCGCAAGTTCGAAGGTTAGACTGGCGGGGTCCAGTCCCTGCTTGGCATTTTGGGTTTGCCCCAAGAATCTAAAATCAATCCGATGGGGATACCTGCCAGAAATCCTCCGATGTGGGCACCATAGGCCACGCCGCCACCCTCTTTCCCATCGAGTAATTGGGAGCTGCTTACAATTTGCAATAGGAACCAAAGCCCCACGGCAACAAAGGCCGGAACCGTGGTTATGAATCTCAAGATAAGCACAGTTACATTTCTGTGCGGGAAAAAGAACACATACGCACCCATGACACCAGAGATAGCACCAGATGCACCCAGGCTTGGGATCAGCATGCTGGTGTTCAGGAAGTAGCAGGTGCCAACATGCGCCAGTGAGGCGGCAATTCCTGAAAGCAGATAGAAAATCAGATACCCGAGGTGTCCTAGTTTGTCCTCAATGTTGTCGCCAAAGATCCACAAAAAGAGCATATTGCCAATGATATGGCCCAAGCTTCCGTGCATAAACATGGAGGTAATCATGGTCAGGTACACGGGAATGGGGGTCTTTTCCAGGCCGGGCATTACAATTTGTTCACCAGAGCGAGTGCGACCCAATACAGAAGGTTCAGTTTGAATGTCGTGGCCTGAGATTATTTCCTGAGGGACCGTGGAAAAAGTATAAGTGAATCTCTCGTTTTCGCCGAAATTCTGGAACAGAACAAAAACGAGTATATTTAGTGCGATAAACAGGTAGTTGATGTAGGGGGTGGTTTGGCGGTCGTTGTTGTCATCATAAAGGGGCATGATCATGGCGATGGTTCCAAGAATCAGGAGAAGACTTTGGTGATGACATTCCCGGCAACATCCGTCAGGCGCTCGTCTTTGCCGGAATGAAGAATGGTAAGTTTTTCATGATCCAAGCCCAGCATATGCAGGATGGTGGCATGAAAATCATTAACGGAGATTCTGTTATCCACGGCGTAAAGTCCAAGTTCATCGGTGGCGCCGATCGACTGGCCACCCTTGACCCCACCTCCGGCCATCCACATGGTAAAACCGTAGGGGTTGTGGTCTCTTCCACGGCCACCCTGTGTGGTTGGCAGTCTGCCAAATTCGCTGGCCCAGATAACCAGAGTCGTATCCAAAAGACCACGTTCCTTTAGGTCTGTCAGAAGGGCGGCGATGGGTTGATCCACATGACCGCACATTTTTTCATGGTTCGTTGTAATGTCGTCGTGGGCATCCCACTGCGTTACCAGCGGGCCACCTCCAGAATAAAGCTGTACAAACCGCACCCCGCGCTCCACCAACCTGCGTGAAAGAAGACATCGGGTTCCGAAGTCCGCTGTTGAAGGCTTATCCAGTCCGTAAGCTTTTCTGGTTGCTTCTGTCTCCTTGGAGAGGTCCACTGCCTCGGGGGCATGACTTTGCATGCGAAATGCAAGTTCATAGGAGGCAATCCGAGCCGCGAGATCAGATCGTGAGGGATCCGCATCACGCTGGTTGATCTTTTTCAGAAAATCAAGAGTGGCTCTTTGCCTTGCGGGAGAAACATCCGCTGGCGGTTTCAGGTGCAGAAGAGGATTGGCGCCCTTGCGAAGAAGAGTACCCTGATAGACCGAAGGTAGGAAAGCATTCGACCAACATGGTGCTCCGCCTTCAGGGGTGCCTTCCGGTTGCAGCAGCACGCAGTATGCGGGAAGGTTTTCGTTCTCGGTTCCCAAACCGTAGGTAACCCAAGATCCAATGCTGGGGTAGCCCATAAGGGTTCTGCCGGAATGCATCTCATACATGGCGGGGGCATGAACACTATTATTGGCCCAGCAGGATTTCAAAAAGCAGATGTCATCCACACAGTTTGCCAGGTTTGGCATCAGGTCGGAAACATACTGACCAGACTTTCCATGTTTCTGGAAATTGCGCTTCGATGCCAGCAGAGGGGTGTCGCCCTTGGTGAACTGGCTGACTGGTTTGCCAAAGCTTTCTGGCAAAGCCTGGCCATCTCGCTTGTTCAATTCGGGTTTGTAATCAAACAAGTCCATCTGACTGGGGCCACCAACCATGAACATGAATATGACAGATTTGGCGGTGGCAGGATGGTGGGTTTTCTTGGGAGCAAGCGGGTTGACGGAATTATCTGAAGACGCTCCAAAGCCATCTTTGGCAAGCAACCACGAGAGCGCAAGCGCTCCACATGGCCCCATGGGGTGCCTAAGAAAATCCCTGCGATTAAATCCGGAAAAACTTGGCAGGTGGGAATTATTCATGCCTCAATATTACCAGAGGCCTAAGAGAAAGGAAAGCTCTTAACGACCTCTCTTTAATGCTGCCTGAAGGGTAACGCCAAGGTCTGCTGGGCTGTCTGCGGTAAGGATTCCGGCCTTGCGAAGAGCTGCAATCTTATCCTGCGCGGAACCGCTGCCACCGCTGATGATCGCACCTGCGTGGCCCATGCGCTTGCCCGGGGGGGCGGTTTGGCCGGCAATGAAAGCTGCCACTGGCTTGGTAACATGCTTTTGAACATAAGCAGCGGCTTCTTCCTCCGCTGTTCCACCAATTTCACCCATCATCAAGATGGCTTCGGTGTTAGGATCGTCTTGAAACATCTTCAGAAGCTCGATCTGGGTGGTGCCGATGATGGGATCGCCACCAATGCCCACGCATGTGGATTGACCCAAACCAAGGTTGGTAAGCTGCCAAACTGCCTCGTAGGTTAGAGTGCCGCTGCGGCTGATCACGCCGATGGTGCCTGGTTTATGAATATAGCCTGGCATGATACCAATCTTACATTGCCCGGGAGTGATCAAACCGGGACAGTTAGGGCCAATCAACCTGCTCTTAGGCTTGGTAACCAGGAAACGCTTGGCCTTGGCCATGTCCAAAACCGGAATACCCTCGGTAATGGCGACAATAATTTCAATTCCGGCATCTGCAGCTTCCATGATGGCATCTGCCGCACCTGGAGGTGGAACAAAAATCATGGTGGCATTGGCGCCAGTCTTCGCGACTGCTTCAGCCACGGTGTTAAAAATGGGGAATCCTTCCTTGGTGGTACCGCCTTTGCCGGGCACCACTCCGCCCACCACCTGAGTGCCGTATTCACGACACTGGATGGCATGGAAAGTTCCTGCCTTGCCAAGACCCTGACAGATAACGCGGGTGTTTTTGTCAACCAGGATGCTCATCGAAAATGCTCCGTGGAAGTACGGGTAAGTTTGGGGTTTATTTGCCAGCCTTTGAGGCTGCGACAACTTTCTTGGCAGCGTCGGTAAGGCCTTCTGCGGCTATGATCTGCAAGCCGCTTTCAGAGAGAATCTTTTTCCCCTCGGCCACATTGGTGCCTTCCAGGCGAACAACCAGGGGCACATGAAAACCAACTTCTTTGTATGCGGCAAGGATGGCATTGGCGATGGTGTCGCACTTCATGATGCCACCAAAAATGTTCACAAGCACAGCCTTCACACTGGGGTCGGAAAGAAGAATTCGGAAAGCCTCGGTCACTTGATCCTTGTTGGCGCCACCGCCCACATCCAGGAAGTTGGCAGGTTCGCCACCATGGTACTTGATGATATCCATGGTGCTCATTGCAAGGCCGGCACCATTCACAAGGCAGCCGATATTACCAGACATCTGCACAAAGCTTAGGCCAGACTTGGCTGCACGCACCTCCGCGGGGTTTTCCTCGGCAAGGTCACGCAGCGCTTCCACATCGGGGTGGCGGAAAAGGCCGTTATCATCGAAGGTTATTTTTGCATCCAACGCCAGCACTTCGCCCTGTGGGGTTACCACCAGCGGATTGATTTCCGCAAGACTGCAATCCTTTTCAAGGAATACCTTGGAGAGTGCCATCATGATGGCTTCAGCCTGAGGAACTTGATCTCCTGTGAAGCCGAGGTCGAATGCAAGCCTGCGGGCCTGATAGGGTTGAAGTCCAACTTCAGGGGAAACGGGCACCTTGAGGATTTTTTCCGGGTGGGTATGTGCCACTTCCTCAATTTCCACGCCACCTTCTGCACATGCCATCATCACCGGCATGCCATAGGCCCTGTCAAGAACCATTCCCAGGTAAACTTCGCGGGCAATGTCGGCGGCATTTTGAACCAGAAGTTTTGAAACCTTCTGACCTTCAGTACCGGTTTGAAGGGTTACCAGAGGATACTTCAGCATTACCTCGGCAATGGGAGCCACATCTTCCTTGCTTTTGATGAATTTAACCCCGCCAAAATCTTTGCCGCTATCTTTGAAGCGACCTTTGCCACGGCCACCGGCATGAACTTGGGCCTTCAGCACAACGGGTTTGCCACCCATGCTTTCAAACGCCTTGACTGCTTCTTGAGGATTGTTGACGACAATGCCCTGAGGAATCTTCGCGCCTGCCGCTGCCAAGAGTTCCTTGGCCTGATACTCGTGGATTTTCATGGTGTCCCCTGGTTCTTCCACGCTTGATTTTTTGCCATGACGAGAAGATCGTCACGTTTTGTATTTATAGGATGAATACAGGCCAATGTCACAGGTATTTTTGGAGGAATCCCATGGACGTGGTGCGATTGCTTTCCGAGTTGGTTCGCATTCCCAGCGTAAACCCGATGGGAAGAGCACTGCCGGATGAAATCATCCTGGAGTCCCGGGTGACTTCCTTCATGGAAAAATACTTTCAGGGGCTTGGTATTCGTACTCAGCGATTCGAGGCCCTGCCAGGCAGGGAGAACCTGGTTGCATTTCTGGATCCCCCGGGCAACCCCAGCCAAACCATACTTTTTGAAGCCCATCAGGATACCGTTCCTGTGGATGGCATGGTGATTGAGCCGTTCTGCGGAAAGGTGGATGGGGGGAAACTTTTTGGGCGCGGCGCCTGCGATGTCAAAGGTGGAATGGCTGCCATGGCCACCGCGTTTACAAAAATCCATGCAAATAAGAGGGCTGGAATGCCCCAACTCATCATGGCTTGCACCGTGGACGAGGAGCATGGCTTCTACGGGGTGCAAAATCTAGTTTCACAAAACTTTCTCTCCGGCAAGAAGGCTGAAAGTATCTGGGCGGTGGTTGCGGAACCCACCCAGTTGCACATTGTGAATGCCCACAAGGGAGCAGTGCGTTGGGATCTTGTTGCCAAGGGTGTTTCCTGCCATAGTTCCACCCCGCATCTTGGTGATAACGCCATCTACAAGATGGCCAGAGTTCTTCCCTGTGTGGAGGAATACGCGAAGATTCTCATGGATTCGAGAAGTCATCCCAGGCTTGGAAAGCCAACCATAAGTTGCGGCACTGTTCGGGGTGGAACCAGCGTGAATACGGTACCGGATATTTGTTCGGTACAGATGGATCGCAGGCTGTTGCCGGGTGAAACACCCCAGGGAGCCTGGAATGACTTTAACACATGGATGAAAAATAACTGTCCGGTTGCCTTCGAGGTAACCGAACCCTGGCTTGCTGCCCCCGCACTGGGCGATGAATTATCAGGGCAATTGGTGGATCATCTGGGCGCTGTGATAAAAAAACACATAGACACACTGGATGTGGATGCAGTGCCCTATGGAACTGATGCCGCAAGCCTAGCGGAGGCGGGAATTTCCACGGTGGTATTCGGCCCAGGCAACATTGCTCAGGCGCACACCAAGGATGAATGGATTGACATCCACCAGCTTCAGCAGGCTGTTGACATTCTTGTGGATATGGTGCTCGGCATCAAAGATTCCTGAGGTTGTGTTTTCAGGAAGATGAATCACGCTTCATTTCAAGTTCCTGCCAGCGGGTGTAGAGCTTTTCCACATTGGCCTGCGCGGCTTCAAGTTCCTGGCAAGCCTTGGCTAATTCCTGATGCCCGGAGGATGCGGCCTGCTGGACTTTTGCCTGAAACACACCAACAAGTTCCTCTGCTTCCAGAAGTTTGGCTTCTATCTGATCGAATTCCTGTTGTTCCTTGAAGCTCAGTTTCTTTGGCTTAGGTTTGGAAGCTGGCTTGGGGGATGATTTATCGGTTGTTTTCGCGGCTTCCTTCTCCTGCCTTTGTTTTTTTGCCATGAAGGCGTTTAACCATTGCCCCACGGTGGCGAAGATTGCCGCACCACCCTCACCGTCCAACCCAACCACCTCGGTACAGATCATGTCCAGTAGTTCACGGTCATGGCTGACAATGACCAATGCTCCCGAAAATTCCGATAGCGATTCTTCAAGAACTTCCAGGGATGGGATGTCCAGGTCGTTGGTGGGTTCGTCCAGAAAAAGTAGGTCGGCAGGCTGAAGCATCATTTGTGCCATGCGTAGTCTGGCCTGTTCCCCACCCGATAGCGCGCTTACCAGCACATCCAACTTTTCCGGGCCGAATAAGAATTGTTTTGCCCAGGCGGCAACATGAATTTGGCGGTCACGAAACTTCACCATGTCACCATTGGGGCAGAGGGCTTTTTTCAGAGTGACCGAGGTGTCCAGCGCGGTTCGTCCCTGCTCGAACATCACCATTTTCAAGTATTCGGCCCGGACAATGTTTCCTGTGTCTGGCTGGTGTTCACCATGAAGTGTTCGAAGGAGCACGCTTTTGCCACTGCCATTGGGGCCCAGCAGCCCAAGCTTGGTTCCCGGAGAAAGTTGTAACTTGATACCATCGAATAGCTTTCTTCCACCCATGCTTTTGGAGAGATTCTCCGCTGTGAGCAGCTTGCGGGTTTGCCTGCCGGTTGCAGCAAAATCAAGGTTGGCGCTTCCCGAAACCGAGGTTCTATCGTTTAATTCCGCAAGTTCCTCGCGGCGACGCATGGCATCATCAATGCGGGATGCGGCTTTGCGTGTCCTGGCCGCCGCTTTGCGCCCCAACCATTCCGTCTCCCTGCGAACCTGGTTGGCCACGGAATCCCTCAGGCTTTCCTGCCCGGCAAGAAAATCCTCACGCCTTTGGCAGTAGGTTTCGTAGTTGCCATCCGTTCGGAAGTACCCACTGGGAAAAGCCTTGTTAATCTCAAGGATTTCATCAGCCACCGCCTGCAGAAATGCACGGTCATGGGTGACCACCACATACCCAAACTGGCTTGAGCGAAGAAATTCCTCCAGCCAGACTATGCCAGGCAGGTCGAGATGATTGGTTGGTTCATCAAAAAGCAGCAAGTCTGGTTGTTTAGCAAGTTCCCTGGCGATGCTAAGCCTTTTGCGCCAGCCACCCGAGAGAAGGTGAGCGGGTTTTTCCAAGTCGGTAAAGCCAACCTTGCCCAGGATGATTTTTGCCTGGGTTTCCCTGTCGTGTTCTTCCTCGATACTGTCCTTTAACCCCTCTAGCATCACATCGAGGATATTTAAGCCCTCAGGAAAGGTGTCATCTTGCGCCACGAAACCAATTCTGGCAGAGCGCCTGAGAGAACGGGTTCCAGAGTCCGGAAGATCCTTTCCGGCAAGTATTTTCAGAAGGGTGGATTTGCCCGCGCCGTTTGGGCCAATAAGCCCGATTCTTTCCCCGGCCCGAAGTTCAAAGGAAAGATCCTGGAACAAAGGACGAGGCCCGAACGCCTTGGTAACACCAACCACACTCAGCAAAACCGACATCTTTGACAACCTCGCAAATGCATGGGAAGAATCCAAAGTTCAGCTTATGATGTTCATGGGAATTATTCCCTATTTCCCCAAAAGCACCCCGATCGTTCTGGCATATCGACATGCCCGACAATACAAGCTAGAATAAAATTGGAATGGCGATGGGCGCCATCGATGCTTTTTTCAGGAGTTTTAGCCAGTGAGTATCATTCGCGTCGGTTTGGCAGAGACCAAGAACTTTTCAGATGGCTATGATGCCATCTTTGGCAAGAAAAATGAAAAGGCTTCGAAGCCCAAGGCAAAGGCCAAGGCGGCTCCAAAGAAGAAGCCTAAGAAAAAGTAAAAGTTAGTTATTCTCAATGGCCCGCGGGATAATTTGTCCTCGCGGGCTTTTTTATTCGGCACTCTTTGGACCAATGTCCGGACTGCTTGCAATTTTGAATTGTGACCAGGGGGACTTCCAGAAAGATTCCCTGTTGTTAAACACAGTCAGTGCGTCATAGTTGTTACTTTGGGAATCCTGATAGTTTTCCTGCCAAGAGTTCCAATTCATCGTTTTGAGGTTGGTATCGCCGCCTTCCGACCATTCCATGAGTGATGCTGGGGCACAGAAGATGTTCTGGACAGAATCAATCCTCACCATGTCCGGAATTTTGGCCTCGGTAGTTTCCCCACCTTCAAAACGCATAAAGGGCATTCCCTGCGCGGAGGCGAGAATGCTTTCCTGCAGCCGGATTCCTAGAGGTGAGGTCAGTGGCTTGATTCCCTTGAAAAGCATGCAAGGACCACCGGTGGCCACGCTTGTATGGTGCAGCTTTAGTTGAAAATTACCAGCCTGTGGCGAATTTTCCGCGGGGGGATCCAGATAAGCCATCACACCAACCAGCGCCAGATAAGAATCAGTTATCTGCAGGTCTGCGATTCGGTTGGTGCGGTTCCTGAACAGGTTGCATTCCCCCCTGATTTTGCATCGATCAATCAGGATATTGCTGGTGCCTGCGGGTGGTTTTGGGGTGGAGGCATCCATGGCCATCAATTCGGTGCTGGTTCCGATGCTGATCAGAGAGGGTGGATTGCGGGAGGACCCTTTTTCCAGTTGGATGTTGCAGGAACGAAGCTGGATGGAACCGTTTTTTCTTAGCACTGCCAGTGTTGGGGTTCGTTCGCGAGTTTCATTTGGTCGAAGGTGGATTTCCAAATCTTCCAGTTTTAAGGTTCCCTCGGTTAATTCAAAGAGTGGATACTGCCCACTTTCCTGTGGCGGGCCTGCGACAAGAATTGGTTTGAACCCCGGTGCAGGTCTGATGGTAACTTCGCCGGAAAGTTTTTCCATTTTGGTTGGCTGTAGTACCACTTCTCCATCGTGCTTGATCTGGATGACATCGCCATTTCGCAATTGGGCCAGTGCCATATCGATGGACTTGAATATGTTCTCGGAGTTTTCGTTTGCCGAGGGATCAACCATTCTGATTCGATTTTCTACAGGTAGGTTTTCCAAGGCTGGCAGTGGGCGGGAAATGTAGGATTCCTCCAGGCAGTGTTCAGCACCTAACATACGACTGGCTAATGCATCCTGTCTGCGGAGGTCGCGTTGATTATCCTTGATGGCAAAGGCTTGGGCGATTTTGTTTTCCTCGAGCAGTTTCCATGGGTCAGACTCTTTCCAGGGCAGGAATTCCAGGATTCTGGAGTCGTCCGCGCCCATCTTTCGTTGCTGAAGGTTTTTTGAAAAAGCAGTGTACTCACGTATGTTTGCCGCCGTGCTTGCTGTTTGGAGATAGCTGCCAATTTTGAAATAGCGATTGTCCTCTCCGACGAATCGGATTCGCGAGTTTGAGTCCGTTTGGCGGATCAGCGTGGCATTGTTTTCCTCGCCAATTTCGTCCCTTGGGGGGATGGTGGAGACAACGGAATGCCTTAGTTCCAGCAAACCCTCCGCGGCATCGGCAAAAGTGCCCAGTGCGGAATTTCGCCCCAAAAGAATGCTGCAATGCTGAAGGGATACTTTGGAGCTTTCGCTAGTCCTGCCTTCAAACCATACCATGCTGTGATGCGGCGAAAAGGCACAATCCTTAAGCTGGATCGTGGAATTTCCCTTTCTAAGGATGGCGATGTTTCCCGCATTTTCGGGACGCTTGAAAGAAAGGGGTTCGTTTTTATTCTGCGAATCGGAAACTGGCGCAACTTCGGCATAACCCAGGAAAACACAGGCCTCCACCTGAAGGTTGGGCCGTAAAGTGTTTGAGGGCTCCACCACCAACGAAACAAGTTTTTTGCCATCACCGCGGGATGCCTGGGCTTGGATGAATTCGCACCTTTTCAATGTCAAGTTTTTACCACCCCGGAAGGTGAGGGCATGCAATTCGGATTCCGCAAGGCTGCCATCCACCATAAAATTGACATCCTGAATGGTGGCAATCTCAGATTCGATGTGAAGTGCCACCCATGGTCCGTTGAGAACCCGACTGTCATACCGAAGTTTGATCGTGGGCCGGTGGTTTGGGTCCTTTCCGCGTATAGTGACCTGCTTGGAATAAATGTCGATGCTGTTTGCCTGGTTTAGACCAGTGCGGGATAGATCAAGGTCTTTGGAGAGAGTGATTTCTAATTCTTGTGCCTGACGGTTTCGTGCCAGCCATTCCTGCAGATCATCCAGGGAGGGGTCTTCTGAATCATAACGGGCAATGGTGGTGGTTTTATTCTCGGGTAAATTTTTGGGAATGGGGTCCCGCATGGAGGGTACCGGGGGTTCCGGAGTGGTTGTTTCCCGGGTTAATGGTTCCTGCACGGTTAATATGGGCCATTGGGTGGAAGGAGTGGTCTTTTCCGGTCCTGCGCCAGGAATGAACACAAATAAGAGAATCATCAACAGGCAGGATAGCGTGATGGTGTGCCTGGGTTGCCAACCCCTTGAAATCCGGAAGGTTCTGCTAAATCGTGGCCGTTCCTGAACCACGCCCAGTTCATTTCCTACCGCCAGCAAGGCGTCCAGCATTTCCTGCATGGTTTGGAAACGATCAACAGGGTTCTTTGCCATCATTTTGTCCAAAAGCAGAATGATTTGCTCCGGAAGTTCTGGCACCAACACGCGTGGATCTGTGGGCTTTACATGCTGATGATGGTAAAGTTTGCGCGCGGCTGTTCCCTCTGGCACGGGTGGGTGCCCCGTTATCAGATGATAGAAAGTGCAACCCAGGGAGTAGATGTCGCTACGATGATCCGCGTCCCTTGGTTCCAGTGCCTGTTCGGGGGAAATGTAGTCAAAGGTTCCCAAAGTCATGCCGGATTGGGTGAGTCCGCCTTCCGAGGGTCCAAGGGTGCGGGCGAGTCCCATGTCAACAATCTTTGCGGTCCCTTCCGGCGTAATGATAATGTTGGAAGGCTTGATATCTCTATGAATAACACCTCTTGCCGAGGCATGGTTCAAACCACGGGCAACTTGAATCATCCAGTTTAATACTTGGTCAAAGGGCAGGGATCTTCTTGATTCCTGAATCACCCTCAGGTTTTTGCCATCGATGAATTCAAACGCTATGAAATGCAGTTTCTGGTCTTCACCGCAGTAATAGACCCTTGCGATGTTTTCATGATCCAGCCTTGCGGCGCTTTTGGCTTCCTGGTGAAACCTTAGGATATTTTCCGGTTCCGATGCCATCTCGGGGGGCAGAATTTTTAACGCCACCAATCGATCCAATTGGGTGTCGCGTGCTTTTAGTACCGTGGCCATTCCCCCTTTGCCAATGGCATCCACCAATTCAAAATGAGCCAGCATTTTGCCTTGGAAGGATCTGGCAAGGGTTTCATCCGGTACTGCAACCTGGCGGGGCGGCGCCTTAGATTGAACGGTGGGTGAATCATCCGTGGAGGGTATCGGCCCTGTAAAGAGAAGGGCGGCAGGGTCGTCGGGGTCCAAAGGCGCGGAAGGCCTGGGTAATGGCAGCGCACTTCCCAGGGGAACCTCTCGAATATCATTTTTTTCCTGCCGGCTGTCGCCCATGCACATGAATCCAATGGATGGCGTTGACATTTGCCTCACATGGATTATCCGTGATTGGGAAATGAAATCAACCCGGCTTTAGGAGTTATTACAACAGGTTCAGGGTGCCCCGTGTCAGGCCCACCTGGTTGGATGCCTTAAGTTTGCGCCAAAGGTCTGTGCCTGAATCGGTTCCACTCAGGGCCCCGGAGTAACCATTGAGAATATTCCTGGTTTCCTCACCTGATTCCCTGAGCAGTTCAATACGGAACCTTCCAATGCGCAACTGGGAAAGTTTCTCCAGGAACTGTGCGGCAGATTGTGCCACAGAATTAAAAACCGTATTTCTGCAGCCTGCATCAACCGCAACGGGGAATTCGGCCTCGGTTCGATCCCTAAGGGAAACCTTGTGTCTTTCGCAGGGCCTGCCACAATCCCGGTGATCTTTTCCCTTGGAAAGAAATGCCGCAAATACGCAATGCTCCATGTGAAACATGGGCATATGCAGATGGGCACATACTTCCAGTCGGCTAGGGTCCGTTTTCGCGGCAAGCAGTTTTAGCTGGTCAATGTTCAGGTCATTACCTGGAACGATGCTTTCCAGGCCCAGTTTTAACAAAAAGTCGATGCTGAGTTCATTCACGGCATTAAGGGACCAATCGCCCAGTAAACGAATGTGAGGGGCGACTTTCTGGGCATGAAACAGCGAACTGGGATTCCTAACCAAAATCGCATCCGGTTCACATTGAAGCACCTGGTTCAGAAAGCCATCCTCACTGGGTTTCAAAATTCTAAGGGTTGCAAGCGAAATGGCCGTGTTCTTTTCCCGGGCCAGCTTCACTGCATCCTTGTAAAGACGGGTTTCCTCGAAATCACAATGAACAATATCCAGCGTCTTCATACTCCGGGATGTATTCCAATCCAGGGCGGCGTTCAATTGTTCCATGTTTCGGACTAATAACGTGATCCTGGGATGATAAGAATCTTCTTTGCAAGAATCCTTGGCGATTTCGTTTCTCAGATGATCTAGTGCGTTTTTGTCTGCAATCATCTTTCGGGAAGCGGATTTTCTTTTGGCAAGAAGGTCGTCCACCACATGCCTGCGTAATTGATTCAACTGGCTGGGCCCTACGAAAATATTGGAGGGTATTTCTGCCTTGAATTTTCCCATGCAAAACGGTGTGTTACCGAGGCGTGACAATTGTTTGATCGCGTCTGCTTCTTGAAATGCCCTTTCCCTGGATACTTCAAGGTTTTCAGAGGATGTTGCAGTGGACTTTAAACCGTCCTCCAAGGTTGCCTCCAACCGGAGTGGGCCACCAGCAACTCCGCTGAGATGAAAATGAAGTTTTTGCCGGTTTATAACCTCGTCACGTGAAAAGGTGGATTCCATGCGCCTGAGGAATTCCGGATCATCGGTTTTCCAAACGATTGCTCCGTCCAATGAATCGTGGGGCCAATCCAATCCACCGTGTAATTTTGCCTCGATTACTCCATGACCTTTGCCTTTTTGCAGCCAGGAAACTCTTCCGCCTGGTTCTTTTTCCTGCGGTTTGGCAATATCCAAAACTATTCCATCCCCCACCTTGAGGGGGTTGTCTTTCCCTGCATGCGATGGATCCATGTCAATGACAAGCATTCCGGAAAGCACTTTGCGAAGTGTTCCAATTCTTACGCCCCTGCTTTTCGGAAATCTGGCCCGGACCAGTTTTTGATGATTGTTCCCCTGAAGAAATCCCGGGGTGAAGCCTCTGGAAAAAGCCATGGAAAGATCGTGAAGTTTCTGCTCGTCGGGGTGGTAGGGCTTTCCTGCAATTGCATGGTCAATGGCCTCGCGATATAGGCGCGTGGTGGCAGCTACATAGGGGGCGTTCTTCAGCCTGCCCTCAATCTTGAAGCAGGAAACCCCGGCATTCAACAATTCTGGAATCAGTTCGTGTCCCGCAAGATCCTGTGGGCTAAGCAGGTAAGCTTTGTCTCCCAGATCAACTTTTCTGCCGTCCACAAGCATCTCATAGGGTAGTCTGCAAGCCTGTGCGCATTGCCCACGATTTGCGCTTCTACCACCGAGGGCTTCGCTGGTAAGGCATTGCCCGCTGTAAGCCACGCAAAGTGCGCCATGAACGAAAACTTCTATGGGAACATCCACGGATTCGTGAACCCGGGAAATCTGCTCAATGGACATCTCGCGGGCCAGCACCACCTGGCATGCTCCAAGATTTTTGGCGAACTCCGCACCCCTGGGGTCTGAGATGGTCATTTGCGTGCTGGCGTGCAATTCCAGTTCTGGGAATGCTTTCTTCACAATTCTGGCCAAGCCAAGATCCTGAACAATCACCGCATCGGCACCCGCCCCGGCAATCTGTTTCAGGTAGTCAAAGGCCCCGTCCAGCTCCTCTGGAAAGATAAGTATGTTGAAGGCAACAAAAGCCCTGACATTGTGATCATGCAGGTAATCAACCACCTTGGGCAAGTCATCAAGTTGGAAATTTTCTGCCCTGTGCCTGGCATTAAACTTGTCCAGTCCAAAGTAGACCGCATCCGCACCATTTGCAACCGCTGCGCGAAGGCAGTCCCAGTCCCCTGCGGGGGATAGCAATTCTGGTTTCCTGCGGTTTGAAGGCATCATTCATTCTCTGTTTACTTGTTGATGAGTCTTTATTGGGTTATTCTTCAACTATTATCCTAACGAAAGGGAGTCCAGAATGAACATCAATAGGGCGGTTCTAGTATTTGGGTTGCTATTTTTGGGCGTCATGGGCAACGCTGCCGATTTGCCTGTGTTGGTTGAGGAAAAGTTTGAAAAAGGCATGATAGGCTGGGAAATCGGCGATCCGACCCCGTGGAAAATGATTGATCTGCCCGAAGGGGGAAAGGCCCTTAGCCAGTTTGATAAGAAGAGCAAATTCAAGCCGCCCCACCGAAGTCCTTTTCACATGGCAATGCTCAAGGAACCTGTGGTTACTGATTTTGTGCTGGATGCCACGATGCGAAGCACGGTTAAGGATTACGGTCACAGGGATCTTTGCCTGTTTTTTGGCCAACAGGATAACGGCCATTTCTATTATGTGCATTTTGGTAAAAAAACGGACGATCATGCCAACCAGATCTTTATCGTGAACGGTGCTGACAGAAAGAAAATATCCACCAGTACAACCACTGGTACCAACTGGACGGACAACTGGCACAAGGCCCGCATTAAGCGGGATACCCAATCAGGGGACATTCAAGTTTATTTTGATGACATGGCAAAGCCGGTAATGACTGCCAACGATAAAACTTTTACCTGGGGAAGGGTAGGTATTGGCACCTTCGATGACACCGGGGATTGGAAAGAAGTGACCCTAAGGGGTAAAAAGAAATAGGCTTACTTCCCTGGTCGGATTTCCGCAAGAATTTCGTCGGCGCCCTGTTCCTTGAGTCTGGCTGCGAGTTGTTCCCCCACTTTTTGGGGTTTGCTGCCGTTGCCTGTACTAGTTGCTTCGATCCGTTTTTTTCCATCGAGCGATAATACAACGCCGCGAAGTTGTAGTTCATGACCATGTACAGTGGTTTGAACCCCTACTGGAACCAAACAGCCCCCACCTAGAGTTTGCAAAAAGTGTCTTTCAGCCAGAACTTGCTGGTGGGTGGCATGATCGTTCAGGGATGCGAGAATTGATACGGTGGTGGAGTCTTCCTGCCTGCACTCCAAGCCCAAGGCGCCCTGGCCAACGGCGCTTAACATCCAGGAAGTGTCCAGAATTTCGCGGATTCTGCTGGCGAAACCTAGCCTTACAAGCCCTGCTTCTGCAAGGATGATTCCATCCAGCTTTTCCAATTCGATTTTTTTAAGGCGTGTTTCAACATTTCCGCGCAGGTGGACCAGTTGAAGATCCGGCCTGCGATAAAGCGCCTGTGATCTTCGGCGAAGGCTGGTGGTGCCCAGAACTGCGCCCTTGGGAAGTTCATCAAACGAATTCACCGTGTTGGACACGAAAGCATCGCCCGTGGATCCACGTTTTGGAACTGCAGCAAGATGCAAACCGGCAACAGGGGCGGTGGGCAGATCTTTTAGGCTGTGTACCGCAATGTCGATGCGGTTTTCCAAAAGCGCCACCTGAATTTCCTTGGTGAATAATCCGTCACCACCAATCTGGCTGAGGGCTCTATCCCTGACCACGTCGCCAGTGGTATCAATAAGTACAAGTTCAACCTCGGTGTCGGGGTGGGATGCGTTGAGCAAATCCCGCACATGATGAGCCTGCCAAAGCGCAAGCGGGCTTCCCCGGGTTCCCAATCGTATGATGCTCATCCCCTAGGTGCTCCAAGCTGTTTCAGTTTTGCCTGGATCATTTGGATGGTTTTTTCGCTCGTGCCTTTGCCGGTAGTTGCAATGGCATGTTCGGAGGGAACTTTTTCCGCCTGGTCTAGTCGCAGCCAAACCGGAGAAAGCGCTTGTGGGTCATCCTTGTATCTGGGAAATAGGTGCCAATGCAGGTGGGGCACCTGATTGCCCAAAAGTTCATAATTCATCTTGGCAGGCAAAAAGGCGTCAAATATAGCGCGTGCACTGAAGTTTAATTCTTCCAGAAACGACTTGCGGGTGTTGTCGTTTAAGAAAAACAATTCTTTTTCATGTGCCTTGGAAACTAGAACGCAATAGCCGTGGTAGAACTGCCATTTGCCAAGAAAAAGGTGGCTGTTGGGAAAAGTCCATACCAAGTCCCCGGAGGTGGAGGTTGGTATGGATTGAATCTTCTGGCAAAAATGACAATCGCTCAAGGTGCAGGGCTTTCTGGGGTCTTAAGGTTGGGAATGGCGAAATTAGAAATCTCCGCCACCACCTCCGAAGTCACCGCCGCCACCGAAATCTCCACCTCCAAAATCGCCCCCGCCAAAGTCGCCACCGCCGAACCCGCCACCGTTGTCATCGGAGCCGAAATCACCACCACCGCCAGAATAATCAGTGTCTTGACCGGAGAAACCCTGATCGGAACTGCCATAGCCCTGGTCTGAACCCCATGCAGAGGTTCCGTGGTTTCCGAAAAAGTGATCGTACATCCACATTCCCGCCGCGGCGCCAAACATGCCCCCCAGCAGAGAACTAAAGAAACCGCCACCACCATAGCCGGGTGCCATTCCTGGTCCACCTGCGTAGCCACCACTTCCGCCAGAAGTCATGGCTCGGAATAAACCAATTACCAGCCATATTCCGCCGATTACAAGTAGTACAGTGATCCAGTTGATGCCACCGCCGGCGTTTGCACCGGGGTTATCGTTGTTGCGAGGTGCCGCAACAGGTGCAACCGCGCGTTTGTTGTTGCCAGCATGACTTTCCATGGCACGATATACAAATTGAACTCCATCCAATAGCGCCTGATCGTTGTTTTTGGCTTTCAGCTTATCCAGCATCAAGTTGGATAGACTTCTACGGTCTTCATTGGTGAAAGCTTTTAATTGGGTATTGTTGCCAACTTCGATGTGAAGGTGCGCAGGCTGCTTGATAATCATCAGGTAAACACCATTCACACGAAGACTATTGGCATTCCTGGAGCCAACCTGGTGATAGACTTTTTCCATGGCTGCCTTGTCCTTGGTATCCACACCCTTGAGGGCGTCTTCGGGGAGGTTTTCAAAGGTTTCAATGACAAAGTCCTTGCGGAACTTTTGCTCAATTTCAAGAATGCGACGATTGGCTTCGGACCGGGCGTTTTCGGAAAAGAAGTTGCCCTGATCCCGAACGGGACGGTATTCGGCCTGGGATACCGAGGTCCACCCAAGCAAAGCCCCCATCGATAGCAGTATGGCCAAGCAACCCATATTCTTCTTCATATTGCACCCTTTGTGTTCAAGGTTGAATCTACACCCTTATTATAAGGTATTCGGATTCAAGTACCTGTTATTCACAAGATTTTCTAAAATGTTGCGTAACTTACAAGGGGAATCTGAACAATCTCCGGAAAGAGCTTGAAAATGCAGGAAACTATCAAGGCAACGACCATTCTGGCTGTCAGGCATCAGGGAAAAATAGCCTTGGGCGGGGATGGCCAGGTTACCTTGGGTAATATTGTCATGAAGCAGGATGCCCAGAAGATTCGCAGATTGCATCAGGGCAAGGTGCTGGCCGGATTTGCTGGGGCTGCCGCGGATGCATTTGCCCTTATGGAGCGTTTTGAGGCAAAGCTTAGGGATTTTCATGGTGCAGTTCCTCGAGCTGCGATTGAACTTGCCAAGGAATGGAGAACCGACCGCATGTTAAGGCGGTTGGAAGCCATGCTTGTTGCGGCAGATCGCGATAATGTTTTGTTAATTAGTGGAGGAGGGGATGTGATAGCCCCTTCCGATGGAATTGCCGCCACAGGTTCAGGCGGGCCCTATGCGCAGGCTGCTGCCCGTGCGTTGGTGGGCCATTCATCACTGGATGCCAAAGGCATTGTTCAGGCCGCCATGGAAATCGCCGGCGATATGTGCATCTATACCAACCGAAATATCATTGTTGAAACCTTGGATTAACCAAACTTAGGAGCACTAATGGATTGGACCCCCAGGCAAATAGTTGCCCAGTTGGACAATTTTATCGTGGGACAGGCCGCTGCTAAAAAGGCAGTGGCTGTTGCCATTCGCAACCGCTGGCGCAGGCAGAAATTGTCCGCGGATCTCCAAAAGGATGTCACCCCAAAAAATATCATCATGATCGGGCCGACAGGTGTGGGTAAAACCGAGATCGCCCGTAGGCTTGCTCAATTGGTGGGAGCCCCATTTTTCAAGGTGGAAGCCACCAAGTACACGGAAGTTGGCTACCATGGTCGGGATGTGGAAAGCATGATCCGCGACCTGACTGAAATTGCCGTGGGTATGGTTCGCAAGGAGGAAAAAAAACAGGTGGAGTCCAAAGCCACTGAGAGAGTGGGGGAAAAGCTATTGGATTTGATCCTCCCCGCCACGGCTTCCTGGAATCCGGAGGATGCCGAGGCCAGTGAAAAAAGCGGCAGGGTTAGGGAGAAAATGCGGGAAAAACTTGAGGCGGGGGAAATGGAGGATAGAGAGGTTGAAATCTATGTGGAACAAAAGGTTCCACAGGTTCAGGTGCTTTCCAATGTCGGCATGGAGAACATGGAATCCGATTTTCAAAGCATGATCGAGAAGATGATCCCCCGGCAGGGACAGACCAAAAAAGTTAAAATTTCCGAAGCGAGAAAAATCCTCCTGGAGCAGGAAACAGAGGCCCTGATTGACCGCCAGACATTGTCCGACAAGGCAATCCATCTGGTTGAAAACCATGGCATTCTCTTTCTGGACGAGATCGATAAGGTTTGTACCACCGGGCAATCGCATGGGCCTGATGTGTCACGACAGGGGGTGCAAAGGGATCTTCTTCCGGTGGTGGAGGGAACTACGGTTAATACCCGTTACGGCCCGGTAAAAACCGATCATATTCTGTTTATCGCCGCGGGGGCGTTCCATGTTGCCAAGCCTGCGGACCTGATGCCTGAATTGCAAGGTCGATTTCCCATTCGTGTCGAATTAACCGATTTGCACCGGGATGATTTTCTTAGGATTCTCATTGAACCTAGAAATTCGCTTACCAGACAATATGCCGAGTTGTTGAAAACTGAAGGGGTGAACCTGGAATTCACTCGTGATGGCTTGGAAGCGCTGGCTGATATTGCTTACGAAGTGAACTGCAATACCCAAAACATTGGTGCCCGAAGGCTGCACACCGTGTTGGAAAAAGTGGTGGAGGATATCAGTTTTCAGGGTTGCGATCTGGAAAACAAACGCCAGATGATCGATGCGGCCTACGTAAGACAGAGGCTGGGAGATGTGTTAAACAAGGAAGACCTTGGCAGGTTTATCCTTTGAAACCATGAACCGAGCCGGGGAAGCTCTTTTCAATGTTGCTCATGATCCAGCGATTGGCATCTTTCAGCATATCAAGGTGGATGCGGTGGTTGGTGGCATAGGTTCGCCAGAAAGGATCGATACCTGCGGTTTGGAAGCTCTGTCGATCCTGACAAGCCATACCCATGGGAATTACCGAGTTGGCAATGCCATGGCCGATAAACACCTTCAGATCGCGCATTTGTTGAACACGCCAAAGCGGTTTTTGTGTGCGAGGCAGGGCGCCATTCATGGATAATACCCCGGCAAATCGATCCGGGAACTGGACGGCCATACGGTAAGCCATGGCAGCGCCTTCACAGAAACCGGCCAGGTAGATGCGGTTAGGGTGAATGTTGTACGAGTTTTGTGTCTTTTCAATGGCGTTAAACAAATAGTCTTCCACCCACATTTCGGAACAACCGTCCTGACCCCAGGAATAGTTGCCTTTCGCGGTGGCGGATTTTCGTGTGGCTTTTTCAATTCCTCGAAGCGAAATCGCAATAAAGTTCCTTCTGCTGATGTAAGGAGCATACCTTAAAACATGATCTTCGTTGGAGCCATGTCCATGGAAGAAGACCAGAAGGGGATAAGCGTAATTGGGTTCATATTGGGTGGGCAGAAAAGTTCTTACGGGAAGTGCAGCAGGGGCAATGACCTTTGAATTATAAAAGCCCTCTGTGGATTGAGTATGAAGAGGGGAGATATTCGAAGGAGTCATAGGCACCCCGAGAGGTATTTATGGTTCTAAATCGCCCAAACTTCCTGTATGGGCCAAATTGTCAAAGTGATGACAATTATCTTGTTGGTGGAAGTCTACGGCCTGATCCAATTCCAGTCAACGAAAGACTTTAATCAAACTTTCAAAAAACCTCGGGAAAACTGCGGTTTAGTGATGGATGTTCCGGTTAGGTCAGTTGGGGTGAAAAAGGCGGTTCAGAAGGAATGGGTCGGCTCTGCCGGTCATGGCAGCCATAGGGCCATTAAAATAATTAACAAAACCAATCAATTTAACCAAACATCCTATTTTGTTGTTTTGCTAAGGATAGCTTGTTTTGCTTATATGCTGATTTTTCTGGGAAGATTACGCGCGTTTTTAAGGCACTATCCGAAGATCCATGGATCTTTTGCAGCTTCTTCCTGGGTTCTGATCTCCGGATGGTTCATCCACCTGTATCCAAAGGGTGTATAGCCCGGGTGGTAATTTCGGTGGCACACGAAATTGAAAGAAAAGGTAATAGTCGTTTCGTGGTGTTTTTGCCCTTTCCACCTTGGGTGGAAACGCCATGTTGATTACTTTTCCCTGGCTATCATGAATTTCCAAATTGCTGGAGAAGGTTGCTTCATAATCGCTGCCTTCCTTTTGCCAATTTACGTGGTGAACTTCGACATAGATTTGCACTTTTTCACCAGGGTTTATGCCCCTGGCTTGCTTAAAACCGTAGTTGGCTGGTAGCGGATCCAATGATCCAAAACCGTGAATGTTCTTGCAATACTGCATATTTTCCAGACTTAATTCAGCTTTGTTTCGCAATAACGATTGAACTTTTGTGGTCGCTTGAATCCATTGTGTGGCTTCCTGAGACGTAAAACTGTCAGAGCTACCCAACGAGGCAACCAGAGGCAGAAGTTCCGAGATGATCGTTTGATTTCTTATGGATGGGTCTTTCAAAAGGCTTTTGGCCTTTTCTGAGTTGTTATCCAGCAAGTTCTGCAGCGCAAGGGCAAGTGGTGAAAGAGGTTCTGATTTTTGGGGCGTCACTGCTAGTGATTCAGCTTTTAAGCTTTTTTCTTCCAATTTCTTTGGTTCATTCTCGTAGGATTTTGTTTCCACGGTTTTTGGAAATTCTTTGGGAGGTTCCGGAACAGGGGGCGGGGATTGCAAAGGTGTTTCTGGAGGCTTGGCGGTAATCAATTGTAGTGCAGGGGGCAAAATGACCTTGGATTCCTTTTTATCATCCTGTTTGGAAAGTTCCTTGTGGGGAACCGTGGCATCGCTTGGCTTGGGAAGATCGGAACTGGCTAAAGTTGGGCTCACCTCACCCTTCCCATCTGTATGAAAAGCCAGGGTGTTTTGACCTTTTTTGGGGCTAACTTCCACAATGCTGTTTCTGCTGGAAAAAAGGCTTCCGCACCCTGTGATTGGCAAAATCACAAGTAAAGCAATCCATACCCATGCTTTCCGCGCAAGCATAAGAAACTATGTCCTTTCCAACGAAGGACGAACCCATAACCAACCTTCTGGCTTAGGTCAACCCAATCCAAATAGCTTCTTGGTTGAATGGGCAAAGTGGGGTGATTTTGGACTCTTGAAAGGTTACTAGATCCAGATTTTCATCTTTTGCAGCAGTGTTGCTGGGATTTTTCTTTGCGTGACCCTTTGAATTTCCTCAGGGTGGTAGCGGGTGCTTTGGTGCCCAACCACAATCAATTCGTTTTCGAACTTCTGTTCCCGTTCCACGAAATCATCCAAATGCATATGGCCGTATTTGTGGATCTTGTCCCTTTTATGGCGGGATCGAATAAAACTCATTTCCGTGATAAGGATTTTACTTTGATAGACAAAAGGATTGTCATCCAAGCCTTGCGGGCTGGTATCGCCGGTATAACAAAGAAGAGGTGATCGGATTGCCCGGGTTACCTCGGTGCCCGACATGCGCAAGTCTCGAATCTTGTCGCCGGGCAATCCCTGAAATTCTTCTTTTAATTTGTTGCGGCGATGCCAGACCATGTAACCCACCGAGGGAATGGTGTGCGTGGTGGCAAACACTTGAATGGCATGGTCGCGGCCAAGCTCGATTTCCTGGCCGGCTTCAACACCCACGAGATTGCAATTCATGCGGCCCCGGTCCAGCCGTTGAAACAAAAGTAAGATTTTGCGCACATCTTCCACCGCATAGGCCGGCAGATAAATGTTGGGAGGTTCCATTTTCATCATGCGTCTGCGGGCAATGTACACTGGCAGGGTGGCAAAATGATCCAGGTGCGTATGGGTGATGAACCAGTTTGGGGTTCCCATGAAATCCCAGGGTTGGGCGCCCAGGTCGAAGCCCACTTTTAATTCTGGTATTCTCCAGTAAGACTGAACGGCTGCGCGGGAATACCCTTCTATGGTAAGCCCGGCATGACAATGTCGAAGGTATGGTGCGTTTTCAACCATTACAATCCCGTGAAGAGAAACAAGAAATCCAGAAAGTCACTATAAAAGTTATCAGGTCCAAAACCAAGGCCGTCATCCATTTGCTTGGAAATATTATGATTTTGGAAGGATTGGTTACCACCACGGACGAGGAAGGAAAAGTGCACGTCGCACCCATGGGGCCCCGTGTGGACTCCGACATGCAATCCTTTCTGCTGAGGCCTTACCCCTCTTCGAATACTTGCAAACACCTCATGAACCGCCTTGAGGGTGTCTTGCATGTTACTGATGATGTAACCCTGATTGCACAAGGGGCGATTGGCAAGGTGGTTGCCCCGGAATGCTTTTCCGCAAAAGTTGTGGAAGGGTTTGTTTTAAAGGAAGCTTGCAGGGCTTATGAATTTCAGGTTTCCCGAATTGATACATCTGAGGAAAGGGTTCGGCTTGAATGCAATGTTTTGGAAGTTCACCACCTGAGAGATTTTTTTGGGTTTAACCGCGCAAAGCACGCGGTGATTGAAGCTGCAATTCTGGCGTCTCGAACGGCTTTCCTGAACCCCGAAGACATAATTTCCGAGTTTCGCAAACTTTCTGTCATTATTCAAAAGACAGGGGCAGAGAGAGAGATTTCCGCTTTCTCGCTGTTGGAAAACCATGTCACCTGCAAGCTGCAGGAAAAGCTTGGGCTTGGAGGTTGAAAATGCCTATTCAGCTTCTAAACCCACTTTCCATACCGAAGGTTCCAAGGCAACCCGGCGCTCATTATTGTCAATTGTTGGAAAAAGGCGCGGTTCGGGTTATTACAGGCAGCAGGCTTCATTTTGGCTTTTTGGATCTTTCTCCCGTAACCATGAAGGGTTGGGAAAACCGTAGCAATGCCCCAGTGCTTCCCATTCGCAGGTTTGGTGGTGTGGGGTTGATGCTGGAATCCCCGGGTATTTCAGTCCAAGTTCAACCCTCGACAAAGTGGGATTTTTCAGGGTCTATGAGCCAGGTCGCCCAAAAGCATTCTCAAGCTCTGGCAGAGCATTTTTCATCAATACACCTGGCTCATTTTCCTTGCAGGGTAATGGTGGAAAAATCCGCACCCCACCATGTTGGATTGGGAACAGGAACTCAACTGGCACTTGCTATTGGCAGGGCTTTGACCATTTGCTGGGGGTGGGATATGCCAACCCTCGAGCTTGCAGTTGTTTTAGGGCGCGGCAAAAGGTCTGCTGTTGGGGTGCATGGTTTTGACCATGGTGGTTTGATTGTGGAGGCAGGCAAAAAAGAGGGGGAGGCGATTTCTCCCATGATTGGAAGTTACCCCTGGCCAACCGAATGGAAAGTGGAGCTAAGCAATTTAGAATCTACCCCGGGGGTGCACGGTAAGCAGGAGGTTGACGCCTTTGAAAAAATTCTGGCTGGTCAGGTGCCATCCCATGTGCTTGGGGATAATGCCCGCAACGTGTTAATGGGTTTGCTGCCAGCACTTCTCCGCTTTGATTTGGAGGCTTTTCAGGCATTTGTTATGGATATGAATCATCGAACCGGGATGATTTTTGACCCATTGGACCAAAAGAAAACCCCCGATGAAAACCGGGGGTTGGGTGAGCACTGGTGCCAAAGTTCTTGGGGGCCGGCAAAGTTTCGATTTAACAAGGTTACTGAATAACCTTTGGCTTGACTTCCTTGCTATCTTTATCACCTTTGTCAGAGCCCTCAGGTTTAATTCTGGGTGTATTAGGATCCACGGGTGGCAACTTTTCGTTGTAAGTTTGAGTGGAATCTTTACCACAACCCAAGCTGGCTAAAAAGCAAATGGTAGCAAAAGGAATGAGGATCTTTTTCATTAGGTTCTCCTTGGTTAAATTAATTAGTCAAATTTCTCGGTATCGCCATCTGCCTTACCAGCGGCGGCTTGGAGGGCTGCCCAAGGTGCATTAGTTTTGTTAACAATTTCAGTGGCTGAAGAAGGAAGAGTGATGCCTTTTTTGATGGATCGCACGGAACCGTCCGCCATTGCAACTCCAACTTGACTGGTGTGGTAGCTGAAAATAGTGTAGAGCATATTTGCACCACCTTGTTCCCAAATGGACCAATAAGTTGAAAAACCTCCGGCAGCCATCCAAGGTAGTGACCTTAGTCTGGTTCCAGAATCTGTCCTACCACCATATTCTGCGAACATCATCGTGTTGGATGTGCCATCTGTTATGAAAGTAATCGGAAACTGATCATCTTGGATATAAACACCCTCATGATTAGCGTAATACTGCTGGGTCGTTGAGGCGGGGTTGGTGACTGCATAGCGACCCAAAGTTCCGCCAATAGGTACATAACTTGTAAGACCTGGAATACCGCCCACACTCTTAAAAGTAGCGACAGAATAAAAAGTTCCAGAACCTGTAGGACTTATGTAATTATTAATACCGCCTGAATCAACTACATCATATGCAGTATCAGCCGAGCATTCAAAAGTTTTAACTCTACTTCTTGAGTTGGAATAAGTATTAGGCCAATCGTGATTTACCCAATCCATAGCAGCAGAAGTAATTGGGTCTTTGGCATAAAGGTCAGGTTTAAATTTTTTAAATAATGCTTCCTGTTCAACATAAGGTAAAAGTTGAACAAGAACACCGGCCTTTGTCCCGCGATCCGCGGTTGTAACTCCGGCGGTTGTTTTAGCACTATATTGTTGGCCCAGCGGTAGTACCCCATAGGTGGATACAAAGTTCATGGCGGCTAGTGAAAGCTGTTTCAAATTGTTTTGGCAAGTAGACCTTGCTGCCGCCTCACGCACTTTTTGAACTGCGGGAAGCAGTAGGCCAATCAGAATGGCGATGATCGCAATCACCACCAGGAGTTCGATCAGAGTGAACCCCTTTTTTCGCATAGAAAACCGCATGGAATAACTCCTTAGAGAGAAAAAGAAAAAGGTTATTAGAGAGGTATGATTATTATTGGCTGATTAATTGATTAATTTCAACAATTTTTGAAGAAATAATGAAGGCCGTGAAGGTTTTAAGCCCTCACGGCCTCGCTTTAATAGTTATAATCGTTAAAATCGTTAAAAAACCACTTTCACGTCTGGGTTGACAACCTTTTCAGCAGGCCATTTTCCGGTCAGAAGATCCACAACCGCATGGGCAGCGCTCAACGCCATGTCATCCCTCGATTGAATATCCACTCCTGCCATATGGGCGGTCATGGCGATGTTTTCCAAACCGAAGATGGGTAATACCTTTGTAGGTGGTTCTTCTTCAAAAACATCCAAGCCCGCTCCGGCGATCTTTTTGTTTACCAAGGCATCATAAAGATCATCGGTGTTGATCACACCGCCTCTGGCGGTATTCACCAAAAACGCGGTAGTTTTCATCATGCCAAGACTGTTCTTGTTGATGATGTGATGGGATTCCTTATTGTAGGGCAGGTGCAGGGAAAGAAAATCGGAACGCTTCAGAGTTTCATCCCAACTTGTAAGTTCAATTCCATGCTTTTTGATGAAGTCGTGATCAGGGAAGGGTTCGTAGGCGATCACTTTCATTTCAAAGGCTTGAGCCCGAAGTGCTAAAGCTTTTCCGGCGCGACCCAGGCCGGCAATTCCCAGCGTTCTGCCACGCAGAGGAATATTGGTACCTCGAGGGAATTTTCCTTGTTCGATGGACTTGTGCTGTGGAACGAGTTTTTTGGCCAGTGCCAGCATGAGGCAGAATGCATGTTCGGCAACCGCACCATGGTTGGTGCCGGGTGCAATGGTTACAGCAGTCTTATTGGAAGTGGCAGCTTTCAGATCCACAGCATCGTAGCCCACACCAACCCGGGCTATAACCCTAAGTTGTGGGTGCGCGGCTATAACTTTTTGTGTGTACGGTTCAGAACCTGCAAGAACGGCAGTGATGCCTTTCAGGCCATCCAGAAGCTCATCTTCTGAAAGTTGGCGACCTTTTTTAGGGTAAACCAGATCATGGCCCGCCTTTTTCAAAACGCTGGTGAACTCTGCCTCGACCCCATCCAGAGGGGAGGGTGCCATCAAAATTTTTGCCATGGTTTTTTCCTCATTAATTCAAGTGCTGACTCAGATCATCCTACAAAAAATCCGCGCTTGCAACGCTCAAACGCAGGCAAAATGACCCAAGCTCGGATTGGAGTCTATTCCAAAGGATTTCTGCCTGTTCCAGAGATACATATTCAAAGGAAACTTTCTGGCCGGGCCTTAGCTGGCCCATTTTGTGCAAGTCTGAACGTATGACTTGAGCAATGCGCGGGTAGCCTCCAATGGTTTGGCCTTCCACTCCCAACAGCAACAAATTTCCATCCTTTGCAACTTGGATGGTACCCGGGCAAACTGGTTCAGAGAGCATTTCCCCCTTGGGAACGGCAAGGGGTCCTCCGGAAAGGCGGATTCCCATACGGTTGCTGGATTGATCCACAGTAAATGGCACCGAATGCAAAGCATGATCTCTGAAAAGATGAGCTTCAGGGCCTGCCGTAACTCGGATAGTGCTTGCATCGGGGTAATATTCGCAGTCGGTCGGAACAAATCGGATTCCGCAGATACTGGCGGCACATTTTGCCAGATGGTTCTTTTTAAGCGATGTTTGAGAACACTCAAAACCACCGATTGTGCTGATATAAGCCCGGGTGTTGGATTCGCAATCCAACAAGCGTAAGGTCTGGTCTTTTTTAAGGAATATGGTGTTGGAACTTTTGATGGGTTTGTGGTCCAACTCCATACGGAAACGGGCACCAAAGATCCCCACCGCGGTGTTTTCCCTTGCTTCCAGGGTTGGTCCTGCCAGGCAAACTTCCATCGCTGGAGTATCGTAAGGGTTTCCCATCAGGGAATTGCTGATAGCCATGGAAACCCAGTCTGCCGGCCCACCCCAGGGAATCCCCTGATTGCGGAGCCCGAAAGCTGGCTTTCCCACCAATAGCAATTGGAGTCCGGGGTCTAGCACCTTCAAGCTCATGATGGTTTTCCTGTATGGATCCCCAAATTTTTCAACTCGCTTTTCAGACCATGTAAAAAGTTCACCACCCCGGGCGAGTCTCCATGAACGCAGATGGTTTGAACCTTATCTTGCTGGATTAATTGCTGTACTTGCAAAGCGGCTTTTTCTGGTTCATGAAGGACTGCATTGGCTGACGACCTTGGTGCAAGGGTGCCATCCGGCAGATATTTTCGATCTGCGAAACCTTCCCTGAGAAAAGGAGTCTTGCCCTTGGCGGCATTCTCCAGAGCAGAATCTTTCATTCCAACCAGTGTCAAATTCCATCGAAGGGCTAATTGGGTTAGAAGATTCGCAAGTTCGATTTCCTTCATTGCCCGATGGTAAAGGGCGCCATGCGGCTTTAGATGGGATATTTTCAATTGGGTTAACTTGGCCAATTCCATGAATCCGCCCAATTGGAAAAGCAGGTCAGCCTCTAGATATGCGAGGGGTTGTTGGAGTTCCACCCGGCCGAAATTTACCCGGTCAAAATAACCCGGGTGTGCCCCCACATGAATACCTAACCTTGCTGACGCCTTCATAACTTCAAGCAGATTCGCGGGGCTCCCCGCATGGGCGCAGCAAGCAAGATTGATAGAGCTGACCAGTGGGAGAATATCCAGGTCATTGGGTTGCCCTTCGGCAAGGTCGCAATTCAGGTCGATGTGCATTTCAATCTGTTTCACTTCTTGGGTCGGAAGGCCTTAACTACAGTTTCTTTGGTGGTAAGGAATGGGCCGTCGATAAGGTCGATGCAATAGGGAATTGCGGGAAATACCGCCATCAGGCAATCGCGAATGGCGCTGGGTTTGCCGGGAAGATTCACAATGAGGCTGTTACCACGAATGCCGGCAATCTGTCGGGAAAGAATGGCAGTGGGTACCACTTTTAGGGAAACCGCGCGCATCTGCTCGCCGAAGCCATCCAGAATTTTGTTGCAAACGGCCTCGGTGGCTTCCGGGGTAACATCTCTTAATGCTGGTCCAGTGCCACCGGTGGTCACTACAAGACAGCACTTCAGGTCGTCGCAAAGATTTCTGAGGGTGGATTCAATCAATGGGCGTTCATCAGGGATGATTTTTGCCACAGGTTCCCATGAACATTCCAAGATTTCATCCAGACATTCCCGTATCGCAGGACCTCCAAGATCCTTGTATTCCCCTTTGCTTGCACGATCGGATATGGTCAAAATGCCTATGCGGATGTCTTTCATGGGAAGATTTTTTCCTACGGATACTTCTTTGGACAGACCGATGACAATATAGCAAGACTATGGCTGAATGACACAGGATAACCGGGGACAAATCATGAGAACAGTATGGCGATTTCATAGCGCGGGCGAGTTAGTGTTTGGCTGGTGCGCAGTGCGCGAAACCGGCGAAATCTGCCAGCGACAGAAACTGCGAAAAGTTTTTGTGCTTACCGACAAGGTATTGCTGAATGTTGGGGTGGTACACAAGGTCCTGGAATCTCTTAAAGCAGCGGGGGTGGATGCGGTGGTGTATCCGGGTGGCGAACCCGAACCAACCCTGGATGCCTGCAATCGGGCGATTGAAGCAGCCAAGGGTTATGGCCCCGATGGCATTATCGGGTTGGGTGGTGGCAGCAACATGGATATGGCCAAGATAACAGCCAAGGTCCTGGCCCATGGTGGAACCCCGATGGATTATGTTGGCGATGACCGGATACCCGGCCCAATCATGCCTCTTATTTGCATTCCAACCACGGCAGGCACCGGCTCTGAGGTTTCAGGGGCGGATGTGTTTACGGATTCTTCCACACAACTGAAGCTTGGCAGCCTGAGCAACTACCTGCGACCCCGGGTTGCGATTGTGGATCCGGACCTTTCCTCTACCTGCCCCAAGAAAGTAACTGCGGACAGCGGAATCGATGCGCTTACCCATGCGATTGAGGCATTTACCGCAGTGGATAACGAGGTATTCCCTCTGCCAGAAGGGCAGAAGTCCGTTTATCAGGGCAGGCATTTCTTTGGCAGCATGGTGGCCGAGAAGGCGATTCGCCTTTGTGGTTCATACCTGAAAAGGGCTGTTCAGGATGGCAGCGATCATGAAGCCCGGGAAGGCATGGCCATGGCGGCCACCCTGGGTGGGTTGGCGTTTTCCAATGTGGGGGTTGCTGCGGTGCACGCGCTTGAATATCCAGTGGGTGGTGCCGTGCATTGTTCCCATGGCGAAGGCAACGGTCTTCTTCTTCCATTTGTCATGCGGTTTAACATGCCCAACCGCAAGAAGGAATTTGGTTGGATAGCTAACTGGCTGGGAGTGGACACGAATGGAATGAGCGAGGATGTTGCAGCCGAGGCGGCAATTACCGCGGTGAACCAACTTAAGCGCGATATTGGAATCCCTGAAAGGCTGAGAGATTTGGGGGTTCGTGAAGACCAGCTAAGAACATTTGCTGAAAAATCTCATGCGATTGTTCGCATCATGCGAGTCAATCCCCGGGCGGCAACCGTGGAAGATTTGGAGGGAATTTTAAGGCAGGCGTGGTAGTTAATAGATGGGCTTTCCGAATAGAAACATCAGGACCTGATCAAATCGGTCGCGCCAGTCGTTTTCATGATGATTGCCCCCGACAATTTCCTGATAGTAATAGTTCCAGCCGGGCATCAGCCCAACCTGTTCAAGTCTTCTGGCTAAACTGCGGGTAAGTGCATAGGGGGGATGGTAGGCATGCGGATAATGGCCTTCTTCTGTCCCCATGTCAAACCATAGCCTGGTACCTGTAAGCCTGTCTGCATGGGAAAGAATTTCGTAAAGGACACGTTGGTTGGCCCACCACAGGGACGGGGAAATTCCCGCGCACAGTCCAAAAACCTCGGGATAATCCATCGCCAAAGTCAGGGATACCAAACCACCCAGGGATGAGCCAGCAATCCCGGTTGATTCACGTTCTATCTTGGTCCGGTAATGCAAATCGATGAATGGCTTCAATTCCTCGGTAAGGAACTTTCCATAAAGCCTGGACTGCCCGCCTTTTTGTTCCCTGTCATCCCGAAAGAGTGTGTATTCATCATCGCGATGGATGGTGTTATCGATTGCGACCAGTATGATCGGTTGCAACTGGTGATTGCTGACAAGGCGATCGGCAATCCGGTCCGCTTCCCAAATGGATCCATAAGGAGCCCTTTTACGGTCGAACAAATTCTGGCCATCCTGCATGTATAACACGGGATACAACCGATCAGACTGGTCGTAATCCGGAGGCAGCCAGACCGTGATGGTGCGAAGGTTATCCATGTTTCTGGAAGCGAAACTGTGATGGAACTCAAACCTGGATGGATACTTCAAGATTTGGCCTCCCGCGCTTTGTTAAGGGTCGCGGGTCCAAAAGCCTCTGGCAAAATTTCCGAAAGATGGAAATACCTGTGAGTGCCACGAAGGTTGCATGTCCATATTTCAAGGTCGCTGGCAAATTCATAGATGAACTGCCTGCATGCCCCGCACGGTGGGGTGGGGGCGTCAGTGTCGGTGACAATAACCATCTGGGTGAACTCCAGGATTCCCTGGGATACCGCATGGGATAAAGCCACCCTCTCTGCACAAATGGTCAGGCCGTAACTGGCATTTTCTACATTACATCCGGTAATGATGGTTCCCACCTTGGTGCGAACCGCCACGCCCACCTGAAACTTGGAGTAAGGGGAGTAAGCCCGCCCTCTGGCGCATATTGCTTGTTCAAGAAGATCCTGGGGTGCCTGCATGTTGCCTCACAAAAGAATGCCTGCGATGGCAGCGTTGATCAGGGTTGCCAAAAAGCCTGCCAGCAGAGCGGTAGGTCCAAGTTGGGCCAGATCTTGTCTGCGACTGGGTGCCATGGCCCCAATGCCACCAATCTGGATTCCTATGCTGGAGATGTTGGCAAAACCGGTCAGCGCAAAGGCACTTAGCATTTTGGAACGCTCGCTTAGCATTTCATTGGCCGGCCCGGTAAGTTCCAGAAAGGCCACAAATTCGTTCGCCACCAGTTTGGTTCCCAGAAGAGACCCCACCGCCGGGGCTTCAGAAGGCTGCACACCCAAAAGGAATGCCACAGGGCTGAAGACCCATCCAAAAATCGCCTGAAGGCTAAGGGATGGATTCATGAATTTCAACACCGAGTCTACCATGGCTATCAGCGCGAGAAATGCGATCAGCATGGCTGCGACATTGATGGCGAGTTTCATGCCTTCCGATGCGCCGCTGCTTGCCGCATCAATGGCGTTGCGGTGTTCTTTCTCCACTTCCACTTTCGAGGTGCCCAGGGTTTGCGGGGTTTCGGTCTCTGGAATGAGAAGCTTTGCCAAATAAAGGCTGCAAGGTGCCGCCATCACACTGGTGGCCAGAATCCCCACCGCATCGGCCTTCATTTGAATGTAAACGGCCATCAATGCACCGGATATGGTTGCCATTCCACCCACCATCATCGCCAATAATTCCGACCGGGTCATTTTTTCCACATAAGGTTTGATGATCAGGGGGGCTTCTGTTTGTCCCATGAAAACATTAGCGACTGCGCTAAGCGTTTCTGCTCCGCTGGTTTGCATTAATCGCATCATCAAAAGGGCCAGAATGCGTACGATGAATTGTAAAACCCCGAAGTGGTAAAGGATCGTGAAGAATGCCGAGACAAAAACAATGGTGGGAAGCGCGTTAAAGGCAAACACAAAGCCATTACCTTTTCCAAATACCTGATCCATGGCGGCAGGGTCTGCCAGCTTGCCAAAGACAAATCTGGAGCCTTCGGAGGTGAATTCGAGAAATTTCGAGATAACACCCGCTATGTGGCTGAATAACTCATACCCCGGCTTGCTACCATTGATCTCGAATTTAAGGACAAACAGTGCCAGGATAAACTGAATGCCGACACCCCAGGCAAAGGTTCGAAACCGAATGGCACGAAAGTTGGAAGAAAACCCAAGGGCAACTCCCAGAAAGCAAAGCACGCCCAGAACTGCCACGCCTCTCATGCCAAGAATGCCCTGAAAAAGCCAGGCGCTTACCCCCACTAGGGCAATTCCCAGAAAAATGAGAGACCTAATTTTTGTGTTGGATAATGTGGATGTGCTCAAGATATTTCCTCTTGGATGAGACGGATTTCTTGGAAGGGGGCTTCTGAAATTTGCATTGCCTGTTCACACAAGCTTCGGGCTTGTGCCAGCCCACGGTTTTGGCGATGCCTGATCTCCAGAATGGGTTCACCCGCACGGACCAATTCCCCGGGTTTGCGACGCATGAGGATACCAACGCCGTGGTCGATGGAATCTTCGGATCGATTGCGCCCCGCACCCAGATGGCAGGCCGCATAACCCAGCTTAAGTGCATCCACTTTTTGAAGTGTCCCGCTGGTAGTTGCTATTATTTGTTCGCATTCACGGGATACTTCCAGAAGTGATCGATTTTCAGCGATATGTGGATTGCCACCCTGTGCTTCCACCATCTTCAGGAAGATTTCCATGGCCCTGCCATTGGTCAGGTTTTGTCTGGCAAGTTTCAGGGCGGCCTCCATGCTGGACGATACCTTGCCAACCACAAGCATTTTGGCTGTCAGATAAAGGGTAAGTTCCAAAGTGTCTGCGGGGCCTTTGCCTTCCATCATGTCCAGGCATTCCAGAACTTCCAGGGAATTGCCAATGTGGGTGCCAAGGGGCGAATCCATGTTTGAAATGGCTGCCTGGCAATCAACACCTGCAGCCTGTGCAGTGGCAACCAGTGTCTTTGCAAGTTCCCTCGATTTTTCGATGGTTGGCATGAATGCGCCACAACCTGTTTTCACATCCAGAACAAGCCCGGTGATTCCCTCGGCGATCTTTTTGCTTAGTATGGATGCTGTAATCAGCGGAATGGATTCGACGGTTGCGGTTACATCGCGAAGGGAATACAGAGCCTTGTCGGCGGGAGCTATCTCGGCAGTCTGGCCAATCATGCAGCATCCCAGGCTTCTGAGAATTCTGTCAAAGTCAGTCAAGGAGAGACGGGTTTGAAAACCCGGGATGGATTCCAGCTTATCCAGGGTTCCACCGGTATGCCCCAAGCCTCTCCCGGAAATCATGGGTACGAAGATTCCGCATGCGGCGGCAAGTGGTGCCAGAACTATGGAAGTTTTGTCACCAATACCTCCTGTGCTGTGCTTGTCCACAGCAGGCCCGCCAAGCCCATCCCATTTTAATACCCGTCCGGAGTGAGTCATCATACGGGTAAGAGTTGCTGCTTCGGGGGCAGTCATTCCCTGAAAATAAATGGCCATCAACAGTGCACTAAGCTGGTAATCAGGCCAAGTTCCCTGTGCCGCTCCTTCGACAAAAAAGGTGATTTCCTTTTCCGTCAAGGGCTTACCATCACGCTTATTTCGAAGGATTTCCAGAGGGGTCATCTTGTTCCTGTGATCTAAACCGGTGTTTTCATGAAAGTACCAGATAATGAAGTCTTATGGGAACCGGAAATCGTTTTTAAGTAACAACAGTTTGCTAAGAAATTGACCTGTTTTCTTTTGGAGTGCATTTAGGGTAGGATATTGCTTTAGAAATTTAGCCTAAGTCTATTTGGGAAAAGGATATGGAATGATCAAATGGGTCTCCCAAATTGCTGGTTTTGCCTGGTCAGCGATGCCAACTGTTGTTGTCATGGGCATGTTGTTGGCGACTGCCTACTGGGGAATGAAAACCGAGTGGACTTTTTCGCACCTTCCTTTTGGGGAGCATCCCAAGGAAATATCCAAGACTGGTGAGGAAGAACAGGCTGGCTGGAAGGTGGTTGCTGGGCCTGACAAGAAAAAGATTTTTCACAAAGCTGAAATCATTTCCCCAAGCAAGGAGGCCATGGAGCAGCTAGAGCTAAATTTTGAAAAAGTAAAGAAAAACGACATACTTGATACTGTTTCTGCCACAGCAAACCTTGAGTTTGATCCCCAGATCAAGGGAAACATCAGCGCAAGAGCTGCTGGAGTGGTGGCCAAAATCCTGAAAAAGGCGGGGGACCAGGTTAAAAAAGGCGAAACCATAGCCATTATTGATTCTCCCGAGGTGGGAAAAGCCAGGTCTGATTTCATGCAATCTATGGTGCTCATGGATAACCGGAAAAAAAACCTGGAACGAGCCAAGAACGCCTCGAGTGTGATACCCGAAAGACAAATTCGCGAGCAGGAACTTGCATTCCGTGAAACCGAGGTGAAAAACCTCGCGGATCGCCAAGTGCTTGTCAATTATGGCATTAACATCCAGGCCGACACCTTGAAAGGACTGTCGGATGCCGCGGTGTTTCAAAAAATATGCGAGGCGGGTTTGCCTGGGGAAGTGCTTAATGGCAAAGAAGGTGAAGGCCTTAGTGCAAACTATCTTTCACTGGTTGCACCTTTTTCCGGTACCGTAATAACGGTTTTCAAAGGCATAGGCGAGACTCTTTCTGCATCGGATGCACAATGCCTTTTGGCAGACACTAGCAAGCTCATTCTTTCCATGAGGATGCCCCTTGAGTCCATCAATCAGATTAAAAAAGGTCAGAAGTTTGTTTTTTATTCCGACCAGGCGCCGGAAAATTCCATTGAAGGCACCCTGGACTGGATCAGCCCTGAAGTGGATGAAAAATCTAGGACTGTTCAGGCGCGATCGAACATAGACAACAAAGCCGGCCTTCTTCGTCCAAATACATTTGGCAAGGTAGAGGTGGTTGTCAATAAGCTAGAACAGGTGATGACTATTGCAGAAAAATCCTTGCATCATCTTGAAGGTAGAGACCTCGTATTTGTAAGAACCAAAGAGGATCGATTTGAAGCCCGTGTGGTAAAGATTGGCGTGCGATCCAAGGCTGAGGTGCAGATTTTGGAGGGTGTTGCCGAGGGAGAAACAGTGGTGGTTTCAGGTGGCCACCTGCTTCGATCCGAGCTTTCCAGCAAACTGGAACTGGAAACCAACGAGTAAACAGGGGTTGGATGAATGATCGGATCGCTGCTGGAAATAGTTTTAAAACACCGATGGTTGGTATTCATCATCTTTATCGGATTTGCAGCCTTTTCCCTGTGGCGCCTGCCTAACCTGGCGATTGATGCCTTTCCAGACACAACTCCGGTTCAGGTTCAGGTGAATACTTACGCAGCCGGACTGGCGGCTGAGGAAGTGGAGCGGCAGGTTACCTTTCCTATCGAGCAGGAAATCAGCGGCATTCCCAGACTTTCCGCGTTAAGGTCGCTTTCCAAATTCGGACTTTCTCAGGTGACCATAACCTTCGAGGAAGGAACCAGCATTTACTTTGCCCGCCAGCAGGTGTCTGAAAGACTTGGAAATGTCACATTGCCATTGGGTGTTGCCCGACCGCAGCTCGGCCCCATTGCCACAGGTTTGGGCGAAGTGGTTCATTACATGGTGGAAAAATCCGGACCCGGAACCACTCTTTCGGATGTCCGCACTTTTCAGGATTGGGTGGTCAAACCCATGCTGCGCAAGGTTCCCGGGGTGGCCGAAATTAACACCTGGGGTGGAGAGAAGAAACAGTACCAGATTCGCGTGGACCCCGCATTGCTTGTTAAATATGAACTTTCCTTTGAACAGGTGATAGAGGCGGTGCGGGCCACCAACATGAACATCGGTGGCAGCAACATTGCCAAGGGTTCCGAAACTTTGATCGTGCAGGGGCTTGCCCGAACCAACAACCTGGAACAAATCCGTGCGATCGTAGTCACCTCAAGAAATGGCAAACCCATCACCATCGCGGATGTGAGTACTGTCATGGTTGGAGCCGACATTCGATTGGGTGCGGTTTCTTTCCAGGGGCGTGGTGAAAGTGTCATGGGCCTTGGCTTCATGCTTATGGGGGAAAATAGTAACAAGGTTACCAATGACCTCAAAAAGCAGATTCAAGTGGTGAAATCGAGTCTTCCATCGGATTATCGATTAGAAATCGCCTATGATCGCACCGAACTGGTGGATCAGGTTATAACCACCGTCAGGGGAAATCTTTTTGAGGGTGGCCTGCTGGTTATCGCCATCCTCTTCCTGTTCATGGGGAACCTGCGTGCCAGTCTTATCGTCGCCCTCGCGATTCCATTCTCGATGCTTTTTGCCTTCAATGGAATGATTGCTTTCGGCATCGCAGGAAGCCTTTTAAGTCTGGGAGCCATCGACTTTGGCATGGTGGTGGACAGTTCCGTGGTGCTGGTTGAGCATGTGATGGCCCGGCTGGCAGAGACAAAAACAGAGGGTGCCGCAAGGCTGAAGCTGATTTACGAAGCAGCCATGGAAGTTCGAATGCCCACATTGTTCGGGCAGTTCATTATCATCCTTGTTTATCTGCCAATTCTTAGCCTTGAAGGGGTGGAGGGAAAACTGTTTCGTCCCATGGCTTTAACTGTGGTATTTGCCTTGTTGGGTTCACTGGTTCTTTCCATGACACTTACCCCGGCGCTTGTAGCCCTTGGTTTGCCTAAAAATCTCCCCCATCAGGAACCTTTGCTGGTTCGCATCATTCAAGCCATGTACCGTCCCTTGTTGTTTTTGTTGATGAAAAACCGGTTCCAAGCGGTGATTGCCATGACAGTGATTTCCGTGGTTACAGTGGCCATGGCGAAAAACCTCGGCTCCGAGTTTATTCCAAAACTGTCCGAAGGGGCCATTGTGGTAAACATCATCCGCCCGGTGGGTACCAGCGTGGAAGAATCGGTTCGCTACAATCACCTGCTTGAAAAAATGGTTCTCAAAAAATTCCTGGATGAGGTTCGAATGGTATGGTCCCGGGTTGGATCGCCTGAAGTGGCAACTGATCCCATGGGGCCGGAAGAGACGGATTTATTTATCACCTTGCACACTCGGGATAAGTGGAAGAAAGCCACCAACCAAAGTGACCTCGTGGGATTGATGCAAAAAGAAATGGAAACATTCCTGGGGCAGGAACTGGCTTTTACTCAGCCCATTGAACAGCGCGTGAATGAAATGATCTCCGGGGTTAAGGCGGATGTTGCCATCAAGATTTATGGTGATGATTTCGATGTGTTGAAGAAAAAGGGTGACCAGGTGGAGGGAATCCTCAAGGCAATCCAAGGTGCGGAAGACATTGTGGTGGAGCCTATTGGTGGTCAGCCGATGCTTCAGATTCGGCTCAGGCAAGACCAATTGGCCCGTCATGCCATTCCAGCACGCGTGGTTCTTCAGCACATAGAGAGTCTTGGCAATCAGCCATTGGGCGAAATTATTGAAGGTGAGCAGCGTTTTGCCCTTATAGCGCGTCTGCCTGAAAATATTCGATCTAATCCCGATGCCATCGGCAATATGCTGGTTACCACAACTACAGGAGAAAAGCTGTTCCTGAGATCGCTGGCAGATATCGAGGAAGTTCGCGGCCCCTCGAGAATCTCTCGTGAGTGGGGGCAGAGAAGAATCACCATCCAATGCAATGTTCGCAACAGGGATATTGGTTCCTTCGTGAAGGAGGCCCAGGAGAAAATTCGCAGGGAGGTTGGTTTTCCCAACAGCAGGTACCGGGTCGAGTGGGGTGGACAGTTTGAACAGTTAGCCCAGGCCCAGGCCCGCCTGATGGTCATTGTTCCCATTGCATTAGTCTTGATCATAGGCCTTCTTTACATCACCTACCATAGCGTGCGCGATGCGCTGATTGTTTTCACCTCGGTTCCGCTGGCCTGCATTGGCGGTGTGGGTGCGCTTTGGGTAAGGGATATGCCTTTCTCCATTTCCGCTGCGGTTGGGTTTATTGCCTTGCTTGGGCTGGCAATCCTTAACGGCATGTTGTTGGTGACTTTTATCCGGCAACTTCTTGCAGCGGGTGTGCCACTTCAGCAGGCCATAGTCCAGTCGGCACAAAGTCGACTCAGGGCGGTTTTGATGACCGCACTGGTGGCTGGCTTTGGCTTTGTGCCCATGGCACTTAGTCAGGGAGTGGGGGCAGAGGTTCAAAAACCTTTGGCCAGCGTGGTCATAGGCGGTATCATCTCGAGTAGTTTCTTAACCCTGTTCATGCTTCCGGTGATTTATTCATTCTTTGGGCGTGAACTTACTCCGGATGAGATTTCCAAAAGCCATGCAAAGCCTGTCCATTAAATCCGAAAGAAGAACATTTTTGATGTCATCCATTGCGATGGGCATGGGTGGAATTCTAAATGCCGCGGAGGGACCTTCCCGGAATCGTGGCGAGGTGGTTGTGTCGGAAAAGGCACTTGCCCTCCATAATTCCTGCCTGCTTGTGGATGGTCATAATGATCTTCCCTGGCAGTTTCGACAAAAAGAGGATATGTCGTTCCTGAAGCTTGATCTCAGAAAGGAACTCCCCCAGTTACACACCGATATTCCAAGGCTGAAAAAGGGTAATGTTGGCGCCCAGTTGTGGGCTGCTTATGTTCCCACCGAGGCAACCAAAAGAAAATCCGCTGTTCGCGAAACACTGGAACAGATCGATGTGATCCATCGCATGGCTGCCGCCTATCCGGAAACCTTTGAGTTTGCTAGGACCAGTTCTGACATTCGGGCCATTCGCGCCAGGGGTAAAATTGCCTCTCTGATAGGCGTCGAGGGTGGACATTCCATCGATAATTCCCTTGGGGTGCTTCGCACTTTTTATGATCTGGGTGTTCGTTACATGACTTTAACTCATTCCGAAAATACGGAATGGGCAGACTCCTGCACGGATGAACCCAAAAACCATGGCCTAAGTGCGTTTGGCGAGGATGTGATTCGGGAAATGAACCGCTTGGGCATGATGGTGGATATTTCGCATGTTTCACCCGATACAATGCGGCATGCCATACGCATCAGCAAGGCGCCCGTGATTGCTTCCCATTCCTCCGCGAGGGCTGTTGCCGACCATCCCAGAAATGTTCCCGACGATGTACTGCGACTGATAAAGAATCAGGGTGGGGTGGTGATGGTGAACTTTTATCCCGGTTTTGTATCGCCGGATAGCGCGGTCCGTTGGAAGGAACAGATGAAGGTTTACAGGCTTTACCGGCAAAAATATCCCAACCCCTCGGATTTTCAGACTGCTATCAACCAATGGCGTAAAGAGAACCCCAGCCCCAAAGCCAACATACACCAGGTGATGGATCATATCGAACATATCATCAAGGTTGCCGGGATTGATCATGTGGGATTGGGATCAGATTACGATGGGATAGAAAGCGTTCCCATCCAACTGGAAGACGTTTCCACCTATCCCAAGATCACGCAATGTCTTTTGGATAGGGGCTATTCCGAAGATGCCATCCGCAAGGTGCTGGGTGAGAATTTTATGCGTGTGATGAAAAGAGTGGAGGAAATTGCCAACCGGAAATGATTAGTCATCCCCTTCTTCCGGTGAACCATTGGCTGATTCGATTTCCGTGCCCATGTAGAAAATCTTGATACGAACACTATCCCGGGTGAAGTCAATTCTTCCAAGTTCGATTCGGTGAATGGGAAGCCCGGTTCTAGCCTTAAGGTCTTCCAGCAATTCCTGTCGCAGGTTGGGTGAGAGTTTATCTATCCGCTCATAAATGATGGTTTTACTGTTTTCGTGGGGCAGATTGTCCGTTCGATCCATCAACCAAGTAACCATTAAAAGCATGGCATTCGAGAAAAGAAGCTCAAAAAAACCTTTCGCAGGGTCGTAAAGGGCATTCAGAATTCCGAGTGTCACACAGGCAAGCAGATAGGCCATTTCCCGTATGGGTACCGCAACGGTGCGGTAGCGAAGGATCGAGAAAATGGCAAACAGACCAAAAGCAAAACCTATGTTAAGTGAGGAGTTGCCCAAAAGGTAACAAATCAGAAAGATGATGATGTTAAAAATGGTGAATGAGAAAAGGAAATCCTTGTTGCGATGGCGCGGGTAATAGATGTGCCTAACCAGGGTGTAGATCACCACAAGGTCCAGAACCAGTCGCCAGGCCATGTCAGGGTTAAACGGGCGAAAGTTCATCTTGAAATTTCTCCAACTGTAATTTGGTCCATAGGAAGGAATTGTAAGGCACTTTTTCGAGGGATGAAATACCCAGAGCGTACTTGCTGACAGGAATTTGCCGGATTTGCAAACTGCGCAGCAACTGCCTGATATCAAAGGGTGGAGTTCTGCCTCGATGTTTCATCTCGAGGATAACCACTCCGGGAAAGCGCGCCTCACCTTTCTTGGATTGAAGTCTTAATCCGAAATCCATGGTGCACTTGATGCCTTTTGAGACATGCAGCAGGGTGCAACGTTGGTAATGTACCTTGAGCGATGCTTGCAATAAATGTGGCTGGGGAAAAAACTCCGCCAGAAATTCGAAGTGCCTTGGTTGCAATGGTCCGGGTTCACCTTGTTCTGAAAGGCGGTACTTTTTGGTTTCCCCCCTGGGAGTGCTTTTCTTTACCTCTAAAAACAGCCTGTTGTCGGTTTCATAGGTGCGCCAGCGTACCTTTACCCTGTTGGGGCGACCATTATGGTGCAATCTGTAAAGCTGAAAGTCCGGCGTATCAAGATAGATACTTTCGTAGCGGGTCCACTTTCCTTTTTCCGTTTCCAGAACGGAGAAACCATCCGGCAGGCCTTGCAAAAATTGATGGATATTTTTCAGGGGGCAGAGGAATTTAGTGTCAAACCTGGATGCCAACGGCACCGTTTCCAAGGTTTTCAAATCAATGCAAGGAAGATGGGCAAGGCCTTCTGGCAGCAGCGAGCTTATAAGTTTGAAATCTTCCTGAATTGTGTTATCCATGAGCTTTAAAAGCAACACTTCCCATTAATGATGTGATTTTCGACCTTTTTCAGGTTCGTATGCGTTGAGTATTTTTTGAACCAGTGGATTTCGAACGATGTCCGCCTCGCCAAGGTGTACCACGGCTATATTTTCGATGTTGCGCAGACGTGTAAGCACATCTGTAAGGCCACTTCGTGTGTGGAGTGGCAGGTCGACTTGCGTGATATCGCCAGTCACGATAATTTTTGAACCATATCCCATGCGAGTTAAAAACATTTTCATCTGAGCGGTGGTGGTATTCTGGGCCTCATCCATGATGATGACTGCCTGATTCAGGGTTCTTCCGCGCATATACGCTAGGGGTGCTATCTCGATAATATCGTTTTCCAGATAGCGTTTAACCTGTTCGGGGTCCATCATGTCATTCAGGGCGTCAAATAGCGGTCGCAAGTAGGGATTTACCTTGGCGGCGATATCCCCCGGAAGAAAGCCGAGCCTTTCGCCAGCTTCCACCGCGGGGCGAACCAGAACGATTTTCTTGATCAAACCCTGTCGGAGATAGCTGACCGCCATGGCGACTGCCAGCCATGTTTTTCCAGTGCCAGCAGGGCCAACGCAAATAGTAAGGTCGTTTTCCCGCATTGCTTTCACGTACATTGCCTGGCCATCGGTTCTTGGCCGGAGAAACCTGCCAGTGGATTCCGCGGGTCTGTCAGGTTGAACAGAGGCTGAAATTACAGGCACCCCGGTATTGATAACCTCGATGATGGTTCGAACCTCTTCCAGGGTCAGTGAGCTTTGCCGGCGAAGTTCCTCTCGCATTTTGTTTAAGATGCGAACAGCCTTTTCAATCTGTTCGTCAGAGCCTTTTAAGAGAATCTGATCGCCACGACCCAAAACCTGCATGTCCAGTGCCTGTCGAATTTCCTTGAGAAATTGGTCCCGGTTACCCGAGATCAACATAGCCTCATCCCTGCTGTCAAGTGGTATCGCCAGTTCCTTCATAAGTACAATCCTTGGATCATGAGAAAAACAGCCAGGCGATTGGGCCGGCCACAAGCAGGGAATCCAGAACATCCAGGCAGCCGCCAAAACCGGGAAACAGACTGGACGCATCTTTGATTCCGGAATCTCGCTTCAGCATGCTTTCAAAAAGATCTCCCATAACCCCGGTTCCACCAACACAAAAACCAAATAAAGCCGCACCTGATGTGCAGCAGAAGGGCGTTTCAGGAAGAAAACGGTACCAAAGGCAAGCTGCCACTGTGGAAAGTGTTAGCCCACCCGCCAAACCTTCCAGGGTTTTCTTGGGACTTAAAAGCGGTGCCATGGGTGTTTTCCCAATCAGCCTGCCGGTGAAATAGGCTCCGATGTCCGCGCATTTTGTGCAGGTAATGGTTGCCCCAAGGCACAATAATCCCGTGGAGGGCAAATGGTGGATGTGGCTGGTGATCCAACGGATTTGAATCAGAAACGAAGGCAATAAGCCAAGATATACAACAGTGAAAATAGCTTTTAAAACCCTGCCCGAATTCGTGCCATCATTTTGAAAGGACCTTAATTCCAGGGTCATCAGTGCCAGTATGGAGGCGACAAAAAGTCCACCCACAACTCTGGCTGTATCCAAGTTGGTAAGCATGGATTGGCAGGGCAGGTGCGGCAACCAGTTTGAAGTTATGATCAAGCCAACCAAAATGTGAAGGGCGATGCGCCGCGGCTTTTCCAAAATGCAAAGAATCTGGTTGAGTTCTTTAACTGCAAGTTGAGAACCCGTCATGCAAATGGCATAGAGAAGGGGATACCAGGGGGCGAATCGTAAATCCAAAAGCATCAGGCCCACAAGGGAAACGATCAGAATGATTCCCATGAGGATTCGGGTTAGCATGAAGGAAGACCTTTCCAACGGGAATAATGAATCATCCTTTCAAACCTCCGAATTTCCGATCGCGCTGGCTGTAGCTGCCGATGGCTTCATGGAGCGTTGGAACGGTAAAGTCCGGCCATTCTTTTTGGGTAACCCAAATCTCGGAATAGGAAATTTGCCACAGCAGAAAATTACTGATGCGCATTTCCCCTGCTGTTCGAATCAAAAGATCGGGGTCTGGCATTCCATTCGTGTAAAGAGACGAGGAAATCACCGATTCATCAATCTGATCCGGAAAAAGGCTGCCTTGCATGACTTGATTGGCTATTTTTTTAACGGCGTCCACCATTTCCTGGCGGGAGCCGTAGTTAATGGCCAGGGATAGCCCCATACCGGTGTTGTCCCTGCATATATTGATGGTTTCCTGGATCTGCGTCTGAACTTCATCAGGAAGCATTCCCATTCTTCCGATGGTGGAAAAACGGATATTTTGTTGTAATAATTCAGGCCGTTCCTGGATGAGATAAGTCTGCAAAAGCTCCATCAGGAAATCCAGTTCCTGTCTGGGGCGTTTCCAATTTTCGCTGCTCAGGCAGTAAAGGGTAAGTTGCTGGACGCCCAGGCGTGAACACTCGCGTACTATATTACGCACCACATCAATGCCACGCGCATGGCCCTCGATGCGAGGTAAACCCCGTTTTTGTGCCCATCTCCCATTTCCATCCATGATGATGGCAATATGTGAGGGTATATTATCCATTCCCAATGGCTGTGGGGAGGAGCAGGAATCTGTGGTTTCATGAACCGACTGGAACATGGGGTTAAAAAATCTCCACCATCCAAGATTAAACTTGGCCGGTAAAGATGGTCTGTGCCCTTTCCGGCCCAACAGATATCAGCTTAACAGGAAGTTTGAGGATTTCACCAATTCTGTCCGCATATTTTCTGGCATTTACCGGAAGGTCGGAAAGCTTCCTGGCTTGGGTCAGAGGTTCGTTCCAGCCCGAAATGGTTTCGTAAACGGGTTTGCATTTTTCCAGTTCGGAAGCGTCCGTGGGGAAATAATCGATGCGCTGGCCGTTTAATTCATAAGCGGTGGCAATTTTTAGTTCGGGAAGACCGCTTAAAACATCCAGAAGCATGATACAAATTTCATCTGTCGCGTTAATCAGGGCGCTATGCCGGGCGGCTACAGCATCAAACCAGCCGCATCGCCTTGGTCTTCCTGTAACCGTGCCATATTCCCTGCCAATTTTACGGATACGTTCGCCAATGCCTTCTGGGCCATCATTCAACTCCGTGGGGAAGGGGCCTTTTCCAACACGGGTAGTGTAAGCTTTTAGAATGCCGATCACCTTGGTGACATACCGGCTGTTTATCCCTGTTCCAGAACCGATTCCAGCAGTGGTGCTATTGGAACTGGTCACAAAAGGAAAGCTGCCATGGTCCACATCCAGAAGGCTGCCTTGAGCGCCTTCAAAAAGAATTCTCTTGCCTGCTTTGAGGTCGTCATGCAAAACCCGCATGGTATCGGTCAAATGAGGGCTCAAAAACTCGCCATGCTCATAGTATTCCTCGGCAATTTTATCGGCATCCAAGGGAGTGCAGTCGGGATTGAAACCCTTTAGAAGCTTGTTCTTGAATTCCACCACGGTCGCAATCTTTGCCTGAAGAAGGTTTTTGTCCAGAAGTTCACCGGTTCGTATGGCATGCACACGGCCCACTTTATCCTGGTAGCAAGGGCCTATTCCGCGGCCGGTAGTTCCGATTCCCTGGCCCTCTTTCGATTCGGTGATTTTTTCCTGTTCAATGTGATAGGGGAATATCACATGAGCACGGTTGCTGATCAGCAGGTTTTTTCCGACTTCAATGCCGTTCTTGGTTAGCTGCTGGATTTCTTCGCGAAGGCGCCCCGGGTGAATGACAACGCCATTCCCGATCACAGATTTGATGTTGGTTTTGATAACCCCGGTTGGCAAAATGGAAAGTTTAAAAGTCTTGTCGCCCACGACCACGGTATGGCCTGCATTTGGGCCTCCATTATATCTTGCAACAACATCGTGGTGTTCCGTTAAAACATCCACAACCTTGCCTTTGGCCTCATCGCCCCATTGAAGTCCAACCACACAGGTGCAGGCCATGACTAAACCACCGTTCGTTAGTTTAACCTTAAAATGTACCTTAAACAAAAATGCCCAAGACATCGAGTCTTAGGCAATCAAAAACAATCCATACGACATGATTTCTTATTCCTAAAGTTACCCGAAGTCAAGGGTTGCAACCCAAGCCACTTCAAGGGATGATACTCAAAGCTTGTAAATGTCCGTACTTAAGAGGATATGCCTTTGCTAAACACATCCTGTCTGGTTCTGACTCTTTTGGCATTAAGCCCGTTTCAAGACAAATCCAGCGACCCCGAACCCTCCTTGCAGGGCAAAACCCTTACGCAATGGATGGAATTACTTTCCCGGGAGGATGTCGGCCAAACCGCAGACGCCCGGATGAAAGCCAAGCGTGGCGCCTTGATAGCCCTGGAGTTGCTAGCTGGCAGCTATGAACCAAAAATTATTGAAGCAGTTTCCAAAGTGATGGCGGGCGATTCTGATCCAAAGATTCGCGAAGCTGCCGCAGGTGCCTTGGTGAGAATCGCGCTGAAGATTTCTCAAAAGTCCAAAACCGAGGAACCCAAGGACATGGCGGTAATTTCTCTCCGCCAAGTGCTCAAAACCGACAAGGATTCAAAAGTTCGAGAAATGGCGGCCCAAGGATTGGGAAAGTTGGTTCCCCAGGCTGTTAAAGCTCTGGATGTTTTGGCTGCCTCTCTGGATGAAAAGGAAGCAGGCATTCGCATTGCCAGTGCGGATGCTATCCGCAAGCTGGGTGAACAGGCAAAACCCGCCTCGAAGCAGTTACAAAGTCTTGCTTCCAATAAAAACGCGGATATTATCTCCCGCGCTCACGCCTGCCTTGCGTTGGGAAATATCAGGGAAGAAGCAGCATTACCTTTTCTGCTGGAGATTATGGAGGCCAGAAATGAGGCACTGGATCTGCAAGTTGCCTCCGCCAAGGCTTTTTCCATGATTCCACTTAAGGACAAGGAAATACCCGCCAGGCTTGGAAAAGTATTAATTGCCCCCAGTACCGCAAGGGATTTAAAGCTCGCCTTGGTGGTTAGCCTGGACCAGATGGGAAAGCTTGCCCAGCCTGCAACCGAAGCTTTGATAGCAGTTTTGGCGGACAGGGATGGGGCAATCCGAGCGATAGCAATTCACGCATTGGGAAACATGGGGCCAGAGTTGGGTCCCATGCTGGATCGAGCCAGAAATGCCGTGGGAAATATGCTGATGGATTCCTCCGCCGATGTGCGCCTTTCTGCGCTGGAAACCTTGGGCCGATGGGGACCGTCTTTGGTGGATATGGCCACAGCTAGTAAGGTTGAAAAATTGGAAAAGGATAGTTCCAAAGAGGTTCGCGAGACCGCAAAACTGGTTTTGGCCAGGTTGCGCGGCCCCGCACCCAAGTAATTAGCCGGCAGCACCCTCGCAGGCAGCTAACATTTTTTCCTCTTCAGGGAATTTTCCGGTTGCCAGCTTGGAATAAAGAAGCTTGCCGTTCACGGTAAGTTCAAAGCATCCACCTGTTGAAGGGATAAGCTTCAAGCTGGAAATACGGGTTTTGAAATGGCTCAAAAGCTTGGCTGCCAGACCGACAGCCTGAGGTTCATAGTTTCACTTGGAACAATACTGCAATTCAACTTGCATGCTGGTAATCCTCCGGGGTAATTGATTTACTCCTCAATATGTTAGTCTTAGATAGATTGGTTATCAAGAAAGGTGCTCAGGGTGGATGAAGTTTTTCCTCCAACGGTGATCATTCGACACACTAAGGAAAACCCCAGAAAATGTTCCATTATGCCTTTGAAGGGCAGGCCGGGGATTCAAATCTATAACCATCCAATGGCCCGCCCATTGGATTTGCGCAATTACATACGGCTTGCTGCGGAAGGCCCACCCCTTTCAAGGGAGGATGAACAGTTCGGGGTATTACTACTTGATGGAAGCTGGCGTTCGGCGGATTCCATGTCCCGCGATTTTGAACATGTTACACCAAGATCTCTGAGCGGATTTGTTACTGCGTACCCCAGGGTTTCCAAGCTTGGCACGGACCCTGATAATGGCTTGGCTTCCGTGGAAGCACTTTTTATTGCGCTTAAAATTCTCGGCAGACCCGTGGAAGGTCTTCTGGATCATTACCACTGGAGGGATAAATTCCTCGCGGCTAATTCCAGCCTGCTGGCAAACTACGATTGAACTCCGGGCTATTTGGATTTGGATACCTTGAGGTATTCCTGCAGGCTTCTTGCCAGGGCGGTTGAGCCCGTGGGTGATGTTTTGAACCGCGGTGCCAAAGCTTGAAGGCATTCGCCGGCAAGCTTCAAGTGCTCCACGTTTTTGGTGAAATGGTAAAGCCTTACCATGTTAAGAATAGCGATGCTGTTTCCGGATGGTTGTGCGCCATCGTATTGGTCAACAGATCGTGCAAAAAGCTTTTCATGGTCCGGTGATGATTGGTAGAAAGGGCCTTTGCCATCCCTGCCATGGTGTTGGATCATTTCCTTGTTCAGGCGGATGGCCTCGGTAAGCCAGGTGTCCTTTTGTGTAACCTCGTGCAGGGTTAACAACCCGTGAATAAGAAACGCGTAGTCTTCCTGGAAAGCCAGGATTCCCGCCTTCGGGGTTTCGCCGGGCGCTGCGCCAAAACTTCTCAAAAGCCTGCCTTGTGAGTTCTTGCAGTTGGTAAGAAGAAAATTTGCGGACTTGGTGGCGGCCTCCAGCGCCTTGGGGTTCCCTGTTACCCTATGGGCCGAGGCAAGCCCCGCAATCATCTGGCCGTTCCAGCAGGTTAGGATTTTGGTATCCAGGAATGGCCTGGGCCTTTGAGTGCGTATCTTTTCCAATTTGGAGCAACTTTTTGCGATGGAAATTTCCAGGTCTGCCTGGGAAAGTCCCAGTCGTTTAGCAACTTCCGCGGGATTGTTGGACCGGTTCAAAATCAGTTGTTTTTCCTCGAAGTTGGGCCCAGCATCGAAGGCTGCCAGAAAGATTTCGGAATCCCTTCCGGGGCCAAGGATTTTTTTTAATTCGGTGGGTTCCCACACATAATATTTCCCCTCGACCCCTTCAGAGTCTGCATCTAGGGATGAATAAAAACCACCATTGGGCGCTGTCATTTCACGAAGCACAAAATCGACCGTTCGGTTAAGCGCTGCCTGGATATGCGGGGCGGGTTTTTGGGCAAACTGAACGGACAATGCTTCCAACAGTTGAGCGTTGTCGTAAAGCATTTTTTCGAAATGTGGAACAGTCCAGGTTCTTTCAACGGTATAGCGGTGGAAACCGCCAGCCAGATGATCAAAGATTCCCCCCAGACATATTCTGTTCAGGGTTAGCTCAACTGCCTGGGCGGCCTTTTCTTTCAGGGGGGAGTTTCTATCAGCTTGGAGAAATAATAGGTAGCTGGGAGTGGGGAATTTGGGACCCGAGAAACCTCTTTGTGCAGATCCAAAACCTCCGTGTTGGGGGTCGAATTCATCAAGCACCGACTCCACGATCGAATTCAACAGGTTTTGACCCAACTCGATGTTGTTAAAGAGAAAGAGTTCGCCAGCTAGAACCCGTTTGGCGGAATCAGCCAATTTCGTGGATTGGCCTTTGATGGTCTCAGGTTCTTTCTGATAGAGGTCTTGAATGGCTTCCAAAATGGTCTGGAAACCACGCATTTTCTGCCCTTGGATTTCCTTGTCATAGGGAGGCCAGTAGGTTCCTCCAAAAAAAGGATTACCATCCGGGGTAAGAAACATGGAAAGCGGCCATCCACCTCGCTGGCCCAGAACATTTAACGAGGTCAGGTAGGCGTGATCTATGTCCGGCCGTTCCTCACGATCCACCTTGATGCACACAAAATGCTTGTTCATGTAACTGGCAATTTTCTCATCCGAGAAAGATTCTTTCTCCATGACATGGCACCAATGGCACGCGCTGTAGCCAATGGATAGGAACACAAGCTTGTTTTCTTTGCGGGCTTTCTGAAAAGCCTCTTCACCCCAAGGATACCAATCAACAGGGTTGTGGGCGTGTTGGCGCAGGTATGGACTGGATTCCTTTGCCAGACGATTTTGTTTTGCGTTGGGAAAAGCAAGCCCTGGCGATTGCAATGCCGCCGTAATCGCCAGGGCTGTTATGAAATGGATTTTCATTTGGAATCGCGCTGACTATGGAAGTTTTAGGTTTGCAACAGCAGGTGCAAGGCAGGATTTTTCGTTGCAGGCTTGGTATTTGACCACCACCTCGGGTGCCTGACCCTGATTGCGGGGAAGGGGAGCGGTAACCTTTATTTTGACGGTTCCTTCGTAGGTGGAGTAATTGCCCACGATGGCATCTTGTACCAGCATGCCTGCCGGGTAGGTGACCTTTGCCGGCAATGTGGTTCCCTCGGATTTGACACTGATATTGGTCTGCACCGAAGCCAAGTCAGGATTACCCACGGGGTTGGCATAAACATGCCAGCCTTTTGATATTTCCAAAGTTATGGTGAACGACTTTTGCTCGGTAGTGGAAGATGCTTCCGGCTGAATGCTAACTTTAACCACCTTGGAACTATCATTGGACTGGGCGGAAGCCGAGAGCGCAAAAGCCAGTACTCCAAACAACCCCGATAATAGTAATTTTTTCATGATTCCCTTCTTTCTGGTTTTTAAGTGACTGTTCTTATCTTCATACCTTATCATTTTGAGGGTGTTAACAACAAACCGAAATCGGATGTTATCTACCATGATGAAAAACGCCAGGCTGGCACTTTTTTGCACTCTGATCTTCTCATTTTCCGGAATTGGTCAGGAAACCACTACAAAGGCGGTTGCAACCACGGCCATGGCGGCGGATCTGTGGAAGAAGATGAATGCCGGGCCATACCATGTTCACGAATCCAAAAAAATTATTCTTGCGGTTCCCAAGTCCATGGAATCCAAGGCCAGAGATATTGCGGCCAATCTGGAAAAACATCAGGAAGCTGCCATGAAGCCAATGGGTTTTGATGAGGAAACCCCGCCTTGGGCTGGCAAAATCATGGTTTTCATACTTCCTGAAAGAGAGCAATTTGCGGGCTTTGTTCGCAAGGTGGAAAAGCGCTCTCCCATGAAGGAGGAAAACAGTTCCTTTGGTTATCTTGAAAGTATTCCCCACCTTGCGGCAACGGCTGCCAAAGGTAAGGAACCTGTTCCAGCCGAAGTGGAAGCCAGTGTGGAAATATCCGCTGCGGTTCTTCGTTCTCGCGCTGGTCAGAAAACACCGCTGCCAGACTGGATTCCGGATGGTTTTGGACGCGCTGTAAGGTGGAAGGTATTGGGGGGGAACAATAAAAGTGTTCAGGTAGCCCGTAGAAAGGTATTGCTTGCTTCCAAAAATGTCAAAGGATTGGGGGATTTGTGGAACTATAGCGATACCGAGATCGGGCCGCTTTTACAGGCAAGCCTTATGGAGTATCTGACCTTTGGTCCGCAAGCCGCCAAGGTAACCTCTTTTGTGAAGGCATTCAGTCCAGATGATAATGGAGATTCAAAATCGCCGGAGCAGGCGCTGGAAGCCGCAATGATTATTCCCGGGCAAATTGTTGCATCCTGGCGGTCTTGGATTCCAGGGCAGAAGTAGACTTCAGCGGCTACTTTTTGGCAGCTTCCACGATTTCTAACCGGATATCTTTGAAACGAACTTCCATCGCTGGACCGGAGTGCACCTGAAAAGCTATTTCCCCCTGACGAGAAACCCTGTCGTCTTTCAGGTCAGCACAAAGCTTGCCATTAATCCAGGTTCTAATCTCGGAACCAATGGCCTCGACCTTGTAATGATTCCATTCCAAGGGTTTGACATGGGCCTCTCCAGAATCTTTCCATAAAAGGCCACGGCCACTTTCCTCGTAAAGTTTGCCCCACCAGCCTTTGCCGATGTCTGCCTGTGGGCCGCGCATTTCACCGTCAGGCAGCGGTTCGCTTCGGAATTGCACACCACTGTTGCCAGAGTCCGGGGCAAGTTTCACCTGAAATTCCAACCGAAAATCAGCAACTTGCATTTCGGATCGTAGAAAGGTATTGCGCTTTAATCCACTGGTGGCCCCTATGATTTCTCCTTTTTCCACTCGCCAAATTTTCTCGTCCCCATGCCAGCCCGACAGGTCTTTTCCGTTGAAGAACAGGTTCATGTTTTCCTTGGTGGCAAGGAAGCCGGTCTGGGTTGGGTTGCGAAGATAACCCACAAGGTCGCGAATTTCAGGACCTGACAGGTTTTGCAACAAATTATCCGGCATCATGGAAATCTCGGATGGTTTTCTGCTTTCTATGTCTTTCTTGGCCAGCACCACAAGTTCATTGGCTGTTTGCAAGTTCAGGGTGGCTGGTGTTTCATCCTTCACTATTCCGGTGACAACACGACCATTTTCCAAGGCGATAGTAGACATGGAATATTCCTTGGGAATAACAGCGGATGGGTCTACCATGTTTTCCAGGATGTAATCCAAGTTGGCGCGATTGGAACCTGTCAGGTCGGGGCCGATTTTTCCACCCATCCCATAAAGCGTATGGCATTGGTGGCAGGCTTTCAGGAACAAGGTCCTGCCATGGGCCAGATTTGGGGACTGATTCTGCGAATTGATCATCTTGCGAAGATCGGCAATTTTTTTCTGCTTCTCGGCTGGTGTGGAACGAACCAATCCCCAGACTTCGGCTATGCGTTTGTCCAAGGTCTTGTTGCCCAAGGAGGATAATTGCCTGACCAATTCCGCAGGTACGTCGGCAGGCTGAATGATTTTTTTGCCGATGGCATCCAGCATGGTTTCCGCCCATTCAGGTCTTGAGGCAAGTGTTGCAAGTGCGTCCCGGCGGGATGTCTGGCCAAGATTAGGCCACAAATCAACAAGAATTTTTGCAGTGCCGGGTTCGGCAAATGTGGCCATCGCCCGAATCATCGCTCCTTGAAGTGCGGTATCCAGGTTTTTGTCGGCAATTAATTCCGGCAAGGTGGAACCCAGATCCTTGGATTTGACACTTACCAAAGTGGCCAATGCCTTTTGTCGGGCAGGTAAATCAGTCCCAGGGTCTCGAAGTGCTTTCAGAAGTTGCTGGTATGCCAGCGCATCTCCAAATATGGTGGCCAGGGAAAGGGCGATATCTCTCACCTCGGAATCATTTGAAGTTGCAAGCTTGGCGTAGGCAACTTGCCAGCCTTTTGGCATTTCCACCTTGGATTTCCCGGCCATTCCTTCCTTAAGGCCCAAAAGTATATCTCGCGTAACCGCCGGGTTTTGAAGCTGCTGAATCACCGCGGCGATGGAGTCTGATGTTCCAATAACACCTAATTTTCTTGCCATGAAATTTGCAAGCGGGGCAGGGCCATTCGATGCCAGCGCCATGGCTCGTGAGGAATCCAATTCAGTAAGTGGTTCGATTGCGTACCAATAAAGCAGGGGAAGGTTGTGGTCGCCCGCATCATTTTTGTGGGTAAGCAAGCCTTCCAAATAACTCCAGCGATCCGCCATGGGAAGCCTTTGCAGCATGGAAGCGATCTCCCTGCGGACAATCGCTGAATCGTCCTTGGCGGCCATGTTGGAAATATTTGCGGAGATAATGGGCGAAATTAGTCCATTTTCCTGAGCCAGACGGATGGCCCAACCCCGAACATGGGCGGAATCGTCGGCAAGCAGTTTCTCCACGGTGGAAGCGGTCAACCCCTGTGTGGCATGCAGTGCCCACAATCCCCGCAACTTTCGGGTGGAATCCTTGTGTTGAAGGGCAATCTTCTCCAGGGCTTCCCGAGTTTCCTCCCTGGTGTTTCGTTCTGCAAGAACCCTGCGGGAATGCCTTACAAACCAATCATTTGGATGAAGCTGGTTCTCGATCAATTCGGCATTGGTTGCCTTGGCTAAATCCACATGAACCGCCTTGGAGCCACGCAGTGCTATTTTGTAGATGCGGCCATTCGAACGATCAAATGCTTGCACATTACCTGTATGGCAGGCCTGTTTATCGTACCAGTCAATCAGGTACACATTACCATCGGGGCCGTAGCGGAAATTAATGAACCTTGCCCAGGCATCATTTGCGAAAAGAAAATCTTTGCCGTGAGATGCCACATAGCCAGAGCCCTTGGGAGTGAGAATATCCATGTTCAGGCGGCGACCATGGATATTACCCATGAAGAAAGCGTTGCGGTATTTCTCTGGCCAGGTTCCTCCCAGATAAATCATGGTGCCACAATGTGCATGGCCGCCGCCGGCGGAATCCGATTTATTATTTCCACTATGAGGCATATTCCCCAAGTAATGAAAATGATCAGCAATGGTCTTAATGTCGGCATAGGTGTGGGGGTTGAAATGGTTTCCCGCCTGACGGTGATAGCGTGCGCCGGGAATAATATGGAAGGCATGGGGGATCACGCAGGCTTCCACAAAAGGTTCACCCCAGTCATTAAAATCCAACCCCCAGGGATTGCTGGTTCCCTGAGCCACAATATCAAACAGATGCTTGGTGGGATGATAACGCCATACACCGGCATTGATACGAACCCGATCTTCCGACTTAGTACCGGGTTTTCCAACTTGGGAATGGGTGAACACACCATGGCAACCCCATAGCCATCCATCCGGACCCCAGGAGAAGGTATTCAATGTCTCATGGGTATCCTGGTAGCCCCAACCATCCAGAAGGATTTTTGGCTCGCCTGCCGGTTTGTTCCCAGACGCATCCAGCGGAACAAACATCAGGTACGGGGCGGCTCCAATCCATACTCCCCCATGGCCTACTTCCAGACCACTTACCAGGTTTAGTTTTTCCATGAAGACAGTTTTTTTGTCAAATTTTCCATCCCCATCCACATCCTCGAAAATGAGGATGCGATCCTTTCCCTCCCCCTCTTTTTGCCTGACCGGATAAGTGTGAGCCTCTGCTACCCATAGACGGCCCCGATCATCGATGCATAGGGCCACAGGTTGCTGAATGTCCGGCTCACCTGCAAAAAGGGTAACGGTAAACTCCTCTGGCACAGTCATCTCCCGGGCTGCATCTTGCGGAGAAAGTCCCGCGTTTTTAAAGGAATCGACTGCCACTGGTGCCGCGGCTTTCCTGGGCGGAAAGGACGGTTTGCTGGAATGAAAACGAAAATCATCGAAGTTCAGATGACCCCAGTGTCCCGTATGGTTGTCCACCAGGCGAATTTGGATCTGCTTGCCCATGTATGGCAGAAGTTCCACTGCCACCCTTTTCATATCTTCTTCTTCCAGCCCTGAAACCCGGGTAATGGTTTTGTTTCCATCCACCAGGATTAGTTCCACCGCGGTGGAATCATGAGGGCCACCGCCTACCAAGAAAGAGGCCCAAGGATGCGTGACTTTAAAAGGAACAGAGGTCAGGGCTCCAGTGGGAAGATCCTTGAAATGTTCGTAGCCACCTATCCAGAACTTGCCCTGATGGTTGCTTTTCATTCCAGGTCTGCGGGCGGAAACCGTGTCGCCAAGGGTGGGCTGTTTGCCAAAGGCTTTGCCAGTAGCCTTCCAGTCCTTCAAATCACCAGTTTCAAAATCAAAGTTCAGGGGAGAGCCATTCTCACCCAAGGGGCGAATGCCCTGATCGACGTTTGGTTGCGCCAGAAGCAGGCTAGCGGCTGTAAATGCAAAGGAAAAACATAAAATGAGGATGCGACGAATCATGAAAACCTCCACGCAAGGAAGGCATCTATCCTTGAGGAAAAACAGGAGGAATGCAACAAGTCTTTTTGAGAAGGCTGGTCAGGGCCATTCTCCGAAACAGAATCTGCTGATCTGGGGCATTATGCCCAAAAAACGAGGAAGTCATGCCAGGAAACAAAATGACCGAAGATACTCCGGCCCCGTGGTACCGCAAGGTGGGACTGGTCATCCTTTGGCCTTTCTTCCTGCCAATCTTTCTGCTCAGTTCAGCAATCATCTTCGCCATGGTGCTGTATGTGTTCGTTCATTGCTTTGTTTTGGGGCTTTTCTTATACGTTCGTATGATGATATGCGGAAGATCCCTTAGCTGGCGTCGGTTCGTTGCCCGTATCGCCATGCAAGGTCCCGGAACTCTGATTATAGAAGCTCCAATGCTGGGTGGTGGGTTCACGCGTGCTTGGTGGACTCCCGAAAAAATTCTGACGGTTTGCCCATACTCCGAACCTACCAAGGATGAATGGCGCCGTGCTGGCGAGAAAATGCAGTGTCTTAATTGGGATCGTTGGCATTGGGAAAAATACATAGATCCTGCCAAAGGCAGAGGGCTATTGTTGAGCCTTTGGACCGGCCAGTCCTGTGAGAAATGGGTGAGGCGGAACTATCCTTCGGTCGAGGTGGTAAATACATGGACTGCCCTTGTTCACTACCCTAATCCGGAGCCTGAACCGGACGGTGCTTAAGGAAGTTTTGTGCTAGACCGGGTGCGAAGAATTGTTGTTCGGGGTACAGGGAGTAGTAAGGTTTGAAGTCGCAGGTTAAACGCTAAGAATCTCTTTCAGTGCGGTCACGACTTTATCGATATCAGCGGGAGTGTTGAATGCGCCCGGGCTAATTCTGACCAGGCCATCCGGAAAACTTCCCTGGGCCTTGTGAATATAAGGTGAACAGTGAAGTCCGGAGCGAACGGCAATTTCAAATGCCTGATCCAGAATGCTTCCAATTTCCGGGGCTGGAAGCATATCCGAGCGAAAAGATACGGTCGCCACCGTTTGGTGAAGGTTGTCGCTGCCCATCAACTGAATGGCTTCAATTGAACGAAGGCCTTCGCGCAACTGGCCAACCAATTCCATTTCACGCTTGTGGATGGATTCCACGCCTTCCTGTGTGACCCATTTCAAGCCTGCATTTAACCCGGCAACGCCAAGCACATTGGGAGTGCCTCCCTCAAGCCAGTAAGGCATCAGGGTAGGCTGGGTCTCGGTGGAAGAATCGCCACCAGTTCCGCCTTCACGCCAGGTTCTTAGCTGGAGGGAAGGGGCAACGTAGAGAAAACCTGTACCTGTTGGGCCAAACAGGGATTTGTGACCGGGGCAGGCTAACAGATCAATATTTTGGGCGGCAATATCAATGGGGACGACACCGGCGGTTTGGGCTCCATCCACCAGAAAGGTAACTCCGCGGGATTTGCAAATGGATCCAATATCGCCAATCGGCTGGATGGTTCCCAGTACATTGCTGGCATGCGTGATTGCCACAAGGCGTGTTTTGGGGGTGATTGCCTGTTCGATGGCTTTTGGATCCAGAAATCCTTCCGCGCTGGAGGCAATGCGTGTAAGCGTGATTTTTCCAGCAAGTTCCATCACCCGCAGGGGGCGACTTACGCTGTTATGTTCCAAGTCCGAGGTGATAACATGGTCGCCTTCATTAAGAAATCCCTTGAAGGCCATGTTGAGAGCATCGGTGCAATTCAGGGTGAATATGAAGCGTTCTGGCCCAGCGCCTTTTAGGAATTGATTGAGGCGATGCCTGCAATCATCGAGCATATGCTCAGCGGAAAGGGCCATTTTGTGGCCGGCTCGACCAGGATTGGCGAGGTCATTGCGGGCAAAATTATCCAGCGCCTGATAAACGCATTCCGGCTTTGGGAAGCTGGTCGAGGCGTTGTCTAAATACACCATGCCTTGAATCCCCGAATGTTAATGGCCGATATAGCGGGCGTAAAGAGTTCGGGCACGGTCCACATCGCTGGTGCCTTTGATGATGGCCCTGCCATCAGGGAAAACCGTGAATTCGCAACCTTCAGCCTGAAACTTTAGCATGAACTTGTTGAAGCTGACTTCACCCAGGGTTTTAAGCTGGGTTGCCATATCATCGAAATTAAGCTTGGAACTGCTGCGATGCGAAACTTGAACTGCATTTCTTCCGCAAAGACTGGTGGTCTGGGAACCAAAGTTCCCCTCAAGCCATTCAAAGTTGCGATGCTTGCAGCAGGGGCAATCCACCTTGCCGAGAAGTGGTGCAATCTTCACCCTTCGAAATGTGTTTTCCCAAACATCAAGCTGAATCAATTCTTTGTTGATGGTTTCTGGCTGCCCCGTGAGAAGCTTCATGGCTTCGGTAGCCTGCATACTTGCGACAATGTTTACCACGGGCCCCAAAACGCCCGCGGTTTCACAGGTGTCTGCGGCGCCGGGAGCAGGGGCAGCCTCAAATACACAGCGAAGGCAGGGAGTTTTGCCGGGAATAATAGTCATCGTCATGCCATTGCTGCCAATAACACCGCCATACACCCAGGGCTTATTGAACTTTACCGCGATATCATTGATCAGATAGCGGATCTCGAAATTGTCGGTGCCATCCATCACCAGGTCGGCGTCTTGGCAGAGAGCCTCGATGTTCGTTCGATCGATGTCGGTAACCACAGCCTCTACGGTCACACCGGAGTTGATTGCCCGCAGTTTTCGCGCCGCCGCCTCGGCCTTGGGCAGGTTTTCCTGCACATCGTTCTCATCAAACAGAACCTGTCGTTGCAGATTACTTGGCTCGATAAAGTCTCTATCAATGATTCGTACAAATCCAACCCCGGCTCGCACCAGGTTATTGGCAAGGACAGTTCCCAGGGCACCGCACCCGCACAATGTCACGCGGGAAGACATCAGCTTACGCTGGCCTGCCTCACCCACACCGTGAAAACGCATCTGCCTGCTGTAGCGGTCGATGCCCTTGAAATCGGTCATTCGCCTTCTCCCACGCCCATGTCGTCAAAAAAGCTTTCAAGCACCTCAATGGTACCCTGGCCCCATTTTTCCTCGCGGGCAAAGTTGGCAAGTGTTGCCAAATCTTCCTTAAGGCGGGCGATTTCCTTCGAACTCAACCTTTGCAGGTAGGAGGCAACCTGATCTAGCACTGCGGCAGAAGCGTTTTCGTTTACCACTTCTTCGTCAGAACCAGCGAGGAATACCACCATGCTTAGAAGGGAAAGCAGAAGCGGATTAACTCCCAACTGATCGGGAATGTCTGGAAAGAGAGCCGTGCCTTCCGGAACCTGGATTTCTTCTTCGGATTCATCAGCCATTTCAACCTCCTGCGACTGCCGGAATGATAGCCACTTCGTCACCATCCTTGACTGCGGTGGCAAGATTATCAAGGTAACGGATGTCCTCATCGTTGATGAAGATGTTTACAAAACGGCGAAGCTGGCCGTTATCAAAAAGCCGTTGTTCCATGGAAGGATGAATCTTGCAAAGACCATCCAAGGCTTCCTTCACAGTGGAAGCTTGGACTTCCACTGTAGCCTGGTTTCCAGCATGCGGACGCAAAGGCGTGGGTATTTGTACTTTCACTGGCATGGTAAATCTCCTCCGGTTTTCCCGGGTTGCCTGTTTTATTGTTCTATCAGGTTATACGAGAACAGGCTTTTGGGTAGGTTCCATCAGGCTTTCAAATTCCTCAAGCGCGGTGCCGATGGTGGCAGGTTCGCCCAACTTTTCTGCGACAGCGTCCTGAGTTTTCAGGCCATTACCCGTGATACAAAGCACAATGTCCTCGTTGGCGGGGAGTTTACCCTGTTCGATAAGTTTCTTGGCAACCGCAACGGTTACGCCGCCTGCGGTCTCGGCGAATACGCCTTCGGTCTTCGCCAGAAGCAGCATGCCTTCGCGAATTTCATCATCGTTCACATCCTCTGCCCAACCGCCGCTTTCGCGAATGAGCTTACCGGCGAAGAATCCATCAGCAGGGTCACCAATCGCAAGCGATTTGCAGATGGTGTTTGGCTTGCGGACTGGGCGATGGGCTTCCAATCCATTCTTCACTGCGCCACTGATTGGGTTGCAGCCTGCCGCTTGGGCACCGTAGAAACGGGTGGTGGGCTTATTCGGAAGGATACCAATGTTATGGAGTTCGTTAAACGCCTTGTGAATTTTGCCAATGAGCGCGCCACCCGCCATGGGACTGACCACGTGCTGGGGAGTTTTCCAACCTAGTTGTTCGGCAATTTCAAAGCCCATGGATTTGGAACCTTCCGCGTAGAAAGGCCTGAGGTTGATGTTCACGAAACCCCAGCCAAACTTGAAGGCAACCTGGGTACAAAGGCGATTGACCTCATCGTAGGTGCCACGCACCTTGATAACTTTGGCCCCGTAAACACTGGTGCCAAGAATCTTTGCTCTTTCCAAGTCGGCGGGAATAAAAATAAAGCTTTTCAGGCCCGCCGTCGCGGCATTGGCAGCAACGCTGTTCGCAAGATTGCCTGTGGAGGCACAGCCAACGGTCTTCAGGCCAAATTCTTTTGCCTTGCTAAGGGCAACCGCCACAACACGATCCTTGAAGGAAAGGGTGGGGAAGTTTACCGCATCATTCTTAACCCATACATTTTTCGCGCCGATCGCCTTGGCAAGTCGGTCTGCTCGAATCAAAGGAGTTCCACCCACATGCAGGCCAACGGTCGGCTCTCCGTCCAGGGGAAGCAGTTCCTGGTAGCGCCACATGTTGAAGGACCGGGCTTCTATTTTCTCGCGGGAAAGAACACCACGTAGCCCTTCATAATCGTAATCGATTTCCAAGGGGCCAAAATCATCAGCGCAGAAATTCACTGGGGTGACAGGATAGTTTTTTCCACAAACACGACACTTCATTCCCCGGACAAAACTCGAAGACACTGCATGACTCCTACCAAGGCTGGTAAATACCAGTCATCTTTAAAGGCAAGACTTGTCCAGAGGAGGGTTCGGTGTTGGGTTTAGAGAAGAAGGCGTGTGCTTTACACGATCTTATCTCTCCTGACTTTCGTCAGGCAGGATGTAGCACCAGCATCGCACGGTTTTAACCGTTACGACCGGTTGCTGTGGCTTCAACGGGCCTATTCCCTCTGCCACTCTGGATAAGAACCTTACCAAGTTATATGGATATGATAGAGCAGTGGTTGTTCTCAATCAATCCTGAAACCTTGAAAAAGTGCAAAAAACTCGGTTTCTTGAAGCTTGGATGCCCATACCTCCAGCAAGGTTTTCCCGGCTTAAGGATGGTAACCTTCAAAAGTGATACTGGAATTAACTCCAGAGAGCTTTCAATTTCTCTTTCTCACCCACACCAAGGGGGAATTTTTTGGCATGGTTGTGGCCTTCAATACCCGCATATTCCCGAAGGGCCTCGTGAATATGTTCCGGCCTTAATCGAATCCCTTTTTCCTTGTCGATGGCGAGGGTTTCCGGATTGAAGGGAATTGCGAATTGTTTTTCGTCCGTGGCACCCAGAACCCTGTTTCCCTTGATTTTTGGCCCCAGGAACATGATCGATCCAATCGACCAGTGATCCTTTCCGTTTCCCTTGTTGTAATCCGGCGTGCGACCCATTTCACTTTGTGCAACAAGCACCAGTTTTTCCCGAATCTTAAGGTCTTCCGACCTTCGGAGGATGTACGCGATTCCAGCCAGCAGTTCGGGGAGCAATTTCATCTGGTCCACATCGTTGTTGGCGTGGCTGTCGAATTGCCCTATGGAAAGATTTGCGGATACGCAAACCCCAGCCTTGAAAGACGCCAGGGCTATTTCTGCCTGCTGGGCAATGCGATCCTTGGGGGTGTTGGTGGGGATAAACGGAGTGATTCTCTGCATTGCCTTGGAGTTTGTTTGGGCAGCATAGAGCATATTCTCCGCACGATATTGCCTGGGCAGACTTGGCGCGTTTTTTTTGGAGTTTTGTTGTTCCTGCAGTGCCTTTTCGATTCTTGCCAGAGCAAAATCATCATGATAAGGCGACTTGGCGTTGCCTTCGATGGCATCCGCATTGGCGATTCTTTGGAGCGATGGAAGATATGGTACCCGCGACATGGCCACAATATTTCCCGTGGCGGAGTAGTTGCCAAAAGTTAGAAACGATAATGGGCAGGCTGGGCCCTTGCAGGCTGCCACCAATGCCGCGAAGGTGGGATAGGCGAGGCTGTCCAGCTTGCCTGTGGCCATATACCTGGCGCCCGGCGAATGGTTGTTAACCGAATAATCCAGCCCATTTATAACCAAAAGCTCACGACCGAATTGCTTGTAAAAGTCTTCATTCGACATGCCGCCATTCTTATTCTTTGCTGTGGGTGCATATTTGTGCGCGCCTTCCGTAAGAATATCACCTTCCTTGTAGAGTCGGTTGATTCCACCAATCCCCTTGGGGTCCATCAGATAGGTGGTATCCCATCCACCAGACGCGTTGATAATCAGATAAAACGGCCCTTCGTAGGGTGCTTCTTCCTGCATAGATGCTGAAACAAAAGGGTTAACCGGGGCTGAAAATCCCAAACCGGCTGCGGCGCATATTTTCAGGAAATCTCTTCTCATGTGCTCATTCCCTATTCGTAAAGAAATTCCTGCTGACGAAGCAGATAAGTTACCACTGCCCGCCATGCCCGTACGGTGTATTTGGGATCTGGAACAGGCGATAACAGGTTTTGCCTGCAGGAGTAATTTTCCCTGGGATCCATACCTTTGCGCTCGCTTGCATCCTGCACGATTCCGGAGAATAGTTCAAAGGTGCGTTTCACTTCGGGGGACTCCTCGGAATCGTACCTTCCAAGCACCCGTTGGTAAAGATGGACGATTGCTTTGCGGATGGCGGTATCCGCATCGGATGAACTTCCGGGTAAAATGTCGGGTTCGATGCCCGGAAAGAGAATTCTTTCTCCCGCAGGCCGGCTGAAGTCCAATGCTGTTTGTTTGCATGCCACATCGTTAGCCAGAATCCGTTGAATGGCCCCCATGGCACCACTGGGGTCACTGGCTCTTTCGGTTACCTCCTTGGAATCGATCCCGCCATAAAGCATCGCCATCTGGTCGTGCAACCGTCCCCAGGGTTTTCCAAAAACAGCAGCAACCTTGCGCTCCACCTGTTCCGGTGCGAGCATCCGAACCAAACCTAAATCGTCCAATTCCGCTTTACGCCCGGGACTTTCAATTGCCGTAGCCAGACCATCAGCTCGATAGAATTCCGAAAGTACCCAATCCTTGATGACCTGCTTGAAATTGAACCCTTTTTGAGTGAAATTCCTGGCTATCTTCTCAATCTCCTTGCGTTGTTCAAAATAGGCGCGTTGCCTTGCATGGTATAGAGAGTCAGAGATTTCCTTGGGTGGTAAAAGTGGCTTTCGGCCTGTAAGCAGGTACCAGCCATGTTCGGTCATGGCGACGGCAAACCTAGGGTCGCTGGCGGTATGTTCCCCTAGCCATTGTAAGGCACGCCACCTTTCCTTCTCGGGAAGTTCCTCACCTTCAAAACCCGGGCTGAACATATCCTTGAACCAGCCGCCCTTGCGTCTGCCGTAGACTCCCTCAAATTTCCAGTAATCCTGAAAAAGTCCCGCCACAGGGTCCAGCGTCTTGTGACAGACCACGCATTCTGGCGCCTGCATGGTTGGAATTTCATACTTGGAGGAAGCCGCCGCGGCATCAGTCACCCTGGCAGCCAGTTCCAAAACATCGATGCCGAGAAACTGCTGGAAATACATGCGCGCCCGTAGCCGATTGCGATTAGTCTCGGTGGTGGGGTAACGTTTCATGTACTGGAATGTACTTAAAATCCCCGCATGGGGATAAAACCCCGTGGCCGATTCCTGATCGTCCGCTTTGTTACGTCCAACCAGGGCCTTGAGTTTGACAGGGATGTACTCGAGAGGGTCTTCAGGATTTTTGAACTTTGGTTTTAACTCTTCAAAAATGCCATACCCCCTGGAAGTATAGGGGGTGACCATGATGTAATCCGCGGTTACAATCTCAGTAAATGGCCTATCATTACGGACAATATATTCCACAAGCTTCATTGGTTCGCCGAGCATTGCCTTGCGATAATCGTTCGCAAGCTTATAGCCTGCTTGTCTGCGTTCCTTTTCATCCTGAATATGGCTTAAATCAAACTTCTGGGTCCAACCTCTTGTGGTGCTAAAGTGTTCGTAAGAAAGAGCGTTCTCCGGCACATCGTCATAACCAACCGTAAGGAAGATATCGTTAAAACCTTCGCGAATGCGATCAAGGAAGGCATCCTCTTTCATCAAAGAATCAAGGATACCTGAGAGGGCGCCAAAACCTTCCTTTTCAACCCGGGATAATTCTTCTTGGGTAGGTAGCCGACCTGCCAGACTAAGGGCAACCCTTCGCAGCAGTTTGCGGTCCTCGAGCATTTTAATTCCCGAAAAGAAAGGCAGGGCATTCTTCTCTTCCACTATGGGCATTTTTTCTTTGGCGCTCTGATGGAGAACTTTGATGAAGTTAGCAAGCACCTGATATTCTGGTGAATCTGTTTTAACCTGTTCTTTGCCGCCATGGTTAAGCTTGCCAGTTGCCTTTAAAAGCAATCGGGATTGGTGAACCATGGCTTCCTGGCGCGCCATTCGGATGAAAATATCCCGGTTGTAACGCATGTCTTCGCTAGGGTTTTGAGAGCGCCTTGGGTCACGGAGTACAAACTTACTTTCCTCGGCGTCGCCACCAATTCTATGGCATTGCAGGCAAACTCGTTCACCGACCTTGGCCCAAACTTCATCCCTGAAATAGTTTTCGGACACTTCGGCACTGGAAGCGCTGCTCGCAACCGTCATCCAGGCCCAAAATAATAAAAATAGGGATCGCGTAAGGTGCATGTTTGGCGCTCTTGGAACACCATGGGGAGGGATAAATCCAGCCTTGGGCACTCTCCAAGGTGGGAATTACCGATTGCTTCCGCGTGGATGGTGCTTTCCAGCACAGGTATTCAATTTTAAATTGGATCACTTGCCAAGGCCATACGATAGTTAAGCAATTAAGCCCATTTTAATCTTTTGAGAAATGACTGGCCAAATGATTGGGAATTTAAAGGATGATTAATCATCCTCTTCATCGTCTTCAAGATTGGCCCATGGGTTTGCTTCCTTGCTGGCCAGCAAATCTAATTCCAAAAGCACTGTCATTGCGGAATCTGGGCGCTTGTCCTTGGTCTTGTTCATCAAGCGTTCAATCAACTCGATAAACCAGTCGGAAAGATCGGAGCGAAATTTGGAAATAGGTTCGGGTTTGGCTCGCCTTTGCGCGTGAATCTTTTCCTTTTTCTCCAGACCGGGAAAGGGTAGTTTGCCGGTCAGGGCGTGGTACATGGTGCAACCCAAACCGTAAAGATCGGCCCGGCAGTCAATTTCGATGGAGTTGTAGGATTGCTCGGGGGCAATATAGTCCATGGTTCCAACGATATATCCTTTGCCACCAATCACCCGAAGGTCTTCCTCTTTTTCACCCTGGATCATGGCAAGACCAAAATCGAAAAGCTTGGCTTGGTTTTCCGGGGTCACCATGATGTTGGAGGGTTTGATATCCCTGTGAAAAATACCCCGCTCGTGGGCATGGGCCAGAGCCATTAAAATGTCACGCATCAAATGAATGGCAAGTTCCTGATCCAGCACGCCTTTTTCCTGAATGATCTTGAGTAGTGACTTACCCGGCACGAACTCCAGCACCATATAGTTAAGCGTGGCAAATTCTTCCAAGCTGAACACTTTCACGATATTCGGATGGTCCAGCTTTTGTGCAATGTAGAATTCCCGTTTGAAGCGCTCTAGCAGGCGGTCCTGCCGATCTGTCTTCAGGGTGCGAAGAACCTTGATGCTTAGGAACTCCTTGGGATTGTCGTTCTTTCGGGCAAGGTAAACCGTGCTCATGCCACCCTTGCCAAGAAGCGAAAGTACCTGATAGTTTTTCATCACCAGGCCACGGGATTTACCCTTAAGGATGCGCTCGGCCTGAAACTTAGTGATTTTACCACTTTTGATCAGATGATCAGCAATTAGAATAGGGTCAGATTTGATCGCCTTTTCAAGATTGTTGAACAGGACAACCACTTCCACTTTATCCATCAATCCACTGCGCATAAGCGACATCAGGAAGTCGCCTACATTATGTTCCGGATCTGGCTTGCCTTGGGGCTGGGTTTCCATGGAATGGCTCCAAAACCGGCATTCTAAGCATCTTTGCCACGGATTTGTGCTTTCAAGACATGCTTCAGGCGATCCTCGATTTTCTTGTGAAGCTTGTCCACTTCCTTGTCGTTCAAGGTGCGATCAGGTGCCTGATAAGATAATGCAAAGGCAAGACTTTTGGAACCACTTGGAATCTGGTCGCCTTGATAAATATCGAAAAGCCTTGCGTACTGTAGCATTCCCCCGCCGGCAGCTTGCATTTCCTGTTGGATTCGGTCGCAGGCTACCGCCTGGTCAACCACTACAGCAATATCACGCAGTGCCACAGGGTATCTGGACACGGGTTTGGATAATTCCCGTTCGGGCAAGCCCATGCGAAGAGCGGCCATGTCCAATTCGGCTATCAGAACTTCAAATCCCTCAAAACCAAATTGTGAGGCAAGCTTTGGATGCATCACGCCGAACCATCCTGCATCCTTCTTACGAACCATAACTCTGGCGGATTTACCAGGATGAACACAAGCAGGCCCACCGGTTTGGAAAGAAACATCCTGCAAATGAAGTTGGGCAAATAAACCTTCGAGAATGCCTTTTAGGTCAAAGAAGTCCATTCCAGGCAGTTTTTCTTTGGGCCCATCCCAGGTTTCCTGGGCGCGGGTGCCAGTCATGGCAACGGAAAGTTTCCATGGTTCGCTGGGGAGCTTTTGGCCCGCAACTTTAAGATAGACTTTGCCTACTTCAAACAGTCGTACTTCCTTACAATGGCGCGAATTCAGCAGAGTGACCGGAACCAGACTGGCGATCAGGCTGTTACGCATCACAGTTCTTTCAGAACTGATCGGGTTCAGCAGTTCGACATAGCAAGTCGCGGCAGAGTTGGTGAACGGCTTTTCCACTTCTGGTGAGGTAAGCGAATAAGTGATTGTTTCCTGCAGGCCAAGCCGTGCGAGGGCATCCTTCACATCGCGTTCAAAGTCCATCTCCGGGTCAAAGAGTGGAGGTGGAAGTTGTTCGGAAAGAAGGGTGGCGGGGAAATGGTCGTAACCATGCAGCCGGGCGATTTCCTCGAGGATGTCTGCCGCACCAGCCTGAATATCCAGTCGATGGCCAGGTACTGTGATCTTGAGAATTTCCGCGTTCAACCTTTCAACTTTGAATTCGAGAGTTCCAAGCAGTTGTTCGCATATTTCGGCTGTTATTGGAATGCCAAGGATTCTACTAGCCTTGGAAAGCGAAAATTCGATCACTTGAGGGGAGGGTGGTGCCGGGTATTTGTCCACAACGCCCTTTGCGATGGATGCCCCTGCAATTTCCTGCATCCATTTGCAGGCCCTTAATGCTGCGGGTATAACTTGTTCGGGATGAACACCCTTGCTAAACCTTAGTGCCGCTTCGCTGGGAAGTTGAAGTTTTTTCATGCCTTTGCGAATGCAAAGGAAGTCGAAATTGGCGCTCTCCAGCAGTACCGACTTGGTGTTGGAGGTGACTTCGGTATCTTTGCCACCCATCAAGCCCGCCAAAGCAATGGGGCCCTTTTGGTCTGCAATTACCAGAATATCTTCAGTCAATTCACGGTCTTGCCCATCAAGGGTGATCAGCTTTTCGCCCTGCTTCGCGAACCTTACGGTGATCTTGGGTTTGTTTCCGCCACTGCGTTTTAAAAGAACATCATAGTCGAATGCATGAAGTGGTTGCCCAAGTTCCAACATCACATAATTGGTGATGTCCACGATGTTATTAATGGGGCGCATTCCGCACTGCACAAGCCTGCGCTTAAGCCAGTTGGGGGACTCGTTGACCTGCACGTTTTCCGCAAGCATTGCGGAGTATCTGCCGCACGCGGTGTTCGCCGTTATTTCCACCTCGACCTTGTTGGATACTTCCGGACCAGTGGCACTTATTTCCAGCGATGGAGTTTTCAATCTGCCATGGGTAAGTGCTGCGACTTCCCTGGCGATGCCCACCATGGAAAGGCAGCGAGCCTTGTTGGGAAGAATATCCACTTCCAGAATGCTGTCACCAAAGTAATCCACAAGAGGCATTCCCACGGGGGCTTCTTCCTCAAGAATGATAATACCTTCGTGATCCTCGGAAATTCCAAGTTCAAAACCGGAACAGACCATCCCCTCGCTGACGACTCCGCGGATTTTACCCGGTTTAAGTTCCTTCAAAACCTTGGGAGTTGCATGACCGTCAAAAAGCACGGATCCGGACAGGGCCAGTACCACTTTCTGCCCTTTGTCGCCCACGCTAAGGTTGGGGGCCCCCGTAACCATGGTGATGGATTTGCCGTTGCCGTATTCCACGGTGGGTAGTTTCAAGCGGTCCGCATCTGGGTGCTTGTCTACTTTGCTTACTTGGCCGATGAAAATCGTTTCAGGATTCCATACTGGATATGGTTCTTCCGCTCCAAGGCGCAGGTTTTCCGGAGGGGAAACGCCCCAGTGCTTGATGGCGGAAACTTCCAGTCCGCCCAGGGCGAGTCTTTCTACAAGCTGCGCCAAGGGCAGATTGTATTCCACATATTCCTTAAGCCAGCGAATAGGTACCTTCATGATTCAAACTTCCAGTTTGTTTTGGTCGCAAAGAACAACCGAGAGCCTGACCAGCTTAGAACTGGGAAAGAAATCTCAGGTCGTTGGTCCAAAATTCCCGAATATCCTCGATGGCATGGCGAAGCATGGAGATGCGCTCAGGACCCATTCCAAAGGCAAAACCCGAGTACTGGTTGGGGTCGTACCCGCCATTCTTCAGGACTTCCGGGTGGACCATGCCAGCACCCATGATTTCAAGCCAGCCCGTTTTCTTGCAAAGTGAGCAACCCTTGCCGCTGCAAACGATGCAATCCATGTCCACTTCAATGCTGGGTTCTGTGAACGGAAAATAACTTGAGCGGATTCGAACCTTGCGAGAGTCACCAAACATTTTTCTGGCAAAGGTGCTGATGGTGCCCTTCAGGTCTGTCATGGTGATATTGTGGCCTACAACAAGGCCCTCTACCTGATGAAACATGATTTCACTGCGAGTGGTGATTGCCTCGTAACGGTAGCACATTCCGGGCAAAATTACCCTGATTGGGGAGGGAAAAAATTTCCGCATCACATGGATTTGACCGGGTGAGGTGTGAGTGCGGAGGATAACTCCCTGATCTTTGGTGTGAAAGGTATCCCACATATCGCGGGCAGGGTGGTGCTCGGGCATGTTCAAAAGCCCAAAATTAAACTCATCATCCTCAATTTCCCTGGAACGGAAAACCTGAAAGCCCATTTCGGCAAAAATGTGCTGAATATCGCGAAGAGTTTGGGTTGCAACATGAAGTTTGCCGGCAGAAGGAGTCCGACCCGGCAGGGTGATATCTAGTTTTTCTGTTTCGAGGCTTTTAAGAAGGGCAGTTTCCTGCACAGATTTCAGAGCTTCTTCATAAGCGCTCTGAAGGCTTTCTTTGACAAGGTTGGCTTCTTTGCCGTAATCTTTTCTTTGCTCGGGGGGAAGCTCGCTTACTTTTTTGAGTGCAAGCAGCATTTCTCCGGTCTTGCCAAAATACTTGGTATTCCAAGACCGAAGGATGTTTTCGTCACTGCAAGAAGAGAGTTCACCTAGCGCTCGCGATTTGAGGGCATCCAATTCTGACATGGTTTTGCCTTCCGTTGCGCGCTAATTCATGAATTATTACTTCAGCCCGACGGGTTGGTGCTTCTTGGCAACTTCAACAATCGCGCTGAAAGTTTCAGGATCGTGAATGGCTATTTCAGAAAGCGTCCTGCGATCCAAAATCACATTGGCGTTGGTGAGTCCGGCGATCAACTGACTGTAGCGAATACCGCGCATTCTGCAGGCGGCACTCACGCGCACAATCCAAAGACGACGGAAAAGACGCTTCTTGGCTTTACGGTCGCGGAAAGCATACACGCCAGCTCGGATCAAGGTTACCCTGGACTGGCGAATTAGATTATGACGGCTAGCCCTGTAACCTTTGGTCAGCTTACGAAGGCGCTTGCGATCTCTAAGAACTGTCTTGCCGCTTCTTGCACGAGTCATGGCTCAAAAATCTCCGCTGAATTTCTTATATTTCTTGAAGCTGGTGGGAAAAGACCTAGGACTTTCCACCCATCATTCTGATGTACTTCTTTGCCAATTTTCCGCCGTCAGTCACGGTTCCACGCAGACGACGCTTCCTCTTAGAGGTTTTATGGCTGTTTAAGTGCTTCTTGCCAGCCTTGTGGCGCTTTAACTTGCCATTGGCTGTAACGCGAAATCGTTTCTTGGCGCCTTTGTGTGACTTCATCTTGGGCATGGTTCTACCCTTATCCCATTCCAAATTTAAACATCCGCGGATTCATCAAAGTGGCGAAATTCTGCCTGGAAACCGCGCAAATACCAGCAGATCGAACCATAAGTGGGGAAAATAGCAGTTTTCCTCACAACATGGCAGGAAAAGATGATATAGGGAAAAAAGTGCCCGATGGCACCAATGCCTTGAATTAATTTTTTGGGGCAAGCATTGCGGTCATCTTTTTGCCTTCCATGGAAGGGGCTTTTTCCACTTTGGCAACATCCTGAAGCTTTTCCAGAATGGCATCAATGATGCGTTTGCCTTCCTCTATGTGCTGTAACTCGCGACCTTTGAAAATCACATTAACCTGCACTTTGTCCTTATGCTCCAAGAACTTGCGTGCCTGATTAATCTTGGTTTCAATGTCGTGGTCGCCAGTTTTGGGGCGAACCCGCAATTCCTTCAGTTTTTGATGATGAACCTTGTTTTTGCTGTTTTTTCTGGATTGCTGATAGCGGAATTTACCGAAATCAAGGATTTTGCAAACAGGTGGTCTTTCGTTGGGATTCACCTCAACTAAATCCAAACCTGCTTCACGGGCCATTTCCAACGCTTGAAAAGTAGGGATAACGCCTAGAAATTCGCCTTCTGCGCCAATAACGCGAATGGGGGAGATGCGGATCTGTTCATTGATGCGCTGGCCCCTCTCCTGGGGGGCATTAGGACGGTCGTTGATACGAAAATCTCCAGAAAAACTAGTGTATGCGGGGTCGGCACCACGCTGAATTCAAGCATTTTTACGGTAAAGCCGACTTCAATCCCCCGGTGGGTTCAGCCATTTGGGGAATTAGTTAAATAATATCACTTTTTCCTGTGAAAAGGAAAGAGAAAACCAACTTTATTCACGGAATCGCCTCGACGAATTCAATTTCAGGCAAATGTTTCCTTAATTCAGTCTCTATTCCAAACAGCATTGCCTGAATCGTACTGGGGCAATTTCCACAAATGGTTCCCAGCCTTAATTGCAAAATTTTTCCATCCAATCCAATCACTTCAATGCTGGAGCCATTGATTTCCAGCGCCGGGGCTACATGGTCCAGCAAAACTTTTTTACAGGCTTCCAGTAATTGATGATCATCCATGTTTTTTTGTCCTGAATCAGTGGAAATTCCCAAAGATTTTCCTGGTGGCTTCTCTATCAGATTCTAGTTGTTTAATGAGCGCTTCTTTTCCTTCAAACTTAAAAATATCTCGAATTTTTTTGAAAAAATGGATTTCCAAGCGGGTGCCGTAAAGGTCTCCCGAAAATCCCAATAAGTGAATTTCCACCTTTGCCGCCTGTTCTCCAAAAGTTGGGTTTGGCCCAATATGAATCGCGGCTGGGTAATTTGATTGCCCCCATTGGCAAAATCCGGCGTAGACACCAGATTGGGGGATTGCGGTGGAAATCTTTTCAAGATTTGCGGTGGGGAATCCCAGTGATCTGCCTCTTTGGGCACCTTGAACCACTGTACCAGTTATCGAGTAATTCCTTCCAAGCCATCTGTTTGCACAATCCAAGTTCCCTTGATTTAAGGCATTTCTGATTCTGGTGGAGGATAAAATGCCACCATCCATTTCAAACGGTTTTGCTTCGAAAAACTGCATTCCGGCAGATTTGCAAAGACTGTCTAGCAGATTGGCGTCCCCGGTGCGGTTTTTACCAAAACGAAAACCGGGGCCCTCCAGTAAGGCTTTTGCTCCAAGGGACTCAGCTACGACTCTTTCGAAAAAGTCTTTAGCTTCCAAATCCAGCAAGCCATCGGCAGTATTCAGGGTTAATACATGGTCCGCGCCGGCTTTTTTTAGTAACGATATTTTTTGTTCCAGGGTGGATAAGGCTACAGGGGCTTTCTCGGGTCGCAATATTTTTGCCGGATGAGGATGAAAGGTGATTGCCACGCATGGAATCGCCAGTTTTTCGGATAAGTCACTGGCTTGGGATATCAAATTCTGGTGTCCAAGATGCACGCCATCAAAATTTCCAAAGGTGCAGATACCACCTTTGAAATCTGAGTTGTCCTTCGGGTTTTTCCAATCCAAATCCATGTTCATCATCCCAAGATTAAACACGGTTGTCATGTAATCCAGACCCATATATCCGGGGAAGATAGTATACTGGAAATGTTCACAAGCCGGCCGGATAGTCGCTGATTGCTGCTTGCAGTAGTTGGAGGAAAGTCCGGGCTCCACAGGACAGGGTGGTGGGTAACGCCCACCGTCCAAGGCTCTCATAAAGGGTCAAGGACAGGGAAAGTGCAACAGAAAGATACCGCCCCGCAAGGGGTAAGGGTGAAATGGCGGGGGAGTTCGCTCCTTAATGTAAGAGCCCACCAGCAGCCTGGTGACAGGCTGGCTCGGCAAACCCCACCCGGAGCAAGGCCAAATAAGGGGGAATGGACCTGTCCGGTCCGCCTGACCCTCGGGTAGGTCGCTCGAGCCATTGGGCAACCAATGGCCCAGATAAATGGCTATCTCCCAGAAATGGGAACAGAACCCGGCTTACAGGCCGACTTGTGAATTTTTAAATCGCACCTTTAATTGCCTGACCCCGACAAATGGGCATTGGCCGACCTTGAAGATCCAAAATTTCGGTATCCAAGGGAATGCCCATCAATGTGTACATGGTCGCGTGCAAATCTTGCGGTCGTATGGGTGAGTCTTTTACGTAGGCGCCATTTTTGTCGGAAGACCCGATAATTTGGCCACCTTGAATTCCTCCCCCGGCAAGGGCGGCGCTAAACACATGACCCCAGTGATCCCGTCCCGCGTTGCCATTGTGTTTGGGTGTCCTGCCAAATTCACCGGCCCAGATAACCAAGGTTTCATCCAGCAGTCCGCGAAGTTCAAGATCTTCAAGCAAAGCGGTGTAGGATTGATCTAAAACGGGCATAAGCCTGTTCTTTACATTTTCCGCGTTCTTGGAATGAGTGTCCCAACTTGGGCTACCGGCAGGCTCGCTCGTGAATCTGGTCCAGTTTACCTGAATCATAGGAACTCTTGCTTCCACCAGCCTTCTCGCAAGCAATACACTCTGGCCCCAGCGATTTTTTCCATACCTTTCCCGTACGGAGTCAGGTTCCAAATCCAAGTTGAAAGCCTTGCGAATGGATTCTCCACCCATCAGATTCAAGGCTTGTTTAGTTTGATTTTCAAATTGCTTGAATGTTTTTGCAGGTTGTTTTTCGGCTTGATGGTTTAGGGCGTCAAGAATTCTCAGGCGTTCTCCCAGACGGTTTGGGTTCATGCCATCTGGAAGGCTTAGCCCGGGGATCTGAAATGTGGCATTTTCCGGGTGACATGGTATCAGCCATGGATTGTGGATTCTTCCAAGAAACCCGGCATCCTGCCCAGGCCATGATATCCCCCCGTCATTCCAAATATGTTCCGGAAGGATAACAGCTTCGGGCCTGTTGCTTTGGGACCCTAAAACTTTCTGAAAAATGGCGGAGATGCTTGGGTGATCATTTGGAGCGCCGGGTTTGGCATTTTCCACGTTCATGGGAACATGCGGCACTCCTGTTAGCATGCTGTAACCACTTGAAGAGTGCGCGTTATCGTTTGTCATCATCGACCGCAAAACACAAATTTTTTTCGTGTGTTTTGCAGTTTGGGGCATTAATTCGCAAACTTGCAGTCCATTGGTGGCGGATTGAATAGGCTTGAAAGGGCCGCGGATTTCCTCAGTGGCCTCTGGTTTGGGGTCCCAACTTTCATGCTGGGGTGGCCCACCTGTAAGGTAGAGAAATATACAGGATTTTGCCTTCCGGCTATTGATTGGAAGGTTTGTGCTGGCGCTGGTTGGGGAAAATCCCATACCCAACAAGCCAAGTCCGCCTAGACTGATCCAGTCGCGCCGGCTTATGCCATCACATAATCTGGTAAATTTAGAATCTGGCAGGGAGAGCATGGAACCTCCATTTGGCGGGATGTTCCAGATTACACTTAAATTTTATCGGTTTAAAGAGATATTTTCTTGATAAGGTTTGCTTGTTTCGGTTTGGGCCGATTTGGAGACAATGCACATGATTGAAGTTGTAATAGGTACAAGAAATCAGTCAAAGCTGAGGGAAATCCAGGAGATATACCAAAGTGCGCCTTTGAAATGGTTGAATCTGACGGCTTTTCCAAACTCCACAGAAGTGGAGGAGGATGGGAATTCCTTTGAGGAAAACGCCAGGAAAAAAGCTTCCGAATACGCCAGGCAGACAGGTAAATGGGTTCTGGCGGAAGATAGCGGATTATGTGTTCCTGCCCTTAATGGTCAGCCTGGCATCCATTCAGCCCGATTTGCTGGCACCCAAGGGGATGATCAGGCAAATAATCAAAAACTGCTGCAATTGATGGAAGGTTTTCCTGAGGAAAAAAGGGTTTCTTATTACGTGTGTTGTGCGGCTGTTTCAGATCCTTCCGGGGTGGTGCAAGTTGTTTCGGAGGGTCGTTGCTACGGCAGAATACTTGTCGATTATCGTGGTAAGGGCGGTTTTGGGTATGACCCTTTATTTTTGATTCCCGAATATCACAAAACTTTTGGCGAGCTAAGTTCTACCGTGAAGCATGCGATAAGCCATAGAAGCAGGGCACTAGCTCATTTACAGTCGTTTTTTGGCAAGTTGGGGCAGATTGGGTCCTGAAAGGGCTTTTGTTGCCAAATACAAGGGGTTTTTGGTCTTGGGATAACTTGCATTGAAATTTTTAGAAGGATAATTTTGAAAAATATACCCGAAATTGACGACATTATTTGACCATTTCAAGCTGGACCCATAAATTATCTTTTTGAAATAGGGTGAGTCCCTTTGCTGGACCTATGGGAGGTTCAGTATATAATGAGATTTCAAGCGCAAAACTGGGTATTCAAAATTCGCGTTAATTCGCAGGAGAGTTCCGCGTGGCGATTGTGCAAGTAAAAGATCTTATTGAAGCAGGTGTGCATTTTGGTCACAGGGCCAGCCGTTGGAACCCTAAAATGCGGCCGTATATCTACGGCAAAAGAAACCTTATCCACATTATCGATTTGCGCGAAACGGTTCGTGGCTTGCTTAGGGCATACCGCTTTCTTGCCAAGATTGCCAGCCAGGGCAGCCAGATTCTTTTTGTTGGAACCAAAAGACAGGCTAAAGATACGATTGAGACTGAGGCTCGCCGTTGTGGGATGCCTTTTGTTTCTGAACGCTGGTTGGGTGGTACTCTCACCAACTACCGTACCATCCGCGATCGGTTGAAGCGTCTTCAGGAATTGGAGGCGATGTGGCTTCCTTCCTACGAAAATCCTGCGAAGGTGGATTTGCCAGCTTACATTAAGACCATGTTGAATGAATCTGGCCGCTTGGATATTCACAAGGCGCCGGAATCCAGCGTGATCCGAAGCTATTCCAAGAAAATGGTTTCCACTCTCAGCCGTGAGCTTACCAAGATTCAGAGAAACCTCTCTGGTATTCGTGAAATGCATCGCCTTCCTGATGCTCTGGTGATTGTTGATCCCCGCAGGGAGCACATTGCCGTACAGGAAGCAAAGCGAATGGGCATTGCCACGGTATCCCTGATTGATACCGACAGCGATCCAGATGTGGTTGATCTTCCAATTCCCGCTAACGATGACAGCATTCGTTCTGTGGAATTGATTCTTGCCAAGCTTGCGGATGCAATCATCGAAGGCAAGGCTGCCCTGGCAACCGAGCAGGCAACTGCTCCCCGCCCAAGGCCGGCTCCCAGTGGTACGACCCAATCGGTTCGTGCCCCTGCCGTTGTTGATTAATTTAGGCTTTTTCAAAAACCAGAATCTTGAATCAGGTGAAGCATGAGTGCGATTTCCGCAGGTGCTGTAAAGTCTCTTCGCGATAGAACAAACGCCCCAATGATGGATTGCAAGGCCGCTCTGACCGAGGCCAATGGCGACATGGAAAAGGCAGTGGAAATTCTTCGCAAGAAGAATGCCGCAATTCAGGCCAAGAAGGGCGAGCGTGAAACCGCCGAAGGTCGTGTTGCGATCCACATCGATAACTCAAAAAATCTAGGCTCTTTGATCGAAGTTCGCTGCGAAAGCGGTCCTGTTACATCCAGCGAACACTTTATCAGTCTAGCGAACGATCTGGCTTCACAAGTTTCGGCGGCAAATCCCGAAAGTGTTGAAGCTCTTCTTGCGCAGGCTTATCACAAGGAACCTAACCGCAAGGTTAACGACCGAATTGGCGATGTTGTGGGCCTAATTCGCGAAAACATGAAGCCTGCCCGTTTCAAAAGATTCGATAAAGGCCTCTTTGGTGGTTATGTCCATCATGACGGTACCGTTGGAGTGCTTTTGCAGGTTGAAGGTGACAAAGCTGATGAGGTATTGCTTCGCGATGTGTGCATGCACATTGCCGCCAAGAATCCCGCTGCTGGCACCCGTGAGGAAGTCAATAAGGAAACCATTGATCGTGAAATGGAAATTGCCCGTGAACAGGCTGCTGCCACTGGCAAGCCAGCCAACATTGTGGAAAAAATTGCAGAAGGCAAAGTTAAGACCTGGTTCGCTGAAAATGTTCTTCTTGAACAACCATTCGTCAAGGACGACAAGAAAACTGTTGGCGATCTCTTAAAAGGTGCTGGTCTTAAGTTTGTCCGATTTGTCCGTTACCGGGTCGGCGAATTGAGCTAATCGACTCCTTGTGCCTTTCAGGCAAATTTTGGTAATTAACGCTCACTCGTTGACAGGAAAATTGCGAGATGAGCGTTTCTTTTTCCCCACAACCATATCCCAAAGTCTCTTTTCTTGGTGCAGCAGGAACTGTCACAGGTTCCATGCATTTGTTGCAATGGAAACATTACAACATTCTCCTTGATTGCGGCTTGGAACGAGACAAGAAGAATAAAAACAAGCTCGAAGGCTTTCCCTTTGATGCGGCCATGATTGACGCCGTCATTCTTAGCCATAATCATTCGGACCACTGTGGCCGTTTGCCGGAGCTTGCAAAATTTGGATTCCGTGGCCAGGTATATTGCACTCCGCCCAGCAAGGATTTGCTGAGTCTGGTTTTGAAGGATGCCGTTCACATCCAAGAAAAAGAGTCTCCCGGGAAAAAGAAGGTTTTTGTTCCATCAGAAACAGATGCCTTTTCCATCACGGAACGAACTGTTCCGATCGAGTATGGCGAATTTGCTGAAATCCGTCCGGGATTGCGCCTTCGCTTTCATGAAGCAGGCCATATTTTGGGTTCCGCGATTACGGAAATAGTCCTTGGAAATGACGCTCAAAAGGCGAGAATCGTTTACTCGGGTGATTTGGGTCGTTTTGGGCTCCCATTTTTACCCAAGCCGGCACCCATACCGCCGACCGACCTCCTGATTTGTGAAAGTACTTACGGTGGAAGGTATCATGACCCGGCAGAATTAATGGCTCAAAAACTTGGCCAGATATTTCATGACACTATTGCCCGGGGTGGAAAAGTGTTAATCCCGGCGTTTAGCCTTGGGCGAACCCAGCTACTGCTCTATTACCTTGAATCCTGGATGACGGAAGGAAAACTGCCTCGCTTGCCAGTGTTTATGGATAGCCCACTGGCTGCGCAGATTGGCAAGGTTTATCGGAAGCATTCTAAGCGGTTGGATGTGGATTGGGATCAAAGCAGAAACTTTGTTCATGTGCTTGAATCTTGGGATGAGGCACAGGCGGCCAGCTTTTCCCCGGATCCTTGTGTGATCGTTGCCTCAGGTGGCATGTGCGAAGGCGGCAGAATTTTGCAACATTTGAAAAACCATCTGGATGATCCAAGAACCAGCATCGTTTTAGTAAGTTTTCAGGCCCCTGGTACCCTTGGGGATAAGTTACTTGAGAAGTCCCCCAACGTGTATTTTCATGGTAAGACATGGAACAAGTGGGCTCAAATTCATGAACTAAAGGGTTTTTCCGGGCACGCCGACATGGCGGATTTCAGAACCATGCTTGCTCCGCTGGCAGGGAGCATCAAGGTGGTTAGGCTTGTGCACGGGGAACCTGATGCCTCCAAGGCTTTGGCTGGTGAATTATCAGGGTTGGGGTTTGATAATGTACGCCCTGCGAAAAAGAACGAATCCATCATATTGAAGTTCTGACGGTCTATCGGGGATGATTCAATGCATAGGCGCATTTATCTGATGCGGCACTGCGAAGTGGATTATTTCGATTCGAATGGAAATCCCGCACGATTTCAGGATGTACCTTTAAATCAACATGGCTTCCAGCAGGCCCTTGAGATGCGTCCTCTTTTGGAGGACGTGCTTTTTGAAAAGCTGTTTTGCAGCGGTCTACTTAGAACCGTGCAGACTCTGCAGACGGTGCTTGGAAATGTTTCTATTATTCCTGGCAATGTGCCCGATTTTCGGGAGATTGAACCCTCGGCGATCCATCCCCCTCCGGGCAAGGATTTGAAATTGTGGGAAAAAGATTTTCTCGGGTCGCTTGGCCCGGGTTTGACCCCCGAAAGCAAATTCATGGGAGGTGAAACTTTTGGGGACTTCACCTCCAGAGTAAACAAGGCGTTGGATGAACTTTTGGCTGATGAAAGCTGGAACAGTGTTTTGGTGGTGGCGCATAGTGTGGTCAACCGGTGGATATTATGCAGGTTCCTGAATTTAGGGTTGAATGGCATCAGTGCCTTGGAACAGGATGCGGGTTGTCTAAACCTGATTGAGTTGCCCAGGGAAAGTCCTCCATTCATTCGACTTTTAAATTACACCCCCCTGGATCGGGCCAAGGCCACGTTGAGAAAGAACTCATTGGAAATGCTTTTGGACAAAGCGCATGAGGCAATGCGCCGGCGCGAAAAATCCACCTGATACTTTAAAACTTGAGTGGGTTTAAACCCCTGAAATATGGTAATATATCTCCAAATATTATGAGGTGAGCCATGCGGTTTTTCCTTCCTCTGTTAATAATCAACCTCTTGCTGGTTTCATTTACTTTTGCTGCTGAACAAGTGGCGTTCTGGCATTTTGGTACCGAGGAAACTTCGAAGTTAAAAGCTGTTGGCGGTGTTAACAGGGATCAGAAAGGTCCGAGGCCGCCGGTTTATCCTGATTTTGATGCAAACAACACCGCGGTAAGGATGGACGGGGGTGGAGCTCGATTTGTTCTCGAGGATACCGGGGCAAATAGCAAATTCGATTTTACTCTGGGTGATTCAATTACCTTGGAGGCCTGGGTCCAGGTTACAGAACTTCGCTCGGATGAAAATGTTTACATCATTGGGAAGGGCAGAACCTACCAGAAAGGTTTTTCAAAAGAGAACCAGAATTGGGCTCTGCGCCTTCGCGAATCGGATGGTAATGCCAAGGTAAGCTTTCTTTTCTTCAGTAAAGGCGAAAAAGATAAACCCGGGAACTGGCACCGCTGGACATCGAAGGAAGGATTCCCCGTTCGTTCGGGCTGGCATCATGTGGCGGTGAGCTACACTTTTGGCAATTCCGAATCCGTTGCGGGTTGGCTGGATGGTAAAAAGATCGCCGGCGTTTGGGATATGGGTGGGGCAACGAACAGAGCCCCTGTGGTGGACGATGATTCCATTTGGATTGGATCATCCATGGGCGGTTCTTCTTCTAATAGTTTTCGCGGCTATCTGGATGAGATTGGTGTTCACCGGGGCATACTTTCAGATGACGTGCTGAAATCAAGATTCCGCAGGGTGGGGCAGGATCCACTGGCGAATAAGCCGGATGCACTGATCCCTGTTGCTGGTATTCCCAAGTCAGGTTTCAAAGTGGATCTTCACGAAGGTTGGAGCTTGGTTGATGGATGGCCTGCTTCCAACGAAGAGCTGAAATCTCCGCTGATTTCCTACGAGGTTCCATACCCTCTTTTTCACCGCATACCGGTTCGATACGATGCGTGGGGAATTCGGGATTCCTGGCAGGGCACGGTTGTCCTTCGTGCCGCGGGAGAAATAACGCTTCCCATGGGTGAGCATATGTTTCTGGTGCGGTCCAAGGGTGCCTCCCGAATCTGGCTGGATGGTAAGCTGGTTGCCAAGACACCGCCCCATGCCCGTGAAACTGGTGGACATGAGCAAGTTCAGCCTGTGCCAGCTTCGCCCGCTCCCGGACAGCGTCCCACCGGTTACGGAGACCATGAAACCAAATTTACCGTGCAGTCCATGGGCAAGCCCATTCAGTTGGTCTTCGAATCTTTGGTGGGCGGCAAAAAGTGGCGCCATGAACCTGGGGAATGTTGTATAGCCATCAAACTTCAGGGGGAAAATGAGTTCAAGGTTCTTCCGGGTAAAAAAGGTGAAACCCCTCCAGCCTTGAATGATTACGAATGGGAAAAAGCTGTCGAGTATCTAGAGTCCAAGATGTTGGCATTGGACGACCAAATTCGCAAAAAGGCATCCCAATCTCAGGATGCATATTGGGCCATGAGAAAGAATGCCAGCCTTGATTGGGCCAAAAACCATACTGCCCCGAAGGTACCCCAGACAGGAAACTGGCCTGTTCAAAATGAGGTTGATCAATTCCTGGGAGCCAGGCTGGATGTTTTGACCCAAACAGCAAAGGGCGGGCAGGCCGATGAAGAATTTCATGGTCAGGTTCTACCCCTGCTCAGAGAACAATGCTTTCGCTGCCATGCGGAAAAGACTCGTGGCGGATATCGCCTGAACACCCGGGAAGAACTTTTGAAGGCGGGCGATTCAGGCAAAGCCGGTGTTGTACCTGGCGATATTGCGAAATCGCATCTTCTTGACCGCATTCGCCCGGATGCCTCCGAGCGGATGCCACCCAATGGCAAAGGATTGGATGCCAAGCAGGTTGCCTTACTGGAGAGGTGGATTAAGGCTGGTGCAAAATGGCCGGCAGAGCCAGTGGATGTTTCACAATTAAAAATGGCCCCGACTATTGATGACATGACTTTCCTTAGAAGGGCTTATCTGGACACAATTGGGGTTCCGCCAACCGCACAGGAAATTCGTATTTTTGTTGCTGACCTTGATCCGTCGAAGAGGGCAAGGGTGATCGATAAACTTCTCGCAGACCCCAGATATGCGGATCACTGGATCAGTTACTGGCAAGACATCCTTGCCGAGAACCCAAACATTCTCAAGCCAACATTGAATAACAGTGGACCCTTTCGTTTTTTCCTTCACGAGGCTTTGAAGGATGACCGGCCTCTTGATCGAATGGTGACAGAACTCATCATGATGAGGGGGGCGATGTATCAGGGCGGCAGTGCTGGCTTTGCTCTTGCGGCGGATAACGATGTCCCCATGGCAGCCAAGGCTCATATTGTTGGCACCGCTTTTCTGGGTTTGGAAATGCAGTGTGCCCGCTGCCATGATGCGCCATTTCATTCCATCTCGCAAAAAGACCTTTTTCAACTTTCTGCCATGCTGGATCGAAAAGCTCTGGTTTTGCCAAAGAGTAGTACTGTTCCCGCTGGCTTTTTTGAGAATAAAGAACGGGAATCCCTCATCAAGGCGAGCTTGAAACCCAACGAGAAAATCGAACCCATGTGGCCCTTTAAGGAAATATTCTCTGGAGATGTTCCGGAAGCATGGTTGCTTCAGAAAGATGATAATCGTGAAAAGCTGGCGGCAATGATTACCTCTCCGGAAAACAAAAGGTTTGCCCGGGTGATGGCTAACCGTTACTGGAAGAAGCTTATGGGGGCCGGCCTAGTTGAACCAGCCTTTGATTGGGAAAACAAAAATGCCAGCCATCCGGAGTTGCTTGAATGGCTTTCCCATCAGTTGATTGCCAGTGGATTTCAGCCAAAGCAATTGATCCGGATCATTATGAATTCAAACGCCTACCAGCGAGAGGCGTTGGGTTCAAACCTCGCTGCTGCGCCTGAAAAACGCTACTTTTTGGCCCCCGAGCGTAGAAGAATGTCCGCCGAGCAGGTGGTGGATACGTTGTTTAGCGCTTCTGGCAGAAAGATTCGTGTGGAGGAAATCACCTTTGATGCCGATGGCAGGCAAAGCGCCTCGGTCATGTTGAATCTTGGTGTTCCAAGAAGGGCTTGGGAGTTTACCTCCCTTTCCAATGAAAGGGACAGACCCAGCCTGGCGTTGCCAAGAAATCAGGCAGTTATTGACGTTCTGGAGGCTTTTGGTTGGAGAGGAGCTCGCCAGAATCCCGCTACCGATCGCGAGGAATCGGCGCATCTGCTTCAGCCGGCCATTCTTGCTAACGGCACACTTTCCACTTGGATTGGCAGGTTAACCCCTCAGGATGGACTTACAAGACTTGCGATTGAAGCTGAAAACCCCACCCAAATTGCGGATGAGCTTTACCTTCAGTTCCTAGGAAGGTTGCCCACCGAGGTGGAGAGAGAAAATGTGCGAAAGCTTCTTGAGCCTGGTTTTTCAGCAAGGGTTAACCGTCAGGTTGCTGAACCGGAAATTCCAGAAACACTTCCACGATTGCCCAGGATATCTTGGACCAACCATCTTGTGGAGGAAGCCACCCAGGTGAAACTGGAAATGGAAAAGCGGGCCAAGACTGGTGATGCCCCAACCAGACGATTGGACGCGAATTGGCGGGAACGAATGGAAGATGTTGTGTGGGCGGTTTTCAATCTTCCGGAGTTTGTGTGGGTTCCCTGATAGCTATAGATCGGGCAGGAGTTAATTTATGTTAAATCGCAGGTCTTTTCTTGCAGGCAGTTCTACCTTTCTGGCAACCCACGCTCTTGCATCTGAATCCCAAAAAAGTCCCCTTGCACCAAGCATTCCTATGGGCAAGGTGGATCACTGCATTTACATATGGCTTGGGGGTGGCATGGGCCAGACCGACACCCTTGACCCTAAGAGGCTTGGGGATCCCAAAAAAAAGGTCGCTGGTTCCTACTATAAGGGAATTCCCACGGCGGTTCGTGGGGTACAGGTTTGCGAGCATTTCCCCAAGGTTGCGGATCAGTTGGATCGCATGACCATTTTGCGCACGGTCAATCATGATGTGATCGATGAGCACGCCGCCGCGGTAAATAGGATGCATACCGGAAGAACGGTGAGTGGCACGGTGGTTTATCCTTCTCTGGGTTCTGTGGTGGCGCACCAGAAGGGTGCCGTACAGGATATTGCGCCAGCCTATGTCTTGATTGGCTATCCGAATGTTACCCGTGGCCCGGGGTTCCTAGGGTCAAAATACAATTATTTGTACCTAACGGATACCGCGAGCGGTCCTGCCGGTCTTTCCCGTCCGGAGATGATTACTGATTCAAGGCAGAATCGCAGGGAATCCCTGCTTGCCGAGTTAAGAAAAGTGCGGTCGGTCGCCAGCAAAGATGCAAAGCTGGCGGATTATGAATCCGCGCTTGAACAAAGCCTTCGATTAAGCGGGCCAGGGTTCTCCAGCGTATTTCAATTAGATCAGGAACCTGCATCTTTGCGTGAAGAATATGGCGGAGAGTTTGGCCAAAGGTGTCTCCTCGCGAGAAGGTTGTTGGAACGGGGTGTGCGTTTCATTGAAGTATCTCACAATCTGAACTTCGTGAATGGAACGGGTTGGGATGTTCACAACCAAGGCATTCTTAATCAGCATATTCTGATTCGTGACCTGGACATGGCGATAGCCGCGCTGGTGAATGATTTGGAAAAGAAAAAGATGCTGGACCGAACTTTGATTGTGGTAAGCACCGAGTTTGGCAGGCCACCGGAATTTGATGGTGGTGGTGGACGGGGGCACCAGTCCACAGCATTCAGCGTTTTGCTGGCTGGTGGTGGATTGAAACACTGTGGAGCTTATGGAGAAACTGACGAGCTTGCAAAGAAAGTCGTTTCCAATCCCGTCAGCGTGCCTGACCTTTTTGCCACCATCCACGCATCCATGGGAATTGATCCTTCCAAAAATCTTTACGATAATGACAGGCCTGTGCCAATTACTGATCTTGGTGTGCCAGTTAAAAAGCTTTTTTCCTGAAAAGTTGATATTAAGCAAAAAGGGAGAGTGGCAAAACCACTCTCCCTTTTTGCGTTAGCAATGCAGGTTCTTAGGGCATTTCCAGGTGATTATCTTCCACAAGGTGGCGAAGCTTGCGCATGGATCTGGCGTGAATTTGCCTTACCCTTTCCTTGGTGATCCCGAATTGCGCGCCGATTTCCTCCAGTGTTGCGGACTTCTGTGCGGAATCAAGTCCTGCACGTAAGCGGATAATCTCGCGTTCCCTGGGTTCCAGATAATTCAGAAGCCGGTTGATGCTTAGGGAGGCTCGCTCCTTCTGTGCCATCAACTCGGATTCATCAGTTCTGTTGTCCATGGTGGCATTGAATACATCTTCCTGGCCCGTGACATACCTTTCGCGGTGGTTGATTTCATTGGGTATGGTGCGGGCAAAGTTCTTCATGATGGCCCATGTGGCGTAGGTGCTGAACTTGAAACCACGGCCATAATCAAACTTTTCCACCGCCCGGATCAGGGACATGTTTCCATCGGATATCAGGTCGAAGAAATTTTCCACCTGACCGGAGTGCCGCTTGGCAATGTTTACCACCAGCCTCATGTTTGCATTGATAAGGAGATTCTTCACCAAGCTGGCTTCATGAATGACATTTTCGATATCTTCCAGCAGGGATACCTGAATTTTATTGGGGTCAAGAATTCCGGATTCTTCATCGGTCTTGCAGAGCTTTTTCCTAAGGTTGGATGCCTTGTATTTCAGGAAATTGAATTTCCGGAAAAGGTGCTGTTCCTGTTCCTTGTTGAGCAGGGGCACTTCGTAAAGATATGCCAGTTCACTGGGAATATCTTTTGGCGCCTTGGAGTGGTTCCTGCGATTTTCATAATCATCCAGGTTTGGCATGGGGGCCAGGATTGCCCGTTCCATGGATTTATCTTCGAAGCAGGGGTTCGGAATGAAATCCAAGGGCAGTTCTAGAATCCTCCGGGCCCTGACTTCATGAATGGCCCTGTACATGGAGGTTCTATTTCTCTGGAATCGTTTTGCTATGGTGTCCACGGTTTCACCTCTTTGGTAAGAGTGGTAAATGGTTTCCCTGGATTCCGGCGTAAGCGGCCCCGTAAGGTCTGGAAAAATCGCCTGTTCAGGATTTTTGATGTCATGGTTGCGGATAGTGTAGCGAACTGTCTCCGGCGACCTTTTCACGCGCTTCGCTATGCGAACGCTGATTTCTGTCATCGGTGCTTTGGTAAGCCTTGCCATCCTTTTTGCCATTTCAAGGATCCTGACTTTTTCAGCCTTGCTGAGCTGGGAGAAATTTCCGCTTTTCTCCACCCGGGCTTTGTTCAGGTTCACGAATCGTTCGATTTCCGATCGAGTGAACCCAAGTTTTCTTTTGCCGTTGCGCACGATCTTGAGCCCTATGAGTCCAAGATTTCGCCAGCGTCTCACGGTTTTAGTGGAAACATTCCAAAGCCTGCTAACCTCTTCCACCGTGAAAACTTCCTCGGTGACAGGTTGCGCACTTGCAAGAGAGTGAATCAGAAGGCGTAGATCATGTTGAAGATCTTGCCCGGGAATCAGCAGGTCGGTGAACTTTTCAGGACGGTAACCGGTGATCCTGTAGCAAACCAACTGATATGGGTACTGCTTTTCAGGATGAACCTCTCCAAGGAAAACCTCGGCACGTTCCTTTTGCTGGGCCCGCCTGCCCATGGGGGTGAAGCGGGTTAGCTGATCCACCAATTGTTGAATCTGAGCATTTCGAAACAACACGATCAGGCTCCTTCCTTTACCCAGTAACGCTCTGGGTCACTTTCTTTTGCGCGCCTCACTGCCTTGCGAGGATGAACTTCTATACGCATCAGACGGTTAAAAAGATCGGGAAAAACCAAAAACTTTTCAGACACCTCCTTATTCGAGAAGCTTTGCGAATTATTTTGAAAAAAACCGTTGGGTAAAAACATTTTTCAAACCTGATACTTGCCTTTGGGCGATTCATGGGGTGCAAATACAACCCCGTTAAAACCTAGGTTATTTTTTTGGGAGGGGAGTTAAAATGAGAAAAATTTCCTGATTTTTTCGGCGAGATTCATACGGTAACCTCATTTTTGCACAAAAAACGAGGCTTTTTAACCTTTTTGACGTTCTTGCGATTTTACAGGGTAGAATTCAAGAATTAGGTGTATTTCAGGAATCTTGGATCGGAAAAGCAATGATTTCCAGGCGCAAGTTTATAATTGGTAATAGTTTATGTCTCACCAGTTCGGTGGCTGGCGCTGTTTTAGCCCAGGGTTCTTCTTCTTTAAGGGAGCAAACGGGGGTAGGCCAGAGATTTCGAATTTTGGCCAAATCGGAACTTTCCGGGGCAATGGTATCGAGACCGGAAAACCCTAACGACCAAGTCCAAAAAATCCAACTTCGTGGGGAGTCTATTTTTGATTTTGATGAAACCATCATCGCTTTAAATGCCTCTGGGGAAGTGGTTAGAACTCTTCGAAATTATCGAACCGCCTGGATGAAAAGAGATCTTAACCAGTCGGTTCAGGAAATTCGCCTGCGGGAAAAACTCAGGCAATTAGTCATGGTTCGAAAGGAAATTCGTGAAATAGCATTTTCCCCGGAGGAACCACTCTTGTGGGAAGAGGTTGATCTTTTGCAAACAGAAGTATTCCCATCCGGTTTAAATGGAATATTATCCAAAGATTCTTCCGAGTTGCAGGCTTCCTGGAAACCCGATACATCTTCCCTGTTGGAATTGACAGACCTGGAAAGTATTTCGACTCAAGATGTGAAATGCAGGTTTGAATCTCGTGGGTTGATCAATAATCGCAGTATTGCCCGCGTATCATTCCAAGGGGCTGTGGCAGGAAGGCATGAGGATGGCCCCAATAAGCAGTTACTGGATGGCTATCTTTTTTTCGACATGGATTCCAGGCATATCAGTTTTATGCAGATGAAAGGAACAAGCATACTTCTTGGAAAAAATGGTGAAGAAGCTGGAAGGATTGAGGGGCGCTTCACGCTTCATCGTGATCTTTTGCCGGCGGTTGCTGTTTCAGCGGAACTTGTTGCGTCCACACTTCCTGTTCCAGCAAACACACGATTCCTTTTCCAGAACCAGGGTACTCCTTATAGTTTTTTATATCCCCGCGCCTGGAAAATCACGAACATCCAGGGGGCTCAGGTAGCTCTGGAGCATCCACAGGGCGCATCTTTACTGGTTGCTGGTTTGGATACAAAAGTTACAGATTTGCACGCCTACCGCAAGCAGGCGAAGGACTATTTTTTAAATCTGAAAGCCAGAGTGGATGAAGAATCCCCGGTTCAAGCCCTTGCATCCAACTGGTCTACTTTTGGTTGGCAGGTGGCAAATGGACAGGTGCGGGAGTATTACCAGTATTATTTTAAAACAGGTCCAAAACCCTTCTCTGTAGCCTTGCGTTGGGGCAACCCTAAAACCGATTTGCGGGAAGATGCAAGGCTTATTGCCCTGGCTATCCAGGCAACGGTTTAACCATGAACCCCAATCCCCCTGATACTGCATTGGAATCAGATCCAAGATTTCCAAGCGGAAAATGGACTGGCTTCTGGTTGCAGAAAATGCCAAACCTTGGAAGACAGTGGATGGACTTGAATTGTGTCTTTAAAGATGGAAAACTGAAAGCCAATGGAAGGGATATGGTAGGTGCTTTTATTTTTATGGGCAGCTACAGTCTCGAAACCGGCAAATGTGATTGGGTAAAACAATACCTTGGCCAGCACCCAGTGGATTACCATGGATTCAACGAGGGTAAAGGTATATGGGGTACCTGGGGAATTACTGATTCTGGAACAGGTATTCATCTTGCCGGCGGGTTTCACATATGGCCGGAAGGGCAGGGATTGGGCCCTGAGGATATTTTGTCGGAAGAATTAGACATACCATTGGAGCAAGTTCTAGAGTTGGTTCCCGCCTGATGTTATTTTTCCACAACACTGATGGAAACTGGATTGCTTGCGTATCCGCGCTTTACGGTAAAGTTCAGGGATACATTTGCAAGAACGCATACTGGTACGGGTGCGCATGATTTTGCATCCGTTGCCGCTTTCAAGATGATCTTGCCCTTGGTTTCTTTTTCGGTCAGGGCAGTCTTAGCTCCGGCATCCACCACGGTCACGCCAGGGGGAAGAGGATTTCCAAATATGGCGCCAAGATGCCTGTGAATCACATCCAAGCTGACCCGACCTTTGTAATTTTCATTCCGGGCGATCTCTATTTCTATCTCCATGGTTTTTCCAGGAGTCAGTTCGATCTTTTCAGGTTTTACTTTTACCACAGTAAGGTCCCTGTCTGGGGTGACAGCTACAATTTGGGTTTCAACAGGCCAGGTACTTCTTCCGCCACCGGGCATTTTCAATTCCGTTAGCGGTTCAACTCGTTTACGGATGTTTACATCTTTGCCAGAAGCGTCCTTGTAGGTGCCTTCCGCATAAATATTCACCAATCCTGCATTTGGTTTGGAATCTCCTGCACATTGAAATATCAAGCAACCATCATTAACAGTCGCAGGAAGAGTCAAGGGCACTTGATTGACACCGGCGGGAAGATTTTCCGACTTAAAAGTTACAGGGCCGGTAAAGCCGGAGTTTCTTTTCACCCTGACATACCAAGCCGCATTCATTCCGGGGGGAATTCCTGCTTTGTCATCGTCGCAAGTTACTGTGAAATCTGGACTTTCTTTGGTTGCAACAAGGGCGTAGTTAAAACCATTTCCGCCCCGATTCAAAAGATCTCTTACTTGAACTTTGAAATTGCCATCGGCTGGGGCGGTAAAAATTAGCTGGGAATCTTTGGTCGTGTTCGCAAGATCATCATTGGATGCAAGCACTTTGCCTTTTTCATCCGCAATGGCAAGGAAGCTGTCCAATTCGGAACCAAGCCTTCTGGCGTGAACTTCCAAACGAATCGCGTCCCCCTTCTTCAGCGTAATGGGGAACTCCTGAGTCTGGCCGTTCTTAAGTATTCTGCTGTTGACCACACAGGGTATGGCAAGACCACGGGTAGCCGTGGCGCTATCCAAAATTGGTAAATCAGTCAGGTGCACTGGAAAGGCATTGCTGAGCCCAAGCGATGTTTTTACTTGTGCAAAAACTGTTATTTCGGGTTTGGCCTGTTCCGCAAGTCCAAGTAATGGCAACGCATTTTCGGGAAGATTGGCGCCACCCAAGGTTGCCTGAAATGGCCCCTTAGTTGCAAAAACTAATGGGAAAGCCCAGTTAACGTACGGGCCTCCGGTAACAATCAGGTTGTACGGCATCACAGTACTGGATGCAAAATCAACATCCCGCACCACCACCATATATTCGCCGGGGGAATTAAACTTGTAACTTACGCTGGGGTCTGCAAAGTGGAAATCATCATTCGCGGCAAGTTCTCGGCCAGAGGAATCATGAATAGTTACTATCGGGTCGATAGGGGTGAACTGGCTGTGTCTTTTGTAGAAAAATCGGTGGGATACCACGGCGAAGCTTATGGTCTGACCGGCTTCTGCCTTAAACTTGTAAGCATCTACCTGCTCCTTCGCGGAAAGCATTCCCGAAACCACCGAATTAACATCGATCTTTTGGGCCGCTGAGAAATCTGCATGCGGAGCAGTCTGCTCAGCCAAGACAGGTTGATCCGTAATTAATACCTGCCCTACCGTGGAAGCTCCTGAGTTGGCAGCGATTCGAAACTCCCTGAAACCTACGGTGGCTTCCTTGTCCACCTGGACCTTCATTTTTAATTCGTTGGCTTTGGCACTTGTAAAGGGTTCCGCTTTGATTCCTTTTCCCTCAAAAAGAATCGCTATGGCATTACTAGGGTTGCTGGATTCGCAGGAAAGAGTCACCTCGGATGTAGCCCCCCTTTGAAGGGCTGCTGGGTACATATGGGTGATTTGTGGAAATGAAGTCTGGGCAATGGCATTTTCTGCCAGAAACACAGATGCTATCACCAAAACAACTTTTAGTGATTGAACAGGAATTCTCGTGTGTTTAAGAGACTCCACAGCAGATCCTCCAATCCTTCCCGCGGGTTGCTTGCCTGTGCAACCTCGGAAAGGGCATCTTGTTTTTCATCTGGTTTGGGAAGCCTGGACAATGTCACCAGAAAAAGCTCCTCAACCGCTTTGTCCATTGGCACTTTATCGGCAACAAGTTTTTGAACCCTGCTGGAACGGTCGGAAAGCTTTCGGTTCAAAAGATTGCCGCTCATCAAAAGCAGGGCCTGCATCATGTTGGCGTTTTCACTTCGTTCACATTCACAAGAAGCCACCCGGCGCGGGCGGCCAAAAATATCCATGAAACTCGAGCTGAACTGGGAATCCGGAAGAGATATTGCCCGATAGCCCAACGGAACATCGGTGAATTTCTCGCGGGTTCCACAGGCGAAGTCCACCGCGTCCAGAAGTTGCTCAGCTCCAAGTCGCTTGGAACGGTAGTGTGTGCAGTACACATTGTCCCCATCCGCACTTGAATCGGGGTTACTTTCACTGGAAAGCTGGTACACCGAGGAATTCATAATGGTCTTAAGTAAATGCTTGATGTCGTAGTCGTGGGCGATAAGGTCCCTAGAAAGGGCGTCCAGTAATTCAGGGTTCGATGCAGGGTTGGTAGACCGGATATCGTCAATTGGATTAATAAGTCCCCGGCCAAAATAATAACCCCAGTAACGGTTCACAAGATTCCTTGCTAATGAAAGATTATTCTTGTCTTTCAGCCAGGAAACCAAGGCGTTGCGCCTGTCCACGGGGTCATCGGTGACCTCGCCACCAATCGGCTTTGGAGGAAGAACTTTGCCTGTGCGTGGGTGCGTTGATTCCCCCGCGGTATTCAAATAAATGGTGGTGTCACGACCCTGAAGGCCAAATTCAGTACTGTTCTTTTTGGCAACTCGGGAGAAGAACGCTGCCATGCTGAAGTAATCTGATTGGGAGATATTTTCAAAAGGATGGTGGTGGCATTTTGCGCACTGGACCCTGATACCCAGAAAAACCTGACAGGCAGTCTCGTTCCATTCATCCCTGCTGCCATTCACGAAAAAGTTGGCAGGGCCATTGGCGTAGGGGCTGCCAACAGCAGTCAACAATTCTCCAGAAAAATCATCCATGCGTTTGTTGTCACGAAACGCCGCTCTGAGCCAATTATGAAGGGACCACATTCCTTTTTTTTTGCAGCACAGCTCTATTGTTGCGAAGGAGATCGCCCCATTTGTAAGCCCAAGCATCCACATATTCAGGTCTTTCCAAAACCTTGTCGATGGCCTTCCTGCGCTTTGCCGGATCTTTGTCCGCCAAGAAGGCTCGAATTTCATCAGGAGTTGGAAGCGTGGAAATGGTGTTCAGGTAAATGCGCCTGAAAAATTCCTCATCAGAACAGTTGTAGGTGGGCGAAAGTCCTGTCTTTTGCCATTTCTGAACCCAAATATCATCAACAAGGTTCTTTTTGGGAAACTTATCAAGTCCCTTGGCAGTGCCGTAAGGAAGGATAATTCTGAAAATGCCAACCGACCCCAGATAACGAACCATAACCACAGTTTCACCCGCGCCAATTGCACTCACATTGCCCTTGTCGTCGGTGATAGCCACAGAGGTGTTTAGCGAATCGAAGGATGCCTTGGCGTTCACAATTTCCTTTGATCCATCCGCATGTGTCGCGGTGGCTTTGATGGAAAATTTGTCACCGGGCTTGGCGATTACCTCTGTGGGTTCCACTTGAAGAGATTGAAATACCTTCTCTTTGGGTGAAGGCCCTGGCATTCCCTGTTTAATCCACTTGGTTAGCAGATTGTATTCCGCCGATCCCAGAACAAGTCTTTTTCCCCCTTCATGAGGGGCTTCCAAAGTTGGTTTGCGAAGAAAAAGACTGTCTTCAGGAGAGTTGGTGGAAAATCTGCGCCCCATGGCGCCTTTGCTAATTTCACGGTAATCGCTTGATTCGTCAAAACCCCTCAGCGAAAGCTTTAAACCGCCTTGCCCATATTGCGCCCCATGGCATGCACCCATGTTGCAACCCAGACGGGTCAAAACAGGTTGCACATCATTGGTGAATGAAACAATGGGATCTTCAGCAAATGCATGAACAACACTGCTTGTTTGAAATAATATGCCTACGCAAAAGAGTCCAAAGATTCTTTCCATGGCAGTTCCCTGGTAAAAGCGAAAATATAAACAAAGATCAAATCAGCTCGGATATTACCTTGCCATTCAGGTTGATGCGGAAAGGTCGGCCATCAGGAGCAACATAGTGCTTGTCCAATGGAATTCCAAGCAAAGTGTAAAGAGTTGCGGCGATATCCTCGATTTGAATGGGGTTGGCCTTGGGTTGTTCCGCATTTGCATCACTTTGGCCCACTACCATCCCTGTTTTAAATCCACCGCCACCAATCCCAAATACTGTTGAACCAGCCCAGTGGTCACGGCCTGCGGCAGAGTTAATCTTTGGGGTTCTTCCAAAATCGCCTGCCCAAATAACCATCGTGTTTTCCAACATCCCGCGAAGTTTTAAATCTTCCAGCAGGGCAGACCACCCCTGATCAATGGTGGGAAGCAATCTGGTCTTAAGGCTTTTGAAATTGTCAGCATGGGTATCCCAGCCACCCATGGTTACATTCACGAAACGAACACCCGAATCCACCAGTCGGCGCGCCAAAAGGCAAGATTGCCCAAACTTGGTCATGCCATAACGTTCACGAAGGCTTTGGGGTTCCTGACTTATGTCGAAGGCTTTTTTGGCCCCGGGTGAGGTGATCATGGAGAAAGCTTTTTCATAGAAGCTATTCATGGCGCCGATATCGTTGCCTGTGGTCTCGACTTTCTTCTGCCATTTGTCAAGCTTTACCAGCATGCGTTCCCTGCGTTGGAACCTTGTTGATGTCATTCCGCCCGGAAGGCTGACACCATCGATACTGAAGGTTGGTTTGCTGGGGTCTTCCTCGATGATGAAGGGGTTGTGTTCACTACCTGCGTAGCCAGGCAGACCACCACCAAAACGCTGGTCAATGGAGTTGCCAAGTTGAACATAGGGGGGCATGCCATTGCGATAGCCTAATTCACGTGACATGACCGCACCGTAGGTGGGATGAACCACAGTGGGATTAAAGCGCCAGCCTGTAAGCATGTACGCATCCGCAACGCCGTGACTTCCGTTGTAAGAATAACCCGAACGGATTACAGAGAACTTATCCAAGTTCTTGGCCATCATGGGCAGGTGTTCGCTGAATTGAACACCAGGGATGGTGGTTGGGATAGTCGAAAACTCTCCACGAATATCTGTTGGCGCATTAGGTTTAGGATCAAATGTATCAATGTGGCTTGGGCCACCTTGCATCCAAAGAAAGATTACGCTTCGTTCCTCTGCGGGATCTTTTTTCTTTGCGGCTTGAGCTTCCAGGAGTTTGGGCAGGGTCAACCCGGCAAGGCCAAGGCTGCCAATTCGAATAAAATCTCTTCGGTTGGTTCTCTCACAGTCAGTATTTTTGCCGAAAGAAAAATCGATCATGGTCTTACTCCAGGCAGGACATTTATTGTTGGAGTCAAAAACTTACAGGTGGGACATTTGAAGTCTAATCTGCCAGCAAGTCGAAATCAAGCAGAAGGACTAATCTAGTATCGGTTTTTTGGCGAAATTTAATGACTGGGAATCGGATCGTAACGCATTACTCTAAAGCATCGGATGGATTGCCAGTTTTTCCGGATTCCTGGGTCTTTTTGTGCAAAGTGTTGCGGTTGATCCCAAGTCTTGTGGCGGCCTTGACTTGTACATGGTCGCATTCATCCAAAACCTGCTGGATTAGTTCCTTTTCCACAGCTCCCACAATCTGTTCGGTTAACAATCCATCAGGTACGGACTGTATTCCCATCCTTACTAACTGCCTGATAAGGCCATTCAAATCAGTTCCCGAAGACTTTGTTTCAAGGCTTTTATATCTCTTGACCTTCTTTCCCGGTGGTCCAATCTTGTTCGGATTCAAAGGCTTGCCATCGGAAAGAACCACTGCCCTTGCCATGTAGTTTTCCAATTCACGTACATTTCCAGGCCAGTCATGATGCTGCAATATTTTCAGCATCTCATCTGTCATTGCGGGGGCATCAATGCCATTTGCCTCGGAATGTCTGGCAAGGAAATAGGTTGCAAGATCTGGAATGTCTTCCACCCTTTGCCTTAGTGGCGGCAAATAGATGGGAACAACATTCAGTCTGTAGTAGAGATCATCACGGAACCTGCCGGAGTCGATTTCGTCTTCCAAATATTGATTGGTGGCGGCAACCACCCTGCAATCCACCCTGATGGTTTTGCTTTCTCCGACTCTTTCAAATTCACTTTCCTGAAGCACGCGAAGCAGTTTTACTTGCAGCTTTGCACTCATGCTGGAAATTTCATCCAGAAAGATAGTGCCTCCATGGGCTGCTTCGAATCTGCCTGTTTTGTTTTCCACCGCGCCGGTGAAGGCGCCTTTGACATGGCCGAAAAGCTCGCTTTCCAGCAAGCTTTCATTTAGAGCGCCACAATTCACCCGGACATAGGGGCCATCATGCCTGTTCGAAAGATTGTGAATGGCACGGGCAATTAATTCCTTGCCTGTTCCAGTTTCACCAACGATCAAAACCGTGGCCTGGCTGGGCGCAACCTTTTTTACAAGTTCAAACACCTCCTGCATGGCGGTGGAACTGCCTATGATCTTGTTCAAAGCGGATTTTTCAGATTGGTCGGTGGGATGAACGCCCCGAGTCATTCGTGTTGCCCTTTCCACCCATGTTAGTCCTACGGTTATTTAATAAAAATCAGGGTCATTTGTCGCCATGAATCAGGGGTTCGGATTTAAGGTTTATTGGGGAAGCTTGCCCAATCCCTTTTTCGAAATCAGCACCGCTAATTGGTTTGAAGATAATCTTGGAGAGTCTACCACCAGACTTTCCATCTCTGTTTGCACAAATGAAGCCAAATTATCCCCATTCCAGCCAACCTCACGCAGTCGGGGTTCAATCCAATGGTGAAACTTTTCCCGGACTTTGTCGGTAAGGCGGGAAACATTGCTTTCGTGAATACCAAGAAAAGATGCGGTTTCACGCTGGGATAGCTTGTAACGAATTCTAAGGCCCAGTAGCAGTATTTCCTGATCAGAAACCCCCTCGAGCCATTCCTGGGCTGCTAGGCGGAATTCCTGATGCCAGCGCTCATCGGAAACTTCCGGGGCATGCCAGTAGGAATTGGTATCTGGTTCATCTTCTGCAAGCGATTTAGAGTGTTTCTTGCGCCTGAGTCGGGTCAGGTGAAGGTTGTGAAACACCCGTATTAACCATGGCACCAGGGGCCTGCGCCCATCGTATTTGGCAAGCACCGGAACAGAATCCGAATTTTCCCCTGTCAGCAAAAATCCCCAGAACTCTGCCACGGATTCCTCCTGTCGGGGTGAATCTCCGGGAAAAAGTGCCTGTGCCCTTTGCCTTAGTGCGTCAATAAGTAGAAAATCCTGCCTCCCGGCATGCGATTGAAATAAAGTTTCCCAAGCTTCCTGATGGTTTTCCAGACAGCCGATGGCCAGATACCAATCGAGTAAAACCAATCCTTCGAAAATTCCCCGGGATGGAAGTCCGTTTGCCTGAGCCTTTTCGTTGTAAAGTTTGGCGCACCTGCGCAAATGCTCCCGTATTTTTTTTGGGTTTAAAAGCAGCTTTGGGAAATGGATACGCGAAAAAGCGCATAGTTTTTTTGCCTGTATATCTTCCTGATTTGTTTGGGATTCTTCCTGAATCATGGGTCATCCGCGTTGTGGGAAGAGCAAAAATTCCACCCGATCGTATTTGTTCTCGGTGGGGACCCCAAGGGTGGGCACATCACGAGAGCCCAAACCAAGAGGTGTGATTTTCCGGCGTGAGAACCAGCCGCTCTTATGTACTGAATGCTGGTTTTTCAGGTAATCCATCACTGCTTCTGTCTGTTGCCTGCAAAGGAGTTTGGATGTTTCCATGTTGCTGGAAATATTCTGGTGAAAACCCACAATCACCATCTCGCTGTCTTTGGGGAAACCATTGATCCAAGGTACTATTTCATCAAGGTGTTTTTTACCCATGGGGTTAAGGATGGCTGTGCCAGGATCAAAAAGATCTTCGCTATCCAAGGTTTTTCGCCTGCAGTCTGCGTTGGGTCGAACAATGATTTCAATCGGGTTTTCCACATAACTGCGCACAATGGGCATTTTTTTCAGGGCGTCCGCGTCCTGCTGGAATGATTGCATGGTTTGATTTGTCTGCTGGGTAAGCTGAACCAGCGAATCGTACAGCTTGGAATCCTTCGTCAATTTGCCAAGTGACCCATCCCCCTGTTTGATACTTGCAAAAGTATCAGACGCCTGCTTTAAAACATCCGCAAAGTCGGTGGATGGCTTGGAAGCAACAACGCCTTCGCTAGAAATGGGAGGGGTTGTTTCGGAACCGGGGTTTAATTCCAAGACTTTTACCCCTAGAAGTCCCTCCGAATGAATGGCTACCGTTGAGTCTTGTCTTATTAACCCTCTGTACCTGCCTTGCACAAGGAATTCCACTTCGACGGGGTTTCCTGGGGATTGTGGGGCAATAATTCTGGAAACTTCCCCGGCATCCATACCTAGAATTCTTACCCGGGTTCCAGGGGCCACTCCGCGAATTTCAGGAAAAAACGCTTTCAAACCCAGTGGCTTGCTGCCAAGGTTTCCCCTGAAACCAATGCCAAAAATACCCAAGCCCAGAAGGATTGCCACCACGATGAATATACAACCCAGCGTTATGGCTTGTCTGGTGGTGATGGGACGCATGAATATCTCCGTGACTCTTCAAAAATTATAACCATTCCAATGGCAAAAATGCTCTGGGAATTTGTCCTTTTTCCAGAATAAGACTTGCGTAAATACCGCCAAAATCATGTATGATAGACAAAGTTGACTTTCCATTCTCCCGGCGATTCCAGGAGTCCATTCATGGCTGGCGGGTTTAAGCAAGCGTGTCCAAGTTGCGAAGCCAAGGTTTCCGTCCTTGAGGATGAAATCGGCAAGAAGAAAGAATGCCCGGAATGCAAATTCCGCTTTAAAGTGGAGGCTCCTTCCAAGGATAAGCCCGCAGACAAGAAACCAGCCGAGAAAAAACCCAGCAAAGAGGCAGCCGTTAAGGCAAAAGCCGAGATAAAAAAAGCTGCCACCGAGGATAAAACCTCCAAAAAGCCAGCCAGCAAAAAGAAAAACAACACGCTTCTCATTGGAGGCGCCGTGGGCGGCGTGGCGCTGATTGCAATTATTGGCGCTATTGCCATGTTTTTTATGGGTGGGGAAGAACCAGCACCTGAAAAAAAGAAGGGCAAGCGTGATCGAGGCCAGCAAGTGGCCAAAAGCAATAATCAAAAGGCTCCGGAAACCAACCCTGATATGCCGCCGGAGGAAAAAAAGGCCGAGCCAGAAACTCCTCCCATGCAGACTGCTGCAACTCCCAAAAAGGATAATGCAGACCCTGACATTTCCAACTGGCTTCCCAACGACACAAAGATGATCCAGTTGATTCATATGAAGGGCTTTATGGATACGATTCCCATGCGCGCGATGATCAATACGCCTGGGGCCTTCAATCGGGATGATTTTAAGAAAACTTTTGGTGTCGCGCTGGAGGAAATGGATCAAGTCATGCTCGCAAGAAGCGCAGCGTTTGACCTGAGCCAGTTTGTGCAAAGCATTCCGTTTGTTGGAATGATGGCACCCAAGGGATGGAAGATGGCCATTCTTCGCTCCGAGAAGCCGTTTGATCTAAAAATTCTTGAGGCCAGCATGGGCCTTACCACCGAAAGGCCAGTTGAAAACATCAAATGGCACAAAGTCTCCGTACCATTGGACGCTCTCAGTACCACATTGTTTGACTTTGATCCGCAAAAGGACAAACTTTCCATGACCTTGGTGGATGCAAGAACCATGGTTCTTGGTACCGAGGCCAAAATGCAGGATTTTCTTGCCAAAGATAAGGCAAAACCCAAGAAGATTTCCATGCCTCCGCCACCCCCCATGCCTATGGCGGACCCCAACAATCCAATGCCTCCTGGTGCAGAGGGTGCTGCGCCACCTGCTGGTGGGGTTAAACCCGCAGGAGAGGGGGCCGCTCCTCCTCCCGGTGCCGCAAGACCTGGTGGTGAGGGTGCTACTGCTCCGCCTGCAGATCCAAATGCCCCGCCCATGCCGATGCCTGCAGCACCGCCCGCGGCAGTCACAGGCAACCAATATCAAACCTTGCCCGGCAGGTTTTCCAAGGCCATGCTTAAAATTGACAGCGAAGTTAACGCCAAGTTTAAGCCCATAATCACCGTGGGAATGGATATTGATGAAATCAACAAACTGATTCCAAGTGTTGCAACCGCAATGGGTTCCATGAAAACTCCTGGTGGTGCCCCCGTTTCCCAAGAATTGATCAGTCAGGTGAAGGCAACCCCAAAGCTTGAGTACGGTTTTCTGGCCATGGGTAAGTTCGACCAGAGCGAGCAAGCGATAGGGGTTGGAATTTTCAGCCGAGATCGCAAGCTTGGAAGTGAATTTATCAAGCTGATATTCCCTTTGGTGAAAAAGATGCCATTCATGTTCAAAGAACTGAAAATGGATGTGGCGGAAGCGACCGAAGATCTGACTGGACTTTCCCCTGATGGAACTCCCGCCGAGGGTGGACCCGGTGGTGCACCGCCTCCAATGCCCGTTCCAGTTGGTGGAGAGGGTAATCCTGCAGGCGGTGCCGCGAAGCAGGGTACCCATGGTTTTGTAAATGCAACAGCCAAGTATTTTCCGGACATTGAAAGCATGGGTGTTTTCATCATGGCGGATCTGAAGTTGCCGCCAGCCATTGCGAATGAATTCGAAAAAGGCATGGGATCTTCCATGATGGAAACCCGAAACAAGATGGAAGTTGGAGTGGTAAGAGCAAATCCACATGCTTTTGCAAAGGGGCTAAATTCCTATGTAAAGGAAAAGAAAGCTTTCCCCCGTGGGACGGCAATCGAGGCAACAAATGCTTCTAAATTTGGTTTGAAAATGCCTCCTGAAAAAAGGGTTGGCTGGCTAGCCGAGTTGCTTCCCCTTCTGTCCAACGGAGAATATCAGGCGTTTACCCGCAAGCTAGATAAGACCAAAGCTTGGAATGACCCTGCAAACCTGCCAATAGCTCGTATCTACATTGCGGAGTTCATGCATTCCGCACCAGTGGATGGATTACCTTTGGTTCCTAGCCTTGAGAACCCCGGGGTCACCAATTTTGTCGGTGTTTCAGGTGTGGGCAGGGCAGCAGCCGACTATGATTCTGCAAATAAAAAACGAGGTGTTTTTGGATACGATCGCATTACCAAAGTGGATGAGATCAAGGACGGCTTGGACAAGACCATTGCGGTAATCCTGACGCCCCAAAACAGGCACCAGCCCTGGTTGGCCGGTGGTGGTGCCACCATTGTTGGCATTCCAGAAAGTCCGGATGCTTTGGAGCAATTCCTGATTCTTGAGGATCCAAAGACCAAGGAAAAGTATGGCATCGCGATCATGGCGGATGGAAAGGTAAGAAAACTTACCAGCAAGGTTACTCCGGAAATCTTCAAAGCCCTTTGCACGGTGGATGGTGGGGAAACAGTCGATAGTCTGGATTCCATCGCCCCTGTCATCAAAGAGCAATTGCCTGCAAGCTGAAGATAAAAAGATTTAATCTTTAACAAGCTGGAGTTATTAAAGAAGGCCATGGCAGGATCTGTGATCCTTGCCATGGCCTTCTTTGTTTGTGTTACCAAATATCAAAAAAAGTTATCAGGCTGGCTGGTGCTTGGTTTTTAGGCCGGAGGCGATTCCTGCCACAGGTTGCTTTCGGGCCTTGACACTCCACCATTTTTCTTTTGGAAACAACCCAATTGCCAGCACCACAATTTGGGATATCCAAAACATCGTTAAGCCGCGGGCTAGCTGGTCATTAAATCCATAGGCATGAAGGCCAACGCCAAGCTGGTTGGTGCCAAACCAGGACCAGCCGGTGACCATATTTCCAATGATGGAAAGCAGTGCGATTCCCCTGTTTTTTACCATTCCGCCCCAACGGGCATGTAGAATCACCGCATTCCAGATAACAATAAGCAAAGCTCCATTTTCCTTGGGATCCCATCCCCAGAATCTTCCCCAGGATTGATCAGCCCAAATGCCACCAAGCACGGTGCCAATAAAGCTGAACAGCATGGCAAAGCAGATAATGCCGTAAGTCATCTGAGTGAGTGATTTGTCACTTTCTGCGGATAGCGTTGGGGTAAATACCCCGCGCAAGACATAAAAAATTCCCAGAAAACCAGCAACAAAGGATGTGGTATACCCAAGGGTAATGCAGGTGACATGGGTCGCAAGCCAGAAGTTGGTATCCAGCACGGCTTGCATCATTTCCAAGGTGTCACCCTCTCCGCCAAGATGCTGGGCGATTAAAAGAGTCAATGCCCCAGTTACAGAGCCCACAATATTGCCAACGCCATTTTTGTAAATGGCCTCAAGAATCACACAACCCAGCACACAGCCCCAGCCTATGAAAACAGCGGAGGAATACAGGTTGGTGACAGGTGGTCTGCCCTGAATGTACATACGAGCCAGGAGGGCCCAAGTGTGAACAATCAGGGTGAGTGTGCAAAGCCAGAAGGCCGAGCGATTGATGGATTCCGGTCTGAAGGCCCAAGCCATAGCAGCAATTAGAAACACAAAAATATAGAGGACGATGCAGTGGTAAAAAGGGCTAAAGTGGTTGAAGAATACCTCGAATTTCGAGATAGATGCTTCCGCCGGAAGGCTTTTATCGATGATCGAGCGATATTCATCCAGGGATTTATTAAAATTGCTCGGTTCGTTCCTTTCATAGGCCAGAATCATATTTCCAAAGGCCTTGGTGGCAGGATCATCGCGATTGGCGTTCTTGGCCTCGATTGCTGCCTGCATGAAGGGTTTCCATTCCAGTTCCTTGTCAGCCGGAATAATAAGGGGTGTTTGCAAAGAAGCTATTTCAATGTAGGACTGCAAGTGGTGGGCCAATTGAAGCACACTACGATCGAGAGTATTTCTTTTGGCTGGTTCCTTTTGCTCGGCGGCTTTGGCTCTTTCCTCCAGGGCGGGAAGTTGCTTTGAAAATTCATTAATCGAATAACGCAAGCCGGGCCTCGGTTGCAGGGAAAGCACACCTAACAATTGATCGTTTTCAATGCGAATGACCTTCAGTTTTTCAGCCGTACCCTTATCGGAAAATCTGCTTGTCATTACATCCAGCAGCCACCTTACCGCAGGTTGCCTTACACCATTCTCATCCTTGAAGGATTGAAAGCCATCATTCATCACCATCAATGACACCCGTGCAAAGGTGTCAATAGGCTTGATTCGACCCCGGTCCACAACAGGAAGTTGCCCAAAGCCTTGAAGGTTGAAACCGTTGGCAGGCTGGCTGTTTGGTGCCGCCTGAGCAAAAAGGTAAAGAAATCCACCAAGGACCACAATTCCTGGCAGCAGGTATTTGTTAACTTGCATGGTTGTTGGCCCTCTTCGTGATGAACTGGTTCAGGTGCATTCCAAAATGAATCAACATACCAATCGAAACCAAAGCGCAGGAAAGGTAAGGCAGCAGCCATCCAGGGTTTCTTACCACTTGCAAAATGGTGCCCTTGTCACCGGGAAGGAACCCCGATTGGTAAAATGTTTCCCCTTCATAGCGCAGGGGATTGTTCATGGAAATCAGGGTTTCAAAGCTGTCGTTTCGCACGGGGTCCACCAACTTTACCTTGCTGGAAAAATTCTTGGGAGTGTTGGTACCCAGATATCGCTCGTGTTTGAATTCGATCAGTTCCATTTGAAATGGTTTGTAGGAGCGTTTCATCCGCAGGGCCATCTGCAACTTTTGGCCTTCCGAGGTTGTCACTTCCTGGGTTGGTTTCGTGCTGGAGAGTGAAAGCCATACCGAAGCCAGGTAGACACCATTTTCCTGTCCAGATTTTTTGTCAATAAGGCGAATATAAGCGGATGGCAGATCAATCTTCTGGTCTGAGGAAGTTCCTGAAACCTCGGGTTTGCTGATAGCAACCACGCTCATCCCATCCCCCTTGGTTGCGAGGTTACCTTGGCTGGTATTTTCACTGATGGAGGAGTTGTTCATGTATTCCAGCACTTCGATATCGAAGGGCAGGGCGGGGTCGGAAAGCTTTCCTTTATTTCGAATCATGTGGTTGGGAATCACCACCACTTTTTCAGACTTCGGATTGGAAAGGTCAGAGAAAGCCAGTTCGGGGCCGTTGATTTTACCTAGGAACCCAGAGGTTTCTCGCAGTTCCAGATAATTGGTGGCTCCCCCTTGTTCCATGGTCATATTGCCTTCCACGGCAAACAAGCCGGTGACCAGTTCACCAATCATTAAAACAATCAAACCAGAGTGGATCATAAGAATTCCAGAACGTTTCCAGTTAAATTTAAACCGCACGGCGTGAGCAGCTAAAAGATTGATCAATAGCAGGAAACCCACGGTCCAACCGCCCGGAAAGTAAAAACCACCTCCCCATTGAGTAGTGGGAGGAACCCATCTGAAAGCTTGAAAGAACCTTACAAATACCTGACTTGGCACAAAAACAAAAAAGGACCGGAAGTAATCAGTGACAGCGGTCCAGGTTGGGTTATCTACCTGGGCCAAGGTGCCAGCAAATACCAGAAACAAAGAGATTAAAAAAAGTATCACTGTCAGCCGAAGGGATGCCAATGTTAGTAGCAATTTCAAAAACCCTGTGGGCTTGTGACTGCTGATGGACTGATCACTCATGGTTTGGCTCCTTCCGAAAAGCCAAGCGAGGTAATGAACTTTTCAAAATTGGTTTTTTGTGCCGCTGCCAATGCTGCTGGGCCACGCAGTTTGATAAACCAAGTGGTATTTTGAGTTCCTATGATTCCGCCCAATATCGATTCCTGCGGGCTTGTTATCTCAATGAGCAGCGCATTACCAGAAGGGTGATCAACTTTCTTGGTATTTTTGGCAATTTCCTCTGGGCTCCAGGGGGCAAGATTCAGTTGTGTTCTCCAGCGGTTTATATTGCTTTCTAGTCCACCGGCATTACCTGCTAGCGGCGTAACGGTGATATCAAGTTTGGAACCATCCTTGGAATGGCGCAGGGTAAGTATGCTCATGGGTAGATTAGCGATTTGATCCCAGCCTTCAGGTTTTTGGAACTTGCTTACGGAAGGCAGGCCATTATTACCAGGGGTTGGCTGTTCCGGCCTTGGTATGGGTGTCTTTCCCATTTTTGCGAAAGGTGGCATTCCCATGCCTTTTTTGCCACCCGGGCCTGTGAAATCTGCAAGGATGGCCTCGGAACCATGAATGGTTGTTTTTTTGATAAATTTGCCCAAGTCGCCATCGGATACCGCTTCCAACCCCACTTGTTCACGCCAGCGGTTGATATTTGCAAGGACGCTGCCGGAATCCTTGCCAAGTTTGATGACCGTCAGTTCAAATTTAGGGTTGGTTTGGGGTAGGGGAAGCAGGGTGGCAAATCTTAAATCGCTGGTGGCGCCTTTCTGCCAGGAGGCAGGCGCTTCAAAAGTTAACGGTGGTGTTTCACCCGCTTTTTTGAATTGCACACTTTGAAGGAATTTGTCGTAATCCTTTTCCACGGATTCCACATCTGGAACCGAACCCATCAGCTTGAAAAACCAAGTGGCGTCACCCTGTTGGAAAATGGCAGCCAGAAGTCTTACGGGGCCAGTAGAGCTTTCCTTGCTTTTGCTTTCAATTCTTGCCACTTCGTAGGAAGTGATTCCTTCTTTTTGGCAGCCTGTCTGTGATAACAGGGTAACGCAAACTAAGATTGCGATACCACTATGCAAATGCTTCATGGAATTCCTGACTAATTTTGGATATTGCATTTCAACCGTGGTGAGCAAGCCAACAAAAGCCTGACAAAATATCAGACATCTAGCATTAAAGTCATTGTAGCGGTTTGTCGTTAAAATCTTGTAACGGATTTTCCAATGCTTTGGCTTGTTCTTCCGCCTTGCGTGTTTGCTCCCTTTGTAGCAATGCGTTTCTGGTGCGAATTTGGGTTTGCTGGTACGAATAGGCAGACCAGGTTCTTGCGGCATTCCACAAGGCCAATCCCATGGCCAGCCAGCCAGCGTTGATATTAGAATTGCCAATTTTTAGCGAATAGCCCTGACGCCCGGTGAAAGGTTCATAAAAAAGCAACCCGAAGGCAATTAAAAACCAAAACACTCCCATTACCAAATTCACCATGTCTTGCTCCATCCAGTCATGTTAAAGCAATTTCATTATCGGGGGGAATTCATTGCCAAACAATACTTTTTCTTGCCTCTACTTTCGCAAGCAAGGATAATTCTTCCTTTGGATGAACAATAGCATGGGAGAAAACAATGAGCTTTGAAACCCTGGATGCAGATACCTGGTCACTTTTGAAAAAATATGACACCCCCACCGTTTGCAATGTTTGGGAACTTCTGGATGTAAGACCAAGAACGGCAGGTTACATGGACCGCAGAATTACCGCCGCTTTTCCATCTCTGCCCCCCATGGTGGGTTACGCCAGTACTGCTACTTTTCGTTCCGCAAACCCACCGAGGTCTGGGAATGTTTATGCGGGTTTAAGCGCGCAATTAAAAGATTTTGAGCGCTACCCAGGTCCGGCTGTGGTGGTCTTTCAGGATATGGACGATCCTAGTGCCGCTGCCACATTTGGTGAGATCATGTGCACCACTTACAAGACCTTTGGTGCAGCAGGGCTTATCACCAGTGGTACGGGCAGGGATTTGGACCAAGTTGCCGCGATTAATTTTCCTGTATTTACCGCGGGAACCGTTTGTGCGCACGGATACTGTCAGGTGGTGGATGTCGGAGTTCCTGTTCACGTTGGTGGTATCAGCATCCAATGTGGTGATATCATCCATGCTGATCGCAACGGGGTAACTACTATTCCCACTAATGCTGCACGTCTTGTCGCGCAAAGTTGCGAGGAATTCATGCAAGCGGAAGGGGTTATTCTCGAATATCTTAAGGGAGCAAAACCCAACATTGAAGGGTTCAGCAAAGCTCAGGAAGAATGCAAAAACAGGATTAAAAAGCTTGGCGAAAAGATGCGTAAAAGCTTCTTTGGCTAGAACTATTTGGCAAGATATATGATGGTGACTTGTGCTTTCATGTTGGTCGGATTTGCCACGATCAATTGCAGGGGCACCGCTTTGTCGTTTTTGATTTGTAGGGCGCTGACATCACCTTTCTCATCTTCAACCTCCACAATTTCACCGCTGGCTTTTTTGACCACTTGCAAATCCAGATCGTCCGTATGGACAATCGCGGCAAGGATCACAAAAAGTTTTTTATCGGTCGGCTCAAGATCCAGCACCCGGTTGCCGTTTGGTCCGATAAGTATGGACTGGGTGCTTTTTTCCATGTTTGTGATCATGGGGCTAAAACCCATCTTTGTGTATTGGGCCAGTGAATCCTTAAGTTTATCCCTGGCGGTTTGTTCATCTTTTTTAGATGGTGTGTCGTCATCCTCCATGGCAAGGGCATTCTCTCCCTGCACCTTTTCCAATAACTCGTGAACAGCGGAAACCTCCAGGGAGAAGTTCAGGGATTCCAAGGCTATTCCGCCCTTGTCGGCGCTTTTTCGAATGATGAAAGTGTTCACGCCGATGACCCTTCCAAAATCATCGAAAAGTGGCCCACCACTGTTTCCAGGGTTTAGTGCCACAGTAACCTGGAGGAAATTACCCCCCATGTTGTTCATTTTGCGTCCGGTGGCAGAAATAATTCCGTCGCTTAGCGTCCGTGTCAGAATCTGGTTGCCACCACCGGGGTGACCAATGGCGAAAACTTTCTCACCTACCTTGGGCTGGTGCTTGCGTGGCGCAAGTTGAACAGGGCGGATATTGTTTTCGTCCAGAAGAGTCCTTGCCCCATGAACATCAATGATCGCGAGATCGGCAGTGGAATGAACGGCAACCACTTTGCAAATGGTGGGGTTTATTTCCCATGTCTTTTCCATGTTGTCGTCGGTGGTTTTGTAGAAACGGGTTGTCACACCCTTTTTGCCCGAGCCATCCACAACATGGCGATTGGTTACAACAAAATAACGATTTTTCGATTCGATCAGGAAACCCGAACCTGAGGAATTGCGTTCCATATTTTTGATCAGAGGCACCGACGGTGCAACCTGAGCGAACAGATCCTTTAATTCCATTTTGGCAGGTGGTTTGTTAGGCTTTCCATCCGGCACTGCGCTTGCCGCCCCATTTGACGCTTGGGGATTCACCATGGCCAAGGCTGCTGTTTGCGGGGAATCCCGGAATAAATCGCAAGCCCAGGTGAGTTGTTTTTGCCGGGCGTAAAAGTCCTTAAGAGACGCAGCAAAATCAACCTGCAGTTTGCCCTCTGGGGATAATTGCATTCCAAACTCAGCGCTATTGGAATCTGCCCGTCCTGCCAGAATGCAAAGGGTTTGAAATGCCGATTGGATTTTGGCCTGCTTATCTTCACTAAGAATTAATTTTTCCTGAAAGTTAGTACCCATCGCCTGAATGCGAAGGTCGGTCGGCGCCGGCTGTTGGATTCCTATTCCCTTTTCCAAGGTTGGTCTGGCTTTTACTCCCTTGAAAACCTCGTTAATTTCGGGCTTGCCTTGGAATGGCTCACTTTTTTGCTCGTTCCACACTTTTATCAAATAGCCAAAATCGGCTAATGATTCGCAAATCATCATGTCCAAAAGGACATTTTCCGCAGTCATTTCTTCTGGCAGGCTGTTTTGGAATTCCTTGAGGGATTCAGATGGTATGTATTTCAAAACATCCGATGCCTGTTTGATTAATGCCTGGCCTCTTCTTTCCATAAGGTATTTTCGGATTTCATTCTCTGCGATAGGTTTGCCCATGGCATGAGTTTTGGCCAAACCAGTGGCGGCTTCAGGGCTGTTAAGGTTATCTGTGGTATGTTTCAAGACGTTGGCTTTTAGTGACCAGATCATGGCCCTGAATTTTCCAGCTTCTGGCAGGATGGTCTTGGCTTCCACTACCGTTTTTTTTTTTTTTTTTTCTTCTGCAATCGGAGGTTTTGCGGAAGTGTCGATGGGTAATGTTCCTGGAATAGCTATCAGAAAAATAGCACCCCCTAATCCCATCACCAGTACCAATAACCCAACAACGATCCACGGAATATAACCCATCTCTTGCTTGGAAGTTGGCTCGTTATTATTGGCATGGGGTTTTGGGTCAGGGATGGCAGAGGTTGGAACCGGTGGCAGATTCTGAGGAACAGGCGGAGTGGGATTGGCTGCGGGGGGAATAAATCCGCCTGACGGTTTGGTTCCTGTCTGAGGGGTCGCAACCAAGCTGGCTTTTGTAGATCCACCAAACAAGCTTCTTAGCGGGACCCAAACCGTGGAACCCACAGGGCATGCATGGGCACGTGGGGATACCGAAGCCAGCATTGCCTCTAATTGCGGGAGGCTGAATGGGCCTTTCGTTTGTTGACCGGGTTCATGAAGCCAGTATTGTGCCATACTTGCACCGAAGATAATTGTACTTTATTAACCGGGTGAATTTCCTTAATAATCTCTTAACAAGACTGGCTTTTGTCTGGCGAAAAGAATCGATAACAAGGATTTGGAAATTTATTGGTATTGCGAAAAATAGCTTTGTAACCAGAATGAAGAGCATGAAAAGGGACTTAAACCAAATAGCGGGCAAAGAATTCGACCTTGCAATCATAGGCGGGGGAATTACGGGTGCAGGAGTTGCGTTGGATGCCACACTTCGGGGCCTTAAAGTCGTACTATTGGAGAAAAACGACTTCGCCTCCGGTACCTCTGGCATATCTTCCAAGCTGGTTCATGGCGGCTTAAGGTACCTTGAGCATGGTGAATTTCCTTTGGTATTCGAAGCCCTTCAAGAACGGGGGCTTTTGCTTAAAAATGCCTCTCATCTGGTGGGAAACCTCAGGTTCCTGCTTCCGGTATTCCAAAATTCCCGGGTTCCCCTTTGGAAATGGCGTATTGGACTGAAACTTTACGATCTTCTTGCAATTGGTTGTAATCCGGAGGCCAGCAAGACTTTGGCCCCCCACCAATGGAAATCCTTATCCCCGGCTTGGAACGAAAAGCCCCTGGCATGCCTTCAGTACATGGATGCCCAGATGGAGGATGCAAGGCTTTGCCTGGATGTAATCCACAGTGCGGCGCTTCAAGGCGCCACGGTCGCCAACCATTTGGAAGTTACAGCCCTTGATCTTTTTCAGGGCAGGGTGGGGCGAATTGAAACCCGTGACCTGTTGACCGGTGAAAGATTGGAATGCGGTGCCAAGGTGGTTCTAAATGCAACAGGTCCATGGTGCGATAACATTCGGGCCATGGCGCAGGAAGGTACCGCGGAACAGGTTAAGCCCACCAAGGGGATCCACATAGTTTTGCCTGATTGGCAACTGCCCCATGCAATGCTTTTGCTTCATCCGGAAGATGGAAGGGTATTTTTTGTCATTCCATGGATGAGTCGGACGGTTGTTGGAACAACGGATACCGCTTTTGAAGGGAAACCTGATGAGGTTGTCGCCACGCACCATGAGGTGGATTACCTGATGCGAGGTGTTCGCCATTATTTGCAACTCGAAAAAGGCAAAGAGCAGGTGCTGCAATCCTTTGCCGGCCTCAGGCCCCTGATCAGTTCCAGCAGCAACCCTTCCGATCGAAGCAGGGAATTTGCCATTCAGGTAGGTAAAAATGGCATGTTTTCGGTGTCTGGTGGCAAATACACCACCTACCGATCCATGGCCCAGAAAATTACCAATGTTATTTGCTCACGGCTCGGAAATCAGGCCAAGTGCCAGACAAAACATCATTTGCTTTCCGGAGCATACAGCGTTCCCCGCAGTTATTTTTACGATTCCGGGCAGATGGAACTTAAGTATCAGTATGGGATAACCGGAGAAGCCGCTTTGCAGCTTTTGAATCGATATGGAACCAAAGCCGGCTTGGTTGCAAGGTATGTGAAAGATCATTCCAGCCAATATGAAAAGGTTCTTTTCGATCTCCCGGATTTAGTCGGTGAATTTGCATATCACAAAGATCATGAGATGGCGATGCTGGAGCGAGATTTTCTTTACCAGCGTACCCGCATAGGTTTGTTATCCACACCATCCAATGTTGACGAAGCTGCCAGAAAGCTAGCGGCCATTACCATCAGGGCGGGTGTTTAGGAATGTTTTCTCGCGTGAATTTACTGGCGATGGTTGCATTAATGCTTGGGTTAGCTGCCATACCTTTTCAGGTTATCGCGGGTATCCCGGCCATGGTTTTTGGGTATTTCGCCATTCGGCAGATTCACATGGATAACCAAGTCCAAAAGGGAATTGTTCCCGCTGTTTTGGGAATGTTCCTTGGCGCGGTTGGTTGTGCAATGACAGTGCTGGGTTTTGTATTTGTAAGCTTTGGTGCACTTTGGGAAAACAGTGCCAGAGTCAACTGCACCAACAATCTCAGGTTTTTGGGTCGGGCTACCATGGCCTACCATGATCTCAAAGGTCTGTTCCCGAAAGCCTGTCAGAAACAACCCAATCTATTGCCGGAAAGCCGCCTTTCTTGGTTGACGAACCTAGAATACGACTCACTAGGTGGGAAAAATCCCAGTTCCAGCCGTTGGGCTTTTCAGGAGGAAAATAGCTGGGATGACGATTTAAACAGAAAAGCAGGCGGTTTTCGAGTGGGGGCCTTTGTCTGTCCCGCCTCGGTTGGATCTGCGGTTGCAAGTGGAATCTTTTGGACAAATTATGTTGGGCAATCGGGATTGGGGCAGGATTCCGCCTTGCTGCCAAGAGAACATGAGCGTGCAGGTTTTATGGGTTTTGAACGATCTTTGAAACGCGAGGATATTACCCGTGGAACCTCTGAACTTTTAATGATGATTGAGACAGATTGCGACCTCGGCCATTGGATCGCTGCTGGCAGGCCCACACTAAGGCATTTGGAAAAAACAACAGATTGTATTGGCCCGGGGAAGGCTTTTGGGGGGATGCATTCCCATGGTGCAAACACGCTGATGGCAGATGGCGCATCCAGGTTTGTAAGTGAAAAAATCAGTCCCGTCGTTTTTGAAGCAATGTTTCCGCTGAATGCGAAATAAATAAAGCCGGTTGTTGAAATGGGTTTATCTGGCGCCGAGAAGTTTGCCCAAAAGATTGTCGGAAGGGTAGCTGTGCCCCAGATGTTGCCGGAAACCCTCGGCGGCTTTGACCCCTATTTTTCTGCCCTGTTTTTGGGAAAACTCGCGCATGGCGTGCACATACTGATCCATGCCATGATGTTTAAGCAGCCATTCCCTCTGACTTGTATGCGCCGCAAGCATCTGTGCCTTGGTTTCCAATGCGATGGAAATATCCACAAGGAACTGGGGTTCCACTTCCTTCCCCATCGGATCCAATCCTTCGATAGGATCGCAATAGTACAGGTGGGGAATGTGCGGAATCGTGGCGGGGCCAAAGCTGGAAAAATTGGGGATGGGCGCGCAGAAACAGGCCGCTCTGGCAAGCTTGCTGGTCTGTTCGTGATCCAGCATGTAATCGGATGGGCTGTGCGTGAGCACAATTTCTGGTTGAACCTCGCGAATAAGGTTGGTCACCTTGGTTAGCGCAAGTTCGTTGTAAAAAACCAGCAAATCGCGTTCGTGAAGGCAATGATACTTAGCAGAGATGATCGCAGCGGCGTCCGCGCCTTCCTTGGTTCTGATGGCTGAAATTTCATTTGGCCCCATGGTAGCGGAACCGCAGTCCCCGGCAGTCATGGTGGCAATATGCACCTCGAAGCCATGCTCTTTTTGCAGCCTGGCCAGTGTTCCCGCGCACAGAAACTCGGCATCATCCGGGTGTGCCAGAATGCTAAGGATTCGTTTCGCCATGGTTACTCGTTTATTTGGAGTTTACCGCCGGCTTTTCAGCCAACGGTGGTTCCTTGGTAGGCGGGGTAGCCTTCTTTTTCATGGGTAGGTTCTTGCGCGAATAGAATGTGCTGATCACATTTTCATCCACAAGTGACCTTCCTTCATCATCTGTGCCATCGAACGGTCCTGCGATAAGATCCAATTCAGGGAATGGCCTTGGGGCCATCTGGTTTTGAATGGGAATCCAAGTGGGAATGGCGGGCGAAAGCAACCCGACCTTGCTAACCAGCATGGTTGCGTAATCCATTTGGGCCAATCTTTGGGCGATTGCCTGCTTGGCAATCTGGCCCTCTTCACGGTCGAAGAGATTCATATAGCGGAACTGCACCTCATAGGTGCTTTCCTGTGTCGTGGTATCCCTGCCAAAGTCCGTAAGAACCCTTAGATCTTTTTCACCCACCCGCTTGGTGGTAAGAAGTACCTTTTCCTTCCAAGTTTCCATGCAATCCTTGCGGCGATAGATTTCAAGCGCGTTCCTGGGGTTGTCCCTGAGGCGCTCTGTTTCTGCCTCGAAGAACAACTTGCGGCAAGTTACCGTGGTTGGTTGGGCTTCAGCCCTGGCGCGGTTGTAGTGATGCATGAAGTTGCTCATCTGCCTGTAGATGTCCAGTTCCTTCAGGAACATGGCGGCCTGATAGCGTGTTTTTTCCTCAGGAGAAAGCTTATCCTCACGAATTGTGGGGAGGTTGTCGGTGTCCGTTAGGTTTTGAGATTGCCTGAACTCGCGGGCCAGCCTGCGCTTGGTGGCTTCATCCTCCGCGGACTTGAACATCATGTGATTCTGCTCAGCGTGATCCTGCCACATCAATGCCGCATCTTCCCAAGCTTTCTGGGACCATTTATCCCTGCCTGCGCCGATGATTGCCGGCGAACCATCGCTGAAATTATCCGCATCGAACCAACCCGTGATTCTCCAACCGGTGTCATCAAACCAGCCTTCCTGTTGCAATCTTTCGCCGATGTAGCTTTGCGCTCTCGCGGGATAGTTGCGGAAAATCAGGGTGGCGATGTTTTTGGGTTTGCGTTGGCGGGTTCTGTCCACAATGGCCTGGGTGGAACCGGGAAGATAATCCGCGGGTGGTATGGGTTCCTGCGAATAGCTATACCAGGCGCGGGCATCCGCATAGGCATCAAACTCATCACCCAGTCGGGATTCATAGGTCAACTCGCCGGGGCGGAATTCCACCTGGGGCTTTTCCACACGGCGGGGCGGAGGAAGAATGGGGAACTGCTGCTCCACATTCTTTTTCTTCGAGATTTTGGTCTCCCAGCCGTTGGGTGGGGAAGGGGGCACTTCCTCGAAAAGTGATGGAATCTGCTGGTTTTCAGAAAGATACTGAATCAGCGCATCCAGCGATTCACAGGAAAACTGCCTGGCCTGTTCAAATTTGGTTTCACGACGAAGGCCCTCACGCAAACGGCGCACCAGTTGCGGGTGTTCCTTGCAGAAGGAATCCATCTCTTTCATGGCTTTTTCAATACGCTGCTTCATGGTAAGGTTCGTGGGATTTTCCGCCAGATAGGAAGCGAAATCAGACCAGCGAAGTTCCCTGCCGTCATCGGTGTAAACCCGGAATCGACCGGGATCTCTCTCGTTGGGGGGAATGCAGCTAAGCTGATAAAGCGAGCGCAGCGTGTTTGTTTCATCCGACTGGCAAATTTTGTGCTGGTTATAGAAACCAATGTTGAAGCGCAAGTCAGGGTTGTTGCGGTTTTGCTTTTCACCCTCCGCAAGCAGTTCAATGCCCCGGGAAATGTAGAAAAACTTATCTCTCACCCGGTCCGATTCGACAGACACGTTATAGGCCAGGTTCCAGCTTTGGAAGAGCCATGGGGTAATGAAGTAAGGCTGCAGCTTGGTAAGAGAGCGAACAAGAAGTTCCAGTTCGTTCCACTGGTTTTTCTTCTGCTTGTCGATGGCGGAAATCCAAAGTGCGCAGGTCGCCAAACCGCGTGAACCTGTCAGCGAAAGGCGCACCACCGAGCCGGAAAGTTCCACATCCCCGCGGTTTACCTCGCGCAGCGCCAATTCGCCAGCCTTCACATCCACATAATAATGGCGCCAGAACCATGCCAGGGTGAACAACACCCCGATAAGGACCATGTAGATGATCTTTCGGTTACGCGCCTGTATTTGAAATGGACTTGCCACTTTAAGCCTCTCTTAACGCTAATAATATCAGGAAGAAGCGATCTCCCGCCATTTCAGCAGGTAGTATGCCAGAATGGCCCAGGGGATCAGGTAGCCCACCAGAATGATCGCGTTCAGCACAATCTGGCCCGAGCTGATATCAAATCCTTCCGCCACAAACACCGTGAAATCCAGGCGATCCACATCTGGTATCACATCGAGCAGCCGGCTGACCACCCACCTGAAAAGCTTATCCAGATTCGTTGCAATTTGATTGGCTGTGGTTTGTTCCAGGGGCGATGCCATGTTTTCTCTGCGAACCAATCGAAGAAATGCTTCGGTGGGGCCGCCGCCAGGGTTGGCACCCGATGCCACCTGCCTGATGAAATCCTGCACCAGGCCACCCATGTACAGGATCAAGGTAAACAGCAGGCTGATCACCCCGGTCAGATAAGTGCTCATGCAAACAGAAAGGCCAACCACAAGGCACATTCTAAGCCAAAGACCAATGGCACCCTTGAAGAAGTTCATCGAGAAGTAGAGCTTTTCATTGGCGGATTCCGGGTCATCCGCGCGGAAATAGAAATCGTACCTGGCCATGCCGATGTATTGGGTGGGATCCAGACACACCACCTTCACCATCAATGGTTGCACAGGGCGGTTGCTATTTTTCAACTCGTTCATTCTTTGGGGGTCGGCGCCAAGGGCGTTTTTAAAAAGGCCCGCTGGAATGTCCAGATAGAGGGTCTGGTAATCAAAGATCGGTTTGCTGGGGAAAACATAATACCCAAACTTCTCGGCCAGCTCGTTGTCAATCTGCGCATCTGTCCTGCCTTTGCGGTCGGAAAGCGCCTGCCTCTTTTCCCTTTCGTAAATCTTGTCGTCACCCTCGCGGAAACGCCAGGTTTGGAAAGTGAAAGAACAGGCAACTCCACGGTTTTCGCGGCCTTTGGTGGTTCTGTAAATATCGAAGGTGAATTCAGAACGAACCTTGTCACGGCTGGTAAGGTTTGCGGGGGGCATGGGGAATGTCCAAACTGCCGTAGCTGGGCCTCGGTTTCCCATGCCAGGGCCTGCGATGTAGCTTCGATATTCCCACTCGCGGCCGACATTATCACCCCGGTTTTCATTCTCGGTGTTCAGGAATGAGAGGTCGCCGTAGAAAGGCACCCTCGCCTTGAGGCTTTCCGCCGCCGCCGAGGGGTCAACTCCACGAACTACATACAAAAGGCTGACTGCTGTCATGGCAAAAAGAATTACCGTCATCAGTGCCATGAAACCAAGAAATCTTCCAAGGATGATTTCAAATCGCTCCACCGGCTTGGTGACAATGGTGTGAATGGTCTGGTTTTTGATGTCGGCAGGAATGCTGAACGCCGCAAGCAAGGCGGAGGTTAGCAAAAACAGTGGCGCCATGGCCCAGTATACCACCTGAACATAGCTTCGAACCTGATCTTCAGGCTTGTAGGGAATGAACCAGCTCGAGAACAGAAAGACCAGCAGCAGCGCACCAAACGCATAGACGACGCGCCTGCGAATTGCCTCTTGAAAGCTTAGCTTGGCCAGGCCCAAGATTCTGCCGGGGCGAAGGTTCATCGCATTGACAGCGAATGGGAACAATACCGCAAGCAGGCTTAGAAGGCCTGAAAAAATCTGCAGCACATCCAATACGGATGGCTGGCGAGATGCCGCTTCCGGCTGCGAGGTGGAACGCAGCGCGATGATCAAAAGAAAAAGTCCAACCCCCGAGCCGGCAAGCGCCCCAAAGGTTATCTTTTTCCAGGCTGCTATTCGGTCACGATCCACCTTTGAGTACCTTCTCCAGCCAAAAACAAGCCATAGTATCAGGGCTATCGAGCAAAAGCCGCCCACGCTTTGTGTCCATTGCAGAATACCTAACTGCAGGTCTTCCCAGCGCAGCGGGTCGCGTTCAATAAATAGTGTTGCAAGAAGCATCGAGTTCATGGTTTGAGTTATCCGGAGTTCCAGTGTGGTGGCCCAAGAGCAGTTTAGCGGGCCTTTTCCTGCGGGATAAACCTTCTGCCGGGGTGCGCCTTGCTTTCTTCCACAATGCGCAGGAAGTAGTCTTCCAGGGTCGTGGTGGGATGCCCGATGGAATCCAGCTTGCCACCATGCTTGTGCAGCAACTCCTCAAGTTCCCTGCGAAGCTGGTCGTTGATCTGCAGTCCACTGGCACGAAGTTCCAGGCGGTTCACATCCTGAAGCAGTTCGCCGACGTTGCCATAGGCTTGAAGTTCACCAAGGTTGAGGATGGCGATCCGATCACAAATGTCCTGAACATCTTCCAGGCGATGACTGCACATGATGACAGTTTTGCCCTGTTCCTTGAGTTCCACGATCAGGTTTTTCATCCAGCGGGCGCCCAGGGGATCCAAACCAGAGGTTGGTTCATCCAGAATCACCAGGTCGGGGTCATTGATCATGGCCTGTGCCAGGCCAATTCTTTGGCGCATACCCTTGGAATATTCCTTGAGGATTCTCTTGCGGTTGGCGCCCAGGCCGACACGTTCGATCCATTCGCGGGCACGGTCGTTGCGGGTTTTGGCATCCAAATCAAAAAGTCGACCGTAGAAATCCAGAGTTTCCTCCGCGTTCAGGAAGCGATACAGGTAGGATTCCTCAGGCAGGTAGCCAATGCGTTCATTCTTGGAAACATCAGCCGCCGGTTTTCCAAATACAAAGGCTTCCCCATCGGTGGGGAAGAGCAGGCCAAGCAGAAGCTTTATGGTGGTTGTTTTTCCCGAACCGTTCGGGCCAAGCAGGCCGAAGATTTCGCCCTTGCGAATTTCAAGGTTCAACGCCCGCAGTGCCGTATGCTTCTGGCGACCCCAGAAATCGCGGTACACCTTGGTCAGTTTGCGGGTTTCAACGATCACTTCTCCAGACATGAAAACCTCTCAAGCGCTTCTCTAACTAACCAGGCAAAACAAATGAATAAAGCATGCCTGGCAAAAAATAGAACTGTTCGCACTGCCAGCTTGAAACTCTTTTTGGAATTCCAAGACCGGTAATTGCAAACGTTATCTTAAGTTGAGCGCAAATCGATATCAAGCAATTACAAACTCAAGTTTTTGAACTTTTTGGATTGTGTGGAAACTGCGAAGAGCCATCAGGATTTTAGCCTGCAAAGTTTTCCCAATTTCCCGGGGCAGTCAGAACCTCGGTGGGGTGAAAGGAAGCCTTGTACTCCAGCGATTGGCACCCTTTCACGTAATAACCTAGGTACAGGTGTGGCAGCTTCCTTTTTTTGCATTCCTGAATCAGCCGTAGCACATTCCATATTCCAAGCCCAAGCTTTGAAAAATCCGTGTCGTGGAAGAAATAGATGGCGCTAAGCCCGCATTCCAAGGCATCCACATAGCCAACCCCGACTAGTTTCCCCTCCAGGAAGTAATTCCATTGCTCGATTTCGAAAGGATTATCCAGAAATCCCATGGTGTAATTGAAGCGGTCGTTGGGTTCCTTGAAGTCCCAGCCCCTTTTGTAGGCCCTATCCAAATGAAATCGGTCATGCAGTTCAATCACATCATCGGAAAGAAAAGGCTTGGTGATTACCAGTTGTACCTGTTCGCGATTCATTTTCTGGTTGCGTTTCTGGCTTCGATTCGGCTTGAACTGGCGAACGGGAATACGCAGCGACTTGCATTCTTTGCATTCGCTGCACACAGGCCTGAACACATGCCGGCCGAAGTGGCGCCACCCCGCGAGCAATCTTTCTTGGTACTCCATGGCGGACATTTCGGAAACCATGTCAAATTCAGTTTGGCTTTCCCTGTCTGGCAGGTAGCTGCATTGGTCCGGGGGTGTGGTTAAATTCAGTTCAACTTTCATGTTTCGGTGCCTGAATTATGAAACTTTGCCTTTTCGAGGGTTAATTGGCTTGAAGCCACGCCTTTTCTTGACAAGAATACCCCGGCTTGTTTCGCATCAATGTTTTCCGAATGGATGGACCCAGAGAATATACATGATGGACGAGTTTGAAGGTTTATGCAAGCTTGCAGATGCTTATGGAATTGAAACAGGCTACATCGATTCCCAAGGGGTCTGGCAAACTGCTTCGCAAGAGGCCATGCTGGCAATTCTGAAAATTCTTGGAGTTCCCATTCAAAATGCCAGCCAGGCAGGTACCTTTCTCAAGGAAAGAGTGCTGGCTCAAAAAAGAATTTCCCTGCAGCCTGTTGAGGTTATCTGGCTGGAAAAAGACGAAGATTTTGTGGAAATTCCTCTTCGGTTGGAATCCACCATTCCGGATCAGGCCTTTGCGGCAACGCTCCGGCTGGAAAACGGAAAACAGCTTGAATGGGAATTTAAGCTGCCGGAACTTCGAGTCTCTTCAACAGAAGAATTTGAGGATGTTCGGTTTATCACTCATCAGATGGAATTGCCCGCAAAAATCCCCGTTGGTTATCACCATTTGGAAGTAAAGACCGGTTCAAGTTGCTTAAAGTGCCTTTTAATAGCATCTCCGGTGCTTGCCTATGGAGACCATGTAGGGGATAAGGAAAAAACCTGGGGAATCTTTTTGCCCTTATATGCTGCCAAATCCGAAAGAAACCTGGGTGCCGGGGATTTTCAGGATCTGGAAGCCCTTTTGGAATGGACGGTGTCCAAGGGGGGGAAGGTTGTTGGCACTTTGCCAATGCTGGCTGCGTTTCTTGATGAGCCCTTTGAATATAGCCCCTATTCGCCCGCAAGCAGGCTTTTTTGGAACGAATTCTATCTGGCGATCGAAAAAATCCCCGAACTGGAACGCAACCAGCCTGCGAAAGGTTTTATTCAGAGCTCCGAATTCCAGAAGGAATCCGCGCGGCTCCGGGATGCGGATCTGGTCGATTACAGGGGGGTAATGGCCCTTAAGCGGCATGTGCTGCAATTGCTGGCGGATGGGTTCGCGCAGAACTCCAGCGAGGCAAGAAAAGGTCAATTTCGATCCTTTGTCGAGGGGAACCCGGCGGTGGTGGATTACGCCCGGTTTCGTGCCGCTGCGGAAAAGTTCAAATCGTCCTGGCACACCTGGCCGGAATCATTCAAGATCGGTAATATCGACGAAAAACAGCTTGATTCCAAAGCTATTTTGTATCACCAGTTGGTGCAGTGGTGGTGTTCCGAACAAATGGGGGCCCTGGCCAAAAAGGCGGCAAGCCTTGGCGCAAACGGCCTGTACCTGGACCTGCCGCTTGGCGTGAATGCCGATAGTTATGATGTGTACCGGCATCGAGAGTTGTTTGCTTTGGGGGCCTCGGGCGGTGCGCCCCCCGATGGCTTTTTTACCCTCGGACAGGACTGGGGCTTTCCCCCCATGCTTCCGGAGCAAATGCTTCGGGATGGTTTTTCCTACCTGCGAAGCGTACTCAGGCACCACATGAATTCCGCATCCAGCCTGCGGGTGGATCATGTCATGGGTTTGCATCGGCTTTACTGGGTGCCCCGCGGGTTGGGAGCGAAAAACGGGGCTTATGTTCGGTACCCGACAGAACCACTTTACGCGGTTTTCAATTTGGAATCCGTTCGCCATAAGACCATGGTGGTGGGGGAAGATCTGGGTACTGTACCCGAAGGGGTGCGGCCCGCTATGCATCGGCATGGTTGGCACCGGCTTTTTGTCGGCCAATTTGAATGGAACCCTCATGATGGCAGGGTGCTCAATGAGGCGCCAAAAGGGGCTATTGCCAGTTTCAACACCCACGATTTACCAACTTTTGCGGCATTTTGGACGGGGAAAGACATCCAAGATCGTTTGGAAATGGGCCTGATAGGGCAGGAAACGGCCGATTTCGAAAAACAAAACCGGTTCAAACTGTGTGACCAGGTGTCCCGGGAATTGAAAATTCAGGAATTTTCGAGCGACAATCCCTTGGAGAATGCCCAGGAGGCCTATTTGGGAATCATTGGGGAATTGACGCAAGATAATTCCCAGATTGCACTTATGAACATTGAAGATTTATGGGGGGCAGTGGAACCTCAAAATGTTCCCGGAATCTGGCGGGAAAAGCCGAATTGGAGGCACAAGGCGGCTTTTTCGGTGCTAGAATGGGATGGAGTTACCGGGATAGGCGATGTGTTGGAGAAATTAAACCAGCGAAATAACCGCTGAAATTACAGCAGTTTGAAGGATCGGCGAAATTTTTTTTCAAAACCACTTGCCAAGTTTCCTAGGTACTCTAAAAACAATGATGCGGGTCGAGTGAAATGTCGATAAGACAAACTCACCTGCAAAACAAGCTTCCTCTGGAAGCTTTTTTGATCTTTGACAACTCGGCAGCGGTAAGAAGTTGCATCGCAAGATGAAAGAGCAACAAGATTCGGGCAACCGGATTGTTGTTGTTTGCGAACTTTGCGAGAGCCTTAGATTGAGAGAACTTAAAGTAAGGATCGTTGAACTCAATTTTCCATGTTCGTCAAGAAACATGGAGGGTAGCTAGGTGATAGATCTTTGGTTTTCTTTTTATGGCAACATAAGAGGGAAAGTGATAGATCGATGCGTCCAAGCTACTAAGGGCGTGTGGGGGATGTCTTGGCACTAAAAGGTGATGAAGGGCGTGGAAGACTGCGATAATCCTGGTGAAGCTGTCAAACAAGCATTGATACCGGGGTACCCGAATAAGCGTACGCTGAATACATAGGCGTCCGTGACCAACCCGGAGAACTGAAACATCTCAGTACCCGGAGGAAAAGAAAGAAAAATCGATTCCGTCAGTAGCGGCGAGCGAAAGCGGAATAGCCCAAACCATTTGGAATCTCCAGATGGGGTTGTAGGACCAGACTTTCGACCGAGTAAACCTAACCAAAGCGTCTGGAATGTCGCGCCATAGAGGGTGAGAGCCCCTTAGGTGAAAGGTTGATGCGGTTTGTCTGGCACCTGAGTAGAACCGGCCACGTGGAATCCGGTTTGAATCTGCGGGGACCATCCCGCAAGGCTAAATACTCTTTAGTGACCGATAGCGAACCAAGTAGCGCGAGCGAAAGATGGGAAGAAACCCGATAAGGGTAGGATAGTGAACCTGAAACCACATGCCTACAAGCGGTCGGAGCCCTATGGCGCAAGCCAGGGTGACGGCGTGCCTTTTGCATAATGATCCGGCGACTTACCGTCATCAGCCAGGTTAAGCCGTTCTGCGGTGGAGCCGAAGCGAAAGCGAGTCTTAAAAGGGCGACAGAGTTGGTGGCGGTAGACGCGAAACCACGTGATCTACGCATGGGCAGGATGAAGTGAGGGTAACACCTCATGGAGGTCCGAACTCACTAGTGTTGAAAAACTAGGGGATGACCTGTGTGGAGGATTGAAAGTATCATCAAACGTGGAGATAGCTCGTTCTCTCCGAAATAACTTTAGGGTTAACGTCGTGACAGATGACAGTGGGGGTAGAGCGACTGAATGCGCTGGGGGGCCTACCAGGCTACCCCTCGCAACCAAACTCCGAATACCATTGTACCTTATCACGGCAGCTAGACGGCGGGGGATAAGCTTCGTCGTCGAGAGGGGAACAACCCAGATCGCCCGCTAAGGTCCCTAAATAATGCTCAGTGCGAAAGGAAGTTGGATTCCTGTGACAGCCAGGATGTTGGCTTAGAAGCAGCCACCATTTAAAAAGTGCGTAATAGCTTACTGGTCGAGGAGTCCTGCGCCGATAATGAACGGGACTTAAGCATTATACCGAAGCGGCGGGCTGCGTAAGCAGCGGTAGGAGAGCGTGGCATCTTAGGGTGAAGGGGTACGGATAACGAGCCCTGGACGAAATGCCAGTGATCATGCCGGAACGAGTAACGATAAAACAGGTGAGAATCCTGTTCGCCGAAAACCTAAGGTTTCCTGGGGAAGGTAAATCCGCCCAGGGTTAGTCGGAACCTAAGATGAGGCCGAAAGGCGTAGTCGATGGACAGCAGGTTAATATTCCTGCACCGATTCTATGGACAAACTGAGTGACGCTGGCTGGAAGGGATGTAGGCTTATTAGATGGCCTCAGGGCATTTATGTTCCCGATATTCCTGGAAAGACAGACAAGAAAAACCTCAGGGAGGTCGAAGTAGAACGCCCGTACTAAAACCGACACAGGTAGGTGAGATGAATATTCTAAGGCGCTCGAGAGAACGCTCGTGAAGGAACTCGGCAACATAACCCCGTAACTTCGGGATAAGGGGTGCCCTCAGCAATGAGGGCCGCAGTGAAAGGGGTCTAGCGACTGTTTATCAAAAACACAGGTCTCTGCGAACTCGTAAGAGGATGTATAGAGACTGACGCCTGCCCGGTGCTGGCAAGTTAAGGAAGAGGGTTAGCCGTAAGGTGAAGCTCGCAACCGAAGCTCCAGTAAACGGCGGCCGTAACTATGACGGTCCTAAGGTAGCGAAGTTCCTTGTCGGGTAAGTTCCGACCTGCATGAATGGCGTAACGACTGGACCACTGTCTCCACGAGCGACTCGGTGAAACTGTAGTTGTTGTGAAGATGCAACATACCCGCAATTAGACGGAAAGACCCCGTGAACCTTTACTGCAGCTTAGTATTGGGTTTAGACCCAACATGCGTAGCGTAGGTGGGAGGCTGTGATCCTGGTGTTCAGGCGCCAGGTGAGCCGATCAATGAAACACCACCCTTGTTGTGTTTGAATTCTAACCCCGACCCGTGAATCCGGGCGGCGGACAGTGCTAAGTGGGCAGTTTGACTGGGGCGGTCTCCTCCCAAAGAGTAACGGAGGAGTCCAAAGGTACCCTCAGCCCGGTCGGCAATCGGGCAACGAGCGTAAAGGTAGAAGGGTGCTTGACTGCGAGTCCAATCAGACGAGCAGGTGCGAAAGCAGGGCTTAGTGATCCGGCGGTGCTGGATGGAAAGGCCGTCGCTCAACAGATAAAAGGTACTCCGGGGATAACAGGCTTATCTCCTCTGAGCGTTCACAGCGGCGAGGAGGTTTGGCACCTCGATGTCGGCTCATCGCATCCTGGGGGTGAAGAAGCTCCCAAGGGTTTGGCTGTTCGCCAATGAAAGCGGTACGTGAGCTGGGTTCAGACCGTCGTGAGACAGGTCGGTCCCTATCTGTTGTGGGCGTAGGATACTTGAGCAGTTTTCTCCCTAGTACGAGAGGATTGGGAGGGACGTACCTATGGTGTTCCAGTTATCGTGCTAACGGTAGTGCTGGGTAGCCACGTACGGCTAGGATAAACGCTGAAGGCATATAAGTGTGAAACCCTCTGCAAGATTAGGTATCCATGTTCTTTAGAACGAAGACTCCTGGAAGACTACCAGGTTGATAGGCTGGGTGTGTAAGGCTAGTAATAGCTTTAGCTGACCAGTACTAATAGTCAAATGTTTGGACGCATTGATCCTTTACTTTTCTTCTATGGTCTCGCATTAGTTCCGCTTCTTACCACTGCCAAGTTGTCACGACATTCCCGGTGACCATACCTAGATGGCCACACCCGTTCCCATTCCGAACACGGCCGTTAAGCATCTGGGGCCAATGGTAGTCCTTAAAGGGCGAGAGTAGGTTATTGCCGGGTTTTTTATTCAACCCCCCACCATCGTGGGGGGTTATTTTTTTATATATGCCTTTATCATCCTCCACGCTATCATGACTTTTTCTCATGGAGCTTTACCGTGGTTTTCTTTGTTCTTCTATCGCTATGTGGTTTTCAAAACCCCATCCCAAGTGACAGTACCGTTCCGATTCAATTTCAGATTTCCAAGATTTCAAACATCATCGATGCCTCGAAAGTCAGATTCTCCCGCGCGGAGATTTCTGTTTCCTGGAATCATGAATTTCGTCCCATTCTTATGGACGCTTTTGTTCACGATGTTTCCATCGTTGCCGATGGGGAGAAAGTGGCAGTTAAATCCATGAATGGTTCCAGTTGGTTTCCGGTGGATTCCCTAGGGAAGACCACATTGGAACTGGTGCTTCCCAGCCTCCGCAAATACCAGTCCATGGTGCTTGCAGGAAAAATCCGCGCGATTGTGCCTTTCGGTTGGAAAGATCTGGAACTGGGTTCGCTGAGCCTCGCATTGGATAACCCCAAAGAACTCAAATCGTTCTCTGGGAAGAATGGTTTTTCCTGCAGGGTTACCCAGGCTTTGGAAAAGCCGTCTCGTGTTTCCATCCAGGTGGATGTGAAACTTCCATCCGGGGGGCCCGAACTTGATACCAGCCAAAACTGGGCAATCCTCAATGAAATGAAGGTTATTCAAAGAGACAGGTCATTACCGCTTTTGGGACAGGTGATCGATCTTTTGGAATCCGACCGTGCGATCATCACCTATCATTTTGATGCCAGGTTGTTTAAGGCCGATAGGCAGGGTCAGTGGAATATCATCTACACATCCCCCGCTGGCATCGAGAAGAAAGAAATTCCATTTTCTTTCGACAATGTGCCATTACCCTAGGCGGGGCATGCCGAATAACCCGTTATGAGACCAATCCTTAATCCGTGAAGATTATTAATCCGGCTTACCCCATGGTTTCCAAGTCCAGGTGTAAACGTGGCCCATCACTGCCGCGAAGAGAGATAAAAGCACCCAGGATAATTCATGAGTCCATAGCCCGTACGCAAGCGCAATAATCGAGCCTATGGCCAGAAAAAAATGCACGGGGTTGGCGTGTTCCAGCATGCGCCTTTCCAGCCAACTGGCATTCAGGCCGTGGTGGTATTGTTTCACCTTGAATTCTGCCCATCCCATGTTGAACCCTCCTAAAAAAGAAATTTGAATCAACCAGCCTCAAAGGCACTTTCCGTCTGGGTTAGTTCTGTTTTGGGTTCCACCATCTCGGTCATGGTGGCCTCGGTCAAAAGAAGAAGACTAGCCACAGAAACGGCGTTTTCCAAGGCGGTTCGAACCACCTTGGTGGGATCGATGATTCCCGCCTGCACCAAGTCCAGGTATTGCCCTTTGCTTGCATCGAAACCGAAATTGCCGGTGCCATTTCTCATTTGTGCCACCACCACTCCGCCATCCATTCCGGAATTTTCCGCAATGGTCCTGGTTGGGGCCTCCAAAGCTTTCTTCAATATTCTCAAGCCGGTTTGTTCATCCCCATGGAAAGTGTTTTCCTTTTGTTCCATGGCATCGATGGCGCGAAGCAGGGTTAACCCACCTCCGGGAACAATCCCCTCAGCCATGGCAGCCTTGGTGGAACTGATTGCATCCTCCAGGGCTTCCTTGCGGCTTTTCATTTCCGCCTCGGATGGTGCGCCAACCTTGATGACAGCCACTCCGCCCGAAAGTCTGGCCAGGCGTTCCTGAAATTTTTCACGGTCGTATTCCGATGTGGATTTGGCAATCTGGTTCCTTATCTCGGTGCACCGACCTTCAATAGCCTGTCTGGAACCGCCCCCGCCTATGATCAGCGTGTTATCCCGGTCGCAGACCACGCGCTGGGCTTTGCCCAGGTTTTCGAGTTTCAGGTTCTCCAGTCGCAGGCCCAATTCCTCACAAATGAATTTTCCGCCGGTAAGAACCGCCAGATCCCCCATCATTTCCCTGCGGCGATCGCCATAACCCGGTGCCTTGACCGCAATGCATGCAACCACACCGCGCATCTTGTTTACCACCAGGGTTGCCAGGGCTTCGCCATCAATATCCTCGGCAATCAGAAGAAGCGATTTTCTGGCCTGCGCCAACTGTTCAAGCAGCGGAAGAAGGTCCTTCATGATGCTTATTTTTTTCTCGTAGGCAAGAATGAAGGGTTCCTCCAGAATTGCCTGCATCTTTTCCGGCTCGGTGATGAAATAGGGTGAAAGGTAGCCACGGTCAAACTGCATGCCTTCAACCACCTCCAGGGTGGTTTCAATGCCCTTGGCTTCCTCCACGGAAACAACTCCCTCACGGCCGACTTTTTCCATGGCCTTGGCCACCAGTTCACCCAGAACAGGGTCGTTATGTGCCGAAATGGTGGCAACCTGCGCTTTTTCCCTGGTGCTTTCCACGGGGCGTGACAATCCCTTGATGGCATCGATGGCGATTTTCAAGCCAAGGTCCAGCCCGCGTTTCAGGTCAATGGCGCTGGCTCCCGCCGCGACATTGCGGATTCCCTCGCCCAGAATTGCCTGCGCCAGAACGGTGGAAGTGCTTGTGCCATCGCCGACCACATCGCCGGTTTTTTCCGCCGCCTGTCGGATCATTTGCGCCCCCAGGTTTTCCTCGGGGTCTTTCAGTTCCATCTCCCGGGCAATCGTCACACCGTCATTGCACACAATGGGTCGGCCCCATTTTCGGCCAATCAGCACACATTTCGAACGCGGGCCAAGTGTCACCCGCACGGCGTCGGCAAGCGTGCCAGCCCCATGCAGCACTTTTTCCCGGGCCGCCGAGTGAAATAAAAGGTGTTTGTTTCCCATGGATGGTTTCCAAAATTTTCAGGTATGTTAATCAATGCCCTGCCAGTTTTCCTCATCACGGTAATAACCAAGCAGATAATCCAGTTCCCTGACCAGCGTGTTGCGCTTGTAGTTTCTGCCCAGCTTTTCCAGAAGGAATTCCTCGCAGACATTTGTCAGTTTTTCGTGGAGTTCCCTGCGATGGCCGTGAAGTTCCTGCCTTTTTTGCAACAGGGATTCGTGTTGCGGCGGTAAATGCTGTGGTTCTCTTTCCATGAGCAAGTCATTCCTTTTCAACTTGGAGGATGCAAGAAAAGAATATTTCGCGTGCTGGTTCATGGAACCAGCACGCGAAACGGGCAAAGGGGTTCATGCATCAGGGCGAAACGGAAATCTGGTTTTCCACCGAGGTCACCCCTGGTGCCGACCAGGCAACATGTTGAGCCTCGTCTTTTTCCGCCCAGGAACGCACCGTTCCAACCAGGGTGATTTTGCCATCATGTGTTTCCACATTGATGCGCCTGGCATCGATGTCGGCACTGCGGTGAAAGGCGGCCATTATGCGCGATTTCACATCCTTGGGGGAAACGCCCCCCATCTTGAGCTTGATCTGGTTGGAAACGGAAACCACCCCCTTGATGAAGCGGACACTGTTCATGGCGGCTTCCCTTTGGAATTGCCATTCCAGTTCACCTTCCAGGGTGACCCTGCCATTGGATACCACCACCTTGATCTTGTCTTCCGGTATGGAGTAGTTGTTTTTCAGCGCATTCAGGCAGGCCTTGGCAATGTCCTCATCGGATTGTGCGGTGTTGCCAAAAAGGCGCACTTCCATTTCATCGGCAACGGCCTTCACGCCGTAAACCCGCTTGGCCGCCTTTTCCGCGGAGTATTTTTCCGCAAACGAGGGAACATGGCCGCTCAGGGTCACAATTCCATCCTTAGCGGTCACACCAATATGGGCCTCGTTCACGCTGGGTTCCCATTTCAGTTCATTTTCCACATCGTGCTTCAATTCACTGTCGGTTTTCATCTTCCTAGGCTCCTCATGGCATATGATTGTCAAACATCCCGCAAGGTTGGTGCCTTTGTGGCGCAGCATGCCATTTACCTGCCAGCAAAAACACCCGGGCAAAATCCAAACCAGTCAGTCTAATAAACGGTTAATAAACATCCCTGTTGTCAAAATTTCGTCTTCTAATCTGAAAGACCAACCTCGGAAGAAGGCAGAATCGTCTGTTTTGGGGTTTTTGCCCTGAAGGAAATCTCACGGATGATATCCATCATCTGTTCATCTTCCACGGCCTCGAAATTCTCGTAAAACTGCCCCACGGCCATCAGGGTTTCCGTGGCGTACAGGCATACCGCCTCATCACACCAGCGGCGAACTTCCTTTAATCGTGCCGGGGCTGCCACAGGCACCGCCACAATCACCTCGTGCGGTGATTGCTGCCGAACACTTTGTAGCGCCGCTATGATGGTTGCCCCCGTGGCAATACCGTCATCGGTGACGATAACAGTTCGCCCCTGAATGGTTGCCTGCGGCATCACGCTGCGTATCAACTGTCTGCGGCGGTTGATCTCCGCCATCTGCAGGCTTTTTTCCTGCCTCATGTAATCCGACAGCTTCAGCGCGTATTCCTCCGCCTCCATGGAAAGATAAACCTTCCCGGATTCCGAGATGGCACCCAGGGCGAACTCCGGTTGGTAGGGGGCCCTCAGCTTCCGGGAAAGAACCACATCAAAATCCGCTCCCAGTTCGCTGGCTAGAACCGCGCCAGTAACCACCCCTCCACGCGGGATAGCCAGTATCAGGGGGTCTAAAAAAGTGCGGCCTTTCAGAAGGCCGGCGAGTTGTTTTGCGGCATCTGTTCGGTCGTGAAACATCATCGTGGCAATCCCCTTTTGCTACCTTTGAAATTTCCCCATTAACTGGCCTTGGGCCAGCAGATGTCCCTGGATCGAATGGTAGAGCTCCTCCCGGGTGATTCCGCCCGGCAGGTTCAGCGTAGAATCCAGTGCCAAAACCTTGAACAAATACCGGTGTTGCTTGCCGTGCGGCGGGTTTGGGCCGCCATATCCGGGCTCGCCATAATCATTCATGCCCTGCAAAAAACCATTCGGCTCCTCGGAATGCGAGATGCCCTCTTTCAGGCACATATTGCCGGCCGGAAGATTGTACAGAATCCAGTGAACCCAGGGCTTTTTTGGGGTGTCCACATCCTCGCAGATGACCGCCACGCTTTGCGTTCCCTCGGGTGGGGGGGACCATTTCAGCGGCGGCGAAAGATCCAATCCCTCCCGCGTGTATATGGCGGGAATGGGGCGACCATTTTCAAATGCAGGGCTACTTACCTGAAGAGTGTTCATGGCTTTTACTCCCGTACTGGTACAGATTTCAAATGCTTGACGAACCATGCGCATGCCAGGTGCGCGACGGCTTCCAACGCGCCCGGTTCGGGAAACAGGTGCGTGGAATTGGGAACAACTTTTAAATCCTTGGTGCATTCCAGCAGGTTGAACGCCCGGCGGTTCAGTTCAAGAACCTCCGTGTCCAGCGCACCCACCAGGAAAAGGGTGGGGCAGTGTATATCAGGAAGTTCATCCATCGCCAGGTCGGGCCTGCCCCCGCGTGAAACGATGGCCCTGGGCTGGTGATCCCCCCGTGTGGTGGCCAGTATGGCGGCAGCGGCTCCTGTGCTGGCGCCAAAATAACCCAGTGGAAGTTTTTCCGTTTCCGGGTTTTCCACCAGCCAGGTGGCGCAGGCGTCCAGTCTTTCGGCCAGCAAATCGATGTCAAAAATCAGGTTGCGATCCCGGCTTTCACGGTCCGAAAGCAGGTCCACCAATAATGTGGCGATGTCCGACTGGTTCAGGATGTCGGCAACAAATTGGTTGCGGGGGCTAAGCCTGCCGCTGCCACTTCCATGGGCAAATACCACCATTCCGATGGCATTTTCCGGAACCACCAGGAAGGCGTTCAGGCGCTGCCCGGGAGCGGGAATCTGGATTTCCTGACGGCGAAGGGCACTTTTGGTGAGAAGAATCATCGGCTGATCCTTGGATGAAAAAGAATGATTGTTGAGGGGGGGGCGGGAAGAGGGTAACGGCTTTGGCAATTGAATGGATGGCCGGCCTGCCAAAGCCATTACCGAAATGTCCCTTGCAAGGCACACGTTTGCCAGGGAGAAAACCTAGACGAGAATAAGGCTTCGAAATTTTTCAAAGTCGTATTCCGCCTCATTGGTTTCCCCCATGGCAGCACGCGCCGTTGCCCTGTTGAAGTAAGCCGCGGCCATGCCCGGGTCGATTTCAATGGCCCGGGAAAAATTGCTCACGGCTTCCCTGTATTCCTTGATGTGCGCGTAGGCGTTGCCCCGGTTGTTGTAAGCCTCGGCATACATGGGGTCGATCTCGATGGCCTTGTTATAGTCCACAATCGCGCAGCGGTATTTTTTCATCTGGGCATAGGTGTTGGCGCGGTTGTAATACGCCTCCACATACAAAGGGTCGATTTCAATGGCCTTGGTATAGTCCGCAAAGGCTTCCTTGTTATTTTTCAACTCATCGTGGGAGTTGCCTCGGTTGTAATAAGCCGCGGCGTAAGTGGGGTTGGATTCAATGACCTTGGTGTAATAATAAATGGCGGAGTGATGATCCCCCCGCGCAAAGGATTCCAATCCCTTCTCAAAGTCATTTTCCAGCTCGATAAGTGAAAACATCACGGATCCTTTCTTGGATTAGGCGGAGAATTTCCTGTGGTTGTGAAAAAGGCTTTGTTTCAAGAGGTCAGCCAGCAATAAGCATGGAAGACTCCAGCTTGGTGGCAGATGAACTCCGTTCGTTTCCTTACGGGATCATCCTTGACCATCTTGAAACAAAGCTAATATTCAAGCGGTGGTGGAGGGGAGAATATGTCAGCGAAAAAAGAAATTGTCGGTGATATTTTTCAGGGATTTGAAGGAATGGTCGGGGGAATTTTTACGGGACATAGTATCGGAGGGCAGTTCGCCAAACAATTCCCGGTAGTTGGCGGCAAACCGACCCAAGTGCCAGAATCCGTGCTGCATCGCGATATTCGCAATGCTGGAATTGCCCGGGTCGCAGCGTCTGAGGGCATTCCGCACCAGGTTCATGCGCCTCAGGTTGATGAATTTCAGCGGGCTCAACCCAAAATGTTCGGTAAACAGGGTTTGCAGACTCCGCCGCGATATGTTCAGTTCACGGGCAATTTCTGCAACGCCCAGGTGTTCGTCCAGGTGCTGATCAATCTTTTTCAGCGCCTGATTCAGCAAAGCCAGATTTTTAATTTCGTTAATATCCAGATGAACTGAATTGGAGGTTGAAAAAACATCGGCCAGGGTCTGAAGAATTTGTTGTTCTATGAAGGTCACTTCTTTTTCACTGGAAACCAGCATGGATTCCAACGCTTTGTAGTCAAAAATCTCCTTTAACAGGGACTTGAAATTTTGAATTTTGGTGGAATCTAAATGGGTCATTCCAGAGGATGGAAATTTATAAGATTTGTCCAAGGTTAGAATAAAGTCTTCCCACTTTTTCTTTGGAACAGAAATATTGCACATGGTGAATGGTCCGCGGGAATAGTTGAAAAATTCCTTTCCCGGGGGAATTAAAACCATTGTGCCTTCTTTATGGGGTTTTCCGTTGGTGAAAACCTGTTCTCCCGAGGCTAAAAAGAACGAATAATAATCCTTTGGAATTCCTCCATGCAAAATGATGTCAAAGGAAAGAGTATGCCTGGATAGATGGATTTTAGAAAAAGAAGTAAGCTCCAAAACAGATTCGGTATTTTTAATGTTTTGAAAAGTTAGTTCAGCATAATCTCTATTAAGGCAGTCGGATAATTCATCAGCATTATGTAATGTGATACTTGTCATAACGAACGTAATTCTTGGAAGGGCATAACTCTAAGTATTATCGGAAATGAACCCTGAGAAAACGGGTTTAAAAGAGTTTGCCGAAAATGGATATACTTTTGCTTTAAAATGAACATTGCCAAAAACGGATATTCGAATAACCCTACGTGTAACTTGCTAAAAATGGATATACTTTTGCTTTAAAATGAACATTGCCAAAAACGGATATTCGAATAACCCTACGTGTAACTTGCTAAAAATGGATAATTTATAATTGCCGAAAGTAATTGAAATTATTTGCTATTAAAAGCCAAAATATTGGTTTCTTCGTATTTTTTTTTTTTTTGTTGATTTTAATAAATCACTAATTTTAAATAAAAAATTGAAATACCAAAAATTTGGTTTATTCATTTTGCGGGATGTCCTGCCTCCTTAAAGGATTTTGTAAAAAACAGGAAGTTTATAAACCCTCAGAAAAAGTGCCAAATGGTGATTTGGCATTTTTCGACCTGTGTGAACGTTAATTAAAGTACTGAAGAACTGTAGTTGATTTGTTTATGCACGGATGCATCCCTCCAGCCCAGAAGTGAAGGTCGTTTCCGTGCCAACAATAAATGAGTCAGAAGTATTAGACTCCGAATTTTGCAAGCTACTTTCAAAAATTGGAGATAGCCAATCTGAGAAAGTAATTTCACTTAAGAAAGCCTGGATGAACGACTCCAATTACCGAAAGCTGATTCTCTCCACCATGGAGGAAATCATCCGATTGGAATCCATGCAGATGGATGGCAGAGGAGAAGGAATTGCCAAGGAAGCCAGAACCCTACATGAAATTGGTTTTACAACCGAACGCCAATCCTGCAAGACATTGCAAACGGACTTTCGTTTCCCCCTGATCAATCTGATCGGCAGGGGTGGCACGGGTGATGTATGGCATTCCCTGGCACCGGGTGGTATTCCTGTCGCGATCAAGATGGTTCCCCTGGTTCAGTCGCTTGCCTTTAAGGAAAAGCGTTCGCTGGAGTTATTCTGCAAAATTCGGCACCCTAATATTATTTCCGTGCTCGGATATTGGGTGGAGAAGGGAATTTTGTGGATTGAAATGGAACTGGCGGAATGCAATCTCCTCCAGTGGTATGAAAGGGCAACTGCCAATGGCAAAAGCCAGCCCTTTGCCAAAATGCTGGATTATTTTGAGCAGGCTGCGAAAGCCATTGATTTTCTAAACCTGCGTCGGCATCCCATGCCGGATGGTTCCTATAAAAATCTTCAGCACGGGGATATCAAACTTACGAATATGCTCCTTGTGGGTGAAAGCCTGAAGATTGCGGATTTTGGGCTTGGAAGATCCCTTTTATCGGAAGGGGATAACCAGCACAGTGGTTCCTACACGGCAATCTATGCGCCACCATGTTTCTTTGATGGAAAAACCCATACCAATTCGGACCAGTATTCGCTGGCGATTTGTTATGCCCGTTTGCGGATGGGTAAATTTCCCTTTCAGGGTTCCATGCTGAACATTATGCATGGGCATTGTTTCGAGGAACCCGACTTGGGCGACCTGCAGGGAACGGAAAAGCAGGTATTGGCGCGGGCCTTGGCAAAAAGCCCAGCGGATCGCTGGTCGAGTGCATGTCAATTTATGGCTGAACTAAAAAAAGCTGTTCAAATCAAGGAAAGCAACATTCCCTGGAGTTCCGGGGTGGGCCAAAGTTGTTCTTGTGATTAGCAGGTTATGGTGGTGGATAAAAAAACACGCCGGAAGCTGATGGGCGCTTGCTTCCGGCGTGTTCCGGGGAGGATTGTGCGGGCAAAGATTATTCGATCTTTACCTCGGTCGCATGGGGGATGGTTTCCTTGGTTTTGGGGATTTGCAGATTTAGCAATCCCTCGTTGAAGGAAGCTTTGATCTTGGTTTTATCGATGTTTTCCGGCAGGGTGAAGCTGCGGTAAAAGTTGCCATAGCTGCGTTCGATGCGATGGAACCGTTTGCCTTTTTCCTCTTTTTCCTGCTTGCGTTCGCCCTGGATGCTAAGCACGCCATCCTCGAGGTTCACTTTCACATCTTCCTTTTTCACGCCGGGAACCTCGGCCTTGATAAGAAAGGCGTTTTCCGATTCACTGATATCCACCCGCGGTGACCAATCGGCAGTGGTCATCAGTTCCTGAACGCCGTTCCCACCCATCCCCATGTTCCGGGTGAAGCGGTCGAATAAGCTTTCCATCTCGCGCATTGGTTCCCATTTGATCAAAGACATACGGCACCTCCATACACACGCGGGATTAAGCCAGGCCAAGAATTGTCCCGCTACCAACTGCTTGGCAAATCGTCAAATGTTTAACAAGGGATATTCATTGTCGGAAAGTTAAATAATTTAAGCTTTCCTGTCTCGCGTTTGCTGCTTGTTTAGAGATGTGCGCCGATGAAAAATGTCAAATCCAACAATTTTGCTAATAATCCTCTGCCACCCCCGAATATCAGGGTAGCCGGCGGCTTGCATAAACGGAATATCCTACATAAAAGGACTTATGCGCATGAGTGAATACAGTGATTCATCGAACATTGAAAAGTTGCTGGCACGGTTGCAAAACCACGAACCCTCCGCCGGGTCGGATTTAATTGTTCACACCCTGGACCGCCTGAAAAAACTCTCCCGCAAGATGCTGCACAACTATCCCGGCATTCACAGCCTGGAAGAGACGGATGATATCTTGCAGCGCTTGGTACTGAAGCTGCAAAAGACACTCGCCAAGGTTACCCCTGATTCGGTGGCAGGATATTTCGCCCTGGCCAACCAGAACCTGAACTGGGTTCTCAAGGAACTTGCCAGGTCGCGGTATGTGCGTTCCCGGGCTTATGCCATGATGGGGGATGAGGATGGCGAAAATAAAAAACAATATTGGGAAGCACAGGATCCGAACAGCGGGCCGGCCAGTTGCGCCGAATGGATGGATTTTTACGAAAAAATAGAGATGCTTCCCCCCGAAAGCAAGGAAGTGTTTGAATTGATGTGGTTCCAGGGGTTGGGCCAAAAACAGGCCGCGCGGGTGCTGAATATTTCCCTGAGTACCCTGATTCGCAGATGGGTTACTGCCAAGTTACAGCTCCGGCATCTTCTGAAGGATAATTTTCCGGAAGATGGTGAAAAGTAAATGGATGAACCAACAAGCCCAAAATTTGATCCCATTTTGCAGAAAATCCTGCAGGAGTGGGAGCAGGCCAGGCTGGCTGGTAACGGAATTTCCATCGAGCAGCTTTGCGCCCAACACCCTGAAATAAGCCAGCAAATCAAACTTCAGATTCAAAACCTTTCCGAGATGGATTGGCTGAATTATGGTGCCCGGCAAAAACATTTCCCGGCGAATGATGGAAAGGCTAAAAACTCCATCCTGCTTCTCCTGGGTGAAGATGTCATCAATGGTTACAAACTTATATCGGTGATAGGGCAGGGCGGTGCCGGCGAAGTTTGGAAGGCCGAGGGGCCGGGTGGAATGCCCGTTGCCCTGAAGATGGTACCCATCAGCCATGGCCTTGCCCCCAAGGAAATTCGCGCCCTGGAAATGTTCAAGACCATTCGCCATAGTCATCTGCTTTCCATCTTTGGGTACTGGTTTTACAAAAACTACCTTTGGATTGCCATGGAATTGGCGGATGGCAACCTGATGGAATTGCACCAGACATATTTAGATCGTGGGGAATCTGGAATTCCCGTCCAGCAGATGCTGGGATATTTTCAGGAAGCCGCCGAGGCATTGGACTTTTTAAATTATCAGAAACACCCCATGGCGGATGGTTCCGAGGGATTTGTGCAGCACGGCGATGTGAAACTGACAAACCTTCTTTTGGTGGGTAATTCCATCAAGCTGGGCGATATTGGCCTGGCGAAAACCATCAAGGCCGGTGCCAACGAACACAGCGGATCTTTTACCGCTTCCTACGCCCCGCCGGAATATTTTGACGGCAAGAGTTTTCCAAGTTCGGATCAATATGCGCTTGCCGTTTGCTATGTCCGCCTGCGCGGTGGGTGTTTGCCATTTGATGGCACCGTTGCCCAGGTGATGAATGGCCACTGTCATGGCAAGCCGGATCTTTCCAAAGTTCCAGAAAACGAGCATCCAATTATCTTGCGGGCCCTTTCCAAGGAACCGGACCAACGCTGGGCCAACACCTGCGAATTTATACGATCATTGAAGGTTGCAAATCACCTTTCTTGAATTGTTTATCTTGAAATAATAATTGGTGCATCACTCTTTTGTAATTACACCCCCCCAAGTTTTTTAAATTATCTGCCAAGTAATTCCCGTTGCTCTCGCTGTGTACTCCAGAGGCCATGTACGGCCTAGTCCGGATTTTTATCCGCATCTATTTCAGGAGTAGACAACATGTTGAAATCCATGAGAGACATCACCAGGGAATTTTTTCTTGGCAAATATCCTTTCCCTATTCGGAATGACCGCAAAAAGCCAAAATCGCTTTCTTTAAAACCAAGTTTGGAACTTCTGGACCAGCGCATTGCCCCCGCAGTGGATGCCGTGGCGCAATTGGTGGGCAATGGCATGGGTGCCGACCAGACACCCTGGTACGCGATTCAGGGTGGCCCCAATGGTGGTACCCAGTTCGATGTTTCCGAGGCTTTTACCGGCAAGGATGTCTATTTGGGGCAGGGTGTTTCCAGCCTGGATATCGTTGGGGATGAGGATCAGGGTTCCATCTATATGGCGTTTGACACTGCTTCCGGAGGCAGCGTTTTTAACAGGATGCGTATTGGCGACATAACGGCTGCAACCTATATGCAGCGTGCCTATGTGGGCATGGATTTTAATACCGATGGCCAGGTGGATTTGTACACGTCCGCCAATGGCAGTAATACCACGGTGGAGATACTTTTGCCGGTGGATCATGATGCCAACCCAGCCACCATCGACAACACCAGCCCGGAAAACACAGCATTCGCGATTTATTCCTCGGCAGCGGGGGTTGCCAATAATTATGCAGTGACCCTGGTTTCAGCATCCTCCGACCCTCAACCCGGTGGAACGGATATCGGCAGCAAGGCGGATGGAAACCCGGATCAGTTTGTTTCCTGGAAAGTTGCCCTTACCGATTTGGATGCCGCCTGGAAAGTGGTGCAGACCAGCAGGGGTATTGCCCCCGGATCGCAAACTTCCCTGAACCAAGATAGCCCCTTTAGGATTATTTCCTTCACCTTTGGAAGTGTGACGGTGGAAGATCCGAAGTTGACGGACATCAATGGCGTTACCGATTTTGATGGTGGTTCCGGCCCTGGAGCGAATTCCGATGGTTTCCCAATATGGGATAAAGGGGCCTCCCCCGGACCGGGAATTCCCGCGGGATTGGATGTGTATTCCAAATCAATAACCCTTAGCTGCCTGGTGCCGCCCGAGATTGCACCACCTTTTTCCTTCCAGATGAAGGAAGAAACGACCAAATTTGTTACCGATGTGAATATCACGGGCAGTAACACGAATCCGTATATGAACTTCAGTATTTCAGGAACGGATGCTGGCGATTTTTCGATTGACGCCAATAGCGGTGTTCTTACCTTTAAAACTTTGCCCGACTTTGAAGCACCCGTTGATTCCAATGGTGACAACATCTATTCCGTTTCGGTGACTATCACCAACTGTGTGGGTTCCGATACCAAGTTATTCACCGTGGAAATTCTGGATGCTGGTGAATTTGCACCCGTGGCGGTGGACGATTCCGCCAGCACCAATGAGGATGTTGCCATAACGATTTCCGCGCTGGCCAATGATACCGATGCAGATGTTGGGCAAACCGCCACCCTGGTGGTGGGTGCCTACGATTCCAAAACAACCAAGGGCGGATCGGTATCGTTAAGCCCGGATGGCAAGATTTTTAACTACACCCCAGCCCTGAATTTTAACGGCACTGATACCTTCACTTACCAGGCGATGGATGTTGATGGCAAGCTCAGTAATTTGGCCACGGTGACGATCACGGTTAGCGCGGTGAACGATGCACCGATAGCAGTGGATGACAGTTACAGCACGAATGAGGATGTGGTGCTGACGATCGCTGGCCCAGGGGTATTGGGTAACGACAGCGATGTGGACATGGATCCATTGAGTGCCATGCTGGTGAGTGGGCCGACAAATGGTGTGCTGGTTTTGAACACGGATGGAAGTTTCACCTACACGCCAAATGCAGACTTTAACGGCAAAGATAGTTTCAGCTACAAAGCGAACGATGGAAGCCTGGATTCGAACATCGCCAAGGTGACGATCACGGTGAACGCGGTGAACGATGCGCCGATAGCAGTGGATGACAGTTACAGCACGAATGAGGATGTAGTGCTGACGATCGCTGGCCCAGGGGTATTGGGTAACGACAGCGATGTGGACATGGATCCATTGAGTGCGGTGCTGGTAAGCGGCCCCAGCCATGGGACCTTGAAACTGAACGTTGATGGATCGTTCCAGTACACGCCGGACTTGAATTACAACGGGGTGGACAGTTTCAGCTACAAGGCGAACGATGGCAGCCTGGATTCCGACATCGCCATGGTGACGATCACAGTGAACCCTGTAAATGATCCGCCGGTGAATGATGTGGATGCTGCGGCGGATGAGTACGATACGAATGAGGATACCCCATTGGTGGTAGCCGCTCCGGGTGTGTTGATCAACGATGTGGATGTGGATGGAGATCCACTGAGTGTGAATGGTTTGACAGCACCAATGAATGGTGCAATCGTGATGTTTTCGGATGGAAGTTTCACCTACACGCCGAACAAGGATTTTGTGGGTGTGGATGGGTTTACCTACGTGGTAACAGATGGGGAGCTAGAAAGTGACCCGATTCAGGTGACAATCACGGTGAACGCGGTGAATGATGCGCCGGTGGCGATGGATGACAGTTACAGCACGAACGAGGATGTAGTGCTGACGATCGCTGGCCCAGGAGTATTGGGTAACGACAGCGATGTGGACATGGATCCATTGAGCGCGGTGCTCGTAAGCGGCCCCAGCCATGGGACCTTGAAACTGAACGTTGATGGATCGTTCAATTACACGCCTGACTTGGATTACAACGGTGTGGATAGCTTCAGCTACAAGGCGAACGATGGCAGCCTGGATTCCAACATTGCCATGGTGACGATCACGGTGGCCCCTGTGAATGATCCGCCGGTGAATGATGTGGATGCTGCGGCGGATGAGTACGATACGAATGAGGATACCCCATTGGTGGTAGCCGCTCCGGGTGTGTTGATCAACGATGTGGATGTGGATGGAGATCCACTGAGTGTATTTGGGTTAACAGCCCCAGCGCATGGTTCGATCGTGATGTTTCCGGATGGAAGTTTCACCTACACGCCGAACAAGGATTTTGTGGGTGTGGATGGGTTTACCTACGTGGTAACAGATGGGGAGCTAGAAAGTAACCCGATTCAGGTGACGATCACGGTGAACGCGGTGAACGATGCGCCGGTGGCGATGGATGACAGTTACAGCACGAATGAGGATGTAGTGCTGACGATCGCTGGCCCAGGGGTATTGGGTAACGACAGCGATGTGGACATGGATCCATTGAGTGCCATGCTGGTAAGCGGGCCGATGCATGGGACAGTGACTCTGAATCCGGATGGATCATTCAATTACACACCGAACTTGGATTACAATGGGGTGGACAGTTTCAGCTACAAGGCGAACGATGGCAGCTTGGATTCCAACATTGCCATGGTGACGATCACGGTGGATGCGGTCAATGATCCGCCGATCATCGATGGTGGTGAATCCATTGATGTATCCATACCAGAGAACACCACCTTTGTGACCACGGTACTGGCCAGCGATGTGGATATGGATCCGATCTCCTACTCCATATCCGGCGGGGCAGATGGGGCGCTATTCCAGATTGACCCTGTAACCGGTGTTCTAAGCTTTATCGCGGCACCCGACTTTGAAACCCCCTTGGATATGGGCGCAGATAACATCTACGATGTTCAGGTGATGGCAAGTGATGGAATGGGAGGCAGCGCAACCCAGTCTGTTCATGTGACAGTGCTGGATGTGGCAGAGGAAGGGCCTCCGTTGGTGGTGGTGCCGATAGACTTTGCGGAAAACTCCACCGCGCCAGTGGTGGACTTGGATGCCGCCGGAACAGGATTGACCTTCGCGATCGTGGGCGGGGCGGATGCGAGCTTCTTCGAAATTGACCCCATGACTGGTGTGGTAAGCTTCAAGGCGCCGCCTGATTTTGAAATGCCGATGGATGCGGGTGCGGATAACTCCTACGATCTGATTGTCCAGGCAACGACCCTTTATGGATCGGATCTGCAGGGACTTCAGGTGCATGTGTTGGATGTTCCCGAGATCGATGATGGTGGCGAGCCGATTGTCATCAATTACCCTGAAAACGCAGTCTCTCCCGTGGTGGATGTGAATGTGGTGGGAGACAACACTGGTTTGACATACAGTCTTTCCGGTCCGGATGCGGCGCTCTTCAGCATTGATGCCGATGGGGTGGTTAGCTTCCTTGCGCCACCAGACTACGAAGATCCTTTGGATGAAGGCGCGGATAACACTTACAACATCACGGTTCATGTCAGCAATAGTGGTGGATACAGCGACAGCCAGGATGTTGTGGTGAATGTTCTGGACTTGGATGAAAAGGTGGAGGCCGGCCCGATCCAGGTGATACCAGATACGGGAACCTATCCGGATGATAACCTTACCAAGGCGGGTAATCCGCTGATCACCTTCCCTGGTGAGGAAGGGTTGATGTTTACCCTTTACGGGCCGGACGGGACAGCGCTTATCGAAAATGAACACTACGCTGTCAGTTACTTCGAGGGTGATTACTCGATAACTTTGCTGGATGCGTACCCCGGGCACGACCCTGTTCCCGACCCCGATGTGGATCCCTTTGGCACCTATCTGCCGGATGGCACGCCTTCGGGCAACCCAGACTCCACCGCGGATGGCTTGTACAGGTTGGTAGCGGAGGATCCTTCTGGTAATGTGGCGGAAGTGGGCACCTTTGAGATTGATACCACGGCTCCAATCACTGGCCCGATTGCGATAGACCCGGATACCGATCCTGTGGGGGATTTGACCACCGCCGCAGGGAACCCGGAGATCACCTTTGCCGGTGAGAGTGGGTTGACCACCTTTGTGGTAAGTTTTGCCGACCCTGTGACAACCCTTGGCGTGCCTTTGGTGGAGGGAAGCCATTACCTGCTATCCAGCGCGGAAGACACCGCGGATATCGATGGCAACCCTTTGACCACCACACTTTATACCATCACTTTGTTGGATGCCAACCTGGCGGTTCCCGGTGACCAACCCTTTGGCGATTATTTCGAGGGTATCGCCACCGGAAATCCCGCATTCACCGGCGATGGATTGTACACCGTGGAAGCATCGGACATAGCCGGTAACACCAAGGCAGTAGGTAGCTTTGAGATTGATACCGAATCGGCACCACCCCCTGTGGTGGATACCATCAAATACCTTGCCACCGGAAATGTGCCACAAGGTGATGTGATAGGTCCCAGCTCGGTGGGTACCACTGTGAATATCCGAAACGCGATCAGCAATGATCCTTTTGGAGCAGTGACACCATTCCTTGGTTTTGATGGTGAGGTGCGAGTGGCCTGGGCGGACTTCAACAACGATGGATTCAAGGACATGGTGGCAGGAGCCGGCCCGGGTGGTGGCCCCCATATCAAGGTGATCGATGCGATCACGGGCAGGGAACTGCTGTCTTTCTTTGCCTTTGACCCATCATTTAGGGGTGGTGTGTATGTATCCGCGGATGATGTGAACAGCGATGGTCTGGCTGATTTGGTGATAGGAGCCGGTCAGGGAGGTGGCCCCCATGTGAGGATATTCGATGGCCGAACCACCAATGAGATTTATTCGTTTTTCGCATACGATGTGAACTTTACCGGTGGTGTCACGGTGGCCACCTACGACTATGACAAGGATGGCACACTGGACATTGTCACCGGAGCCGGCCCTGGTGGTGGTCCCCATGTGAAGGTGTTTGACGGGGTTTCCCGCGAAGTCATCAAGCAGATCATGGCATATGCCCCGGACTTCCGTGGCGGAGTTTATGTGGCTGCCGCTGATTTCAACGGCAATCTGGTGCCAGATATCATCACGGGTGCCGGTCCGGGTGGCGGGCCCCATGTGAAGATCATTAATTTTGAAACACTGCAAGTGGTGGATGAAGAAATGGTCTTCACGAATTACACCGAACCGAATGGCCAGGTGATTGACACCTTGTTTGGAGGTGGAGTAAGGGTTGCGCTGGCGGATGGAAACGGTGACGGCTTGCTGGATCTTTTGTGTGGTGCCGGCCCTGGTGGCGGACCCCATGTGAAGATTTACGCTGCCGGCAGTAAGATTCGCGAGATTGCCAGCTACTTCTCTGGTTCACCTGATGATACTAGTGGAGTGTTTGTGGGTGGTTAGGGCTACCCCCATAGACAGCAAGGCTCTCTGCCTAGTGCAGGGGGCCTTGTGTTTTTTAACAGGCTATCCGTTGGCAGAGCTTGGATTGGATCTGGACATGCGATAGAAGGCCAGGCTGAAACCGCCCAGAAGAATAAAGGGCATTCCCGCCATGACATAGATACTGCGGTTAAAGGCCTGTGCTTCGCGAAACTGCGATTCGGTGGATGCTCCGGGAGTGGCCTTGGTGGCATCCCTGCAGTTGGGGCAGGCGCTGGCGGCCTTGCATTCCAGAACCAGGAAAACAAACAAAATGGCGAGCGTGATTTTCAGCATCTTCATTCGCATCGTTGCCTGTTCCCCTAGTACATACGGTAGAGCATAAAGTATACCACGACCCCGGTAATGGAAACATAGAGCCATATGGGAAAAGTCCAGCGGGCAAGTCGCAGGTGTTGTGCCAGTTGGTTTTTCAAACCTCGATACACCGTGACGAGAATCATGGGGGTAACCACGATTGCCAGGATGGTGTGAGTGAGAAGAATCGCATAATAAAGATAGCGAACTGCATCGGGGGCGTCGGGGTTACGATCCTTGAATGCGGTTGCAACGCTTCCCTTGATGACCAGATGGTAATAAAGGTACGACCCCAGAAACACAGCACTGGTGACTACGGCGGCAAGCATGAGTGCCTTGTGCAGGGGCTGGTTTTTCAGCACCTTGATGGCCAGGAACCCCATTACGATAAGCAGGCCGGCAAGCCCATTCAGGCTGGCGTTCCAACCGGGGGAGATTACCTGATTGAGAAAATCCATAGTTACTCCGATGCCAGGGCCTTGGAGGCCGCCAAAAGTTTTTGGATTCCGGGTTCGTAAGTTTCGACCTTCTTGCCTTCCATGTCGGTGGGGGTTCCCTCGTAATAACCACGGATGACACCCTTTTTATCCACCAAAACGATCCTCGGGCTATGGATGAATTCCATGCCTGGCTTGGCAAGTTCCGCCGGGTTGCGTCCCACGGCAAGCTTAAAGCTTTCCCGGATGAGCTTGTGCAATGCTTCCTCTTTTCCGGTGAGAAACCACCAACGGCTGGGGTCTGCCTGAAAGTTGGAAGCGTATTGATCAAGTTCCTTTGGGTTGTCGCGGTCCGGGTCCACGGTGAAGGTAACAATCTGCACATGGGGTTGGTTTTTGAGTTGTTCCTGTAACCGGGCCAGGGTGGCGCAAACTTGCGGGCAGGGCCCTGTGCAGCGGGTGAATACAAAGGAGGCCAGCCAGACTTTTCCTTGTAATTGTTCCAGGGATATTTCCTTGCCGGCCCTTTCCTGAAACTTGAAATCTGCGACTTTGCCAAAGTCCGGAAGCGGGTCGTGCTTTCCGCAGCCTGGCAGCGCCATGATTGTCAGCACCAAAGGCAACAATCCCAGTTTTTCCATTGGCTATCTGCCCCGGTAAAGAACGGTGTCGGGAAGTAGCGCCGCGAGTATCACCAGCGACAGGATGACGGTTGGCACGAGCACCAGCCAGAGTTTTTTGCCATCGTGCCTGAGGTGCATGAACTGGAAAGATGTTAGGGCTACCAACACAAAGGAAAGCCCAGCAATAAACCAAACCTTGTTGGCACCTTGCATGGATGGACCGAAAAGGGGAAAAAGAAGCGCTCCGATCATCAATATGGCAGCGGTGGCGATTTGCGATGCTCTGGATTCGGTGTTTTCGGTGGTCATGGGGTGAATCCTAAAGAATGTAAAGAATGGGGTAGATCACCAGCCATACCAGGTCCACAAAATGCCAGTACAGCCCGGTAAGCTCCAGCGCCGCAAAATGGTTTTGCAGTTTGCCCATCAACCCCGCGAGGAACAGTACCAGGAAGGCGACCAAACCGCAGATCACATGGATGGCATGGATGCCGGTAAGGGCAAAGTAGCAGGAAGCCCACAGGTTGCCATTCGGTATGGCGGGGGGAAGATGCAGTTGTGGGTATTGCGCGATCAGCTCATTGACCTTATCGCCAAGCTGGCCGGGTGTCAGCGGGCGGATGTAATCATTCTTGGAATCTTTGCTGTCGAGTGTAAGCTGCAGTAAGGCGTGGCATTTTTTTACTTCTTCTTTCTGCGAGGCAAGGTTTTCCGGGGTCACTCCCTGGGTGATGGCACGGAGCTTTTCCTGAACTTTTCTCACGTAGGCGACGCCGTTGGGGAGCAACAGTTTTTCATTTTCCGGGGTAAGACCGCCCACGCATTCGCCGATCTTGCCGGGAAGAAGCCCGTGTTCAAACTTGGATCGGTATTCGGTGGCTTTGATTCCCAGAAACACAACCCCGAGAAGGATGGTGGCGCCCAGAAAGCGTGTTGCCTTGGACTGATTTCCAGCCCTGAGTTCCTGAATGGAAAAAAGCGCAAGCAGGCTGCTGGAGATGAGGATAACGGTGTTGATGGCGCCGATCCAGGGTTCCAGATGCACGGTTTTCGGGGTGGGCCAGGCGGCAATGCCGGGGCCGGGCACCCGGGCGCTTTCCCGAAGCAGCATGCAGGTAGCCAGCATACCCGTGAAGAACATGATTTCCGTTGCAAGGAAAAGCCACATCGCCAGCTTGCCATTGCTGATGGGAAGATTGGTGGTGGACTGGTTCTGGCTCATCGATCGTCCTTATCGAATCAGGGTGCGAAGGAAGTGGTCTGCAACCAGTATGGCCCAGATGCCTGGAAGATAAACAAGGGAAGCCCTTAGCACACTGCGGGCGTTTTGCATGGTTCTTTCCCTGTGGAAAGACATGGCCTTCAGAAGGAAAAACAATCCGAGAAGGGCTGCTCCGAATAGGTAGAGAACCCCGGCTGCGTGGATCAGGATTGGCACAAGGCTTACCGGAATAAGTGCCAGGCAGTATGCCCGCATTTGCAACGAAGTCATGTCTCCGTTTGGGTCGAAGGAGCTAAGCATTTTATGGCCGCCCATGGCGTACTGGTCGCGATACAGCCAGGCAATGGCCAGGAAGTGTGGTATCTGCCAGATGAAAAGGATCATGAAAAGAGTGATGCCTTCCCAATCCAAGGTTCCCCGAACCCCAACCCAGCCGATGAGGGGTGGCATGGCTCCGGGCACAGCACCCACCAGGGTATTCCAGGTGGACCATTGCTTCATGGGTGTGTAGATGAAGACATAAGAAACCAGGGTGAAGAAGGCCAAACCCGCAGTTAGCTTGTGGGGAACAGTAAGAAGCAGATACCCAGTGCCACCCAGACCAAGAAGCAGGCCAAATAAAAGCGCTTCCACAGTAGATAGCCGACCACCGGGAAGAGGCCTGTTGGCGGTTCGGGGCATAAGCAGGTCGGTATTTCTTTCCCAGACATGGTTCAGCGCTCCGGCGCCTGCAGCCACCAGCGTGGTGCCAATCACGGTGTTCAAAACCACCCAAAGATCGGCCCAGGTTGCACCAGCGAAAGCTCCACCCGCTGCCACGGAAACCATGACCATGGTGCCAATGCGGGGCTTGGTAAGATCAAGAAAATCCAGCAATCGTGTCTTTAAGGCCGAGGAGGCAACGGTTGTCATGGCGCCTGTACCTCCGCACATTTGGCCTGCTGGATTCGTATGGCGGCTCCGAAGGATACCACAAGCAAGATTGCACCCACCATGGCGTGCAGCGTTCGCACTGTTGCCTGGCCAAAGGTAGTGGCTTCCTGAATGACAGGCCGGCCCGTGCCAAACTTGCCCATCCAGGCCTCGACCCCGAGCACCACCTGCGCGAACACAATCGCACCAAGAAGAATGGTGTAGGGCTTGAGATAGCTTCTTGCCCTGCCGCTCTGGGTCATTTTAAGGGAAATCCAGGCGACACCCCCGAAGGCAATAAATGCGGTGATCAGGTGCATTCTTTGCGCCCAGCGGGCACCGCCATGCCGAACAATCACAGCCCAGACAAGTTGTACCACCAGAACACAAAACAGCATCCAGCCGATCTTGGGAAGCAGGCGCAGATCTTTTGATTCCAGTGCCGGAATGATGGCGGGGGATGAGGCGAGCAGTGCAGTGCCAAACACCAAACAGAAAACAAGCTGGCCTGAAGCACCATGAACCGTTGCCAGTTCGGGGCCCACCAGCGCGTTGAGGTAAACTCGAAGGCCGCCCAAAAGCCCCTGCAGAATGACACCCAGGTAGGCCATTAGAGCCAGCATTCTGAGCCCGGCATTTGGTTCATTCTTCTTGATGGAGGTGATGGCCCTTGCCAGGGAAACGAGCGCCGAAGCCAGCGCAATACCCAGCCCAATACCCAAAACTTTCTGGTTGACCGCGCCAATGGGATCGCCGGCAGCCTTGCTGCGATCCACACTGGTCATGGCGATGGCAACACCCACAGACACGGCAATGAGGCCGGCGTTGGTCATTCCCTTGCGGAATGTGCCACCAGTGGTGTTCCATGTCAGAATAACCATGCCAAGGATGGCAAACCCGCTCAGATAGCCAGCAACCCGGTGGATGTGCTCGATGAAATAACCGGGGGAGGGTTCTTTCCAATCTTGGCTGAGGAGGAACCAGGGTTCGGTTGGCCAAATGGGATCCACCATTCCAACTCGGTAGGTGGTGATCAGTGTTCCCAGAATCAGAAGTGCGAAAACCAAGGACACGCCCAGCCAGCATACAAGCCTGACAGCCTTGGAAACGCCATTGTCCGGGATGGAATTCATCATGAGTGTGTAGCTCCCATCGGGGTTGCCTGCGGAAGGTTGTCGGTCGGGCCATCCACCGCATATTCGTAGGGCCCGCGATAAACCTTGGGTATGGATTCAAAGTTTCCATGGGGCGGGGGAGAAGGAGCCTCCCATTCAAGCGAGTTGGCACCCCAGGGGTTTTTGTCCGCTTTTTTGCCAAACGCCAGTGAAAAGAAAAAGTTGAACACAAAGATCAACTGGCTTAACCCGAGCATCAGGGCGCAAATGGTCATGAACTGGTTCAGCGGCTGTAGGTTTTCGAGGTACTGGTAAATGGTTGGGTCGTAGTACCTTCTGGGGTGGCCGCCAATGCCAAGGATGTGCATGGGGAAAAAGGTCAGGTTTCCAAAGACGAAGGTCAGCAAGAAGTGAAGTTTTCCCAAAGGTTCGTTCATTAATTTCCCAAACATCTTGGGAAACCAGTAGATGAACCCCGCGAAGATTCCAAAGATGCTGCTCATGAAAAGCACATAGTGGATGTGCGCCACAATGAAGTAGGTATCGTGGAAGTAAACATCCACCGGTGTGGCCGCCATGAAGATGCCACTAAGCCCGCCGATGACAAACATGGATACAAATGCCATGGCATTAAGCATGGCAGAGGTGAACTGGATGTTGGCGCCCCACAGAGTGGCCAGCCAGTTAAAGGTTTTCACCGCGCTGGGCAGTGCGATCATAATGGTTGCCAGCATGAACCCGGTGCCAAGACGGGGATCCATGCCGCTTTGAAACATGTGATGACCCCAGACAATAAAGCCAAGTCCGGCAATGCCAGCCATGGAGAAGACCATGGGCTTGTAGCCGAAGAGTGGCTTGCGTGAAAAGGTGGCAAGCACTTCCGAGACGATGCCCATGGCGGGAAGAATCATGATGTACACTGCGGGATGCGAGTAGAACCAGAACAAATGCTGCCATAGCAATGGCTGTCCACCGCCAGGGGTGGTTTGCCAGTTGCCGAATGTCATTCCGCCGGGGGGCAGGAAAAAGTTCGTGGCAATCAGTTTGTCCAGCAATTGCAGTATCAGGGCCACCGTAAGCACCGGCAGCGCCAAAGCCTGCAGGACCGCGGTAATGAATAATGACCACACTGTCAGGGGCATGCGCATCAAAGACATTCCCGGTGCCCGCATATTCAGGATGGTGGTGATGTAATTGACAGAACCCATCATGGAACCGATGCCGACAAAAAGCAGGGAAACCAGCCAGAGAATCTGTCCCATACCCGAGCCCGAGGCCGCGGGTGAGTTTCGGGAATCATCCTTGAAAAGTGAGTAGGGCTCCTTTTTGGCCTGCTCGCCTTCTTTGGCGACCGGGGCATCCAACCCGGCCTCGGCGTTGGTGTTCGACAAAGTGGGGTAGGCTGTCCAACCCGAACCCGCTGCTCCACCATCCACAAAGAAACTGCAACAAATGATGATGAAGGCGGGCCAAAGCACCCAGTAGGAAAGCATGTTCAGCTTGGGAAAAGCCATGTCCCCGGCGCCAATCATCAGTGGAATCAGGAAGTTGCCAAACGCTCCGGTCAGCCATGGTATGACGACGAAAAAGATCATCACGCTGGCGTGCATGGTGAAAAGCATGGAGTAAAAGTCGGGCGACATTTTGCCACCCCAGGCCTGCGGAAACCATTTGCCAATGTAGGGAAGATTCCCGTCCGGCCAGGCAAGTTGCAATCGAACCATCATGGCGAGAATACCGCCGATGGCAAAGAACACCAAACCTGTGAAAAGAAACTGGATGCCGATAATCTTATGGTCTTCGGAGAAGATGTACTTCTTGAGGAACCCCGGTGAATGATGCTGATGGGAGAGTTCGGACATTATTGCCTGCCTCCTGTGCTGGCGGCGATATTTGCCTGCTTGTTCAGCTCATGCGAGCGTTGCAGTTTCATGGCGTCGGCAAACCAGCGGTCGTAATCCTGCTTGGATTCGTGAATGTATAGTTTTCCACGCATGCGGTAATGGCTACCACCACATAGTTCGGTGCATGCGATTTCCCATGCGCCGTTTGGGGTAAGTTCCTCGAGCTGGCCCGTGGCGGGGTTGTACTTCACATTCGCTTCGATCGCCTGAAACCATACAGGCATGGTCTTGCCGGGAAGCGCATCTTGCTTGAGTCGAAGGTTGGGAAGGAACAGGCTGTGAATTACATCCTGGGTTTTCAGGTGGATGCGAACCCGTGCATCCTTCCACGCGTGGATTTCATTGGTTAGGTGAAGGTCGTTGAGGTTACCGGTCTCGGCCCATTGGGCGGCATTTGCGGCCCTGGAGCCCTGAGGGGTCCTTATTCGCCATTCCCATTGCCTGGCCAGAACCACCATGTCCAAATCATGCTCGATGTTTTTGCCACTGAAGCGCACCGGAAACCAGGTTTCCAAATCGATGTATTTCATCTTGGCCCAGGCAGGCACCTGGACAAACCCGAGATACATCAGAATCAGGCATGGAACAGCGGTCCAAAGGGCTTCCATACCCAAATGACCATGAATGTAACTGGCTTTTTCCACTTTACGGTCACCAAAACGGATCATGGAGTAGACCAGGATCCCCTGTGTGAGAACGAAGAAAAACCCGGTTACTGCAAGAATGATGTAGAACAGCCTGTCCACATCACCACCGAAGCTGGAAACATTTTTCGGCAGCCACCAACCCATATAGGGAGCTGCAATGAATATTCCCAAGGCACCAATGTTTATGACCGCAAATACTAAGCTCCAGAATATTTTCATGGTGGGAATCCTGAAGTGTTACTTGGTTGTTGGAGCCAGCGATGCCACACCACGCTGTGCCTGCCCATAAACCTTGGCCCGCACATCATCGGGGAGCATGGAAGGAAATGGCAGTGCCTCGATGAAATGGACCAAATCCCAGAGCTTTTTAGCCTCATCATCGCCGGTCACAGTCACCGCAGGCATCTTGGAGGGGGGAATGCCACGCTTCAGGCGCCAATAAATATCAATGGGCCTTCTGCCACCCCTGTACACAGCATTGGTGAGATTCGCGGGACGAACCAGAGTTCCCCATTCATCGTACTGGTAAAGGGATTGCCTGCCGAAATCCTGATGGCACGCGACACAGCCAAAGGCATCAGGCGCGGTGCTGCTGAAAAGGTGAAACCCTCGCTTGATGGATTCTGCCATATCCTTGTCGTTGTAGGTGGGGTAAGGGGCAGGTTCGATCGGCTTCTGGTCCGAACGCTGGTAAGCCTTCAGCAGGTCTGCCGTGTAAAGCTTCACGAAAACGCCAATGGTTTCCTTTTCGGGTTCGGCATCCGGAAGAAGTTCGAAAAGCTCGGTGACGCTGTTTTTCTTTTTCAGCAGGGTGCGGGCGGTTTCAAATTCCACTTCGCCGCGAATGCTTAGGTGCAGTATGTAACTGGCAAGATTTTCCAGGGCGTCCTGACCCAGCAGAGCGAAGGAAGGCATGGAAGTACCCTCGACACCCTGCTTGAGGCTGCGAAGAATATCCTCCCTGCGAGGCTTTACCTTGTTGCCGGTGGGGTTGGAGGAGATGAATTTGAATTTGCCCTGGCGGAAATCGCGGGGATGCGGATTCACCCAGGGGCCGGTGGGGCCGCGGCCGTCACCCGTCAGGCCATGGCAGTGCAGGCAATTGCGCCTGTAAAGTTTGCTGCCAGCCAAAAGTGATTCAGGTTCCAGTTTAAGAGCCTTAACCATCGGATCGATATCCGGAGAATTGGATTTGCCCACCCTGGGTTGATTGGGGGTTCCAAATGCTTCCACCAGTTCCTTATCGAGTTCGGTGCGGAGGTTTTCCGGGAGTTCACGGGGATCGAATGTTTTTCCACCCAGATCCTTGATGCGGGCTATGGATTTATCCAACTGACCCGGGCCGGGCAGGCGGTCTTGGGTTTGTTTCGGAACTTCGTCCACAATCAGGTCGGAACGGAAAGGATAAACAACATCATCCGGGTAGGCATCGTTGGAAGAGCATCCACTGCCAAGCCAGGTGGTGCAACCCAGCAGCAGGGCAAAGATGGCCCAATTTGCAAAAGTTCTTGTTTGTGTGGTCGCCAGAGGCGTCATGGTGATAAAGTCCTCTACAGGCATTAGTAGGGTGAATAAGTTCAGCTCAGCAAAACTTCCAAATCGGTAGTTCAGCGAATAAACTCTGCAATTCCAATGCCACCTATCATTTTACTTACAAATCGAAAAGATTCGAGAACGATAAATCGAATTCCATTTCGCATCTCAGCCTTGAGAATGAAAGGTTTACGGATTCCCATTATTGGGAAAACAGCCTTTGTTTACTCTACTGGGGTTCGATTTTTATTTTCAGGGCTTTGGGAGCTGTTAAGATAGATTTTTGCAATGAAGCAATTCTGGAGTTTTGGGTGATCCATGCGGTTTGCCTTGTGTGCCTTATGGATGGTTTGCGGCAGCCATGCAATGGCCCAACAGGCCGACCCAATTATTTCCCAAATTAGAAACCTTGTTCAACAAGGGAAAAATTCTGACGCGATAGCGCTTGCGGGCAGTCTCCTAAAAATGCCGGTGGGTACCCAGATTGCTGTTCAAAAAAACTTGTTGGTCAATGCGGGGGTTTGTGGCGAGGCAATCCTCGCTTGCCTGAAAGCTCCCGAACTTCAAAAGAAAGCAAAATCCTGGAGAGATGAAGGAGATGCGTTTTTTGAGGCCGGGCAACTCGATCATGCACTGCTTCTTTGGCAAAGGGCCTGGGTGTTGAATGCCACCGCTGCAAGTTGGCTGAACAAGCCAGAATCCGAATTAGGCGAAATACCGCATCAAGATTGGTTCCGATGGCTGCTCATGGATTTTTTCCAAGAGCCAACCCGGTTTTACTATCATCCGGAATTAGGGGAATTTCTGAAAAAGCATGGAAGGGAAACAGTCGAGTTTCTGGGGCAACAGGCAAATTACGAGGAGGTGTTTTTCAAACTGGAATCACGAAGGAACCCACAGATTCGTGAACCCGCGAGTTCCTTCAGATGGAATTCGACTAGAAATCCTCATGCGGGAGGAAAATTGCTGCCAGAGGAATTGTCTTCCTGGTGTTCGGATGGTCCGGGGATCAAGCTTTCAGTTGCTTTGCCGGAGCAGGTGAAGTCCTCCAGTGGGAATGGTTCGTCTTCCAACGCGTTTGGTCTAACCTGGAAGAATCAACTGCTATTTCAGGATAGTACCAGTTTGCGTTCGGTGAATTTTGAAAATGGGAGCGTGAATACCATTTGGGGTGAGCCATCCGGCATGGTGGATGATTCCATGGGATTGGAGCCATCTTTATGCCTGGCGTCACCCGACAGGATGTTTGCAATTCTTGGAGTGAAACCCACGGAAAACCAGCCCAAGGCTTTGCCAGAAACCAGGATTCTTGCGGTGCAAATGGAAAGTAATCAAAGCCGGTTGCTGTACGCTTCGCAAGCCCCCGGGGAATCAAGCCGGTGGATTAGCGGTCCGTTGGTGTTGGGAAATCGTGTTGTTGCCGTTGCAAAAAGCCGTATGCAGGGAAAGGAATTGCATCGTGTTCATGTGATGAACACCCAGTCCGCAACTTTGGACGTGCTTTCAACCCTGGACTTGCCAGCGGAAAATAATTCTGATGCGCGAGTTGCTGTTCCGGTACAGTTGGCTGGGTTTGGTTCCATTTTGCTGGTAAGCACCGCCAGCCGCCTTTTGGCGATCGATTTGGAGAAGAATATCCAGCTTTGGTCCAAAATCTATCCTTCCACGGCTGCCAAGGTTTCCAAAAAACCAGCGAACCGGATTCTTGCCCACCAGGGACTGATTTATCATCTTTCCGAAGGCGGGTTGGTGATCGAATGTATCTCGCTGCAGACGGGTTTGACCATGTGGCGCAGGGAAATTGGTGAGGCTTTTAGTATTCTTGGTACATCCTGCGGAAATTTACTTGTGGAGCCTTCCCGTGGAATTAGAGCCTTAAATCTTCGAACTGGTCAGGATGCCAGTGGCTGGCAGACTCCCAACGATTTTGGGAACATCCATTCGGAAGGAAGTGGTTTCTTCTCTGAAAAATACTATTACTGGCCCACCAATCATGGGTTACTGGTGTTGGATTGCCAGACGGGAAGACCAGCCGCCGATGTTACCTTGTTTTCAAAAGTTGGCAGAGGATCGGTTTTCTATTGCAACCGGGGCTTAATCGTTGTGAATGATTCTCAGATAATTCTCTATTCCAAACCGGAATACTCAGGCACAAAGCTGATGATGCCTTCAGACCACGGCAAAAAGCTTGGCGCTCTTTTTCCCTAAAGACTATGAAAAAACTCTGAGGCAGGTTGTTTGTAGGCGAATTGTTGTTGGGCAAAGTCTATACTGAATTAGCAAACTAAATTTGATTTCCGAGGTACTAAAGGTGCTTGCAAATAAACTGGAAACCGGGTCAGGTTCCCCGGGGTTTGAGGAAAACGACCTGCTGGCTTTGAAGATTCTTCACCAGGATCTTGGCAGGGTAGAGGCTGAAATTTCCAAGATTATTGTTGGCCAAAAAGAGGTTGTCAGGCAGTTGCTGGTCGCACTTCTTGTAAAAGGCCACTGCCTGCTGATGGGGGTTCCCGGGTTGGCGAAAACCCTGCTGGTTCGCACTTTGGCCCAATGTCTGGGATTATCGAACACCCGAATCCAGTTTACCCCGGACCTGATGCCTTCAGACATCACAGGGACCGAACTTTTGCAGGAAGACCAGACCACCAGGCAGAGAGTCTTTCGTTTTATGCCCGGCCCAATCTTTTCCAACATTGTGCTGGCGGATGAAATCAATCGAACGCCCCCCAAGACCCAGTCCGCACTACTGGAGGCAATGCAGGAGCTTCAGGTGACCGTAGCGGGAAATTGCCATCGGTTGCCGGATCCTTTCTTTGTGCTGGCCACGCAAAATCCGATTGAACAGGAGGGAACCTACCCGCTTCCCGAAGCCCAGTTGGACAGGTTCATGTTTCTCATCCACATGAATTATCCATCCTCGGATGAGGAATTGGAAATTATCACCAGAACCACATCGCCCCTAAGGGCATCCATCCAGAAAATCCTCGGTCATGAACAGTTGGCCAAAATGCAGGAACTTGTGAGTCGAATACCCGTGTCAGGTCATGTGGTTCGGTATGCGATGGAGTTGGTGCGCGCCACACGACCCAAAACCGATGTTGAACTTAACCCCTGTGAACAAGTTGCCAAATATGTGAACTGGGGTGCTGGCCCAAGGGCGGGGCAGGCACTGGTTCTGGCGGGCAAGGCTGGTGCCGCCTTGGATAACCGCTGCCATGTGACCACGCAGGATATTCGCTTGGCTGCGCATTCCGTCTTAAGGCACAGAATTGTTCCAAATTACCATGCAGAGGCCGATGGCGTAACCGCGGATGATATTATTGACGCGCTTTTGGAATCCGTTCGAGTGGAAGTGACAGCCTGATTTCTGCGGAGTCGCAACCTTGGCAAACCAGCAGAAACATCTCCGGCCGGATGATCTTGCAAGACTTAAACTTTTGGAAGTCGAAGCAAGGTCCATCGTGGAAGGTTGGATATCCGGAAGGCATAAAAGCCCTTTGCGCGGTTTCTCGGTCGAGTTTGCCGAGCATCGTGAATACGCCCCCGGTGATGATCTACGAAGGCTGGATTGGAAAGTATTTGGCCGCACTTCCAAGCTGCATGTCAAACAGTTTGAACAGGAAACCAACCTTACCTGCCAGATTCTGGTGGATGCCAGTGAATCCATGGGGTTTGGCACACAATGCTGGCAGGATCATCCGGAATTGTCATACTCCAAGTTTGATCATGCCGCCGTAGCCGCGGTATCCATTGCCCATCTTTTATTGCAATCTGGCGATTCCGTGGGGCTGACCCTTTATGGCGAAGAGGCTTTAAGTCAGGTTCCCGCATCGGGCAAAAGCGATCAGTTGAACACAATGTTAGAGGTGTTTTCCGGGGGGGCGAGAAATCAAAAGACCAGGCTGGCACCGGTTCTTGAATCCCTTGCAGGTAAGATGTCCAGGCGCGGCATAGTATTGGTGTTCTCGGATTTTCTGGACAACACGGATGCGGTGATTCAATCCATCAGATTGTTGGTGCACCGCGGGCACGAAGTGGTTGCCTTTCATGTGCTGGACCCCATGGAATTGGATTTGCCTTTGGATGGGCCAGTGTTATTTCGCGGTGTGGAAGGCGACCCCAACCTTGATACCGACCCTGCCACCCTGAAAAAGGATTATCTGGAAAAACTGGAGGCCTGGCGTGCTGGCATTGAAAATAACATGACCCGGATGGGAATGGATTATCTGTTGTTGAGAACGGATGAAAAGCCGGGAGCAAGGCTTGCGGCGTATTTGCGGGGCAGGGCCGGGCGTAAGCTGCGCAATAAACAGGGGGGGCGCTCATGAGCCCCATGCTGGCGTTTTTGTTCGAGTCTCCATTCGCGGCCATGGTTGCCGGTGGTTTGGCTGTTGGCATTCCGTTCCTAATCCACTTGTTAAGACGTTTGCAAAGGCGTGAAGTCACGCTGCCAACATTGAGGTTTCTTCTTGAGGCCCGCAGAAACCAAGAAAAAAAATTACGCATAGAGCAATGGCTATTGCTGCTGTTGCGGTCGGCGATGGTTCTGCTGTTGGTGGGAGCTTGTGCTGCCGCCATGCCATGGGCCGAGCCATACTGGCGAAAACTTTTCCCGAATCTCATGGGTGAAATGGAAGCTTCCCAGGTTTCCTCGCATTCCATCATTGTGCTGGACAATTCTCTTAGCATGCTTGCCCGTAATGGCAATGAAACCTCCATGGAAGCCGCCAGGCGAAAGATTCATGAATACATTCAGGGGCAGGGTCCACTGGCTTCTTTCACGCTGGTGACCATGGGCTGGCCCGCAAAAGTCTGGATTTCAGACCCTTCTCCCGAAGCCGCGCGGGTCGCGAAAATCGTCGATGAGGTTCCTGTGTCGCATACCCCGACGGATCTTCAGGGCGCGCTGGCAAATGTTGAAAATCTTTTGGTGCGATATGCGGGGCAGTTCCGGGAAAATCAGGTGGTGTTTTTCTCGGATTTGCAGCGGTCTGCATGGTCTGCCTCACCGGGTTCCCAGCTTCAGTCCATTTTTGCGCGTATTGGTGCCAAGGCAAAGCCCAGACTTTTGGATGTTGGCAAACAGGTCGCCTCAAACAGGGCGATAACCAGTTTTGAAATGGAAAACGCCATAGCCCAAACCACAGCTAGTGCGTTCTTCAATGCCAGAATTCAAAGTTTTGGTGCCAGACCGGGTGATCTTACCCATGTGAAAATATCCTTCGCGAGGCTCCGTCCCGGAAAAGATATCGGTGGTCTTCAGCCTTTTGCGGAGGAAACCATTGACCTTCGTGAATCATCCATGGGAAATGTTCGCTTCTCCGTGCCGTTTCGTGAACCCGGCGAATATGCCGTTCAACTGGAACTCGAACCGGACGATCTGCTGGAGGATAACAAAGCTTTTGCGGTTGTAAGAGTGACCAGGGAACTGGATGTGCTTTTGGTTCATGGAAAATCTTCGCAGAGGGAATTGGATCGGTCGGGTGCATTTTTGAAACTTGCCTTGGATGATGATGGTGATGGCTCAGCACCGGTGCGAATGAAGGTTCGACAGGTGGATGAATTTCGTTTTGCCGAGGAACTTGCAAAACCGGGAAATCCCCCAGATTGTGTTTTGCTAGCTGACATTCCACGCTTTCGCATGGCCGAGGTGAAATCACTCGAGGAATTCTGCCTGGGCGGCACAGGCGTTGTTTTCTTTGGGGGTGACCAGGTTCAGATAGCAAACTACAACGACTTATTATTCAACAAGGGAATGGGTTTGTTGCCATGTCGGTTGGAGAAACCAAGTAACCAAAAACCCGATGGGGTTTATCGTCTTCAAATCGATCAACCATCTTTTTTACAGCCACCTTGGAAAGCATTCGCCTTGCAGGAGGACAGGCAATCCCTACTGGCACCAGCCTTCCTGCGCGCATGGGAGGTTGAACTTGCTCCCAGAAGCGCGGCAAGAATCCTGGCCACTTTTGAAACGGCGCAGAAGGCCGTTGATAAAAGGCTTCCAGCCTTGGTGGGGTGGCAACCCAGGTTACCAGGGGCCACAGTTTCCAGTCCACCGGTTCGTTGTCAGGGATGGGTCTATTGGTTTGGTTCCACGGCAAATACCGACTGGAACAACTGGCCTGCCTATCCGAGTTATCTCCCATTCGTTCAGGAAATCGTTTTGGCTGCATCTTCCGGGAGAAACCATGCTTTATCCTTGGTCGCGGGCGGAATGATTGAAGATTATTCTCAATCGGGTTCTTCCGAGGCTGTCGTTCACCTTCCCGGAGGCACCACCGAGACGGTTACCTTGGAGAAGACAAATAGCGCGAAGAGGCTTGCGTTTGTTGATACTTTTGCCTCGGGCTTTTACCTTGTTCGTTATCCCGATGGTGCTTTGGGTAAACATTTTGCGGTAAATCCATTTCTTGCTGGCGGCTCTGATAATGCCATGGAGAGTGATCTTTCCCGCATGACAATTCAAGAGGTTGCGGGGCTTTATCCCACAGCGGGGTTTGAAAACAGATCATCCGATGGCGAAATTCAGGCAAGTGCTGGGGATACTTCATCAAACGATGGGTCAGGCAGAGGAATCTTAAGGGAAAAGATCGCCTGGTGGTTCTTGTTCGTGCTGTTTGCGCTGGGAATCTTTGAATTGTTTCTGGCGGGCATGAGTTCATGGAATCGATCCCAAGTCTCTGAAAAAAGCCGGGGTTGGTGGATGGTTCTTCTTTCAGCAGCTTTGCTTCTATTAGTAATGGTTTTGATCATTTCTGTCGCAAGATCGAGGCAGGGTGAAGAATTTATGGCGTGGCTTGGTGACGATGTCAGGTTGGGGGTCGGAGTCATGCCAAAAATCTCCGGGGAAATGGAAGAGATTGGGGTTCGTGCGCGTCTTGTTGGGCAGAGGGGTGCTGGCTATTGGATGATGGCGGAAAAGACCGCAACGCTGATTCTTTTTGTGGTGTTCCTGTGCAACCTTTTTTTTATGTCTCGCCATTGGAGCAAGCGCCATATGCCATGGTGGGTTTCGGTGCTAGGCTTGCGAATGAGTTTCTGGTGGGTGTTGCTATTTCTATTGTTGCCACAAATTGGTCTGGCTTTGGATCGGTTTGGGAAATCGGAACTGATTGTTCTGGTGGATGATTCCCGCAGTATGACCGTTCGCGATCATTATGAGGATGAAGCCAGGAAAAAGACCTTTGCTGCAATCTCGGGAAAGAATACACAGCCTGCAAGCCGTATGGAAATAGCCAGACAAATTCTCGTTGATTCAAAGGATGGAATACTCACCACTCTGTTGGATAAAAAATATCGCCTGAAGATTTACACTCTTTCTGACAGAGCCAGGGAATTTTCTCAGGCAAGTCATAAGTCGGACATGGAAAAAACCATGGAGGTGGTTCGCAAGCTGGATGTCGGCACTGAAAGCGAATCCAGTCAGTTGGGATCAGGAATAAGGCAGGTTCTTCAGGAAAATAGAGGTGCTTCCCTGCACGGCGTTATTTTTCTGACGGATGGAGTGGTGACCAGTGGGGAAAGTCTTGCAAAGGTTGGTGCCCTTGCCAGGCAAGAGGGTGTGCCGTTTTTTGTGGTGGGAATCGGCGAAGGGGTCGAGCCCAGGGATCTGGCAATTACGGATATTCAGGGTCCCGATGAAATTCCCCTGGGTGACAAGGTGATACTGGATGCCCAATTGGTTGCTAAGGGTCTGGATAAGCGGAAAGTCCAAGTGCTTTTAAGGGAAAAAAACCAGAAGGCAATCATTGAAAAACAGGAATTCGATATAGATGGTGCTGGGGGTGTTTCGTCTGTGAAGTTCAGTGTACAGCCGGCAACGGAAGGCAGGAAAATCTACGAGGTGGAAGTGGTTGCGGTTCCCGGGGAAGTGCAGTTGCAGAATAATCGCATGGAAAAATCGGTGCTGGTGTTGCCTTCGCAAAGCTCAAAGGTTCTCTATGTCGAGGGAAGCAGGCGCTACGAATATCATTACCTCAAGATGTTACTGGAAAGACAGGCCGAGATGCCCGGAGGAAAAAAATCCTTCGAGTTCAAAACACTTCTTTTGGAAGCAGATGTGGATTTTGCCGCGCAGGATCGAAGTGCTTTGAGTGATTTTCCAAGTCGATCCGAATTGTTTAAGTACGATTCGGTATTGCTGGGTGATATTGACCCCAAGCCACAGGATCCGGTCAAGCTGGCAAGATTCCTGGGGGATTTGCAGGAGTTTGTGCGTGATCGGGGAGGTGGTCTTCTGGTAATCAGTGGATCAAGGTTTATGCCATCAGGCTTCACCCAGACACCACTTCGTGAAATGCTACCTGTCGAGTTTGGTGTCAAAAATCAGGAAGAGTCCCCGGAAGGAATAGCGTCCGGCTACAAGTTGGAGATAACCCCGGTAATGATGGGGCACCCGCTCTTTCGTTTTTTGCCGGAAGAAAAGCAAAACGCGGAGGTCTGGGCCAGGTTGCGGGATATGTACTGGTATGCTCAGGGAGTGACATTGAAAAAAGGGGCGCAACTGCTCGCAAAATTGCGGGAAAGTGCCGCCGGCCTTCAAGGAGGTCCGGTTCCTTTGATAGCCCAGCATTATTATGGGGCTGGCAGGGTGCTTTATTTTGGCTTTGATGAAACATGGAGATGGGGCTACCGCGAGGATCAATCCTATTTTAATCAGTTCTGGTTGCAGGCGCTAAGGTATCTTTCCCGTACCACGAAGACTTCCATCTCCCTGAAACTGGACAAGCAGGGAAGTTACCAGCGCGGGGAAACGATATTGGTCACGGTTCGCTTGTTGCAAGAGGGTGCAGGCAGGGAAGTGGTGAATCAGGTTCGTGTGGCCATGGAACGAACGGGCCTTCAGGATGCCAAAGATCGGGAATCCCGTATTTTGCAACTGTCACAAATACCTGGGTCCGAGGGGGCTTACCAGGCCAGGGTGGACAATGTGCGTGAGGGGAATTACGAATTCAAGCTGGTTCTGCCGGTGGTGGTAGATCCGGTTCCCATGGCAAAAACAATAGTACTGGCTCCGCCGGGAGAGATGGAAAAAGTGCTTATGGCACGGTCGGATCTTGCCAGTCTGGCGGAAACCACCCGGGGTAGATTTTATCAGCCGGACCAATATCAAAAATTATCCGAAGACCTTCCACCCCCCCGAGAGACACCCCTGAGGGCGGCAACTCCAATTCAGGATTTATGGAATCATCCCATGTTGTTCCTGTTGATTATGGGGTTACTGGCAGGAAACTGGTTGGTGAGCAGGCGTTTGAATCTGTTATAGTTTTATGGGATCCTTTCAGGCGGAAATCTGATGCTGCAGGAAGACCAGAAATTTGAAAGCCCGTTGTATCATCCGGAAGCGGAACGATTAATTCGTTGGATGGATTCATTAGCCTGGCAAGTCAGGACATTTGCGATCCTGCGTATGTTCCTGATGTTGTTCTCGCTAACGGTGCTGTACATCATTCTTGCTGTGGTCGCGGATTATGAATTTCGCCTGGACGATTCCATTCGCGCGGTACTTCTAGGAGCGGGCTTGGTGGGTGGTTACGCCTGCTGGAAATGGCTTGCAAAGCCATTTCTGCCAAGGAATCTTGATCTGCGAAACCTTGCTTTATTGGTGGAAAGAAAAGATCCTTCACTGGGTGAGTTGCTCTCCAGCGCTGTTCACTTCCTTGTGCAGCCAGAAAGTTCCAAAGGCACATCCTCAATAATGCAGGTTCACGTAATTTCCTCAGTTGCCAGAAGAGTGGCTGCAGGCAACCTTGGACGTGGTATTGGGGTTCGAGGCCTTGAACTTTCCTTTGTGCTCGCGGTTCTCATGTTTTTTGTCGGAACACCATTGCTGGTGAATCACTACCCGTTTTCGGTGGTTGGGTTGAAGAGGTTATTGCTGCCATATTCAGACATAGCCTGGCCAACCCGAACCCAGATTGAACTTGCAAACCTCCGCAACAAGATCGGTGCCAACGAAACATTGAATTTCTTTGCCAGGATAACGGGTGATCTGCCGCGGGAGGCCGTCTTGCGTATTCGAGGCGAGGTTGCCGGTGAGCGCCAGATAGTTTTGCCAGTAGAACGAAACCCGGAAGAACAAACCGCGGTGGTGCAGGTTCGGATGGATGCATCCACGCTTGGTAAACAAGGTTGGCTCTCACTGGAAGCGGGTGATGCAAAAACTCCATGGTCATCCTTGGTGGTGCTGGAGCCACCGGTTTTTATTTCCCCAAAGTCTGGTGAAGAACCTGCCTGGGTGGTTCGGCCTCCGGCCTACACATTGCTGGGGGAGCAGAAAGGTTCATCCTTTTGCAGCACAACCATGGAAGTTCCCCGTGGAAGCCAAATCCATTGGTCTGGAAGGGTAAACCGGCCTGTTGTTCGGTCAACAATTGAATTCATGCCCGAAACAAGGGATTTGCCTGCCGCAGTCATGGCTGGGTTTGCCATGTCGGGATCAATTTTAAATGTAACAACAAGGGCTCCCGTTTTGGCCTGCCTTACCATTCCACAACCGTCTGAAATCGATGAGTCGGGGCAGATTCTGAGGGCTTCTTTTTCACCACTAGCGAATGGTGTTTATCGGTGGGTTGCCGAGGATGAACAAGGGTTGTTCGCTGCACTGGCACAAGAACTGCACATTCAGGATGATCCAAGCCCGCAAATCGAATGGAAGGGAGAAAAGAATGCTGGGCAAATTCTTCTGCTTCCTCAGGGAGCGTGGAATCTTCAGGCACTGGTTCAAGATCCCTTGTATGGCTTAAGTTCTATTCATGTGGAATCAACCCCGGATGGACCATCGTTTGACAAACCAACACTCAGGGAATTCCCACTGGAAGCGGGTTTGCAAAAGGGAATGCAGGTAACCCGAAGTATCCAGCAAGATTTTGTGCTGAAACCGTCCCAATGGAAAAAGCGGGATGGCACTTCCTGGAAACCTTCCGAACGCTTCTCGGTGCGCCTTGTTGCTGATGACCATGACAGTGTGTTGCCCTTGAAGAGCCCTGGCGCATCCCCATGGATTGAGGTTCGCATCGCCGACAAGAACAGCCTGGAACTTGCCTTGGAAAGGGAACAGGAAAAAGCCCGGCAGGAATTGTTGCGTGCCCGCAAACCCCAGTCGGAATCGCTGGCATCCTTGGAAAAACTTGCCCAGGAATTAAAAGAGTCCCGTGCTTTTGGGAACGCCCTGCAGGAAAACCTTTCACGCCTGGAACAGGAACAACGCCTGCTCAGGGATCGATTACTGGATAAGGAAAACGGCTTGACCGGGGAACTTGAAAAAGCACGCAAGCTGGCCCAATCCAACGATATGAAGGCATCTTCCTCCTTTGAGAGAATCCGCGAATTGCTGCAAGATTTGAACAAGGTGGATTCGAACATTCTTCCCGCAGCCCAAAAACAGGTGTCAGATGCGCTGCGAAAATTGGATGACGAGACGATGTCCGGCCAGGCGAGGCTGGAAAAATTGCAACAGGTCATGGAAAGCCAGAAGGAATTGGATGGCGCCATGGTGCGAATGCTGGAAAAGCTTGAGCCTTTTGCAGGCATTCGGGAAATGCGTTCGGAAGCAAGGGATGTGATGGCACAGATGGAGGAGATGCAAAGAAAGTTGGAGGATATTCGAAGGCAAACTCCCCAAAATGCTGGTAAGCAGCGTCAGGAATTGGATGAAAAATCCCAGGAAAAGCTTGATGGAGCGGTTGAACAGCAGGCAAAGTTGGAGCGTGGGACTTCCGCCATGCTGGAGAAAATGGAAAAAGCTTCCCGGGAGAATTCCAAAAAGTCGGACCAGATAGCCCAGGCGGTTCAAAAGGCGCTTCAAAAGCCCGAGGTGGCCAAGCTGCGTGAAAGTTCGGAACAAGCAAAGCGACAGATTGAGGCAAACCAATTGAGCGAGGCCATCAAATCCCAGGAACAAGCCCGTGAAAGTGTCCAGGAATTGCTGGATAGTCTTGAAGATCGAAGCGGCCCCCAGGCGGAAAGGCTTGCCCGAAAATTGAAAGAGTCCAGGGATCAGCTTCAAAATGTCAGGGAGAAACTGGATCAGCTTAAAGCCAAAAAAGGCTCCGAACCAACCAGCCCCAAGAAGGGCGAAGTGGAACAGCTAGCCAGCCAGATCGAGGAAACCGCTCGCAATCTCAGCCGAATGAATGATGAGTTTGATCCGGAAAATCTGGAAGAGGCGGCCAAAATGCTCCGCAGGGAGGATGGTGAAAAATCATCTTCCTCGGGTGATAACATCGAAGCGGTAAAACAGCGCCTTCAGCGCGAGATCGAGGAAATAGAAAAACAGGTGAGAGAAGCTGAGAACCAGCTTCAAAGGGAAAGGCTGGAAAAAATTGCCGATACATTCAAACAATTGCTCCAACGTGAAGAGGCATTGGTTGCGGAATCCCTGCGGTTGGATCAATTGCTTAAGGAAAAAGGCACATGGAGCAGGGCCCAGTTGCTTTCGATAGCCTCTTTTGTCAGGGCTCAAGCGGGATTGGCGGAGGAGATTCAAACGGTTTCCTCAAGGGAATTGGAAGGTTTGCCGGTGTTTGCCAAGGTGATTGGTTTGGCACAGCGCTGTATGGTGGATGCCTCCCGAGAGTCTGCCAGGAACCCAAGAACGCAGGCCAAGGGACCCCCCATGGCGGAAAAGGTGGTGCCTTTGCAACGTGAGTCTATTCAGAGATTGAGCCAATTTTTAGATTCCATCCGAGAGGAGATGGCTGATTTGGCGGCAAGACAGGAAGCCGAGCGACAGGGTGGGGAAGATCAGCAAAAATCCGCACAGGGAGATGGTGGCCAGCAGGGCGCCAGTGGAACACCTTCCAGCAAGCCACCATCACTGGCGCAATTGAAACTGTTGCGAAACTTGCAGGCTGACCTTTTGGCACGCACCAGTGATCTTTCCGGAAAGTATGCCAACCCCGCGCAGATGGTCGAAGAAGACCGGCGTAAGATGATCCAGTTGCAAAAAGACCAGCGAGAAGTGGGCGAGCTTATGCAGTTGTTTCTGGATGCAAAGTCTCCGGAACTAAATGAGGACCCATCCAAATGATTCCCAGACTTTGGTTGCTACCTTGCATGGTTTTGATGATGGGCCTGGTGATTGCCCAGGAAGATAAACTGCCCACCGCCGAAGAACCTGTCCGACTGAAAAAGAAAAAGCCTGCATCTAATCAACCAGCCAAGGAAGCTCCCGAGACAAAGAAAGATTTACCCGACCAAAAAGAGGTTCAAAAACCCAAGGCGGGATCTCCGGATAATTCTGGAAAGGAATCCACTTCCATGCCACCGGCAGAAGAGGAAGGCGAGATTCTTAAACGGATTGAAAAGAACCTCAAGGATCTTGAGGATCGGTTGGGCAACTTGGAGGTCGGCGATGCCACGGTTCAAAAGCAGCGTGATATTCTTGAAGATCTGGATAAGCTTTTGAAAAAACAGCAGGATCGAAATTCTCAGAAAAACTCCTCCAAATCGATGTCCCAGCAAAAGAAATCCTCCTCCCAGAAGCAGGATTCCAGCTCTGAAAAACAAAAGAGAAACCAAGATCAGGCCAACCAGCAAAAGAAAGACAAATCCGGTTCGGATAAACAGAATCAGGCTGATAAGCAGGGGAAGCAAAATTCCGGGAAAATGGCCCAAGGCAAATCCGATTCTGGGGAAAAAGAAGGCCGGCAAAATCAGCCGGATGGCAAAGGTGGCTCTGAAAAAGTGCAGTATGATGCCGGTCCTGGTGGAGAAATGTTCAAGGAAATCTGGGGGCATTTGCCGGAAACCCTGCGTGCCGAGCTAAATGCCTATGGTGCCCCCAGACAGTTCATGGACCGCTACGACGCCATGATTCGGAAATACTACACTGGCGTGGCGCAGAAAGGGTCTAAAAAGAAGTGAACCATTTTTGCCCTAGAAGAGAATTTCTGGCCGCTACATGGATGCTTCCCGGCTTGCTTTTTGCACAGGAAGAACCTAGGCGCAAGGGCCCATCCCTTCCGGATGGCAGTCAGGCCCGCGGCATGATGACTCCACAGCTTGACCGTGCCTTGGAAAAGGGATTGGAATATCTGGCCACACACCGCAGGCCAGATAATTCTTACGGGACGGGCGGTTATGCTGGTAATGTGGCTATCACCAGCCTTGCGGCACTGGCATTTATGGCGAATGGCAACCAGCCAAACCGTGGTCGATTTGGCAAGGTTGTTACTGATTGTTTGAAATACATCCTGGCCCAGGAAAACAGGGATGGAGGATATCCGGGTTTTCTTCATAACCCCAAGGCTTCGCCACACGGCCCCATGTATGGCCATGGCTTCGCCACTTTGTTTCTGGGTGAAGTTTATGGAATGATTCCCGACAGGGAATTGCGCAGCCAGACCCACGATGCTTTGCATCGGGCTGTGAATCTGATTCTTGAAAGCCAAAACCAGGAGGGTGGCTGGAGATATAACCCCAAGCCGATGGACGCCGATATCAGCGTGACCATTTGCCAGATCATGGCGCTGCGTTCCGCAAGAAATGCGGGCATTGCCGTACCCAAGGGCAAGGTCGATCGTTGCGTGGAATATGTGAAGCGCTGTCAGGATAAGCGCGAGGGTTGGTTCCGTTACATGGCGCAGGGGGGTGGTGGATCTCAAATGGGATTTGCGCGCACGGCCGCTGGTGTGGTGGCACTTTACAGCGCGGGCATCTACGATGGTTCGGAAATTCAGAATGGATTGAACTACCTTATGCAGTACAAGCCAACCGGCCTCCAGATTGGTCGAATGGAAATGCATTACTTTTATGGTCATTATTACGCCGTGCAGGCAATGTATACCGCTGGCGGAAAATATTGGAGCGATTGGTTCCCCGCGATTCGTGAGGATTTGATCCTCCGCCAGAAACCGGATGGAAGCTGGTTTGACCAGGTATGCCCTCATTATGCCACCGCCATGGGTTGCCTTGTTCTGGAAACCCCCAACAATTACCTTCCCATCTTTCAAAAATGATTCGTTACCTTGCGTTAATTTTAGTGCTGATTAGTGCCTGCAAGCTGATTGCCGCTCCGCCTCTCTTTATGGTAACCAATGCCATGGGTGTCGAGGAACAAGGCACAATTAGTTCTTGGAGTTTAGGGGCAAAGCCTGTTTTTCTGCCGGTGATGGAAACCAAGGCAAGCCCCATCGATTTTCTTTATTTCAAGCTGCAGTCGTTCGATATGCCAAGGATTCCCGTGGAAAATCTGGTCTGGTTGGAAAATGGAGACTGCCTGAAGTTTGAAAAGATTCGTGTGGTGGATGATCTGGTTCAACTTTGGTGTGGAAATATCCGGGGTGAAACATCCGAACAAGTGACTCTTCCAATCTTGGAGTTACGTATGGTGTGGTGGCGAAGTCCACGAAGTGAACTAAATCCTCTTCAGATTCGACAGCAATTTCTCCAGAAAAGAATTGCAAAAGATCAATTGGTGCTCGCAAACGGAGAAAAGATCGAGGGAATATTTGAAACATTGGAGCAGGAAAAACTGAATTTTGAAGCCAATGAAACCAAATCAACCTTGAAGACCGAACAACTCGCCTTTATGGTTCTTGGTAATGAAAAGCCATTGGTTGCAAAACCCATGGCGGATACCTACAGGGTCACAACCACTGCTGGAGATCGTGTTACGCTCTCCAAATTGCAATTAAAAGATTCGATGCTTGTGGGTGAAATGTCGTCTGGCAATCGAGTGCGAATCACCATCGAAAAAGTTGCAAAAATGGTGAACATATCTTCAGCTGCGATTTCACTTTCAAAGCATGATTCCATTTCGCTGGAGAAAACCCGATGGCTTTTGGGTGCAAAGACGGTTGCAGTCCCCCGGTTGTCACCTGGGGTGGAATTTTTTACGGGCGCTGGGGTTGTGGATGATGGCCTGCTATTAGATGGAAATTGTGCCTTGAAAATCGGGAGAGCGGGAAAATACAAAGCCTTATTGATGACTTTTGGGGCAGACTCGGTTCCCCCTTCTGCGGTTGGTGCAAGTTTGACTTTCACCTCGGGTGGCAAGGCTATTCATAAACCCTTGGAAATCGATGCAGTTAGAAGTAAAACTCTATTGCTGAAGATAGCAGGGCTTCAGGAAATTTTTATCACGCAGCAGACAGTCCCCGGAGGACGAGTGGTGATCTCGGATGCGTTTTTAATTCCATAGATTCAGGAGAGAGTGGACCTCTTGCCAATGCGAATCTCACAGGAGACAGATTTATTCCCAAGCCAGGCATCCCAGGCACCATGATCACCAATATCAATTCCTTCAGATTGAGCCTGTTTTTGAAGATGTTTTTGAAGGTCTTCCAAAAAATTGCCATCCATCAATTCTGTATTCTTGGCAAGGTTGGCATGCAGGATGCGGTAAACTATTTTGAGTTCTTGGATGGGATAATGTTGCATGGCAGGATACTCCATATGGTGTCTATGAATCAGTTTAGAATCATTTTTGAAGTGTGACACTAAAATGCAAATTTTGCTGACGAATGATGATGGCTACAGGGCACCGGGAATACACGCCCTTAGAAATGCCCTTGTTGATTTTGGTAAACCTACCATTTTGGCCCCGTTAATCGAATTGTCCGGTTGTGGCCACAGGGTAACCACCCACCAACCACTAAAACTGGAGCTTCAAGAACCAGACTTATACAGTCTTGATGGAACTCCGGCAGATTGTGTGCGTGTGGGCCTGCATTCCGCCATGAAGAAGGTTGATTGGGTGTTCTCAGGGATTAATTCGGGTGGCAACCTGGGTGTGGATGTTTTTATTTCCGGCACGGTTGCTGCTGTGCGGGAAGGAGCCATTCATGGAATTCCCGGGATTGCTTTTTCCCAATACCGCAAAAAAGGACTGGAAGTTGATTGGGCACTGGCCGCTCGCTGGGCAAAAATGGTGGCCACGCGTTTGTTGCATGAACCTATTTCTCCGGGAGAATTTTGGAATGTGAACTTCCCGCATTTGGAGCAGCCAGTCGAGACTCCAGAATTAGTCTATTGCAAACCGAATGCCTCCCCGCTGCCCCTTGCCTTCAAGGCTTTGGATAACCAATTCCAATATTCCGGGGAATATCACTCCAGACACCATGTTCAGGGAACCGATGTGGAGGCATGTTTTTCAGGCCGTATAGCTATTTCCAAAATGAGTGTGTTTTAGGTTAAGCATCCTTGTCTCTAAGCTCAAAACAGGAAGCAAATAGTACGATTGCAGAAAATACTATGGAAGTTGCAATGCTGGGGATGGCTTTGATCCATTCTTTTTGCCAGGCTGCTTTCCAAGCTTCGGGCAAAGCGCGGTCTGGTAAGGTTTCTGTGAGATCAGCCAGAAATAGGCTCAAGTCAATAGGTTTGGGTAATAACCAGTAAAAAGCTTCCATAATGCTCCCGGATGTGATGGTTTCGGGAAGCGCAAAAGTCATTCTGGCATGATTCACAATCCAGCAAAGTCCCCAAAAAGCTACAGATCCAGTAATTGCTACTGTGGTATTTCTGGTCCAAACGGCAAGGAATGCTGAAACAGGATAAAACACCACGAGTTGAAGCCAGAAGATTGGAATGGCCCAAAGGAACTGAGGATGCCAAGTGCCGGTGGTCAAGCTGAGAGCCATCCAGCAGATGAACAAAGTCGTGCTGGTGAAAGTGGAAAATAAAAACACGATAGCCATGGTTTTCGCGATGAACAAAAGAGCGGTATTTTTTTGGTGAAGTCGAATCAGGTTCCACCAGTTGGCATTAAGGAACTCTGGCAGCAAACCGCCTGTGAAAACCAAGGCTAGAACAAGAGCGGGCCAGTCGGCCAGAAAGAATCCCAAAAGGGATTCCAGAAAAAGTCCTGCTTTCTCGCGAAAATGTGGCCAAGGCAGTTTGATTGTCCCAAACAGAATTTGAATTTCCCCCTGAATGCTGGGGATGCCATTGGCGCTGACTTCGAAATTTCCAACTCGTTGTGCTTCCTCCAGGGGAACTCGTTGATGATTGGTTGATTCCGCGCTGGTGGGAATCTTTTCAAATCTTACACTTGAACACACCAGCAGAATGGATGCACTCATCACAAACCAAAGAAGCATCAGTTTGCTGGCCAGGGCCATCCTGATGGTTTCGTGGAGAAGGCAACGAGTAAGCTGAATGAAAGCAGGAACCCTTATCATTTTGAATCCTTTGCCATACCGGGGTCCAGTTGCTTACGGATCGCTTCCTCAAATGGGAACCCTCCTTGATTTGTCCATGCAAGGATAGTTTTTGGTTCTGAAAGAATGCCTCGCTGAAGTAGGGCGACTTGTTCGCAGGTTGACTGCACCAGCTTTAAATCATGGCTTGCCAGTATGCTGGTTTTGCCTGCATTTTTTCGTTTGCATATCCAATCCATCAGCATTTCTATCCCATCCATGTCCAAGCTTTCCGATGGTTCATCCAGGAAAAGTAAATCCGGGTCCGCAAGCATGCCTTGCGCAATAAGAAGTCTTTGCAGCATACCCCGGGAAAATTCCCTTATCTGGGAATTTTTGCTGTCGTGCAGTTTTACGTTAACAAGTATTTGATTTAATTTAGTTTCCAGTGTTTCTTCCGGAACAAGCGCGATAGAGCCCAGAAAAAACAAGATTTCCACGGGGGTTAAATAGGCTGGGAAAGTTACGCTTTGCAGGATGGCCGACATACCGGTTGGCCTGGCTATTTCTGAGATGGGGCGCCCGAAAATTTGTATGCTGCCAACCGTTGGTTTTAGTAATCCAAGACACAGTTGAATCAGGGTGGATTTTCCCGAACGGTTGGGACCCACAATTCCCAAAGTCATGCCTTGAGGAACTTCCAGGAAAACATCTTTCAAGGCGCACAAGGAAAACCCGCGAAATTTGCGTTGAAATGTCTTGCCAAGATTTGAAACCTTCAGAGCCAAGTTTCCTTCCTGCATGGCGAGACCTTACTGGATAAGCGTTATTTGAATTCCACTTTGAAGGATTCGCTCGAAGGCGTTACGAAGTTTATCAATGCGCTCCGTTGCGGTACCGATGATTATTTTAAAATCTTCGATCGAAGTGGCACCCGCCGGAAGGGTTTTTCCAATAGTCTGAACATTAACCAGAAAATTCATGGCGTCGGTGGAGGCCTGACTAGCATTTCCTGGTTCAAAGAGATAGCCAAATGCAATCGCATGTGCGCGAACTGGATTCTTGGAGGTTGAAAAACCAGGTTGTGCGGCGTTGGACATGTTGCAAAGTGCCTGTAATCGGTTTAGGGCCCTGTTTGCCGCGGCTACTGACGATGCTCCACCGGCATCGTTAATTCCACTAAAATTAGAGCTGTTTGTGTTCGGGTTCCCTGCGTTGAAGTTTCCGTTGGCAATGGCTGTGGGGCGGCCGTCCGTTTCAAAGATAAGCATTTTAGATGCCCCCACCCGGCCAGCAAAAGCACCCGAGGAACTTAACTGATTGTATGCCACCATGAATGCCATCTCCGGATTGGTGCCTCCGTTGGCGTTTGGAATAATTCCCTGTGTGTTGGTGGATTCATCAAGGCCATTGCTGTTGATAGCCAGATAAGCATTGTAAAAGTTGTTGGTGTAAGGGCGGATTTCCGAATTTGGATCACTCAAAGTGTCCAGAAGCGAATAAGGGTAAAAAAGGGAGTTTTTCATACGTGTGAAATCTTTCCCCAAATCCACCCGTGCGACACTGTAATTGTTCAGGTTGGAAAAGAATATCAGGCCAGCCTGATCGTTGGGATGATTTTTTTGCATATCTGCAAGGGCTGACTGAATGCCTGCTTTTAGCTGCCAGGTGGCTGCTTCGTGTGCGGTGCCTGGCATCCAGTTTCTGCCGGTCGCGTAATTGGAAAGAAAATCAATTAAGGTGATTGGTCCAAACCAGAAATGCCCCACGGGGAATGCGGGTACATCGTTGTAATGCATGTAAGGCTGATTTGCTAAATTTGTATTTAGGCTGGATTTGGCCGTAATACGGTTGGTGCCCGCTGGGCCTGTGCTGGAGGTGTTGGTGCCATACAGATGCGTGGCTTTTTCAGCGGCACTTGCCGAGCCAATGACAAAATCAATGTAAGCTCGCCAGAACCGCTGGTCAGGGGTTCCACCACTGTCTGGTATGGAGGTTGGAATGGCAGAGTAGTAAAGGATTCTTCCCGCCCTCAGGTTTTGTGGGAACACCCTGGGGCCTGAATTTAACCAATTAATAACCGCACTGTAGTTAATTTTATAAGTGGTATTCGATGCGTCCTTCAAAGTGCCATTTGTGTTAAAAAGCAATGAATTGTCATCCAGAGGATTTGAAGTGTTGGTGGCATAAAAGAATTTCTTGCGCCAGTCGTTAGCTGGCCTCGGGTCGGGTGGCCAAATGTAAAAAGTTTTTCCGTAATAGCCGGGCCCTATGGTAAAGCCCTGGAAATTTGGGTAACCGTTGGTTTCGAAAGTTGCATTCTTGTTATGTGTGTTGGATTGGATGGTGTTGTTTCCGGCTAAATATTGCTGCACAGTGAAGGCGTAAGTGCTGCCTGTATTATTTGGAAATACAGAGGCAAAACCGTTTAACTTGGGCCAGCGATCCCCGCCATAACCATTTGTTCCATTGGTGCCGGTGAATTGAACCGGCGTATTGGATTGAACATCAAAATTATCTGGTGCGGGTAAAGCAAACAAATCCGGTTGGGTGCGCCAGTTGTAAGGCGTCATGTCCCGGTGGAATGCTTTGGTGTAAACACCCGCATTATCACGGGTGTAAAAATCCAGCACTAATGGCGGGCCATTCGATGTTTCAACGCTTATGTTTGCGGCAGCCTGCACATCGCCATTTGCATCAATATATGGGGTGGCTCTAAACATGCGGTTTTGTATCGCCGCATGAGACCAGCCGCCGAACTTGGGAATTCTAGTATCGGCGTTCATGGATCCCTGGATTGTTCCGCCCCATGGGTAATTGCATAGGCTTCCAAAACGCATGGATCCCGAGAAGTCCAGCACGATGGCGATGTCTCGCGGTCTGTGCACGGCGGTCGCCTGTGCCGTCATTGTTAGGGGTGAATAGTTGAATACCTTGGAAAACTGGTTGGGTGGAGTACTTGAAATAGTGCTTTGCACGGCACTCCAAGCCTCATTGACCGGTTTGCTGCCGTTGGCAGGAAGGATTAATTCAAATTTTTTCTGATTGGTGTTGTAGCTGTAGTATCCAACTTTTGTGGTTACCTCACCGGTCTGTATCGAATTGCCAAAAACCTTGTGTTTGCTGATGGCGGCCAACCCTGCTGCTTTGGCGCTGTTGTTTGCCTTGGAAAAATCATCCTTGGTATTGTCATCCAGGTATCGTGCTCCCGCAAATGCAGCGGCATCGGCTGCCATTTGAAACTGCGCCTTGGCAAGGGCAAGCGATCCAATGTCCACCGCAAGGGCTGCTATTCCCATTAATGCCAGCATTGCAACCGCTATCAGGGGGAGAATAGTGCCTTTTCTCCTCATCCGGAAATATGCGAGGTTTTTGTTTCGGTAAGACCAAAGGGTCACTCTTGGTGGGTGAATCATGTACCCTCACTGTTCACAATGCTGGAAGCATTCATAGTGATGGATGATGGAAGAAAAAATAAAATTGGCATGGTGAATTGGTAGGTTCCGGTTACCCTCACCATGATTGCCCCGCCAAATTGCGCATCAGTCCAGGTTGTGTTTGCGATGATTTGTCCAGTGCTTGGATTTACATTCAAAACTTCCACCAGATAGTTTTGCAACATGGCATTTTGGCCTGCCATTTGCGTATTAACCATATCGATTATGGTCTGCGTGGTTGTGCCATCACCAGTGTGTGCCGAGGCGTATCTTGCCGCTTCCCTGGTTGCATTCAGGCTTACATGGCCAATGAAAAAATAGCGTCCAAATTCCAATACGCCAAGAAAAAGGCTGAAGAAAACCAAGGAGATCACAGCCATTTCCACGGCAGTGGCACCTTTTCTTCGAGTTTTTTGATGGATCGCTTTCATGCAACACCTAATATCCCGGAATGTTGGAATCTATGCTAAAGGTGTCATCCACCAAGGAAACCATGTTAATACTTGCGCTAAGCGTGGTCGGGCTGAACCATCGAAAAAGCAACAGGCTTACATTCGAATATGGAATACTGACATTGATTGAAAATTCCTGGCCTTTGGCGGCTTGGTATGGTTCCGTGTTGGCGGTATTACCCGTGGTAAATTGAAAAGCTACTGTGCAATTTGTGGTGCTGATTCCGGCACGCTGTAATACATTTTTGGCGAAGTCACTTACCGAAGGGTTTCCAGAATTTACCCGAATCAGGGTGTGTTCTCCAATGCTGTTGATAATTTGGCCTTGAGCTGCCAAGCGACCTGCTTCTCTACAGGCTTGATGCAAAACGATTTGTACTTGAAGCATTTTGGATACTTCCAGAATGCCAATGAGAAGTGTCAATAGAAAGGGAAGGGAAACAGCTAATTCGACAGCAGCCGCCCCTTTTCGGGATGGTTTGCGGGTACTCGGGCTTACCATGAAACTTTCGTGCGAAAGATTCATGTTGATTCCTAGCAATCCAAAGAAAATGATCGGACATTAACCTCAAAAGAAAAGTAGGTTATTTTTTTAAGCCGTGCTGGCAAAATAAACAAAAAATTCTGTTTTTTCCGAATTTGACGCAAGTCTTGAAATGGTAGAGCTTTTGGTTCAGGCTTTAATTCGCCATGCTTTGCATGACCAGGGCGGCGTTTTGCCCGCCGAATCCAAAGCTGGTGCTGATGGCGGTTTTAACCCGTTTGTCCCTGGCGCTGTTGGGAACATAATCCAAGTCACACTTCGGGTCGGGAGTGGTTTGATTTATTGTGGGTGGAATCACCCCGTCTTTGAGGGTAAGTGCCATGGCAACTGCCTCTACGGCGCCCGCAGCTCCAATGAGGTGCCCAATCATCGATTTAATGGAAGAAAGTGGAAGCTTTTTGGCTTTTTCACCAAACACCTGCTTGATGGCGGTGGTTTCCATGAGGTCATTAAGCCGGGTGCTGGTTCCGTGAGCGTTTATGTAATCGATATCGGAGGCATTCAATTTAGCTTCCTTAAGGGCCCATTGAATGGCCCTGGCTGCACCACCCGCATCTGGATCAGGTTTGGTGACAGCATATGCATCAAAGCTGCTTCCCAAACCGGTTACCTCGGCATAAATATTGGCCCCACGCCTTTTTGCGTGTTCGTATTCTTCCAGCATCAGAACACCGGCTCCCTCACCCAATACAAAACCATCGCGTTGGCCGTCAAAGGGACGGGAAACCTCGTTGGCTGGTCGGTTAGCCGGACTTAAAGCACCCAAGGCAGAATATGCCAGAAACATCAGTGGGTCGATTCTGCTGTCGGCACCACCGGCAAGTACAAAGTCCGCATCATCACGGGCTATCAGTCGAAAAGCCTCGCCAACAGCCTGAGTTCCAGCGGCGCAAGCGGTAGTGATGGTATTGTTAGGTCCCTTTGCATTATGAATCAGCGAGATATGGGCTGAGCACATGTTGGGCAGGTATTTCAGAATCCACAGAGGAAACAACGCTTCAGAGCCTTGTTGTCCCAATAGGTTCGCTTGGAAGTTGGTTTCCTTGTTGCAAGCTTCCGCAAGAACAGGTGCAAGGTCGGGAAGATCCATGGGAACTAACCCGGAGCCCATGATGACCCCAAGGCGTTCCGGATTAATATTCAAGCTTTCCAAGCCGCTATCTTTCATGGCCATGCCTGCGGCAGCAACTCCAAATCTGGCTGCCCTGCCCATGATCTTCAGGCTTTTGCGATGAATAGAGGGAACCCATTCCTCGATGTCAAAATTAGGAACTTCGGCCGCGATTTTTACCGGGTGGGAAGAGGCATCGAAAGATTTGATGGGACCAACCCCGCTAACGCCCTCTACGCAGTGCTTCCAAAAGGCATCTTTGCCAACACCGTTGGGAGCAAGAACTCCAACTCCAGTAACAACAACTCTGCGCATGGGAAAATTAGCAGGAAGGAACCCGACCCGCCTCCAAAAGCTATTTAAGTGATCCAACCGACGCTTATAGCACCCATATATCCCATATTACCTATTATTCCTGTTTTGGTTCAAAATGCAATTGTTTCGTTTTGTTTAATAATTTCTTTGCCAAACTGCTTAACTGGTATAAGCGGAATAAGCGTTAAACTCTTGGCAGTAATTTCTTCTTTTCTTTTTCATGCTGCCGGTTCTTGGGCTATTCTGAGAACCAATTCAGACCTTTATGGATGGAGAAGGGGTTTCAATCGATGAAAAATTGGTTTTCCAAGGGCGATTGGAACGCCTTTTTTGGCTTGGCTATCGACAATCTTGCAGTCATGGTCACGCTATTTGGCCTTCTTACCATGGGGCCGGCTCCTTTCTCTTATACTCCCGAGTTCATCCTCGCAAAAATGTTGCCCGGAACCGCATTGGGTGTTCTGGTTGGGGATTTGGTTTACACCTTCATGGCTTTGCGAATGGCAAAGCTTCAAAACAGAACCAACGTAACAGCCATGCCATTGGGGTTGGACACTCCCAGTACTTTTGGAATGGCGTTTTTGGTTTTGTTACCCGCGCTCTCAAAAGGAAACGAACTTTTTCCAGGCGACCATCAAAAGGCCATGACCTATGGCTGGCATGTTGGGTTGATGACCCTGCTTCTCATCGGAGCCATCAAGGTTCTATTTTCTCCTTTTGGAAACTTGGTTCGTAAGTGGGTCCCACGGGCAGGGTTGCTGGGAAGCCTGGCTGCGATAGCCCTGACTTTGATTTCCTTCATGCCCCTGCGGGAAGACATTGCGGGTATTCCGCTGGTGGGATTGCCAACGCTTTGGATGATTCTGGTAATTCTTTTGGCCCACCGTGTTTTGCCCCGTGGGTTTCCTGGCGCACTCATGGCTCTTCTGGTGGGTTTATTTATTTACACAATCTGTTTGTTTGCGGGGCCCATGGCTGGCGTTGCCCTGGTTCCGCCTTTCAGGGAAATACCTTTTCACGGTCATTGGGGTTTTCAGATTCCATGGGTCTTCGCCAATGCTGAATCTGGATGGTGGAATCCTGTGATTTCAGAAACCCTGATGCGTCTGCCAACGATTTTTCCCTTTGCATTGGCCACCATCGTGGGAGGCATCGACTGCACGGAAAGTGCCGCCTCGGCAGGGGACGATTACGATACCCGCAAGGTGCTATTCACCGAGGCTATTTCCACCTTGGTGGCAGGCGTAGCTGGTGGAGTGATCCAAACCACTCCATACATTGGGCAACCTGCGTACAAGTCCATGGGTGCCCGGGCGGGTTACACGCTTCTGACAGCGCTATTTATTGGTGTTGCGGGCTTCATGGGCGGATTGACAATATTTTTCGAAGTGCTTCCCAAGGTGGTTCTTTTCCCGATTCTTATATTTGTTGGGCTGGAAATCACATCGCAAACTTTTCGTGTGGTTCCCAGAAGGCATTACCCGGCCCTTGCGCTTTCCATGCTGCCAGCGGTCGCTTATGTGGCTTTGCTGCTCGTGAAAAGCTTTTATGCTCCTGCCCAACCCCAAAGGCCGGATGCCATCCATGGTCTGCTGACTCTTCGCTGTCTGGCAAATGGATTCCTTATCACTGGAATGATCTGGGCTGCAATCATGTCTGCGGTTCTGGATGATCGATTGAAGGTCGCTGCGGTTTATTGTTTGGTTGCCGCAGTGTTTGCTTTCTTTGGAATCATGCATTCTCCACTGGGGGATGAAACCATAGGACTGCCTTGGAACATCCTGAAGCAATTGGAGCCTTTGTTTCACGAAGCCATTTCAGTGCAGACACCCTGGCACTGGGCCGGCGGATACCTGATCTGTGCGGGTTTGCTTTGGGCCATGGCTTGTTTTAGCAAGCCCCCGGAAAATATTCCCGGCGTGGAAGCAGACCATCAGGAATCGTAATTGGCCAACTGCTGTAATGCTGCCTGGCAATGGGAAAGGTCCTTGTACGGTTTAAGTTTATCCAGGTCTTCCTGGGTGTCGATGTCATGCCACTCGGGGAGAATGTTGGTGCTTAATTTCAGCAATTTGGCATTTTGAAGCAGTTGTCCAAGCACCTTTTCGGTACTCCATTCGATGTTATCCAGCAAATGTTTGGGATAATCTTTCAACCCCAGCAGGTAAAAGCCCCCATCCGAAGAAGGGCCAACCACCAGATCATGTTTTTCTAATTCCTGATAGGCGGCCTCGATGAAATTGGTTGGAAGTGACGGGCTGTCTGACCCAATTGCCAGCGCCAACTTTCCCCGATAACCTTGGAAATAGTGACTAAGTCTTTGGCCCAGGTCTCCTTGAGATTGCTCCCTTAATTGCCATTGGTTATTGGAAATAGTTTGGAAGGCTTCCTTTTGGTTTGCGGGGGTAAAGCAAAGAATACTTTCGGTATTTGGGTTGGCAAAGCGTGTCAGGGAATCCCCCAGTATGGCATGGGCTATCATCAGGGCGTTTGTTGCGCCAATTTGGGCGGCCAACCGAGTCTTTGCCTTTCCCGCCTCGGGCCATTTTGCAAACATTCCCAAGACCCTGTTCGAGGTGCTTGGTTTAAAGTTGTGTGATGGAACCATTTCTTTTGCCTTAAAGGATCCTTGGCAAGATACAATATTAGATAATGATTGTCTGCCCGGAGGATTCATGTCTCCTTTCTCGCGAATGTCAGGGGTTCTTTTTCAACAAGTTCAAATCCTATGTGGCGGATTGATTCTTGGCCTGATGGTGGCCCAGTTCGCCACTGCAGGTGATGTTACCACGGTAGTGGTTCCTATTCCCTCTCCCTTGGAGAGTGATTCCGCCAAGCGCATTCGAACAATGGTGAAAGAGGCAGTGGAAAAAATAGAAGCTTCCCAGAAAGCTCGGGATGCCCGGGACCGGGTGCCAGCCCGCGTTATTCTTGATTTTAATCCGGTGCTTCGGCCTTTTGTCTCCGAATTTGGACCCGCATATGATCTGGCCCAAAGTTTAAGGGCCATCAAGAACAGCCATGGCGCCATTATTCAAGGATGGATTCATGGGGAGGTTCGAGCTAATGGGGTTTTGGTGGCACTGGCTTGCGACAACCTTTTTCTTTCCAAGGAATCACGAATCGGAAGAGTGGTGGATGGTCAAGCCAGTCAGGTTACTCCAACGATGAAGTCTGCCTACGAAGAAATTGCCCGGGGCAGATATTCGATCGCGGTGGTTCGCAAGCTTTACGATAGCGCCGTTGCCGTGGTTAAGGCCAGAGGCCCAAACCCGAGGGAGGCGTATGTGGATCAGGTGGCTGAGCCACAGGGCGAGGTTATTCTTCCAGCGGGAACCGAAGGCTGGTTGGATGTTTCCATGGCAAAAAACCTTGGCCTGGCCCAATCAGAAACCTGCGACAGCCTCGAGGAACTTGCTGCCATTCTTCATCTACCCAGAAAAGGCCTGGAACAATCATTCCTGAGAACCGAGGAAACCAGCGCCATCCGGATTGTTGTAAGTGGCAGGGTGGATGCCCGCCTTGTGGAACGGGTGAAAAGGCGTATCAGCAAAGCGGTGGGCAAGTCATTCAACACCATCATTTTTGATTTTCAGTGTGGCGGTGGCGATGTGAATGCCGCCCTGGAGCTGGCAGGGTATATTCATGGAATTGCCGATCCAGGCAGACAGAATCCGATACTTACCGTGGCATGGATCTCCCCACAGGCAAGGGATCTTGTTTTGCCCATGGCGCTTGCCTGCTCCCGCATCCTTATGCACGAGCAGGGGTATCTGGGTGATCTGGATGCCTTAATGGTCACCAAACCCTTGCAGGATCGGTTGCAGAAGCTGTTGGAAGAGTTGTTGCAGGCAAGAAAGTTTTCGCCAGAGGAAGCAGTCTTGATGTCCAAAGCCTGGCTTGACCCCGGGGTCCGGCTGGCGATTGCGATCCCCAAGGCGGGCGGTCAGACGGTTATTGTGGATGGTTCCACATTGCAGGATCTAAAGGCCATGAAACTGGATCTGATGTTAAAGCCCGCAATGCCTGAGGATGAAAACAAACCATGGAAGCTCTCTGCCGCGCTTGCAACAGACAATCGGGTTGGAATAGCCACAGCCTTGTTTGCAGACTTGGACACGGCGCTTTCCAGTGAGGGTATTAATCCTTCTGGCACACCGGTGAGTGGAACGGATTGGATGGACGACCTTGCTGATTTTCTAAGCCATCCGTTTACACGGGTTATCTTGGTCATGATCGGTATCACTTGCATGATCCTGGAAGTCAAGGTTCCGGGTGCCAGTCTGCCGGGAATTCTGGCGGCGATTTGCTTCGTGCTTTTCTTCTGGTCCAATTCCCAGCTTGCAGGGCAGATGACCTGGCTGGCGGTGCTGTTATTCGCGCTTGGGTTGGTTTTAATTCTGATGGAGATATTCATCATACCCGGTTTTGGCGTCACCGGACTCTCGGGCATTCTTCTGGTATTGGGTAGCTTGGGGCTTGTGGCCTATGGGCACTGGCCGAGAAATACCGATGAATGGGGGCAGCTTGCGAGGGTGATGGGGCCGTTTGCGCTAAGTGGGGTTGCATCCATCTTTCTTTCCATGTTGCTGGCGCGCTTTCTTCCTTCGTTGCCAGTCACCAACCGATTAATCATAGAATCAGAAAGTGGGGATTCCGGTGTGGTTCCTGTGACCATGTTTGATGGCTTGCGTCCTGAGGATCTTTTGGGATCCGTTGGCACCACGGTCACTTCGTTGCACCCTTCAGGAAAAGCCAGGGTTGGCCCGCATTGGTTGGATGTGATGAGCGATGGGGGATTCATCGAACAGGGGCAAAAGGTGAGAATAATTGAGGTCGAAGGAAACCGAATTGTTGTGAAGCGGGAAGTTTGATGCTTTAATAAGCATGCCTAGGAAGAATATTCTCTTTTGGAAATGATGACCTTTCGATGAACGATGGCAATTTAACCTCTGCGGTGATTCTTGTAGTGGCAGGCTACTTGCTGCTAACCTTGGAAGTGTTTCTTCCCACGGGGGGAATCCTTGGGGCATTATCATTGGCGGCTATTTGCATTGGGGTAACTTTTGGATTTAAAAGCAGCCTGATGGCAGGCTCACTAGTTCTTGCCGGCACCGTTGCAGGTGTACCTTTGCTGCTGAAGGCGCTGACATGGCTTTGGCCAAAAACCGCCATGGGAAAGAAAATGACCGTTGAAAGCGAGGCTGGAGAGGGAACGGTAGGTTCCCTTCCTGGAAACATAGCGCTCGAGCAACTTGTTGGTGCGTTCGGAATCGTAACCAGCGAGTTGCGCCCTGCCGGCTCCATCGATTTTTCCGGCAAAAAAGTGGATGGCATCAGCGAGGGCATTCTGGTTCCCGCTGGCCAACGAGTTCTCTGCATAGGTACGCAAAGTGGTTATGTGGTGGTTCGACCGGCAGACAGCCCGGACCTTAATGACTTGGAAAACGCCCGGTTGCCCGGGTTTGACTTGGAAAACTTCAAATCCTGATGAAAGGTGGATGCCCGATGTTAGCTGCAATGTTGGCGCAAAATAGCTCCCTGGATACTTTGTGGGTCGTGCTGATTGGTTTTGCGGTGATCGTGCTTTTGCTGATGGGCTTCTTTCTCTTCAACTTCATTCAGTTGTGGGTGCAGTCCATTCTTACCAAGGCCAATATCGGGCCTTTGGATATGCTGCGAATGAAGCTGGTGGGCCTTGATTACGCCCTGATCGTAAGGCAAAAAATCGCCTTGGTTCAGGCGGGCATCAAGGATGTGACCTCGCAAGATATGGAATCCCATGTGCTTACCAAGGGTAATCTGCTTCGCGTGGTGGGTGCGGTGATTGCTGCTCGAAAGGCGAAGATTGATCTAAGCTGGGGTGCGGCTGCCGCCATCGACCTTGCCGGTAGGGATGTTTACGAGGCAGTCAAACGCAGCGTTGATCCAAAGGTGATCGATTGCCCCGATCCTTCCAAGGGAAGACAAACTTTGGACGGAGTTTGCCGAAATGGTATTCAGTTGAAGGCCCGCGCCCGTGTGACGGTTCGCACCAAGCTGGATCGTCTTGTGGGTGGAGCCACCGAGGAGACCATCATCGCCCGTGTGGGCGAAGGTATCGTCAAGGCCATTGGTAGTGCCGAACACCACACCGATGTTCTGGCGAACCCCAACCTCATTTCTCAGGCGGTATTGAAGAACGCCTTGGATTCGCAGACAGCTTTTGAAATTGTTTCCATCGATGTGGCTGAAATTGATGTTGGAACCAATGTCGGGGCAAATTTGCAGGCCGAGCAGGCCGCGGCGGATCTTCGTGTTGCCCAGGCAAATGCCGAAAAGAGAAGGGCCCTTGCTGTTGCCGAAGAGCAGGAAATGCGTGCCAAGGTGGAAGCCAACAGGGCCGAAGTGGTTCTGGCGGAATCCGAGGTACCTCGTGCCATTGCATCAGCCATCAAGGAAGGAAAGATGGGGTACATGGATTACATGCAGATGAGAAATCTGCAGAGTGATACGCAAATGCGAAGTGCCATCGCGGGAACATCCGAGCGACCCATCCAATAATCTTCCGAGGTGATCCATGGCTCCACTGATTGCAGGTTGGGAAGGTCTGATCGTGCCGGTCATTGGGTTGGCGATTTGGATTTTTTCGCTGCTTTCCAAGACGAAGGAAAACCCTCTTCTTCGTAACCAAGGCAAGCCGCCCATTCGCCCGGGCGGGGATGTTGCCAACGAACTGAACAGGTTTTTTGAAGCCGCCCGTCAGAGGGCTTTGCAGACAACGCAAGCGACTTCAAAGCCCAAGCCTGAAGTGACTGCCAATCCATTCGAGCAAGCGCCACCCAAGAAAAGAAAAAAAACAGCTCCCCGGCCGGTGGTAAGGTCCAATCAAGAATTTGTGGTTCCTGTTGCTCAGCCCTTTGTAGTTGCACAGCAAGCCGACAAGGAAACCATTCCTGTTCCGGAACCCAAAATCAAGGAAGCTTTCCGACAGATAAATAACTCCAGTACGAAGGTAGCTCCCGCTTTGGTAAAAGCCCGGGAGTTACTGACAGACAAGCAGTCGGTGCGTACCGCATTTATTCTCAAGGAAATCCTCGGGCCGCCTAAATGCCAAACCGGCACGAAAAGGCTTTAAGAGTTCCAGAACTTCCAGATTTCGCTACAGGCATGAAAACGGTTGCTGGGTTGACCGGCAAGCCTTTTGTTGAGGGTGCCCCTGCCACCCGGCCAGTGGTGGCCAAGGTCATCAATCAAAACGCTGGTGAATCGAACGCCGCCTTTGCCACAATTTCGTTCTGTCAGATGAACCTTATCGGGGCTTTCCCTGCTTTCAGAATGATTCACACCGCCCAAAGCCTTTTCCCAGGCGTGGATGGTCTGGATCACGGATGGGCGCTGTTCCTCTTTTTTAGTCCAGGGCGAAATGATGGTGCCACCCTCGAGCGGCATCAGTGGATCCACCTTACCCATGATGTAGATGGTTGGAATGGTCAGGTTGTGAGGGTAGTGATCTATCGAAAGCAGTCCGGAAACCGGCGCGATGGCTGCTGGTTTAATTTTGGCTTCAATGCAGTAGCGGAAGGTCATTCCGGCGCCATTCGAAAAACCATTCATGAAAAAGCGATTGCCTGAAACGATGCCCATGGCCATCACATGTTGGATGATATCTTCAAGAAAAGCGACATCGTCCACGCCTTGCTGTGCCAGTTCCGCTCTTTTGGACCCATCATTCCAGACTTGTGGATTTTGTAGAAAACCAGCGCCACGAGTCATGTCCTCACGGGTTCCCTCGGGCAGCAGCAGTAGAAAGCCCGCCTCGTCTGCGTACTTGTCCCACAGGGTTTCCTCCAATGTCCAATTGGCGGTTCCGCCCGCTCCGTGAAGCACCACCACCAGGGGCGCGCTTCCATGAAAGTTTTTAGGCTTTCGCAGAAGGGCCATTCTGCGAAGACCCCCACAAGAAATTTCCAGCCTTTGGCTTTGACCCATTTCTATTTCCATTATCCCTTGCAGAGTTCCAGCCAGAGCGCCTTGTAGTATTTCAGAAACTCGATGGTGCTGGCTTCATCAGGGAATGTTCTTCCCACTTCGATCAATGTTGTTCTGTTATAGCCGGTTTTCGCAAACAGGCCGAATAATTCGCGGTAGGGGTATTGCCCTGACTGATCCTTGAATAGATCGTTGATATGGCAGGATTTGATCCATGGCTTCAGGAGTTCAAACGATTCCTTCACCGAGCCGTTCTGCACATCATCAGCGTTGGAATTCCAGGTCACTCCCACCGAAGGGTGGTTGCAATGCTTCATAATGGTGTGCATATTCTTAGGTTTAGCGGTGCCAGAGCCATGTACCTCGACCCAGATCTCCACCCCGGCATTGCTAGCGGCTTTGCCACATTCCACCAGTGCTTTGCCGATCTGTTCCAAAGTTTTTTCCTCGGAGACCCCCTTGGGAAAACCATTGGGGCGCACCTTTACACCCTTCCCGCCGATATCCTGCACCAGTTCAACAAACTTCTTGCAGGTCTCGATGTTTTCCTGAACCTTGGCCTGCTCGGCAGCATGAAACTCGCACACGCTGCCACAACCCCAGATTTCAACACCAGCATCCTGAAACTTCTTCCGAACCTCTTTACGCTGGTCTTTCGTTAGACTAGGTTCTACCCCATGGCTGTGGGTGGTTCGCAGTTCCACAGGACCAATGCCAGTGGCCTTGCAAACCCGAATAAGAGTTGGGACATCAAACTTTGCACCCAGATTGTAAGTCACCAATCCAAGCTTAAAAGCCGGGGTTGTGGTCGCTGGGGCAGCCGTGGTAAAATTTGCCAGCAAAGGCATACCAATTGCGCCTGAAACGCCATAAGTTGTGAAAGATCTGCGGGTTATGCGGGCCATATCTCTTTTCTCCATGTTTTTGACCATTTTGGGTCAATCTTTTAGGGATGCTTTGCCGTCTTAGTGAAGAGCATCCTAACCGTCAGGCTGGCAGGTGTCCACATTTCCACTGGGGATTGGATATTGGCCGGCGAATATTACTTAAGGTAATTTAGACGACTTCGGTTAGAATACGGATTGAAATAGCTTGCGGAATGATCAGGAGACAGGCGATGGCAACCGAACTGAGGCCCACCCAGGGCGCCACCCTTACTCGCAGCGAACGAATCCTTGAGGATCAGCTTCTTAAGGTGGAAAGCCAGTTGCGATTACTGGACATTGGTGTTGGGGTTAGCGGAGCACTGGTGATTTTGTTTGGTTATGCCCTTGGGTTGATGGTTGTGGATCGTTTTCTGGTTTTGTCTTCACTGGCCCGTCAGGCCATGTTTGTCGGCATGTGTGCAGGGGTGGTTTACTGGTGCTACCGCAAGCTGTGGCTTCCACTGACCCGACCTATCAATCCGGTGTATGCGGCAGTTCTTTTGGAAAGAACCATACCGGATGCGAAAAACAGTGTTATCAACTGGGTGGATCTGAAAGAGGAAAGTATTCCGGAAAGTGTTCGCCATGCCCTGGGTAGAAAGGCCGCCAGGGATGTTGCCAGTCATGAAGGCGAGGAGGTTATCTCCATGCGCAATTTCATGATTCTTGGCACCTCGGCGGGAGCGCTCTTTTTAATTCTTGCAATCATGATGGTGGTGTTTGGAAAGAACCCTTTTCTTTCCATTCTGGGAAGAACCTTCACGCCTTTTGTGGAAACCACCATTGCCACGCGCAATTCGATTCAGGTTTTAAGGCCAGAGATGGGTGATGCTGTGGTTGCCATGGGATCCCCTGTGGATTTTGAGGTGAAGGTATCTGGAAAACTTCCCCCTGTCGGTAGCCCTGAATCACCCCGATTGATGCTTCGCTATCACGACAATGATCCTTGGCAGAGCCGCTATCTGGAAACGGGCGAATTTTCCAGCGAGTTCAAGATTCGCGTGCCCTGGAGCGATGTGAGGAGTGGCTTTTCCTACATGGTGGCTGCCGGCGATGCCAAAACCAACCCCCATCGGGTGGATGTTCGGCTGACCCCGCTCATCTCCGATTTTCAGGCTGTTTACAAGTATCGTCGCTATACCGGCAAGGATTCTGAATCCAGGAATTCTCGCAAGATTGAGGCGCCGGTGGGCACTGAAGTTTTTATGCGAGTGCGTGCCAACTCCAAGGTGAAGGATGGCGTTGTCCATTTTGTTGTGGAGAAGGAAAAGCCCGACCGAATCTTTCTTGCCCGTAATCAGGCGGATCCCCAACTTCTTGAAGGATCCTTTCTGCTAAGGCAGACCGGGGAATATCGCATTGAATTCACCACAACCGATCGGGATGTTTATCAGGACACTTTGGCCGCTCCGATGATTGCCACCCCGGACAAGGCTCCCGTGGTTGCCATTACCCTTCCCGGGAAGGAAACCGTTGTGGCTGCAAATGGGGTGCTTAATCTGGAGGGCAAGGCAACCGACGATTTCGGCCTTAGAAAAATGACGCTTCGCATGGTGGGTGATGCCGGTAGATTGCTGATGCCTAAACCCTACCGTGATGAGAAGGCTTTTATGCTTCCCTCTGGTGGTAACCCCACCAGTATGCTCTATCACGATTTTGTGGATTTCTCCACTTTGCAGACGGAGGATGGTCTTCCCTATACCCCCAAACAAGGCAGTTTTGTGGATTACTGGCTGGAAGCCGAGGATGGTTCAGACCAGCCGAAGCCGAATCTTGGCAAGAGCAAGGTGTTTCGCGTGACTGTTGCCAGCAAGCAAAACGAGCAGGAGACGAAGAAGCAAAAAGACGAGGCTCAAAAACAAAAGAACGAAGGTGAGAAAAAGCAGGACGAAAACAACAAGAACGAGGATCAAAAGCGCCAGCAGGAAAAGAATGATAAGCAGGAACAGAAGAATCAGGATAGCAAGGAAAACCCCGGTCAGCAGGGTGATAAATCAGATGGTCAGGGAAACCCCGACAAGAAAGATGGTGGTAATGGGGGCCAAGGCAAGGGCGAGGATCCATCCAAAGGTGATCAAAAAGGTCAGGGTAATCCACAGGATCAGAAGGGCTCCAAAGAGCCCCAAAATGAACCCAAGATGGGTGAGCAGGATTTCAAGGATCAGGAACGCAGATTGAATGAGGCCTTGGAGAAGAACGACAAGAATAATCAGGGTAAGGATGATAAGAACCCCATGGGTGCCGAGAAATCGGATTCCAAGGGGCAGGGTGACAACAAGCCCAGTGATGGCAAGGAAAAATCGAACCAGAATGATTCCAAGTCCATGGATAAATCCAGCCAATCCAAGGATGGAAACGAAAAGGGCACGGGCAAGGATTCCAATTCCAAAGACCCTGGCAGCAAGGATGAGAAATCCAACCAGCCCATGGGCAAAGATAAATCCGAAGGTGCCAACAAGGATGCCTCCAAGAATGGTGAAAAGTCTGGCGAAAAGACTGATTCCAAAAATAACGACATGAAGGGGTCGGATACAAAAGGGAACGACACCAAAGCCGGCGATCCCAAGGGCAATGATCCAAAATCGATGGAGAATAAACCATCTGGCGAAAAAGGATCTGATCCCAAGGGTGGGGACAAATCCAACCAGGAGAAAGAGGGTGCGAACCCAGATTCCAAAGATGGAAAAGATTCGAACCAAAAGGGTGACAAGCCCATGGGAATGGAGCCCAATGGCAAAGATTCCAAGACAGGCGATAAGAATATGAACGACCCCAAGGGCAATGACCCCAAGGGGAATGAGAAGAATGGTATGAAACCCGACATGGGTGATTCTAAGGGCCAGCCCATGGGCAAGGATTCCAAAATGGGAGACCAAGGCAAGGAAGGTATGAAGGGGAACGACCCCGGCCAAAAGGGTGACAAGGGCTCTGATGCCAAGGATAAGGGCGAAAAAAGCGCTGGCAAAGATGGTATGAAGGAAAAGGGCGGCGAACCCAAAGCCGGTGAAAAAGGCGAAAACAAAGATGGTGCGAAGCCCGATGGAATGGGTAAACCCATGGATGGCAAAGATGGCAAACCTGAAAACAAAGATGGCAAGGATTCCAAGCAAGGTTCCCAAGGCAAGGATGGCATGGGTAAGCCGATGGATGGCAAAGGTGAGCAGCCCGGCGATTCCAAGAAGGGTGAACAGCCTGGCAAGGAAGGCATGGGTAAGGATGGAAAAGGCGACCAGCCGGGTGGAATGAAACCAGATGGCAAGGATTCCAAAATGGGAAAGGATGGCATGGGTGACCAGAAATCCGACAAGGGCGCCGGTGGGGATTCCAAGAAAGGTGAGCAAGGCAAAGGGCCCGATGGGAAACAACCGGGCGACATGAAGGGCGACCAACCCATGGGTAAGGATCAGGGCATGGGGCAGGAAAAAGGCAAAGCCATGGGCAAGGAGGGCGAAGGCAAGGATGGCAAGGATTCAGGCAAGCCCGAGAAGCCAGGAACTGGCGATAACCCGGGTGTTGGGGGCGGTGCGGACCGCAAGCCGAATGAAGCCCCTGGCATGGCCAATCCCAATGCCAAAAATGCTCCCGATGCTGCCAGTGAGGAAAACAAGCGCAAGGCAGTTGATGCCCAGATAGAGAATTACAAAAAGAGGATTAACGGGGATGTCCTTAAGGATGCGAAAATGTCACCGGAGGATATTGAGAGATTTCTCAAGGCAAAGCGCGCCAAGTTGGAAGAGGAATACGGTTTGAAGAAAGAGGATTCCGTGCCCTCCGCATCTGGGTTTGGCAAGGGGCCTTCCATGGGTGGCAGCAGATTTCAATCTGGTGCCCGTGAAAAGAATGATACCAAGGCAACCAATCAAGCTGCCCCACCCGCGCCATACCGCGATGCTTACAAGGAGTTCACCAAGAAGCTGACCCAGCCTGAGAACTAGGGAATTCTTATGACGAACTCCTGGTGGGTTTATCTGCTCTGGTTTGTCTGTAGTGGGTTGGGCTTTTGGCTGGGTGGACTGCTGCTTGTTTTTGGGCTTTTTTCCGGGTTCATTGCAAACAAACGATTTGAAAGCCTCTTTTGTTTTACCGCCATGCTGATGGGTGGATTTCTGGTAATTATTTCCGCCATTCCATTACCTTGGTGGCTTTACGCTATTTTGGTGATGGTTACACTTGCTTGGTGGATTCTGAAATACAAAGAGCTTGAGGTTGCAAGGAACGTGCGATTTGTTGCCCTTGTTGCCTGGTTGGGTGCCTTTGCCTTCGAGTTGCCATGGTGGAAGATGCCTTTCCCGCCACCAATGTCCAAGCCTCAATTATTGATCATTGGTGATTCAATCACTGCGGGCATCTCTTCCGGGGAAGAAACCTGGCCAAAGCTTTTGACAAAAGAGCATTCCATTCGAGTCATGGATTGTTCTCGTGCGGGTGCCACGGTTCGCACTGCACAGATCCAAGCTGATTTTCTCGGTGATGAATCTGGTTTGTTGGTGCTGGAAATAGGTGGCAACGATCTTTTGGGGGGAACGCCTGTTGCAGAGTTTGAACAACATTTGGACAGGTTGTTGGAAAAAGTGTGCCGAAATGGTCGCACAGTGTTGATGCTGGAGCTGCCATTACCGCCTTTGGCAAATTCTTTTGGCTTGGTGCAGCGAAAGCTTTCCCAGAAACATTCTGTTCAGTTGGTGCCACGAAGGCTCCTGGCAGGAGTGCTTTTGAAACCGGGTGCAACCTCCGATGGGATTCATTTGACACATGAGGGGCATTTTAACATGGCGAAAGCCATTTGGGCCTTGGTTGGCTCGGCTTTTTGATCCACTCCAACAGATTGTGGTTGCTTTAATCCATGGCTTTGTGCTGTTGTTTTGCCTGACTAATTCCCGTGGGTTCGATAAACTATTATCATGGCATTCCCACAGCGATATTTGGTGCGGTTTCATCCCAAGCATATTCCCCATGTCTTCACCGACATTCTGGTAATAGGCGGGGGCATTGCAGGTCTGCGAGCGGCTTTGGCTGTTCCGGATGATCTTCGTGCGCTTGTGGTCACCAAGGATAAAATTAATCAAAGCAACTCCAGCTATGCCCAGGGTGGTATTGCTGGAGTCATGTCACCAGAAGACAGGTTTGAGAATCACATCGAAGACACTCTCGTGGCGGGTGCGGGTCTCTGTAATGCGGAGATTGCACGCATGGTGGTGCGGGAAGCTCCCGGGCAGATTCAAGATCTGGTTTCGATGGGGACGGAATTCGACAAGCACGAGGGACAGATTGCCCTAGGCAGGGAAGGTGGGCATAGCCATCATCGTATTGTGCATGCGTTGGGTGATGCCACCGGCCATGAAGTCATGCGGGCGATCATCAAGCAGGTCCGTGAGAGTGACACGATTGAACTCTGGGAGAAGACTTTTACCCTGGATCTGATCACCCATCAGGGGAAATGTGTGGGGGCCCTTGTCCACAGGCATCGCCGTGGCAAATTGCTCATTTGGGCCAAGCAGACGATTCTCGCCAGCGGTGGTGTTGGCATGGTGTATCGCGAAACCACCAATCCGCCTGTGGCGACGGGTGATGGAATGGCAGCGGCTTACCGTGCCGGGGCAACCTTGCGAGACATGGAGTTCATGCAGTTTCATCCCACGGTGCTTTATGTGGCTGGTTCCAGCAGGTTTCTCATTAGTGAGGCGGTTCGTGGCGAGGGGGCCTATCTAAGGGATAAAAATGGCCACAGGTTCATGCCCGATGAGGATACCAGGGCCGAGCTTGCGCCACGCGATGTGGTTGCCCAGGCCATTGTTCGCACCATGGACAAGACCCAGCATCCCAATGTTTATCTTGACCTTTCCCACCTTGACCCGGCCCGGGTCATGTCGCGGTTCCCGGGTATTGCGAAAGTTTGTGGCAACTTTGGAATCGACATAACCAAGGATCCCATACCGGTGCGCCCTGGTGCCCATTACATGATTGGTGGGGTGGTGGTTGACTTGGAAGGAAGAACAACAATTCCAGGGCTTTGGGGGGCTGGCGAGGTAACTTCCAGCGGATTGCATGGCGCCAACCGCCTTGCTTCCAACAGCCTTCTGGAAGGCCTGGTCTATGGTAAGTTGTGTGCCTTGGGTGCTGTGCGTGAAGCCCGAAAAATGTCCGACAAGTTTGAGGTTCCAGCCATCGATATGACTTTCAGGCCGGATAATGATGGTGATTTGGACATTAACGATGTTACCAACTCTTTGCGCAGCCTGATGGTTCGCCACATGGGAATCGTTCGCACCGAGGCAGATCTTGCCGAGGCGGAAAAGACTGTGGTGTTCTGGTGCCGGTATGCACTAAGGCGCGAATTCCAGTCTCGCCAGGGGTGGGAGTTGGCCAACCTGCTGACTGTGGCGCGGCTGATGATTTGGTCGGCGCGCAATCGCACGGAATCCAGGGGAACTCACTTCCGCCTGGATTATCCTCAGAAGAACGATGCCGAATGGCTCAGGCATCTGGAGTGTCCGGCGACTTTTGCTGAATCCAAGATTCCCCACGCATAATCGGCGGGCAGCTCTGGTGAAATGCCATGAATGAAAATCGCAACGAGATCGAGTCAGCGATCAAAAGTCGTTATGCTTTGCTTGCAAGTGATCCTTCCCGAGAAAAAGCTTTTCCCGTTGGTCCGGCGAGTGCCAAGAAACTTGGTTATCCCCCGATGGATATTGATTCTTTACCCAAGGCTGTTTCGGAATCCTTTGCCGGGGTGGGGAACCCATTTCAACTTGGAGAGTTGGGTGCTGGTCTGACTGTGTTGGACATAGGGTGTGGGGCAGGCATGGATAGCGTATTGGCATCCAAATTGGTTGGGCCTTCAGGAAAGGTTATAGGCATCGATTTGGTTCCCGAGATGGTTGCCAAGGCAACAGCCAATGCCCAGGCTTCTGACATTCACAATGCGACATTCGTTGTTGGAAATGCTGAGAAGATTCCCCTGCCGAATGATTCTGTCGATGTCATCATTACCAACGGCGTTTTTAACCTGTGTGTGGATAAACCTCAGGTGATCCATGAAATGTGCAGAGTGCTTAAACCCGGTGGTCGGCTCCAGATGGCTGATGTATTCCTTGAGGATCAGGTTACTCCTGAAGAGCTCCGAGGCTTGGGGGGCTGGTCCGAGTGAATCGAGGGGGCAGTCTGGAAGCGGTCGCTTCTGGAAATGCTGGATAAAGCGGGTTTCGAGGAAGCACGTTTTCAGGGTTGGACAGGTTTTCGGACATCCCCATATACGCAAGGCGGGTTGGTTTCAGCCAGAAAACCCTGTGGGGCAAACTCTAAAAGACAGTGTTAAATCGTTTTTAGCTTCAGGAATTGCCCTTACAATCAATTTTTCAAGCGTTTTATGGGTGCAAGCAGCCTCCGAGAAGGGGTAGTACCATGGACAGGTTCCACCTCCATTGGTTTAATGACCTTTCAGGTTCTTTGCTCCAAAAGTATGTGCAAAATGCCTGTTCTGACTGCTGCTTGGGGGGGTTATGAAGCGTATCTTTATCTATGACACGACCTTGCGTGATGGAAGTCAGGGCGAAGGTGTTAACTTTTCGCTTCAGGATAAACTGAATATTACCCGCAAGCTGGATGAGATGGGTGTCGATTTTATTGAAGGTGGATATCCACTTTCCAACCCCAAAGACTTTGAATACTTCCGTGAGGTTCGAAAGCTGGACTTAAAACATGCCAGGGTTAGTGCGTTTGGCATGACCCGCCGCAAGGGAATCCATCCCTCGCAGGATACATGCATCAAGGCATTGTTAGAGGCTGGAACATCCCTAGTCACCATAGTAGGGAAAACCTGGGATCTGCATGTTACCGAAATTCTGGGCACCACCCTTGAAGAAAACCTGGCGATGATCTCCGATTCGGTGAGTTACTGCAAGGATCAGGGGCGCGAGGTGTTCTACGATGCGGAACATTTTTTCGATGGTTATAAAGCCAACCCGGACTATGCGCTAAAGACCTTGAAAGCCGCACATGATGCTGGCGCCAGCGTGTTGATACTTTGCGACACCAATGGTGGAACCCTGCCGGATGAGATCATGAACCGGGTCGAATCTTTGAAGGCCGCGCTTGGCCCATCCGCCAATCTGGGCATTCATTGTCATAACGATTGTGATCTTGGAGTTGCAAACAGCCTTGCCGCAATCAAGGCGGGGGCAACCCAGGTGCAAGGCACCATCAATGGCATTGGAGAGCGTTGTGGAAACGCCGACCTGATCAGTGTGGTGGCCAATCTTACGTTGAAGCAGGGGTATCAGGCTCTTAAACCGGAAAGCCTTGGCCGACTGACGGAGCTTTCCCGGTATGTCTATGAGACTGCCAACATGAATTTTCGCAATGGCCAGCCTTTTGTGGGGGCCAGTGCCTTTGCACATAAAGGTGGCATGCATACCCATGCGGTTGCCAAGATTTCGCACAGCTATGAACACATCAACCCAACCGTTGTGGGGAATCAGCGACGCATCCTGGTGAGTGAGCTTTCCGGGCAGGCAACCATCCTGAACAAGACTTCAAAGTATGACTTCACTGGCGACAAGGCGATGATGGTGAAAATCCTTAATCGCGTTCAGGATCTTGAGAATGAAGGCTACGAATTTGAGGCAGCCGAGGCATCCTTTGATCTGTTAGTCAGGAAGGCCGCGGGGATTTACGAACCGCTGTTTGAAAGACTTTCTTACCGCGTGAACATAGAGATGGGGAAGGATAATCTTCCCAAGACCGAGGCGACGGTGAAAATTCGCCACGGAGCCTGCGAGGCTCATACCGCCAGCGAGGGCGATGGACCGGTAAACGCCCTGGATGGCGCGCTACGCAAGGCATTGCTGCCGCTGTTCCCGAACCTTGCCGATTTGCATCTTGCGGATTACAAAGTGCGCGTGGTGAATGCCCGCGCCGGTACCGCCGCGCGGGTAAGGGTAGTCATTGAATCGCATGATGTGAAAGATGTCTGGTCCACCGTGGGGGTCAGCGAGAATATTGTCGAGGCCTCCTGGCTGGCACTGGTGGACAGCATTGAATACAAGCTTATCAAGGATCGGGAGCAGGCTGGAAAGTGATTGTTGAAACACACGGATGAAGCAAGGGATTGACCGAGATGGAAAAAGAATTGCCAAAGCAATATGACCCAAAGCTGGCCAAGGATCATTGCCTGAATTTCTGGGAAGAGAAGGGCTACTTTCATGCCCGCCCCGAGAATCTCGCGGAATCATACAGCATCGTGATTCCCCCACCCAATGTGACCGGCGCTTTGCATCTGGGGCATGCGTTAAATAATACCCTGCAGGATATCTTGTGCCGATGGAGGAGAATGCAGGGCTTCAATGTTCTGTGGATGCCCGGAACCGACCATGCAGGTATCGCTACCCAGGCGGTGGTGGAGCGCAGGGTGCGCGATGAAGAGGGCAAGAACCGTCATGAATTAGGCCGGGAAAAGCTGGTCCAGAAGATTTGGGATTGGAAGGAACAATACGAAAAACGCATCCTCGGTCAGCTAAGGGAACTGGGTGCGGGATGCGATTGGAAAAGAACCCGCTTCACACTGGACCCGGTGTGTGCCAAAGCGGTTCGAGCCACCTTCTTTGAAATGTTCAAGCAGGGGTACATCTATCGCGGCAAGAGGCTCGTCAATTGGGATACCCAGCTTCAGACCTCCGTGGCGGATGATGAAACCTTTACCGAAACTGTGAAGGGCGGGTTTTGGACTTTTCGCTACCCCGTGGTTGGAAGTGACGAGTTTATCCGCTTTTCCACCACGCGCCCTGAAACCATGCTGGGCGATGTCGCGGTTGCGGTGCATCCTTCCGATGAGCGTTTTGCCCATCTGGTGGGCAGGAAGGTTCGCATTCCCCTGGTGGATCGTGAAATTCCGATCATTGCGGATGGCATTCTTGTCAAGAAAGAACTGGGCACCGGCGCGGTCAAGGTCACCACTGCCCACGATCGCAACGATTATGCCTGCGGACTTCGACATCAATTGCCCATGATCAATATTCTCAACCCGGATGGATCCATTCGGGAGGGTTACGGAGTTTACTCCGGTCTGGACCGCTACGAAGCCCGCAAACGCGTCACCGAAGACATGGAAAAGCTGGGTTTCTTCGAGGGCAGGGAAGATCGTGATATTGAGTTGGCCCACAGCGATCGAAGCAAGACCCCGATCGAACCGTTTCTTTCAGATCAATGGTTTGTGAAGATGGATCATCTGGCACAGACGGCGATGGATGCCGTGAAAGATGGTCGGGTGCGTTTCACACCAGAGCGCTATGCGGATACTTATTTGGACTGGTTGGGTGAAAAGCGCGACTGGTGCATCAGCAGACAGTTGTGGTGGGGTCACCGCATTCCAATCTGGTACGCAAGTTGTGAGGAAACAGACCTGAAAAAAGAGTTTGCCGACAGGAAGGATGTCTGTTGGGCGAGGGATGAGGAAAATGGCGTGTGGCTGGTATGCGCCCTCGAAGATATCTCCGAGAATGTTTTGGGTGCGGAAAATAAACTGGTCCAGGATTCTGATGTGCTGGATACGTGGTTCAGTTCAGCACTGTGGCCCCATTCCACCATGGGTTGGCCCCAACAAACCGCCGAGCTTGCAAAGTATTATCCAACCAGTGTGCTTGTCACCAGCAGGGATATCATCACCCTTTGGGTGGCCCGAATGGTTATGACAGGCCTTTTCAATACCGGGAAGATTCCCTTCCACAAGGTTTATATCCACCCAAAAATCCTTGATGGTTTCGGCGAAACCATGAGCAAGAGCAAGGGCAATGGAATTGATCCATTGGATATTATTTCGCTGTATGGTGCGGATGCCTTGCGTTATCAGATGGCCCACCTGGCCACTGAAACCCAGGACAGCCGTATGCCGGTCGGAAATATCTGCCCTCATTGCGAAACATTGGTTCCTGTAAAACAGGAGCATATGTACATGCGTACCCGCAAGGTGAACTGCCCGGGTTGCAAGAAACCTTTCCGTCCAGGCGGTCCATGGCCTGCTGAAGATTCCGAACTTCTTACCGCCAAACAGGGTTCCGAGCGCTTTGAGCAGGGGCGTAACTTTGCCACCAAGCTTTGGAATGCCTCAAGGTTTATTTTTATGAACCTTGAGGGCTACAATGCCGCGCCAGTGGATGTTGCCAGCCTTCCCCTGGAAGACCAGTGGATTCTCAGCAGGTTGCAAAGAGCCACAGGGGAAATAACCTCTCAATTGGAAGCGTTTCGCTTTAGCGAGGCCATTCGCATTCTGTATGACTTTATCTGGACAGAGTTTTGCGACTGGTACGTGGAAATGAGCAAGGGCCGGTTGAAGGAAGAGGGAAAAACCCAGGCGCAAAGGGTGCTGCTTGGTGCCTTGGACGGAATGGTGCGGCTGATTCATCCCATCATGCCATATCTTGCCGAAACCATCTGGCAGGCGCTGAACCACCATGCCCCCGAGCGGGGCCTGGATCAGGTAAGGCGGGGCGAAGAAAGCGTAGTGATAGCCAGTTGGCCAGTGTATCCCCCATCTTGGAGACAAACCGGAATTGAAAACAGGGTCGGACGCATGCAGGAATTGGTGCGGGCCGTGCGAGATGTACGCAACCGCTACCTGTTGGACTCTCGCAAGGAATTGGAATTGAAGGTGCGTTGTAGTCCTGAAGTCGCGGCTGACTTGCAATCCTTGAAACCATTTTTGGAGCTATTGGCGGGCATCGGTTCTCTGGAATGCGGGCCGTCGGTTACCAGACCAAACCAATCTGCTTCCCATGTGCACCCTGATTTTGAGGCTTATGTTTGTCTTGCAGGTTTGATTGACCCCGTGGCAGAAACCGCCAGACTTCAAAAATTACTTCAAGAAAAACAGAAAGCCATGGTCGGAATTCAGTCAAAGCTTTCGAATGAAAGCTTTGTGCAGCGTGCCCCAGCCGAGGTGGTACAACAACAAAAGGAATCTCTGGAAGACCTTGCAAATCAGGTCAAAGCCATCCAGGAAAACTTGGAGTCTCTCAAGGAAGGCAGTTGATAAACTGGGTAATCTTGCGTTTGATTCTCGTTGCCCTTGTGCAAAATTGAGTGCATAATGAATTAAACTTGCGAGTTACCCACCATGCTTTCGTTATTCCTATATATCTTTGCTTTTGTGGAAAAAGCCCCTGATTACGATCAGGATGTGAAACCATTATTGGTTCGTTCCTGTGTTTCCTGTCATAACGGGGAAAGCAAGCGGGGCGGACTTCGATTGGACAGCGTTCATGCCATGCTTAAAGGGGGCAATAGTGGCCCCTCTGTGGTGGCTGGCAAGGCTTCCCAAAGTTTGCTTGTGCATGCGGTTACCGGCAAGGAAGATGTTGAGCAAATGCCCCCCAAAGGGCAGAAGTTGACTCCTGCGGAGATCAACATTCTCAAGGCTTGGATCGATGCTGGGGCAAAGGCACCTGAGTCTGAAAAGAAGCTGGCGTTCGATACGGGCAAATCCAAACATTGGTCATTTCAACCGGTTCAAAACCCTGCTGTTCCCAGTGTCAGGGATGCTAGATGGTGCAGAAATCCCATAGATTCTTTTGTGTTATCGCGGCTTGAGTCGCAGGGTATGAAACCTTCTTTGCTTGCCGATAAGAACACTTTACTGAGAAGGGTGTGTCTGGATCTAACCGGCCTGCCACCCACTCGTGAGCAGATTCGTGATTTTCTTTCCGATGATTCGCCCGAAGCGTATGAGAAGGCTGTAAACAGCCTTTTGAATTCTCCTCATTATGGCGAAAGATGGGGACGGATATGGCTGGATCAGGCCCGCTATGCGGATTCCAACGGGTACAGTATTGATGGCCCAAGGCAAATTTGGAAATACCGCGATTGGGTGATATCAGCGATCAACAGCGATGTTTCTTTTGATCGGTTTTCAACCCTCCAGCTTGCGGGTGATCTGGTGGCGAATGCCACCCTTGAAGATCGTATAGCCACAGGGTTTCATCGAAATACCCCCATTAATCAGGAAGGTGGCATCGATAAGGAACAGTTCCGTGTGGAATCAGTGGTCGACCGGGTCAACACCACTGGCACGGTTTGGCTTGGTCTTACTGTGGGTTGTTGCCAGTGCCATGATCACAAATTTGATCCCATGAGTCAGCGTGAGTATTACCAGTTGTTTGCATTCTTCAACACTGTGGATGAACCGGTGCTGGAAGTGGCTGAGCTATCGTTGATAAAAAAGCGTGACCAGCAGCGTGCCGAATTGAAGAACCTTGAAACGTTGCAGAAGAAGGTCGATCCCCTGACTAACGCTAAAATTGCCTCTTGGGAGAACAGGCTTCAGGCCAAAAACCGCGCTGCCATTAGCAAAGATGTCTTGCAGATTCTTGATCTGGCACCCAATGGTAGAAGCCCCGCGCAGGAGCGTGTTGTGGAGGGCTTTTTCCGTAACGCCGATGCCCTTTCCCATGTTGGGGCCTTGTTAACGCATCTTGGAAACTGGAATGTCGTCGCAGATGCGGCTCTTTGGGACGCGCGATTCACATTGAACCAAAAGATCCTGAATATTCGTGCCGCCATGCCGGATATCGCCTCCACCCTTGTGGTCAAGGAAATGGCAAAACCCCGGGATACGTTTATCCATCTTGCGGGGGAATTCACCCGTAAGGGAGCCAGGGTTCAGGCGGATACCCCTTCGGTGCTTCATCCAATGCAACGCAAAGACAATTCAAACAGAATCGATCTTTCGAAATGGTTGTTTGACAAAAACAACCCGCTCACCAGCAGGGTGACGGTAAACCGTGCCTGGCAAACTTTTTTTGGGCTAGGCTTGGTGGAGACCGAGAATGATTTCGGCACGCAGGGAACTCCTCCCAGCCATCCGGACCTTTTGGACTGGCTTGCCCAAGAGTATATGTCCCAAGGTTGGGGCAACAAGGATTTGCACAGGCTGATTGTCACCTCTGCCACGTACATGCAATCTTCGAATGCAAGGCCGGAGTACGAAAAGGTGGATGCGCGAAACCGGTTGCTCTACAAGCAAAATCGAGTCCGCATGGAGGCGGAGTTGGTTCGTGATGCAGGGCTTGGTGTGTCCGGATTGCTGGCCCGCGAAATAGGTGGCCCAAGCGTATTTCCGCCACAACCAGAAGGCGTGTACAGTTTCACTCAGGTACCCAAAAACTGGAAGGCCAACACGGGTGACCGCAGATACCGCAGGGGTATGTACACCCATTTTTGGCGATCTGCCCCACATCCTTCGCTGGTGGTGTTTGATGCGCCGGATGCCGTTTCCACCTGCACAAGAAGAAATCGTTCTAATACCCCGCTTCAGGCGTTAACACTTTTGAATGATGAGGCTCAAGTAGAATTTGCCATGGCTCTTGCCAACCGGATGGCAACCGCTTCTGCAAGTGATTCGGAAATTCTGCAACAAGCTTTCTTGGATGCGTTGGGCAGGTTGCCTTCACCCCACGAACAGCAAGTGTTATTCGAGTTAAAGGCCAAAAACAGCGCGGATACATCCAAGGCAGGTGGCTGGCTGGCGGTTGCCAGGGTGATTTTGAATCTGGATGAATTCATTACGCGGGAATAAATCATGCAACAGCTAGACCCATTGCTGGCACAGACACGCAGGCACTTTTTTAAGGATTGTGCCATGGGTCTGGGATCGTTGGCGCTTGCAGACATCATGCAGGATGGAAAACTGTTTGCATCTTCGGGGGGTGGCTTGCATCATGCCCCCAAGGCCAAAAAAGTGATCTTCCTGTTCATGGCTGGTGGTCCAAGCCAGTTGGATTTATTTGATGAAAAACCCGAGTTGGTGAGATGGAATGGAAAACCAATTCCCCAGGAATTCATCAAGGGAAAGCGTTTTGCTTTCATGGACACTTTCTCAAAGGAAGTGCCAAAATTGATGGCCAGTCCCAGAAAGTTCAAAAAATATGGGAAAAGCGGTGCGAGTGTTTCCGAGATTTTGCCAAACATGGCCAGTGTTGCTGACCAGATTACCGTTATAAGGTCCATGGCCACCAATGTGTTTAACCATGCACCCGCCAAAGTATTCATGAACACCGGTTCTGCTCAGTTTGGTCGCCCCAGTATGGGTTCCTGGTTGACTTACGGAATTGGTAGTGAATCAAGAAATCTTCCCGGTTTTGTGGTTCTTCAGTCTGGCCCCAGAGGGCCAAGGGGTGGGAGTGCCTGCTGGTCTAGTGGGTTTCTTCCCACAAATTACCAGGGTGTGCCTCTTCGTGGTGTTGGAGAGCCGATTTTGAATCTTTCCAACCCCCGGGGTATTTCCGATCACGAGCAAAAAGATGTGCTGGACGCCGTTAAAACCCTTAATCAGGAACGGCTGTCAACCACAGGTGACCCTGAAATTGCGAGCCGCATCGCATCCTACGAGATGGCGTATCGCATGCAGTCCAGCGCGCCAGAGTTGATAGATCTTTCCCGGGAAGACCAGCGAACTCTGGACCTTTATGGGCCGGATGTTTCCAAACCATCCTTCGCTAGGAATTGCATCCTTGCAAGAAGGCTGGTGGAGCGAGGAGTGCGTTTTGTCCAGCTTTACCATACCGACTGGGATCACCACGGTGGTGGCGACATTAATCTGGAAAACGGCCTTGAAAAGGTGTGCCGAGAAATTGACAGGCCGTGTGCGGCCCTGATCACCGATCTGAAACGCAGGGGTTTACTGGACGATACTTTAGTGATCTGGGGTGGTGAATTTGGCCGCACCCCCATGTCCGAAATTCGAGAAACCACAGGTCGCAACCATCATATTGATGCGTTTACCATGTGGGTCGCTGGTGGTGGAACCAAGCCCGGCCATCATCTTGGGAAAACCGATGAATTTGGTTTTTCAGCCGTTGAAGATCGTGTGCATGTGCATGACTTGCACGCCACGATACTGCACCTGATGGGTGTCGATCATCTCAAGCTTACCTATAAATTTCAGGGAAGGAACTTCCGTCTGACAGATGTTCATGGCGAAGTGGTGAACAAGCTTCTCGCGTAAACAAGGTAAAAAAATGGCAGCCCGTCTCAACACATTTGCCCTTCTGGATCCGGGGCACTTTCATTCCGCGCTTGTATTCAAGGAACCGCTTGAGGGCGTTTCCAGGAAGATTCATGTGTATGGGCCGCTTGATTCTCAGGTGATCAGTTATCAGAACTTCATCTATCGTTTTAACAGGCGGGAACAAAACCCCACCGAATGGGAACTGGAAGTTCATGCCGGTCCGGAATCTCTGAAAAGGCTGATTCAGGAAAAACCCGCGGAGGCGGTGGTTCTGGCCGGGCATAATCGTGAAAAAATCCACAAGATTTTGGAGTGTTTGAAGAACGGTTTGCATGTTCTGGTGGATAAACCCTGGATCATTGACAGCCGGGATTTACCATTGCTGGAACAGGCCATTGAAATTGCCAGGGAGAAAAACCTGGTGATTTTGGACATCATGACCGAGAGGCATGAGGTTGTATCACGATTGCAGCGGGAAATCGTCGCGGACAGGGATCTTTTTGGTGACTTTGGCACTGGGCCAAAACCCGCCTTTTCCATGCGAAGCAGTCACAGCCTTTGCAAGAAGGTGAATGGCAATCCGCTTCTTCGGCCAATTTCTTTTTTTGACATAGGAGAGCAGGGGGAAGGGCTTGCTGATGTCGGGGTTCATCTGGTTGATCTTGCCATTTGGACCCTGTTCCCCGGGCAATCCATCGATCACCGTAACGATATTCGGGTAACCAAGGCAACCCGCTGGCCCACGGTTCTGGATCTATCTCAATTTCAGGCAGCGACTGGATTGGAAAGGTATCCGGATTTTTTTGAGGACTGGATCGAAGGAGACTGCCTGACCTATTTTGGAAATAACACGGTAGATTTTGAGGTTAGAGGCCTTGGGGTTCATGTGGATACCCGTTGGGATTTTATGGCCGGGCCTGACGGTTTGGATACCTATTCCGCGGTATGCAGGGGAACTAAAGCCAGGCTTGAGATTCGTCAGAACGAATCCACAAACTACAAATCTGAAATGTTTATACGTTCTGCCGGGGAATCAGGTCCTTTGTTTGAAAGCCAATTGGCACAAAAAGTAAACAGCCTTCAATCTGTGTTCCCAGGTTTGAACTTTCAAAAGATCAAGGAAGATTATCAATTTTTGATTCCCAAAGAACTGAAGTCAGGTCACGAATCCCACTTTGCAAGGATCATTAACCAGTTTTTGGGTTATCTCCGCGGAGAAATAAATGTCCCCGCAGAGGAGTATCCCTGCCTGCTTTCGAAGTATTACATCACGGTGGAAGGCGTTAGGCTTGCCAGAGCCAGCCAGCATTCCCGTTAGAAGCGGTACAACCCCACCCATAGGTTCGCGAGGCATGACCGTTTCTGCCCGTATCAGGGGATGGTGAATTTTTGCGCCATTGTCCCAAAATCCTATCCTCCACTTTTCCATTGGCCGAATAAAAGTCAGTAATTCGCATGCAGGCTTTTGAGCGGAACCGTGAATGAGTGAATCACAAGGAATGGATTTGATTAAAAACCTTCTTATGCGGTATTACAAGCCTTCCGCCGAGGAACGATCTGCCTGGCAGGCCAGGGTCATGGAACTTGAGGGAGCCACCTCGAACGAAATCACAAAAATGCATGGCGAATTGATCGCGCAAGGTTGGATAGAGCAGAATTTGGAAACCATCCTTGGCAGGGATGGTGGATCATTTCTCCAGTCAAGCTACCGAATCACCCCCAGCGGTGTTAGAACAACCAAGGGTCTTCAGGAATCCCTCGCGGAAGAATTGGATTCCTGATTGGGCAGGGGATGGGTTGTGAAAATCCATCCCTCGACGGGTTTATCTTCCTGCAAATGTTTTTGCACAAATTCTGGAATCTTATTTTTTGTAAGGCCTGCGTACCATGTCCCTTCCGGGTAAACGGTGGCTATAGGTCCATTTTTGCAGACCCTCAGGCAGCCCACCTTGGTACGAAAACATGTGGAATTCCCCTGATCTAATTTGTGTTCCTTGATCTGTTTTTTTAGTTCCTCCCAGGCAGCTAAGCCTTCCTCCTCCGCACAGCAGTTGGGGCCAACACAAAGAAACACATGGCGGGTTGCCGTGTCCACACCAAGCTTGGTCGCCATTTTTGCAAGGTCTTGCTTTTCTTCCGGGGTCAGATGGTTCATGGGGATTTCAAAAATACTTTCTGAAAGAATCGATTGAGATAACCAAACGCAAGAATCACCGAGGAACAGACGAAAATTGCAAGCCAGTCGAATAATCCCAGGGGCGCAACCATGAAAGTTTTATAGCCTGCCTGAACAATTAGCAATTGCACCGCCACTATGGTTGCCATGATCATCAGGAAGGCCTTGTTGCGCAGGATTCCACGAAACACGCCCTGGCCTGGCCGCAGTGATCTGCAATTGATCATGTTCCAAACCTGCATCAGCACATAACCGGAAAAGAACATGGAAATCTGATGTTCGTTGAGTGGCGCGTATTCCCATGCCGTATTGGGAAGTTGGTCTCCAGAAAGCCAATGAAAATGCTTCATTCCCAAAAGCAATGCGATCATTACCACTACCATGAATAATCCAGTGGTTGCTATATTCCAGAGCATAGCCCTGGAAAGAATGCTTTCATTTCGTTTTTTGGGTGGAAGTTTTAGCAGGTTGGGATCAGGCTCCTCGGAGCAAAGAGCAATCGCCGCGAAGCTATCCATGATCACATTGATCCAGAGAAGCTGGAGAATAGTAAATGGTGGACGGATTCCAATGATTGGCCCAATAAAGGCAATGATTAGTGCGCTTAAATTGATCGTAAGTTGGAATTGAAGGAACCTCTGGATGTTTTCGTAAAGGCTTCGCCCCCACAATACCGCCTTAACAATGGTGGAAAAGGAATCATCAAGAATCACAATCTTGCTTGCTTCCTTGGCGACCTCAGTGCCTGATATCCCCATCGCCAGACCTACATCGGCTTTTTTCAGGGCGGGGGCATCATTGGTGCCATCCCCGGTAACCGCCACCACATGTCCTTTTTCCTGCAAGAGTCTTATGACCCTGTATTTGTCCAGCGGCTTGGCGCGTGCCAGAACATAGGTTTGTGCCAGCTTTTCAGAAAGTTCCATGTCGGTCATTTGAGCCATGGATGTGCTGGTAAGTACCTCATGGTCCGGATTTTTGACCAAGCCTGCCTCGTTTGCGATAGCAACGGCAGTGTTTGGATTGTCACCGGTGATCATCAGGATTTGAATGCCTCCCTCCTGGCAGGCCGCAATTGCCTCCTTCACATCGGGACGCAAGGGATCTCGAATGGCATAAAACCCCGTGAGAATCAGGCCTTCAGTATCCATGTTTATTGATGATGTTTCTTTAAACGCCGTTCCCAGAATTCGGTTCCCCTGGCCTGCCAAGGCAAAAATGGTTTTTTCCAAGGTTACACGCTCGGTAGCGGTGATGGGTTTTGTCGTTCCATCGAAAGCCATGTACTGCTGGCTTTCTGCCAGAATAATTTCCGGGGCACCTTTAACGAGCCGGAAACGGCTCTCCATGATCTGGATGGTCGTATCCATCCATTTTTTTTCTGATGAGAAGCTGTTTTGTCCTAGGATTTTGGCTTTTTCGCGAAGTTTCCGATAGTCGACTCCATGCTGATGAAGCCATACCAGCAGGGCGGCTTCCGTGGAGTTTCCCAATCCCGCGCCTTTGGAATCCAAATGGGCTGTGGAGTTTAAGCCAGCGTTCAGGGTCATCCATTGAGCGGGATGAACCGGAATGGCACCATCTTCAGACTTCAGGGGTCTGAATGATTCGCTCCCCATGGAATGAAGGACACCATCGCTACCGATGATTTTTTCAACGGTCATTTTATTCAGGGTAAGGGTGCCGGTTTTGTCGGTGCAAATAATAGTGGCAGACCCAATGGTTTCGCAGGCTACCAGTTGCCTTACCAAAGAGTTGGCACGGGTCATCTTTCGCATGGCCAAGGCAAGGGAAATGGTCACGCTCATGGGTAATCCCTCGGGTACGGCGACTACGATGATGATGACCATGTACATGAAATAGCGAAGCAAATTATGAAAGATTTGGAATAATTCAGTGGAGTTTACAGGGAGGAATATTTCAGCGGGGTTGGTGAACCAAATTCCCCGTACAAACAAGGTCAGAAAAATGGCCACTGCGGCAATGTAGCCTGCGTTGCTGATTTGGCCGGCAAGTACCTCAAGCTTTTCTTGCAGCGGTGTGGTTGCCTGATGGGATGAAAGCTTTCCAAGAAGCCTTGATTCAAGCGAAGTATCTGACGGGGTTTTTTCGGAGCCAAGATGGCTGGCAATGGTACCAATCATGGTGTCATCGCCGGTTGCGAGGACTAAAAAGTTGCCTGTGCCAGATATTACCTGGGTTCCACGAAAAACCGAGCAAGGGTTCATGGGATCCATGTTCGGATGATTCTCGGTGAAAGGTGATTTTTCCACCGGTTCTGATTCACCAGTTAGCAGGGATTGATCAATTTCCAGGCTGTTTGCTTGCAGTACGATTCCATCCGCGGGCAATTCATCACCGGTTGCCAATACAACCAGGTCTCCTGCAACAATCTCTTCCAGAGTGATGTTAAGAACCGAGCCATCCCGAAATACTTTTACGCTAATGTTTTGCCTGTTCTGGTTCAGTTTTTCAAATTCCCGGTCACTTTTCCATTCGCTCAGGAAGGCGACTCCCGTGGCTAAAATGACTGCCACCATCACGGCGATGCCCTCGATGGGCGTGTGTCCTGAAATAATTCCCAGAAGTATTAAAGGGAAGGAAAAGAACGCCAGGCCGGCGGGTGCAATATGCCTGGTTTTGGGATGAATGAAAGCTGGTAGAAATAGGATCACCAGCGTGGCCAACCCAATCCAGCCGTAAATTAGTTCGGAGGCTTGAAATAGCTCGATAAAAAAGGAAAGAATCGCTGCTGCAAGAAGAATCTTGATGATGGCTTCGTCGAATTTTTCCAGGAACCGCAGCCAGATGGGGACAGAAGGTATCGGTGTAAGATGGTTTGCCCCAAAGCGTTTTCGGCTGGTATCCGCCTGGGCTGAGCTAAGCCCGGTGGTTTTGCAATCAGGAAACAGGGCTACGATTTCCTGAAGCGTGTTCATGCAAAGACACCTAAAAGAAAGCTGCCCCGGAAATACCAGGGCAGTAGGATACGGTCAGAAAATGTCATTCATTACTGTTCCATGATTTCCTTGGATTTTTTGTCTCCAAGTTCGCCGATCTTGTCTTCATATTTCTTGAGAAGGGATTGAACTTCTTCCTTGCCAGAATCTCGTTCATCCTCGGTCATAACCTTGTCTTTTTCAGCCTGCTCAAAGTACTTGTTGCCGTCCCTGCGGATGTTTCGGCAGGATACCTTGGAATCTTCGGCCATCTTCTTGATGCGGGTAGCCATCTTCTGGCGTTGTTCACCGCTCATGGAGGGCACCTGCAAACGGATGACCTTACCATCATTATTTGGTGCCATTCCAAGATCGCTGGATCGAATGGCCTTTTCGATGTCTTTCAGACAGTTTGCATCGAACGGCTTGATCATGATCTGTTGGGCATCAGGTGTGCTGATCTGGGCAAGCTGCTTTAATGGTGTGGGTGATCCGTAGTAATCTACACGAATGTTGTCCACCAACGCCGGGGTGGCCCTGCCGGTGCGCAATCCCTTAAGTTCATCAAGAAAGACATTAAGAGCCTTTTCCATGCGTTCCCGGGTATCTTTAAGGATTTGATCTCTGTTCATGGGAGAAGTACCTGCCTTTGTGTGGGTGAAAACCTATTCACTAACCATGGTTCCAATAGTGTGGCCCGCAATAGCCCTTTCGATGTTGCCATCCCTTTTGAAATTGAAGACAAGGATGGGCATTTTGCCTTCCCTGCACATGCTGATGGCGGACATATCCATTACACGCAAATTATCTCGCAATACCTGGGTGTATGTCAACTTTTCGTAGCGTACAGCATGGGGATTCATTTCGGGATCTTCGCTGTAAACGCCATCCACCTTGGTGGCCTTCAAAAGAATGTCGGCGGAAAGTTCCCTGGCCCTAAGTGCCGCTGCGGTATCCGTGGTTACAAACGGATTGCCCGTTCCACCAGCAAGGATGACTACGCGCCCTTTTTCCAAATGGCGGACAGCGCGCCTGCGGATGTAGGGCTCTGCGATGGTTTCCATACGAATGGCAGTTTGAAGACGAGTTTCACAGTTCAGGCTTTCTAATGCTTCTTGCAGGGCCATGCCATTAAGCACGGTTGCAAGCATGCCCATGTAATGAGCGGAAGCTTGTTTGATGACTTCCCCGCCTGCGCTGAACTGAGCGCCACGCAAAATGTTCCCCGCGCCTACCACAATGGCTAATTGCACGCCCCGCTGGACAATTCGCTGCGCCTGGCGGGCAAAATTCAGTGTTTCATCAATGCTGATTCCAGACTTGCCAGGGGCGCAAAATCCCTCCCCGCTAAGTTTCAGGATAACGCGCTTATATTTGGGTGCCAGGTTTAACTCTGCGAGTTCGCCATCCATGAAAAATCTTCCTTGCCATAGTTTTCGAAGGATTGAAGCTTTAGAGATTATAGTTGCCCTTGCTCAAATCGCCAGCAAGTAATTCTAGCAACCAATGTCCCTGTCCCGGGCGATGATTTCCCAGGTGCCTTTGATCTGTCCTTGGGAGATCGCATAGGCAAACTTGTGCAGAGAAACAGTTGGGCAGACGTGGCCCGGAATGGCAAGCAGGGGTTCACCCAGCTTGAAATTTTCGGGGTTGGCATGTTCCAGCATCAAATGTTCTTCACTGTGGCCCAGGAATTTGAAATCGCGGTGATGCTTGAAAAAATAGCGTTCGGGGGCTGGTTGGTCGCCGGAAACAGCTTTGTAGCCAAGATCCGTGGTGATACTCTGGCTTCCCGGCTTGCTGATCACCCTGGTTAACAGACCAGCGCCAAAGCGAAAGGGGGCAAGTTCCTTGAATTTGCTCATGTAATTCAGGTCGTAGAGGGTGATAGTGCCAGGTGAACATTCCAAATCATCCATGTTTAGCTGGCTATAAAGCAAAAAGGAAGGTGTTCCTCCCGCAACAATTCGAACCGTGGGGAAACCATCTTTTTCCAGCTTGGCTTTCCATTTCAGAACTTCCGGCCAGTAACGGTTGAATTCTTTCTTACGCTCCTCAAAATCCGGGTTATGGTTGTGTCCATCGTAAGCTTGAAAGCCGGTCGGTCGAAGCTTGGGATTTTCGGCTATTTTTGCGTAAAGCTCATCCACTTTGCCTGAAAGCGGGAACCCGGTTCGGTGCATCCCAAGGTCAAGGTCCAGAAATGCATCAATGGTGGTCCGTTGAATTTCACCTAGGCAGTGCGAGATTGCAGAAAGGCTTTCCTCGGAATCGATGCTGATGGAAAAGTTGGTTTCAGGGTACTTGTTGCAAAGGTCCACAAATCTTGCAATGTTCGGCCCAAGAACCGGGTAGGCTAGGAAAACGTCTTTCACTCCACACTTTGCAAGCATTTCACACTCGGCAATGGTGGCTGCCTTGTGTTTGTTCAGCCCTTTGGCGAGTTGCATCTTGATGATTTCCGGACACTTGTGAGTTTTTACATGCAAACGCAGGCGTTCTGGCTTGTTTTGCACCCACTTTAGGCAGGTATCTAGATTGTGTTCTATCTCCTCCACAAAAAATAACAGGGAAGGCGATGGTATTTCCTGCAGCGTTTTGGGTTGTTGGTTCATGAAAGTTCATCCTTGCTTGAAATCGTTCCTGAATCGTGATGTTTCTTTAATTTGATTGCAATCCAAATCTCTGGCTGATTACGATAACGACATCCCTCCCCCCAGGAAAGATGCCATGAAACAAAACTTTTGTCTTTTAACTCTCTTTTTATGGACTTATGCCTGTTGTCAAAACTTTTTGGTTGCAGCCGAGTTTGAGGATGTGGCCCGGGGAAATTCCATCCGGGATCAGTATTTTCGAAATCAGGTATCTCGCATTCGAACCAGTGCTTTGGCAGACATTCGCACCAAAGACGACTGGCTCAGGGATGTCCCCCGTTTAAGGCAGGAATATTTTCAGATGCTTGGCCTCTGGCCGATGCCTGAAAAAACTTCCCTGAAACCGGTGGTAACTGGAATACACACCGAAGATGAATTCACCGTGGAAAAAGTTCAGTTTCAATCTTCGCCTGGGTTGTATGTGACTGGAAACCTTTACCTGCCACGCAGGCGAACCGGAAAAGTTCCCGCGGTCCTTTATGTTTGCGGCCATGGAAATGTGGTTGTTCAGGAAATGCGAGATGGTCGCATGGTTCCAGTTTCGTACGGAAGCAAGGCGCATTATCACTACCACCCCGTATGGTTTGCCCAGAATGGCTATGCATGTTTGGCTATCGATACCCTGCAGTTGGGGGAGATCGAGGGCATTCATCACGGTACTTACAACCGTGGCATGTGGTGGTGGCAGTGCCTTGGGTACACCCCGGCGGGAATAGAATGTTGGAATGCCATCCGCGCGCTGGATTACCTGGAGACCCGTCCGGAAATTGATGGCAACAAACTGGGGGTTACCGGTCGCAGCGGTGGCGGGGCCACTTCCTGGTGGATAGCTGCCGCGGATGAACGAATCAAATGCGCAGTCCCTGTGGCTGGAATAGCAGACCTTCAGGCCCATTTGCTGGAAGGAATTGTCCCGCGGGTGAGGCCTGGTGTGATCACCGGGCACTGTGATTGCATGTACTTCTACAACTTGTATCAATGGGATTTTACCCAGTTAATTGCCCTTTGCGCGCCACGAGCCGTCATGTTAGGCAACAGTGACGAGGACCCGATATTTCCAGTCCCCGGGTACCACCGGATGGTTCCCAAAGTGAAGGAAATCTATGGCCTGATGGGTGCTTCGGAAAAGTTCGCTCTTTTGGAAACCAAGGGCATCCATGTGGATACCGTGGAACTTCGTAATGGAATCAATTCCTGGATGAATCGCTGGCTCAAGGGAATGGAAGGCCCCAGTGCGCCGGAACGGCCTGTGAAACTTGCCCCTCAGTTGCTAAAAGTTCTCGACCAGCAACCTGCCGACCAACTCAACACTCGCTTGCACGAAACCTTTGTGAAGACACCATCGTGGGAATTCCCTCAAGAAACTTCCCTTTCCCCGACGGGTAGATTTCTGATGCACCGCAAGAAAAGGATTGCATCGCGGGATGCTTCCTTTGAACGCTGGTGGACGAATAAAAAGGATGCGACCTTGGAGAAACTTCGGGACGATGTTTTCCGAAATTGGGCATCAGGCCAATATTCTCTGAATGCCTCTTTGGATGTTCGCAAAGTTGGGGATGTGGTTTGGGGTGGTATCAGGCTTACGGCATGGGATTTTCAAGCGGATGCGGATACACCATTAAGGCTTTTTGCGATGGCATCGGAAACCATTGCCACACCCAAGAAAAGAATTTTGCTGCCTTTGGATGAGAAAAGTTGGCAGGCCATGGTTTTAAACCTTGGCAAGGAATTTTCTTCCATCCTTGTTGAGGGTAAAACCCTTCCTGGCAATTCAACAGAAATTCAGAAGCTTAAAGAGAAGCTTGAATCTGAAAAAGCGGAATATCTTTTCTTTGCCCCTCGTGGTATTGGGTTGACCCGTTGGAGTGATACATTTCTGGTGGATGGGAAGCCAGTTCCATTTCAGATTCGAAGAAGATTCGCCCTTCTGGGGCAAACTCTCGATGGACAGCGGGTGTGGGACATACTCAGGGCAGCGCAAGTGGTAAAAAACTTCCCTGTGAAAAGTGTATTGGAATTCAAGGCGGAAGGGGAAATGGCTGCCTTGGCATTGTATGCCGGAATGTTTGAGCCAAAGATTGCCGCTTTTGAATTCGAAAACCTGTCCGCATCCCATTATCAGGGTCCCATATTCCTGAATGTTCTCCGTGTTTTGGATATTCCTCAGGCACTGGCCATGCTTGCGCCCCGACCGGTAAAGCTGAAATGGTCTTCCGAGGGAAATGCCCAGTCTTTTGAGTGGACCAGAAAGTTTGCCGAAAAATCCAGTTGGGAAAGCCTTCGCTTGGATTAACTGCGTGGGGCGAGGGAGTGAGGTTGTTCCATGCCCAAACTTGCAAGGAGGGATTGGTTGCCCAAAAGCTCATGAATGGGGCCTTTGCCCACCACAGTTCCTTCCGAAATCAGAACAGCCCGGGAGCAGATTTCCAAGGCCATTTCCAAGTCATGCGTTGCGATTAATTTGGTGTGACTGTTTTGCTTTAGTAAGTTGATCAGGTTTCTGCGATTGCGGTGATCCAGAAATTGGGATGGTTCATCCAGTAACAAAATATCCGGGTTCATTGCCAGAAGGCCGGCCAATGCGACGCGTCGCTTCTCGCCACCGGAAAGCTGGTGAGGTGGACGGTCTTTTTTCTCTAACATTCCTGTGAACTTCAGTGCATCCAGAGCGCTCTGGTTGGCGGCTTCTATGCTGGCGCCATGGTTTCGGGGTCCAAAAGCCACATCCTCAAGAACCGTGGGGCAGAAAAGCTGGTCATCGCTATCCTGAAAGAGCAGGGCGGCCCGGGAGGCTAGAAGTCTGCGATTTTCTTTCCTTAAACCGTCGATTTCTCCAACTTGGAACATGCTGGCCTCGAAGGAAACCAAGCCTGCGAGGCAAAGAAAAAGGCTGCTCTTCCCGGCGCCATTTGGCCCCAGGATCGCAACGGATTCCCCAGTCGCTATCTGAAGGTCCAGACCCCTTAAAGATGGGGTGCCATCCGCATACTTATGAGCAAGTCCTTTTATATCGATCAAGTTTGGAGAGGCTGTCATAACCACCCCGCTTGTTCCAGAAGAATTCCCAGGCTGACTATCCCGCTGGTAGCCAGAAGTAGCAGAATTTCCCTCCAGGTGGTGATGGGTTGGCTTTGCATGGGAAATTCGCCCTGAAACCCCCTGGAAAGAATGGCATGATGCAATCGCTCGGTTTTGTCGAGTGATCGAACCAAAAGGTTGGCGCAAAGGCGAGCAGTGCTTGACCAGGATAACGCGCTTGCAGATGTTGTTTGGCCACGTGCTTTGAGTGCCACCCTCATGCGCTTGAATTCCTTTTGCACAGTTTCGATTTGTTCACAACCCATCCAGAAAATGGAAGTAAGCGACCGTCCCAGACCAAGTTGCCTTGCCCCCGCTGCCATCTCATAAAAGCTTGTACTGCCCACCCAGGCCAGTGCCAGCGCACTGATCGCCAGTCCTCTTAGAAAAATTACCGAGCTGGTATGGAGGGATTCTTTGCTGATGGTCAGCCAACCGAGATTCCAAATCGGCTCTCCACGAATCAGGAACAGTCCGGGAATGACAAACACCAGGATTCCGCCGGTAATCCATGCCATGCGGGGAACATACCATGGATAATCACGCCAGGTGATTGCCAAAAGTAGAAGCGAGTAAATGCAGCAGGCAGCAAGAGTTGTGGTGTTCTGGTAAAAGGCCACTAAAAACATGGCGAGCAGAAAGCTGATGGATCTCCAGCGGGCATCTATACCTCGAAGGATTGATTTAGAATGATTCGGTGTTGGAAATGCCAGTGCCATGAAACCTGAATTCCTGCCCTCAAAGCGATAGAGAAATATTGTACTTGGAAATGCGGGGAATGGAGTTGGCTATTTAACCACATTTTCTTGCAAAGGGGTTCAAACCATTTACAATCCTTCAAGGCTTGTATCCACTTTCCCAACGCAGCCATTTCCATGAATACTCCTCCATTGATGATTGCAGTCGCATACCAGCAAAAGTTGGATCCGCTCGAGGGAATATTTGCAGGCTCTGCCTGGGTTTCCACCCTGGTGGCGGCAATGCCGGTGATAGTGCTTTTCTGGTTGCTGGTAATATCCCGTTGGAGTGCGCCATCGGCAGGTGCTGGAGCGACTTTTTGTGCGGCGTTTCTTGCCATGCTGGTTTATCAAGCCCCACCCGTGGTGGTTGGCATGTCTTTTTTGCATGGGGCGCTGTTCGGTTTGCTTCCCATTGGCTGGACGGTGTTTAACGCCATGCTTCTTTACAACCTGACAGTTCGGTCGGGGCAGTTTGAGGTATTGCGCAAATCGGTTGCTGGAATTTCGGGAGATGTTCGTTTGCAGGCCATTCTGATTGCTTTTTCGTTCGGAGCATTTCTGGAGGGGGCTGCGGGTGCAGGTACGCCAGTTGCAATTTGCGCGGCTGTGCTGGTTGGGCTTGGGTTTCAGCCCATGCAGGCGGCAGTTTTATGCCTGCTGGCAAACACTTCTCCAGTAGCCTATGGTGGGCTTGGCACACCGTTGATCACTCTTTCGGGGGTTACGGGGATTCCCACCGAAACCCTTAGCACCATGGCCGGCCACCAATTGCCATTGTTATCGCTTTTTGTGCCAGCTTACATGGTGGGGTGCATGTGCCCTTGGAAAAAGATGATTGAGGTTTGGCCCGCATTGCTGGTGGCTGGTGGGTCGTTTGCGGTTTTTCAGTACATTTTCGCAACATTGCATGACCATGTGCCGGGATTGGTGCTTTACCCCATGACAGATATCGGGGGAGGAATGTTTTCCCTGATGGCTACAGCACTTTTTCTAAGGTTTTGGAAGCCCGCCGAGATGCATTATCACCCTGAATGTGGAAATATTGCGGGCGTTGATTTTAAGGCACCAACCCTGAGGCAGACTGCCAAGGCTTGGTCTCCATTTGTTTTGATGTCGGTGCTTTTGCTTTTGGCGGGAATTGTCAAACAAAAGGAAGGCACAGGCCCGGTCATCATAGTAGAGCCAATAAAAACCAGCTACAAGATTCCTCTTCCCGGTTTGCACCAACAGGTCATGAGAGATTCCAAACTGCATGATGGTTCCCTGGGGGAGCAAGCGCCCGAAAAGGCGGAATTCATGTGCATCTGGGTGACTGCTCCGGGTAGCAGTGTGTTTCTGGCGGCTTTATTGTCTGTCCCGCTTTTGGGAATGTCGTGGCGGGAATTCGGATCGGTCTTTGGGGAAACAGTTCGCCAGATGAAAATCCCCATACCCACCATCATGTTCATGCTCGGATTGAGTTACCTTACCCGTTATGCCGGAATGGATGCTACTTTGGGGGTTGCATTTGCCAAGACCGGTTTTCTGTACCCATTTTTTGCAGCTATACTTGGATGGCTAGGAGTTTTCCTGACAGGTACCGATGCGGGCAGCAACGCCCTGTTTGGAAGCCTCCAGAAGATTACCGCAACCGAGCTTCATCACGCGGGGATTCTTGGAAAGCTAAGCGTGGAACAATCCCAAGTGCTTATTTGCACGGCAAACAGTACTGGTGGTGTGATGGGAAAAATGATCGATGCCCAAAGTATTGTGGTGGCGACCACCGCCACAAACCAGGTTGGCAGGGAAGCAGACATCTTTCGGGCAGTAATTTGGCACAGCATCTTTCTGGGAAGCATTGTCGGCCTGATTACGATGCTTCAAGCCTATATGTCGTATTTAACCTATCTTGTCCCGTCATATGTAAAGTAACAAAATTGTTGCTTTTTCGTTAACTAGCATTGGCTTGAAGTGACTCCCCGCTGTATAAATGGATTGTTGTAGCCTGACTTTACCGCAGGAAGGGATTTCCATGGGTTATGTAACACCAAAAGATAGTCAGAACTGTTTACGCTTGTTTTTGGCAATCTTCTTTTCGCTTGCGATTACGGTGGTTGGTTTTGCTGCGGAAACAGAAACTCGCAACTTTAAAGTAAAGATCGACAATAAACCGGCTGGTGAAATGACCATGGTTATTCACAAAGCGGATGACGGTACCATCACAACTTCGATCGACTCCGATATTCATGTAACCGCCTATTTGCTCTTCACCTACAAATACAGCTATCACGGCAAGGAAACTTGGAAAGACGGGGTATTGCAAAAATTTGAATCGTTTACCAACGATAATGGCACTCGTATGTCTGTGGCGGCAAATCGTGAAGGCCCGGGCATGAGGGTTCGTTACCAGAACCAGGAAAAAATCGCCCGAGGTGATTGCTGGCCCACTACTTTCTGGTGTCTTCCCCTTGCAAATAAGCGAAATGGCGTCATTCCACTTTTGGATGCCGAGAATGGCAAGGATGTGGATGGCAATCTGCAATTTCAGGGCCAGGCCCAAACCGTCATTGCTGGCCAGAATATCACTGTGAACCGTTACAAAGTCCTCAGTAAATCCAACACCGATGTGTGGTTTGATGGATCCGACAGGACTGTGAAGCAGTCTTGGCTTGAGGATGGTCACAAGGTTGAGATGGAACTCAGCCAGCTTAAACGCAACTAGGGATTTCCAGGGAAGGAAACATAATGACTCGTCAGGAATTACGCGAAGAACTTGCAGGAATTATCGAGAACGATGTTGGTGTGCGCCATGATGACTTGCAGGATGAGACCAGCATCCGGGAAGGTTTGGGGTTGGATTCTGTGGATGTTGTAAGTGTGATTTCCCAGATGGAGCGCAAGTTCAAAATCCGGATCGATCAGGAAGAACTTGTGGCAATGACAACCGTTGGTCAATTTCTGGATGTGGTTCAAACCAAGATTGCTGGCAAAGCCCAGGCGGCTTGAGGTCTTAGGCCGCTTTTCTTGCGGTTTGATTTTCTTGAAATGCAATCTGTTGTTTTAGGGCCTTGAAGGCTTCCAATAATCCTTGAATGGATTCCGGCCTGTGGTTGGAATTCACTTGGATTCTTAGCACCCCGGCATGGTAAGGCACTGCTGGGAAAATAACAGACTGTACATAATAGCCTTTTTCAAACAGGAAATGACCGGCTTTTAGGGTCTCTTCTTCATCACCCACCACCACGGAAACGATGGGTGTTTGGCCTCCCAGAACTTCCAGGCCCATTTGCTGTAGGCCTTTAACCAAATGGTTAAGGTTTCTTTGCAGCCTTGCAGCCAGCAAGTCATATTCACCGCTGGATAGAATATCGCAAACTGTGCATACCGCATCCAGGTAGCACGGGCCAACTGGTCCGCCGAAGATGAAAGTGTTGGATTTCATCTTCAACAAGGTTTTTAATTCCCTGGAACAGCCTATGAATGCCCCCAGACAGGAAAACCCCTTGGAGAGTGACCCCACCACCAGGGTATTGTCGTAGTTGCCAATGGCATCCAAAACGGTTCCCCGTCCATGGCTTCCCATGACTGCGGTGGCGTGGGCATCATCCACATACAGAACGGCACGGTTTTCCAGACATACCTTATTTAATTCTGCAAGCGGGGGAATAACCCCGCTCATGCTGTATACACCATCAATGGCCACAAGAGCATGCCGGTATTTACCTGCATTTTTCAGGATCTTTGCCAGGGAAAACGGATCACAGTGCTCAAAGAAAAGAACCTGGGTGCCATTGGCTTTTGCGATTTTGGCGCCTTCCTGAATGGAATTGTGGGCATGCTGGTCCACAACAATTAAATCCTGTTTACCAACCAAGGCGGGAATGGCCCCCATGTTGGCCAGGGTTACGGAAGGATAAATAAGAGTGGATTCAATCTGCAGCCACTGTGCCAGCTTATCTTCGGCCACCACATTGGATTCCACGCTTGAAAACATTCTGGAGGCACCATGGTGGGCGCCCCAGCGGTCTACGCCATTTTTCAAGGCGGTTTTTACTCTTTCGTCCTGATCCAGGCCCAAAAAGCTGTCACTTCCAAAATTGATGATTTCCCGACCCATGAACCGAACCACCCTATCGGGATTGTTGCATTCCATGGTCATGTCTTTTAGATGGATATCCTGATACTGATCCTTGAATTGGCTAAGGAATTTGATCAGTCCATTTTGCATCAAAGCAGAGGAAAGGCTTTCCAAGGGTGTCATGGAAAATAAATCCATCAAAAGATAACAAGTCCCAGACTTCCTGATTCCGGGAATTCCTGCTTGATTACGCAGTCCATTATCTATCGGCAAAAAGTTATGGGAACTCTAATGAAAATAATCAGGAGCGGTGGATTGGGTGATTTGGGATATATTTGATGCTACAGCCTTGTAATCATCCCTTCGCTTGCCATTTTCAACCGGAGCTTTGGAGAACCTTTGGGGTCCTTGGGGATTAATTCAATCAAGTAGGATTCGATTTGAGTTAATTCTTCATCCTTGCGGAAGGGGTCCTTGTGGCCAATGTGGATTTCACGCACCCCGGCGCTTAAGGCTGTTTTCAAACACCATTCCATGGGAGTGTGGCCCCAGCCTTTTCTGGGTATACGATTGTTGGCGGGTAATCCTTTTTCGCCCATGTATTCACTTAAAAGGTACTGGCCTTCCGTGTAAAGAAGATCACAACTTTTGCAAAATTTCGCTAGAACCTCATCAACTTCCTCCGATTGCTCGTGGTCCGTGGCAAAAACAAAGGATTTTCCCCGACTGGTTACCTTGTACCCATGGCAGCCTCCCGGATGGTTCAAGCCATGAGCGCTTATGGTTGTTTCGCCAAAGGTTAACGATTCACCGCTGTGGATTGGAACCAGCTTTTTTAACGCCTCCATTTTTTCAAAGATGGGTGGGAATAATTTGTTGCCAAGGTTGGACTTTTGATCGATCAGGGATTGCAGGGTTTTACAGGCCTCGGGAGATGCATGGATGGTGTACTTGTTATCCGGGTCGAACAATATTCCACAAAAGGGAATCCCTGAAATATGATCCACATGAAGATGGCTTAGAAAAATATGTCCATCCGTGGCACAAGGAAACAATTGCTTGCGAGCCTGCAAATGATTCCCCAAATTTCTCAAACCGGTTCCACCATCCAAAATAATCAGGCTGTCCGCGGTTTGAACTTCCACACAGGTGGTATTGCCACCGAATGTGAATGGATTCCACCCGGATTGTTGTTCATCCAAAAGGCTGGAAACAATTTGCCCGATGTCGGCACGATTGGAAATCCCCTCCAGCCTTCCAGTTTGAATCAACGAGGTGAGTGTAAGCACCAGCTTGGAACGGATTTCTTCCTCGCTTAATGGGGAGGCAATACTACCGGAGATCCCCCAGTATCGAATTTGAATGCTGCATTCTTTCATTCTCAAGCTTGTTCCTTAATGGCCTGAAACCCCACCCTCAATCCTATGATCCACCCCAGCGATTCTTTTACCAGATTTGGGGTCGATTAAAATAGAGTGGGCGTCTCCCTGCCTGGCTTGGGAAATCACATGGCCCCGATTCCGAAGTTCTGAGATAGCTTTGGCATGAGAGGTGTCGTTGGTAGCCTCGAACTTTGCCACATCCGGAAACCATTGATGGTGCAATCTTGGCGAGTCCACCGCGAGTTGGATGGGCATATCAAAGTCAATGACATTGATGATAATTTGTAGAACGGTATTGATGATGGTTCTGCTGCCGGGGCTTCCAGTGACAAGGAATGGCTTGCCGTCCCTGGTGACAATGACTGGTGTCATGGAACTTAGCATTTTTTTGCCCGGGTGAACCAAGTTGGGTTTGGTACCGATTCTGCCAGTGGAGTTTGTCTCACCGGGAAACCAGTTGAAGTCTGCCATTTCATTATTGAGCAAAAAGCCTGCCCCCTTTACCACCACCTTGGAGCCATAGCTTTGTTCAAGGGTGGTTGTGTTGCTTACCGCCATTCCATTTTTATCCACGACTGAGAAATGCGTGGTGTTTTCACTTTCTTTCGAAATCGAGATTTCAGGAGTCAGCTCGGCGCTGGGAGTGGATCTGTCTAGTGGAATGTTACCCAAAAGTTCTTTTGCATAAGCTTTGTCCAAAAGTCTGGTTGGAATATCGGTAAATCCTTGGTCCCCAAGGTGTCTTGCCCGTTCCGCAAAAGCTCTCTTCATGGATTCGATCAGCAGATGCATGGTATCGGTTTTGTAACGGCCCATGGTCGCCAGATTTCGATTTTCGAGAATGTTCAACATAATACCTAGAGTTGTCACGCCAGAGCTTGGTGTGGGGGCGCCATAAATTTTGTAACCCCTGTAGGTAAGTTCTATCGCCTTGCGCTCCCTTGCCTGGTAGCGGGCCAAGTCTTCTAGGTTGATAAGGCCCTTGCCGGTTTCCATTTCCTGGGCGATGAGTCTGGCTGTTTCACCCTGATAGAATTCATCGGGGCCATATTCTGCAATGCGTTTAAGGGTTTTCCCGAGATCTTCCTGGCGTAGAATATCGCCCGCTGACCAGGAAGATTTGCCATTAGGTGGAGTGAAAACCCTTTGCAGCTCCGCGAAGTTCTTGGAGCCAGTTCGTATATAATTCAGGGATGCCGCAAGTTCCCTGCTTACCGCAAAACCTTCCGAGGCAAGTTGCACTGCCGGGGCCAAAAGCTCTTTCCAAGGCAGGGTGCCAAACCGTTGGTGAGCTATGGCCATTCCCCGCACAGAGCCAGGAACTCCGGAAGCCTTGTGGGTGAAAACGCCATCATCTTTTTTGTAAACGGTTTCATGAGCGGCTTTTGGGGCTGCTTCGCGGTATTCAAAGATGGTGGGGATTTCACCGGTCTTGCCAGTGTGAACCACCATAAATCCGCCACCACCAATGTTTCCCGCCGCAGGATGGGTCACTGCCAGGGCAAACTGGGTTGCTATGGCAGCATCTACTGCGTTCCCTCCCTTTTTTAGGATCATAGCCCCGGCATCCGCGGAAGGTTGCGAAACACATACCACAACCCCTTGGTCAAAACTTTGACCAAGAACCGTTTGGGGAATTATTTGCAGAAATGCAAATGCCAGAAGTGCCAGCATGCAAAGGGAAAAATGCCTGATCATGGATAAACCCCAGGGTGCTTAAGAAATCCTAGGGGCATGGTAACCAAGCTTGCGGCAAAAATCACCGCTTTTCGAGTTCTTTAAAACAAAGAACGAATCGGTTTGCCATGGTAAAGAATGTTTGGTCTCTGGGTGGAATCGTACCAAACAGCCTCGGGCGGAAGGCCAAGCGCATCAAACATGGTGGCTGCAAAATCTTCGGGGGTATATGGCTCGGTGGAAGGAAAACCGCCAATCTTGTCGGAACTGCCAATCACTCTTCCGCCTTGAACTCCACCTCCGGCAAATAAAACGCTTTGCACAGCTCCCCAGTGATCCCTTCCTGGCAGCTTGTAATGCTTGGGCAGTGATGTGATTTTTGGCGTCCTTCCAAACTCGCCAGCCATTACCACTAATGTCTGGCTTAAAAGACCATTCTCTTCCAGATCCAAAAGAAAGGTGCTTAGGGCTTGGTCGGTGGGTGGATAAAGCTTGTCCTTGAGATGAGGAAAAGCGTTGCCATGGGTATCCCAGGTTTCATTATTGCCAAGGTTAACCTGAACGAGGGAAACACCTGCCTGGACCAAGTTTTTTGCCATCAGTAATGACCAGCCGAAGGCATTTTTTCCGTAGCGTTCCTGAACGGATTGTGGGGCATTGGTTACATCAAAGGCATTCTTTACTTTGGAATCTGCCAAAAGTGCGATGGCACTATGGTGGAATCGGTCAAAGCCTGCTGAATTATTTTCCATGCTCTTTACTTGGGAATCCAACTGTTTGCGCAGGATGGAACGATCCATCAACCTTCCACCCTGAAGATATTCCGGAAGGGTAAGATTTGGCGCTTTAAATAACCGGTTTCCCCCGGTGCCTTCTCTTTCCTGATGATCAAATTCATATTTGGGGTAAGCGCCATACGACTTGGCTTCGTACGGTGAGGCTTCAAGAAACCAGGGATCTGATCGATTTCCCATAATGCCAGCGAATTGACCGGGTATAACCCTGCCACTGTAATGCACTAATCGTTCAGGCAAAACGATTGCAGGAGGGAGGTTGTTTCTGGGTTTTCCAAAGTAGCCGACCTGTGAGGCAAGGGATGGCCAGTCGCTTGGTTTTGGCTTCGAGGCATCAAAACCCACCGGTAGATCGGAACGACCTGTCAGCATGATGTGGTGGCCGGCGGAATGATCGTTGGATTTATGGGTTAGTGAGCGCAGTAGAGACCATTTGTTACTGATGGCTGCAAGCTTAGGCAGATGCTCACAGATGCGAACACCCGGAATCTGGGTGGCTATGGTTTGAAATTCGCCGCGGATATTCTCTGGAGCATCTGGTTTTGGATCGAAACTGTCTATCTGGGAAAGACCACCGGAAAGGAAAATGTAAACAATGGACTTCGCCTTGCCAGGACCAACATTACTTGCCTGGGCTTTAAGGGAAGCAAGGTGATTTGCTCCAAGTCCCAACAGGGAAACAGCACCCGCTTGAAGGGCTTTTCTGCGATTTATCTTTGGATGGCTAAGTACACAGGTGGGATTCATTTGCATTCCTTGCCGACAAAATCGGTGCAAAGATCGCTTATCAACTCGTGAATTATGTCCATCCCAAGGGGTGGAAAGCAACTACAAATTCGTATTCAGGCAATGGTTGATAATGGTTGATATCGAACAAAGCTAGGCTTTCGGGAGAATGAAAGATCCAAAATCCCAGTGGTTAAAGATCATTTGAAGGGGTTTGAAGGTCGATTTGTAGGGGTTATTAGGGCTGTAGCAGAACCTGCCAAAGGGGTGGCATCGAAATGATTATTCTTCCTGCCAGTTTTCCAAAATAATGGCGTAGACTCCATTTATGACGCACAACTTAGAGTTCGCACGCAGGAGGGTTGCGAGATGCTGGTCCTCAGCCGAAAACTTGGAGAGAAAATATACATCGGTGAGAATGTTTGCATAACGGTGGTTGACATAGACCGTGGCAAAATTCGACTGGGGATAGAAGCACCACGCGATGTGCCTATCTATCGCCAGGAGCTGCTTCCATCGAAGCCGGGTGAAGGTCAGGTTGAATCCTCCGAAAGCCTTGCCCAGTAACTTGAATATTTGCAAAAGACCCCGGAACATATCCGGGGTCTTTTGTTTTTTAAGCCATGTGAATTAAAAATGGATTACAATTTCCTGAATGAGATACAGCTTCGAGAGGGAACTTGCCACCTACGGCCCAGATGCCGATTATCTGCCACCGCCAATCGCGGAGGCACGGAAGTATTGCCAGTCTTTCACCAAATCCAGCTATGAAAATTTCTCGGTGATCTCCTTTCTTTTGGAGAAGCCTTTGGTTCCCCATTTCGAGGCAGTGTATTCCTTTTGCAGGTGGGCGGATGACTTGGGTGACCAGACGGGAGGGGGGCAAAAGTCTTTGGATCTTTTGCGATGGTGGCGTAGCGAAGTCGAATTGTGCTACCAGGGTAAACCGCATCACCCGGTGTTTGTCAGCCTTGCTGAAACCATTCGAAAATTCCGAATGCCCAAAGAACTGTTCAAAGACCTGATTTTTGCCTTTGAGCAGGATCAGATGATTCTTGAATACGGTTCCTTGGACCAGTTGCTGGATTATTGCAGGTATTCGGCCAATCCCGTGGGCAGGCTGGTACTGATGATGTGGGAGTGCCACGATGAAAAGGCGTTGCCACATTCGGACCAAATATGCACAGCTTTGCAATTGACCAATTTCTGGCAGGATGTCGCCCGGGATTATGAAATGGGCCGAATCTACCTTCCCAAGCAAGAAATGGAACGCCACGGCTATTCCACCGAGGATTTTCACAAGCGTCGGGAGAACAAGCCGTTTTGTGAACTCATGAAAGAAATGGTGGATCGCACTTCTGCACTGTTTGACGAAGGCAGCAAATTGTTAGAGATGGTGCCGGCCAAAAGAAGAGTGGATCTTGCGCTTTTCGTGGAAGGGGGCAGGGCGATACTGGAAAAGATTCGCAAGCAGGATTACAAGGTGTGGAGCCAAAGGCCAAGGTTATCCAAATGGGAAAAGCTCTGCATCTTTCTGAAAAACTGGTGGAGTGGTGGGAAAGTTCGCGAATCTGGCGAGCTTTCTCAATCGCGTGACAATTGCAGAAATCTTTCCCGAGCCACGGCGGGGAATTTTTACCGAACCTTTCAGCTTTTGGATTCCTCCGGTAGCGATGCCATGTGTGCCATTTACGCCTTCATGCGCATATCAGATGATTTGGTGGATGATGCCCCGGATTCCGGAACAGCCACCACCGCACTGACACAATGGCGTAAAAAAACCTTGGATGCGATGGAGGGGACTTTCAGCCACCCAATTCATCCCGCTTTTGTGGATACCATTCAAAAACATCGCATTCCCATTCAATACTTTCTGGATGTGCTTGATGGCACGGGCATGGATTTGCAGGTGAGGGAATACCAGACTTTTGCGGAACTGTACCAGTATTGCTATCGGGTTGCCTCTGCAGTGGGCCTTGCTTGCATCCATGTGTGGGGATTTCACGATGAAAATGCCAAAAAGCCTGCCGAAGCTGCGGGAATCGCATTGCAGTTGACCAATATTCTTCGAGATATCCCTGAAGACTTTGAACGGGGAAGGGTCTATCTGCCCAGGGAAGATATGGAACGGTTTGGTTACACCCAAGAAATGCTCCAAAGGCGTGAATACAATCCTCAGTTCCTGAACCTGATGCGGTTCGAGGTGCAAAGAGCGAAGGATTATTACCTGCAGGCGCGGGGGTTGGCAAAGTATCTCAAGGGCAGATCACGCGGGATTTTTCTGGCGATTTTGGAAACTTATGAAGCCATCCTGAACAAGATCGAGGAAAATGGTTTTCAGGTTCTTGGCGAGAAGATTCGGGTTCATCCACTGCATAAAGCTTGGATTCTTCTTCGGTGTTTCCTTTTTGGTCAATGGTAATCTTGCTGGTATTCTTGCCGGGCGACAGTATCCTATTTGAAACGGAAAATTCCCAGTTGAAGGAGAACATTGCATTATGAAACTAGCATCTATCAAGACCAGTAAAGGCGAAAGAGCGGCAATTTTCGATAATGGCACTTACATAGACATTCAGGAAACAGATCCGTCGCTTCCAAGTCGTGTGCGTTGCATCCTCGATCAGGGTGAGACAACCCTGGCAAAGATAGCCGCTTTGAAGAACAATCCCAAGGCAGTAAGGATCAATCCATCCGATGTAACATTGCTTTCCCCGATTACAGAGCCCAACAAGGTGATTTGCGTGGGTTTGAATTACAAGGATCACGCCGCGGAGAGTGGTCTTCCCGTTCCCAGGGAACCTGTGTTGTTCAGTAAATTTCCCACAGCTCTTACCGGGCACGATCAGCCGATTGTTTTGCCACCAGTTAGCAACAAGGTGGATTACGAGGCGGAATTGGTCTTGGTGATCGGAACCAAGGGAAGAAACATCAAGGCGGCCGATGCCATGAAGCATCTTGCAGGTTATACGATCGGCCACGATGTTTCCGCCAGGGACTGGCAATTGGAAAAGGATGGCAAGCAGTGGATGATCGGTAAGACCTTTGATACTTTCGCGCCCTGTGGGCCTTATCTGGTTACCAGGGATGAAATTGCCGATCCCCACAAGCTGAACATCAAATTGCGGCTCAACAGTCACACCATGCAGGACAGCAATACCAGCCAGTTCATTTTCACTATTCCTGAAATCATTGCCTATATCTCTCAGGTGGTTACTTTGCTGCCCGGTGATCTGATCTTTACCGGTACTCCGCCGGGAGTTGGCATGGCTCGCAAGCCCCCTGTGTTACTGAAGGCAGGCGATCTTTGCGAGGTGGAAATTGAAGGCTTGGGAATTCTTCGTAACCCGGTTGTGATGGGTTAACTCTGTTTATTTCCCCAGCATGGTTACTCGGGGCGGGAATACCTGCCCCTTTTTCTTTTCCTTGGTATCTTTGGGAGCAAGAAAGTCCCATTCGTCTTTGGCTTTCTTTTCACCTTTGGTGGTCTTCTGTGGGTTGCCTTCCAGGCATGCATCTTTTGCAACCTGTCCTATTTTTCCCAAGAGCAACTGTCCGATTTCGTCCATGGGATATTCAGGCTTTTCTTTTGGTTCCTTGCATTTTTCAGCGGTTGGAACCTCGGGAAGGTGGTATTCCTCTTCCACATTGAAAGGCTTGTCCTTAATGCAAACGGCCAGGTGATGTCCACGCTGTATGGTAACCAAAAGCGCAATCTGGTTGGGGTCCACTTTGTTCGCCAGTGAGTAGGCTGCATAGGAACCCCACTCATTGCCAACAATCACAATTTTGGTTTCTGGACAACTCTCGCGAATAGACCGGATTTCCTCGGCAAAATAATGAACATGGTGGGAGTAACCGAAATACACCTTCCGAAATCCGTACGACCTAAGCTGGGCATTCCATGCTTGAAAGCAGGAACTATCGCAAACATCAAAATCCTGAAGGAAGAAAACTGCGACCTTGGATTTACCTTCTTCGGGAACATCTTCCATGATCAGGGAATACTGCGGATTCGGAGGCTGGATGAAATTGCCATGGGTGTAAAGGAGATTGCAGCCGGAAATACCTGCAATCAAAACCACAGCAGTAAAAAGGGCCCCTGCAACTAGCCAGCGTTGATTTCTTACCATAATCATGCTCCGTCCATCCCGAATCCTAATGTTTCATTCTTCTTTTCGGATTTGGAAAAGACGGAGCTTAAAAAGAATTGTGAGGAAAGTAAGTTTTTTACCGGATTGGTAAAATGGGTGCCTTGGGCTAACTTGCTTTAGTCCACCAGCATCACTTTTCCACTTGTCACTGACTGGCATTCTTTGTGGCATAAAAGCAAAGCATCTTTAGCAAGCGTACCGCTAAGCAAAGCTGGTTCTTTGCCGCTCTTGACTCCATCCACTGCCGTCTGAATTTCCTTGGTGAATGCCAGGATGGGATCGCCATTGCCCAAGGTTGGTTGTTTGCTTTTCCCATCCGCAGTTAGCATGGTAAGTGGTTGGCCAGCACTGTGGTAGGTTATGGTAGCTTTCTCCAAATAAATATCAAAACCATGCGCGAACTGCCGCCCTTTCATGTTCAAGGCGCCGCTCGTGCAGGAAATGGCAGGGCCGTTATCCCCATAAAGGTATTGCGTGGTAAGGAATTCCACGCTGCCATCGTTTCGAGTTAATCCGTTGGAGAAAACCCGGCCCGGAACACCTGCGATAAGGCCGATAAAATGCGTGTCATGAATGTGCAAGTCTACGGCGGGGCCGCCGGTTTTTGCGCTGTCATCAATATCGCCAGACCAGTCTGGTTTGGAGATAACCCTTACAAAGTGCGCTGCCTGTAGCCTGCCATACTTTTCTGATTCAATAGCTTCCCGGGCGAAGTCAAATTCCGGAAAGAAAGGCAGCACATGCGCCACCATCAACATTCTGTTGGCGCTTTTGGCAGCCTTCACCATGGCCTCGGCATCCTTGATCGTAAGGGCAATGGATTTTTCCACAAGGACATGTTTTCCGGCCTGAAGTGCCGCAATCGCCATGGATGGATGAAGATGGGTTGGGGTGCAAATATCGATCAAGTCGATGTCCGGATCCTCAATCATCTGTTCAAATTCGGGATACTTCTTGATCCCGCCGAGGTTCATCTTGGTGCCTGCGGGGCCAAAGTTTCCACGAATTCCCCTCCAATCGCCGGACAGTTTTTTTTCATCCCTGCTGGAGATGGCTGTGATTTTCGCACCTTTCAGCTTCTGCGCCGCAAGGTAATGGATCATGCCCATGAAACCAATTCCAGCCAGTCCAATGCGTACCATGAATGTTTACTCCATTAGTTTGCCGATGCGATTTAGAGCCATCATACCTAGGTGCTCTGAAATGCCAAGAAAGAAAGCCTCAAGCTTTTGCAGGCTTTGCCAATCGGTAAACTTTACCAAACTTTTGGCAAACTCTGCGGGTGATGAGGTCGGTGGAATGAATCTTGGGGATACACAAGGTTGTTTCAATATGGAACAAGCGGCCTCCAATGTCGATTTGATATTCGCAGCAGAAGGATTTTGCGCCCGGATTGGAATATTGGGAGTAGCCATGGACAGCCGATTTTTTTTGGTGCTAATGCTTGGCGGAGCCATGATGGGCCAGGTGCACGCTGGCATCATATTTGGCAAGAAACCAGCCAAAAATCCCAATGAAAGGGTGCCAGAACTTATTGTCGCCCTGCAAAACAATGGTGATGAGGATAAGCGGGTTGATGCGGCAGCAGAACTCAGGCAGTTTGATCCCGCACAATTTCCCCAAATTGTGCCCGCACTTATTCAGGCCCTGAATAATGATGCCAAGCCATCGGTTCGGGCCGAGGCTGCGGCGTCTTTATCCAAAATCAGGCCGGTTTCTAATCAGGTTGGGTTGGCTTTGGAAAACGCCCTGGCCAAGGATGCTTCCATGAGAGTTCGCATTCAGGCGAGAAGTTCCCTTTTGCAATATAATCTGGCTGGCTACCGCACCCCGACCAAACCTGCCACAGGCAATCAAAGTGGGGAACCACCCCTGTTGGATATAGCGCCGAATACTGCTCCAGTAACTGCAAAACCAGCGGTACGGCCGGTTGCTCCAGCACCGGTTTCTAGCACCAGCAGCAGCCTGATTCCAGTTCCTTCATTCCTGAAACCCGCACCTTCGAAGCCAGTGGAAAAACCATCCACCCCGGCACTTCCTGCACCCAAAAAGGATAATGTGGAAGGCCCCCAGTTGTTCCCGAATTGATTAATTGGTGATAAATTACAAAATTAAAGGCCCCACGGAGTTGATACTCGGTGGGGCCTTGTTCGTTATCTTAGAAGCCTAAGCTTTCTTAGGCATTGCGTGGGTGGGGTGGCCAAAGACAGATTCCGCCGCTTCAGCAATGGTTTCCGAAAGAGTAGGATGCGCGTGCATGGTCATCGCAAGGTCCCTGGCGCTGGCACCCATTTCGATGGCCAACATGGCCTCGCCAATCATTTCCCCGGCATCCACGCCCACTATACCCACACCTAGTATGCGTTCTGTCTTAGGATCCACGAGCAACTTGGTTAGGCCCTCTGTGCGTTTACGGGTCATGGCGCGACCAGAACCTGCCCATGGGAAGCGTACCCTCTTAACTTCGATTCCCCTGGCGTTGGCTTCATTTTCTGTCAGGCCGCACCAGGCGATTTCAGGGTCGGTAAATACCACAGCGGGAACAGCACGCACATCGTAAACCGAAGGTTCTCCAAGGATTGCCTCAGCGGCAATCTTTCCTTCATAGCTTGCCTTGTGGGCCAACATGGGTTCGCCAGCCACATCTCCAATGGCGTAAATATGGGGAACTTGAGTGCGCCTTTGTTCATCCACGGGAATGAAACCCTTGGCATCCAGCGTTATCCCTGCCTTGTCCAATCCAAGATTGCCAGTATTAGGCCTTCTTCCAACTGAAACCAGAACGCGGTCAAACACGGGTTCCTTCTCGGTTACTTCGGGACCTTCCAAAGTCGCCTTGATTCCCTTGGACGTATCTTCCACCTTGGCGACTTTTGTCTTGAGATAAATTTTGTGAAAAATACTCTCAAGCCTTCGGTTCAGGGGCACAACAAGATCTCTGTCGGCGCCGGGCAGCAAACCATCGGTCATTTCCACCACGGTTACCTTGCTTCCGAGGGACGCATAGACAAATCCAAGTTCCAAGCCGATATATCCGCCGCCCACCACAAGAAGCTTACCCGGAATATCCTGAAGCTTCAGGGCGCCAGTGGAGTCCATGATGCGGTCGGTAGGAAGATTGAAAGAGGGTGGTTTGGCGGGGCTGGAACCAGTCGCGATGATGCATTGCTCAAACTTTACGGTTCCCTTTCCCTCCACCTCAATGGTGTTGGGAGAGGTAAATTTGCCAATACCCTGAACAAAGTTGATCTTCCTGGCATCGCAAAGCCTGCCAAGGTTTGTGGAAAGGGTAGAGACCACATTCTGCCAGTGTCCGCGCACCAGGTTGATGTCGATCTTTGGGTCTCCGAACTTAACCCCAAAATGTGCCGCCTCCTTGGCATCTTGAATAAGCTTGGCCACATGAAGCACAGCCTTGGAGGGAATACAACCAACATTCAGGCAGGTGCCGCCTGGCTTTGGGCCGGCTTCTATAAGGGCCACTTTCTTTCCAAGGTCCGCTGCCAGAAAAGCCGCGGCGTATCCTCCGGGGCCTGCTCCCAGTACTGCAACTTGAGTTTCGATTACTTGTGCCATGATTCAATATCCTTCAACCCGAAGGGCTGCTGAAAGCCCGTTTGATGTTCCATGAAAGTCCGGATTAGGCGTGGATCAACAACTGATAGGGGTTTTCCAGCATCTCTGCCAGCCTGCGAGTGAACCGTGCTGCCGCCGCCCCATCGATAACCCTGTGATCGTAAGAGAGGGAAAGGGGCATCATCAGCCTGGGTGTAATTTCACCCTTGTAAACCACGGGTTCGAGCCTGCCTCTAGAAATGCCAAGAATGGCAACTTCCGGATAATTGACGATCGGGGTAAATCCGGTTCCGCCAATGCCACCCAGATTGGTGATGGTGAATGTGCCACCGGAAAGGTCCTTCGAATCCAGCTTCCGCTGACGAGCACGCTCCGCGATGGATGTCAATTCCACCGCCAGTTCCGCGATGCTTTTTTTGTCCACATCGCGAATCACCGGAACAAGCAGGCCGTTTTCAGTGTCAACTGCCACGCCTATGTTGTAATACTTCTTGTAAATAATGGAGTTATTTTGCATATCCACGCTGCTGTTGAAGACGGGGAACTCTTGCAGTAAAACTGCAGCCGCCTTGAGTGCAAACGCGGTGATCGTGAACTTGGGCCCCTTGCTTTCCGACCTGCGGAAATTTTCAAAATCGGTGATGTCCACCAGGTCATTCTGGGTGACATGCGGCACGATGCTCCACGAAAGATTCATCTGCCTTGCCGTTGCCTTGCGAATGGCAGACATGGGCTGTTTTTCCACAGGTCCGATGTCCTCAAACCTGGGCAATGCTGGAACGCTGATGCCGGTTCCACCGCCATTGGCACCTGCTCCACGATTTTGCACAAAAGCGCGAATGTCTTCCTCGCTGATTCTTCCATGACGACCGGTGCCTGGCACCATGGAAAGTTCCACGCCCAGTTCCCTGGCCATTCTGCGAACCACCGGGCTTGCCGGCGTTATTTTGTCATCTTGATGGGTGGCAAGTGCTATGGTCTGGGCTACTGCCGGGGTAACGGCAGGTTTGCTTGCAGCCACAGGAACCGGGGCGGATGGTTTTGCAGCAGCGGTAGGCGCACTTGCTGGCTTGGCTGCGGGTGCGGCGGCAGAAGGGCTGCCGTTGGCATCAATCACGAAAATGGATTGCCCGATTTTTACCGAGTCGCCGGTTTTTACAAGAATTTGGCTGATCACGCCGGCGGAAGGTGCGGGAACTTCCAAGGCGGCTTTGTCCGCTTGAACTTCCATCAGCGCCTGACCGGCTGTAACTGTGTCCCCAACACTGACTTTCACAGCATTGACTTCGACCACTTCCACATTTTCCTTCAGTGCCTGCAGTTTGACTTCTGTCGCCATCTTCAAAGAATCCTTGCAAGAGTTATGGTAAATCCATGCCTGTGCACCGGAGTAGCCGGTACTATGCGGTCATGGGGTTGATTTTCTCCGGATCAATGCCAAGTTTGGTAATTGCCTCGCCAACCACGCCGGGTTGAATCTGTCCCTTGCGTGAAAGTTGGTACAGGGTCGCCAGGGTGATGCATTCGGCATCCACCTCGAAATGCCTTCTCAGGGTCGGTCGGGTTTCGCTTCTTCCGAAACCATCGGTTCCCAGCGGGAACATTCCACCCGGAACCCATCGTGAGATCATTTCTGGAACAGATCGAATGTTATCACTGGCCGCTATGAAAGCGCCTTTTTCGTTTTCGAGAACAGTTTCAATGTAGCTCTTTCGGGGTGCTGCTGTTGGATGAAGCAGGTTCCACCTTTCCACATCCAGGGCTTCCCTGCGCAGTTCGCGATAGCTGGTGGCGCTCCATACATCGGCACTTACGCCGAATTGCTCCGCCAGAATCTGTTGAGCTTTGAGGGCATGCATAAGGATTGGACCCGAACCAAAAATCTGCGCCTTGGGGTGATCTCCCTCAAGCGGGGAAGACTTCAGCTTGTACAGCCCCTTGAGAACGCCTTCGTTGGCGTTTTCGGGCATGGGGTGCATGGGGTAATTGTCGTTGTAAAGCGTGATGTAGTAGAAGATGTCTTCCTGAAGTTCGGTCATCCTGCGAATTCCATCACGAAGGATGATGGCCAGTTCAAATGCAAAAGCAGGATCGTAAGAGACAAGGTTTGGTATGGTGGATGCCACCAGAAGGCTGTGGCCATCCTCATGTTGAAGGCCTTCACCGTTCAGGGTGGTTCTGCCGGAAGTGGCTCCAAGCATGAAACCCCTGGCACGAAGGTCACCCGCTGCCCAGGCCAAATCGCCAATGCGTTGGAAACCAAACATGGAGTAATAAATGTAGAAGGGGATCATCTGGGTGCTGTGAGTGCTGTAGGAAGTTCCAGCAGCAATCAAAGAGCACATGGATCCGGCTTCATTGATGCCTTCTTCGAGGATTTGTCCATCAATTGCCTCGCGGTAGGCCACAGCCATCTTGGCGTCCACCGGTTCGTAAAGCTGTCCCACGCTGGAATAAATCTTGAATGTGGTAAAGAACGGATCCATACCGAAGGTCCTACCTTCGTCAGGGATGATGGGCACGATGTGCCTGCCAATGTTCTTGTCCTTGAGCAACTGGCCAAGCATGTCCACAAAAACACCAGTGGTGGAGGGTGCTTTATCGCCGCTGCCTTTGGAATAGCGTTGGATAAAATCTTCGCCTGGGCCGATAAGTCCCGGCGCGTTGGCTCGGCGGCTTGGCAGGTAACCACCCAGCGCTTTGCGTCGTTCGTGCAAGTATTTGGATTCTGGAGAATCCTTTTCCGGCATGAAGAATTTGGCTTTGCTGACTTCCTCGTCTGAGAATGGCAGGCTGAATCGGGTTCGGAATTCCTGCAGGTGCTTTGCCTTGAGCTTCTTTTGCTGGTGCGTGATATTCATGCCTTCGCCAGCTTCACCCAAGCCGTAGCCTTTCACGGTTTTCACAAGAATGACTGTTGGTGAACCCTTGTTTTCAACGGCAGCCTTGTAAGCGGAATAGACCTTTAACGGGTCGTGGCCACCACGGCGAAGCTTGGTTAACTCTTCGTCGGAATAGTCGTCCACAAGTTTTCTTAATTCAGGATATTTGCCGAAGAAATGTTCTCGCAAATATGCCCCGTCTTCCACGGCATATTTCTGATACTCGCCATCCACGGTTTCATTCATGCGGTGAAGCAATATGCCGGAGCGGTCGCGTGCGATTATGGGATCCCATTCGCTGCCCCAAATTACCTTAATCACATTCCAACCCGCACCCTTGAACACGGCTTCCAATTCCTGGATGATCTTGCCGTTGCCACGAACGGGGCCATCAAGCCTTTGCAGATTGCAATTGATCACGAAAATCAGGTTATCCAGTTTCTCGCGGGAGGCCAGATGAATGGCGCCCAGGGTTTCTGGTTCATCGCATTCGCCATCCCCCAGGAAACTCCAAACCTTGCGGTTCGATGTTTCAACAATGCTGCGATGTTGCAGGTAACGGTTAAATCGCGCTTGATAAATGCTCATGATGGGGCCAAGGCCCATCGAAACCGTTGGGAACTGCCAGAAGTTTGGCATAAGCCATGGGTGCGGGTAGGAGGAAAGGCCGCCTCCCTTGGCGAGTTCCCGGCGGAAGTTGTTCAGGTTTTCTTCGGTTAGGCGCCCTTCCACAAAGGCACGGGAATACATTCCGGGTGAGGCATGGCCCTGGAAGTAAATCATATCGCCGCCGCCAGGGGCATCCGGACCGCGGAAGAAATGATTGAACCCGACTTCATAAAGAGTGGCACAGGAAGCGAAGGTGGAAATGTGTCCACCAAGTGTTCCATCAAATTCATTCGCCTTTACCACCATAGCCATGGCGTTCCAGCGGATGATGCTTTTGATTTTTCTTTCAAGGTCCCGGTCGCCAGGATATGTGGGCTGTTTTCCGGGGGGAATAGTGTTGATGTAAGGGGTGTTGGCGGTGAAAGGAATATTTACGCCACTGGTGTGGGCTTTAAGCCTTAGCTGGGTTAGAAGATATTCTACCCTGTCGATTCCACTGGTTTGCAGTACAGAATCCAGTGAATCGAGCCACTCGCGAGTTTCAACGCTGTCTATATCATTGCGGACATGATCCATGTCGGCGGCAGAATCCAACACACCACTGCTGCCATTGCTATCCATAAGCGTTACTCCAGATTTGCGAGCCCGGGCAATTCCTTTGACTGCCCATAGTTATACTATGATTCCGCACGGTTCGGTATAGGTTTATCCATCACCGTACCGATTTCGAAACCTGAAAGGGTCTTGGTTGCGGCAAGTCCTTGTCAGGATTGATGATAACTTTGAACATCGAATTACCCAAATCCTTTATAATTCATTAGGTACATTCCTTGTCAGAATGCTAATCTTTTTACCAGATTTCGCACCATAGCGATTTTATTTTTAATCTTAAGGGAGGTCTTTAACCCAGTGGGACTAGATGTTTCCAGAGACGAATTGACAGTTGCATCTGAACGAGCTGTGCTGGTGACCATTGCATTACCAGAAAGACCATTCTTAAACGAGGACCCATTCGAGGAAATTCGGGGCCTTGCAACTACCGCTGGCGCAAGAATAGTGGGCGAAATTAGCCAGAAAAGGCAGGGAATCAATCCAGCCACTTATATAGGCAAGGGAAAGCTTCAGGAACTTCAAGAATTGGTTCTGGCAACCAACGCAGATGTGGTGATTTTTGATAATGACCTGTCTTCAGGCCAAAGCCGAAATCTTGAAAAGGCCACCAAAGTGAAGGTTTTGGACCGCAGTGAACTGATTCTGGATATTTTTGCCACCAGGGCCAGAACCTCGGAATCCAAATTGCAAGTGGAGTTGGCCCAACTTGAATATTCGCTTCCGAGGTTGAAACGCATGTGGACCCACCTTAGCCGCATTGCCGCGGGAATTGGCATGCGTGGGCCAGGTGAAACCCAGTTGGAAGAAGATAAACGATTGGTGGGATACCGTATTCGGGATCTCAAGGAAAAGCTTCATGAAGTTCAGGCCCGCAAGGAACGCGAGGTGAAGTCCCGCAGAGGGGAGCATACGGTTTCCTTGGTTGGTTATACCAATGCCGGCAAAAGCACTTTGATGAATGCCCTTACCGGTGCGGATGTCGGAGTGGAGGACAAGCTTTTTTCCACGCTGGATACCAGAACCCGCCAATGGCACCTGAAGGAATGGGGCAAGGTGCTACTTAGTGATACAGTTGGCTTTATACGCGATTTACCACACCATTTGGTGGCATCCTTCAAGGCAACCTTGGAAGAAGCTCGCCAGGCAAGGCTGCTGCTTCATGTGGTGGATGCCAGCAATCCACAAGTGGAAGATCATATTCAAGCCGTGAGGAAGGTTCTTTCAGAGTTGGGGTGTGGAGAAAAACCCACTTTGCTGGTTTTAAACAAGGTGGATCGTGTTACCGATCAATCCATCATTCATGTTCTTCAGGCCAAACATCCCGGTGCGGTATGTGTGAGTGCCGCCAGGGGCCTTGGTTTGGATGACCTTCGAAATGCGGTTATCAGCGCGCTTAGTTCCGAATTTACCACTGTAAAAATAACCACAGCGGCCGGAAATGGAAAGCTTTTGGCTTTTCTGGCCTCCCATGCCGAGATTATTCGTCAGGAATTTGTTGGTGAAAAGGCAGTATTAATTTGCTCAGTTCCAAAACACCTGATCCACAAGGTGGAGGGTCAGGGGGTGGAGATTGTTCCCACGGAAACACTGTTGGTCTAGGTAAATTCCTTAGCTGCCTGATTCATCACGGTTAGACCGGTTGCGATAGGTGTCAGCAACGGGGATCCTGCCATTATCATCCAGTTTTTGAGCTGCTTCCAAGCGCATTTTCTTGATCAGGTCGTTGCGGAAATCCCTTCCGAATTGATCAAGGAAAAGTTGCCATAGAGTATCAGGTTCCTTTGAACGCACGGATGCATTCTCATAAATCTTTTTAAATTCCACAGGGCTTGGTGCGGACCGTGAAACCAAAATTGTCACGTAATAGGTGGTTTCCGGTCGGTCGCGAACTACTAGGGATTCCCCGGGCTTTTTGAGGCTGGCAATTTGTTCCACCAGGTTGGCCCTGGGGAATGAAATCACTTCGGTTGGAACCCTGAAGGGGAGGTAGGTTTTTGCCTGGCCTGGTCCAGTGGTATTTTGGGGCACTAATCTTGTCACACCATTCAATTCCTTAAGATCGGAAACCTTGGGTTTACCCGCCTGGGAACCAAAGAAATTTTGAACCTCTTTCACCAAGTCGGAATAGGCAGGCGCCCAGGTTTTCTTTTTGGCTTCATCAGCAATTTTTTCGGCTTCAGTGCGGGCTAGCTTGCGTGCGCGCTGTAGTTTCCAAGCAAAAATGATATCAGACTTGGCTTCATCAAAAGTACGATCCTTCGCAGCCATGTCCTCGGAACGCCAGATCAAATAAGGCTCTCTGGAGAATATCCAACGGCTTGGATCATTCTGGAAATTACGATCATCCGGGGACCAGCGAAGAGATTCAAAAGTGCCCACACCGGAAAAGAAGAGCTGCCAAAATTCCGGTGCCTGCGGCGCATCTTTGTAGGATTCTAGAAAAGATTTTTTCAGGTCGGCCAAGTCAGAATCATTGTTGATTTCAAAGTATGGCTTGGCGGATTTCATGGACTTCACCTCAACCCCGAATTTTGCGGGGGCCTCGGCAATCAACTTGTTGGCCTCTTCGGGCTTGTTCTTCAGTTTGCCAAGTTCTTCGGTGAAAAGTACCAGGTTTTCCCGCATCAGCCTTGGTGCGGAAATATCCAGATATTTTTCAAACAGACTGCCCACAACGGTGGACATTTCAGGTACCGTGGGAACGTAAGAGAAGGGCAATGCGATTGCGGAATAAGGGTCCATTGAGGCTGCTGCCAGCACCGCGCTTGGCAGTGCTTTCAGGCGGACTTTTGCCTCATAGGCGAGGGCCCCGCCTGGGAATGTTGCTGCATTTTGAAAAATGGAACCCAGGGTAAGGGCTGAACCCGCAACCTGGCCAACCAGTGCCGCAGCCAAATCCGCCCGGTTAATGCTTTGTTCGTGAAGGGATTCTGCGCTTGAGAACGGAGGATCAATCCAGGATGTTCTAGATTCACGGAAAATTCGGTACTCCGAGAACATTGGCTCCTGAGCAAAGCCCGTGATAATGTTTCCCAAGTTTCCAACCAACGAAGCGCCAAATGCATCACCTTGCAGGCCACCAAGGGTACGCATCACAAAAGGTGCTAGGGCATTAACCTGGGCTTTTTTGCGGAAAATAGGGGCCTCCGCCTTGGCGGTGGCGTACTGGGCTTTCACTTTTCTGGGCGCGCGAAAACCAGGCTTATCCGATTCTGGATTAAGTTCGTTTTCCTTGAAGTCATTGAAATATGCCTTCATTTCAGCTTCAGTCGGTTCTTCCTTGACCTGAGAAATAAAGTCTTTAGCCTGAACAGGCAACATGACCACCCCGAGGGCGGAGCGTTGATCTTTGTAAAATTCATAGAAATCCGCGGCATTGGGGGAGACAGCATTACCCAACCTTTGCATGGGTTCGCGAAGGTCACGGAATCCACGGACCCCAACAGCTTCCCCAAGAACAGATTCCTTTGCCATTACCACGCGGAATTCATCGGTTAGGCCTTTAAGCAATTCGGTCTCGTTAATCATGCCATTGCGCGCAAGACCTTGGACACTGGGGATAGACCTCAGAGCGGCATTTTCCGGCCAGATTTCCTGATTGGCAGCCTCTCGATTTACATTTCTACGGACATCATTTTCAGTCAGTTGAATGCCTAATTTGTCAGCCGTTTTCAGCCAAACCATGAAATCCAACAAATCCTCGGGGGATTTGCCACCGCCAAAGTACATTTCATCCTGCCCCCGCATGGCGGCATTGGTTTCCCAAGCTTCAAATCCTAAAGACGTTGCTAAAGTATCCAAGGTTCTGGCCTGTTCTGCGGATTTGGTGGCTTGTGCCTGTGCGGAAAGGAAACTTAGGTCATTTTGAACACTCATCATCTGCCAGCCGGGGGGAAGACGCATTTGCTGCGCAAAGAAGGGGTTTCTTCGCATGCCCCAGCCTTGCATGACTCTTCCGAAGGGATTTTCCTGGCCTTCTTTGATGTCTTTTTGTTGTTTTTCCAGTTCAGTCATGGCCATATTGACACCCATGGCTGCGGAGCGAATCATAAAGCTGTTGGCTAAATCCCTTTGCCGGGCAATTTTGTCCAAGTCGGCTTCATGGACCGACTTTCCATACAAAATAGCAACCTTTGGAGTAGGTCTGGCACTGGTGGCAAGCCATTCCTGCAAGGTCTGGAAAAGATCTCCTTGGCCAAAGGAAAAAACAAACACAATCATGCACACGATGGATGCAATAGCCATCAATGTTCTTTGATTTTTACGAAATCCTTCAAATGGATTGAAAGCCATGAAACGAATCCTTTGCGATGTCGAACTGTCCTTCTGTGGACTACTATTACCTTGACTATTACCAAATCCTTATATTATGGGATATTGGTAGGGTCGGGCAAATTGGGATTGTAGCTTGTGTGCTGAATCCCACAACCTCAAAATATACGCAGCAGGGATTCTATTCCAGATACCAGTTGGAACCAAAGAGAAAAATCGGGAGTTCGCAGCGTGGCAAAAAAACAGAAAAAAAGTCTGGTCATCGTGGAATCTCCAGCGAAGGCGAAAACCATCCAAAAATATCTTGGAGATGGATTCGATGTCGCCGCAAGCAAAGGGCATGTGCGCGATTTGCCAAAAAGCAAGTTTGGCATCGACATAGAAGCTGGATGGGTGCCCACCTACAGAAATCTTTCCGACCGCAAGGATGAATTGGCCGCCTTGAAAAAATTAGCCTCCAAGGCGGATATGGTCTATCTTGCGCCCGATCCGGATCGCGAAGGTGAGGCCATTGCCTGGCACCTTAGCGAGTCTTTGGGGTTGGATGCCAAAAACACTCGAAGAATCAAGTTTAACGAAATCACCAAGAAAGCCGTTACCGAGGCTTTTAATGGTGCAAGTTCCATTAATATGGATTTGGTAAACGCCCAAGAGGCGCGCAGGTTTCTGGATCGTGTGGTGGGGTACAACCTTTCTCCGCTTCTCAGCAGGGTGCTGGCCGGTGAATTAAGCGCTGGCCGAGTCCAATCAGTTGCAGTACGACTTATTGTTGAGCGTGAACGAGATATTCAGAACTTCAAGCCCGAGGAATACTGGCGTATTCTTGCCGCCTTAAGTCCTGATGGCAAGCCGGTACGCAAAAAGCTTCTCACCGTCAAGAAAGCAAAGGGAACCAAAGAGGCTGACGACGATGAAGAGGAAAATATCTCCGAAACCGATTCCGATGCGCCAACTAACGCTGCTCCCGAATCCAAGGGCCTTCCTGAAGGCACCTTCATGGCGGAACTGAATGAGTGGGATGGTAAAAAGTTTGAATCCGGCTCTGAAGAACAAACCATGGCAATTGCTGAAGAGCTTGAAAAAGGCTCCTATGCTGTTTCCAAGCTGGAACAAAAGGATCGCGAGGAAAAAGCCCCGCCGCCATTTACCACCAGTACCTTGCAGCAGCAGGCTAGCATAAGGCTGCGCTATGGTGCGAAGAAAACCATGGGGCTGGCCCAGATGCTTTACCAGGGTGTTAGCCTTGGATCGGAAGGATCTGTGGCGTTGATCACTTACATGAGGACGGATAGTACTCGCGTATCAGATGATGCGTTGAAAAACTGCCGGGAGCAAATCGCCAAGGATCATGGGGAAAACTACCTTCCCGAAAAACCAAACCGCTTCGCATCCGGAAAAAGCGCTCAGGAGGCACATGAGGCCATCCGCCCGACCGATCTTTCCTATACGCCTGAAAGAATCTCCAAGCTGCTGCCATCCGATCAGGCAAGGCTGTACGCGTTAATCTATAACCGTTTTGTCGCCAGTCAGATGAAGCCAGCGGTGTTCTCCGTCACTCAGGTCGAAGTTACCTCGGGCAAGGGATTGTTCAAGGCACAGGGAAAAATTCTGAAATTCCCCGGGTACCGCAAGGTTTTGGCACCCGGTGGAAAGCAAGAAGACACGCTTTTGCCGGAATTAAAGGACAAGCAATCCCTCAATCTGATGGATCTGATTGCTTCCCAACATTTTACCCAGCCACCTCCCCGCTACAGCGAAGCCAGCTTGGTTAAAGTGCTTGAAAAAGAGGGAATCGGCAGGCCAAGTACCTATGCGACCATCATCAGCAAAATTCAGGAACGCAATTACGTTGAATTGAAGGAACGAAGGTTCTTTGCCACTGAAATCGGAATGAAAGTGACCGATTTGTTGGTTGAATATTTTCCGAATGTGATGGATTTGAAATTTACCAGTCACATGGAAGAGGAACTGGATCAGATTGAAACATTGGCGGTGCCCCGTAACAAGGTTTTGGATGAGTTTTTTGGTCCATTCGATGCATCGTTGAAGGATGCCCGCCAAAAGATGCCCGGTGCCAGTGAAAAATGCCCCAAGTGTGGCAAGGAAATCATCGAACGATATAGTCGCCGTGGCAGATTTTATGGATGCGAAGGTTATCCCGAATGTGATTACATCAAGCGGGCGGAAGGGCAGGAACCTCGTGAAAAGCCCATTGTCACCGAGCATGTTTGCCCTGTTTGTTCCAAGCCAATGTTACAGCGCACTGGAAAGACAGGGGTTTTTCTTGGTTGCTCAGGCTATCCGGAATGCACCACGACCATGAGTTTGGATCCGGAGGGCAAGCCGGTGTTAACATCCAAAACCACGGAACATATGTGCGAAAAGTGTGGCAAGGCCATGGTGGTTCGGCAGGGGCGCCGTGGGCCGTTCCTGGCTTGCAGCGGTTACCCCAAGTGCAAGAACGCCAAGGATGTGGATGCGGATGGCAATCCTGTCAAGCCTCTTGACCTTGGAATTGCATGCGAAAAGTGTGGCGGGCCGATGAATGTCCGCCGTGGGCCCCGAGGCCCGTTTCTGGGTTGTGCTGCTTATCCCAAGTGTCGCAGTACCAAGCCAGTACCAGAGGAACACAAAGAACAAGTTAACAAGATGTTTCCGCCACCGGTTAAAAAAGAAGTGCCGGAAGTGGAAATCACAGACACTTGCCCCGAGTGTGACGGTCCCATGAAATTACGACCGGGTAGGGGGGGATTTTTCCTCGGTTGTACCAAGTACCCCAAGTGCAAAGGTACCAAGAAGCTCGATCCGGAATTTGCGGAGAAGTTGCAATTCCCGGGCATGAACAAAAGTTAATCGATTCTTTCTTCCTCGAAGTCGATTTTTCGCAGGTGCGCCTCTGTATGAAAGGTGGGGGTTGGTAACATCCCCACCAAGTTCATCAGTTGTTCCTCGGACAGGTTTTCTTTTCTGGTACCGCATCCCCGGAAAATGGTGTTGCCCCTCTTTAGCGAAAGAATTTCACGTCGGGTTCTACCCTTCGGGGCGTCAGGCCATTTCCCAATTCTTTCCCGAAAATCAAAGAAATGCTCCGCGATGTCTTTCATGTAACGCCAGTAAGCCTGGCTGTCGGTTTGCAGGAACAATAAACCGGATGGTTGCAGGACTCGATGAACCGCGGCGAGAAACCGAGGGGTTATAAGCCTTTCCTCGTATTTTGATGGGTCGTGATAGGGTTGGGGATGATAACAATGTAATTCCGCAACGCTGTCTGGTTCCAATAGCTTTTCCACAAGTTTAAGTCCATCCGCCACCATAAAACGGATGTTGTTTAGGCCACGCTGGTTTCCACGCCTGGTGGCATAACGAATGACCACAGGTAAAGGATCCGCACCCAGATGATCGTGATCCGGTCTCCAGACCGCGCTACCGATCAGAAACCTTCCATTTCCACAACCTACATCCACCACAAGTGGTGCCTTGCGTTGAAATATTTCCTGTGGGTTCAAGTAGCCTTCCGTGGGAAGGCTTTTCAAGGCTGTGTTGGTCCACTGTGCCTGTTCGAGGATTTCACCAGCGATTGGAACACCGAACTCGCGCTCGATTTTTCTGCGTTTTTTTTCTTCCATGGCCCGCCGGACTTAGGGGTTCAGGGCATTCAAAAGCGACTGGCTTAGGCTGGATATGTTCTTGATAGCAGTATCCATTCCAATGCTGGAAACATTTTCCAGATGCCTGACGACGGCACTTCCCACGATGATTCCATCCGCATGGTCACGAAGCAGGGTGGCATGATGGGGTTTGCTGATACCAAAACCAACGCACAATGGCAGTTTGGTTTGCTGTTTTAACCAGCGGAGATTCTCCAACAACTTTTCAGGTAAGCTGTCACGCTCGCCGGTAATACCGCTGACACTAACGCAATAAACAAATCCGGTGCAGTTGGCCAGGATCATCTTCGCGCGATCCTGAGGAGTGTTGGGAGTAATCAACTGGATGATCGCGAGGGATTTCTCCCCAAGGTCTTTTGCCAGGGAGATAGATTCCTCTGCTGGAAGATCTGGGACTATCAATCCTGAAAACCCGCTTTCCAAGCAGGCTTTTATGAATTTTTCTCTGCCAAAACGGTGGATGATACTCGCTGCAACCATGCCAACAAGGGGCGTTTTAAGGCCTTCTTTATCCAGGATAGCCTTGGCATTCTTTACAGCCGTGAATAATCCATCGATCTTCATTCCCTTGGACAGTGCACGCGTATAAGAAGCCTGTATAACCGGTCCATCTGCAATCGGATCGCTGTATGGAAATCCAATCTCTATGATGGTGGCACCTTGCCTGGCTAACTCTACGATCAACTTTTCGGTCGATGCCAGGTCCGGGTCTCCTGCACCAATGAAAGGAATGAACGCTTTTTTCTTTTGATCCCTTAGTTTGGCAAAGGCTTCGTCAATTGGGTTCATCGATGATATCTCGTGATAATTAAGGGAAAAGATGATTACTCAAGGCTTTCGCCAGTCACACGGGCAACTTCGTAGCAATCCTTGTCGCCCCGTCCGGAAAAGCAAACCACTACAATTTGATCTTTGGGTAGCTTCGCGGCAATACGCATCGCCTCCACCACCGCGTGTGATGTTTCCAGGGCTGGCAAAATGCCCTCAAGCCTTGAACAAAGATGGAAACCCTCCAATGCTTCTTGGTCATTGATACTGGTGTATTTAACCCTTCCCGCATCCTTCCAATAAGCATGTTCGGGCCCCACTCCCGGGTAATCCAATCCGGCGGACACGGAATGCACATCGGCGGTCTGCCCATCCGCGTCTTGAAGTACATAGCTGAATGTCCCATGAAGAATTCCGGGCGCACCATGGCAAAGAGTTGCAGCATGTTTGCCGGGTTTGTCCTCAAGGCCACCGGCTTCCACGCCAATCAGTTCCACTCCATGATCTTGGATAAAAGGGTAGAACATTCCGGCGGCATTGCTTCCACCACCCACACTGGCAACCACCACATGCGGTAGCCTTCCCAGGTTTTGCAGGCATTGTTCCCGGGCTTCAGCGCCAATCACGGACTGAAAATCCCGCACAATCCATGGAAATGGATGGGGGCCAACCGCGCTGCCCAAAATGTAATGGGTGTCACCCACAGAAGACATCCAATCACGCATTGCCTCGTTGACAGCATCCCTGAGGGTTCGACTTCCTGATGTGACCGAAAAAACCTCGGAGCCCATGGCTTTCATCTTGAAGACATTCAATTTTTGTCTGCGAATGTCTTCCTCACCCATGTATACCCTGCATGGAAAACCAAACAGGGCACAGGCCGTCGCGGTTGCAACACCATGCTGGCCTGCGCCGGTTTCCGCGATGATTCGCTTTTTGCCCATACGTTTTGCAAGCAGAGCCTGTCCGATGGCGTTATTGATCTTATGGGCGCCGGTATGGTTCAGATCTTCTCGCTTCAGGTAGATTCTTGCTCCACCCGCCTGTTCGGTAAGCCTTTGGGCAAAATATAATCGGGATGGCCTGCCAACATATTCTTCGAGGTAACGGTGGAATTCCTTCATGAAAGAAGGATCTTTTCGAGCCTTGTCGTATTCCACGGTTAGCTCTGTTAGGGCTTCCATGAGTGTTTCGGGCACAAATCTGCCACCAAAGGCGCCAAATCGTCCTGTGGAATCTGGAATTGATTGGAGTGCGGTTGCCATGATCTTCCCATTAAAATCGAGAATAAGCTGATGCATTCAACCTAGACTTGCGATGCCGTTGGGTCAAGCGAACGTTTTGTTCAGACTCTTGCATACTTCGCAATGATCGATTGGAATACATTTATTGGGTTGTATCCAGAGAAATCATTTTGCCTTGCGTGGTGGTTGGAAATGCCAGAATTACCGGAAGTGGAAACCGTGGTAAGGGATCTCCGCCCTCTTTTGGCGGACAGGTTGCTTGCAAATATTTCCACATCGGGAAGCAAGTTGCGAAGGCCATGGAAAAAAGAATGGGGTAATCAATTAGAGGGCAAAAAAATCCAAGGCTTAAGACGAAGGGGGAAATGGATCTTGATGGATATTTCAGGGGATTTCTGCCTGATCATCCATTTGGGAATGACGGGGCAACTGTGTGTTTTCCCCAGCCAAGAACCTCTGGAGGATCATACCCATTTGATCTTTGAGTTGGGAAACGGAGCTTACCAACTGCGTTTCAGGGATGTTCGAAGGTTTGGGAGCGCAGAGTTGATTACTTCTGCGAAGGTCACTGATTTTTTTGAGCAAAAACGCCTCGGGCCAGAGCCTTTTGATGTGGACCTGGATTATTGGCATAAGGCGATAAAAGCAAGCAAACGGAATATGAAGGCAATCTTGTTAGACCAGCAGGTTGTCTGCGGGGTTGGTAATATCTACGCCGATGAATCTTTGTACGCCGCAGGCATTCACCCTGCCAGAAAAGGTGCTTCCCTTTCCTATGAGGAAAGTCAGAAGCTGAGAAAATGCGTTGAAAAAGTATTGAAAAATGCCATCGAAAAACGTGGTTCCACGATTCGAGATTACATTGGGGGATCCAGGCTGAAGGGTGGATTTCAGGATGAATTCATGGTCTATGGCAGGGATGAGGAGTCTTGCATAAAGTGTAACTCCAAGATTCTTAGGCAGGTTCTTGCTGGCAGGTCGAGCCATTTTTGTCCTAAATGTCAACCCACCAAACCATCCAAACGATAAGATATCTATCTTGTGGATTCCCGTTTTAAAGGCTTGGGCGCTGGTGATAGATGTCCTACAAGGCTTTCAAAAGGTTGCTGGGTGAAACTAGTCTGGAAAGGAAATGCCGTTTCCTTTTCGGTGGTTTCATTCTCATTCTTATCATTGGAAGTTTTTCACTGTATGCCTACCAGACCGAGCACCTTGCTTACGAGCAAATTCCAACAACTTGCAGGTTGCTGGTTAGCCAGATTGTGGATCATTTGTTGACATCGGTGTGCAAACCGGTGGGGCCGCAGGGAAAGGCGATTGAGGGGGCCTCGCCCGTTACTGTGGACACGGCGAAGGCCTTGGCGGATTTTCGAAGGCAGTGGGAAAAGACCTGGCCTAGGGCGCTCAAGGAATATCGCTACAGGCTGATTTTGCCCAATGCCACCAAGCCTGAAAACAAGCCGGATGACCAGTTTGGAAATGAACAGCTTCAGGACTTTGTGAATAACCCGGACCACAACGAGGAAAACAAACTTTACCTTTCAAGGTCTGTGAATCATTATTACGCCGCGATCCGGGCATCCAAGGCATGTCTCGGATGTCATCAGCAACTTAGCGCTTCCACCAAGGAAAATGATCTGCTGGCCATGATCCAGATTGATGTGGATATTCCTATTGATTCCATTGAAAAGCAAGTTCACATCAATCGTGCCATTCTCATCTCGAACGCATTGATTACCGCGTTGCTGATCATGGGTGGTAGCTACCTGATAGTTAGGTATGTCATTGTGAAGCCTGTGACCCACCTAAAAGATGTATCGGATGCAATTAGCGCGGGCGAGTTGAATGTCCGCAGTGACATCCAGACCGGTGATGAATTTGAAGATTTAAGTCATGCCTTCAATCGCATGCTTCGCAACCTTGTCAGCATGCAGGACAAGATGAAAAAAGTGAACAGTGACTTGGATCGCAAGGTGGATGAACTGGCCCAGGCCAACCTCGCGCTTTTTGAATCGAACCGGCTGAAGAGTGATTTTTTGGCCAAGATGTCGCACGAATTGCGAACCCCGCTGAATTCCATTCTTGGATTCAGTGACCTGCTTATAAACAGCCAGGGAGTTCAGGAGAAACATTCCCGCTGGGCGGGAAATATTAGATCCAGCGGCGAGCAGTTGCTGACACTGATCAATGAAATCCTTGACCTTGCCAAAATTGAAGCCGGTAAAATGGATGTCAGCATCACGGAGTTTAGGCTGGATGATGTCAGTGAGGGACTGATAACCATGGCCCGACCGCTGGCAGAGCGCAAGAATATTGATCTTCGCTCAATAATATCGCCGGAAATCCCACCTCTTCGGCAGGATAAGGTCAAGCTTCAGCAGATATTGGCGAACCTGCTTTCCAACGCGGTAAAGTTCACGCCAGAGGGTGGCAAGGTTACCCTGAAGGGCGAGTTGGAAGGTAAGAATATCCGCCTTACGGTTGTTGATACCGGGGTGGGAATTGCACCTGAGGAACAGGAACTGGTTTTTGAAAAGTTCCGACAGGCAGGGAACACTCTGACCCGCGAGCATGATGGAACCGGTTTGGGATTGTCGATAGTTCGTGAGCTGGCAAGGCTTTTGGGTGGGGAAGTTTCTTTGGAAAGTGAACTCGGCAAGGGCAGTACTTTTACTGTCATATTGCCCATAGAGCTGAGTAATGAACCCAGGTTAGAAGTGGATCTTTCTTACGGAAATATTGATTTTTCCAAGGCAAGAAGGGTTGAACCCCAGATTGAGGAACCCAAGCCCATTCTGCCGATTAACCCGGAAAAACCCGCATCTTAAGCCTGAGTTTTAAGGAAGTCATCCACCTGGGATTTGGTGGGTGAGCCACGCTGTGCACCGGGATGAAGGGCTTTCATCGCGGCGGCGGCACTGGCAAGGCGAAGTCTTTCCTGCAAGGTTGCACCTTGAGCCAAAGTTGCCGCATATACACCATGGAAAACATCGCCACATCCCGTGGTGTCCACTGCCTTCACTTGAAAGGCCTTCTGGTGTCCTAGCTGTCTGGTTTCATCCAAAAACCAGCAGCCTTCCTCACCACCTGTCACCACAACCACTTTTTTGCCTGGGGTGAACAATTTGTGAGCAATGGCCCCAGGAGAGCTGCAGCCAGAAAGCTTTCGGGCGAATTTCATGGAAACAATCAAGTGGTCTGTCAGTCCCAAAAGTTCCTCGAAACCAGGCCATTCGTTTCTTTCCAGATCTGCCACCACAGGGATGCCGTTTGCCCTGGCTATTTTGGCGGCGCGAATCATGCCTTCAATGCCGTAGTGGTCAACGAATAGGACTTTGCTGGAAAGAATGACTTCCTCGGAAGGAGCATTTGTGGATGCGCCCAGTGATCCTTCCAGGTGAAATAGTATGGTCCGGGTATCTTTGGATTCATCCACCACTATGAACGAATGGATGGGTTTTGCTGAACTTCCAATGGGAATATGTTCCAGATTTATCCCTTCGGCAATGAGGGTGGAACGAACAAATTCGGAGTCCGGGTCGTTGCCCAGATTGCCGGCAAAGGCGCACTTGGCTCCGAATCTGGCGGCAGAAACCAAGGCGTTCGCAGTCAGGCCGCCACATTGCCTGTCATAGTGTTTCAGGCGTACCTTGGTGTCCGGTTCGGGCCAGGCAGGAACACGTAGTAGATCATCCACGGCAACACAGCCCAGACCTAATATGTCAAATTTTTTGTCTGTCATGGTTTAAGGACGATAAACCATCTCGCTGGAATTGAGAAGTGCAAGGCACAAATCCACCAGTGCCGCATCCTGTGCACCGGTACCTTGTAGATGTTTTGCAACCAAGGGTTTCCGCAGGAATTTGACTGCTGCAGGGTCTTTTTCTATCAGGGAAGACTGATCCCTGAGGAAGGAAATCGCATCAGAAATTTCCTCATCGGAAGGTGGTCGTGAATATGCCATCTGCCAAAGGTTCTTTACACGTTCTTCATTCGAGTTGCCAGCAATCTGGATGACCCGCCGCGCCATCGCCAGGGAAAGTTCCTGGGAAACGGGGCCATTCATCAGGGTTAGCGCCTGTGGGGCGTGGGTGGATGAATTCCGAGTGGGGCAGCTTGAAAGGGTGTCTGGTTGATCGAATACTTCCAGTACTGGCAGTCGAACATTTCGCTTGTTAAAGAGGTAAATACTGCGCCGGTGATGCTCGCGAGGGTCTGGGTGAACAGTCCAAAGTCCATCCGGTTCCCCTTCGGTGAAGATCAGGTCGTAAACTTCCTGTTCCAAGGGGGTTCGAACCATGGGCCCAAAAAGATAATTGTTTATGATTCCAGAACTTACCAGCATGTTGTCTCGCAGGCTTTCCGCCTCTAGTCTTCGTCGATTCATGCGCCAAAGGAATTGGTTGCCAGGGTCTTTTGCCAGGTTGGATGCATCCTCATTCTTGGAGGCCTGGCGGTAGGTCTGAGAATTCACAATCAGGCGATGCATGTGCTTGATGGACCACCCAGAATTGATGAATTCGGTGGCAAGCCAGTCAAGAAGTTCCGGGTGAGTGGGCCTGGCGCCCTTGATGCCAAAATCATTGGGAGTTGAAACAATACCTGTTCCAAAGTGATTCAACCAGATTCGATTCACCATAACCCTTGCGGTAAGTGGGTGATCCTGGCGGATTAGCCAGCGGGCCAGATCAATCCGATTCATGTTGGAACTTGTGAATTCGGAAGATGATTTGATAAGAACCCTCGGATAGCCCGGAACGATCTCCGGACCCTTGTTCTTGGGATTGCCGCGTTTCATAAAATTGGTGGTTGGGGTCGCCATATCCGCAATGCTGAAAGATTGATCCGTTGGAAGGGGTTTGCGCGCATCTAGTTCATGGAGCTTGGCCTTGAGCTTTTCCCTTTCTTTTTTCTGGGCGGGCGGAAGCACTGCAACAACTTCATCCCAGGTGACTTTCACAAAACCCTGTGCGGTCATCACGAGTTTTATTTGCTCCGGTGTGCGAACCTTCGGGTCGGTCAACCAGGCTTGTTTTGATTCCGGATCAAGCATGTCAACTTTTTCTTTGGTGATCTTTGCCCGAATGGGTTTGTCTATGGCCTCCACAGCACTTTTGATGGAAGCTTGCTGCTTGCGCCAATTTGCCATCTCGTCATCCTTCTTCTTCTTTTCGGCGCCAGGCAGCAAATCATGCTCCTTGAATTGGGCACCACCAAAGAATGCCTGAATGCGATAATAATCCACTTGTGATAATGGATCCGATTTATGGTCATGGCAACGGGCGCAGCCGATGGTTAGTCCCAGAAAGGCGTTTCCAATCGCGGTGGTCATTTCGGTGAGAGTTTCCTGACGCAAGGTTTCCTTGTCCAGATTGCCACCCACCATATGAACAGGGCCGCATCTATTGAAGCCGGAGGCATTTAAAAGCTCGGCAATTTTCGGGTTTTTCTGAATGGCCTGAACCGGGTCTTCGTTTTGAGAAAGGGAACCTTTTGCGAGCAGATCACCAGCAACTTGTTCCAAAACGAATTGGAAGTAAGGTTTATCCTCGTTCAAAGAACGAATAACATAATCGCGGTACCTCCAGGCTTGTGGCCTTTCACCATCTGCTTCATAGCCATTGGATTCCGCATACCGGGCAACATCCAGCCAGTGCTGGGCCCATTTTTCACCGTGATTGGGGGAAGTAAGCAATTTTTCCACTAGTTTTTCATAGGCATTGGAGCTGGTATCTGCCATAAATTCGGCAGCCTGCCGGGGGGTGGGTGGAAGGCCTGTCAGGTCTAAATAAACCCTTCTTAGCAATGAAACTTTGTCGGCAATCGGCGATGGCGAAAGTTTCTTGGTTTCCATGGCGGAAAGCACAAAACAGTCAACCGGGTTGAGAGGCCAATTTTTATTTTGAACAATGGGAACGGGAGGATTGGCAATCGGCAAAAAAGACCAATGTTCACGATCTTTGGGGGTTAAATCTGCTTCTGGGGGAAGGTTTTTACTGGAATCCGCTGCAAAGAAATGGCCTGAAAAGAGTGTCCAAAGAAGAATAAATGAGAAAAACTGCTTCATCTAAGCCTCCGGATTGTTAATCCAGCGAAAATATTCCAGTAAAGACAGCATAACAGGCCTAAATGACATTAGATTTAAAAAAAACGCTCAAGAAAAGCAAATTGATTGAATCTGAAGGGGTGTTCGGCACTTAGAATGAAATGGGTTTACAAGGAAGTTGGTTCAAAATGATTGTTTGATGTGTAATTTTGTACACATACTATTCCATGGAATTTTGGATGGTTTCATCATGAAAAAAACAATTATCAATTTTCAAAAGGCTGTTGCTGAAAAGGCCAAGTCTAAAAAGACAGTCAGGGCTGTAAAAGAGCCTTTGCCAAATATAGCCCCTGTTCCAGAATATGAAATCCAACTGGATGAAATTCAGGAGGAACCCGAGGAAGCGCCTGAAGCAAAAGAGCAGGGGGCTGATGATTCCCTTGGTCTTTACCTAAAACAAATGGGTTCCATTCCATTGCTGAACAGGGACAAGGAACTTTGCTTTGCCATCGATTTGGAACGGCACCGGGCCAGGTACCGTAATGCGGTTCTTTCCAATATTCAAAGTCTGGAAAAAGTTGTTCAACTATTCGAAAAAATTCAAAAGGGTGAACTGCTTTTGGACCCGAATATTGATGTCATTGGCACCATGGGCCTTAGCAAGGAAAATATAGTAGCTCGAATTCCGAACAATATTCGTAATATCAAAAGAATTTTGACCTCCGCCAAAAAAGATTTCCCGGCACTTTTAAGGGCTTCTTCTCCGCTTTCCCGAAAAAGACTTGCGAAGGAAATTACCCACAGGATTTTCAAAGCTAGAAAACTTGCCGAAGAAATATCCGCAAGGATTGATTTTCTGGATCTGCTTGGCATGGAAATGATTCGCAAGTTTGAAGCAATCGATTCGATCAACCAGGAACTCCAAAAACCATGCAGGTCTGCTGTGGCAAGGGAAAAACATGCAAAGCTAACCAAGGAATTACGCAACTTGTCTTTGCAGTCCTACGTTCTGCCGGATGATTCGGGAAATTTTTCCCACGCACTTTCTCAGCGACGAAATAAATATCTGCAGGCACGAAAAGACCTGGCAGAGGGAAACCTTCGGCTTGTGGTTTCTATTGCCAAAAGATACAGAACCAGGGGTCTGCCTTTCTCGGATTTGATTCAGGAAGGAAACCGCGGCTTAATGCGTGCCGTGGATAAATTTGAACATCGTCTTGGCTATAAGTTCGGCACCTATGCCACATGGTGGATTCGACAGGGTATAACCCGGGCCATTGCCGACCATGGCAGAACCATCCGCGTCCCATGCCATCAGGTTGGAATGATGGCCGCTGTGGAAAGGGTTCGGGGCGAATTGGTTTTGGAAACTGGCAGGGAACCTTCCGTTGAGCAGATAGCAAAAAAAGTGGGTGTTTCTCCGGAGGAGGCCAAGTCTCTTCGATTGGTTGCAAAGCATCCTGTAAGCATTCATGATGCCATGGGGGGTGATGGCGAGCGAACCCTTGAAGATTTTCTGGATGATCCCCGTACCCACAACCCCGTAGAATCGGTGGATCAAAATCTCTTGAAAGATAGAATTCAGGAAGTTCTGAAATCCCTTTCCCCCAGGGAAAGAGAGATCATAGAAATGCGATTTGGACTCTTGGACGGTCAACCGAAGACTCTTGAGGAAGTCGCCCGAAACTTCGGTATTACCCGGGAAAGAATTCGTCAGATTGAGGCAAGGGGCCTTGTAAAGCTGAGGCAGCCAATGCGTAGCCAGAGGCTAAGGGAATTCCGGGATTCATTAAACGATTGATCATGTTTAAAACCAAAAAGGCCTTGCGGATAATAACCGCAAGGCCTTTGGATTTTGGTGGGTATTAGTTGTTGTCCGGCGAAATCTCGATAGGTTCGCTGGTTGCCCTGCGAACTTCATCTTCCAGATTTGCAAGCATTTGTTTGGCGTTGCCATCATGAATCTGATCGGCAGTCACAGGAACTTTGTCGTTGGAAAGTCCCCGGCTAACTCCCGCACTGGTATCACTGCTTTTCCTGGTGGAATCCTGCTCAGGCAGGGTTACACATCCCGTGGTTGACAAAGCCGCGCAAAGGAGCAGGGTTGAAATTCGGAACATATTATTTGTCCTTCCTTTGGGCGCTGGTGTTTTTTGAAGTATTATTTTCCGGCTTGGAAAGCAGGCTGCTGGCATCATTGCTTAAGTTTGTTTCCAAGTCTGAAATTCCCTGATTACCGGAAAGATTCACAGGTAACTGCAGATTCGATGTTTTTCGGGTGTAAACATTCTGAATCTTTTCCTGTAAATCCAAAAGTTTGTTCTGCATTTCCATGTCGTTATTTTTGACAGCTATCTGCATCAAGCGATCGCTGGATTCAAGTCTGCGAAAATAAGCTTTTTCCTCGCGGTGAAGCACCTTTCGGCTTTGCTCGCCCACAACGCTTTTTTGGATGGATTCTTTATCCTTCACTTCCGGTTCAGGTGGCTTTTCCTTCTTGCCAGTGAGGCTGTTCCACCAGGATTTTGAGTTTTGTGTGGTATTTGCAGCCGGTTCCGCGCCCGTAGACTGCCCAAGGATAGCCAGAGCAATGGCTCCGCCAAAAATGTAGTTTCTTATGCTCATAGCGAATCCCCCCGTTTAGATATCCAGAATTACCTCCTCTCTCCCCAAAGGAAGGAAACTCTGAATCAGGAAGGTGCTATGCCTTCGAAAACCGGTTTTGTCCATACCACTTGAGGGTGAATCCAGAATTTTTTTTGAGAGATTACAAATGTCGGGGGTTTGGGTAATTTTCAGGGGTTCATTCTTTTATTGGTTTGGTTTTTCCCGAAACGCCTCGGCGCAATACTTTTTGAAACCGTCCATGTTATAGGAAATGAACATAAATGCATGATGAAGAGCCAGGAACTGCGGATCGTTTGGTTCGTCCTCATCCTGGTAATCTTTTCGCAATTCATATAGTTTTGCCAGTAATTGTTCTGGTGTAAGCATAATCAATAACCCCCTAATTCCTTGGTGCAGGAGAAAAGATCGCGCTGGAATAGGTCTATCACGGGCAGTGCTTTTCGGCCATGCGCGGTATGAATTTCCGTGGGTGCGCGGTGATATTCCAAGATAGCTTTCGCGGCCTGACGAGCATGTTCCATGGTATTGCATTGCTCGCTAAGGTGCACTTGAAGCAAATGGCGGGGCAGTGCGTTGGCGTTTCCCAAGTGCCTTAAAAACAGTGCTGCCTGATGATTCGAAAGATGACCCTGGTTTCCCATAATGCGTTCGATCAGAAAACCGGGGCGACTGCTGTTTCGCTGGAGGTTTTCATCATGGTTGAATTCCAGGGCCAGCAGGTCCAGATCGTGGAATTCATCGGCAAGGTGCTCATCCCATGTTCCAAGGTCGGCTAGATAACCCACTTGATAGCTGACATGGCCTGTATTCAGGCGGATGCGAAACCCAAAGGTTTTCTCAGAATCGTGGGATATCTCATGGGCTGTCCAATCCCATCCGTCCAAGGGGGAAAAATCCCTGGTAGGGCAATATACCGCAACACAACCCCATTGCTTTAAGAGCCTGAAATTCTCACTTTCCCTTAGTAGTTGGTCCTCATGCGTGGCGTGCACAAATATTTTGATTCTGTGTTTTAAAAGAAGTTGCAAAGATTTTTCATGCCAGTGATCCCCATGGGTATGGCTGATGACCGCCGCGCGAATTCTTGAAAGATCCAAATGATGGTTCTTTAAAGAAGACTCCAGAGTGCGAGGGCCTATGCCAAGGTCTAGAATAATGCCTTGGTGCTCATGAAACAGTATGCAGCAGTTTCCCCTGCTGCCACTGGATAAAACCATGAATCTCATGAAATCCATCCCTGGAATAGTTGTCCGCTTCCAACCAAATAAACATCTTAAGACATTTTTTTTGGGTTCACAACCATTGGGAATGGTTATTCCTTGACCGGTATGGAATCATCCATGAAGATGCTGTTCCTGCCAGAACCTGATGGAGAGTCCATGAATACAACCGGTAAATTTCTTATCCCATGTCGCAGGGAGATTCTCGCGCTACTTGCAACCCAGGGGACCATGCTGCTTCATTCCGCGGATCCGCAGCCGTCTTTGAATCGATTTCCGCACATGGTTCATGAATATTTTGTGCGCAAGGTGAGGGAGTCTGAAAAGGCCAATATAAGGGCCATAGGGGAACTAAAAACCCGTGAGGATGCCCAAAAATATGTTGCGGATGCAAAAGCTAGAATCCAGAAATGCTTTGGCACTTTTCCAGAAAAAACCCCTCTCAATGCCCGGGTAACCGGGAAAGTGGAGCGAAAAGAATACAACATTGAAAAAGTTCTTTTTGAAAGCAGGCCGGGCTTTTTAGTAAGTGCCAACCTTTATGTTCCCAAAAACAGAAAGTTTCCACTTCCCGGCGTGGTGGGCTCTTGTGGCCACAGTAATAATGGGAAAGCTGCGGATGCCTACCAATCGTTTGCGCAGGGATTGGCTCGCATGGGTTATGTGGTTCTTATTTTTGACCCCATCGGCCAGGGGGAAAGGCTTCAGTATGGTCATGTTGAAGGGAAATCCCGGCCAAGGGTGGGTGTGGGGGAACACCTTCATGGTGGAAACCAGCAGTTTCTTGTCGGGGAATTTCTTGGAAGCTGGCGTGCCTGGGATGGTATTCGTGCCTTGGATTATCTTTTAACCCGTCCGGAAGTTGACCCAAGCCATGTTGGAATAACCGGCAACTCGGGTGGAGGCACCATGACCACCTGGCTTTGTGGGGTGGAATCCCGTTGGACGATGGCTGCGCCAAGTTGCTTCGTCACCACATTTCGTCGAAACCTGGAAAATGAATTACCTGCCGACACGGAACAATGCCCACCCATGGCATTGGCATTGAACCTGGATCATTCGGATTTTCTGGCAGCCATGGCTCCCAAACCGGTGGCGATTCTGGCCAAGGAAAGGGATTTTTTTGATGTGCGGGGCGCCCAGGAGGCATACCAAAAACTTTCCCGGCTGTACAAACTTTTGGAAAAGCCTGAAAACCTGAAGCTTTTTATCGGCCCCACAGAACATGGCTACTCGAAGGAAAATCGCGAAGCCATGTACCAATGGTTCAACCAAGTCACGAAAATCTCCAATCAGACAAGCGAACCCGAACTGGTCATTGAGAAAGATGAAACTCTCGCATGCACGCCCAGCGGTCAGGTATCCGAGTTTGACTCCCGCACCGTTTTCTCGTTTACCCGACAAAAGGCCATCGCGCTTTCCAAATCAAGGACCGCAAGGAAAGAAAAAATTGGGGATAGAATTAAGCAGGTTTTGAAAATGCCAACCCTGGCTGGCGAGGTGGATTATCGCATTCTTCGTAATGTTTCTTCAAAGTTGTATCCAAAGCCTGTTGCGGCAGTTTATGCGATTGAGACGGAACCGGGAATTCATGCAATAGTTTCCATGCTTTCCAGCAAAGGCCATGATTCCCGCCCGCCTAGAGGTGCAAAAAAAGCTGTGCTATATATTTCCCATCATTCCGCGGACCAGGAATTGCGAGAGGAAGCATTGGTGAAATCGCTGGTGCAAAAAAATCCGGAATCACTGTTTTTCGCCTGCGATGTGCGGGGAATAGGGGAATCGCGGCCAGACACTTGTGGAAAAAACCAATTTCTTTCCCAGTACGGCAGTGACTATTTTTATGCCGTCCACTCCCTGATGTTGGACGCGCCTTATCTGGGCCAGAAAACTTTTGATGTGCTTCGGGTCATTCAATGGCTTAGGCAGGAAGGTTTACAGGAAATCCAGATAGCGGGTTTTCGCTGGGGCAGCTTGCCTGCTTTGTTTGCAGCCATCCTTGATGGTGGTTTAACCAGGGTAACTCTAAAAAACCCGCTGAAGTCTTACGAAGAACTGGCAACTTCCGAATGCTACGATTGGCCTTTGTCTTGCATGCTACCAAATGTGCTGGAACATTTTGATCTTCCGGAATGTTACACATCATTGGGCGAAAAATTGCAGATGTTGGATCCATTAGGAGCCATGTATTCTACCTGAAATTTATTTATTGAGGTTTGACTATGATTCTAAAAAACAGGTTTGCGCTCGCTATATTAACCAGTCTCGTGGCGATTTTTGGCCTGGTCGCTCAGGAAGAAAAAGTTGCGCAAGGGGTCTTCCGCAAGCATGTGATGATTCCCATGAGGGATGGTAAAAAACTATCCACGTATCTTTTTTTTCCAGAGGGAAAGGGGCCCTGGCCGGTTCTTTATGAACAAAGGTATGCGGATATCAAGTCTCCTGCCATGGGTAAAAGCTTTGAGAAGTTAGTGCGAGCCGGATATGTGGTGGCCCTTGAAAATTTTCGGGGCGCAGGTCAATCCGAGGGCACCTGGGTTGGTTACCGGGCACTGGGCTGGGGTGAATTAAAAGATGGTTATGACACGGTGGAATGGCTGGCCAAGCAACCATGGAGTACAGGAAAGATTGGAACTCTTGGAAGTTCGCAGGCAGGTTTTGCCCAGAACTTTCTTGCGGTAACCCAGCCACCGCACTTGGTTTGCCAGTATATGATCGACACGGGACTTAGTCTTTACCACGAAGGGTATCGTATCGGTGGTGCAACCCGTCCTGAAAGATTCAAACAGATGTCTTCGGTGTGCAGAAACCCCGAAGATAACATCAATTTGCTAAAGGAATGGTTCAGGCATCCCACCTTTGATGAATACTGGAAGCAGGAAGATTGCGCGCAATATTTTGAAAAAATGAATGTGCCGTGCTTTAGCGTGGGTAGCTGGTATGACTTTATGTCTGTGGGTTCAATAGACAGTTTTGCTGGTAGACAGCACAAGGGGGGTGAAAAATCCAGAGGGACGCAGCAGCTTTTAATTGGCCCCTGGCTGCATGGCCGCTTCAAGGAAACGAACAAGGCCAATGAAATGATCTATCCCGAAAACGCCAAATTTTTCATGGATGATCATATGATCCGCTGGTTTGACCACTATTTAAAAGGTGTGGAAAACGGCGTGGAGAAAGAATCCACGGTGCGTTACTACACCATGGGTGCCGTGGGTGAAAACTCCGCGCCTGGCAATGAGTGGAGAACCAGCAAGGACTGGCCGATTAAAGCCAATACCAAAAGTTATTATTTTCAAGAAGGTGGAAGTTTGAATGAATCGAAACCATCCGTTGCAAATTCCAAAACTACATTTCTTGCGGATCCCCTGAACCCGGCGTCCATTCCTGATAGGGCTTTTCCCGGTGGAAAGGATGCCCGGCCATTTGAAGCCCAGAAAGAGGTTAAAACTTTCTCTTCAGAGATTTTAGCGCATCCGGTGGAGTGGACTGGCAAGGTTCAGGCCGAACTTTTTGTGACCTCGGATTGTCCGGATACTGATTTTATTGTTCGCATCAGTGATGTATATCCTGATGGAAGGTCCATGCTGGTGATGGATTACATTCGCAGGGCTCGTTACCGGGAAGGTTTTGAAAAAGAAATGATGATCAAGCCCGGGGAAGTTACAAAAGTGGCCTTCGATATTGGCTCTCTAAGTCTTGTTTTCAACAAGGGGCATAGAATCAGGGTGACTGTTGCAAGCACCGGGGCCCCGTTTTATGAACCAAACCCCAATACCGGTGAACCCCTTACCTTGGATTTTCCCACCAATGCCCGTACCGCCACCAACAGCGTACTGCATGAAAGTAAGTATGCATCAAGGATAATAGCCCCGCTGGTGAAATGATACTTTTGGCGATTGAAAAGCCAAAATTTTAAAAGGGGTTTGTCTTCCCTTGTATGGAATGGCCAAGCTTGTTACTTTAGTAGTTGCCTTCCTGTTATTTCTTGAAACAAAGGACAATTGAATATGGCGGACCCCAAGACCATTCTGGTGATCGATGATGATCATGAATTGAGCGAAGGTCTTCGTCTCATTCTGGAAAAGAATGGTTTCAAGGTTTTGCAGGCCAATAACGGTGTGCAAGGCAAGAACCAGATTTATAACCAAAAACCAGACCTGGTAATCATAGATATGATGATGCCAAAGATGGGTGGTTATCCGGTTTTGGAGCATTTTCGTGGCAAGACGGATGCGCCACCGTTTATTATGATTACTGCGAATGAGGGCCAAAGGCACAAGGCCTACGCTGAATATTTGGGAGTGGTGAATTATCTGAGAAAACCCTTTGCCATGGATGAATTATTGGAATCTGTGAATAAGGCACTTAATCAGTCAAAGCCTGAAGGTCAGTAAGCCCCGGGGCTTTCAGGTTCCATCCAATGTCTGAATTACCTGTTTTTGTTCCTGCTGCATCAGTGATCCTTCATAATCACGCAGCCCCAGACAAAGTTTATTTGGCGCGTAGATCTCCCAAATTGAAGTTTCTAGGGGGATTTCATGCGTTTCCCGGTGGCAAAGTTGATCCCGAGGATCGTGAACTTGCCGGTAACCAGGATCCTTGGAGTCTTGCCAGGGTGGCTGCCATTCGTGAATTGTTTGAGGAGGCAGGAGTTCTTCTTGCCCTTGATGAAAATGGAAACTGTTTAAATGATGTGACCCTTTTGGCATCCTTGAGAGAGCAGATACGTCTAAAAAAAATCACTTTTGGGGAAATGATATCCAAAAACGGCTGGCGGCTCATGGGTGACAAACTTGTAGCCATGGGAATATTCTCAACCCCTCCATTTTCCCCTCAACGCTTTCAAACACGGTTCTTTCACGCTAGTTGTCCCAAGGAACAGCAGCCACAATTGAACAGCGTGGAACTCGATCAGGGGACCTGGGGCACGGTCACACAGCATTTGGCACGATGGTATAGGGATGAAATCCTGTTGTCTCCACCTGTGCTTGCAATTTTGGAAATCATGAAAAATTGGGAAGGGACTGTCATAAGGGAAATTCCTCAGCGATTTGATGAAATTCCCTTGGAGAGGGTCCGATTTCGATCATGGGCCGAGGTTGTTTCGGTTCACTGTCCCGGCCCGGCAGTCGAGCAGATTGGGAATGTGATTTTGGTTGGGGGAACGAGGTTTTTTCTGGTCGACCCCGGACCTTCCCGGCCAGAGGGTTTTGAGGAAATTCGCAAAGCCATTTATCGAAAGCAAAAGCTAAACCATGAGTTCGCGGGAATTCTGCTGACTCACCACCATCCGGACCATGTCAGCGAAGCAGAGCGGTTTTCTGAAATATTCGGGGTTCCAATATTTGCCCACCCCAAGACTGCCTTGAAACTTGCGGGGAAGTGTGAGGTTCACCATAGCCTTCTGGATGGCAGTGAAATTAACCTTGGCGTGAATCCTGAAACAGGCGATGAACTAAGGCTATTTCCCATTTTTACCCCGGGGCATGCCGAAGGCCATTTGGTGTTTCTGGAGCCTCGAAGCAGAACCATGCTGGTTGGAGATTTGATTTCCACCTCCACCACCATTCTTATTTCTCCCCCGGATGGACACCTTGGCACCTATATCCATTCTCTAAAGCTGGCGCGGGATTCTCAACCAACTCTTTTACTGCCTTTTCATGGCTGTCCCGTGGCGAATGGTCATGAAGCATTTCAGCAGGCACTGGAGCACCGGGAAAAGCGGGAGTCTGGATTGTTGAATGCTTTGGGGATGAATTTGGATTCTCTGGAATCTTTGGCGTTGGAAATTTACCGGGGTTTGCCAGAACCATTGATGCGGCTTGCCCAACGACAACTATTGGCTGGGCTAATTAAGCTTGCAGAAGAGAACAAGGTTGAAAGTTTTGAGGAAGGCATGCGATGGAGGTTAAAAAAATAACCGGAAGGATGGTAAATCCTCCCGGTCATCATTTTAAAAGTAATTAAACTTAGCGGGCTGCTGTTGCCGTGCTGTTAAATTCAGGGAATTCAACTACGACATTTTCGCCGGCCTTTACTGGTACTTTCTTGGAAAGTGTCATCTTGTTGCCGTTTTCTTCGCGGGTTGCTTCCACAACATAGCTGTAGGACTTGTCAGCATCCAAAGCTGGGGTTGAGAAGGATTCTTCGGAAGACTTGCGGGCAATAACCTGTCCTTCAATGGAAATCTTGACATTTACTGGAGCCTTGAAAGTTACAGTCGCGCCATTGGAGCTGGCAGCACCCTGTTTGGGGCTTGGCAACGCAGGAGCGGGTTGAGCTTGAGGCTTGGCTGCAGGAGCTGCAGGTTTTGCGACTGGTGCTGGTGCGCTACCATAGCAGCCACCGCAGCAAGAATAATTAACAACAACACTGCCGTAGCAGCCGTAGCAACCGCCACAGCAGGAATACGGTACGTAGTAAACAGGCTTGTAGGCCACATATCCGTAGCAGCCATAGCAACCACCGCAGCAGGCATGAACGCGGGGTGGTGGGCAGCAATGCTTGAACCAAGTGTCAGGTGCAGAAGCACTGGTGGTCATCATCGCGGCTAAAACAACACTGTACATAGAAAACTCCTTTAGATTAAACAACTCAAGCCATAAAGTTTACCTAAGTTCCACTGATTACTGATAAACTAGGTTGGATAGTTAAAGTTGTCAACAAAAAAGTTTGGTTTCGGGGCTTTGGGATGATTTTAACGCCTTTTCCTATGTGGGTATCGGGGATAGGCTATATTGGGCTCTCCCGACTTCGTGACTTAAGTTCCAATCTCCACTCGCTTCCCTGATGCGTTTTGCATTACAATCCTATTGGCCAAACCTTTGCCGGGGATGGTCTTTTTCAAGGAGTGAAAAGTATGTCTCGGCGCAACATCGCCTGGGTTCTTGGTATTGTCGCTTTTTCCCTTTTGGGGTTGGTGGTTGTTGCCAATGCCCCCTCACGGGAAAACGACAGGGATTACGAACTCGTTCGCCTGGTGGTGGATGTGCTTCATGAAGTCCGCAATCGATATGTGACAGAGGTTTCCCCTCAACGGGAACGAAAATTGGTTGAAGACATGATCAACGGCGGTTTAGAGCGCCTTGATCCTCACTCAACATTTATCAACAACCGTGACCTTAAGCAGTTCAACCGAACCAGCAAGGGAAAGTTTGGCGGCATTGGCGTACAAGTTGGTTATGATCGCAATAATCGTGGACTTTTAACCGTTATCAGCCCCATGGTTGGAACCCCCGCTTACGAGGCTGGTGTCCTTGCGGGGGACATCATTCTGAAAATTGACGGCAAAAATGCTGATACCATGCGCTTGGATGAAGCGGTGGATATGATCCAGGGGGACCCGGACACCACCATCACTCTCACGGTATTGCACGACGGTGGGAAAGAACCCGTGGATATTCCCATTCGCCGTTCCATTATCAAGGTGCAAAGTGTCCTGGGGGATCGTCGAAAAGAGAACAAGGATTGGGATTATTATCTGGATGATAAATCGCGCATTGGCTATCTGAGAATCACCAGTTTTAGTGAAACCGCCGCCGCAGAGGTTCGGGAAATAATAATAGCCCAGCAGAAGGAAGGGCTTCGAGGACTGATTCTGGACCTTCGTAATAATCCAGGTGGATTACTTCGCGCTGCTGTGGAAATTGCCGATATGTTTCTGACCGAGGGGAAAATAGTCAGTACGCGAGGTCGTTACCAGCAGGAAGAGATCATTGAGGCCCGGCCCGAGGGCACTATGCTTTTGCCGGCCGAGCGGTATCCCATCGCCGTATTGATCAATCGTAACAGTGCAAGTGCCAGTGAAATCCTGGCCGCGGCACTTCAGGATCATCATCGTGCAGTGGTGATAGGCGAAAGAAGTTTTGGCAAAGGCAGTGTTCAGAATATCATCGATCTGGAGAACAAATCCAGCGCCTTGAAGTTAACCACGGCCAGCTATTGGCGCCCCAGTGGTAAAAATATTCATCGTTTTCCAGATAGCAAAGAAACTGATGAATGGGGAGTCAAACCAGATGCTGGTTACGAGGTGGCTCTAAAAGATGAGGAACGTTTGGAATTCCTGATGGATCGTAGCGAACGAGATATTATCAGGGACAAAAAAAACACCGAGGCAAAGCCAGGCAAGAAACCCTATGTGGACAAGGTTCTTCAAAAGGCGATTGAGTATATTAATGGCAAGGCTGAAAAAGCCATGGCCGATGGCCTGACCCAAGGGGCATCCTGAACAGAATTTTTTGAGTGATTCGGGTGGAACAACTTCCTGACATATTGTTTGAGGATAATCATTGTCTGGGGTTGTGCAAACCGGCGGGTATTCCCACACAGGCACCAGAACCTTTTGAAAGCCTGGAACTTTGGGCCAGAAACTACCTAAAAGGCAGATATCAAAAAACAGGAAGACCTTATCTGGGTATTCCTCACCGTCTCGACCGACCCGTTTCTGGCTGTGTGCTGTTCGCAAAAAGTAGCAAGGCGGCAGCCCGATTTGCTGAACAATTCCGGGATCGAACCACTAAAAAGACCTACCTAGCGTTGGTGGAATTGCAATCCGGTTCCGAATTGCCCAATGAAATGTTTGTGCCATGGAAAGATTTCTTGAGAAAACTTCCCGGCATCGCCAAGGGGGAGGTGTGCACAGCGAATGCGCCCGAAGCCCAGGAAGCATCTTTGGAAACCAGGTTGCTAAAAAAGTCAGGCCATGTTGCCTTGCTGGAGTTGATGTTGCATACCGGTAGGATGCACCAGATAAGGTTGCAGGCTTCCTCTCGCAGCTTGCCAATCGTGAATGACTTTCTTTACGGTGCTATTCAACCTTCATCGGGCATGCCAGAAAACAAAATTTGCTTGCATGCCTGGAAGTTGCAGTTCCTGCATCCCATTCGGTACGAAAGGGTAGTCCTTCAGTCCGGATTGCCCCAATACTGGCCGGAGTGGGCGCATGAGGTGTTGCTTCCATGCGAGTAATTGCCGCGGTGGATCTTTTGCATGGGCAGGTGGTACGGGGGATTGCTGGCAACCGTGGTGATTATCGTCCCATACAGACCAAGCTATGTGCTACTTCGGAACCTGTGGATGTGATAAACGCCCTGAGGCAGGAATGTGGCATCGGGGAGTTTTATATCGCAGATCTCGATGCCATTCTGCAGGGGCAAAGGAATTGGACGTTTTACGAATTCCTTGAAAAAGAGGGCCTAATATTCTGGCTCGATGCCGGTCTAAGAAGCCTTCAGCAACTACGGGATTTGTCTTCCCGTGGCATCGGTAGATTGGTTATTGGTTTAGAAACCTGGTCGGGGCTTCATGATCTGAAACTAGGTTTAATAGAGTATAAGGCTAACATCATGTTTTCATTGGATATGAAAGGTGGCCAGCTTTTGAATCAATCCGGAATCTGGGATGGATTGACCCCAAATGAATTGGTTTTGCAGCTTTCCCAAACTGAATTAAAAGAATTATTCCTGCTGGACCTGGCAACCGTGGGAACCGGCAAAGGATTACCCACCATACCCCTCTTGAAGCAGGCAAAATCCTTGAAAAATGACTGGCAAATTATCACCGGTGGTGGCGTGCGCGGTTTGCAGGATTTATATGACCTAAAGGAAAGCGGGGCGGATGGTTGTGTGCTGGCTTCCGCACTTCACGACGGTTTCATTTCAAGGGAGCAATTGTTGGAACTAATCAAGTCTTAGTTCGCAAGTGGCACTTTGGCCAAAACATTCCTCCACCTCCACGCGCAGAATCCTAGGATAATATTGGTGTTTTTCTTGCAGGCTCTTCAACAGCAGTTTTCCAATATACTTCGCCAGTTCTTCCGCGGTGGTGTTTTGGATGGGAAGAATGATACAGTCCTCAGCGGGGAAAATCCATTCCTTGGATTCGTACCTTACCACAACCCTCGCACCTTCCTCTTTTACATGAATGACCGGGTTGGTTTTTGGTAACATCATGCGATGATCCAGAGTGTCAGTTATTTCCTGGGTGCGCAATTTCAGCGCAATAAAATCGAACACATACTGGTTTGGATCAAGGGGGGATTCCAACTCCACCTTTACGCGATAATTGTGGCCATGCAATCTTTCACATTGATTGCCATTGAAGCTGATGAAATGTCCAGAACTGAAAACCAGATGATCTTTGGTGACAGTAACCTTGTAATGTTCACTTGGCATGAGCATGATCCTTTGGGTTAGTCGCAATCCGGTGCCGACCTTCGAAGTGCCTGTTCCATCCCTGATGTCCATGGAAAAGGGCAGGGAAGGGGTAATTGTCCGGTTCTAAGTGCGGCAAATAATGTTGCTGCAACCAAGTCTGCTGTGGCACCAGGGTTTCTACGGTTGCCTTTGCCCCTAAGCCAGCGATCCAAGCTTCGAAACTCTTCCCAGCCGGGTTCCTTAAGCGGCCACTGAAGTTGCAGAACCTTATTCGCCCTTTCGGCAGACTCCCTCGCTTCGGATTCCCCAAGTTTTCTGAGAATTAGGGTATCAGGAAATTTGGACATGAGGTAGAGATGAGTGAATAAGATGGCTGCTTCCAGCGACCCCAATAATTCCAGGGCACCTCCAAGGGTCGGTATGGCATGCTGAAAGATATCTTCAAATCCAGAATCATACTGGCGGGCAATCAAATCGCGATGCGATGCCATTTGCATCGTGGTAAGCAGTGATTCTTTGGGGGTATTCCGCACATCCTCTTCAGGGGCTTCTCCCAATCCGCCCGGGTTGGCAATGCGGATGGCTTCATAAACTAGTTTGGCATCCTCAACGGTGGTGTTTTCCAAAATTGCCTTTACCTCTGTGCCAAGCTTGGAGGGGTTTCGAACTGCAGCGAGTGGTGCTAGCAGTAGAATGATCCCCAGGTTGCAGTTGGAACCCACCATAGTCCTGCTTGCTTGGACCGCCTGAAGAATACTCTGCCCGATTCCCAAGGTGCCTGCTTGAGCCAGAATGGGTGCGATGGACGATGCCCCTAAAAGGAAATCTGTGAAATGCAGGTCTTGAAAGGACGCCATCGGGTGGACATTACCGGGTTTGCGCGCGCAGCATTCCCAAGCGCATGCGGTATGAATCTGAAGCGCCAATTGTTTTTCAGTTTCGGATAACATATTCCAAAATAGCCTTTGCAACATCGATGCCACTGACTTTTGCGAATGCGCGCCAGCCCGGAACCGCGTTAACCTCTATGACATTCCATTTGCCGGTTTCATCCAAAAGAAGATCCACCCCTGCCATCTGGGCACCCACAGCACGGGTTGCCTCAACGCCAAGGCGCATGATTTCATCGTCTCCCGCGACTAATTCAGCTTTGCCTCCCTGCGCCACGTTAGTCTTCCATTCGCCGCGGGGTGCATGCCTTTTCATACAACCCAGTACTTTATCCCCCAGTACCCACACACGCATGTCCCAGCCCGGATGCTGAATGAACTTTTGCAGGTATAAAATTCCTCCCAGTCGTTCCACGGTTCGAAATGCTCTGTAGGCCAGGTCAGCCTGATCGATATGGAACATACCGCGGCCTTCCGCACCGAACAGGGGCTTCAAGATAATGTTTTTTCCAAGTTGTTCAAACGCTTCCAGTGCGCTATCTGAATCCTGACAACAGATAGTGGGGGGAATTTGCAACCCCGCGTGTGAAAGCAATTCGCTGGCCAAGAATTTATCCACTGCTGCTTCCAGTGCCCTGGGTGGATTGACCACCTTTTTGCCTTTTCGCATCAGTGCATGGAGCACATCCATGCGAAATACCACTTGTTCCAGACTTCCAGGAGGCATGGTGCGTACTAGCAATACTTCCGGTTCCATCATGGAATCCGAAAACTGGCTCAAAAGTGAAAAGTTCAGTTTTCTGAAATCCAGCTTGGTAAGTGGTAACCCTAATTGTAAACAGGCACGTTCCAAGTCGAGCACATGCCAACCGTCTAGATTTCCTAACACGCCAATTTTCATCAGATTAGCGGCCCCAGCTTTTGGTGAGAAGATCCGTGTCAAACTTTCCAAAAGTGAAAGACTTGCCATTCTTTTGGTTCATAAAGCAGATTTTGGCGGGGGAAAAAAGCATGGGATCAATCTTGTAAAAATCTCCATTCACCCGGCGGAAGATTTCCTCAAACGGGGCACCATAGTCGCCACTGGCGCAAGCTGGAACCTTGGAGCCAAGTTGTTCCAAAATTTCATCCTCGGTGTGAACCCAAAGGTGAACGAGCCCACCATAAAGGATTGCATCATTTGTTCTTCCAATGGCCTGTGTGAATTTTGGTGTTGGAGGCGGAAGTGGTGCCCAGCCAGCACCACTTTGGATGCATTCAATGGGGAACTTCAACTCGTGAAGTTTGTGCAAGGCTGTCTCCACACTTCGGGAGACAATCTGCATGGAGCCAGCAATACTACCGGTGGATGCTCCCAGCAAGGTAATCTGGCTGGGGGATACTTTCATTTTGTTGGCAAGATATTCAAACACCCCGTTTTTTGGTGTTGCGGATGTTTCAAGAACGCCCACAATTTCGGTTGCTTTCTCACTAACAGGAATGTGCTTGAATAGTTCCTCTCCCGCATAATGGGCGCGCATGGGTCCCGATCCCATGGCAAAAAAGTCATCCACCGCGATCTGCCAGCCAGCATATTGGGAAGCAAGGCAGGAAAGGACAGGGTGGTCCGTTTGCACTTGGATGCTTGCCCCATGAAAACCATTCAAATGACTGGAAGTCATTTGAATGCTGGCAAGATTGCCCATGGTGCAACCAGCTAATAGAAGTCCTGCCTGAAAACCACCAGGTGCCTTAACCCCACAATCGATGAAGGAACCTCCGCCATCCAAGGAATGAAATTTTACACGCAGTGTATCTTGTTCCCTTTTTATTCGGTGGACCAATTCCATGGTTCTGGCGTTGAGTCCCGGGTTAATCGTTTCAAAAGCCTGCATTTTCAATCTCGGTGGATGGTGATGAAAAACTAATTCTACTGTTAGGTTATGGAGGATTGGGTCGCAAGGAAAAACTCAAGATCCCTTGCTAGGTTTTCGAGCTTAGCAAATACCTCATCAGAGGTAGAGCCAGTTGCGAAGATGGTCAAAACAGGCTGGTTTGCTTCCATTTGTTGGTTCGGGTGAGGAATATCTGCGAATTCAGGGATTTGCCAGCAATCCTTTTTTTGCGAGTATCCCTTGAAAGAAGATGGGAATTTGAATGGCACTGGAGAGTAATAAATGGCTTTGCCCAACAGCGGTTTGGAGGTTGAAAAAGAAGGCGTTTCTTGGGTTGTCAATTGGTGACAGCCAGTTGCCTCAAGATGCTGGCGGATGAGTGATTGTCCTGTGGAGTATTCAATTAATTCCATGGATGCGCTGTAGCGAGGATTGATTTCCAGCGGAACCACTCTGTCCCCGGCAAGTATGTAATCGAGGTTCAGCAACCCTTTGGGTTGGGCAAATTCAGTAAGATGATGCGCGATTTTTTCCAGATCCTGCTTTTCCTGAGGCGAAGGTTCCAAAGGACCAATATTGCCAGAATATTGGAATGGAATTGAGTGCAACCATTCTTGGGGTGGAATTTGCAAGGATGTTCCCAATAGCCTTGCTCCTTCCATGCCAAAGCAAAAGACGGCACTTTTGGATTGCCCCTCGATGAATTCTTGAAGGAAGTAACCGGGAACGGCGGCAGTTTGGGAATGGAATATCCCTTTGCCCCCACCGCTTCTTTCAGGTTTCGCCAGCCACAATAGCTGTTTCGAAGGTGGTACCCCGGATGGTAGTACCTTGGGAACCCGAAGACCTTTTCGGCCCAAGAATTCCGACCAACATGCAACATCCCGACATTTATTTAATGATGCTCCGGTAATACCCGCAATTGGATGTAGTTCCTGGACTTGTTCCAAGAATTGCGGATAGTTTTCCAGGCCACCCGTGTATAAGACTGGTCCCATTGGAGCTTGAGCTAATGGATGCAATGCGGATTCGGGGTAACCCGTTTTTAGCATTTGGGCCTGACATTTTTCGACTAAATCATAATCCGCAAAACAGTCCAGGCACCAAGGTTCCAAACCAGCCCGAAGACATGAGAAAGCCAGTGCCCGAACACTGGCCCCGATAAGAATGATGTTTTTTTTAACGGGAGTGTTGTGCGACATGGAAAACATCAGTCTAATAGTGGTTGTAAGCCTGCCTTCCTAGTTAAGAATAGGGATTATCATGCGTAAATCTTATGCTGTGCCAACGGTTTTCATTCTTTTGGCCTTGGTTGGCTTACTTCAATCCCAGTCTGCCAATCCCCTGGCGAATCCTGGGCCTCTTACACCGGCTGAGGAACTGAAATCTTTCCAAGTAGCCAAGGGATTTACGGTTGAACTTGCTGCCAGCGAACCTATGGTTATAGATCCTGTAGCCATGGCGGAAGATGAATCAGGCAGGCTGTATGTTGCCGAAATGATCGGTTACCCAAACGGTGGTATAGGAACAGGTGACATTTCTTCTGGAAGGATCAAGCGTCTGATAGACACCGATCGTGATGGTAAATACGACACATTCACGATTTTTGCCACAGGGTTGAGGTTTCCATTGGGTATCATGCCGTGGAAAAAAGGCATTCTGGTGGCGAATGCCCCCGACCTTCTTTATTTGGAAGATACAGATGGAGATGGTAAATCGGATAAATCTTCAGTGCTTTATACGGGCTTTAACACTTACAACATTCAGCAGATGCTGAACACTTTTCGTTGGGGCCTGGATAATCAGATTCACAGTGTGAATGGCAGCAATGGGGGAACCATCATTTCCAAGGAAGGGGTTCCAATGACCCCTGTTGAGTTACGGGGGCGTGGCATCCGTTTTCGTCCAGACCAACCCGGCAAACTTGACCCCGCGACAGGTGGTGGACAGTACGGCCTAACCATGGACAGCTACGGCCATTGGTTTTCCTCCACCAATAGTAACCACATCCGCCAGATGGTTTTGCCTGATGCAGAGCTTCGCAGAAACCCAAACCTTGCGGTTGGAAGCATGGTATTGGACATTGCGGAACATGGCTCTTCCTGCAAAGTGTTTCGTATCAGCCCATTCGAAGCCTGGCGCGTGGAAAGGACTAACCGCCGCAAAGGGGGCGCTGATGCCAAAAGGTTGCCATCCACCGAACTGGTTCCGGGAGGTTTTTCCACATCATCGTGCAGTCCGCTGCTTTTGGATAGCACCAGTTTTCCGGAAGCTTACCGTAACTCGGTAATCATTTGTGAACCTGCAAATAATGCAATTCTGCGGGATATCGTGGAGCCTAAAAGCCTGGCATTTTTTGCCCGAAGGGGTGATCCCGAAAAAGAGTTTCTGGCATCCACGGATAATTGGTTCAGGCCGGTATGCCTCCAACTGGCTTTGGATGGAAGTGTTTTGTTATTGGATTTTTACCGGGAAGTGATTGAAACTCCGTTGTCTTTGCCGGAAGACATGAAGGCAACCCTGCCGCTTAAAACACAGGCCAAGGGGCGAATATGGCGCATTAAGCCAGAAGGGTTCCAAGCTATGAAACCATTCCCCGCTCGTGACCAGGGGCAGCTTTTGGTTCAGGAATTAGAAAGTGGCAACCAAGCCCGGCGTATGCTTGCCCAGCAATTGTTGGTGGAAGATCATCAAGTCGCCCAAAAAGATTTGCTCGTCAAAATGGTTCAAAATCAACAATCCCCTCTGGGAAGATTGCATGCACTTTGCACACTGGAGGGTTTGGGGCTTCTTGGTGAGTCGGATTTGGTGCCAGCATTGTCGGTCAAGGCAGATGGTTTGCGTGAACATGCAGTTAGGTTATCCAGGCCATTCATGGAAAAATCTTCCCGGATCAAGGCATTGGTTTATTCCATGGTGGATGATCCTTCTGTATTTGTTCGCTGTCAGGTTGCTTTTGCACTCGGTGAAGTTCAGGGAAATGATGCGATTGCTCCCTTGAAAAAACTTGCGATGAAGGATGGCTCTGACCGCTGGATGCAGACTGCGATTCTTAGTTCCTGTTACAAACATGGTGCAGGTCTACTGGTGGATTTCCTTAAAGATAGTGATGTTGCCTCGGGGAAAGATGCATCTTTATCTGCATTTTTAGCAAGACTTGCGGCTTCATCCAGCCAAAATGCGGATCGCAAAACCTCGTTGGAATTGATCAGTACCGTGTTGGGTTCCAAGCTTCCGGCCGGGACTAAAAACGCGCTGGTGGAAGGGGTGCTTTCTTCGCTAGTGGGCCGTTCCGGAGGAGCCTCCACACTGTGGAATCAGGTTGCTGGGGAAGAAAAAGAGATCTTGGACAAATTGCGACCCATGTTCAAGGCATTTAAAGATTTGGCCATGAATGAGAAATCAACACCTGCAAGCAGACAGGCGGCTGTAAAGATGCTGTCGTCCGGTCCGCCGGAATACATGATGGTTTTGGCAAAGGAATTATTGGTCCCCGCAACCCCACCTACTTTGCAGTCGGCAATACTGCAGGCTCTAAATCAGGGCCCTTCCAGGGAAGTGGGCGAGATCATCCTGGAAAAGTGGGACGGGTTTTCTCCTGGGCTCAGGCGGGAGGCAGTGGAAACCCTCTTCAGCAGCAAGGCTCGCTTCCCATTAATCGTTGCTGCATTGGAAAAGGGGACTATTCGTCAGGGACAACTGGATGGAGAAAGAATTGCGCGTTTGAAGGCCGGATTGGATGATGCCATGAAAGCAAAGCTGGAAAAGACGATAAAGACGGAAGTGAACATCTCGCGGGCAAAGGTGATTGACTCTTACAGGGAAATCCTTTCCAAAGACGGGGATGCCGCGCTGGGCAAGGAAGTGTTTCGCAAGCAGTGCTCCACCTGCCATAAGCTGGAGGGAGTTGGTTATCAGGTTGGTCCGGAGTTGGTTGCGGCGATTCGCGGTAAAGGCAAGGAATACATGCTGACCTCGATTCTGGATCCCAGCAAGGAGGTGGATTCCAGATATGTCAATTACACCGTGGAAACAAAGCAGGGAAGGGTGGTGAGTGGAATCTTGGTGGCGGAATCTGGTACTTCTGTAACGCTGCGCCGGGGAGAGAATGCCGAAGATACTTTGCTTCGCAACCAGATTGAATCCATCCAGTCTGCCAACAAATCGCTTATGCCAGAGGGCTTGGAAGCTCAAATCAACCAAAAAGACATGGCAAACCTTCTTGAATACCTTGTGAAGATTGCGAACAACTAGGCAGGCGGATTTCATGGTAAAAGTTTCTGATATTGTGAGATGGTTTGACAATATTGCACCACGGGGTCTGGCTGCTTCGTGGGATAACACGGGTTTGCTTCTGGGGGATCCTGCTGGCGATGTGCACCAGATCATGACTTGCCTTACCCTGACGACTGATGTCGTCCGGGAGGCGGTGGACAAGAAAGTGGATTTGGTGATTACGCATCACCCCATACCATTCAAGCCGATAAAAAACCTCACCGCCACCTCTGTGGAGGGAAAAATTCTCTGGTTGCTCGCAAGCCATGGTATTTCGGTTTTTTCTCCCCATACTCGTTGGGATGATTCATCGATTGGAATCAATCATGCTTTGGCAGGCATGATTGGCCTTAGGGAGATCAAACCTCTGGAAAGTGCCAGGGGGCCGGTTGAAGTAAAGCTTGTAACCTTTGTTCCCAAGGGGCATGTTGAACAGGTTCGCAATGCCTTGTTTGAGGCCGGAGCCGGCTTTATTGGAAATTACAGCGAGTGTAGTTTTCAACTAAGTGGAACCGGAACCTTCCGGGGTAACGAAGAATCCAGCCCTGTTGTGGGCCAAAAAGGAAACCGGGAGGAAGTGCAGGAGGAAAGACTGGAAGTTGTATTACCGGTGAGCAGGTTGGATCAAGTCGTTGCTGCGTTGCGTTTGTCACATCCTTACGAGGAGCCTGCGTTTGATTTGATTTCATTGGTTCAAAAGCCGTTGACTTCTGGAACCGGTGTTATTGGTACGCTAACGAGTGCCGTTCCCCTGGGGAAATTGCTTGAGACATATGGTGCCATGCTTAATGTGAATTCTTTGCAGTGGATAGGAGATGCCAGTCGCAAAATAAATCGTGTTGCGATTGTGTGTGGAAGTGGCGGAGGGTTGCTGGAAAAAGCTATTCAACAGGGTGCTGATTGTTTCATCACAGGTGAAATGAGATTTCATGATTCCCTTGCGGTGCGCGAGGTTAACGCAACGGCAATTCTTCTTGGGCATTTCGCCTCGGAAAGATTTGCCATGGATAAACTGGCAGGTCTTCTAAAAGATACCTTTCCCATGGTGGTTTCCCAAGCTTCCGAATGTGAAACTGATCCATTGAGTTTCTGGGCCAAGAAAGAATAACGGTACGCCATTTTTTTCAATTCCTTTTGGTAATTCTTTCAAACCGGGCGAATGGATGTATCAGTCCATCGCTAAACAATCTTAAAACATCTAACTTTTGGCCAATTTTCATGTTCTTTTTAGCGAAAGTTCAAACTCTGCTTTATGGCATGTAAGTTGCATATTTGAATGCTCATGGAATGATTTTCGTGCCACAAGCATCAATGTGGCGGTTTGCACAGGAAGGGCAATCATGAAGAAGTGGGTAGCTGGCGTTTTGGCCTCTTGCATGGTTCTTGGGATCGCTGGTGGCTTTACCTTTAAAAATAAAGTTTCCGGAGCAACTCCTGTTATGGCACAGGCTCCCGCTGATTTTTCACTGAACACCGATGCTGCCCAAAGATATCGCAAGGTTCAGCCCAAACATTGGCGCGCAGCCATGGTGAAGGGATTTGGACATAACGCAATGCGCTAATTGCTATTTGATGGGAGGTTCGCCTGGCGCCTTTGAAGTTGGAGGAAGTACGAGAACACTTTCCTCGGCGCTGCCTGCCGGTTGTCCATCCACTTTCCATACAAACTTTAGTATTGCCTCGCCTGTTTTTCTTCCCGATAAAGTCATCTGATAAGACACTTCCTTTTTGCCTTCCAGCTTTTGCAACGCAGCAAAGGTAACTTTTCCTGGTGTTTTTTCTGCCACTGTTGGACCCTTGGCATCCACCAAGGTCACTTCCGGTGGAATTGTTATTTCAAGTGCCACATTAGCCAGGGTGCTTTCCAAAGGTTGAACAAGTCGAAGCGTTAATGCGGTTTGCTCACCTTCTTCAATGGGATCAATGCTTTTGTCGCTTTCCAGGTAAAGGGCATTGGGTTGTTCGAATATGGTGACTTTTTCAACTTGGGTTCCACTTTGTGATTTGTCCGCAACCACCTCGACCCGATTTTTTAGCGTTCCGGCAATATTTGCTCGAAGAACCATTTGCAGCGTTTGTCTTTGTCCCGGTAAGATTTGTGGAATGGTCCATTGGACCTCACCATTTTGCAAGCTTCCCGAATGGCTTGCGGCAAGTAGTTCGATATTTTGAGGAAGTTTACTTGATACCTTGATGCGCTGGACAGGCTGGCTTCCTGTATTCGCAACGGTTACTTGATAGCTGGCGGGCCTTTGTATTGCCCTTCGATCCGGGCCACCCATGGAAACGGAAAGCTTGATTTCACTGACCATGGTCTTTACGGATGTTTCCTGCGCGGAAATATTTGTGCCGGAAATGGTGGCTTTACAAACCATTTCACCTGTTTTTTTTGTGGCGGCCTGAAAATCAAAAGTCTGTGTCTGGCCCGCCGGCAGAGAATTTATGTTCCAAACTAGCGGGTTATCTCCACTAGTTGATGGTTTGCTGTTTAAAAATTCCAACCCTTCTGGCAAAAGACAGGAAAGCTTTAGATTCGTCATCTCGGTCGAACTGGTGTTGGTTACCTGAATTTGATAGTTCGAAGTATCGAATAGCATGGTTTTCTGAGGGCCTGTCATCCGAATGTTTAATGGGGACGCAATCTGCGTCTTTACCATTTGGCCGTGTTCGTACTGTACCCTGGCCACGGATTCAATTTCTCCGGTGCCAAGCACCAGCAATGTCATTCGAATTTCCTTGGATGAATTACCGTTCAAAGTTCCTATTTTCCAAACAAGCTCTGAATCCTGGCTGTCTGGTGCGGGTGTGGCCTTAAGAAACCTGGCATGTGTTGGCAGGGTGTTTCGGACGCGAACCTGATGAGCACTCGCCGGAGAATGGTTCTCGACCAAAATACGATATTCTAATTCCTCATTTGGGCTGGCTTGTGCTGAAACCCGTACTCGAACAGTCACAAAAGGTGCTGCTGGATCAGTGGGTGAACCGCCCGTGTTGCCGGAACTAAAAGAGCCTTGATTGGTTCCTGCGAGTGGGGGAGGCTCGGTTGGAATCTGTTGGGAAGCAGGTATGAATTGAGGTTCAGGTTCTTGGGTAAAAGCATTCCCGCACAACAACACTGTTGTGATAAAAAATGCAATGAAACTTGCCAGCAGGGGCTTCATGGGTATTCCCATAACACATAAATCAGAATCTAATTGAACCAACGCATATTGTGTCGAAAAAAGCCTTAAAAGCTATCATTATTTTAGGGCTAATTCAAAATAGGGCTGCCGATCCAATATTTTTAACATGATGGTATTGGAAAAGGTGGGGTATCCCAACTATCATTCAGTTCAGAATTCCGTTCGAATTGGAGACCGATACATGAATATCAAGAGCTTGTTTTTTGTGGCGATTTTTTTTGCGGGTTTGAACATTCACCTTCATGCTGATGAACAGAAGCAGGAATCCAAGCAGGCGGAGAAACCCAAGCCATCGCAACTGGCACACATTCGAATCAGTGGTGGACTGGAGGAAGGGGTGGCAGCTTCTGATCCACTTTTTTCTTCCATTCAGGAAACACTCAAGTCGAAGATTGATCGCATTAAAAAAGCCGCGAATGATTCTGAAATAAAGGGTTTGGTTCTCGAAGTGGATGGGGTTGGAATTGGTTGGGGTAAAGTGGACGAACTAAACCAAGCCGTCCAATTGTTTCGAAAGTCAGGGAAAAAAGTTTACGCTTATCTGGAAGGCGGAGAACTCAAGGATTACCTGGTCGCCATTGCGGCTGATAAAGTGTTTTTGCCTGAATCCGGTTGGTTAATGCTTACCGGTTTGCGAGCCGAGGTTACGTTTTATAAAGCCTTGATGGACAAAATCGGCGCACAGGCTGATTTCCTGAAGATGGGTGATTTCAAATCTGCTGTCGAGCCATATACCAGAACCTCCATGAGCGAAAGCAGTCGAAAGCAATTGGAAACAGTGCTGGATGATTTTTTTCACCAGTCGATTATTCAAAGGATTGTCACACTCAGGGCTGGTAGGAAATTTTCCAGCGAACAGGTACGAACTTTTATTGACCAAGGACCCTACACAGCAAAAAGAGCCATGGAACTTGGATTGATTGACCAAGTTGGCTACTTTCATGGAGTAACTCAGGAATTCAAAAAGGATCTTAAGGCTGAGGAGGTGGCTTTAGTTAAGAATTATGGCAAGGACAAGGTTGAGGAAATAGATCTTTCCAACCCATTTGCCGTATTCAAGCTACTTGCAACGCCTAAAACAAGCACCAACAGCAGGCCAAAAATCGCCGTCATTTTTGCCAGCGGAGCTATCACAACCGGAAGAAGCATGCAGGATTTCATGGGGGATTCCAACTGTGGCTCCACCACGATCATCCAGGCAATTCGCCAGGCGGAAAATGACAAAAGTGTTAAGGCAATTGTGTTGCGGGTTGACAGCCCCGGTGGTTCAGCCCTGGCAAGTGACCTAATCTGGGCGGAGTTGAAACGCTGCAAAAAGCCTGTGGTGGCTTCCATGTCAGATGTGGCGGCTAGTGGCGGATATTATATTTGCATGGCGGCTTCCCGCATTTTTGCGGAACCTGGCACGCTTACTGGTTCCATAGGGGTGTTTGGCGGCAAAATTAATCTGGGTGGAACCTATGGCAAGTTGGGTATCCATTCCGAGGTTATCACTCGTGGGGCTAATGCGAACCTGTTTTCTTCCACGAGTGGGTTTTCCAACTCGGAAAGAGAATCCATGACTAAGTTGATTGAGGATGTTTATGACCAGTTTTTAAACAAGGCTATTGATGGGCGAAACAAAGCAGGCAATAAAATGGACCGAACCAAATTGGAAAGCCTTGCGGGCGGACGGGTCTGGACTGGACGCCAAGCCAAGGAAAATGGTTTGGTGGATGAATTGGGAACACTCTCAGATGCCATTCGATTCGCTGCGAAAAACTCCGGGCTGCCCGCCGACAAGGAACCGGAATTGCTGATGTTGCCAAAATCCAGAGGCTTTTTGGATTCACTTTTTGAACCCAAGGCACAGATGGGGGCAAGTCAGGTAGCGGCGTTCCTGAAAGCAATACCATTTGCCAAGGAACTTCGGGGAGTTGGAACTTTATTGCAAATGAAAAGCGAACCAGTTTGGCTTTTGATGCCATACCGGCTGATGATTCAGTAACAAAACCCATGGCAAAATGTGACAATGGCTATCTCTGCGAGGTTTGTGGAAAGAATGTGCATAGGATTCAGGATTCAGACCTTTATCTAAGGTATCTGTTGGGAGAGGTCACCTCCGATCGTTTGCACTTGGAAAAGGAGGTTCACATTAGGTGCAACCCGGAGCGTGCACAATATATTGATCACCCTGGTTTTGAAGAAGTCATCCTTGAAGGGCCTTTTTCCAAGAATAATTTGGATTCCTCCTTCGTAAGGCAGGAACAGGCTCGTGTAAGTGCCGCTTATCAAAGACTGCAAAAATTGAAGGCCATGGGAATCGGCATTTTGGATTATCCCGCGGCGGACCAATCGGAAGGCAGTTAGCCTGGCATGGAGTTTTTTCAATCAGAATATTCCAGGATGGAAAACTACTTCAGTCCGGGTGGTTTTCTTGAAAAAGCTTTCCCAGGCTATGAACTTCGACCCCAACAGCAGGAAATGGCCCAACATGTGCGCCAGTCTTTGCTGAAAAAAGCCAAGCTTCTGGTGGAGGCTGGAACCGGGGTGGGGAAAAGTTTTGCCTACCTAATTCCATCCTTAATTCATGTTCTAGAAAAAAAAGAAGGCCCGGTGGTTATATCCACACACACCATCAGTCTTCAGGAACAGTTGATCACCAAGGATATTCCAGCACTCGCCAAGATTGTTCCTTTTCCATTTAAGGTTGCACTCGTCAAGGGGCGTGGAAATTACCTCAGTTTACGAAGGCTTAGAGTCGCACAAAAGAAGGCATTCACTCTTCTTGGCAGTGAAGATGCGCTGCAAGATTTGCATGACCTTGGGCGATGGTCGCTAAATACCAGTGATGGAAGCCTTTCAGACTTGGATTGGGAAGTTCCATCCTATGTCTGGGAACTTGTGCAAAGCGATAGTGGCAACTGCATGGGAAGATCCTGCAAGGATTTTGGCAGATGTTTTTACTATCAGGCCCGCAAGGGAATCAGCCAGGCTGATATTTTGGTGGTGAATCATGCGCTTTTTTTTGCTGACCTGGTCGCAAAAAAAGGTGGTGCCGGGATTTTGCCCGATTATAGCGCGGCGATCTTGGATGAAGCGCACACGCTGGAAGACGCCGCCGTGGATCAGTTTGGTGACAGGTTTGGGGAGGGCACTTTTCAGTACTTCTTTGACCGTATTCTTTCCCAGGGGCGCAAGGAAAAAGGCTTGCTTGCCCAGCAGGATTTTCCAATTTCCCGTGAACGGCTTTCATCGCTTCGCGCGGCCACCGAAATATTCTTCCTGAACCTCCAGAATCGTTTCCAGCAACTTGTTTCCAGTTCCGGCAATTCTTCTCCTGAAAACCGTTCTGTTCGGGTGCGCGAGAAAGGTTTGGTAGAGGATAATATCTCCGAGGAGTTCAAGTTGCTTTCCTCCTCTTTAGAGGAGGAGTCCAGAAATTTACCCGAGGAAGAACGGATGGAGGTTTTGGCTCTTTCCGACCGTGCCGCGGATTATGCCCTTCGAGTGGATGACTGGCTTGGGCAGGCGAATGGAGGCCATGTTCATTGGCTGGAGATTTCGGGCAAAAAAACTCCCCGTCTTAACCTTTGCAGTGCCCCGGTGGATGTCAGTGGAATTCTTAGGGATAGTCTTTTCGAGAAATCATTCCCGATCATTCTCACTTCTGCCACTTTGTCCACCGGGGGAACTGGCGGGCACAAGAACATTTGCAACAGGCTTGGTATAGATAAAGCTGAATTCCTGGAATTGCAAAGCCCTTTTGATTTTCAGAAACAGGCACAACTCTATTTGTTTGCTTCCATGCCTGACCCCGCCACTCGGGCCAGGGAATTTGAAGATGCCAGCTTTTCCAGAATCCTGCAATCCCTTGAGAAATCCAACGGGCGTGCCTTCATACTGTTTACCAGTTATCAATACATGCAGCGCATGGCAAAGGCTTTGGAACCGTGGTGCAGTCAGCGTGGGTATCCACTCATTGTTCAGGGGCAGGGCTTGCCAAGAAATAAAATGGTGCAGTTGTTCCGTGAGGAAAATAACCCTGTGCTTTTGGGGGTGGATAGTTTTTGGCAAGGTGTGGATGTTCAGGGTGAAACTCTTTCTAATGTGATTATCACCCGGCTTCCTTTTGTGGTTCCAGACTTGCCTTTAACTCAGGCCAGACAGGAGTTTATTGAGGAAAATGGCGGCAATCCTTTCTTTGATTATCAGATTCCGCAGGCCATTTTGAAACTCAAGCAGGGAGTCGGCAGATTGATTCGATCGACCACAGATCGCGGGACAGTGCTGATTCTTGATCCCAGGGTTATTACCAAGCCGTATGGTAAGAGCTTTCTTAAGGCGTTGCCTAAGTTTCGGACATTTGTGGACGGTAAGGAATTGGATGGCTCAGGCTATCATTCTTAATTGATTTTGCGGCAGGGGCCGATTCTTTTTCTTGATGAATGCTAAACAGTAATGGGGCTTTACTGACTTGCCGGATCGGAATGTCCCTTTCGCAAGATATTCCAATATTGGCATTCGAAATGATGGTTCGTGTTTTTACATTTTTTGCATTGGTATTTGGTTTCCGAGCAGATTCGGGGTTTTCTGTTTCTTTTATGGTGGCCAATATGCTTTGGCCCAGTGCAAGCCAGCGAAAGCAGTGAAAGTCCAGATCCCAAATGGCCAGAGGTTGATGCTTCTCCACCCAGAACGGTACCACGATAAAACCATTTGGAATTCCAGAAGATATTGCAGTTATATCCCGAATATTTTCCGAATCGACTTCAAGGATAATCAGTGCTGGATTTTGATGAAGGTTGAAGGCTCTGCTTTTTAGCAAATCTCTTATGCTGGCTTCTTTTAGATTTTTGCAGTCCAGATATATGCCAGCCCAATTGTGATCGTGACTTTCCGCATTTGACTTGCAAAATGGCTTTAGCCACCTTGGGATTTCCGACCAGGAGATAGAGGAATCATAAATGCTGGAAAGTATCAGCCAGTGATTCTTGAAAAAGTTCCAAGATAGTGTGTTAGCAAGGTGAGAGAAAATCCTGCCGAATGCAAGGTTTCTGTTCCGGATAGTTGTTTGTCCGGATATCGAGGGGCCAACGGTTGCAAGTCTTTGCAAATCGGACAGCGTGGAGATTCGTTTCCAGTCAAAAGCTTGAAAGATTGGTCGCTTTTGGCATTCCTTTTTTAGTTGCCTGAATGCCTGGGCACTATCCGCCTGCCAGAACGAAGGTTGTCTTTCCTGGTGCAGAAATTTATTGCCCAGAAATTTGAACCACTGGAATAAAAGCGCTCCGGTGATCTTCTTGTGAAAGGCAAGCGGCATCCTGCTGGTAAACTCCTATGCTTCTTGCTTGAAAGTCGCCAAATCCCGACGGCTTTAAGAGCACTTTTATTATCCCAAAAAAGCAAAGAGAGTCCAGAAATACTGGACTCTCTTTTAAAAGTATCAAAATTGGCAGCCTGTTAGAGAAGACCTTCAAGAGGCTTTCCATCGGCGATTGCCAAAGGTCTTCCGAGATTGTCGCGAACTTGGGTGGTAGGATCCAAACCAAGGCCCTTGTAGACGGTTGCAAATAGATCGCCGATGGAGCAAGGCTTGTCCTTGACATCCAAGCCATCTTTGCTGGTAGAACCATAGGCTTGGCCGCCTTTAAGAGCGCCACCGCCGATAACAACCGACCAGCAGCGTGCCCAATGGTCACGACCGCCGTTTTGGTTGATCCTGGGGGTACGACCAAACTCACCCATCCACATGACAACAGTGTTTTTCCACATACCGCGTTCAACAAGATCCTTAACAAGGTTACCCATGCCTTTATCAAGGCGTGGGCCGTTGCCTGTGCGAATCGTATTGAAGATGTTCTGGTGATTATCCCAGCCACCAAGGTCGATTTCGATGCAGGAAACACCCTGTTCAGCAAGCTTGCGTGCCAAAAGGCAGCCCATGCCGAACTGGTTCATGCGGCCACCATAAGCATCAATAACGCTGGTGGATTCCTTGGAAATTTCAAAGACAGAGCGAAGTGGGGATACGGTCAGGTCAAAAGCCTTCTTGTAGATGGCGGTGTGAGCCTGAGCGGAACTGCCGGCAGCTTCGCGATCTTCTGGCTTCTTCAAGTGTGGGAAGCCATTTTCAGCAAAGGAATCTTCCACGGAGTAGAACAGGCGCTGCCTTCGACGCAGACGCTCGTTGGATTCCATTTCGTTACCAAGGGAAGCTGGTGCCTTGATATTTTCAGGAGGCTGGCCGGCATTCTGAACCGTGAAAGGAGCACTGTTCATGCCCAAGAAGCCAGGTCCAATTCTCTGGGCGGTACCACCAATGCCGATGAAGCCTGGCAAAGGTAATTCCTTGGGGGTGATTTGATTGGAGAGAACCGAGCCGATGGCTGGGTATTGAACCACAGGGTTGGGCTGGCGGCCGGTGTTCATCAACACGGTTCCGCGTTCATGGCTGCCTTCATTGGTAACCAAGGAGCGCACGGCGATAAGGTGCTTGAATTGCGATGCTACGGTGGGCAGCACTTCGCTAATTTCCACACCAGAGGCAGTGGTTTTAATTGGCTTGAATTCACCACCAGTTTGTTCGCCTGGTTTCAGATCCCAAAGATCCATATGGCTTGGGCCACCGCCCATCCAGAAAATAATAAGACTTTTGTTTTCTTTCTTAAGCTTGGATTCGGCTGCGCGAATGCCTTGCATGAATTTTGCGGCGGGCAGCATCATGGCGGAAGCTCCAGCCATGTGTTGCATGAAGTGACGACGATTCATATTGGACATGTTCCACTCCTTGTTCCAAGAGGTATTCTATTTTGAAACCTCTCCCTTAACCTATAATTTCGCGTGCGTGAACCTCAAAGTCAATCAATATTAATGCAAATTACCACAATTTCCAATCTGTTGATTAGTCGGTATTCCAAATTGGGAAGTTCCAAAACTATTCAAGAAATCGTTAAAATAACCAATAATACTTAATGGAACTGGGCAGTCTGGGCTAAAAACCAAGCGAGCACCTGAATTATGCCGGATCAAAGCAAAAGAGATCAATTGGCGCAAACTATTTGGAAACAAGGGGTTGCGGCTGTTGATCCCAAGGCGGTTATCAAAGCTTGGGCCCAAAACTTTTGGAATAACACTGTATTTCAAACGAAAAATCCAAAAATCTTCGTTTTGGGGGGTGGCAAGGCTGGCTGCGCCATGGCTTCGGGGTTTGTGGATTCCTTACCCGTTAATCACCCTGAAATTAACGGATGGATTAATGTTCCTGAGGGCCAATTGCCAAAAATGGATATTGTTCACCTGCACCCGGCAAGGCCGGCGGGAATCAATCTTCCCACGCAACTAGCTGTGGAAGGTTCTCAAAAGATGCTGGAGTTGGCAGAGACTGCCAGAGAAGGGGATATCCTCATTTGTCTAGTTTCCGGCGGAGGCTCTGCCTTGATGCCTTTGCCGGCGGATGGAATAAGTCTTGAAGACAAGCAAAAGGTAACATCGCTTCTTTCCGCAAATGGCGCAGATATAACTGAGCTGAATTGTGTGCGAAAACATCTTTCCAAGATCAAAGGCGGAAGGCTGGCTGAGGCTTTTTTTCATGCCACACATGGAAAAGGGGAATTAATTTCCCTGATTCTTTCGGATGTCATTGGAGATCCCCTTGATGTGATTGCCTCTGGAATAACGGTTGCGGATTCAACCACATTTGCAGACGCTTGGTTTGCTCTGGAGAAACACAAGCTTTTAGATAAAGCTCCCCGAGCCATTCTTGAACATTTTCAAAAGGGAATGCGGGGTGAAATAGCGGACACGCCAAAGCAGCTTTCAGGAAAAGTCCAAAACATAGTGCTCGGCAACAACCAGAAAGCTGCCAGTGCCAGCCTGAACAAAGCCCTTGAATTAGGCTACAAGGTTTTGAACCTTGGATCTTTTCTGGATGGAGATACCGCAGAGTGCGCCAGGTTTCATGCCGGAGTTGTCAAATCCATACTTCGGGATCATCAACCGATGGATATGCCAGTCTGCATTATCTCCGGAGGTGAAACCACAGTTCAGCTTGGCGACCATCATGGAAAAGGAGGCAGAAACCAGGAGTTTGCCCTCGCGTTTCTTGAGGCGATGAAAGGTTTTTCCTTAAAAAATGTAACGCTTCTGGCCGGGGGAACCGATGGGGAAGATGGCCCAACCACTGCCGCAGGCGCATTGGTCAACCAGTCTGTTTGCGATGCGGCGGAAAAACTTTCTTTGGATTCTTCAGCGTACCTGGCAAGGCACGATGCCTTTCACTATTTCGAGAAAACAGGCGGCCTTTTCTCTCCGGGGCCCACTGGAACCAATGTGATGGACCTTCGGGTTATTTTGATGGACCCACTCGTTGCGAAATAGACAGGAAATCATCAAGGCCAAGGATCTTTTTGATTTCTGAAAATGTGGCCATTTGCCCGGCTTCAGGCAAATCGACCCTGCCATGCTCTTTGAAACATTTCAGGAGTCTCCGCAGGGCAGAGGCAAATACCATCAGGCTTTCAATCGGGCAAACAACAATCTTATACCCCATGGATTCCAGTTCACCTGCGGTCACGATCGGGGTTACACCACCGGTTAGCATGTTGGCAAGTAGGGGGTGCTTGACCTGTTTGGGAATCAGGGCAAGTTCTTCAAGGGATTGCGGGGCCTCGATAAAGCAAACATCGGCTCCAATCTCCTTGGCCATGTTTGCCCTGTCGATGGCGGCCTGAATACCCTCCAAGGCGCGAGAATCGGTGCGTGCGATCAGGATAAAATCGTTTGAGTTTCTGGCGTCCAAGGCGGCCTTTAGACGATCCAACCATTCTCTGGTGCTGACAATCTGTTTCCCGGCAAAGTGTCCGCACCGCTTTGGATTCACCTGGTCTTCTATAAGGATTCCCGCGGCCCCGGCCTTTTCAAAATCGCGAACGGTTCTCTGAACGTTGTGCAAATCGCCGTGGCCCGTATCTCCATCGGCAACCAACGGAATTTTCAGCCTGCCCGCCATGCGACGAACGGCGTCCGTCATTTCTGTAAGTGTGGTAAGGCCAATGTCCGGAACACCCAGATGGCTGGCGGATACTCCAAACCCGCCTAAAAACACGGTTTCAAGCCCTGCCTCTTGAACCATCAGCGCGGAAAAAACATCATGCGCCCCTATGCTGCGAATGATCCCGGGCTGTGCCAAAAGTTCTCTCAAGGTTTTCATGTTGCCTCAATGGTTGAAAGGGGGCCTTGTTCCGGTTTTTGAAATATTTACCATGTAATTCTTGTAGAAAGTACCAGATTTTTTGCTGGGGCGGTAGCGGGTCTAATCATTGTTACTTGCTGTAAACCAATATTTGGCAAAGGTATACGATTTTTGTGTTTCAGAAACAAAGAATTGGCACGGAGGTTGCTTTAAAATAAACATCGGCTCATGGTTACGGAACAAACCTGGGGCCGGAACAGAGAAGCTTGGGAATGATTCCCAAGTTGGCAAGGAAAGGCCCGGGAATCTCCCCAAGAGTGTCCGGGCCATGCCAGATGAAAACACCGCCTCCCCCGGCGGAAAACCCATGAAAGTGATTTTGGCAATCCCCCCTAAAAAGCCAAATCGCTCACCCGGATAGAATCATGGGAAAAAAATTACCCGGGCTTCGATCCCCCTCGAAGCCCGGGTTTTTTTATAGATCCAATCTTGGAAGTTCGCCCGCCGGTGTGGCTCGCTTTAGCTCTTCCTGAATGTTCGTTGCAAGTGATTTGTATGCCAAAGAAACGCCACTCTCCGGGTGCTTCGCAACAATGGGTAGTCCGGCATCGCCGCTTTCCGCAACCTTGGGATCCATGGGCAGTGCGCCCAGAAAAGGAACCTGATATTCCTTGGCGAGTTTTTCTCCACCACCAGTACCGAATATGGAGTATTTCTTGCCATCCTCTCCCATGAAGTAGCTCATGTTCTCGATGATTCCAAAAATGGGAACCCGAACCTGACGGAACATTTCAATTCCCTTGCGGGCATCAATAAGGCTTACTTCCTGCGGTGTGGTGACGATAACGGCACCATTTAAAGGAACCGTCTGGGTGAGGGTAAGCTGAGCATCGCCGGTTCCGGGGGGAAGGTCGATAATCATGTAATCCAGTTCACCCCAGTCAAGGTCAGTAAGAAACTGGGTTAAAGCCCGGTGAATCATGGGTCCACGCCAGATGACAGCTTGTGTAGGGGGAACAATAAATCCCATGGACATGAGTTTCAGCCCATGTTTTTCGAGTGGGAGAGGAGTGGTAGCCTGATCCACAGTGCCTGTAATTCCCATCATGGTGGGAACGCTTGGGCCGTAAATGTCCGCATCCAGCAGGCCAACTTTTTTACCGGCCTGTGCCATTGCGATAGCCAGGTTCGCGGCCACAGTGGATTTGCCAACACCACCTTTGCCACTTGCCACGGCAATGATGTTTCGAATGTTCGGTAGAGAAAGTTTGGGCATGGATCCCTGGGGTTGCATGATATCTTTCCTTATGGCTTTATGGTTTGGCTGTGGTTGAGGAGGTTTTGGTGCAGGCTTCACACTGGCAGAGGGAACGCAAATGTTCCAGGGTAAAAATCCCGGTATCGTGGCCATCGCTCCAAAGAATCTTGTAGGCGTAGTGTCCCATGGGCGAAATAGATTTTGGGCGCAAGGGGCCAATCTCGCTGGGTTTCAAAACTCGAAAAGGATCTTTTGGTTTGCCACGCTCTTCCTTGCAGGTGGCACAGGGGCAATTAGCCCGGATATGGCTCCACGAAATAACGGACTCATGACCATCATTCCAGGAAATGGCCAGGGCTTCATCCCCCTTCTTTCCGAGCGACTTTGGAAATAATTGAATCGATGTCATGCCTGAACCTCCTCCCTTGATTCACTATAGGAATCTGGAAGAGGATTGTGGTAACGAGTTGGCGGGAGTCGGCCTAGGGAAGGGTGGTTACATTTTTGGTATCAGGCGTGTTTTCCTGAAGGTCTATGCGAACCTGTTCGCCCGACTTGGTGGCGCTAAGCATGTAGCGCTTCTTCTGATAGTTGATGAAACCACTGGATGGAATCTTGGTTTCCTGCCACAAGGTTGTGGTATCGTCGCGAATCTCCAGGCGAACCTTTCTTTGCACATCCACCCAGTCCGCGGGGGGTGCTGGCAGCACCAGGCTTGCAAAGCTGCTTTGCCCGTTTGCAGGCAGGGCAAGTGTGGTGGCAACCGGAATGCCGGATTTGATTGCCGGAGATCTTCGTTCTTCAACCAACTCCACTGGAAGTGCCAGCGAAGGAAGGGCTACTTTTCCTTGCGCGGCTTCCTCGGTTCGGATCATTTCCCCTGAAAGCCTGAGGGATTTTCTGTCTGCTGAAACGGTCAGCAACAGGTTGCGGATGTTTTGCAATTGAAACATACCCGGGTCAAGAATCATCTGGGATCTTTGACCCAGACGGATGATTTCTCCTTCGCGGGTTTGCATGCGTACATCTGCAAAAACATGATCCGGCTTGGCTGCAAGCTGTCTTTCAAAGGCGAAGACAGGTTCAGAATGTTCCGGCAAAAAAGCGCTGGCAAAAGTGGCGGGTCGGGTGCTTCTTGTTACACTGGTGCCGCTTTCCGAGACGGTTAGCATGGCGGTGATCGTTCCTTCCGGCGGTTCCATGACGTTCACGATCTCTGTTTTCTGGTCATGTTGAAGCCCGTTTACGGCAGCAAGTTTGATCACATACCCGCCAGGTTTCTGGAAGGTAACTAGCTTTTCCTGCCCGGGGTCTGAGGAAACCTCCAGTGGTCTGTCATCGCCAAGATCCCAAACACAAAGCTTGGCGTTATTTACCTTGCTTACAATGCGAAAAGTTGCCGGGGCGTACGAACCGGCGCTAACGGGAATAGCCTCGAGATTAAGCACCTTGGTGTTTTCAATGGTAAGGGGTGGATCCAGCTTGATGGCAACAGTTCTTTCGTTTTCTTCCCCCAACAGGTTGCGGAGGGACATTTTAACCGTGAATTCGCCTGATCGGGGATAGACATGAGTTGTGAACTCACGATCCGGGCTGACAGGTTCCAGTGGGGAACCATCGCCAAACTCCCACCAACCCTGTCCCGCTTGGGAAAGATTTTGGAATCGTACTTTCAAACCATCCTTTTCGTAGCTGAAGTTGGCAACCGGTTTGGCGGGCCTGACCACTTTGTCCACCAGGGGAGTCACATACATGGCAGCAGCACCAGAAAGCAAACCTCCAATGGTTCCGATTACCATTTTGACCCAGCCCTTGAAGCGTTCTTTGGCCGTCTTGGTTGAAGGTTGGTTGTTCGTTTCAGACATATTCATTGCCCCATGAAACCCTGAATCATTTCAAAGCCTGAGCATAACTCAAAGCATTGGAAAAAGTCGAGACAGATCAAACAAGGATGGGTAAAAGCGGTTATTTGGGTAAGAGTTCAAAAAGTTTATCGAGATGCCTTAAAGAACCTTTTTGGCGAGACGCAGATAGATTCTCGATGATATGTACACAGGTTTCGTTCCAGGGTGCCTTAAACCCGATTTGTTTGGCCAGTTCAACTAAATAACCGTTGTAATTTGCAATTTCGGTGACACCTTTTTGAACATCGTGAAACATGGAGCAGTAAGTGTTCATTAAGGATGGTCTAAAAAAGGGAGCAAGCGTGTTACCCACCCAAGGGTTGGCAAGGATTTTCTGAACTGTTGCCGGGTGGAATGGTCCTATGATGCCCAAAGGCTTTCCAGCTTGGTGCAGGATGTGGTAATTCTCGGCAAGAAGTTTGAAGAAGATTTGCCTCAAGGGGCCTGGTTTTAAAAGTTCGGAATTGGAAATGCCGCCGGCGCTGGTGATGGGGCTGATTGCGGCGTTATACATCAGCTTTGTGTATTTGTAAGGTTGAATCCACGGAACTAGTTCTGTTTCCTGCCCCGAATCCCTAAGATTGCCGCGAAGGAAAATGGATTCCTCCCCTGGTATGCTGGGGTTTATTGGTCCGAGATGCAACTGGCCTTTGCGAGTGATTCTGGTTCTGGTGGAATCTGGTTCGCATTCAGATACGAACGATGCGATTCCTTCTTCTTTTAGCCCTGGATGTGTGGAAAGTTGCTTATCGAATCCATTCTGAATCGGGATGATTGGTGTGTTTCCACTTAATCGAGCCAGCACCTCACCGTTGTGGTAACATTTTACACAAAGAAGTATAAGGTCGGCAGAGCAGGGGTCCCATTCATCAAATGCAACGATGGGAATTCGGATAGGAGATTGGTTGTTGATGATTACGCCATGTTTGTTCGCAAAATTTACCTTGGCAGAATTAGATTCCACCAACAGCACCGAAGTATTTGCCTTAAATAACCTGCCTGCCACGGCAATGCCAATACCGCCTGCTCCGATGATATGAATATGTTTTTTGGGAGGGTTCACAGGGGCTTTGCCCATTTGCAATCCTTGCTTTTTTACTGTTCCTAGAAGGCTAAGTTCCTAGAATTCTAACAAGAAATGACCGGAATCTTTAGAATCCCCCATTCCTGCAGGTATTAGCATGCCTCCCGAAGCAATCATAGATTACACCGAGATGGATTTTAATCGCATTGTTGCCGGGCCAGAGGAAATCCGCAAGCTGAACCCCCAGCGTTTTGAAATGGAACATCTGGATGGAATTGTTCATTTAGATACCGAAAATCACATAGTTGTCGGTTACAAGGATGTACGGCACGATGAATTTTGGGTTCGTGGACACATGCCTGGCTATCCAATTCTTCCAGGCGTAATCATGTGCGAGTGCGCGGCGCAGTTGTGTTCTTTTTATGTGTGTCACCTTGGAATGAACAATGGTGATTTTGTGGGTTTCTTTGGGTTGGAAAACACCAGATTTCGATCTGTGGTTAAACCCGGTGACAGATTGGTGCTATTGGGAAAGCCCATTAAATTGCATCGCCGACAGACTATCTTCAATGTTCAGGGCTTTGTTGATAAAACCATGGCTTTCCATTGCGATGTCATCGGAGTTCCCCTTACCAAGATCAATAATTGATTTCCCGCAGCCATGAGAAAAGCAAAACGCCTGTCCTTGGAAGAATTGGCGCCCGTAACAGCAAATTTGCCAGAGCCACCAGACCAGATTGATTGGAAAGCCACGTTTGGTAACGAGAACCCCGTTGAGATGGAAATAGGGTTTGGCAAAGGTTGGTTCCTTTTGAATGCGACCCAAGCCAATCCCGGTATTAATTATTTTGGTGTCGAAATCGTCCGCAAGTATCAGCTTTTTACAGCTACCCGACTCGCAAAAAGAAATCTTAACAATGTGAAGGTTGCCTGTGGCGATGCCAAGAAGTTTGTGGAAAGTGGCATTCCCCACGGAAGTCTGGATAAGGTTCATATATTTTTCCCCGATCCTTGGTGGAAAAGCAGGCACCAGAAGCGAAAGCTATTTTGCCCAGTTTTTGTTCAAAACCTCCCCTCGGTTGTGAAGCCGGGTGGAATTATCTACATTGCCACCGATGTCCCGGAATATTTTGTGGATATCACCGCACTTTTTCAGGAAAAACACCCTTCTTTAAATGCCGAGGAATGGGGGGAAGGAAGCCCTCTTTCTGTGGTTCCAGAGCATTTAACCAATTTCGAGAAGAAATTTGTCAGTCAGGGCAAGCCCATTCACCGGGTTTGTTATCGCAAGTTATAAGCTGGTCAAAGTTTGGGGCCGTTGCCAGTTCTGACGATTTTGCCATCAAACCTCAAGTCGCCACCAGGTTAAGCCGATGAAAGATGGGATGACTTTGCCTAATAGTCCGTGGAGACCCTATGGCCAGCGAAGGCCTGCAAGATATCCGCCTGTTTCCCTCCAGCCCAGACCCAAGGCTTTATTATCCTGCCACCACGCATGAAAAAGCCTTGGCAAAACTTATTCACAGTTTGGAGATGGGTGAACCGTTTGCTTTGATTGCCGGTGAAGCGGGCATGGGAAAAACATTGCTAGCCCAAGTTTTGCTCGATCGTCTTGAAAATCGTTCCGGAGTGCTATTTTTGCCTCATGGCAGGTTTGAATCATGCGAGGGTTTGTTGAAAACCCTGCTTTTTGACCTGGGTGTTCAAACCAGCGCCTCCTCCATATCTGACCTTCGCCTGGAATTAACCGGATTTTTACTGGAACAAGCCAGCGAAAGTGGTCCCGGGCTGGTAATTCAGGATGAAAGCCATTTGCTAGGCACTGAAATTCTTGAGGAATACAGAATTCTCGGAAACCTGGAGACAGGTTTGGGCAGAGCTGTGCAGACCGTGTTCCTTGGTTGCCCAAAAGTGCTTGAGACCATCCAGGATCCGATTTTGGTTTCTTTGAGGCAAAGATTGGTAGTTTGTCCTCCATTGCAGAAATTGGATGATTTTGAAGCGGCGGATTATTTGCTTCACCATGGCAGAATCCGTCTGGGGGTTGGAAATTACTTTTCCGAAGAAGCCATGGAGTGCATAGTGCGCTTTTCCGGCGGGGTTCCAAGGCTTTTAAATCAGGCCGCCCAACTTGCACATGAATACAGGATTGCCCTTGAATGCGACCGTAGCAAAGTTGGCAGGGAATCAGCCCTGCGCGCGATTGAGGACCTTAAAAGTCCTTGGGGCCACTTGGGCTTTTTTCAGAGTAATTCGGGGAGCGGAATGAACACAGAAGGCTTATCCCAGCCTGATATTTGTGTGTTGGCACAAAACAGATTTGGTTTGTCGGCATGAGAAAGCCAGCGAACGGAAGAGGAAGACAGAAAATGGCAAGAATATTTGAAGCATTGGGGCCAAAGGGAAACTCCAAGCCATCGAGAAAAGCCAAAAAGCCTCAACCGGTGGAAAATAACCTGCCCGAAAAAACTTCAGAGCCTGTCGTTTCCTTCATCGAAGTGGGAGTGGGCGGCATTCTGGACGCTTCCCCAGATGTATTAAAGTTTGTTCAAGCTGATTTGCATCCGGAAGTGAAAGTGAAGCCTGAAGAATCTGTTGTGAAAACAGAGGTTGTTGAAGAAAAATCCCAGATATTGCCAATTCGAAGTACTGAGGATGATTTTCGAGATTTGATGGGGGAACTGGTGGCTGGATTCCCTGTTCGCAAAGAAGGAATCCTTATGTTTGTGACTCCACCCAGTGTTTACTTGGGTGAATCTTTATTGAGACTTGCTGAAAAAGCGGCCACTTGGGGCGAGGCTGTGCTGGTGGATAGCAGGGATCGCGGCGCCGAGATTACTAAAATTCTTGGGCTTGAGAGCCATTTGGGCTGGAACGAACTTATTTCCGGAAAAGCCGAACTTGAGAATGTCCTTGTAAATTCGGGGATTTCTGGTCTGAAAATAATTCCATCTGGCAACGTAAAGGTTAAAAAAGACAAAGGGCCCCGTCTGATCACCCGTTCACCTAGAACTATTGTTCGGGATATTCGCAGGGAATTTCCCATGGTTATGCTGGACGGCGGAACGTGGAATGAGGAGCCGGGAACGCTAAGCTTGGCCCGGGAAAGTGACGGAGTGTGTATTTTGGTGCCGGAAGCCAAGGCGGGATCCACTTCGGTGGACGAATTAATTGGTAGAGTTGAGGATTCTGGAAGTCGATTAGCTGGAGTGCTTGTTTTACCAAGTCAGGAAAGAGGATCTTTCCGCCGAAAAGCGGCCTGATGCCCCAAAAATCGGGTTTTTTCCATTCGGACTATTGCTCCTGAGCCATTTCTTCACGATAATATCCGTTCTGATGAAGAAAACTTTGTAAAAGCTCATCAAAAGTGGGTTTTTATTGGCATTTTAGGTGATCTCATGGCTCATACAGTAAAGCTTGTTGCAAAATCACGTTCCGGTAACGGTTCCAAAGAATCCAAAAAAATCCGCAAGACTGGTAATATTCCGGGTGTGGTTTATGGTCACAAGGAAAAGCCGGTAAGTATTTCCACCGCTCACGAAGATCTTTTCAAGGCCGTGAAGCAAGGCGTTCGTCTTGTTGACCTTGAAACCGATGGCAAGGTGGAGAAGGCGCTTATTCGTGAAGTTCAGTGGGATTATTTGGGTAATGACCTGATCCATGTTGATTTTTCCCGCGTAAGTGCGGATGAAAAAATTCATATTACAGTTCCTGTGGAAATGCGTGGAACCGCTCCTGGAGTGCTTTCAGGCGGTATTCTCGATATTCCAATGCACAAGGTTCATATTGAGTGCCTTGCTATCAATATTCCCGATAGCATTCGTGTGAATGTTGCGGAATTGCAGATTGGCGGAGCCATTCACGTGAGAGAATTGGTTTTGCCTGAAGGGGTAAGGGTTTTAGATGACGCTGATGCGGTTGTAGTGCATGTGCTGGAGAAGAAGACTGAGGTTGCTGCTGTTCCTGGTGCCGAAGAAGGTGCTGCGAACGAACCCGAGGTTATCAAGAAGCCCAAGCCAGTTGCTGAAGAAGAGGAATAAGCTGGTTGCTTACCGGGTGCTTTGCATGAGGGTGGCATGAAGGCAATCGTGGGGCTTGGCAACCCTGGCAATGAATACGAGAAAACGCGCCATAACATTGGTTTTGAGGTAGTCGATTATCTGGTTAATAAAGGGACGGATGGCAAATACAGCCTGAAGTTTCGCGGCGCGATAGCAGTTTGGATGGTGGATGGGGAGAAGGTCTTTCTGGTTAAACCGATGACCTTCATGAACTTAAGCGGGGCGTGTGTATCTGAGTTGGTGAAGTTTTATCAGATTGAACCCGCGGATGTTCTTGTGATTTGTGATGATGTAAGTCTGCCTTTTGGAAAACTAAGGCTTCGGGCCGAAGGCGGGCATGGTGGCCACAACGGATTGAAAGATATCCAAGCCAAAATGGGAACCCCTAATTACCCGAGACTTCGGATTGGGGTGGGTGAAAAAAAGGGGAATGACCTTTCGAGCCATGTGCTTGGTCGGTTTGCCCCGGATGAAATGAAAGAGTTGGGGTCGGTGGTGGATGAGGCCGCGCAGGCCGCCGACTGTTGGGTCAGAGAGGGGATTCAAGTTTGTATGAATCGCTTCAACGGTCCTGCCAAATAAAAGGTTTTGGAATTTGACTGTTATAGAACAGGTGTAATGATGTCAGCGAAAACGAATGTTTATGAATGCATGTTCATCCTGGACACTAACAAGGTGGCAGGAAATGTTTCCGAACTTTCAGCCCATGTGCGTGGGTTACTGGAAAAGCATGGTGCGGAAATCGTTGTTGCCCGTCCATGGGATGACCGCAAGCTTTGCTATCCTGTGAAAGGCCAAAAGAAGGCACTTTATTATCTTGTTTACGCTAAAATCGTAGGCCCGAATATTGCCGCGATTGAGCATGATTGCCAACTGAGTGATTATGTGCTTCGCCACATGTTCGTGAAGATTGATCCAAAGTACTTGGACACCATGCTTGCTCTTGCCCAGGAAGACAGACCTGTGGCTTTGCAGATGGCCCAGCAAGATGTTGCTGACGATATGTATGGCATGGGTGGCGATGATCGTGGTGGCCGCAGAGGCGGTGGCCGTCGCTTTGAGGGAAGAGACTAATTAAGTAGTTTGATGCTGCCAGGCTTGTATTCTGAAATGGAAAAGTTAGTCTGTTACGGAAGACAAAAGTAAAAGAGGTGAAGCCATGGCAAATTTGAACAAAGTAATGCTGATTGGGAGATTAACCAGGGATCCCGAGGTTAGGACCTTCAGCAACGGTGGAAAAGTAGCCAAGTTTGGTTTTGCGGTAAATAACCGAACCAAAAAAGGCGGTGAATGGACTGACGAGCCGGTTTATTTGGATTGCCAAGCCTTTAACCGCGGAGATTATGGCAAACTTGCAGACCGGGTTGAGCAGTCGCTTTCCAAAGGAAAGCAAGTATACTTGGAAGGCCATTTGGTTTTGGAACAGTGGACTTCTCAAAGTGGTGAGAAAAAGCAGGCGCTGAAGATTGTCGTGGATGCACTTCAGTTGCTTGATGGTAGGGGAGAAGGTGGCGAAGGTGGCAGGGAATACCGGCCGTCTTCCAGAAAGTCATCAGCCTCCTCTGGTGATGCTTACGAAGTTGGGTCTGATGAATTTGGGGAAGAGTCTTCTGGAAGGCCATCTCCCAAAGAAGACGAGGAATTGCCCTTCTAATTAGCGGGCTATGGAGTTTTCAATGAGCGCAAATATTGACTTGAAAAAGAAGAGAAGATCACCCGTTTTAAAGGGCAAGAATGGCGGTTTGCTTCTTGTTCTTACCCGCGATGTGGAACATGTTGGCAAGCAGGGTGAACTGGTTGAAGTGAAGCCAGGTTATGGCCGTAATTACTTGCTGCCAAGAGGTCTTGCGACCATTCCAACCGAGCATAACATCCGGTTGCTCGAAAGATTCAAGGTTCGTCTGCAGCAGGCCCGTGATGCCCGCATGGCAGACCTTAAAGCCATGGCGGAACAAATTGTTCGCCTTGGCGGTGTGAACATCGAATCCAAGGTGAACGTCGATGGTCACCTGTACGGTTCAGTTGGGGCGCCTGAAATTTCCAAGGCACTCAAGGCGAAGAATCTTAAGGTGGAAGAAGAAATGGTTCGCATTGAAGGTCTCATTAAAGAGACTGGTATTTATGCGATCAAGTTGAATCTTGGCTACGACATCGAAGCCGAACTCACGGTTGCGGTGATCCCAGGGAAATAGTTCAAATGGGCCCTTTTTAAAAGGGTCCTGATTCTCTGAAGCCAAAAGGCGGGGAGGATTCCCATGGCTTCTGATGCTCAATCTCGCACGCTTCCTCAAAGCTTCGAATCCGAACGTTCTGTTCTCGGCAGCATGCTCCGGGACAATTCCGTGATTGGTGATATCGTTCAGATCATCAACCATGAAAATTTTTACACAGATGCCCACCAGAAGATTTTCAAGGCGATGGTTGCCCTTTACGAGGAGGGCAAGCCGGTCGATACTGTGGTTTTGGCTGAATATCTAAAGCAACAAGACCAGATTGAGGATATCGGCGGCTATGGCGTTCTTGCGGAACTTTGGGACGCCGCTCCCACTGCTGCAAATGCAATTCACTACTCACATATCGTTCGTGACAGGTCCATAGTAAGATCGTTGATCCATGTTGGAACCGATATCCTTCGCGATGCTTACGACCAGATTTTGCCTGCCGATGAATTATTGCACCAGGCCACTGGCAAAATGCTTGAGGTTGCCGACAAAGGAATAACGGGCAAAGTGTATGGCATGGGAGATGTCCTTGCCGAGGCATTTGACCGCATCGATCAGCGGCATGCCAGGGGAGCCTCGTCGATAAGTGGAATAAGCACGGGCTTCAGTGACTTGGATGAAATTACCGCGGGACTGCAAAATAGCGAAATGGTAATCATAGCCGCCAGGCCTTCCGTGGGAAAAACGGCGTTTGCGTTAAATCTGGTCCGAAATATTGCGGTGGATGAGAAAACGCCGGTCTTGTTCTGCTCGCTGGAACAGTCCAGGGTTGAAATTGCCGAGCGGCTTATGTGCTGTCAGGCTGGTGTGGATAGTCAAAAATTGCGCAAGGGAACCATGAACGCGGAGGACATGGAAAGGCTGATCTCTGCCAGCGGTGCCTTGCGAGACGCGCAGCTTTTTATCGATGATTCCCCCGGACAGAGTATGCTAAGGATCGCCGCGAATGCCCGCAGATTGAAGCTTCGCAGTGACATCAAACTGGTGGTGATAGATTATCTTCAGCTAATCGAACCGGAAAACCGTCGTGATCCCCGGCAGGAACAGGTGGCCCAGATCAGCCGGCGCATCAAGGGACTGGCCCGTGAACTTTCCATACCCGTGGTTGCCTTGGCACAGGTGAACCGCTCTTCGGAAGATCGTCAGGATCACCGACCCAGGCTGTCTGACCTTCGTGAATCGGGAAGCATCGAGCAGGATGCCGATACTGTGATGTTGCTGCACCGGCCGGAAAGATTTGAGCCCGGCCAGAATGATGGACTTATGTATGTGATCGTTGGCAAGCAGCGTAACGGGCCTGTTGGCGAAGTGGAATTATTCTTCAACAAGAACATCATGCGGTTTGAAAACTTTGCCGCTGGCACCCCTTTTGACAACTAACCTTTTGGAAAGAGGGCGCGCATTCATGCGAGTGGGAATTGGACACGATACCCATCGGCTTGAGGCTGGCCGAAAGCTTATACTGGGTGGTATTACTGTTGAATATTCCCGTGGACTAGCGGGCCATAGCGATGCTGACATTGTATTGCATGCGGTAACCGATGCTCTTCTTGGTGCCGCCGGGCTTGGCGATATTGGGGATGCTTTTCCGGATACAGATCCTGCTAACAAAGATGTAGACTCGGCATTGTTTTTAAACAGCGCAATGAGCAAGATAGGGGATCTGGGCTGGCGTCCGGTGAACTTGGATGTCATTATTTTTGCTCAGGAGCCAAAGTTGGGACCGGTTAAGGGCAGGATTCGTGAAAACCTTGCTCGACTTCTTGGCTTGGATGCTGCCTTGGTGAATGTGAAAGCCAAGACAGGTGAAAAAGTCGGGCACATTGGCAGGTCGGAAGCCATGAGTTGTCAGGCTGTGGTCCTACTGGAACGCAAATAGGAAAGTATTTGATCAGCAAAGGAATGTGCATGCAGATTAAAGTTTTCAACACCCTCACTCGCTTAAAGGAAGATTTTAAAACTGTAAAGCCGGGCAGGGTGGGTATGTATGTGTGCGGGCCCACAGTTTACAAGCCCAGCCATGTTGGCCACATGGTGGGGCCGGTGATTTTTGATACCATTAAGCGGTTTCTAACCTATCTTGGCTACGATGTCAGCTTTGTGGTGAACATTACGGATGTGGATGACAAGCTGATTGTGGAATCCAAAAAACAAAACACCACGGTTACCGAACTCGCAGAGAGGGTGACTGAGGATTACTTCGCAAACTTGAAAAAGTTGCAGGTAACAACCATCGATCACTTTCCTCGCGCAACGCATCACATTGGTGAAATCCTTTCCATGATCCAATCCCTAATTGACAAGGGGTTTGCATACGCTTCCAGCGGGGATGTGTACTTCGATGTTTCCAAGGATGAGGATTATGGCAAACTATGTAACCGCGACCCCAATCAATTGGAGGCAGGCGCGAGAATCGAAGTGAGTGAACGTAAGCGAAATCCCGGTGATTTTGCACTTTGGAAGGGTGCCAAACCTGGTGAGCCGCAATGGGAGAGCCCTTGGGGGCCAGGAAGACCGGGTTGGCACATTGAGTGCTCCGCCATGAGTATGAAGCTTTTGGGCGAGTCCATTGATATTCACGGCGGCGGCTTGGATTTGCAGTTCCCCCATCATGAAAATGAACTGGCACAATCCGAATCTTTCTCCGGAAAACCCTTTGCGAAGTTCTGGCTTCATAATGGTTTGATGAAGACCGGCGACAAGAAAATGTCCAAAAGCGAGGGAAATGAAATAGTTGTCACCGAGCTTTTGAAGAAGCATCACCCGGAAACTCTGCGTTACCTCCTGCTTAGTTCCCATTATCGCAGCCCGATCGAGTACAGCGAAGATCGGTTGCAGGAACTGCGTCGTACCTTGGAAGGTTTCTACAGGTTTTGCGAACGCTTTCAAAGGGTTACAAACCAAAGCTTTTACACCCTGAAGGTGTCTCCCCGTTTTGAGCCCGCACCCTCGACGGCTTCTCCTTTTCTGCAATCAGTCCAGCAATTTCGAACAGGAATACTGGAAAGCCTGGCAGATGATTTTAATACCGGGGCATCGCTTGGAATTCTGCACGAGTTTTTGTCTGCTTTGAATCGTCACATAGATCAGGCCAAATTGGAGACACCCCAGGGCGATGCAACCGCGAAGGATGAATTTCTGAAGGCAGCTTGTTTCTTCAAGGAGATTACTAATATCCTTGGATTGTTCCTTGAACCGCAGGTTGCGCAAGAGTCTTCCGCGTCCAACAAGGCCTTGGATGGTGTCATGCGTTTGCTGATAGACCTTCGTGCCGAGGCCAGGAAGGACAAGAATTTTGCCCTGGCAGACAGGATTCGCAAAGGACTTGCGGATTTAAACATCACCTTGGAAGACCGACAGGGTGAAACAGGCTGGCGAATTGGTTCCTAACTCCGGAAAAAGCTTCATGCAGGATGCGGCTCCAAAAGTTAACAGGGTTCTTGGAATTGACCCGGGGCTGCGTGTCACCGGTTATGCTGTCATGGAACGCCATGGCGGTGAGATTCAATTGCTTGAGGCGGGCATTATCACCTCCAAAGCTCCGGGAAAAAGCTCGCTACAAAAGCGCCTTGGCCTGATTCACGAGGGTATTACCGAGATTCTGAACCAGTTTAAACCCGGTGCCATGGCTGTTGAACAGCTTTTTGCCCATTACAAACATCCGCGGACTGCGATTCTAATGGGTCATGCCCGCGGGGTTATTCTTTTATGTGCGGCGCAGCACAACCTTGGCTTGACAAGTTTTAACCCGACACGAGTCAAGAAAACGCTGACAGGAAGTGGGCGCGCCTCCAAGCAACAGGTGCAGTATGCCATCCAGCGTGAACTCGGATTGCCCGGATTGCCCGAACCGGCTGATGTGGCAGATGCCATGGCAATTGGTCTGGCGTTTCTCTATGCCCAAAAAATAGAAGGAAGAGAAATCGCATGATCACCAAAATCACCGGCCTGCTGAATACGGTTTCCGAGGATGATGCAAGAATTCAGGTGGGTGCTCTCGAATACCAGGTTTTGGTAACCGAACTTGTACGCCGACAGATACAGGGAAATGTGGGGCAGGAGATAAGCCTTCATACCATGCATTTTCTGGAAGGTAATCCGGTGCAACAGGGGAGAATGATCCCGAGGTTGCTGGGTTTCTTGCACGAGAACGACATGGCGTTTTTTGAGCTTTTTTGCACGGTGGATGGGATTGGTGTGAAAAAAGCCATCCGGGTGATTGCCATGCCTGTTCAACAGATAGCGGACGCCATACAAAGGTCGGATGTGAAGTGGCTTACCACCTTGCCGGGAATAGGTGCCGCCATGGCGGAAAAAATAGTGGCTGGCCTTAGGAAAAAGGTAGCTCCATTTGCCCTGGCGATTTCAGAAGTCGGCGATGGAAAAACAGGCAAACCTGCTGTTCAGGATCGAATTTTTGCGGATGTTTTCAATGCCTTGATGGCACTGGGATTGGGGCCATCCGAGGCCAGAAACCGTGTCGATCAGTTGATTGCCTCGGGTAAAGTTCCCGCTTCGGTTGAGGAAGCGATAACAACCGTCTTCAAGGGGTAATCTATCATGGCCAGGCAACCCATAGTTCAACAGAATACCATGTCGGAAGGGAAAGAAAGGGATGCGGCCCTGAGACCACGGTGGCTCAAGGAAGTGATTGGACAGAAGGCGGTTGTTCAAAGACTTCAGATTGTTCTGAATGCATGCCGGAAACTCAAAGAACCGATGTCCCACCTGCTTCTGGATGGCCCGCCCGGTTTGGGTAAAACCACATTTGCGACGGTAATGCCAAATGAATTGGGCACAAGCTTGCAAATGACCTCGGGGCCTGCTTTAACCAAGCCAGCTGATCTACTGCCGTTCCTAACCAACCTTGAGGAAGGTTCAATCCTGTTCATAGACGAAATCCATCGACTACCCAGAACGGTGGAGGAGTTTATTTACCCAGCCATGGAAGATTTCAGGGTCGATATTGTTCTGGGGGAGGGAATGAACGCCCGAACCATCAGCCTGAAATTGAAGAGATTCACCCTCATTGACGCCACTACCCGAAGTGGCATGCTTTCAAGCCCCATGAGGGACCGCTTTAAGATGCACGAACACCTTGAATTTTACACTCCGGAAGAGCTGGCCCAAATCGTTTCGATTAATGCCAATAAGTTAGAGACGAAATTAAGTGATGAAGCAGCGAAGGAGATAGCCATTCGGTCCCGAGGAACCCCAAGAATTGCCAATTCCCGTCTTTGGTGGTCCCGTCATTACGCAGCTAGTGAAGGAAATGGCGAAATAGACCTTAAAACAGCCAAGGCCGCCTTGGAAATGGCTGAGGTGGATAGGGCAGGACTTGATAAACAAGATAGAAGGTATCTGGAGACTATCGTTGGGGTGTTTGCGGGGGGACCCGTAGGGGTTGAGGCCCTTAGTGCCACCATGAACCTACCAACTGACACCTTGAGCGATGAAATTGAACCATTTTTGTTGAGGGAGCAGTTTCTTATCCGAACGCCCAGAGGTAGGGTTGCCAGTTTGAAAGCATACCAGCACCTTGGAAAACCAGCACCCGCTGCCGACAAAATGGGCGAAATAGAAGATATGCAAGGTAAGCTCTTTGAGTGATACTGTACAAATGCTCAAAAGTTGTAGCAATTGTGTGGATTTTTCTAGTCATTCGTTCAGGACCAAATAAAATTTTCGTATCCTGTTGTGGTAATTGGAGTAAAGATAGTTTTTACTATCAGCCTAATCTTGCTCGTTGCCTTCAGGCTGTAGATTCTCAAACAAGGGTTTGAGACTATTTGATTGGTTATGTGAGATCGATTATGCCAAGAACAATCACCCTCCTTTTTCGAAGAGATCCTTCCAAAGATCGAATTGATGAAAAGGTAGCCTTTGAAGGTTATGACATTCTTTGGCCAGATGGTGAGCCAGCCAAATTAGCTGTGGATGCTTTGTGCAAGCATGGTCAAAGGTTATTTGGCCTGGGTAAGTATCTTAAAGACTGCAGTGAAAAACTCATCGATATGAAGTTCTATCCCCTCAACGCCCGGGAAGACTCCCTTACCAGGATTCCGGGCCACAGGGTTCGCAGATTCTATCTCCACAAGCAGGGAAATAGTGGCAGGGTTCATTTTCTGGATGGCACCCCCACCTCCATTATTTGCGAAATTGGCAGAGATGAACCTGAAGTGATTGAATGGCTTGGTTTGGAAGCGATGGAAGAAAACGGCATCCAATGGTTTGATTTGGCAGCCTCTCCCTCCGAATCCGATTTCAGGGCTGATGATGAGGCCAAGAAATCTGTTTCAGACAAGGCGATTGGTATTTCTCAGGGTTATTGGAACAAATCTGTTCCTCAAACCAGTTTGCATTCCTAGGCTTATCCGCCTATGGCGTGCATTGTTCTAAGTGGTTTAACAAACCTGCTGCTGTTTATTTCATGACCTTCCCATTTGGCCCAAATATTTGACTGGATAAGGCCTTTAATTGCCTCCTGATTAATACTGGGACGCAGGTAAGGCTTGATATCTGTTTCATCCAGCGAGAAAAGGCAGTTTCTAAGCTTTCCCTCGGCGGTAAGTCTTATGCGGTTGCATTGCTTGCAAAATGGCCTTGATACCGATGCAATTATGCCGACCTTTCCTTTGCCATCCGCATATTCAAATTCCATCGCGGGGGCTTTGGGGTCATAGGTGGAAGACGGGTTCAAGGACCCAAATACTTCTTCAAGCTTGGCTAGAATCTCATGGGCAAGGAATACCTTTTCGCGTTCCCATGGGTTAGCTCCTATGGGCATATACTCGATAAAACGGATTTCCAGTTCTTTCTCGCGGGCGAATGAAGCCAGTTCAACCACTTCGTCTTCGGTGAAATCTTTCATGCTGATGGAGTTCAGCTTTACCTGAAAACCGGCCTCAAGGGCTTTATCCAACCCTTGTAAAACTAATTCCAAGCCATCCCTGCGGCAGATTTCCCGGAATCTGTCCTTGCGGAGCGTATCCAGGCTTAATGTAATACGGCTCAATCCGGCAGCTTTTAGTTCTCTGGCCTGTTCCCTGAGTAAAAGTCCATTCGTGGTGAGGCTTAAATCCTTTAGTTCGTGAATTTGTGCCAATTGGTTAACTAGTGAAAAAAGGTTTTTTCTTAAAAGGGGTTCGCCTCCTGTCAGGCGAATTTTATCGATACCCATTCCAACAGCCACCTTGGCAAATTCACTGATCTCCTCAAAGGTGAGAAGTTCTTCCCGGTCGAGAAACTCCACTTCCTCTGGCATGCAATAAACACAGCGAAGATTGCAACGGTCTGTGACACTGATGCGCAAATTATTGTGGAACCTTCCATAAGAATCCACCAATGGAAAACCATCGGGGTTGTTGTTTGGCAAATTTGGTAAAGGTTTATCCATGGTTATTCAGGGTGGGTCCAATTCGATTTACCATCCGGACGATTTTCTTTTTTCCAGATGGGTACATATTTTTTAAGTTCTTCCATGACATACTGGCATGCTTGAAAAGCCTCGGTTCGATGAGCACTGGATGCGCAAACAGCCACGCTGGTTTCTCCAAGTTCCAGATGTCCTAATCGGTGCACAAGGGCGATTTTTCCAAGATTCCACTGGGTTTTAGCTTTTTGACAAATCTCTTCCATGCATTTTTTCGCCATGGGTTCGTAAGCTTGGTAATCAAGGGATTGCGATGGCACTCCATCAGAAAAATCCCTTACGGTTCCAAGAAACAATACCACTGCGCCACATTGATGGTTTCTACAAAATGCCAGCAGCTTTTCATGTTCAATGGTTTGGTGGGTAATCTCAATCATGTTTTATCCGCCGCTTACAGGCGGCACTACCGCAATCACATCGTTTTCACAGATCTTTTGGTCCCAGTCCACAAAAGATTCATTAATTGCAAATCTGGAACTTAAAATTATTTTAGAAAGCTCCGGGTGATTTTTTAGAAGAAGCGATCGCAATTCGCCGGAAGAGCATTCATATGGAATATCCATATCCAGTTCTTCCTTTCCCATGATTTCGCGAACTGAGGCAAAAAACAATATTCTGATTTTTATTAATCTATTACCGGCGGGCATTTTCGATTCTCTTCTTCAAAGAGGGCATCAGGTTATAGGCGGCGGCCAGTATTTGTGCCGGGTGAAAAGTTCCTTTGGAAGATCCGAACTCCATCTGCATTTTGCAGGAGCTACAGGAAGTTAAGCCGATCGAATTCGAAGATTTTGCCAGGGCTTCCAGCATTGGCTTGCCAATTTTCATGGAAAGTTCCAGATTTTGGGCTGCAAGTCCAAAGGTCCCCGCCATCCCCGAGCAGGCATCCGGAAGGTTTTCAAATTCCACACCAGGTATTTCCTGATAAAGGAAATCCAAGCTGCTAGTATTTCCCAGTGCTTTTTCATGACATGGAATATGACTGAACAACCTGGCGTTCAGTCTTTTGAAATCTGTTTTCAGTAAACCTTCCTGATGCAAATTCCCCACATAAGAGGTGAAACTTTTAATCTGTGAGCAAACCAATTCAATATCCGGGTCGTCCAAAATACGCCTGGCATCTTGCGTAAAGAATATGGCGCTAGTGGGTTCCAGGCAAACGATTGGAAACCCCTCTCTGGCCAGATCGGCAAAAGCCCTCAGATTGTTGCGCAATGATTTTTCGGCATATTCCAGATCACCCTGTGCCAGGGCGGCCATGCCGCATCCAGATTGGTTTTCAGGGACAAATACCTCGATCCCGTTGTGGTGCAGAACCTCAACGGCAGCTTCTGCGATGGAGGGATCGTTGTAATTTCCATAGGCATCCACGAATAATGCCACTCTGTTTTTTGCGAATAATGGTTTGTTGGTCCAGCCTCGCTTTTTGGCGATCTTCAAAAATGAACTTCTGGCAAAAGGGTGTATCTTTCTTTTTCTTGAGATTCCAAAGGCTTTTTCCATAACCCATCTGGCAATGGGATTGCCAAGGATCCAGTTGGAAAAAGGTGCCAGCTTGCTGCCAGTACCTGCCAGCTTTTCGGCCCGGGAAAGAAACCATTGCAATCGGTTCATTCCATGGGTTTCGGTGTGAGCCACTTTGGCATCAAGCATTAATCCTGGTACATCGACATGGCTGGGACATCCTTGCAAGCACATCTTGCAGCCAAAGCATTGTTCTGCAATCTCGCGCATTTCCTCGGAAGTGTAAGCTGTCGATTTTCCAGATTGGTGCAAGAATTGACCAAGGTTTACCATGGCTCGCGGAGAGGAAGTTTCGGTGTTTTTTGCCTTGTGCACCGGGCACATTCGCTGATCTAAAGAATGAGTCTTGCATGCTCCGCAACCATTGCATCGAAAAGCCTCTTCTGCAAGTGGCAGTTCTTTCCAGATCAATCCCCTGTTTTCCGGGGCTGAATCGATGGATTGGTTTTCCAGGATTTTGAAAGGCCAAACAGGTAGATCGCTCGATGGTCCCACAATTTTACCCGGATTGAATATTTCAAAAGGATCCCATGCGGATTTTATTTTTTTCATGCCCTGAAAGAGCTTGCCACACTGTTGCTCATGCCATGGAATGCGAACCAGGCCGGTGGATTCCTGGTTTGAAATATTTCCGGATTGCCTGCAGGCTTCTTGAAAGATGGAATTTGCCAGGGCCCATAATCTGGTGGTTTCCGCTTTGGTTTTCATTGCGCCAAATGTGAAAAATTGCACAGAACCAGAACCCGGACGAATTATGCTGGCTGTGGTGGCATCGTGTTCCTTGAAGAGTGTTGGTGCCTTTTCAAGAAAGTTGGCAAGATTTTGAGCGGGAATGGCTATATCACCAAGGAAAGGCAGGAATGAACCAGAACCTTTTACCCTTCGAAGGGCCTTGAAAGCAATTTCATGAATTCGCCAAGGGCTGGGCTGATTTTCATCGGAGCGGGAAAGGTAAAGTCTCAAGGGCTGGATTCCAGCGTTGAGAAGTGCTGACTTTAAGCTCGCTTCTGAAACTGAGTTGGCATTTGAGGAATTGGAAAAAGTTATAATCATCGCGGACATGCAATCCTGAGGAATCCATTCCATGCAAAGATTGTCATAATTCCTTGCCAAGCTGCAGAGTCTGTGGTCGTAAATGTCGCAAGCCATCGGATTCAATTTTAGAATTTCTACCGAGGCAAGAATTGCATCTGTTGCTGATTGGAAACAAATCAATCCGTGAGATAAGCTGCGATCAGTTTTGGGTAAACGCAGGATGGCTTCCAGAATAATTGCAAGCGTGCCCTCGGAACCCGGGATGCTTTTCCAATGATGATCACGCCCCAGCGATTCGCGAAGATTATAGGTTCCATGGCACATTGCAAGGCCGTTGGAGGAATCGTCAATATTCTGGCGAAGGGATTCCTCCAGGTTGGCTAATTCATCATGAATGATTCCCTTGCGGGTGGAATTTACATCGTCAGCATTGTTGCAAATGGGATGGTTGCCCAACCAAACGATCGACCCGTCATCCAGAACAACTTTTAAGCCTGCCAGCCAGTTTCTCAGGTAGCCATCGGAGAGGAAATACCTGCCTCCAAAATCATTGGAAATCCATCCGCCGATGGAATGCTGAGAATGATCCGGAAGGCATGGAACCCGAAATCCCCGGTCATTTAACAAGGGGATCAAGGTTTCCAAATTTACAGAACAACCCAGATGAACATGGCCATCCTCAAGAAAATCAATCTTTTGGAAGTTTCTGGACAAGTCCACCATGATTCCGTTTCCAAGTGAGGAACCATTGGAGGAGGTTCCGTTTCCCCGTGGAACCAGGGGAATCTTGTTTTGGCTTGAATACCTGACAAGCGCTGTTACGTCTTTTTCATTTGCTGGAATGACAACAAGAAACGGTTCGATCTGGAACATTGAGCCATCGGTCGAATAGGCCATCAGCGGGATCGGGTCTGACAAAACATCCCCGCGCAGGATTCCCCGAAGGTCATCCGCTATCCTATCCTTCATGTTGTTGTCCAAAATCGGGACAGGCATGGTTCTCTATTCACTCCGTGAGGAGCAATTGTTTAAACCATCTTACCAAAAACCAATGATAGAAATTCTGAGCGGGTTGCGTTATTGTCCCTGAATCCACCCCTCATGGCCGAGGTTGTGCAAATGCTGTCAGGTTTTCTCACGCCCCGGATGGTCATACATGAATGGGAAGCCTCAATTACAACACCAACCCCGCGTGCTTTCAGGGACTTTACCAGAAGGTCTGCCAGATCCTCTGTTAGCCTTTCCTGCACCTGGGGTCGGCGGGAAAGACATTCCACAACCCTGGCAAGTTTGCTGAGTCCCACGATCTTGCCATTTGGAAGATAGGCGATGTGCGCCTTGCCACTGAATGGTAGCATGTGGTGTTCACACATGCTTTGGAACTTGATGTTTTTAACCAGAACCATTTCGTCATATTTCTGTACGAAGGTTTTTTCCAAGAAATGTGTCGGATCTTTGTGCAATCCAGAAAACATTTCGGCGTACATGCGTCCAACCCTGGCTGGTGTTTCCTTTAGCCCGTCCCTGTCGGGATCTTCGCCCACGGCCAAAAGAATTTCCCTTACCGCGGCTTGTATTCTCGCATGATCCACTTGAAACTCTTTGCCATTTTTCTCGGGGCTTTTATCAGATGTATTCATGGTCTGGAATGAACCTTGTATTCTTTGAGGAATGATTCCTTGGTAAAATCCCAAAGGATTCAATATTTTTGAAATTATACGAAAATACAGGTTCTTTCTAAGAAAGAATGGCTTTATTTAAATGAAATTAATAGTTGTTGTTATTCGTGGTGCAAATACCCGGTTTTTGCCGGCTTACGGAAATTCCTGGATTCAGCTACCCAATCTTTCCGTGCTATCCGCCCGGGGTCTGACTTTAGATTACTATTTTGCCTCATCTTGGAATGAAAAGGATATCAGGCAGGCCTGGCTTGGTGATTCTTGGTTCGTGGATAAAAAACCGGAGAGAGATTTGTTCGAGATTCTCTCTTACGCGGGATGGGATCTTGCCTTTTTGTCTGATCACCAAAATGAATGCCCCACGGAATTCCAGAAAGAATTCGTCTTTCAAAATGTCATTCCCGGGGCAGGTGAGAATCCCTTGGTGCTGCATTCAGCCATGGAGAAAAATGAGGCGTACCTGTCGGAAAAAAATGCCCTCATTTGGATAGAGACTGATTTTTTGTTACCCCCTTGGAAAGTATCTGAAGAATTCCTTTCACCTTTTGTTGAGGAATTGCACGATTATTTGCTGGATAAAGAAGAAGTTGAGGAAGGTGCGGAGATGCCCTTACCAATTCTTAACCCAAAAGAAGAAGGACTTGAAAGCAATGATTTGAACTTCCTTGCAAGACAAAGTGGTTTGGCAGCGGCATGGTCCCAAATGGATGATTTTGTCGGTGCAATCGTTGCCTCTGCGCAGGAAAAATTCAAGGAAGGTGAGTTTGCAATTCTGGTCACCTCGGACCATGGGTTTGCAATCGGAGAACATGGGGGCTATTGCGATTACCCGAATCTGCTTTACAACGAGTGGACCCATTTGCCGATGGTAATTTATGCCCCCTCCAGAGGCATTGCAGGGCAAAGGTTTCAGGGGTTTTGGCAAGATTTGGATTTGGCACCAACCATTTTGGATTTGGCGGGCCTACCCCATGATGGTTTTCATGGTAAATCCATTCTTCAGGGCAATGGTATTCACTCTGGTTCGCGTCCCTATTCAATATGCAGGGCAGAAGGAAAAAATGGTGAAAAACTATACGCGCTGCGAACGGAAAATCACACTTATTTGGAAAATCGTGCAGAGAAGGAAGAAGTCCGACAGGAACTATATGTAATGCCGGAGGATATTTTGGAACTCAATGAAGTTTCAAAATCGAACCATGGATTTGTAGAAGAGTATGAAAAAATAGCTGCAACTCTTACCAAAGGTGAAACACTTCAGGCTTTGCAGTTACTTGAAAACCTTATCCAAGGAAATTAGCCGGGGGGCCAGGATAAATGTCTTCCCCCTAGCAGATGCATATGCAGATGGGGCACGGTTTGGCCGCCATGCTCGTTGCAATTTAAAACCAGCCTGTAACCATCCTTGAGCCCCAACTGGCTTGCTATCTTTTTAGCAACCATGTGCATTCGACCCAGTGTTTTTTCATCCTCTTCGCTAATATCATCGTGGGTGCGAATTTCTTTTTTGGGTATGATCAGGATGTGTGTGGGAGCCTGTGGGTGAATATCATGAAAAGCAATGCATAAATCGTCTTCGTGAATAAGTTTTGCAGGAATCTGGCGATTGATGATTTTCAGGAAGATGTTTTCGGCTAGCATGGTCTTCTCCTTGTTTTGAAATATTACGAATTTTAGCGGTAAAATTCGAGTAAATGCCTTAAGGATGTTGCAAATGGAACCGGTTTGGCTGGTCGGGTTGGATGAAGCCGGTTATGGTCCGAATTTGGGGCCGTTTGTCATGTCCATGGTGGCGGTTCGCTGGACAGGTCAGGGCGACTGGATAGAGGCATTTCAAAAACTGACGCGTTGTGCCCGGGAAAAAAAAGATCCAACTCGGCCATTGGTGGATGATTCCAAAAAAGCTTTTGTGAAAGAGGGCTTTGAGGGGTTGGAGAAAACAGTTGGGGATTTTTTTGAGCTACCTGAGAATATCGGGACATACTTGGGAAAGCATGGAGTGGTTGGAACACCACAGATGCTTGATGAAATTTGGTTCAAGCCAGCGCAACCAGTTCTTGGACTTGAAAATTCAACACTTCGAACCGAAGAAATAAGGCAGAGCTTTGCCAATCAGGGTTTCCAGGACTTTTACCATGGTCTGGCTGTATTGCCCCCGCAAGCGTTCAATGAGGTTGTATCGCGGGCTAATAACAAGGGAGCGGTTCTTTCCGTGGGCTTGATAGGCCTTTTATCCCACCTTGCTTCCACGGTTCCTGAAGACAATAGTTTTCGTGTTTTTGCCGACAAGCATGGAGGAAAAAACCAGTATTCAGCAACTTTGCAAAACGTGCTGGACCGGGGCGTGATGGTGGCTCAAAAGGAAAGCTCCGCTGAAAGCATTTATAAGTCCATGGGGGCAAAGCACGAATGGAAAGTGCATATTCTTCCCAAGGCGGATTCAAAATACCCGTTAGTAAGCCTTGCATCCATTCTCGCGAAGTGGATGCGGGAAAAACTGATGGGGCAATTCAACGCTTTTTGGCAGGAAAAGGTGCCTGGCCTGGAACCAACCGCGGGGTATCCGGGAGATGCCCCAAGATTCTACAGCCAAATTGAGCCTAAGTTGTTGGAAATGGGTTTGAATAAAGAATCGGTCTGGCGGATGCGTTGATTTAAATTTTTTCTATTTTGCTATAATCGTCAACTGTAAAGCTGCTGAGTTCACCGTTATCTTTAGTGAAATGAACGCATACAACCAAAATATCGTCTTCGGGTACCCTTTCGGTTGCAATACCAGTGGCTAGATGGTTGTAATGTCGGAAGGTTCCCTCTACTGGCGCATTCCAAGTTGCAGAAGAGCCAACTCTAATGCGTTGGGTGATTCGAATTCGGTCACCAGCTTTAAGGGTTTGTAATACCTTGGAGATTTCTTCGCCAAGATCCCGGGTAGATGAAGGAATTCTATCCATGGTATTTAGTCATCCTTGCTGCATTTCTTGCCACGAACCAGCGCAATACGCCCTGTTCGGGCCAGTTCCACAATACCGTAAGGCCTCATCAGATCAATGAATGCCTCTACTTTGGTTTCCTGCCCGCTGATTTCGATGATCAGGGAGTCCGGTGATACATCCACCACTTTCCCGCGGAACATTTCCACAAGTAAGGTTATTTCAACCCTCTGAGCTGGCACCGCGTGCACCTTGATAAGCATCAGGTCGCGTTCGATGAAATTCTCGGAGGAAATATCTTGGACGCCCACCACGGTAATGACCTTGTCCAGTTGTTTGCGAACCTGCTCAAGGTCTTCGTTGGTTCCATGAACCACGAAGGTCATTCTGGAAAGGTTTGGGTTTTCGGTTTCGCCCACAGCAAGGCTGTCGATATTGAAGCCACGGGATGCAAGCATGCCCGATATGTGAGCCAGAACACCGGGCTGATTTTGAACCAATGCAGAAAGAAGATGGCGCATGAACATTCTCCAAAACTATAGCATTGATATACGGATTTGGGGGCGATTTATCAACCGCTCGCACCCGGACAGTTTTATCCAATTCTTAGGATGTCCAACCATTGGTCACCATTCAGGTTGATTGTCCTGATCTGGTTCGGGGTATCCGCAAGGACAGCCATGCCAACATGAACTTTATCCGGCCCAAGTCGAACCAGTCCACTGATGGTAATCCAGCGGGATTTCTGGCCTTTAGGTTCAGGTACACGGACATTTTGATTAAACAATTGCGTGAAGCCTTCGGGGCTGTATTGCGCCTCCCAGATTTTTACTTCCGGGTAATCTCGCATCGCTAAATCCCCTAGGTTGGGGGTGATGAAGTTTAACAAGGATTCTGCCTGCTCTTCATTAGGCTCTGGGCCATTTCCGCCAGCTTTGGCAAAGATTAAAACCCCTAAACGCACTGGAGTTCCCTTTACCGTAATCCTCTTTTTACCAGGTGGGAAAGCATGGTTCTTAATTTTTGAAAGATCAATCTCAAGGGTGTTTTCCTGCCATTGTTTGGAACTGATGGGTTTGTTCTTTCGCTTGCCTGCTGGTTTGGAGAAAAGCTTGAGAATTCTAAAGATCAACAAAATAATCAGAACCCCGATTAGTCCATAAACCAGGGGCCAGCCATATTCATTAAGGAACCCTTTGACTTCCACAGGAACTTTGTCAGAGACCTTTTCGAGTTGTTCCTGGACTTTTTTTTCTATTTCAGCAGTTTGCATGGATGTTCCCCCCACCCCGGATTATCAGTCCAAGCAAGCTAGGTCAACAACGCCGTTATTGCAACATTAATTGGTTGAATTGAGGGAAAAGAGTCAAAATCTTGGCTGCTAGAAAAAGACTGATAAATGCCATCCCCCACTGAAAAACAAAAACCAGCATGGCTCTGCGAAATGGAATGGTAAGGAATAACACTTGCAGAATACCCATGATGGCGAATGTGACCATGATTGCCGGATATCGAATTAGTGGCACTTGGCCGAGGACTTTGTATTTCATGGAAAGGGTTGTAAATAACCATTGCGTAAAATCTGGCACACGATCGTCTTCCCTGGCATCAAGAAGAGCAAGCAGAACAAGGTAAGAGAGGCCCGAAAAAACCACATATCCGATCGCTGCGATAGTCGGTGTTATAAAAAGGACCTTGGAAATTACGGGAATTTCCTCTCCCAGCATGCCCATGACTATGCGCAAATAGAACGCGCTAAGGCATACCAGCAAAATCAAAGAAATCAGGGCTGCCATGGTTGGTCTTATCCGGCTTTGCTTTGAATGGGCGGATTGCCGATTTGTTCTGCGCTAGCGCTTTCTGAGGGGACTTTTTTGCTCATCAGGAATTCAAAAACAATCGGTAATACCGATATCACGATGATGCCAAGGACCACGATTTCGAAGTTCTGTTTGACCCATGGAATCTGGCCAAAAAATACCCCGGCACCCATGCAAATCCCAACCCAGGCTATGCCGCCGATCACGTTGAAAATGAAAAACACCGGGTAAGTCATCTTCCCAATACCTGCTACGAAGGGCGCAAAGGTTCTTACTATGGGAACGAATCTCGCAAGGATGATCGTTTTGCTGCCATACTTTTCGTAAAACTTTTGGGCGCGTAGCAAATGTTCCTTGTTGAGGAGAAGTGAATTTTCAAATCGGAATACCTTGGGCCCAAGCCAATGTCCTATGGCGTAATTCAGGGCATCACCGAGCACGGCCCCTGCAAGAAGAATCAGCCCCATGGCCCAAAGATTTATCGTGCTTCCCTGGCTGACACAGAGTGCACCCAAGGTGAATAAAAGTGAATCGCCGGGAAGAAAAGGGGTTACCACCAAACCGGTTTCACAAAAAATGATGGCAAACATGGCAAGATAAAACCATGGCCCTAGGCTGGTTACCAACTGATTCAGGTGAACATCCAAATGGCGGATGATCTCTACAAAGCTAAGAATCCAATCCATGGCCTATCCTCTTTTGAAATTCAATCCGTGAAGGAAGAATGAACTGTTTGGGGGATTGTGGCAAGGCCAATTGGATGAAGGTTTATTGCAGGCCCATGGAAATCCAGTTGTGTCCCTGGTGCTGAATAAAGGCATCAGCTCCGTCGGGTCCCATGGTGCCAATTTTATATTCCTCGGGGATTTGGGCCGATGTGGACTCGGTCGCTTCCAGGAAAGGCTGAATAACTTCCCAAGAACGTTCGATTTCATCACTTCGCATGAAAAGGGAGGCATCGCCATTTAGCGCGTCCTGCAGAAGTCTTTCGTAGGCTTCGGGTATTTTGACATTTGCGAAGGCATTCCTGTAATGAAATTGCATGTTCGAAGGTTGAAGAATAGTGCCATCTCGATCTGGTTGTTTGGTCATGAAGTTCAGGTGAATGCCTTCATCCGGCTGAATGCAAATGGCAAGGTGATTGCATTGCATTTCAGAGCCTTCCGACAGGGGGAACATCAAGTGCGGTGGGCACTTGAACTGGATCACCACTTCCGAAGAGCGTCTGGAAAGTCCCTTGCCTGATCTCAAATAAAATGGCACACCACGCCATCTCCAGTTGTCTATGGAGAGCTGTAATGCGGCATAAGTGGGTGTTTTTGAGCCTACTTTGACGCCTTTCTCCCCGGCGTAACCATGGTAGCGACCGGTTGCAATGCGGTTTTTGGCTTCTTCCACTGAGTAGATCGGAATAGAATCAAGAACCTTTACCTTTTCATTTCGCAAGGGGTCTGCGGCGTAACGTGAGGGAGCTTCCATGGCCACCAAGCTGAGAAGTTGCAACAAGTGGTTTTGGAACATGTCCCTTAGAATGCCGGCGTTATCGTAGTAATCAGCTCGATTGCCTATGGTTACTGTTTCAGCAACGGTGATTTGAACATGGTCGATATAGTTACTGTTCCACAGCGGTTCAAACAGCGTGTTGGCAAAACGAAACACCAGTATGTTCTGAACAGTTTCTTTTCCAAGGTAATGATCTATGCGGTAGATCTGATCCTCATGGAAATGGGTTCGGACTACCTTGTTGAGGGATCGCGCTGTCGTGAGATCATGGCCGAAGGGCTTTTCAATGATCAAACGGCGCCATCCTGGCGCAAAAGCACTGCCTTGTACGGATTCTGCCATCCCAAGCTTACCAAGTCTGGATGTTATTTCCGGGTATAGCTGGGGTGCAACAGAAAGATAATACAGTCGGTTTCCAGGCTGGCCCTTTTCAATCAGGGCCAATCTGTCTTGCAAATTTACAAGTCCACCATCTTGAGCCCCATCGCCACGGGCGTAGCCAATCCTCGGCGCAAATTTGGCCCATGCTTCCTCGTTCCAATCTTCCTTGGAGAGGGATTTGATGGCTTCAGCCATTTTGGTTCGAAAGGAATCATCATCAAATGGGGATCGGGAAACCCCCACGATATGGATGTTTTCTGGAAGCCTTCCCTTGCGATCCATCCGATAAAGGGATGGAATCAGTTTGCGGGCGGTTAAGTCCCCGGATGCTCCAAAAATCACAATCGTGGTAGGGATTGAACCCATTAGAAACACCTCAATACTGACGAGCGCCAATTTTCTCTTTCCAATTGCCTGAAACAAATCAGGATGAATGGTCGCTATTCGATCCTTTCTGACATGAAGGATATTATCTTAGTGATTGTACTAACGAGACAACATTCTGGTAGCATATAAGCCGTCTGATCTGTTCCTGAGCGTTGGGGGTTCAATTGGAAAAGGCAGGCCGCTTACTGGGGATATCACTTTTTCTCTTTCTGGTTTACGGGGTATTCAGGCTGTATTTCCAGCCAGATGCCCTGGAAGTCAAGGAATTAAAAAGCGATGAGGTGGAAATAGCGTGGTTGCATGGCGCCAGTGGTTCCTCGGATTGGGAGAACCTGGTGCGTTCCGAGTGTTTGTTTGGTCTTCATTCAAATCCATGGGTGAGAAAACTTTCATTTGTGACAGATTCTGGCACATTTCCCCAGCAGTCCGCCAGTATACCCAGCTTTCAAATCGTTCATCCGGAAAGTACAACCCGCGTGGTGTTGAGGTGGTACAAGATTACCTCGGAAACCGGTCACGATTACTGGATTAAAAAACTTCTGGGAAGAAAAAGAGGCCCCTCAATAATTCTGGGTGGTTCCACATCCTCGGATGCAATGGCGCTAGCTGGCGCGCTTGCCGAACACACAGCCAGTATGGCAGATATTCAAAAGCCGGTTCTCATCTTCACTACCGCATCTGCAAATATGCTGCCTTACAATCCGCGTGGATTGCTAATTCCAGCTACGCCGGAACAGATCAGCCTGATGAACATTTACCCTGGAAGAACTTTTCGTTTTGGGTTTGATAACAGAACCATGTGCGATGATTTAATTCAGGTGCTATGGGGCAGGCGTGAGCTTCGTCCGCACCAAAACGGTATGCAGATGGTGGTATGGGAGGACGATGCCTACGCCAGGGATTTTGTGGGCGAATTCTGGCAATCCATGGCAAGAAGGTTTGCTTTTGGTAAAGCCCAGCCATGGTTCCTGTTTCATGATCATTATCTGGCACGTGTTGTACCTTTTCTTCTTTCGGTTTCCGGAAATGGCGCGGGAAGTGATCTTTCGGAAAACTTTGGCGTTCAAAATCTGCCCACAACCCAAATTATTGATTCCAGCGTGGGCACTCGCAACCAGCCCAACAGGTTTGAAAGTAGTATTTTGAGGTTTCTAATTGCAGACTTTGAAAAGGGCCCCTCGGGAGGTCAGAGATTGCTGGTTCTTGGTGGCCAGGCTGGCCCTTCGAGAAGGGTTCTCAGAGAATTCAATACCCTCAGGCCAGATCTTGCGCATGGTATGGTTGTGGTGGCGGGTGATTCACTATCCATGGATATGTTTTACAGGGATCGTGGCGTGAACTGGCCTGTTTCCGAGTTACCATACCGGGTGTTATTTTTTAATCACGCAGATCCAGTCTCCATGGAAGCGGGGTTTTTGCCCCTGACGGATACTCAAGCCGAAAGTCAACCTTTTAGATCCGGCAGTACCGATGAACTAGTTTTGGATTCCCAGATTTTACAATCCTTGGCCATGGCGTTGTTGCACCCAGACCAGGTAAATAACGGGACCGTCGAAGTCTTGAGAAGCCTCCGCTGGAATGAGAATTCTTTGAGTTTCGAAAAAGGTTCAACCTTTTTTGACATCTATGGTAATCGCAGAAGTGGCACCGGGGAGTGTGTTGGGTTGCTGACCCCACCGCTGGATGGAAAGATTGGCCAGATTGATCTTTGGACCATGCGTTACCAACAAAATGTTCCCGAGCCTGTGATGGTGCCGTTGAAAAGCCTCCCATTGATGGCAGGGGGGGGCAGATGAGTCAGCCCATCAGCAAGGAACTAAAAGCCGGCTTTTCCAAGATAGGTTTGTTGGCCCCTGTTCTATTCTGGTTGCTGGTTCTTTTTGCGCTGGCAGACCCGATGTTTCTCTGGTTGGGGGGCGATTCCAGGTTTGAACAAGATGCGATCAAGGAGTGGTTGGAAGAAGCCAGGGTTTCCCGTAGAAGTCTTCCGGAATTGATTGAGGCCTATTTGCGTTTGGTTCCACAAAAAGGCGCATCCGTGGATGAAGCGCTGGATATCCGCTGGCAATCCGCATTAGTTCGCAGGGAGGAAATCAAGGAACACTTGCGAGCGTTGGGGGAACCTGTTTCCAAGCTTTACCCAGATCAGTTGCCGTTGTTCCCTTTTTTGTTCCGGATGGAAGTGGTGTTGGATTCAGAACCTTTGGAGCCCATTTGGTGGGATTCTGGAATAGCTTGCAGGGAAGATCAGATTCAAAAGCTTTCCTACCGGATTACACCGCGTTCCAGTGTGAAGGTTCTTTATCAGCTTCATGCCTTTGATCACCGCCGAGGTCTTGAGAAAGAACGGTTTCAGCGGGGCAGATGGTTGCTTGTCATAGCCATCACGCTTGCAGTGGGGGTAAGCATTCAGGCATTATGGTCTTACCGGCGGGAGCGAAACCGTCAAAGGCAGACAGAGATTGCCAGAGCCCAGGCACAAGAGTCAGAGAGCCTTCGCCTACAGGCGGAAAAACAGTTGCTTTCACAGCAATTGCTGGCCAAGGCGGCGGAAAGTGATGCCTTGGAGCTTCGCTCGCAAATGTACGCAGGAATAGGTATTATGGCCGGTTCATACGCCCACAATATCAAGAACATGCTTGTCAGGCCCTTGGACCTGCTCAGGCGTGCTAGGAATGCTCCCGGGCAGTCCTCCGAATTGATAGGTCTTTTGAATGAGGTTGAAGAAACACTGGGTTCGGTGGGAGACAGGCTTTCCCAGATTCTTGGTACCCTTCGCAGAAGTCCGGACAAGTATGAACCTGTTCGGGTTGACCTCGCTAAAATAGTTTCCTCCATGGTTGATTCATGGAAAATGCTGGCTATTGATAAATGGAAAATAGAGCTCACCCATGGGGAATCGCCCCAGGATGGCGCCATGGTAATGGCAGACCCATCTCATTTGCAGCAGGTGCTGGAAAACCTGATCTTTAATGCGAGGGATGCGATTTTTGAACGCAGGGCAAGAATGCGTGAAGCTGCCCGTGAAATAGCCAAGAAAGATCCTGTGGCCGGCCGGCAGGAACTTCTTAAAGCTGCGGAGTGGGTTGGTACTATTTCCATGCACCTGGCATCCCAAAAAGATGGCTGGTTGTGCAAAGTTTCTGACAATGGTGCGGGCATGACGCCGGAAACCCTTTTACGATGCACGGAATCCTATTATTCCACCAGAAGACAGAGTGCTATTTTTGAAGGCATGAGTTCCGGAATGGGATTGGGGCTATCCTTTGTAAAAACGGTGTTGCAAAGGGCCGGAGCGGAATTGTCCATCGATTCGATATTGAATCAGGGAACTTCCGTGTCCATTCGATTTTCTTCCGCGGAGGCTTCTAAGTCCGAAAATGTCTAAGGTATTACAAAGTGTTTGCGTTTTCTGTGGTTCGCGTGTTGGTAACAACCCGGAGTATGTTTTCGAGGCACGCAAGTTGGGTTATCTGTTCGCGCAAAAAAATATAGAGCTGGTCTATGGAGGGGGAAATATTGGTTTGATGGGTGTGATTGCGGATGCAGTTCTGGAGAAAAAAGGCAGGGTTACCGGAGTGATACCGGGTCAGCTTCGCGACAAGGAGGTTGCACATTACGGGCTTACGGAATTGATCGTTGTGGAAACTATGCATGAACGCAAGGCGATCATGGCAAAAAGGGCCGATGCTTTTATTGCCATGCCCGGTGGGTTTGGGACCTGTGATGAGCTATTCGAGATCTTGACATGGGCCCAGTTAGGAATCCATGCAAAGCCGGTGGGAATCCTGAATACTGCTGGGTTTTTCGACCCCATGCTCGCATGGGTAAACCACATGGTGAAAACGGACTTCCTTAAGCAAAAACATACCGAACTGATCATCGTGGATGGAAATTCAGAAACTTTGCTTGAAAAGATGCTTTTGGGGCCAAAGATGGTTGTCAGGCCGACAGATAAAGTGCAACCATGAAGATATTTTGAAATTTCTGTCCTTTCCAATGGCTGCCCTTGCCCAAATTCCCCCGAATTGGTTAGTCTAATTCGTTGCAAAAGACTGCCGACCCAGGGAGGGGTTTGTGTCAAAGCAGGAAGAACTTCTGATACTGGCGCTACGCAAGGCTTTAGAGTCGCCTGATGGTCTGGAAATGCTAACCCGCAAGGGGGTGCTGGGTTTGTTTCCCAACTCTCCGGCAGGGAAGCAAGCCGCCCAGAGTGCATTAAACCAGGGATGGCTCCAAAAAAAAGGTTACCACCCAATCCCTTCGCGTCAGTCCCTTTGCATTACATGCCATGGTATTGAATGGCTCATGGAATCCTTGAAGGTTCCAGAAATGCTTACCAAGGCAGCGGTATTGGTTGAGAAAGCTTCACAGCAATCATTCAAATCCTCTTTGTGGCAAACTTTGGCAAGTAGTCTGTCCCGGATTGCTTTGTCGCCAAACGAAAATCAGGAATTCCAAAAAGTTTCAAGACTGGTGCTATTGTGCCTTAAAGAATGGCAAGACCAGGGCAGGGCAGGGGATTGCCCTTTGCCGAAACTTTTTAAATTTCTGATCGAGTCAGGGTGTCAGACAACCTTTGGAAAATTTCATGATGTGTTGAGACATCTTCACGCTAGAAAACTCGTGGACCTGCACCCCTGGACAGGGCCCCTTTATGAAATAGCCGAACCATCGCTAGCCATGATGTTCGGTCACGAAATTTGCTATTACGCCTGTTTGGGTACCTTGGATCAGGTGCAAAACCAAATCACGGATGAAATTCCCATGATGGGATCATTGCAGAAAGGAATCTACCATGAACCAACTACTTGCAAGTGAACCTCTTGCCAATTCCGTTATGGATTGGATGAAAAGGCATGGTAATCCCTTTAGGAATTACTTTGCCAGAAATCCTGATGATGAGGTTTGTGCATTTTACCATGTGCCCGAGCTTTACGCCCGCGAAAGGGAACAGTTGCTCAGGGTGGTAGACCAGTATCGGTTCACTCCAAACACCCATTCCGAGGTTGTGCCCGTGCTGGGGAACAAGGGGGCTGGCAAAACCCATTTGCTTCACTCCATAAAGCATGGCGCGGAAGGTAATTGGCAACTACTTGTGTCACCCGGTTCTTATCAGAAAGACACCGATTTCCTGGAATACCTTCTTTTCCAGGTGCTTGATACCTTGCTTGGCGGTGGCAGACAGCGCAATACGCGACCCATGGAGTACGTTGGCGAGCAACTTATCCGCATGTTGCTTTCCAGAACCCTTGGTAACCTTTCTGCGGAACTAAGGCTGGAACTGTTCCCACCCCCTGGAATGGGCTGGCTTGCGAAAACTTTTGGATTAGGCAGCACACAGGCGGTGGAGCGCACGCAATGGCTTATTGATGAACTCTCCAGGCCCAACCTGGATTCCCGAACCCCGGGGGTGGTGAGAAAGCTTTGCGAGGATGCAGGCGTTTCGTGCCAGAAAGTTTTTGACCTGGTTTGTGATTATGTGGATACCACCTCAGGCCACGATGTGTCAGCCATGATGCGTCATGCAATTTTACAGGGTTTTGCGAGGTCTGTTCTGCTTGGGGATGAAACTGAGCTTGCCAGTTTTCTTACATATGGTTTTGCGGAACTGGACTTCAAGGTGCAGCCAGGCAGGCAAGACCTGGTGCTGGCATTGTTCCGGGCCATGATGGGTGTCATGCAGGAATTGAAAATACCTGTCGTAATCGCATTCGATCAGTTGGAAGATTTGTTGTTGTCCAGGCGCAACGAGGATTCCCACAAAACCGCCGAATCGTTCTTTGCCGGAATTGTCAAGGCAATGCATTTGCTGGATGGCATAAGTTTTCTGGTCTTTGCTGAACGAGGTCTATGGAATCGGTTCATCCCTTCGTTGGATGGTTACATACAGGATCGGTTGAACAATCCGGTTCATGTGCCCGGTTACGGAACCATCAAATCGCTAAGGTTGGAAGCTCCACCTTTGGAATTGGTTCGCAAAGTGGTATCCGCCAGGTTGTCACCCGTATTTCGCGGAATGCCCGCTTCTGAAAGGCTTCCCGACTTTTATCCGTTCACCGCGGAGCAGGTGGACATGATTGCGAAGACCGAACCCACACTGCGTGACATGCTACAGCAATTCCGGCACCTGTTTGACAAGCTTGTTTATGGGACGGAGCACGAGTTAAAAGCATCCGAACCCAGAGGTTACCAAACCCCTGCCAACGAGGTGCAAGTGGCGGAGGAAACCCTGCCACAGGGTGTGAAATCCATGGTTATTATGGAAGTACCTCAGGAATCCAAAGTGGCGGAGGAAAAAGACGCACCGGCGGGTCAGATGCAGGAAAATTGCACCAAAACCCAGGAAATGCCAGTGGATGTTCTCGCCCAGATGTGGGAGAGGGAATTTCAAATAGCCAAAGAACAGCTTACGCCAGAAAGCGCATTGGTTGGCGCAACACGAGAGTTGCAGTCCGGCTTGGGGAAATTGCTTCAGCTATGCCATGAACAGGGAATCAAAGTCGGTCCTTGGCGGCTTGCCCATGTGGTGGCTGATTGGACTTTTGGTGATCACCCGACTTTTGGCTCGATAACATTGGCCCATTGGGTTTGTCGTGATGGCCAACCTTGGAAGGTGGGTATTGGACTTTTCCTGGGTAAGGGGCAGGCCAAGTCGCGGGATTTGGCAGTAAAGCTTTCTGCATGGGAAATTCAACCAGCGGTGATTGATCACCTAATCTTGTTACGTCCGGAAGATGACCTGGCACTTGCAGGCAAGGGCAAACAGCTTTGGCTTGAAATGGAGAAAAAAGGCAGGCATTCCCGGATGGAACCATTAAGCCTCAACAGTTGTGCCACGCTCTATGCATTTCCGCGCATTCTTGCGACATTGACCGAAGGGCTTATGGATGGCCAGCCATTACCGAACCTCGCGGCCATAGTGCAAGAAAAATGCGAAAAGCTTCTGGAGCAGATTTGCATGCCGGTACAGGGTGAATAGTCTAACTTAATAGTGCGGTGGAGGTTTTCGCCGCCAAGACTGGATTGTCACTGGAAACCGGAAGATGAGCAGAGAACCCATTCCTGCCGATTCTCCAAGATCGTTCTGGTACGGATTAATTAACTACGAGCAGAAATCCCCCACCAGGGAGGACTTCAAGCTTGATCGTATGCGTAAGCTGATGGCTCTTCTTGGAGACCCCCAAAAAAGCTTGCGCATCATCCATGTTGCGGGAAGCAAGGGCAAGGGGTCCACTTCCGCCATGTTGGCTTCCATTCTTCAGGCGGCTAATTTTAAAACTGGTTTATTCACTTCGCCACATTTGAACCGGGTGGAAGAGCGCATTCGTATCCAGGGGCAAGATATTTCATCCATTCAATTGGATGAACTTCTGCAAAGGGTCAGGAAAGCGATTGGTGAAAATCCATTGCAAAACATTGGTTTTGTTCCAACTTTCTTTGAAGTTGCCACTGCTGTCGCATTTCTTTTTTTTGCCCAAGAGCAAGTGGATTTTGCGGTCCTTGAAGTGGGGTTGGGGGGGCGGCTGGATTCCACGAATGTTTGCAATCCGCTGGTATGCCTTATCACCAGCATTAGCTTCGACCATGAGGCCCAGTTGGGCAACACCCTGGCGAAAATAGCCTTTGAAAAAGCTGGAATCATCAAACCCGCGGTTCCCGTTCTGACTACTGTTGAACATCCGGAAGCTCTGAATGTCATTATGGAAACTGCCGAAAAAGCAGGGGCCCGGCTTGTCTGTTCACCAGACCAGATTTCATGGCGTTACAACCCGGGAGAAGTGAAACTTGGTACCTTGCTGCCTTCCAAGGTCAAAGCTTTTACCCATGGACGCGAATGGCCTGAGTTTGAATTATCGCTTTTGGGGCCGCATCAGGCTTCGAACGCATCCCTTGTGCTTGCATGTGTCCATGAACTTCAGCAACAGGGGATTGCAATCCCACAGGAAGCCATAAAGTATGGGCTTGCAAATACTCAATGGTTGGCCCGGATGGAAGTTTTTGGAAAGTCACCCCTGGTGGTTCTTGATTGTGCCCACAATAGGGCATCCGCAAAGGTCCTTGTGAATACTCTCGGTTCCAGTTTTCCCAAGGGACCGAAAACCCTACTTTTTGGTGTTAGCGTGGATAAGGACATCAAAGGTATGTTCGCAGAGTTCGGGCAATTTTTTGAAAAGGTTTTGTTCACTCAGTCGCTATATAGCCCAAGGGCGGCAAAACCGGAAGATTTAGCCCATTTGTGGAGCCAAGTTTCCCAAAAACCCTCCTATTCCGAGCCAATTCTTGAAAAAGCCATGGCTATGGCGCTCGAAACGACTCCGCCGGATGGAATCTTATGCGTGACTGGTTCAGTTTTTCTCGCTGGAGAAGTACGCTCAATCCTTCCTAATTATCTTCCAGTTTAAAAAAAATTGGCTTGAAGAACATTTTTCTTAAAGTGTACTAACATCCCTGCCATCACCTTGTTCAAAATGATTATTCTTACTCGATGAATGTCAAATACGGGGTATAATATGCTTCAGGATGGAATACTTTCTTGATAGGTTCGGGAGGATCTCGGACATGGTTTGTAATCTCCGGAAAAAAATTGCCTTTGTTATCAATGCCACTGTGCTGGGTATTGCAATTATGCAATCACCAGTCTTGGGCGCCGATGATTTAATTGACCGTGCCAGACAAATACGTGAAGTTGCCTCTCAGAAAAGGGAGGCCGAGGTTCGTCAGGCAATTTCAGATGCGACTCGTGTTGCGAGATTTTCCCCTGCCCGTGCAGCGGAAAATTTGAAACCGGTATTAATGGCCGTGGAAGATGATGGCAATCTTCCCTCGGAAAAGAGAACTGCCCTTTCGAGTATGCTCCGGACCCAGATCAGAATCTATGATAAGAATGCCAACCTGCCGGTGAACCGCGATTTGACCAGCTTGGAATCCCAAGCAAACAAATCAGAAAGGCAGCAGGTTGCTGATAAGAAATCCCAGGACGATGAGAAACTTTCCCGCAATTTGGATTCGATTCGCAATTTGCGTCGTGATGGTCAGGTAGAGGAAGCCAACCGCCGCTTTGATGAAATTGCAAGGCTTTATCCGGAAAACCCCGCGGTGAAAGCGATGGGCCGTATGGGCAGGGTGCAGGATAATATCGCTGCGGAAAGTAAATTGCGCAGTCAGCGTTCCGATATGAATCTCGCCTTGCAAAGAGAAATATTGCGTTCCTCCATACCTGTTACGGGTGATATAAGCTTCCCGGAAGATTGGGTGGAAAGATCCAAGCGCAGGTCGGGCGGGGCAAAAATCTCCGAGGAAGATCGCAAGACTTTGAAAACCCTCTCAAGTCCTTTGACCTTCACGTTGAAAAATGAACCATTTCAAAGTTTTCTTGATGTGATGGAAAGGCAATTTGGTAGCCCGCTGATTGTCGATCAGCAGGCCCTGGCCCAGATTAATGTGACTTTGGAAACACCCATCTCGGTGAATTCCAGAGGTTGGAGCACAAGGACTGTCCTTCGAAAAGTTCTTGCAGACCTGGGGCTTTCTTACATTATCAAGAATGGTTCTGTTCAAATCACCACGCCTGATCGCGCCCGGGAAACGGTCACCACTCGTGCTTACCCCATTGGCGATGTTATCAACAGTGTCAATTTCATGCTGCCGGGTTATTACAACGAAGTGGCGTTCATGCAAAGTGTGAACAACATCATAAGCAGCATTAAGGCGCTCGATCCCAAAAGTTGGGAACCCGAGGGCAGTGGTTCTATTGTCTTTGAGCCCAGCACCATGTCATTGATCATACGCCAGACTGCGGAATTTCATTACATGATGGGTTCTGGCGGACGGTAACACAATCCATGAGCCTTTATTTCCCTGAAGAAAACGAGGGATCTGTGCACCAGATATTTCCTGGGGTGCAGATTCGTACTCTGCCTGCCAGCGAAATGATGCTTTCCCTGGTTACCATGCAGCCGAATTCAGTAGTGCAACCCCACAGCCATCCCCACGAACAAGTGGGATTGGTGGTCGAGGGCTCTGCGATTTTTTGCATAGGTGGAGAGGAAAAAATTCTAGGCAAAGGTGCCATGTATCGAATTCCATCGGGAGTTCGCCATGAAGTTAAGGCGCTTGAATCCGGTGCTGTGGCACTGGATATCTTCCATCCAGTCCGGCAGGACTATCTTTAGGCGGCAAGCTTGGAAGCTGCGGGAAGTTGTGATTCACCATTCATCTGAATTGCCATTCTACGAAGGGCTTCATCCAGCCGGCTTTCATCCACACCGTAGGAAACCCGGACGTATGCATTCCCTGAGGGACCATTCAAGTCACCCCTGCTCACAAGAACTTGTGAACGTGTTGCAAATTGATTGGTCATGTCCGAGCTGCAAACCAACTTTTGCCAGATAGGAATCCAGAAATGGCAGCCCGCTTGGGGCCAGTATGGTTCAAACCCCATGGCGCATAAGCGTTGGTACGCATGGGAGCGATTTTGGCGAAGTCTTTGGAGTAGGTTGGAGTGCTCGGTTGTGTTGCAAGATTTGATCGCTTCCGCCAGGGCGAACTGTTCCTGTAAGCCTGGGATGCGCATTTGCATTTGAACCAGGGTTTTGCAAGGGGAAAGAATACGACTGGATGCACAAAGCCAGCCCGCCTGCGATGCCATGGGGCCAAATGCAGGTCCCATGCAGCCCCCAAAAAGCGATTGTTCCCTCATTTGGCGTAACGCATCCGGGTGATGGATCTTTTCGCCCATGGATAAGGTCATCAGCGAGGTGTCCCAGAAAAGCAAACAACGGTTTTTGGATGCCAATACGGAAATGGTTGCCAGGTCATCTTCATGAAAGCATCCACCCATCGGGTTTGAGGGTAGGGAAAAGATGGCGAGTTTGCTTTTTTGCATCAAGTATTTCATTTCCCTTTCGGAAAATTTCAAGCGGCCTTCTTCCTGTCTCAGGGAAAGCCATTGGATTTGTGCGCCATGAAAAGAGGCGAGGTGATGGTGATGTCTTGGACAGGGATCCGTAAGCAATACCTTCTCGCCAGGATTTATGAATGTATCAAGAATGATTTGCAATGCTTGCTGTGGGCCGGCGGTGATTAGGATTTCAGTTTCCGGATCCCATTGGTGTTCAATATAGGTTCCAAGAAATTCGGAAACCTTTTCACGGATTACCGTTTCGCCAGTTGCCAACGGATCCCTGGTTGTTTGTACCGCAATTGGGCTTTTGACGGCTGACCCTAATCCCATTACATGTTCACGCGAAAGATCAAGGAATTCGTGGCCCACCTGACGGCATGGGTCGTCAAATTCTGAAAGACGATCTAGTGGGCCTTGAAGGAATTTATCGGTGCAAAGGGGTAATATATGGCAGGCATCTGGTATCTGGGATTGTGCCCCTGGAATCCAATTTCCCAACCCGGATTCCACCAGCAACTTCTTCAGCCAAAATGGATATGTCACAGTTCGTTTAACCCCGCAAGAATAGATTTTGTGGGGCTATATCGCCTAAATGCAAGGATGAAAAGACCAGCTAAAAGCCCCTGGCCCTGTCTTTTGAATTATTTTTGGTTGTTTGGGTGATTAAGGTTGTTTGGGAAGCATTTTTAGCAGGCTTTCCGCTGCCAAATCCAACGCTGGCAGTCTGGTATTGTTTCCCTCCGCAACCAATTCTGATTCCAGCTTTTCGCCCCTGTAGAGCCTGATTCTGGAATTCTCTACCTGGATGATACCTTGTGGCGAAAGGGCTAGGTATTTCAAACATTGGGCCCAGGGATTGGTGCAGCAAAGGACTGTTTTGGCCCAGAAAGAAGGTAATGCCGGCGCGATGTTAGCCAACTCTTGGGGAAGTAACAGTTTGCCACCAATACCTAGAGCATGCCGTAGTTCCTGAAGGTACTCGGTCTTGGTAAAGAGTCCGCTCTCAGGGGAATCAGCGCAGATTACAAGGTGGTAGTTGGAAAGTCCCAGTCCGAAATTCGCAAAGTCATTCCAAGAAAACTCAGCTACCATGCAAGCAACATCTGGATGCTGCAGAATGCGTAAAACATCTTTACCCGGATGAGAACTTCGAGCGGAGAATTTTTCGTGGTTCAGGTATAAGCCATCCTTTTGTAGAGTGCCAGTGGTACCAAGGTTGAGTCCTGCCTTTTGAACCAGATGTTTACCCAAGGCAGTTTCGCCGCTGGAGGAGATAACCGCAATCATTGGAACAATAGCCTGGGTGGCATCAGGAAAAAGCATATTGATAATTGCCTTTCCAACTGGCCTGCCTTTCCCTTCCGAGGGTTCAAGGTGCATTCTCAGTCCGGGACCGGCATTTATTTCAACCACAGCCCCACCAGTTTCTGAAAGTGGCTTCGATATATCAAGCGATATAATGTCCACCCCGGCAATATCCAATCCAACCTGCCTGCATGCCGATATGGCCAACTTCGCAACTTCCGGGTGTACCAAATCGGTTACATCCTTGGCTGTTCCACCAGTGCTTAGATTTGCGTTACGGCGTATTAATACTTTTTGCCCGGGGGCTGGAATACTTTCTGGTTGCATTCCTTGGGATGCCAGCACCGCCAAGGAAATCGAATCCAACGGAATCGGGCTAAGAACACCGGCATGACTTTCCGCCCTGCGGGGGTCCTGATTGCTTTTCTCAACCAGTTGCTTGATCGAGCTCGAACCATCTCCTTTTACCTGTGCGGGTTCCCGGTGAGCTGCTGCAACCAATTTGTTCCCTATGATAAGGATTCGGTAGTCTTCCCCCTCCTTGAAAGTCTCGGTTACAACAGAGTAACCCAGCACATTTGCGTTGTCGAAAGCTTCCATCACCTCTTCACGGGTGCGAAGGTTGGTGGATACTCCGTTGCCCTGACTTCCAAATTGAGGTTTTACCACCACTGGAAGGCCAATATATTCCGCGGCTTCCCAGGCATCCTCTCTTGAGGTTACCACTCTTCCAGATGGCACGGGTACACCTATCTGCCCCAGCAGTTGCCGGGTCCATTCCTTGTCTTGCGCGATATTTTCCGAAAGCAGGGGTGTGTGCCCGGTTTCGGCGGTCCATACCCTTTGCTGGTTTTTGCCCAATCCCATTTGCAACAGGCTGCAATCGCTTAATTTCCAAACAGGAATCCCCTGTTCGAGTGCCGCCTGAAGGATGGAGTTGGTGCTGGGGCCAAGTCGTATTTTATGGCCCAGTTTTCGCAAACTTGATGGAATCTCCCTGGCATTTTTGCAGGAAGGATGATCCTGTAATTGGGCAAACCAAAGTGCATCCTGGAGAGCCTCGTTTGCAATTTCTTCTTCCTCATAGGAAAAAGCTATGATCTGCCTTCCATCGGGGAGGTCCCGGCAAGAAGCTGTTGGCCCCTTGCATGAGGCAAACTTTTGCAATTGATTGGCAAGTTCCGCCACCCAAAATCCGCGAGCAAGCGACTTGTTGGGAAGCGGCAATTCAAATTCCTTTAGCAGTGAAAGGCGGAATGGATCCGGTTCCTGGATAAGGCCTGGATCAATTTCCAAAGTGCAAACTTGCTCGCGGTTCCAGGGGCTTGGGCCTTTTATGAATCTCAAGGTTTGAATCATGGTTGCCATGGGTTTAGATGTAATATTCGATGACTTTTCTGGAAAAACCATCCATTTTGCTGATGCCTTGTACCAGATAGCGCAATCCCTGGGAATCTTGGATCAGGGCGCCATCATCGGGAAGCCGACGTAGAGACTCCTCGGATGGCAGAATCAGAGATGATTCCCCCCGGTCTGTCAAAACGGACCATTCCGCAGGGGTCCGAAAGCTACTCACCTTGTGGATTTTAATGAGCTTCAGCATGAAGCGGTTGCGCAATAGTTCCACAGTAATGGCATGAGAAAGCGTTGGGGTTAGTTTTTCCAGATCCTCAACCATACAAATTTCCCGATGGTCTCCATCCATGAGGAGGATGTGTTTACTGCCATCGGAAAGAGGAAACAGACTCAATGGAATCAGGTTGCCATGGGTTGAACCGTCTTGCAGTTCCACGCAAATTCCTGATTCAATCCAGATTCGTTTTGGTGTAACTTTCTGGTTGGTTATGTTCATATTGTGTACCCCGCGGCGAGGGTTTGTTGTGCTTTGTGCAAGCGGGAATAAAGTCCATCTTTGTTAATTAATTCCGCATGGGTTCCAACTTCGACAATTTTTCCTTTGTCCATTACCACCAGTCTGTCTGCCCGCCGAAGGGTGCTAAGGCGGTGGGCTATCGCAATGGTAGTGCGGCCCTCCACAAGGTTTTCAAGGGCGCCTTGAAGTTCTTTTTCCGTTTCCGCATCCAAGGCTGAAGTGGCTTCGTCCAGAATCAGAATTCCTGGATCCACCAGCAGGGCCCTGGCGATGGAAACTCGTTGCCTTTCCCCGCTGGAAAGGGATTGCCCCCTTTCCCCCACCAGCGAATCATAAGCTTCTGAAAGATTCAAAATAAATGGGTGTGCTTTCGCAAATCGTGCCGCCCCGATGACTTCCTCGCGGGTGACACCCGGCTTGCCATAGGCAATGTTATCCGCAATGGAACCGAAGAAAAGGAATGGGTCTTGCAGCACCATTCCTATATTTTTTCGATACTCCGAAACGGGATATTTTCTAACATCATTGCCATCTACCGAAATGGAGCCATGCGTGGGGTCGAAAAACCTGCAAATGAGGTTTATCAGGGTGGTTTTCCCAGCCCCACTGGGGCCAACAATTCCAATCATCTCCCCTTTGCGAATGTCGAGGTTAATACCGTGCAAAACCTCGCGAGAACCATAACTGAAACGAAGATCCCGGATGGTGATATTGCCATCTAGCTTTTCCGGGTGAATGGGTTGAATTGGCTCGGGAACACTAGGCTTTCGATCCAAAATTTCGAAAAGCCTGCCAGCGCTTGCAGACGCTCTCTGGGCGTAAGACATGAAACGAATCATGGATTCACTTCTGGCATAAAAACGTCCAATATAAGCCAGAAAGGCAGTAAGCACTCCCACTGTGATCTGGCCTTGGTAAATTTGCCAGGCTGCGACAGCCCAAACCACAAGTAATCCCAGCGTGGTGGTGAATGAAATGAGTGGCCAGATGATGGCCCACCAGAGGTTGATGCGATCATTTGCCAGAATAACTCGTTCATTAGCCTGGTCAAATCTCTCGATTTCGCGTTTTTCCTGGGCGAATGCTTTCACCACGCGAATACCTGGAATGGTGTCCGCCAGCACACTGGTCATATCCGACCAAACGATGCTGCCTTTGCGGTACCCGCTTAGCAGGTTACCACGAACTTTATAGACCAGAAAACTGATGAACGGAAACGGTGTCAGGCTTGCTACTGCCAGAATGGGATTGATGGCAAAAAGTGTCACCGCAGTGAGGATAACCATTAGGATGTCGGACGCAAAATCCACCATGTGCGAGGACAGGAAATTGCAAAGCTGGTAGGTGTCGCTGGAAATTCGGGACATGATGTCGCCGGTTCTTTTGCTGCCAAAATACTCCATGGAAAGTGTGTGCAGGTGGCTGTAAGTACGCATTCTCAGATTGGCGCTGATACGTTCGCTTACCCAACTGGAAAAAAAGGATCTTGCCCATTCCAGCACCCAGGTGCCTGCCGCAGCGAGGGCCAGGAACCCGATGTACCAGAATACCGGGGTAAAGTTTTTCAATTTACCCTGCTGCATGGGAATTAGCACATCGTCCGTGAGTGGCATGGTGAGGTAAGGAGGAATTAATCCAACCAACGTGCTAAGAAGGGTAAGAAAAAATCCCAGCACGATCAGTGGCATTTGAGGTTTGGCAAAATCATACAACCTCAAGAGCATTTTCAGCGAGGTACCTTTTTCCTCCGGAAGGGGGTTGCAGGTAAGGCAGGTTTCCTCACCCTTCAGGGAAGCACCACAACCTGGACATATGGTTGTGATGGTTTCCATAACCACGCCAAGAGCCACCTTGCAATCATGGACAAATTGCTGGACTTGGGCAAGTTTTTGGCCTGTGAAGTTCCATACCAAAACCTCGCCATTTTCTCTGGTGCATTTCAGGGTTCCAAGTCCCATTTGGTTCGAGGTTTCCCAAACGCAGGCCGGACCAAGTGTCCAACATTTTTTTTCGGACTCTGGAGACCCTTTTTTGTGGGAGCAAAGCTGGAAATTCTGCAAATCAAGGGTAATGGGGTTAAAGGACAGGTCTTCATCCAAATCAACCTCAATTCGAGGCCAATTTGATGATAAATTTGCTTGAGAAACGGTTTTTGGGTCAGAGTCAGGAATCAAATTAAACCTTTTTTATGCAAGATGTTTCGTCATTTCATTCTACTTGGAAAATAGTGGGAAGTGCATTTTCTAACCAAACGTGAGGGGAATTATGGTGCCTCTTTATTTCAGAGTATCAAATATTCACATTTTTTAAGGAATAACGATTATTCCGGCTGGTTTATGCGCGCCATTCCCAAGAATTTGATTTCTCCTCAAGTAAATTTTCAAATATCAAAGCATAATTAAAGTGTATGCGGAACCTTTTACCTAAGTCTTGGTTCTAATAACTAAGCGGTTCCAAAATGCTTTATAACGGGGTGTTCTTGGTTTAAGTGGCCTGAAACACCTGAATCAAAGATGATCATATCTCGAAAGATGATCCAACATGGAATTTCAGAGGATTTTGGCCCTTCGTGGACCAAATGTTTGGGCCCGGTTTCCTGTTCTGGAAGCTTGGCTGGATCTTGGCTCCTTCAAAGATTCCTGCTCCTCTGAGTTACCCGGTTTTAACGATAGACTGAAATCTTGGATCCCTTCCCTTCACGAACATCGCTGCAGTGTGGGGGAACCAGGTGGATTCTATCAAAGGCTGGAAAGGGGAACCTACCTGGCTCATATTCTGGAGCATGTGGCCCTGGAACTGCAATGTCTCACCGGAATGAAAGTGGGTTATGGCAAAACCCGAATGACCCACCAAGACGGGGTCTACAAGGTTGCGTTGGAATACAAGCAGGAAGAAGCTGGAAAAGTCGCTCTCGAGGCTGCCCGTCAAATTTGCCTGGCTGCGATTCATGGCTCTGAACCTAACATTCAAAATTGGCTTCATCAAATTCAGGAAACATTCCATAAGTACAAACCTACCGCGTTTCAGGAAGCAATCCGTAAACAGGCCAGAAAAAGAGGCATCCCGTTTCAATTGTTGGCAAATGGCCTGATTCAGCTTGGGCAGGGGGCAAGGCAGAGACGCATCAAGGATTCCCTTACCGATCACACCAGTGCGGTTGCTTCCTGGATTGCTTACGACTGGATCACTGCATCAAAGCTTCTGGCGGATGTTGGCCTGCCGGTTCCTAAAAACCAGCTTGTGGAAGAGCTTTCCGATTTAAAAAGAGAAGGTGAGCGGCTTGGATATCCTTTCATACTCAGGCCAAGGTATTCCACCCGCAGCAATCCCCTCGTAACGGTGGAAAGCCCTGAAGCTATAGGGCAAGCTTTTGCGGATATGAAGGAAAAAACCAATTACATGCTGGTTGAACCCATGTTTCGTGGTAGCCGGGTATACGCCCTTGTTGTGGGGAATGAGGTGGTTTGCTACCTGGTTGAAGAAAACCGATCCTGGGTGCACCTGTCAGTGGATTCATATCCGGCGGAATTGACCAAGTCTGTGTTGATGACCAGCCGCATGGTTGGATTGGATGTGGCGGAAATTGAAATTGATTGGGTAGAGACTGAAAAATCTTTCACCATTCTGGGTGTCAAAGCTAACCCTGATATCTCTTATTATCTCAAAGATGATGCGGATTGGAACCGTGCTGCCAGTGCCCTTATGGACATGCTTTTCAAGCAGGGTGACGAAGGGCGAATACCGGTTGCGGCTGTAACTGGTGTCAACGGGAAGACAACCACCACCAGATTTATAGCCCATCTTCTCAGGCAGGAAAACGGCCCGGTGGCTATGACCTGTACAGAGGGTATTTATCTGGATGACTTGCGCCTTTTCACGGGTGATTGTTCCGGTCCCAAAAGCGCGAAATGCGCTTTGCAGCATGCCATGGCCAAAAGTGCCTCGTTAGAATGCGCGCGGGGCGGAATGTTGCGTGAAGGTTTGGGTTTTGATCGTTGTCAGGCGGCTGTAGTTGTGAACATTGGGGAAGGTGACCATTTGGGTTTCAATGATATTGAAACCCTGGAAGAGCTGGCCTACGCCAAAAGTACCATTGTTGCCGCCACCCATCACGACGGATTCGCGGTATTGAATGCCGATGATCACTGGGTGGTCAGCATGCAGCAATATTGCAGTGGTAAGATCATTTTCTTTGGCCAGAACCCAAATTCAGAAATCATTGAAAATCATCGCAAGTCTGGTGGCCGAGTGGTGTTTATAGATCAAGGAAACATCATTCTGGCCGAAGGTGATACCAAAGCGGTGTTGCTACCCATAGAAAGGGTGCCAATCACCCATGGTGGAATGGTGAGTTTTCAGGTTGAAAACACCTTGGCGTCTGTCGCCGGGGCATGGGCATGCGGGGTAAGCCAGGCAGCCATGAGGCAGGGATTGCAAACATTTGGGGGGGGGCTTCAGCAGACCCCCGGTCGTTTCAACATGATGACACTTCAGGGAATTACCATAGTTCTGGATTATGGGCACAACACTTCAGCCCTGACCAGATTAATTGAGGCAGTAAAGAAACTGCCGCATGAAAGGCGCAGCGTTGTTTATTCCGCGGCAGGCGATCGCAGGAATAGCGATATTGTGGAACAGGGAAAATTGCTGGGGGATCACTTTGACCGTGTGGTCCTTTATGAAGACACCTATCTTCGCGGAAGACAGCCTGGAGAAATCTTTGCTTTGTTCGGCGAGGGATTGAAGAAGGGTAACCGGGTTAAGGATGTGGAAGAGGTGCGCGGCGGTGTAGCCGCGCTTCAGCGCGGCCTTGAAGGATGTCAACCCGGGGATTTGTTGGTGGTTCAACCGGATTCGGTTGATGATGCTGTGGAGTTCTTTTCAACGCGACTGAAAGAAAACTCCGGCAGGGAGATTCAAATGAATAGTGGTGAGAAGGTGGAGAATTCCAAAATCCGGATCGTGGAAGGCCCTTTGGGCAAGGCTGTCCATGCTTCCAACGGTTTCCTTCCCGGTGATATCGTACTGACGGCTTGGGGTAAACCCACCAAGGTTCGTACCATGCACACCATCCAGGTTGCCAGGGATTCTCACATCGACCCAAATCCTCCGCTAGGGTGGTTGAACCATTCCTGCGAGCCAAATTGCGGCCTGTTGATCAAGCCAGACCAGGAGATCGCAGAGGTGCACGCCTTGCGTGAAATTCAGCCTGGTGAGGAACTCACCATGGATTACGCCACCTTTGAGTATGAAATCCATTACATGCCATCCGAATGCCTTTGCAATTCGGAAAAGTGCAGGGGGGCTATTACCGGGTACAAAGATATGCCCGAATATCTCCGCGAGTTTTATGGCGACTATATAGCCGCTCATCTGAAGGTGTTGCGACCGGAAGCGGTTCGCTAGGCGGCAGGTTCGTCTTTCTTTTTCTCGTCGGATTGCCAGTCCTGAAAACGGATTGCCATCCGACGGGAAACACCGGATTCCTGCATGGTGATGCCATAAAGCACATCCGCGCAGGACATGGTTCGCTTGGAATGGGTGATGAGAATAAACTGGCTTACGTCCAGGAACTCCCTCAAAACCCCAGTGAATCGGTTGATGTTGGCTTCGTCCAAGGCGGCATCAACCTCATCGAGAAGGCAAAATGGACTGGGTCTGTTTCGGAAGATGGCCAGTAGGAGCGCGACTGCGGTCATCGTTTTTTCCCCACCGCTCATCAGGCTGATGCTGCGAAGTTCCTTGCCTGGTGGGCGTGCCTTGATTTCAATCCCACATTCCAAAACATCCTGCTCATCCTCCAGCAGGATATCTGCCATCCCGCCCCCGAACACCTTTCGGAATAAATCCTGAAAATGCGATCGTACATTTTGGAAAGTCTCTTCAAACAGTGTTTTGCTATCCGCGTTTATCTTGCTGATAATTTCTTCGAGTGACTTCTTGGCTGCGATCAAATCGTCATACTGGACTTTAAGTCCAGCATGCCTTGTTTCCAATCCGGCAAGTTCCTCGATGGACTCCAAGTTCACATTGCCAAGCCTTTGAATCTTCTTGCGAAGTTCTGCTATTTCCTCGGCGACCACCGTTCCATCCAGTTCGACAGGTTGGGATTCGGGCTCCGAAGGTTTTTCCAGAGTCTGCTGGTAAATGGTTGCCAGTTCCATCTGATAATCTTCCCGGAGGCGTTCTTCCAGAGAAGTTCTTCTGGAAAGGAGATCGTTAAAGGCCAGTTCCCTGCCATGAACCAATTCCTGCCGCGAACGCCATGCGCTGGATTCTGTATAGGCTTTTTCCTTGATAGATTGAAGTCCTGCCAGCAAGGAATCTTTATGGGCTGAGATAGTCGTTACTAGGGATTGCTGCTGGCCTTTCTCCAAATGCAGATGGGCAAATTCATTTCCAGATTTCAACAGGTTGAGTTCCAGCCCCTCAGAGCGTGACTGCAAATTTTCCAGTTGCTGGAGCCCTTGGTTTAATTCGCCAAGGCGTTCCTCGTATTCCTTGCGGGTGTTGGAAAGTGTAAGGGCGGAAGCTTCCGCCCTGGCTTTGGTCTGGGCCAGAAGCACAGCCGCAGCGTTGGTTTCGCCGGACCTTAGCCTGCGTTCCGTTTCAAGTTTCTGGAATTCTTCCTCGCCTTCGCGAACCAATTTTTCGAACTCAGAAATTCTACTCTCCAGGAGGTTAGATTCCTGCTGTAGTGTCGTAAGTTCCAAGGTTTCTTTTTCAGTCTCTTCCTCAATGCTGGTGATTTCTCTTCCGCTTAGTTGAAGTTCCTCATCCAAACCATTTCTTCGCTGACGTTGTCTTTCGATATTACCTTTAAGGTCGGCCGCTTGTTCAGATAGAACATCAAGATCTCGGCGTTGATTCTCAATTCGGATATCAGTCTGTCCTATTTCCTGACGCACTTTCTGGATGGATTCTTCAGCACCGAGGATCTCGTGGTGAACTTCCTCGGCCAGTTTTTCCAGTTCCCTTAGCTCTGCCTTTCTGGAAAGCAGACCAGTGCCGGCATGGTGCTGGCCCACGGTTAGAATGCCTTCCGGTTCCAGAATCTCACCTGAACGGCTTACAAATCGAACTAGTTGAAGTGTGGCCTGAAGCCGCCTGGCGGTTTCCGTACTTTCCACAATCAGGGTATTGCCCAACAAGGAATATGGAAGCCATTCCAGTCCTGGTTCCAGCGTCTTCACAAACTGGAATGCCCAGCCAATCACTCCTGGCATATCCTCGTTCAATTCGGGAAGTGTTGGCGGTTGCTGCCTGGAGTGATGTTGCAGATCCAGAAACGAGACCCTGCTTGAGATACCTGCCGGAAGTTGTGCCAATGCATGTTGCAGGCCATCCATGCCGTCTGCCAGTAGCAACTGGGCTTTCTCGCCCATGGCAAGATCGATCAGGTCGGCGAATTCTCTGGAAACATCGAGGTAATCGGCCGCAACACCCTTTACGCAGTCCCAAGGGCCTGGTTGTTTTAGTTCTTCCAGAACCTGACGCAAGCCGCTACCAAATCCCTCCAAGTTTCGTTCCAAGCCTTGGAGTATTTCCAAGCGACTGAGAATACCGCTGCGCCTTGCCTGTAAGGTGGCTAACTCGGAATTTTTGGTTTCCCGTGTTTGTTCCAGGGATTCCTTTTCTCGGATAAGGTCCGAAAGCATGGTTTTGCCCGCGGCCAGTCGAATCTGCAAAACCTCGTCGGCCATGGCAAGTTCGTTTAATTCCGATTCCAGCATGGCTAGCGAACCCACGGCCTGCTCGTTTTTCGCACGCAGCCTTTCGCTTTCCCTTTGGAATGATTCCAGCTTGGCCCGGCAACCAGTGATTGCATTCTGCAACCTGGCCTGATGGCGCATCGCTTCCAGATGAGAGTCCTTGCGCTGGCTTTGCAAGTCGCGAAGCTGGTTTTCCTGGGTGGTGGCCAGGGCTTCTTTTTCCTCTAGCTCACGCACATTCGTCAGCGATTGGTCCAAGAGTAAAGTTGCTTGTGCAGACTCGATTTCCAAGGCCGCCAATTGTTCTTCCAATTGTTTGAGGCGCTTTCGTTGCGACATGCACATCGAGCGTGCCTGATGGATGTCCCTGCCGATGATTTCCAAGGCTTCGCGATCGCTTTTGCGCGAGGATTCGCAGGATGCAAGTCTTTGTAGCGTGTTGGAAACCGAAAGCTCCGCCTGCCTTAACTCTTGTTCAAGGCCATGGATTTTCTTTTCCTCATCCCGGACTTGATTTTCAAGTTCACTGGCCTCGCTGAGTCCTTTCTCTAAATCCTGCCGCAGAGAGGCGAGTTTTTCCTCCTCTGCCTTGAGGTTCTCGGTAAGCTGTGAATATTCGCGAAGGCCCAAAGCCAGCCGCAACTCCCGGAGTCGTTCAGAATATTCCTGCCATTTTTGGGCCTTGGTGGCTTGAAGCCGCACGGCCTTGAGCTGTCTTTCGACCTCTTCAAGGATATCCTTCAATCTTTCGACATTCTGATCAACGCGTTCCAGCCTGCGAAGCGCCTCGGCCTTTTTTACCTTGAACCGGCTGATGCCAGCGGCCTCGTCAAAAATATTCCTTCTATCCTTCGGAGAGGACTGAAGCAGACTGTCCACCTTGCCTTGTTCAATAATGCAGTAGGCATCGGTTCCGGCACCACTACCCAAGAACAGATCGCGGATATCCTTCAGACGGCAAGTCTGACGGTTGATCAGGTATTCGCTTTCACCATTACGACTTACCCGCCGAGTTACCTGAAGTTCGGTGGCATCGGAGTTGAAAACCTTGCGGGTGTTATCAAAGACAAGGGAAACTTCCGCATAGGCGGATGGCTTCCTGGTCGCGGATCCGTTGAAAATGACATCGGTCATCTCGCCGCCACGAAGACTTCTGGCGCTTTGTTCACCCAGAACCCAGCGGATGGCGTCCACGATGTTGCTTTTGCCCGAACCATTGGGCCCGACAATCGCGCTTATGCCGTGGGGTAGTTCGAAGTCGGTTTTATCCGCAAAGGATTTGAAGCCGACCATTTCCAGGCGCTTGAGCATCTAGGGATCCGTTCCTCGCGGGGTGGCCAGAACACGGCCTTGTTCCCTTTGCAGGAATCAGTTCGCAGTGGACTTTGTGGATCGCTCTGCGGTGGCTTTTTCCTGTTTGCCGGCCTTTTTCTTCAGAAGGGCTTCCTCATCCTTGGAAGAGGATTTTCCCGCTGGCTTGGAAGGCGCGTACAGTGTGGGTGTTGCCGAAGGGTCGGGCTTGGCATCCATCGCCAAACCTTCCTCCCCCTCCTTGGTCTTGTTCTTTCCAGCCTTCACTAGATCATACACGGAAACTGCCTGTGGTAGTGCATCATTTCTTACACGGCAGGTCAGTGAGTGGGTTTGGTCGGCCTGGCGCAATACCTCGGTTACATCTGGATACATGGCGCCCATTTCAGCCAGCGTTTTCAGAACTTCATCCACGGACAGACTGCAGGATTTTCTTGTGGTCTTTCCACCTCGCAGAGGAATCCTTGTGATATTGCATCGGGTGTCATCCTCGCCTGCTGTGAGCGTGAATTCATTCGAAAGTATGGAGAAGGGGGGCTTCATCTTTGGTTCCTGGCCGAATAGCACGATCTCCGCCCTTTTGTTGGTGGATATGTGAATCATGCCCGGGGTATCTGGAGAAACCCGATGAACCCAGAACGAATCATTCAACATTTCCCCCTGGATAGTTTCGTTCTTTTCATCCAGGCTTCTAAGTGCGCGGAAGGCACCGTAGCGGGTTTCATCATCCGTGCAGGTGTAAAGTATTTCACGAAGCTTGACCTGGCAAATCGCCTCATCGAGGGAAGCAAGGGCGGTCAGTGCGAATGCCCTTAGCATGGGTTGTTCGATAACAGTGCGCGCGAGTTCCTCTCCACAGGATGGACTTCCGAGGTAGGATAGCGACTCGGCTGAACTGAATCGTACCAGTGGGTTTTCACTCTTCAGGCCAGTTTTCAGTGTATTGATGGCCTCACTACCTAGGGCTTCAAGTCGGAGAGCTGCGGTTACGGTTCTGGATGGGTCCGAAAGATCCTCTCCAAGTTTCTTCATATAGTTGGACCTGCCAACCCCGCCTTTGCCAGCGTCGTTCTCCCTGGTTGGGACCAGGCGTACAACGCGGAGGTAACGGGGCATGTTGAGCTTGTATTGAGATGGGACCTTTAATGAAACCGAGACATTGTTCTTTGCACTGGCAATTTCCTGGCCCGGGTCCGTCTTGCTGACCTGGAAGGTTTCATTCACTTGGTCGGCTACCATGCCGGCAACACGGGCAAACTGCTGATCCTGGTTCAGTACCAGGGTGAAAGGCCAATCGATCTGACTCTTGGCACCACCCCAGATCCTGCCGGATTTCACGCGACCCTCATCATCGTTCTTTTCCGAGGAATTTCCAAACCCGACAATCAGGGCGCCTTCCGCACGGGCCACAGGGTGGCCTCGAAGGGTGCCCTTGGGACCCTTGTATTCAGGGGCTAGGTTCTTGGCAAAATCATAGTTGTAAAGGATGCATTCTTTCAGATAACCGCCTTGCAGGCTGGTTGCCTTGCTGCGTGGGGGCAACTTCACTTCGATATCCATAGGGTCACCCTTGCGGGCACCCGGTGGCACTGCAGCGCTTACCAGTACCAAAGCCACATTATTGCTGGCCAGCATTTCCTTGATATTGCGAACACCATGCTTGCGAAGGTCATCTTCCAGCATGGTTCGGTTGGCATCATTGGCGGGTTCGCCACCAGTTCCCTCCAACCCCACCACCAGGCCAATGCCACCCAGTGGTAGTGGGTCGGCGTTACCTACCGTGCAAAACTCGCCCACCGTGCGCACTCCATAGCGATCACGGTCGGTTTCCTCTTCCGCTTGAAGTCGCGGCGTCTGGTGCATGCATCCCGAATTCATCAGAAAGGCAATCGCCAGGCCGCCAAGCCCCAATAGCCAGAAAGGTTTATATTTGGGTGTTTGTTTGTAATATCGCATGATTCAGACCTCCCCACTGTGGCACCAAAATAGGGTGCACACAGGCCGGAATTATTCCGCTGGTAAGTCTGTCTCATAACGAATGGCACCATAGAGTCAATACAAGATCAACCCGGCAGATGGCCTAAAACACGTTGTTTTGGAAGTTTGGGTAAACCTGGTTTGGACTTACATTCTATTCCATGCTCTTGGCAACAACAGCCTTCATCTTTTCGAGGCCTGTCTTGCACACTTGAAAAGCATCCTGTTCCCAGTAATCGCGGTTGAAAAGTTCAAGGGAAAGAAAACCTTGGAACCCCGCAATTCGCATTTCCTTCAGAATTTTTGGAAGAGGAGCAATCCCATCGCCTGGATAAACGCGGTCTTTATCGCCGATGGTTTCGCGCTCAAAACCCTTTGGGTAATCGTTCATGTGGAATACCTGCAGGGCATTACCGTTCAGCAGTTTCAGCCCCTCGAACTCGGAGCCACCTTTGAAAAGATGATAAATGTCTGCAAGGATGCAAGCGTCAGGGTGCTTCGCCTCCAGCGCCACCAAAGCAACTTCGCCTAGCTTGCTAAGATTCTTTGAGAATCCCCAAAGCTCCACTTGGGGCACAACGCCAAAACTGCGGCCCAGCTCCAGAATGGCCCTGTATCTTTCTGCCGCACTATAGAGGTTGATTCCCGGTTGGTTGGTTGCCCCGGTTGGAGGGGCTGCCAGGCGTTTGCCACCCATCTGGGCAACCATGTCCATGTTTTGTTTGGCAATTTCGTGGGCTTTCTTGCGCTTTTCCTGATCATCGACGATCCATTCAAAGAAACCGATGGCGCTTTCCATAGTCATGCCGGCATCTTTGATCCTTTTACCGGCATCCTTCAGGCTACCACCATTTTTCACAAATTGCTCAATGTCGTTCATCCAAGGTTCAATGGCATCGTAACCTGCTTTTGCCGCCACATCGATCTGGGCAGTCAGGGAAAGCTTTTGGCCTCGGATGGTGCTGGTATTTAGCATCAGCTTGAAAGGCTTGCTGGCAGTTGGAGCGGAGTTGGCGAAAGGCGTGATTGCAATGGCCGAGGCCCCGGCGATAAGTGTTCTACGACTGATGTTTGCCATGGTGTTCTCCTTGCCAGAAAGTTCCTACGATCGAGTTATTATGGGATAAGGTGCAATCCCATGCAAATGATTTGAGCTTTATGTGAAAAGGGAGGCCCGTTTATGCCGATGAAAGTAAATGGATTGATGGGGCGAAGTGGATAAAAAGCTTTCCTTTCGAGCACCAATAAGGCTATATTTACTTTATTGGCCCTCCTTGAGTACCGGATCATGAATCATAACAGAGCAGGTTTTTGTGATGGGATCAGCCGGCGCAGTTTTCTGCGTGTAGGATCACTTGCCCCCTTTGGAATTGGCTTACCTCAATTGATGGCTGCTGAATCCAAAAAAGGTAGGGTTCAAAATTCCGTGATCATGGTGTACCTTTCCGGTGGCATGGCCCACCAAGACACGTTTGACCTGAAACCCGATGCCCCAGCCGAGGTGCGTGGGGAATTCAAGCCAATTCCCACCAATGTGCCCGGCATTCAAATCAGCGAGCATTTGCCCGGTTTGGCACGCTGTGCAGACAAGTATCTTGTTCTTCGTTCGCTGATCGGCCAGATTGATGAACATTCCAGCTTTCAGAGCGTAACTGGTTTTCCCATGGGTGTCAGCCAAAGGGAAGGGAAACCAAGTTTTGGCTCTGTAATTTCCAAAACCCAGGGTCAGGTGGACCCCGCTATTCCAGCTTTTGTTGATCTTTTTCCCACCATGCAGCATCGGCCGTACAACAGCCCTAATGCAGGGTTTTTGGGTCGTGCCGCATCCGGTGTTCGGGTGGATGGCGAAGGCTTGGACATTATGAAACTCAAGGCAGAAGAATCTGTACGCTTTGAGGGGCGCAAAGGCTTGCTGAAACAGATGGATTCTTTCCGAACAAAAATCGATCAAGCCAGTTTGTCGGGAATGGATCAGAATTATCGCCGGGCCTTTGAGGTATTGGCTTCCAGTAAACTTGTGGAAGCCGTGGATGTCAGCAGGGAAAGTGATAAGTTGCGCGATCGCTATGGGCGTGGTTCCACCAAGCATCTTGGGGATGGAGCCCCGTTATGGAATGACCAGCTTCTGATGGCCCGCAGGTTGGTGGAGGCCGGTGCCAGGTGTGTAACCGTGGCCTATGGCTTCTGGGACACCCATGGCAACAACTTCCGCCATATGAAACAGCATTTGCCGACTTTTGATCAGGGTGTTTCAGCCTTGATTGAGGATATTTATGACCGTGGTCTTGATAAGACGACCACGGTGTGTGTTTGGGGTGAATTTGGGAGAACCCCCAAGATCAACAAGGATGCCGGCCGCGATCATTGGTCCAGGGTGAACTTTGCGCTTCTGGCTGGTGGTGGCATGAAAACCGGGCAATTGATTGGCACAACGGATGCCTCTGCGTCCACCGCCAAGGATACCCCAATTCACTACCAGGATGTGCTTGCCACGATTTACCATAATCTGGGCATAGACCCACATGGCATGGTGATGGATGTTTCTGGAAGGCCCAACCCAATATTGCCATCAACAGTCAAACCCATCCATCAGGTTTATGCTTAAGCGTATGGTGGACTCAAAATAAAAAAGACCCGCTTTTAGGCGGGTCTTTTAGTTTGGCAAGATTCGTTCCTGGGTTATTTGTCTTTCTTAACATCCACCCACTTATGGCTTTTGGCGCTTTCCAAAACCGCATCGCAAACTCGCTGTGTTTCCTGGGCATCGCGGAAGTTAGGACCGGCTGGTTTGCCGGAGCCCAAAGATTGGATGAAATCGGCAACTTCGTGAACGAAGCTATGTTCGTAGCCAATCTGCAAGCCAGGAACCCACCAATTGCCCATGTAGGGATGATCTCCATCGGTAACATGGATGGATTTCCAACCGCGTAGACGGCCTTCATCGGAGTGTTCGAAGTATTGCAGTCTGTGCAAGTCGTGAAGATCCCAGAAGATGGAAGCTTTTTCACCGTTGATTTCAAAGGTGTAAAGTGCCTTGTGCCCACGAGCGTAGCGGGTAGATTCAAAAGTTGCCAGCGAGCCATTGTCGAAATGACCCATGAAGGTGCAGGCGTCATCAATGGTAACCTTTTCCATTTTACCGGTAAGGTTGTGCTTGCGTTCCTTCACGAAGGTTTCCGTAAGGGCGGTAACATCCTTGATGGAACCATTCAGCCAAAGCGCGGTGTCAATGCAATGGGCCAAAAGGTCACCGGTAACACCGCTACCCGCGGCTGCGGCATCCAGTCGCCAAAGTGCCGCGCCACCCTGTGGAAGATCAGGGTTAATGGTCCAATCCTGTAGGAACTTCGCTCGGTAATGAAACACCTTTCCGAGCTTGCCTTCATCGATAAGTTGCTTGGCGAAAGTTACGGCGGGGACTCGGCGATAGTTGTACCAAACGATGTTGGCAACACCGGCTTTCTCGACGGCCTCCACCATCTTGATGCCTTCCTCGCCATTCATGGCCAGGGGCTTTTCGCAAAGAATGATCTTTTTGTTGGCCGCTGCCGCGAGGGCTATTTCCATATGCAGGTTGTTGGGGGTGCAGATATCAACCGCGTCGATATCCTTGCGTTCCACCAGTTTGCGCCAGTCCGTTTCGGTGCTTTCGTAGCCCCAAGTTTCCGCGAACTTGCGTGCCTTCTCGGCATCTCGGGCGCATACCGCCTTGAGAACCGGTTTGTAAGGCAGATCGAAAAAGAGGGGTGCCTTTACATAGCCATTTGAATGAGCCTTACCCATGAAGCCATAACCAATCAGGCCGATATTCAGGGGTTTTTTGCTAGAAGCCATTTCTTACTCCCGTTTCTTGAAAAGGTTTAGATTGATCAAGCATTCCAACCATGCGCTTCACGCACGGCTATCATTGCGGCAAGAATCTTGTTCCAGGTGGCCTGGTTTTCCAGAACCGAGTTCGGGAACATGCAGCCATCCCAGCAAATATGCTTGATACCACGATCCGCGGCACCCTTGAGCCAGTAGCCGGAGGCCTTCGTGATATCCAACCTGCCCTTGGGGTCATCCGCCTGGCAGTGACGGCCGGTCTTGTCGTGTGAACCGGTGCCATGCACGGTGCCATCGTTTTGTGCCACATGGAAGTCAATGGTCCATGGGCGGAGGGCATCCGTCATCTTTGTATAGGCCGCTTCAAATTCGGCGTTGGAATAGCCATCTTTCAGCAAAGCATGTTCCGGAGCATTGTATCCCATCAAATAAAGATACGTGTGCGCCAGGTCTGCCTGGAAACCCACTGTGCCCGGCATGCCCGTCTGTTCCAAAAGGTCAAGCATATGCTTCCAGGAGTGCATGCCACCCCAGCAAATCTCGCCCTCAGCGGCAAGTCTCTCCCCATGGGCGGCGGCCACCACGCCTGCCTCACGGAAGGTTTCAGCAGACTTTCGGGTGTTGCCAGCGGCATCTGTCATCCAACCCGAGGGGCCACCAGCGGCATCAATACGTATTACACCGTAGCGCCTTACACCATGGTCATTAAGGATTCTTGCGATGCGGCATGCCTTCTTCACAGCCAGCACAAACTTTGCCCTTTGGTCCGGTGAGCCAAAAGAACAATCTCCCACTGTGCCCGGCCATACCGGGGCCACCAGGGAACCAACCAACAAGCCCTTGCTGGCAATCTTGTCCGCCATGCGCTTGATGTCATCGGCGGAGGCATCCGGGTCGGTGTGTGGATGGAAAAGAAAGAGATCAACACCTTCAAACTTCTGGCCATTCACCGAAGCGTTGGCGGTAAGTTCCAGCATGCGATCCAAGCTAATCGGCGGGTGGTCGGTGTTGGGTTCCTTGCCAACAAGCCCGGGCCACATGGCGTTGTGCAGTTTGGGATAATTGTTTTTGCTCATGGAATCCTCGTGATGGTAATAGTCCTACTGGTTGCAAGATAATGTCATACCAGCACTTAAGCCGCATATCAAGAATTCAGTTGGGAATTTGTGGCCGGTGCATGGGGGCAGCCAATGCTGCCTTATTTCGAGGTCTTGTAATGGTCATATGCCAGCTTTGAAATCGCACCAACCAAAATTTCTGCCGAATTGTTACGACTCCATGATTTATCCTTGTTGCCGGTGGTAAGCACGCAAATGGCAATGGGGCCACCCTTGAAATAGATGATTCCTCCGGCTGTTCTCGCATCCGACACCGCCCCGGTTTTTTGGGCAAGGACTGTACCCGCGGGAAGGTGGCGGGGCAACATATCCTTGTCTTCGCATTGTTTGAGATGTTCCAAAACGGCCTTGCAAGATTCCGGGCTGGCAACTTTTCCCAGATAGACCTTCTCCAGGAGTTCCACGGTTTCTTTTGCCGTGGTGGAGCCAAGGCCAAATTCCTTGGTGCGCTCCGGGGCTACAGAGGTGGTTGACCCCTTGAAAACCTTGGCGTTAATTTTGGTATTGGGATAACCAAGCGACTCGATGATCTGATTAACTGTGGCTATTCCAACTTGGTCAAGCACAAGGTTGGTTGCGGTATTGTCCGAATAGGCGATCATCAGGCGGATGGCATCTTTTAGTGGAAAGGAAGTACCTTCCGAAAAGTTCTTGGTAAGAATACCACTGCCTGGCACTTTGTCGTCTTTTTTCAAGGTTACAATGGTGGAAAGATTGGCTTTGCCTGCCTCCACCTGTTTATAAGCTGCAACCATGATGGCTAACTTGATCAGGCTGGCAGTTGGCATCGGTGTGTCTGCGTTCAACTGTGTGACTTCACCACTTTCCAAATGCTTGATATAGACAGAAACCTTGCCTTCGTGCTTGTTCGCAAGTTCCTTTACTTTCTCCGTCAGGCTGGAATTCGGTTGCGCGAAGCCAGTCGTGGTAAAGGCAAACAGCCAGGCCCCCAGTAACAGGGATAGCCTGGCTGCAAATGATGATAGATTCAAAGAAATCATGTTTAGCGCTTTTTCTTCTTATAGTCGCCAACTTCAGGACCATGCGGGTTGGTGTGCGGTCCAAAGTAACGAAGTGTAACCAGAGGTTCCAGACCGGTGTTTTCAAAGGTGACACCCTGGGTTGCTGCCTCGTGGCTTACAAAGACTTCGTCGTCGGTAAGTTCCCCGAACCGAATCATGGCTGGTGTTTGAAGAGCATGCTTGCCAATTTTGCCGGTGCCCTGAACCGTGATAAGTCCATAGGCACCACGATCCTTAATGGTAACCTTGTGGCCTGGAAGCACGGTGAGTTCCTTGGCGCTGAATAACTCTTCTTTATCGATCTTGCCGTAGACAATCCACTTGTCGAAATGCCCCTCGGATTCGGTATCGATAATGGGTTCAAGGTAATGGCTGTCCTTGAAATTAGGGTTCACATTGCCTTCCCAATCCAACTGATTGATGATGAAGTCAATGTCCTGATGCTTGTCCCTGGGCATATCTTTGGTCAGCAAGTGCCATGGTACAGCGCGGCCTTCCACCATGCTTTGATACATGGCGAAAACATCTGAGCCCCACTGAGGTTCATAGGTGACCAGGGAACCAGGTGCATGCAGCACGCATGGTGGTACCAGCCAGCCAGTGCCGGGTTGCAGCCGATAGGCCTTACTGAAATTCAGAATGCCGTTGTCGCCTTCATTCCATTTTTCCAGGCATTTGTACAGATCATCCTTGGTGGTGCCGGGTTCAAGGCCGAAGAAGGTGTAGGGGAAGTTATTGCCCACGGAGTTCAATTGGGGTGGGAAATAATAGGATTCTGGCTTGCCTTCCTGACCAACCTTGGCTGCTTGTTGCTTGTTCTGGTGCATGTGATGGGGGATTGGGCCCATGTTGTCAAAGAACTTACTGTAAACCGGCCATTTGCGATATTTCTTCCAGATGGGGCTGCCAACAAGCCTTTCGCCCTCGATATCGACAGCATCTTTCAGAAGAAACGCCCTTTCACCATTCACAACCACATAACTGTATCCTTCATCAATCTCGCGATTTTCATTGGCTGCAGGGGTGGTGGATGCAAACCAGCGTTCATCAATACCACCGCGATGAGCACCGTAGGCATAAAGGTCCTGCGGGGCCAGTTTAATTCGGCGCCCGGGCATTAGAAAACTACGGGGAACCCAGGTGGGAGCCAGACGAAGGATACCTTCACCGGCTTCGATAGCCTGGCGAACCTTGCTTTCAGAAGCCTTGGGAAGTTTCTTTTTGGTTGATGTCTTTGTCATGGTAGCGTTCCTTTTGAAGTTAAGTTTTGGATGGATGTATTAAGCATGAATTTCGAATATGCATTCGATTTCAACGGGTATGCCGCCGGGAAGTGTGTGTGCTGAGACGGCACTTCGCGCGCCAACCCCATTATCTTCGCCGAAGATGTCAGCCATAAGTTCTGAGAATCCATTGATCACTTTGGGTTGATCTTTGAACTCCGAGGTGCAGTTTACCCAGCCCAGGGTTTTTACAATCCGCTTAACCTTGTCGAGTGACCCAAGGGTTTCCTTTACAGTAGCGAGAACATTAATTGCCACAGCTCGTGCGCTGTCCTTGCCCTGTTCCAAGGAAAGATTTTCGCCTACCCGGCCTGATGTTGCGGTGTTTTCATTTAGCTTTGCGGGGCCATGGCCTGAAACATAAAGCATGTTTCCCACCAGAACAGCGGTCTTGTACTTCGCAACAGGCTTGGGAGCCACGGGAAGATGAATGTGCAATTCCTGCAGGCGAGTTTCTGGCTTGGCGGACATGTCTAACCCTCAAAGTCATGAGAAAAGTTCAAGATACTTTTATCCTAGGAATCAGTAGGCAAATCAAGGTTTTAATTGGGGAAACCCTGCCTGTTAAACATTGAAAAGGAAATGGCAAATATCACCATCCTGCATGATATATTCCTTCCCCACCAGTTTCAGCTTTCCAGCGCCCCGAATTTCTTTTTCAGACTTGTACTGTTCAAGGTCTGCCAGGGTGTAGACCTCGGCACGGATGAAGCCCCGTTCAAAATCTGTATGAATAACGCCCGCAGCTTGGGGGGCTGTGGCACCAATTGGAACTGCCCAAGCTCTAACCTCTTTTTCGCCGGCAGTGAAATAACTTTGGTAACCCAGAGCCTTATAGGCGGCCCGGGCCAGAACCGCCAAGGCAGGTTCACTAATACCAGCGCTTGCCAGCATTTCCGCGCGATCCGCTTCATCTAATTCAGCAATTTCAGCCTCTAGCTTTGCGCAAACGGGTACCACTTCCGCACCCACTTTGGTGGCAAAATCCCGAACTTTCATCACTGTCGGGCCTTTGCCTTCCAGATCGGTTTCATCCACATTAGCCACATAAAGCACTTGCTTGGCTGTCATAAGCCCAAAAGCTTGAATGGCCTTGGCCTCGGCTTCCGGGAGTTTGAGTTTGCGTATCGGCTGGTCTGCCTTAAGTTGGGCCAGGCATTTCTTGATGGCCTCCACGCGATCTTTGGCTTCCTTGTCCCCGCCCTTGGCAGATCGTTCCGCTTTGGGAAGTGCATTTTCCAAGGTCTGCAAATCAGCCAGCATTAGTTCTATTTCAATGGTTTCAATGTCGCTTAGCGGGTCGACCTTACCTGCCACATGGATAACATCGGGGTCTTCAAAGCAGCGTACTACCTGAAGGATGGCGTCCACCTCGCGGATATGGCTTAGGAATTTGTTGCCCATGCCTTCGCCTTCACTGGCGCCTTTCACAATACCGGCGATATCTACCAAGGTTAGGGCAGAGGGAACCACTTTCTGAGGGACAATAAACTTGGTGATTCTTGTGAGGCGTGGGTCTGGGACAGGAACGATACCTTCGTTGGGTTCGATGGTGCAGAAAGGATAATTGGCAGCCTGTGCGCTTTTGGAGCTAGTTAGAGCGTTGAATAAAGTGCTTTTGCCAACATTTGGCAAACCTACAATTCCAGCTTTCATGTTTTGTGCCCGCCTTTTGCGTTTGGCAATGTTTCCCAGTTTAAGACTGCCCATGACAGCGAACTGGAAGTATGCGAATTATCATTCTATATTCGCAAGCTTATATGTCCGGTGCCAAAATGGGACCCCGAAAAATGCATGAATGATGCTTGTTTTTCAAGGATATCGTGAAAACACCTATTCGAACCAAAAATCCCAGGACTTGCCAAGCTGATAGGCAGGGCCAAGCCTGTTGCCGAGGTTGTTGGCAAGGGATTGCCAGTATTCCCGGCCTCTTTTTTGAACCCAGGCGCTGGGGCCCCCGGTGAACGCAGGCCAGCCCAATCCCCGAACCATCAGGTAATCCCAGTCCTTGGGATCAAGATGGTTATTCAAAGCACGAAGCCTTGAAATTTCCAAGAGCATTCGAAGCAAGATTCTCTCCCTACCTTCCCGCAGTCGATTGCTTTTGGACATGGATTCCCAAATAGGATCTTTGGGGGTGGTGACAAACTGGGCTGTTAAGTTGGCGGCAAGATTGTTGGGTACCCAGGAGTTTTTTAGGTGCAAAAACCAACCCTTGCCAGAGTCGATACCATTCCAGCCCCGTTTTGCCATCTGTTGGAAAAGATCGAGGATCGAGGTTGAGATACCTTTTTGTTGACCCAATTCCAAAAGGTTATCCATTCCGAACCAGTCAGCCCAGTACAAGGGGCCAGCGGTAAATCCCCAGGACCGCAGGCTTTTTTCCATTAGTAACAAGGGAACCTTGATGGCAAGCAATAGAAGCGATTCCAGAAATCCCTCAAAGAAAACCTGAGTGGCCAGACTTTCACGCCTTGGACTGGTTTCCACGCAGGTTCGCCCTAGTTTTCCCAGCCAGCATCGAATCCTATGCTTGTGTTCGGTGGAAGTACCTGATGGAAAAGATAATTCCGCACAGGGATATCTTCCCAGAGGTAGTTGCTGAAAAAGTAACGCCTGGCAGTGCATTTTTGACTCACCGTTGGAAATTACCAAACGGTTGGGGTTGGTTTCACCAAACGCTCCGGGTTCTAAATCTCGAGACGTTTTCGAGAAAAGGAAAGCCATATCTATGTTGGGTGGTAATTGTGTTTTTTCGCTGCCTTCCAATTGTGCCAGCCTGCTTTGTGCCTCGGCGGGGGACCAGAATCGCTTGCGGACCATTTCGCGTAAGAGTAGTTCGATCCCCACTAGAGTGGAACCCAGGGCGGAATGGCTTGTGGAAATCAGCGTTGAAGGGATGGATCTGGAGAGATGTAAAAATGCCCATTCTGCCATGCCCTTGCCGGCGCCAATTAAGGCAACCTTTTGGGGAAGAATTGGCTGTCCATCCGGGGATGGCATATGTTCCAAGTCTGCAATCATAAACTTCAGAAGGTTTTGGCAAATGTCCGATTCAAAGAGCCGGATTGCATGGGATGAAATAAGTTCTAATGCGTTTGTCGGGTCTTCGATGGCGCAAAGGTTGGCCAGTAATTTCAAAGTGCTTGCCTGAGTGGTGTTTTCCTCGCAAGCGGTTCGTTTCAAGAAACGCTCAAATACCCTTCGAAGTAAATATCTGGAAAGGCGGTTTCCCTCTAAGATTGTTCTCCGCAGGGATCGATGCTTTTTGGATCCTGTGGTTCCCTTCCCATGCAGCATAGCCAAGCAAGTCAGCCGGGTAAATTCTGAGCGCAACTGCTGTTCATTGGTGGCTATGCCGTCCAATAATCCGAATCGGGCCAATTGGGTGGGCTTCCATTTTTCTCCGAAGGCCACAAGTTTGACCGACGCTTCGAGACCGGCCTTTTTTAACAACCTGAAAATCATTCCCCAGGAAGGGCAGGCTCCCATTTCTGTTTCTGGAAATGAGAAAACCGTGTCAGGCCTCGCGTAAGCAAGCCGGTAATCACAGGCCAAGGCTATTTCAAACCCAGCTCCCATGCAGGGACCATGTATGGCTGCAATAGTGGGGCAGGGCAGTTTAGAAATGGTTTCCACTAGGCGCATGCCTTCTTTTTGCCATTCGGCATATCCGCCACTAGCATGAAACTCTTTCCACTCTTGAAGATCGGGGCCCAGGGCGAAGCCATTACTTTTTCCGGAACGGAAGATAATGACAGGTGGTGTCGTTGATTTTTGAAGAAAATCCACGCCGGCTTGCAAATCCCTAATCAATGACAGGGTTACTCGGTTCACCGGGTCATCCTTGCTGTCCAAAATGACCATGACGCTGCCATCCTGATCTTTTTCGATGCGGACAGTACTGCTTTTGAATAAAACCATAATAGTGGCAGCCATCGTGAGAATGGTGGTGTACGACTCAGATTAAAGGATATTCCGGCACGATGCCGGGGTAAAGGAAAAGGTTAAATACCATGGCCAAACCAAAGGCATTCACCCGCAGTGAAATCCACGGTTACCCTGTGATGCGTGGGAAAGTTCGTGATGTTTATGATTTGGGGGACAGGCTTGTCATTATTACCACCGACCGGGTGAGTGCCTTTGACTGGATTTTACCCCAAGGGATTCCCGACAAGGGACGAATGCTAAACCAGATGTCCATTTTCTGGATGAACTTTCTGAATGTGCCCAATCATCTTATCTCTCAAAATTTGAGCCACATGGGACCTGAATTCGCAAAGCATGCGGATGATTTACAGGGACGTTCCATTCTGGTGAAAAAGACCAAGGTGTATCCGGTGGAATGCGTGGCCAGGGGATATATATCAGGTTCAGGATGGAAGGAATACCAGGGGAACCGCAAGGTTTGTGGAATTAGTTTGCCGGATGGATTGAGACAAAGTGACCGTTTACCAGAACCTATTTTTACCCCTGCCACCAAGGCTCAGGCTGGCCATGATGAAAATATTTCCCTGGAAGCCATGGAAAAAGTGGTTGGTGCAAGAGTTGCAAAAGAGTTAAAGCAAAAAACGTTGGACATCTATCAGCGGGCTTCAGAATATGCCAAAACTAAGGGGATTATTCTGGCGGATACCAAGCTGGAATGGGGCTACATGCCAGATGGCCAGACGATTTTGATTGATGAAGTGCTTACCCCGGATAGCTCTCGTTTTTGGGATCAAAAAACGTACAAGCCAGGAATAAGCCCGCCTTCGTTTGACAAGCAGTTTATCAGAGATTGGTTGGAGACCACTTCTTGGGATAAAAACAGCCCTCCGCCCGATTTGCCTGAAGAAATCACTCTGCAAACCCGCGAGCGCTATCTGGAAGCATATCGATTACTCACAGGAAAAGAGTTTGAAAATTCGTGAAGCATGCTGCCTGGATTGTAAAAAGAAAACCTTGCCTTAAATTTATTTCAAGGCAAGGTTGGTTTGTTAATTCAGCGATTTTAGTTTTTCACAACTTCACAGCAAGGACCGGTAGGGCAGCATGCTCCATCCGGGCAGCAATCTGCCTTTTTGGATACTTTTGCAAAAGAGTTGCATGTACCGTCCTGACAGCAAGGCGAATCTGGGCAAGTGCCATCTAGGCAGCAAGCGCCTGAATTACAGCAGTTCGTTTTGTATGGGGAAAAGCTGGAATTCGTGATGGCAAAAGCCAGCCCACTTACAGTTAGGGCAACTGATAAAGTGGCAAAAATACGATTAACAATATTCTGAAACATTTGAAGTCTCCTCATTTTATTCAAATACTTGCCTTAAATTTGCCGCTTGATAACCTATTCAAGCTAAAAACAAACTATTGGCTGATCAAGGTGAGAAGACTTAACAATTCCACTGACAATTGAGAACATGAGTTTTTTGAAAGTTGGGATAAGTGGTTTGGTTGATTTCGGTCAACAGAAAAAAAGAAGCCTGACTAGGTAAAGTATAAAGCTTTGTTAAATAATTGTGTGAATATGGTGGATCTTCCAGACTATTAGATTTTTTAACAAGGCCACCATGAACTTTTTCGCAGCAGCAAAAGCCAGTGAGTGGCCGGGGGGAGTCAAAAGGATTTTGATCGGAATCTTCGTGAGATGATTTATGATGATTACAAAACGGGCAGCTATCAACCTTTGGAGCGGATTTTGAAGAATGTTGCATATTTCCTTGAGGAACCAGGCAACACCAACCTCGAGGCAGTGTGATAGCTAGTGCCAATAAACCTAAGTAGATATATTTAATTACTTTGCTCATGTCTAATTATCCGCGGTGGGGTTTCTCGAAGTCAAGCCTTGGTGACTTTTTTGCCCAAAATCCCTGAGATTTTCCTGAAAAGACTTTCCGTAAGAATTTCCAAACTGCCAGCCGCAAGAGTCGCAATTTTCTCCTGATAAATGCCATACCCATAGGTCGATGCCTCGGGAAGGTAACCCGGTTGCCAGTCGTTTGCCACGGTGACAACTACCACAGCGTATTCTTGGAATCGTTGTCGTAAGGTCATTTGGATTGACTGGTACAATTCACCTTGGGCAAATATCCAGATTGTTCCCCCCCAGATAAATATTTTTGTCTTGTGGGGGAAAGTTTTACCCTGAGGTAAAACGGAAAGCCTGGTTATTTGGCGGGTCATTTGTTCCACAATTGCCCGGGCATCCCTGGCTTGCAAATGATCTCCAATAGAAATAGCCTTGGCTTCCTCCGCCTCCCAGTGTGCCTTTTGTGCCTTGGTGTCCGAAAGCGAAGGCAAATCTGGACGATAGGGCAAATCGAGATTCAGTTCTTCAGAGATCATTAGGCGCCTTGCAGGGAATTCATGTTTGGAAATTGGTTCGTCTTGCCAGGTGCCTAAAATTGCTCCAGAGATGACGGGTCCCTTGTAAACAAAACGGGTCTTGGCGGGTGGGATATCCTCAATGGTTGCCAAAGTCGCATATCCGAGCTTGCGCCCATTCCTGTCGGCAGTGGCATGATCGCCAACAAAACCTTCGCGGGGTCCAAGGTCTCCTGATGCACCTTGCAGAAAAATACACGGAGCACCTGTGTGCTCTTCCACCAGTTCGCGGAAGGAACCGATGTAATCAGGGCTGATGCTGGTGTTTTCCCAAGCCAGCGTCGTGGGATGGCAGGCATAGTTGACAACCGTTCCAATGCATTGGCCATCTTCACCATCGATCCGGCCAACAAGCAAAGTGCTGTCGGCAATGCCTTTTGGGTTGAATCCACAAACGAAGCTGTTGTTTCTCGGGTCAAAATAGTCACGGTGCCTGGCCAGATGACATGTTCCAGTGCCAAAGGTAATCCAGGCTTGCTTGCAGTTTCCCCTGGCTTCAACCGAAGCCTCGGCACAGATGCGTGCCAATTCGTCTAGATATGGTCCTATCATTTCACCGCCGGGCAATTCACTGCGGCTTCTGGACATCCATCCGGAACCATGGGTGTGGGAAAGGCATATTTCAATGTCCTGCGGGGCGACTTGTGTTGCAGCGGAAACCTTGGCGCGAATATTTTTAATTTCCTCACCATCCAGAATGCAGTGATCCATCGCAAGGACTAGGTTCGGCGAGGGTGGGGATTTATCGGCTTCAATCCACATTGCGGTAAGAAGCAGGGGCTTGTGAACCGAGGTGGAACGGTCATGCTTGGCAGCCCCCCACATGCGGTGATACATTCCAATCGGAGGGGTTATGTCATTTCTGGAGATGCCTATTTTCCCGCCACACTGAGGGCTTTCCATGCGGTCCATCATTTTTCCTCCGTGTCAAACAGTGGCTTTTTGGGATTCAGCAAAGCCCATATGACAGCATCAATTGCAAAAATTCCTGCAAAAAGAAACAGGGCAAAGCTCCAGTTGTTTCCCATTTGAATCCATTTGCCAACGATCAGGGGAAATAAACCAGCGCCGATGTTGCCACACATGTTCATGACGCTGAAAACCGTGGCAATGCGCGACCCGCCAAAATCAATGGCAACGGAGTAACCGCTGATTCCACCAAATGCCCCACAATAAGCCCCAAGGGCCATGATGAAAACCGAAAGGTGAACATCGCTGATGAAATGGGAAAAGATGAATAGCATTGAACATAGAGTCATGCTGATTACCGCAAGGCCCTGCCTGCTGAGTCTTTTGTTGTTGGTTTTCTTTAGTACCCAATCACTTACAGTGCCTCCGGAAATACCCCCGAGCATGACTCCGATTCCTGCCCAGGCGGTTAGTCGGCCGGCGTCGAGCGTTGTAATTCTTTTGGTTTCCTCGAGAAATCGCGTGAACCAGGTGCCAAAAAATACCATGGCGGCAGCTCTTAGAAACTGTTGCAGGCAAAGAAGCAGCATCGATTGGCTCGTAAGCATCGCTTGCCAGTCAGATTTCAGGCTGCCCTTGGAGATAGATTTGGTTTGGGAAGTACCTGTTTCCGGGATCAGCCAGAAGAATAAAAGTGACCAAGCCATTCCGGGTATCGCATAGATCAGGAGAATTGTTTGCCAGGATATTTTCAACAAGAGTTGCGCGGTAATTGCGGGTGCCAGGGCTGCCCCCACGGCCATGCTGGAAGCCAATAAGCCAGATGCAAAGGCTCTTCCCTGAGTGGGGAACCAGGCGCCGATTGCCTTTGCGGAAGCGGGAAAAATTCCTGCCTGAGCCATTCCCATGAGCCCCCACAGGAATATTAACGATCCGAAACTTCCGGAAAACCCGGCCACACCGGTGAGGATTGACCAGGCGAATGCATACACTGCAAGCGCTTTTCGGCTGCCAATTGAATCCGCAATCCAACCTGCGGGCACCTGAAGAATGGCGTATCCCCAATACCAGGTAGCCATCACCCAGCCCATGGCGGAAGCATCAATTCCAAGGTCGGCTTGAATATTTTTGGTGGGAACGCTTAGGGCAGACCGCTGCACATATGCGATCAGGGCAGCCAGGCACAGCATTCCCATTCCCCAGCGGTGCATCTAGTTTACTTTCCTGATTGTTTTTGATGGCAGAGGCAGTCCGTTAATAATTTCATTAATCGATCCACTTCGTGTGCGGTTTCCTGGTCCATTTCCCACGAATAGGGCTTTCTCCGAAAAGTATTCGGAAAGATGCCCCGCTTGTGGAGGATGTGTTTCTCTATGGCTAAAAAACCATCCAAGCCCGCCTGTAATTGTAATGCAACGATGGCACACACAGGGAAGTAAAGGGCATAAGCGGCTCTATCATCCTTGCGTTGAAGGGCATTCCATATACCAACGATGCCATCCAGAAGATCAACCCCCGGCATGGTTCCTGCAATTCCCCTGCGGAAACTGTCGATCAGTAGAATGCCGCCCGAACCCTCAAATATTTGTGCCTTGCCTTGGGACGCATCCCTGAGGGCGCTGAGGTTGGGGCCGATGGGAGATGCTTCCGGCTTGAAGAGGATTTTTTCAGGGCCATAAAGTTCCAGAAGTCTGATGTAGATGGAGAGGGGAATGGCTTTCCCCACATAGCCAGAGGCATCCTGAACGATGAGGGGTACGGAAACTCCCTCAGCCAGTGCGCGAAAATGATCGAGCACCGCATTATCTGGCAGCCCTGTGGTAAGAGGTGGAACCGCCATAATGCCATCGCAACCGGCTTGATCCGCAGCCCTGGCGTATACCATGGCCTGACGGGTGCTTTCCGCACTTACCCCGGCGAAAGTGGCCCCGCGACCGGCAGTAAAATCCACCATCGCCTTGGTCAGGGTGATTCTTTCCTCTACGGTCAGGCGCAGCAGTTCGGAAACCATGCCGCTACCCAGTCCATGCGCCCCTTGAGAATAAATCCAGTCTATTTCACCCTTCAGCGTGGGCAGGTCGATGTCTTCGTTGGATAAGAACGGTACGTGGACTATTGGCAAAACCCCGGATAGTTTCTTTGACATGATTTTCTCCTACCAGTCACCCACACTGCCATCGGTGTAAAAGACCTGTTGGGGCAATTCTTGTTGGAATGGATGTTTCTTTACTTCGGCTTCTTGGATGGTGATTCCCAGGCCTGGCTTTGTATTTGGCCGAACAATGCGCCCCTTGCGCTCAGTGGTAAATCCTTCCTGAACGATGTCAGCGCGCCAAGGAACATCGTTGTTTACCGTCTCGCAGATGATGTAAGAAGGCTGGGAAAACCCAAACTCAAGGGATGCCGCGGTGCTAACAGGCCCCTGAGGGTTATGCGGGGCAAGTGATATGCGGTATGCTTCCGCAAGAGCCGCAACCCGGCGCGCTTCGCTTAATCCACCGCAATGGGTGATGTCCAACTGGCACACATCACATGCCTGGGCTGCGAACAAATCCCGAAAATCAGCCAGGCGCGTTACCCTTTCCCCGGTTGCGATGGGGGTTTTAACCGAGCGTTTGATGTTGGCTAATCCCTCAACACTTTCGGGCCAGCAGGGTTCTTCAAAGAAATAGAGTCCGTAGGGTTCCAATGCCTTGGCAAACTGCAATCCCATGGCGGGGGATGGCCTGGCGTGGCAATCCACCATGATGTCAATGGAATCTCCCACAGCTTCTCGCATGGCGGCCACGCACTTTTCAGCCGTTCGCACGGGCCTCAAGCCCTCCAAGGGCAGGGTAGGGGGAACTGCCATGGATTTAAACGCGGTAAAACCATCCTCCACAGCCTGCCGGGCCAAGTCCGCAAAACGCTTCGCATCCTCGGTGGAGGTTTCATAGAAATCCTCCATCTTGCCACCGCCCAGATGACAGTAGGTGCGAATCTGGTCTCGGACTGGGCCCCCCCATAGTTTCGAACAGGGCACTCCGAGATGCTTTCCGAGAATATCCCAAAGGGCGATGTCGATTCCAGAAATCGCAGTGGCGCGGACTATCCCATTGCCATGCCAGAAATGCTGCCGATACATCATCTGCCAGAGATGCTCGATCCTTGTCGGATCCTGGCCGATCAAAAGTTCGGCTATGTCCGCGATGGCGCCCACCACGCTTCTTGTGTGCCATTCCAAGGTTGCTTCGCCCCAGCCAACCAAGCCATCCTGATCAGTTAGGACTTTTACAAAGATCCAGTTGCGCATGCGGGCATGGCATACCAGAGATTCTATTCCTGTGATTTTCATGGAAGTATTCCCAATTCTTGTTGCCTTGATCTGGCTTTTTCTTCTGCCAGGTCAGGCAAGCATTTCTTTTACCACATGACCATGGACATCTGTCAGGCGGAAGTCGCGGCCGGCGTATCGGTAAGTGAGTTTTTCGTGATCAAAACCCAGTAAGTGAAGCATGGTGGCATGAAGATCGTGGACATGTACAGGGTTTTCTACCGCTTGGAACCCAAATTCATCCGTGGCTCCCACAACCGTTCCACCGCGTACACCACCCCCAGCCAGCCAGCATGTGAATCCGTAATGGTTGTGGTCCCTGCCATTCAGTGCGGGTAATTCCGCCACGGGAGTGCGGCCGAACTCCCCACCCCACAGTACCAGCGTACTGTCAAACAAACCTGTTCGTTTCAAGTCGAACAAGAATGCGGAAATGGCCCTGTCCCAATCACCGGCAAGTTTGCGATGCTGTTTTTCAAGATTGTCATGGTTATCCCAGGGCTGACCGGCACCGCTCCAAACCTGAATGAATCTAACGCCACGTTCAATCAGTCTGCGTGTGTAAAGCAACTGCCTGCCGTGGAGATTGTCTCCATAAAGTTCCCGGGTGCTTTTGGACTCGCGTGTAATATCGAAGGCATCGGTGGCTTCTGACTGCATCCGGAATGCGAGTTCAAAGGTCCGAATTCGTGTTTCTAGCTGGGCATCCGCCTTGCGGTTGGCCAGATGCTCCTCGTTGAACGCCTTTAGCAAGCCAAGTTGCTTTTCCTGCCTTTCTGGAGACATCTGGGTATTTCGGATGTTTGCAACCAGCTTTTCCACTTCGGTTTGTTTGGTGTCCAGGTAAGTACCTTGATAAACTCCGGGAAGAAAACTGGAACGCCAGTTTTGAGTTGCAACAATTGGGAATCCGCCCGGGCACATCACCACAAAACCTGGAAGATTGCGGTTTTCACTCCCAAGCCCATAGGTTGCCCATGCCCCAAAGCTTGGCCTGGGCAATCTGCCTTCGCCACAGTTCATCAACATCAGCGAGGGTTCATGGTTGGGAACATCGGCGTGCATGGAGCGGATGATGCACATGTCATCCACATGCTTTGCGGTGGCCTCGAAGATTTCGCTTACCTCGATGCCGGATTTGCCATGCTTTTTGAATTGAAATGGAGAACGCATGGCAGCGCCTGTTTTTCTCTCTGTTCGCAGGTTAGTCTTGGGGAGTGGCTTTCCATGGTATTTATCCAGTGCGGGCTTGGGGTCAAAGGTATCCACCTGGGATGGTCCGCCATTCATGAACAAATGCACAACATGTTTAGCCTTGGCATTAAAGTGTGGCTTTTTGGGCGCAAGTGGATTGGTATCGATCTCGCTTCCATGAGATTGATCAGCCAGCATGGTGCCAAGGGCCAGCATTCCCATGCCGGTTCCGCAGCGTTTCAATGCATCGCGTCTGCTCTGGGCAAACATTCGTTTCTCCTGTCAATCCACGAAGGCAAATTCGTTGGTAAGAAACAGCCCATGTACAAGGTCGACCCAGGCTTCCTGCTGATTTCCCTGGCCAAGGAATTCAAGAACCCTTTTTATTTCCCCGGGAGAGGGGGAACGCGAGAACATGGCCTGCATAATGCTTTCCAATTTATCCTTGGCTGTTGATGCATTGCGAACATTGGGGGTGTTCAAGAGTCTTGTCGCGGCATCACGCACAAATGGTCCATTCATCAGATAAAGTGCCTGTGGAGCAACAATGGTGGAGTTGCGTTCCGGGTTTGAAGCGTTGGGGTTTGGCACATCGAAGGTTGCAAGCAGACTTGGAAAATCAAGGCGGTCTATGAAGCCATAAAGTGCTTTTCTGGGTACCCCGGTAAATAAGCGAAAAGAAGGGCCCCCCACCGTGGTTTCAAGTCTTCCGGACACAGAAAGCATGGAGTCATGCAGGGGTTCAAATTCAAGGCGACGGCGGTTTTGTTTCCATAGAAAACGATTTTCCGGGTCCTTTTGTGAGCAGTCATCGCGATCACCACTTTGCTGTTGATAGGTTGCCGAAGTTAAAATCAGCTTGTGGAGTTTTTTCAGGCTCCAGCCGTTGTCCATGAATTCAGAAGCGAGCCAGTCTAAGAGTTCCGGATGGCTGGGTGGATCACTCCGCACCCCAAAATCATCAGGTGTGGAAACCAGTCCACGGCCAAAATGGCGCATCCAGATCTGATTTACAATCACCCGGGCTGTAAGAGGATTTTCCCGGGAAGCGATTGCCTTGGCTAATTCGAGTCTACCACTACCCTGGGTGAATGGATTTCTCTGGGGAGAAAGAATCTCTAAAAATTGTCGCGGTACCTGAACACCCTGACGATTGGGATGCCCGCGCAAAAATACCCGCGGTTCATATGGTCGCTCCGAGTCCCATAGAACCATAGACCTTGGCGGCCCTTCGTTTAGTTTGGCCTCCACTTCCTTAATAAGTTTTTGGTATTCGGCCTGCGAGGCCCTGTCTGGAAGAAGCGATAAAAACCCCCAGTCCATTTGCTTGGGTGCATCTGCCGGAGAATCAGGCCCGTATAGTGCAAGCCGCAGTTCTTCCAGATGTTTGTCTGCAAGAGGCTCTTTGGATGGACTTTCCAGCCACAATCTTTCAGCATTCAAAAGAAGCTTTCCATAACGCTGGGCAACTTCTTTCATATCTTTGGGAATGGTCTTAAAGGCTTCTGAAACCAATGGGTTTTCCCGGTAATCTTGTATAAGGGCTGGGGAAGCCTTCGCGAATTGTTCCATTTCTAAATCTGATAGTTGATGCCAAAGTTTCCAGGCGGGTGATTTTTTCTTTTTGGCGGTTGCCAGAAATGCCCGCCATCGGGCGATCATGGCTGGATTCAGGTCGCCTTTGTCGGCAAGCAGCATGAAATCATCAGAGGGGGGCTGTTTTTGAGCCTCGTGGGCTGCAAAAAGGTAATCGGCACACCTTTCTCTTGCCTGTTTGACCAACTCACCATGCTTTTGAGTTACAAAATCAATAAGGCTGTTTTCTTTTCGGGCCAATTCGACGGAAAAGAATTCGTATTCCTCGTTAGCCGGTTCTGTTTCCCAAAGTGGTGGCACCAGCGGTTCGAAGCAACTTCGGAATATCCCATACAGGGAGTAATAATCCTCGGTGGGAATGGGATCATATTTGTGGTCATGGCAACGCGCACACGATACCGTCAGTCCCATGACGCCCCGGGAAATTACATCGATTCGATCATCAATTAAATCATGGGTGTTGCCCATGAAATGGCTGCCCACGGTTAGAAAACCCAACGCCGCGAGGGACTTTGGATTACGGGTTGATGATTGGTCTGCGGCTATTTGTTCGATAATGAATTGGTTGTAGGGCAAATCCTGATTTAGTGCATCGATCACATAGTTGCGATATGTCCAGGCCCATGGATAATTCTTTTCCTCAAAAAACACATAGCCTTTGTTATCCGCATATCTGGCGATATCCAGCCAGTGTCGCGCCCACCTTTCACCGTAGGCCGTTGAACCAAGCAATTGATCGATTAATTCCTCATACGCCTTGGGTGATTTAGAATTCGAGAAATTCTTCACAGCTTCGGGGCTTGGAGGAATACCATGGAGGTCCATCGTGATGCGGCGAATGAGCGTTCTTTTGTCTGCCTGTGATGAGGGTTTAATTTGTTTTTCTTGAAGTGTTTTTTGAATGAAGGCATCGATGGGGTGCGACTCATTCTGGGATGGTACTTTTGGTTTTCGGATGGGCGAGAAAGCCCAATGGCTTTGTTGAGTAGGGGGCTGCGCCAAAGAGGTTTCATTGGGCCAAGGCAGACCCATGGCAACCCATTTTTCCAAAGAATCAATATCCTTGGAGGTTAACTTTCGCCCCTGGGGCATTTTAAGCTCCCCTTTTTGATGTATAGCCTGAACCAAAAGGCTTTCCGATGGTTTGCCGGGAATTACCACCGGGCCACTTATGCCACCTTTTAAAATCGCAGCCTTGGAATCAAGGCGAAGGGAAGACTTTTGAACCTTGGCACCGTGGCAGCCCAGGCATTGTTCCGCAAGGATCGGACGAACGGATCGTTCGAAGAAATCCTCACCTGCTTTATCGGCCCAAGCTAGGGGAGTAGTCACGAGACCAATCAGGATTGCAAAGGCCATTTTAGGCATGAACTCTCCGGGGAAGGAGAATTTAGCTTGTACAAAAAGTCAGCCACAGGCAAGCTTTTTGTGCCACGGATCATTCATCTTCGGCGAATTATCGTTGAAAAATGGGAATATACTGGGCAGGAACAGAAAGGGCTATCACGCCAATACTGGTTTGGTAGACGGGGCCGACCTGATGATCATCAAATTTCTTTCCAGTCCATGAACCGTCAGAATCCTGCGCTGGCAGCAGCATTTCCTTTAACTGGGCATACCAGGTGTCCCAGGCCTTTCCGCCCACCTGATGCATGGCATGGCTGGCATAATAATGCCCGTACCAGAAGTGATTCCTGGTCTTGTGCTTGCTTTGAAGAAACTCGACAGCTTTGGGAATCTCGGCTGCATCATATTTGCCCGCTAATTGAAGCACACACATACCAGCCGCTGTTCTGGCGAATTCCGGGGCCCTTTGCTTGGGTTGATAGTTGTAACCGCCAGTTTTTTCATCTCTACAGCTTTCGATGTATTCGATGGCCTTGGAGAGGGTTTCATCAGGCACATGCAGCCCCGCGTTTCGGGCGGCGCGCAGTGCCATCACCTGCATGACGGTAACGGAAATATCGGCATCCTCTGGCTTGGGTTGATAACGCCAACCACCCTTGGAATTCTGGCATCTCACAATTAAATCCACGGCCCGCTTTAAAACAGGCCGGATGGAGTCGTCCTGGGTGTGACCCCAAAGCTGGGAAAGCGCCAGTGTGGATATTCCATGGGCGTACATCACCTGCCCACTGCCTCTGGCACCAATTAAAAGTCCATCGGCTTCTCGAGCGGATGCCACCAAAAATCTACCACCTTTGGCCACTTCCGGTCCATATTTGCCCTGACCCGGAAGATGACCTGTACTCATGAAAGCCAGCATGGCAAACGAAGTGATGGCAGTGCTATGTTGATGCCCACCATCGGACCAGGAACCATCAGGGTTTTGCTTGGCGGCAATAAAGGCAAGGGCCCTGTCAATCGACTTTCGGGTGGCATCATCCAATTTAGCTGGTGGTGCAGGCTTGGTGGCATCCTGGGCTTCAAGCGGGGAAAGTGCCAGTGCAACCAAGCACGATAAGCCTGCAATTGAAAGAAGAACTTTCCTGAATGGAATGAGTAGGACCATTATCGTTTTGGTGTCGCTGGAGCGGTAAGGTTTGTTTTGCCTGCGGCCAGATCACGGTAATACTTGCGAATCATGGCAGAGTATTCAGGAGGCAGGTCAGCCGTCATAGCCTGTAAAAGCGCTTCCCGCTGTTTTTCAGGAAGTTTTAGGAAAGCACCAGTTCCTTCACCTTTGAGAAGCTTGGCCAGATCCGGTTCCGGGGGCATTTCCGGTTGCTTTTCCTCATTACCCTGCGGAGGGGCTTGGGACTTTTTGTTCATCGGGTCGGACTTGTTAGGGTTTTTCTCATTGGTAGGGAGATCAGCCTTGGCCAAAGCTTGTTTCTGGTCTGCTGGCATATCATCCAAGGCTTTTGCTAACTCCTTAAGCATATCGAGGGATTTTTCCAGTTTTTCTGCTGCCTTTGCATTTTCCATGGCCGCTTTTTCAGCGTTGCCTTTGGCGGCGGCTTCAGCACCTTTTTCAAGCATCGCCTCGGCGGCTTTTAGGTCATTCTTCAAGTTTTCGGGAACCAAGGCTTCAGCTTGGGTAGTCGCATCCTTGGCCATGCTTGCAGCATCCGACGACTTTGCAAGGTCTTTGGTTGCCTGCATTAATTCCTTTTGCTGCATGGCGGCCTTTTCGAGCCCATTTTTTTCGGTGCCATCGGTGCTTTTGGTGGAGGATCCCTCAAGCATTTCAAGGGATTCCTTTTGTTGTTCCATGGCTTTGGCCAGGTCACCTTTTTTGATGGCCTCTGCCGCCTCTTTGGCGGGTTCCGCGGCAGCCTTGCCTTTTTCTTTCATGCCCTCCAGGTTCTTGGCCAAGTCTTCTTGTTTTTTAGCCAGGTCATTGGCAGGGTCGCTGGATTTTTTTGTCAAATCCCCAACAGCTTTTTCAGCTTGCTTCTGGGCTTCCCGGGTTTTTTCCAAAGCCTGGGATACACGGCGGGCAGCCTCCGCCACCTGAATGGATTCATTATCCTTCATGGCAAGTTCCAGTGCCTTCTTTTGCATGTCTGCCCGTGCCATCTCTGCGGCCTCTTTGGCGGCTTGCTCAAGCTTTTTCGCAGCTTCCATTGCGGTCTCCGCAGCTTTGGCGAGATCATTCTTTGCCAGGGCTTTTTCAGTGGTTTTCTGATCAGCCATCGCATCATCGGCTTTCTTTTTGGCAGAATCCTGAGCCATTTTTGCCGCAGCCGTTGCCTGATTAGTTGCCTTGGCTTGTTCCTTGTACAGTTCTTTGGCAAAATCCTTTTGCCTTAAGGCATCCATGGATGCCTCTGCCTTGCTGATTTTTTCAGCGACATTTTTTTGCATCTCTGCCGCCTTGGCCAGGGCCTCCACGGATTTTTCCCTGTTGGCCAGTTTCTCGGCTTCTTCGCGCTTTGCAGCAAGATTTTTCTGGGCAACGTCCAGAGCCTTCTTCAATTCCTGGCGGGCATCCTCCATGCTTGCCTTGGATTTTTCAGCAGCTTGGGCGGCTTTCTCCGCCTTCTTCAATTGTTCCGCGGCCATCTCCTGAGACTTGGCGGCCTTTGCCAGAGCATCTTTCACTTCCTTGGGAGTTTCTTTGTCATTGGATTTTGCAGTCTCTTTTGCTTGTTCGGAAAGTTCCATTTCCTGCTTGGCCAGGCTTTCAGCCTTTTTCATGGAGGCTTCTTCCTTTTTGGGATCTGGCTTTGGCTCTGGTTGTTCAAGCTTTTTCGTTGAATCTTGGATTTGTTTTTGCTGTTGCTCCATTTTGGCAATCTTTTCCACCAGATCCATCGCCTTGGCCACGGGGTCATTCTTTTTGTTCATCTCCTTGGTCACGGCTTGATTGATTTTCTCCAATGCGGCTTCCAAAGCCATCTCTGCCTTTTCCTGCGATTCCAAGGTCTTTTTATCATCCTTGTTTACAAGGGCCTTGGATGCTTCCTTGAGACTCTTTTCAGCCTTGGAAAGTTCCTGCAAAGCTGGTGCGATAATCGATTCCCTGGATTTCATGATATCCCGGGTTTCAGCCGCCATGTCAGCTTGCTTTTGGGCAACCTCGTTGCGGGTTTCCTCGTCACGCTTGGAGGCGTTTTGCTTGGAATCTTCGACCATTTCCTTTTGGTCGCGTGCCAGTTTTGCAATCTTCTCCTGAATTTCCCTGAGGCTGTTTTTTTCAGGTACTGTTCCACGCCAGGCCTTTGCCACCTTGTGCATAATGTCGTGAGAGCGCAAAGTTGTATCTATCGCAGGTTTAAGCCTGCCAGCTTTTTCCTGGTTATTGCCTGTCAGGGGCATGTTGGTTTGAATGCTTGCCAGGGTCGATCGCAGGCCTTCTTGGGTAGAAATCTGCAGGCCTTGCTTCAGCCTCGCTTTTCTTTCCTCGTCCAGTTTGGGTTCCAGTTCTGTTGCCTGTGTAAGCAGAACAGCCACCTCGGCGTTGAGGTCTGCCTGACGGTCGAGAAGCTTTAGGGCGATTTTTTGAAGATCAACTCTGGAGGGGTTGTTTCCCTCAAGGGCGGAAATCAACAATCCCAAAGTGGTGTGAACTTTGTTTTCCTCACGGGAGGCGCGCTCCATTCTCTCAGCCGCCATCTCTAATGATCTCACGGCATTTTGGCGCGCGGCAAGTTCCCGGAGTTTTTCCAGAATGAATTGATGACGTTTGTAGGCCTCTGTAGTTTCTCCATCAGCGGATTGCCTGACTTTTGCCTTGGCGGCATTTTCGAGGTGGTGAATGACAGCGGCCATATCTTCCTTGCGCAAGCCTCCCAAAACCTCGGTTGCTTCTTGAATAAGCTTGGTTTCTTCGGATTGATTAAGCTGATAGTACTGTAAAACACTTAAAAGGGTTTCCATTCTGCGAATGGTACGCTCGGTTTGGCCGGCAACGGCTTTTTGTTTTTCAATAAATTGTTTGGTTTGTGTGGCTTCCTGTGCAAACACAGGAATGCATATGGTCAAAGTTGCCAGAAAGATTCGAAATGGCTTTAACATTAAATTTCCCCGCTAGAAATTAAGCATTTTCATCCCAAAAGCTTACCTTAACTAACACCTGTCAACCAAGGGGGTTTTGCCCGTAAAGGTCATCAAATCAAGGAATATTCCTTTTTAAAGGCATAAAACCGTCAAAAACCTGCCCCTGCCGGTTTTTCAGTTCCATTAGTTTTTCTGTTTCTTTTTCCTTTCGGCGCCACCAGGCAAGCAATTCTTCCACCCCCACCACTTCCTTTACTCGTATTTCCGATTGGCCTACAAGTGGATCTTCGGGTCGCAAATCGGATGCTTCCACAAAGTATTCAATCCTGTCGCCAATGCGTAGTTCCTTGATGGAACCAATTTGGAAATCAAATCTCCCACCAGCCTGCCTTCTGGAGGGTGATTTCCATAAATCCTCGGAAGGTAGTGGGTAGAAATCAATATTCGATTCCGGCGTGCTTTTCGTGAATGCGCCTTGATCCGGTAAAAAATCACCGAGGTTGTCATTTTTTGCAAATTCTTGAAGAGGAAGACTTCTCCAGGAACCTTTCTCATTAATTCGGTACCGAAACCTTGCAGAGGCGATTCCCGCCATGCTTTTAGCTTGATACACAACCCGGAATTTCTGTCCAACTAAAACCGGCAGACCGTCAATGTCGGTATCTTCCGGAGTTGATCCGGGGCGGTTTGTTCCCGGTAGTTGATCCGGTAACAGCGTTACCACGGGGGGCTCATCCGGTAAAACCAGAATTCGCCTTTGGAAAGGTCTCAGGCTTTCAAGGCCACCCGTATTCGTCGCATGTACCTGGTACTTGTGGTCCCCTTCCAACACCTTGAAATTCACTTCGCCCCCGTGGCCATTTTCTACCAACTTGCAGGGAAATTGTCGGCTTGAACCATTGGGATCATAAGGCTTGACACTGATCGTTGCAGAGGCAAGTTTCTGAGAACAAGTAAAATTAAGCTTTACTGTGGAACCAGCCAAACCGGTAACATCACCTTTTGCGAATGTTTCCTCATAAAGTGATCCATCCGGTCTTTTGCCATACCAATCAGGGCTAGCAACACTTGCTTGTGCCATTTCCAAAACCGGTCGAAGCATCCGCATCAATGGGATGGGGCCGGCCCTTGAATCGCCAGCTCGAAACATCAGCACACCTTCACCCAGCGAAAATGGAATATTGCATTCCATGGTCTCATTTCCGGAAGAAGTTGCTTCCAGGATGGTTTGTTCAGACTGTTTTGAAACCCATGTCACCCTGCCTTTGGGAATGATTTTTCCGGAGTGAGATCTCACTTCAAATGCCAGCACAGTTGTTTCTCCCTCAGGAAGTACAACCTTTTCTGGCAAGCCTATCACCGTGTCTCGCGGAATTTGCCGGGGGATTAGCAGTTGCCTTAAAAGCAACGCCTTGGTGGTGGCAGGATGTAAGCCAAAACATAAGAGGGCAAAAATGATGGGTGTGGCCAGCCTTCTTGCAGAAATGGTCCATCGTTTTTTGTCCAGACAGTTGGAAAATTCCAAGTCTTTGGACAGGTGCAGGACTTCCGAGGTAAGTTGGCTTAATAAAATTGGCGATTGGCCTTCGAGCCGGGCTTCCGGGCGATTCAATTGAAGTACTGTGGTCATGCTGTGGTTGTACTGAGGGAAGTGTTTTTCCACCCAGCCAGCGCCAATACTCTCGGTGATCGGGGCCATTAACTGCTTTGCCAAATAATTCCAGACCAGAATGCCCAGATAGGTTCCCAATGCGATCAAACTTAAGATTCGCCAGACCAGAGGGGTGTCTTCCTCGAGATCCCACCGCCAATCGATGGCACAGGCAAGCCCAAGCACAGGAAAGAAAAGAAGCAGTACAGTACTTATACCCAGGACAAGGCGGATGAGCTTTTCCTGACGAATGATCTTCACCAGGCGTTTGCGGATAGATTCAACAGATTGTAGTTGATCTGTTTGCATTATTATTAACTCAGGTTGTTCCACCGTCGCAGGGCCCATTCCACAGAAAGTGCCGCGACAATCACAAAAAACAGGAAGGGATGAAGCCGGGGCATTTCAGCAACGACCACACTTGGTCTTTCCACATACTTTAACAGGCGGACGACTTTTTCTCCTTCATCCTCACGAAGGTAAGCACCGCCACTCAATTGCGCGCAATCCTTGAGAAGTTCACCCGCCATGCCCCCTTTTTCCATATCCTGTGGTGCAAATATACGCCATTCCAAACGGGTTTCCGGTTCACCGGGAACGATCAAAGCAAAACGTCCCACTCGATCATGGGAAAGATGTAGCGTGTATTCTCCGGGGTGATCCGGCACTGCGCGCAGCAAAACCTCCCTTACCTTTTGTTCAGCCGGCAGATTTTCGGGGGCATCCAGCCAGTCCAGCTTTGCGGGAATGAAATCCCTTTTTTCAGGCTGGAAATTCCTGTCCAGAATGCGACCGCTAATAAGTCCCAAGGTGCCAAGAACCGGATCCGGGCGATCCACCGAAAGTCTCACCTGACGAATAGCTCCGGCTTTTGGACCCGCTGCCCAGTAAATCCACTGGCTCCAGAATCTGCCAAAATGAGTCTCACCCTCGTTGTATCGCCACCTCCATGCCTCATCAAAACCAAAGAATGCCACCTGTCCCCTGCCGTAAGGTTGGGTTACCAGTAAAGGGGCAGGGGAGTTACCAACCTTGGAAGATGGATGAGCTAGAAGAGTGGTTGCGCCGGGCTTTATTTTTCGTACCGGTGAAATCCAATGAATGCCGGGAAGATCCTTCCAAATTTTCTCGCTGGTTTCCTGGGAATCCGCCAGGCGCATGGCATCATGGCGGCTGCCCTCCGGCGTTAGCGTGGGAACAAAACTCGCGGTCCGAACATCCGTGGGGGCCGCCTCAATCGTGGCCGGTTCCACAGGTAATAACTCGGCCAAGGGAGTGTTAGCCCAGCCCATGCCATTATGCCTGCGGCCACCCAGTATAAGCAGCCCGCCACCTTCCTCCACAAATTGCCTAAGTCTTTCAGCACCTTCCGGTCCCAGGTTTTCCACGGGAACATCACCAAGTATAACGGTGTCAAAAACAAATAGATCTTTCCGTGTGGTGGGAAATTCAGGGAGGAAAGGTTGGTTGGAGATAAGGCCCTTGTCTCCTTCCAGGATGACAAAGGTTGGTTCCAGTGCCTTTCGGGGTGATGTTTGGTTATTCTCCTGGGAAACAGCCTCCCGGGTCAGGTTCATCAATAAAAACCGCATGTCCCAGCGAGGGGTTTTTTCGACCACCAGAACTTTTACCCTCCGATCAATCACTTGCACCTGTCTGGTAAGCGAATCCTCTCTGCTTTCATCCATGCCGGTAAGACGGGCAGACACCGCAAGTTTGGATCCTTTTTTGGAAGCACTTGCAACATCGGGTTTGAAAAACATCACATGGCGAATGTCTTCGCCGGGGCGAGCGGGCAGAGTTTCCCGAGCCACTTCGGTTCCGTCCAGTTCCAGTCGTAATTCCACCTTGGCTCCGGGATGCTTTTCAGCTTCAAAAAAACCAGTGCGCCAGCGAATGGGAACGGCTATGGTTTCTCCGGCAAGCACAAGATCTGGAACTACCATGTCCCGAAGTTCCAGAAACGCAGGTTGTTCAAGGCCAATGCCAACAAAAATCAACGGCACGCCACGGGATCCCGCCTCCCGTGCCACCTCGCGTAGGGATGGTCCGGGGCCAGTATCTCTTCCATCTGTAAGAGCCACCACTGCCGCTGGCAAGTCTTGGGGAATTCCCAGCAGTCGGGAAATTCCAGCAGCCAATGCCGTGCGGGTTTGCTCGCCTTTCCATGCGGCATCCACTTCCATGGGGCTGGAATCATCATTCATTCGCTTGAGATCGTTACCCACAAGAAAGCGACGAAGAGGAATCTTTTTGGCCTCGGATTTCTCCCGGGCAACCATGATCTTTTCAAGGATGGGTTTGGCTAGTTGCAGACGCGAAGGCATTTCGGTCAGGTTCTTGGATTGGTTGGCATCGGTTTTGTTCATAACCTTGGTGCCAAGAATTGTTTCCACTTTTTCCAGGTCTGCTTTTTGGGTCCTTTCATCCTTTTGTTGCATACTGGCTGAATCATCCAGAAGAATGGCCACCGAGCCTGGGTTCTTGCCGACCAGTTTTACCGAGCAGGCAAATGGTTGAAATATCAAGATACAGATGGAAAATGCGCCAAGCATTCTAGCAGCCAAAAGACCTTTTCGAAGTCTTGAGGATATCTTTACGGTTTCAGTTTGATAAAGTCGGATTAGCCAAAAAAGGAAGAGAATAAGGCATGCCAGGCTTAACAACACAGCTCCAATGGATGGTACCAATTCCAAGCCAGCCGGCCAGGATTGGTCGGGGCCATGAACGCCAAGCATGTATGCAATCCAATTGCCCATTTACCCACCTAAAGAGGCTTGCCAGCCCACCATGCAAAAAAGGTTTCAAAAAGGAATAACAACCCAACCAGTACCATGACCATCCAGGATAACTCGCCTCGTGAAGACCAGCTTTCCGAGGGAGTTATACCGGCCTGATGGTGATAAACTTTCCTGCCAAGGATCTCATCAATCTCTGGACCTTGCAAGCCACCCAACTCTTGGCCTTCCATTGGGGATGATTGCAAGGCGACTTGGGTGGAAAAATCTTCACCACTTCCCGGGCTTTGCAACTTCCATACACCTGATCGCTCTGGTTGAAAATCAGCCTCAAAAGTTCGGCGGTCACCCTCGTAATGGTTCTTGGAAGGGTATTTGTGACCATCGGGGGCTATCCAGACAAACTGTTCCTTGCCCAGCGTTTCCCTGCTGTTGGATTGAATGGCCAAAGGCAATTCCACTGGAAAAATCCTTCTGGGTTCGGATTGTTCAAGAATTCTGGCCAAGATGGTCTGCACCAATGGAACAAATGTGGGGCGCAAGGGTAAATCAGTGCATTCCAAGTCGGGCGTCCATCCAGCCTTCAAAAGAATGCCATTGGAAAATTTTTGAATCCACATGGCAGGGGTGCCATTCGAAAAACTAGCAATCTGGCTGCCTTTGCTGGAACTATTGTTGGATTGCCAGTTGTATATGGCGCTGAAGTCTGCTTGTGAAATTTGGTTAAGTGGTGCTGATTGAAACCTTCCCAGCCATTCTGTTGAGACACTTTGAGTGTCGAGGTGGAATGCTGTCTTGGCATCCGCTTTCCATGGTTGGGGCACACCATCAAGTAGAGTATATATGGGGTGAAGTTCCTCAGGATTGCCAGCCAGGACATTTTTGCCCGCAAAGTAGATTAATCCATGGCCTGTCTTCATCCAGTTGGGTAATTGTTCGGCAAAATCGGTACGGAGCTGTTCGCTTCCCGCAAGGACCGGGTCCACAAGAAAGATAACATCGCTTTCTTCCAGGTGTTCGGGGCCAGCCATTGCAGCAGAAATGGTTTTAACCTCAAGCCTGGGGGCATTCGCATCTCCGGTGGAGGAACGCAATGCATGTGCCATGAAAAATCCATTGGTTCTGGATGGATCCACCAGCGACTTTCCCTCAACAACCAAAACCCTGAGGCGATCGCGCGCCGTGATGATTTTTGCTTTTTGGTTATCCCTTGCGAATCGATCGGATCCGGCTTTAGCCTCCACGGCGAATCTGCCGGGGCGCGGAACCAATAAATCAATCGGAATCACTCTTTCTTCGCCACTCTCAAGCCGGGCAACACGAACTGATTCACCACCTTCGGGGTCATCTGTCAACGACAATCGGACTTCAAAATCCGAAGCGGGCTGGTCCCCTGTATTTCGGACATGAACCAGCCAGGGGAGTCGCTGACCCGAAAAAGTGATGCCTGTGGCTGGTTCAAGATCCAAGACTTGAATGTTGATTGGCACCGGGGTTCCAACCTTGACCATTTGAACCGAAATAGATTCAGGCAGCTTTTCCAAAAGGCTTCTAAGCGAAGCATTTTGTCTTTGCCAGCCGGATGCTTGCATATCTGAAAAAAAGATCACCTGTTTAACGGGAAGCGGCGAGTTGCGAAGGGATTCCATGGCAGCTTCAAAACCTGGATAGTAATCACCGGCGTAATCGGTGGGCTGCAAGCTCTCTACCGCTGTTCGCACCGTGTCAAATTTTCCAGATTGCCCAAAGGCTTTTTCCTCCACTCGATCCGAAACGGTGAGTAGCCTTGCCGAGGATCCCAGAGGAAGTTTCTCCAAAACAGCCTTGGCGGCATCCGTGGCCTGTTCCAATCGGCTGACCCCCGCTTCCTGAGTGGCCATGCTTTGGGATATATCCATCACCAGCACGGCATCCGTCGCGCCGGAAAGAGGCAAGGATGAAAGTGTTGGCCGTGCAATGGCGATGGCCAACAGGATGAAAAGCGCCATTCTGCAGAGAAGCAGTAAAAGATCACGGAATCGAATCTTACGGCTTGTTTCCCGAAAGCTTCTGCGAAGAAATGCCATGGCTGCCCATGGCACAACCACAGGCTTGCTCTTGCGTAAAAAATGCAAAGCCAGTGGCACACCTGCCGCCAGCGTTCCTGCCAACATCCATGGAATAAGAAATTGCATGCGAGGTTTTCCTAGGATGTTCTTCCGATACGGCGTTTTTTCAACCTTTGTGCCAGCATTGACAAAAGACTTTCATCTGGTGGCTGATCCGAGGGCACCAGCACATATTCGATTCTGGATTTGGTGCAAAAAGATTTAATCTGTTCCAGCCAGTCCTGCAGGGCTTTCTGGTAGCTGGCCCTGAGAAGGTGCGGTTGGGTTAGAAGAAAGTCAGACGATTCAAGGTCCTCGAATTGAACCTGACCTTCCCAGGGAAGATCAATTTCATGGCTATGCAGAACATGCAAAACCATGACATCATGGCCCCGGATGCGTAGGCCCTGCATCTGTGCCATCAGCGGTTCCCAGGGTTCAAATAGGTCACTGATAATCACCACCAGTCCACGCCTGCCAACTTTGTCTGAAAGTTCCCTTATGGCGGTTTCTAGGATTGGAACCTGGGTTTCTCTATTCCTTTCGGGGATTGGTTTTCGACGAGAGATTGAATCGAGCAGCAGGCGCAACCGATCAGGCTTGGTACTGGGCGGCAGGTTGGGTGCAGGTTCGCCAGGTTGGGGTTCCTCGAGGATTTTGATGCCGATGGCGTTTGCCTGACTGATACCCACTTGGGAAATGACTGCCGCTAGAAGTTGGGCCTGTTCATATTTGGACTCGCCCGGTTTGCCATAGGCCATGGATCCAGACAAATCGAGCAGGATGTGAGCTGTGTAGTTGGTTTCTTGATCGTATTGTTTGACAATGAATCGTTCGGTTCGGGCATAACCCCGCCAGTCCAAGTGCCTGAGGTCATCTCCGGGAACATATTCCCGGTGCTGGGCAAATTCGATTGAGAAACCTCGCAGAGGGCTTGCCTGATCGCCGACCCTCAGCCCATCCACAAGCGTAAGAGCCCTCAACCCAAGCTGCTTGGCACGCTCGAGAAGTTCCTGCTGACTTTGGCTGGTTGAATCCCGGGACGAACTCATGCCGAGCGACTCCGGGAACCGGGTTGTTTGACTTCGTCAATAATCCTGCGGGTGATTTCATCGGGCCCAATTCCATCTGCCTGCGCGACAAATGATGGAAGCACACGATGGCGCAGAATGGGAAAGGCAACTTTTTCAATGTCTTCCGGCGTGACATGGGGGCGACCCAGTAAGGCCGCGCGCGCCCTGCCTGCAAGAACCAGATTGGAACTGGCGCGGGGGCCTGCTCCCCACTGGATCAACTTGGAGGCGAAAGATGCGGCATCTTGTTGGCCAGGGCGTGTGGCGCGGGTGATCCTGCGAGCAAACTCCACCACGCTGTCTGAAACCAGAATCTGTCTGGAGATTCTTTGAAGCTGCTCGATCTGCTCCCCATTCAAAATGGGTTCTATGGATGGAACTTCAAGGGCGGAGCGCCGCATGATTTCATCTTCCTCGGCATCCGTTGGGTATCCCACCTGAATCATGAAAAGAAATCGATCCAACTGTGCCTCTGGCAAGGGATAGGTTCCTTCCTGCTCTATAGGGTTTTGTGTGGCAAGCACAAAGAAGGGCGATGGCAGTTTGTGATCCGCGCCACCCACGGTTACCTTGCGTTCCTGCATGGCTTCAAGAAGCGCAGCCTGGGTCTTTGGGGGAGTTCGATTGATTTCATCCGCAAGCACCAGGTTGGCGAAGATTGGTCCTTGAAGGAACTTGAAAGCCCTTTGACCTGTAACTTTGTCATCTTGGATAACCTCGGTGCCTGTGATGTCCGAAGGCATAAGGTCGGGTGTGAACTGAATGCGTTTGAAGGAAAGTTGCACGGCCCTGGCAAAGGTTGAAACCATTAATGTTTTCGCAAGGCCTGGCACACCCACAAGCAGCGCATGTCCCCTGGCAAGAATCGCAAGCAATAATTGCTCAACAACATCATCCTGCCCGACGATGATTCGCGCTACTTCCTTGCGAAGCCGGGCACATTGTTCACCAAACTTTGCCAGGGCAGCGGAGTCCACTGGTTTTTCCGAATCCATGATAGGTCACCATATTGAAAAGGGAATAATTTTTATTGTCACAACCATTCGCGGTAGGTATGTACCTATGCTAATGTTTTGCGGCGATTTTGAAAGAGAATTGTATTTCTTCCTAGCACTTCTTTATGAGCGAGAGATGAGTGGATGCTTCCCGTTAGTGTGCTTAACTGATCATTTTCAAACCTACCGGCAGGCTATCGCCAAGTAGCGAAGACTGCTGCTCCCTTTCTAAAGGTACAAATTCGCGAAGGGATCTTACCCAAGATTGGGGAATCTGGCGTTCATCGATTTTGGAGATAATTTGCCCTTGGATGGAATCTGAGACATCCAGCGAGCGTTGGTTAACAACCCGTCCCAACTGGGAGAGTGCGAAAGCCCACATTTGTTCCTCGGAGACATGACTTGGCTCAAAGGAAAGAAGTTTTTCAATCCAAGGGGTCACAACCTCCGGGTGAAGAACAAAGTTCATTGGGCCGTGAAGCAATGTCCGGGCACCGAGCCTGGCCAGGGACCAAAACAGGTGCGAAGGAGCTGGCGCTTTTTTAAGTTGCCTGACAAGGGTGTCGCCCAGGGATTGTTTAGTTCGAAGATCCAGCCTTTCCAAGGATGCTGCACAGCGCCACATCTCAGCAAGTTCGTTGGGGCTGGGCCGGGCGATGCTTTTGGCGTTGGATGGAAGCAGGAAGTTGCGAAGGCGATCAAAAATGCCCTGTTGTTGGGCCGAGCCAAGCCCGCCAGAGATTCTGCGCCAAAGTATCCAAAAGTCCGCGCCAGAGTCAGATGCCTTTGGAGCCACACTTTTGGCATCACGAGGTGGGGCAATCAATTCGCGCCAAATGTTGTCGATGCGAATTTTATCTCCCGCAGCGCCATATCCGGGGCGCATGGAATAACCTGCGAGGTTCAGCCAGCGGGAAGCGTGTGCCGGGCTTTTAAAACGGTTTTGAGCTTGGTTTAACAGGGTGTCCAGAAATCTTCTGCAAAGTGAGACAGGCCATTGGTCGCGGGGTGACTCCAGGGTATCTTCCAGTTTTTTGCCCAATTCCCGGGGTTCTAGCGGCGAACCTTCCTCTGAAAAAACTTCGCGCAACAATGCACATGCGGCCTGGGCCGATTCCTCTGGCCAGGTTTCCAAGAAGGTAGAAGTTGCTTGAGGTTCATCTTCGCTCGCTTGTACCGTGTCCCTGAGGTTAAATTCGAGTTTCCATTGGTTGGAATTATCCCTCGCGAGTAGGGATAATTCCAATGTACCCAGCGAGGTGGTTTGCGAGGAAAGCACCACGGGTACAGTTTTCACCCCGGAACGCTTTCCGCCCTTAAGTATGGTTTGTAGTGCCGGCATCGGGTGAAGTTGTTTTCGACCCAGTTTTAACAAGTCGCCTGCTTGGTCTTTCTTTCTTACGGTGGAGGTAAAAAGAGGGAATGAAACGGCCTGGCCTATTTGAAGTTCGAGTGGATGCTGGTCCAAAAGAATGCTTTTGCCTTCCTCCTGATTTTTTGGAAGTACGCAAAGGAGGGATTGTTGCTGATTCTGATCGTGGATTGCGAGATAGTATGATTTTGAACTTCCACCGCCGATATGCGCACCACCGGTATGCTTCAACCACCCAAACCAGGCGGCACCCTGCGCGACTGCCAGATCGACCGATGGATTTTCCAGTACTAACGGGTTTTTCGAATTGGGGGACCAATTGCCAAGCAGTTGCAGCACCCTTTTTTGAAGTTGCAAAGAACGAAAAACCCCGCCATTGAAAAGGATTGCATCCGGGGAGGAAGGTTTTCCAGTCTGCGCATGTGCCGAAAGGAATGCAGCCAGATGCTTGGAAATAGCTGGTTCAGGTTCGTAAGGCAGGCCCATTTCGTGCAGGCCCAGGGCCCCGACAGGTCGCGAAGGTTTTGCTTCCATTTCGCACAATGGAAAGAAACCGTCTGCAAGAATTCGCATGGCATCGGCCTGCGGGATTTCGATTTTTATCATTCCGCCAATGACCGATGACCCCCTTCCCATGATGGTTATACCGATGGAAGCAGGTGCGGATTCGCCAAGGAATTGTTCCTTGGCGTTTCGGCAGGCTTGGATCAACTGATGGAATTGCGCCGCATCCAGCTTGGTTCCCTTGGGCAGTTTGCTTTCTGCAAGTTTTGCCAGCGCCAGATCCATGTTGTCCCCACCGAGCAACAAATGATCTCCCACTGCGATTCGGTTGAAACTGATTTCTCCTTCCTCTTCCTGTGTTTCGATCAGGGTGAAATCCGAGGTTCCACCACCGATGTCCAGCACCAGGCATTGCATTCCCGCTTCCAATTCAGTGTCGCTTGATTTCTGGAAAGATTCCATCCAGCGGTAAAAGGCTGCCTGAGGTTCTTCAATGAGTGTGATATTGGAAAGCCCAGCCAGTTTGGCCGCTTCCACGGTCAAGCTGCGAGCCAGATCATCGAACGATGCAGGAACGGTAATGATGACGGTCTGTTTTTCCAAAGGTTCGGAAAGCACTCCGGCACGGACATCCTCCGCCCAGCTTTCCACCAAGTGTCGAAGGTAACGCGAAGAGGCTTCCACAGGGGAAATTCTTTGCAATTCCGGCGGACCCGACCATGGCAGCAAAGGCGCTTTACGGTCCACCTGCGGATGACACAACCAGGATTTTGCCGAAGACACAAGTCTACCCGGGACTTTGGCTCCCTGATAGCGCGCCGCCTCGCCGCATAGATAGTTTCTGGCATCGTCCCATGGCAGTGAGCATGACTTGGCAGGCAGTTCATGATTACCCGGAAGATAAAGAAACGATGGCAGCAGAGGTAGTTTGCCCGCCTCGCCCGGTTTGATTAGTTGATGGATGGCATGAACCTGAATTGCAGGTTTTTTGTCTTTAAGATCGATGAAGGCCATGGCGCAGTTGGTGGTGCCAAGGTCGATTCCAACAATGTAACGGTTCATGCGATCAAAACTGCCTGGGGTTAATCAATCATGTACCCATTTTATGATCGCAGGATAAATGTGCATAAAAAAACGCCGGGGAGTGGCCCCGGCGGCGGATTCTTTCCTGGAAACTCCTATTAGATTTTGGAAAGCAGGCCCTTCTTGATGGAGTCTCCCAGGTTCTTTTTGCCCAGATAGATTTCCCAAATGGCCTTGGAAAATTCCAACCCAGGTATGGTCACTTCAATCTTGTCGATCACATGGCAGTGCAATCCTTTGCCCGGGATATAGGTAAGCTTTACCTGATCTCCCTTTAAGACCTTGGTTTCCTTGAATAAGTTTTCAAGAACTGGAAGCTGTTCTGCGAACTCATTTTCCTGATGGTTCAGAAGGATGGAGGACCGGAAGTTGGCATACATATCTCTGCCATCCACCTGACGTTCCATGACCAGATGCAGTTGCTTGCAGGCATCGGCATTCACAAGATCCTCGGCGGTTTTTGCCTTGGTGCCTTCCTGAATATAGCTGGCTATGGCGTAAACATTTACCAGGTACTTGGTTCGCATGGCTGCCCCGGTTAACACCATCTTTTTGGGTTTGCCCTCCACCTTGCATTCGGTGGTGGTACCAAATCGCACGCCACTTCCATTAACGCCTATGGTATCCATTGAAAAAACGGCCACCCCACTAAGGCAGGTGAACAGAATGGTTGGAATCCATCGAATCATGATATAGCTCCCACAAACTTCAGAATTTTCACATGAGCATTCATGATCGCCTAAGAGATGCATTTTGTGCAAGGTCGATCGCGTGCAGGAATCTTTCAGGTTGAAAGAAATTTTGTCAGGCTGTCAGAAATCGCTGAACAGATCCCATTCCAAATTCTGCGATTTGACCGGGGCTGGTTTGCGAAAGCATGGGGTTGAAAACTTCCACGGAAACAAATCCGTGGTACCCGGAATCTTTCAAGGACTGAATGAAAGGTTTCAAGGGTAATTCCCCATCTCCGGGCAGGATGCGATCCGAATCTGTTGCCATTTCCCGGGTTGTGGACATTAAATCGCAAACCTGTACCAGAAAAATCTTGTCAATGACGGGGCCTTGGATGTCCGACAGCTTGCTGGGCCCGCAATGGAAATGGAAAAAGTCCACGGTTACCCCTAGGTTGCTGGCACCAGTGGCATTCACGAAGGCGAGTGCGGTTTCCAAATTATTCACAAACGGGGAGCGGGCGCGAAATTCCAGTGATAGCCTGGTGCCAAAAGCCTCGGCCCATTGTGCTGCTTCGCCGAGAGCTCGGATGGCGCGCTGCATGGTTTCCTGGTCCACCCTCTGGGGGAATTCCGCAAGGATATTCATCACAGGAATTCCCAATCCCTGACAGAGATCCAGCCTTTTGCGGAAGTGATCAAGGTGAAGTTTTTTTTGTTCGCCTTCAGAGAATAATAGCCCGCCTTGGTACGATGCTGCTGGGCATTCTATTCCATGATCGGCCAGCAGAGTCTTGGTCTGGCCTACGCTGCTGGTTTCGAGATGTTTTTCCAGTTTGGTAAGCCAAACTTCCATGGCATTGCAACCACCCTCAAGAAATCCTTTCACATCCTCGGCGAAGGAACTGGAAAAAAGGCAGGCCTGGCTTATGCAGGGTTTCATCATGTCAGCGCAACCTCAACCTCTGCCAAGTTGTCGAAAAAGGTGGCGCCTGCGCCAATGTCCGTAATTGCCTGACTGGTGGTGGCGTTTGCGTTGGCATTTCCCGCAACATCCTTGTTCCACCAGAGGCCCTGGGCAACGATCACCCCCGGGCGGACAGAATCTTCCACGGATGCATGGGCCAGAAATGCCCCACGTTTATTAAAGATGCGAACCCTCATTCCATCAAGAATACCCCTCGCTGCAGCATCTTGCGGCGAGATAATCAGGGTGGGGCGGTGAGCATCCCTCTTTTGCCATTCAAGATTTGCAAACGATGAGTTCAGAAAAGCCGGGTCGGGGGGTGTGATAAGTTGCAACGGATATTGGCATGCAAGTTCGGGTGAGGATTCCGGGCTTTCGTAAGGAGGAGTGAAGCCTGCCAAAGGATCCAATCCCATAGCTTCCAGTGAAGAGCTGTAAAATTCGCACTTCCCCGACTTTGTCGGGAACCTGCCGAGTGCAAAGGGTGAATATTCGCGTGGAATGTTCAATCTTTGGAAGCCGTGCTTTCGAAGGGTATCAAAGTTGATTCCACGAAGGGCTTCCGGTCCCATTAGGCTTGTTTCTGAAGGTTCCAATGCTTCCCGGATCAAATCTTCATCCGTGCAATCAAACAAACTGGAATCCAGTTCCATTCCTTTGGCCAGTCTTCTGAATATTTCGGTGTTGGGCAATGATTCTCCAAGGGGTGCTATGGCGGGTTCGTTCAAATGAACATGGTAGTGGCCATACGAGGTGTGAATGTCCCAATGTTCCAATTGAGTGGTGGCTGGCAGAACAATGTCTGCGTAGTCGGTGGTATCGGTTGGGAACTGCTCGAGCACCACGGTGAATAGGTCTTCCCGCATCAAGCCACGAATCACTTCGGGTTGTTCCGGGCAAACTGTTGCCGGGTTGGAGTTATAAACCACGATTGCATTTACAGGTGGATCCATTTGATGATTGCAAAGTGCCTTGCCGAGCTGACTCATGTTGATGGATCTTGTGCCTGGCGGAATAAGGTCTTTGCGTTCGAAGGTGTGGGAATCTTTCAGGGGATACATGGCGCTGGTGCTAAGGAAAGCGCCACCGCCAGGGTGTTTCCAGGCACCAGTGATGGCAGGCAGACAGGTAATGGTTCGAACGGCCATGCCACCACCCCCATGACGCTGCATTCCGTAATTGAGTCGAATGAGCGAGGCCGGAGTTTGTGCATACAATCTTGCAAGCTTCTCGATGCTTGGAACATCCACCCCAGTGATCTGTGATACCTTGGAAGGTGGGAATTCATCCAAGGCTCGTTTTTTAAGCTTTTCATGGCCCAGGGTATGTTCTTGGATATATCTAAAGTCCTCGAGTTGTTCTCGAAAGATTACATGCATGATTCCAAGGGCCAGGGCGGCATCTGTGCCGGGGCGAATGGGTATCCACCAGTCGCTTTTCTCTGCGGTTTTACTTCGGAATGGGTCTATGGTGATCACTTGAGCGCCATTTTTTCTGGCTTGATGCTGAAGGGCCCAGAGGTGTGAGTTGGTTACCGAGGTGTTCGATCCCCAATGAATGATCAATTTGGAATGAATACAGGATTCCGGATCAATGGCGGCTCTGGTACCCAGGGTGATAGTGCTTGCGGCCACACCAGCGGTGGCGCAGATGGTTCGTTCCAGCAGCGATGCCCCCAAGGCATGAAAAAATCTTCTGTCCAAACTGGAGCCCTGGAGGCGACCCATGGTACCCGCATAGCTATAAGGAAGAATCGACTGGGGCCCGGACGGAGACGCGATAACCTCTTTGAGCTTTTTGCAAATAATTTGAACAGCTTCCACCCAGGAAATTTTTTCAAACTTGGCGGCACCTTTTGGGCCAACACGCTTCAGCGGATGCAGGATTCGGGTTGGATGATAGGTTCTATCGATATAGCTGGCGACTTTGCCACATAAAAATCCGCGGGTGATGGGGTGTTCCGGGTTACCGCGCAATTTCGTTGCTTTGCCATCTTGAACCGTGACTAGCATGGAGCACGTGTCGGGGCAATCGTGAGGGCAGGTGGCGTGAATGGTTTGTAAGGTGCTGGCCATCTTGCAAGAAACCCCGGTGGAAGAAACATTCTTCAAAACATGATAGCGTAAAGGTCAAATTGTGCATGGATAAAAAGAAAAAGCGGAGGAATATCCCCCGCTTTTGAGCGTCCTGCTCTTCTAACGGCAAATCAGGCTGCAAGCCTGACCATAACCTTGGCAGCCGACCTTTCCCTGGCGGCATCCACAAGGCCCCGGAACACTTGAATGTCCAATCCACTGGCAGTACCAGAGCCAGGATGCCATTGCACCCCAACGGCGTACCAGTCTTCCGAAATTGATTCGATACCTTCCACCACGCCATCCAGCGCCGTGGCAGTGATTTTGAAACCGCGAGCAAGTTTCTGGATGCCTCTGCGGTGTTCGCTGTTCACCACGATTTCACCTTCACCATAAATGTTGGCAAGCCTGCAGTCGGGTTGCACAAGAATGGCATGGCGCAGGCCGCGCTCTGGCGGATGTTTGTGCTGAAGGGCTTCGGGAAGTTGTCTGCAAAGGTCTTCAAATGTGGTGCCACCAAAAGCATTATTCAGCGCATGCATGCCATGGTCGATGCCAAGCACGGGAAAATCATTTTGCCTGCAATAGGTTGCAAGCTCCAGAACCTCATCTGGAAGAGCTTCAAGGTTATCGAAGCCTGAGATTACGACGCCTTCCACTCCAGAAAGCTTTTCCTTCCACTTGCCCTTTGTGTTGGCAGGAATGAGGATGGGGTCTGCGTCCGAAGCTTTCAAACAGGCGGTGACACCTGCATCCCAAAGGCCGCAACCATGTTTGCGGTCCAAAGGGTGCCTGTCGGTGCCAAAGACACCAATCTTAGTCAAATTCGTGGCAGGTTTTAAAGCTGGGTTCATGACGGAAATCCTTTCCTTTGTAAATCCCACCTGTTCGATCCTGAACAAGGTGTTTGTCAATTTGATTGGGAAATTATGGTTGGCTGTCAGCTGGAATTCCAGAAAAAAATCCCGAGAAAATCCCCGGGTGTTCGAAAACACCTTGTTTTGAAGGGTAATCCGCTTTGTGAAAATTTTAAAAAGGCCATTATAAGCCACCATGAAGGTGGCTTATAATTTTGCGATTTTGCCAAACTTTGTTTTGCACGAAGTATTTGGAAGCAGTATTATAATTTAAATGCCCTGAAGGTCGGGGCGAATTTTAAAGGAGGATTTGTTATGGCTTTCCGAGGTCTTATCGGATTGAGCCTTGTTGTGGCAATGGGCCTTACCGCCTACGCCGCAGATGCGCTTAAGTCCGGGCCTGAGGTTGGCAGCAACAAGATCAGTGCATTCCATCCGTTGAATGTCACTGGCAATGCTGCGGGTAAACCCCAGTGCCTTGTCTGAAAGAATGGTGGTAATCCGGTGGCGATGATCTTTGCTCGCGAGATCTCACCAACCCTGACCAGTCTGGTCAAAAAAATCGATGCCGAGACTGAAAAGAACAAGTCTGCAAAGATGGGCAGCTTCGTTGTATTCCTTTCCAACGATGAAAAGGGAATGGAAGAAAAGCTCAAGTCACTTGCCAGCAAGGAAGGTATCAAGAATACCGTACTTGCGATTGACAATGTGGCAGGCCCCGAAGGTTACAATATTTCCAAGGATGCTGATGTCACTGTTGTCCTCTACACCAAGAGGAATGTGAAGGCAAATCATGCTTTCCGCAAGGGTGAACTCAATGACTCCGCCGTCTCCTCCATTGTGAAGGATGTTACCAAGATCCTTCCCGATAAGGATGAAAAGAAGGGCGAGGCCAAGAAAGCTGCAGCCAAGTAATCAGGCTGTTTTGTAAAGCTTATGAAAAGCCGGCTGGATTTACTCCAGCCGGCTTTTTTTGTAATAATCATTCCGCCCAAGCGAATACTTTCATTAGGTAGATTGAGAACTGTTTCTTGGAAATGTGTTATGGGAACAGAAATTAATTCCGGATTAAGGCAGGAATTGATGCGGATCATCAAGGATCGGGCCCACCGGGATTTTTACATAGATTCTGACGAGGAGCGCGAAATTCTTCAGTTTGCACTGCAGAAAGGGATGACCCTGGAACAGGGCAACGAGATTTTACACAAGGTTTGCCAGGATGAGTCTTACCTTGTGGAATCCTGCGTGTTGGAAGAAACTGCTGCACAATTAAAATCATTTTTCGATGTGGAATTGTGTATCACAGAAAAAAATTTCCAGAAGGTCCTTGCAGACCTTGAATCCAAAACAGGCAGGTTTGTGCCAGGAAAGGATTGGAGACAGCAGATTGTTTCCATGATTGAGGAAAACGGTTATCCCACAAAACCTGGTTGGTTCAAGGATTGGTTTCTGGTAGTCAAGAAAGATCTGGGCCTAGCCTGAAATACAATTAAGAATTCTTCGTTGAACTAAAATTAGTTGATTCATAAAAGCATTCCCGTCAAAATCAATAATTCCTTCCTGATGCCAGAAAAACCTTCGATATGGTGAAGCGGCATGATTCTAAGATGTTTTCCCTTGATGCTTTTTCTTCCCGTGGTCTTTGTCCAGGCAGATGATTCTTTTTACCTTAACAAAGTTAAGCCATTACTCGCCCAAAATTGCGTTGGCTGCCATGGACCGGAAAAGCAAAAGGCCGGTTTGCGATTGGATTACGGCAGTTTTATCAACAAGGGTGGAAATAGCGGTCTTTTGTTGCAGGTGGGTAACCCATCCAAAAGCAGGCTTGTTCATGTGTTGGAAGGATCGAATGGCGAAAGCCGCATGCCGCCAGAACCCAAGAAGCCTCTTTCCTTAGAGCAAAAACAAATCCTTGAAAAATGGATCCAAGAAGGTGCCAAGATTCCCGAGGGTGAAACAGGAGAGCTTGCTGTTACCAAAACGGCCAGTAAACATTGGGCTTTTCAGCCAATTAAAAAACCCAGGCCTCCTCTGCCATCCACCTTGGGATGGGCAAAAAATGCGATTGATCTTTTTGTAATGCAGAAACTCGACGCGGAAAAAATGCAGCCAAACTCGGAGGCGGATTCTTTGCTTTTGTTGCGTAGGGTTTCGCTGGATTTGACTGGATTGCCTCCCACGCCATCCCAAGTCAGGGAATATCTTTCGGATGGTAAGCCGGGGGCCTACGAACGAGCCGTGGATAGATTGTTTGCCTCTCCCCGGTACGGCGAGCGTTGGGGGAGATTATGGCTGGATCAGGCCAGATATGCGGACAGCGATGGTTACGAGAAGGATACGGGCAGACCATTTGCCTGGAGGTACCGTCATTGGGTTATTGAATCATTGAATGCGGGTTTGCCTCTGAATCAATTTGTTACAGAACAATTGGCTGGTGATTTATTGCCAGGTGCCACTGCCCAGCAGAAAGTTGCAACGGGGTTTCATCGCAACACCCTTACGAATAAAGAGGGTGGAGTGGACCAGGAACAGTTTCGTGTGGAAGCGGTGGTGGATCGTGTAAATACCACCGCCAAGGTTTTTCTAGGCCTTACCTTTGGTTGCGCCCAATGCCATGATCACAAGTACGATCCTTTCAGTCAGCGGGATTATTTTCAGTTTCTGGCGTTTTTTAACAGTGATGATGAAGTGAATTTGCCAGCCCCTGAATTGCCCGAGGAACAGGAAGCCAACGATCGGTTGTTGAAGGCTCACCAGGCAAAGGTGGCGCCTGTTAAAAAATCGCTGGAGGATAGAAGGACAGAGCTTCTAAAGGGGATTCCAGATTGGGAATCAACCGTGGAAAGAAAAGGGTTGCCTGAAAATATCCGCTCTATCTTGGAAACGCCTTTTGAGAAGCGTGGCGCGAAACAGCAAAAAGCGCTCCAGGATTATCGAACAACCAATGATGAAAAACTAAAGTCGTTGGAAAAACAACTTGCCGACCTGGAAAAGGCTGCACCAAAGCCCACGATGGCCCAAACATTGGCCATGGGCAAGGGGCGAAAGACGCATGTGCACATTCGGGGCGATTTTCTTAGACCTGGGGTTGAGGTCGCTACTGATACACCTGCTGTCTTGCCGGGTTTGAAAAGAGATCAAAAAGCAGACAGGCTGGCGCTTGCAAATTGGATCACCTCGGAGAGCAATCCCCTTTTTCGCAGGGTGATGGCAAATTGGGTTTGGCATAAATTCTTTGGTCGGGGGTTGGTTGCAACCCTGGAGGATTTTGGAACCCAGGGGGAAAAACCTTCGCACCCAGAACTTCTGGACTGGCTTGCAAGCTGCCTTTCAGAAAACGATTGGAACCTTAAGGAGTTTCAGCGGTTGATCGTGACTTCCGCCACCTACAGGCAGTCTTCGCAAGTGGATGCTGGAAAAATGAAGCAGGATCCTTACAACATTTTTCTGGCAAGGCAGTCCAGGGTTCGTTTGGAAGCGGAAGGTGTGAGGGATGTGTTTCTGCAGGCCTCGGGATTGCTGGACCAAAGGATTGGTGGTGCCAGCGCAAGGCCGCCTCAGCCACCGGGTATTTCCGAGCTAACCTATGCCAATGCTGCCAGATGGAATGAAAGCACCGGAATGGATCGATATCGCCGGGGTATGTACACTTGGTTTCAGCGTACAAGTCCCTATCCATCCCTGATGCTTTTTGATGCACCGGATTCCAATCTGGCCTGTGTGCGGAGGGAGCGAAGTAACACCCCGCTTCAGGCTCTGGCACTTCTCAATGATGTGGCTTTCTATGAATGCGCCCGGGAACTCGGAATCAAGCTTTCGCTTTCCAGTGATTCGTTGGACCAAAAATTCGATGAACTATTCCTTGGTTGCATCGGAAGGATGGCGACTGCCTCTGAAAAACAGTATCTATTGAAGCTAAAAACAGAATTGGAGTCCCACTATTCCAGCAGACCAGAGCAGGCCAAGCAGTTGGTGGGAGATAAGTCTGCAAATGCGGAAAAAGCCACTTGGGTTGCTTTGGGGAGAATGGTATTGAATCTCGACGAGGTGATTGTTCGGGAATAAGGAGCACCGTTGTGCCAGCGGAAAATATTTTGAACATGAATCGCAGAAGCTTTTTTGCCTCGCAGGCCAGTGGTCTTGGTTTGCTTGCTACGGCAAGCCTTCTTGGCAGAAATGCCGGTCTGGGCGCTTCTCCGATCATCGATCCCACCAGGCTGGCGCACATAGCCCCCAAAGCCAAATCTGCAATTTGCATTTATCTGGAGGGTGGACCCAGCCAGATGGACCTTTTTGACCCGAAGCCAAAATTGAACGAATTAAATGGTCAAAAGCTTCCAGAATCCATGACAGAAAAGGTGCGTTTTGCATTTATCCAGAAGGATGGGGCCAGGTTGCTGGGGTCTGGCCGGAAATTTCAAAAGCATGGTCAATGTGGCATGGAACTTAGTGACTTTCTGCCCCACATTGCCACTTGTGCCGATGATATTGCTTTGATCCGCTCGATGCATACCGAGGCGTTCAACCATCATCCCGGTCAATTGTTGATGAACACGGGCAGCACAAGCTTCGGTAGGCCCAGTATGGGAAGCTGGCTTAATTATGGCCTTGGCAGTGAATGTGACAATCTCCCGGGTTATGTGGTATTAAGTTCTGGCCGTGGAACCAGTGGTGGCACATCGAATTGGTCCAGCGGTTTTTTGCCCACCCCATATGCTGGCGTTCTTTTTCGCAATCAGGGAGAACCTGTCCTGAACTTGAACAATCCTTCGGGCTTGGATAATGAGGTACAGGCGAAATCGATTGCCGGCATTCGTGATTTGAACCGCATGCGGTTTGGTATGGTGGGCGACCCGGAGATTCAAAGCCGCATTGCCAGTTATGAACTGGCTTTTCGAATGCAATCCTCTGCGCCAGAATTGATTGACCTTGCCAAGGAGTCCAAACACACACTGGATGCTTATGGGGTGGATCGTACCGAGCCAGAAATCAAGGCATCAAGGGGTGGGGGGAAGGGGCAGTTTAGTTCATTTTCCAAAAATTGCCTTTTGGCCCGCAGGTTGGTGGAGCGTGGGGTACGATTTGTAAGCCTCTTTCATGCATCCTGGGATCATCATTCCAATTTGGATTCGGAATTGAAGCAGAATTGCCTTATGGCAGATCAGCCGGTGGCGGCGCTCATTCATGATCTTAAGCAACGAGGCATGCTGGACACCACGCTGGTCATGTGGCTTAGCGAATTTGGCAGAACGCCCCTTGGGGAAAATCGTGGTGGTTCCAAGAATGTTACCGGGCGTGATCATCATCCGTTTGCTTTCAGTATTTTTCTGGCCGGTGGTGGCATCAAGGGCGGTCAGGTTGTTGGCAAGACCGATGACATCGGATGGAACATCACGGAAGATCCCATTCATGTCAATGACCTTCACGCCACTCTTTTGAAGTTGTTTGGGATGGATCATTTGAAGCTTACCTACCGATTCCAAGGGCGGGATTTTCGCCTCACGGATGTCGGTGGCAAAGTTGTTGAGAAACTGATTACCTGAGACATTTAAAACTAGGAACATTTCATGCAAAAGATTCCACGCGACCTGGCTACAAAGTTTGAATTCAATCCCTCTGACAAGCCGCTCTTACATGTGAAGCCTGGCGAGGTTGTGGAAATTGAAACTTGGGATGCCAGCAGTGGTTATTTCAAGACAACCGCAGACAAGGCGATCCCCGCGCTCAGGCCGGGTTTCGACCGGGTTCCGCCACAGGCCAACCCGATTGCAGGGCCCATATATATTGAAGGGGCGAAGCGAGGAGATACTTTGGTGGTGAAACTTCACGATATCGAAGTGGCCGATTTTTCGTGGGTCGCCATTGGCCCCCGTCGTGGCCCCTTGGGTGAATCCACTCGTTGGCCGGAACTTTCTTCTGACTACACCACCAAGATTTTCAAACACACCCCGGGCAAAAGTGGCACACATCGTGATGGAACGCTGCATTTCAGCGACAAGATTTCCTGGCCAATCACCCCATTTGTGGGAACCATGGGGGTTGCGCCAGATAGGGAGGTTGTTACCAGCATTGATGGTCAGGGTGACTGGGGTGGTAACCTGGATATTCGCGAATGCAAGCCGGGTAACACCATTTTTTTGCCTGTGTACCATACGGGTGCCCTTTTCTATCTGGGTGATGTACATGCCAGCCAGGGTGATACCGAATACACCGGGACCGCCGCGGAAACCAACTCGACAGTTCGTGTTTCATTTGAAATTATCCCGGGCAAACGTCCGCCATGGATGCGAATTGAAACTCCGGAAACCTTGCTAGCGATTCATGCAAACAGGCCTCTTGAAGAAGCTGTGAATCAGGCAACTATTTTTTTGATGGACTGGCTTATAACCTCGTATGGATTCACCCCCACGGATGCTTACTGCCTTGTCAGCACCTGTCCTGATTTTCGCATTCATGTGTTCCAGATGTGCAAAATTGGCAAGCTAAGCTACGTGGCCGGGGCGGAGATACCGAAACGCTACTTGCCCAAATAATCAGCCAGATAATACAAGCTCCCAGCTTCATCTTTTGCAGAACCTTTGCGCACTTGATACGTTTGAAAACCTGATTGTTTCGCGGGTTCTATGTCGTTGGTGGTGTCATCGCCAGCAAAAAGCACCTGCCAGTTATCCAGACCTGATGCGGCAGTCACCCTTTCAAAAAAACGGGGAGAGGGTTTTCGCCAACCGACTTCAGAGCTGATAATCCACCATTGAGGTTGGTTTTTGGCCCCAAACAAGGAATGAAGGTTTCTTAGCCTTCCATCAAAGTTGGATGCCAAACCCCAGGGTAGGTTAAGGGAACGAATCTTTTTCAGAAGTTCGAATGCACCGTCTGCAAACTTCCATGCATCAGGCTTGGAATACCATGCGTATAATTCTCTAAAGCATTCGGTTAGGCGTGGATGGGGACCGAAACAATCCGCGACAATTGTTTCCCAGCGTACTAATTCCCTTGGTTCGTTGGTTTGCAGGGAATTGGATAAATCCAATTCCTCCTGGTTAAGAAAGGCTTTTTTGAATGACAAATTCAGATCGTGTTCACAACTTGGAATATCAAATAACTTTGCAAACCGATGATAAGTGTTGGAAACAGGCTCCGCAGGTTCAATTAGTGTTCCTACCGCATCCAGAAAGATTGCCTTGATGTTTTTTACCATGAAAAATCACCGGGAATGAAAAGACCAAAGGTGTGAGGAATCATAGGATAATAGTTGAATATTGGGGCAAAGGAAGGGATATTGCCCTGAACGAATATGTTTTTGATCGGTGAAGCTGGTGAATTCCAGCCAAGGAGGATGTGATGGCAGCTACCAAGGGAGAGCAATTCGCAGGCGTAACCGTGGCTTTGGTCACCCCCATGAAAGATGGCGCAGTGGATTACGCGGCCCTGAAAAAACTAGTTGCCTGGCACATAGAGCAGGGGACCGACTGTATTGCGCCTGTGGGAACCACGGGTGAATCTCCAACCTTGGATCATGATGAACATGACAAAGTAATTTCCACCGTGGTTGAGCAGGCCGCGGGCAAAATCAAGGTGATGGCAGGCACGGGTTCCAATTCCACCAAGGAGGCGGTGCGACTGACCAAGCAAGCCAAGAAAGCTGGCGCGAATGGTGCGCTGATAGTTGGCCCCTATTACAACAAACCGACCCAGGAAGGTTACTATCGCCATTACAAGGCCATTGCCGATGAGGTTGGCTTGCCAATAGTGCTTTACAATATCCCCGGGCGCACGGCTTCCAACATTCTGCCGGAAACCATCATACGTCTTGCCGAACTGGAAGCGGTGGTTGCCATTAAGGAAGCTACCGGAAGTATGGATCAAGCTTCCCAGATTGCATGTGGTTGCAATTTAACCATCCTTAGCGGTGACGACAGCCTGACTCTGCCCCTGATGAGCATTGGTGGGCGTGGAATAGTTTCCGTTGTGGCGAATATAGTTCCCAAAGACTTGAAAGCACTGGTTAAAGCGTTTGATTCGGGGAATCTTGCCGAGGCCGTTCGTTTGCACAAGAAGCTTTTCTTCCTATGCAAGGATCTTCTTGGAATAGCCACCAACCCAATTCCCGTGAAGACTGCCATGAAACAACTGGGAAAAGATACCGGCGAAGTCAGGCTGCCTTTGTGTGCTTTGGATGATGCCGGAGAGGCCAAAGTTCGCCAAAGCCTGGTTGCTTATGGTTTGCTTTGAGAACCCAGTGAAGTTGGAACCACATTGATGGGTGCGGGAGACTGCACCTGTCGAGTTCCGCCTTGGTCCATGGGTTCGATTTTCCAATCATCAAAATAGACAGTTCCCATGCCTGTAAGTGCCAGCGTGACATGGATACTTCCCGAAGGCCCCACCTTGCGATAAAAGCTAAAATGCTTCCATTCGGTGGCGTTTGTCAGCCTGACAGCCAGGGGTTCACCACCTGCAGAATCGAACATCAGGGCGCCATCCGCTGATCCTTTGATAGTGCCAGGAATTTTCACCCAGCCAGAAACCCTGACCAAGGTTCCTGGTTCCAAACGTATCGAAGGGCTATGAATGGCCAGGAAAGACCTTTCCAGAGCCACTGGTGCCAAGGCGATATTCTTGGGCATAATTTGTAGCATCAAGGCCTGCTTGCCACTGTGTGCGGAATCGGTAACTCGCTTGGCCACTTGGGTGACATCATCGAGCGATGGAACTTCCTGGACCATCCAACCCTGTGGAACCTTGTCCTGCGGCAGTTCAAAATCACCGTCAGGCAGAACATTTTCCTTTAGTTTTGCATGCTTGATCTGATCCCAGAATTCGTAATGCCTTGGCAAGGAAAAGTAACTGACGCTATAGGGTGTTGCCACTGGGTTATCCAGATCGCGAAGTGCGGATTCCCACGCGGTACGCATTAAGATACGAAGTGGCCTCATTGCTCTCTGACCATCCAAATAAGCCTCCGCGTATTCACCATTTCTGCGGTGCGCAAGGCTTTGATCGATGTAATCGCGCGACTTTTTAAGTAAGGCTTGAGAATCCGCCAGATGCCTGCCAGAGGCTTCAAGTTTTGAGTGGATGGCAATCACCTTGCTGAATTCTTCTTCCGCAAGGTCATGGGACCACTGAGCCGACAACTTGGCCATTTTTCTCTGGCTATCCTGCCATTTGACCACGATCCCATTTGGGGAAAGATCACTTGTAAGAACGATGGGTGTCGCCAGGCTGAATTCTTTCACGGTAATTTGGATTCCACCCACCACGCGTTTCCAAGGGAGCGATTTAATTTGCCCGGGGCTGATTTCCCATGCCTGGCAACCGGTTGGAGCCTGCGGAATGATCATGCTCAGCTCAGTGGAGCTACCCTGCGGGGGCACATATTGAACGCCCTTACCCATCCAGATTGGAAGGATCAGTAAACCTTTTTCGCTTCGAAGAACAGCGGCTTTTACTTCTGGTATGGAAGTGTCTATCCAGTTGGGTTCCTCGGCTTCCACAAGAATGGGTTCCAGAAGTTGAAGTTCCTGGTTCAGCAACGCCAAAGCAAGCAGCCTGTCCCTGCCAGAGTGGCTGTCTGCCAGAAATCGATCCGACCAGTAGCCGATACCCTTGCAACCTGCGCCGATGGCGGCGTAAGTCATCAGGCGAATTTGTTCGGGGTGCGGGCCAACCGGTTCTGGAATCGATGCCTGTCCTTCCTGAACACCCAGATTTTGCATGTACCATTCCGGCAGATGGGTTTGCACCCAAGTCCAAGTATAGGTGCCTGGCTGGGCAAGCCTGCGTTTCTGATTGATCCAGTCGCGGTAAGAGGAAAGTTCCATGGTGGTGAAAAGAGGCCAGCGGTGGGCACCCAGCATGATCTGATCCACACTGCGGGAGTATCTTTGAAAACCATCCCAAACATCCGCCGCAAGAGGGCGAAGAGGGTCTGCGGACCGCAAGGACTGGGCGGACCGAGAAACTAATGAGGATTTTTCAAAGGATAATCCGCTGCCTATATCCCAGCAGAGAACCGCTTCCTGGTCGAGGAATCGGGAGACTCTTTTTCCGATGACTTGCTGGCTGGTCAGTTGGGTGGGGATATTGCCTTGGTCATCTGTTTGTGGCAGTTGCATCATGGGGACAATCCAGAAGCCCTGATTAACGGCCTCATCCAGTGTGGCGTTGGCAACATTTTCATCCAGCCAGACCGTATTAAATCCAGCATCCCTTAAAACTTTAAGTGGTGTTCCGGTATGGCGAACCCCCCGGAGGAAAAATTTCTGCCCGCTAACCAGCAATTGAGTGTTCTTTAGCTGAACCTCGGAATTTCGCCTGCTAAGTGTTTTGCCAGGAAGTTCTTCAGGGGTTCTTGGGGATGTGGAAGCCTTTTGTTCCAGTACAGGGCCTATTTCCATGTCGTCCAGCCAGACATCTGTTTGCCCGGGGCCGCCATATAGGTTCATCACAATTCGATCTCCATAGGCATCCGCAATTACGGCATCTTTGCCGGTTTCTGCCCTGTAAAGGTTAAGTTGTTCTCTCAGTCGTTTGGTTGGCTGACGGAGAGATAATTGTTGCCAGCGGCCTGTAAGTTGGTATATATCCCCCTTCACCATAAGTGTTAGGGGTTGATCCAGGTTTTTGGGGTCTCGTTCCTTGGGAAGCACCACCCGACAGTAAAGCTGCATTCCTGGTCTGTTCGCCTTGATCCAAAGACTGATATTGAGTTCATCGGTAACCGGGGCTTGTCCAGGGGTAAACTGGTAATGAGCAAACTGGCCGTTGCCAGCAATGAATTGAATCCATTCAGATTTCTGGCCGGTATGTGCGGTTTCCGTGGTTAGTTCATGCTTTATGCCACTAAGGTTGGCATCTGATTTTCCTGGTTGAAAAATGAGATCCCGGCCTTCAAAACCAATTTGGAGCACCTGCTGGGCCCAAACCAGAGTTTGAACCAGAAATAAAGTGGCTAAAACAATCGCAATGACTTTTAGAAACCTGAACCTCACGGCGCCGCTCCTTGACCGAAGAGGAAATAATTCCGCTTATTGGATGGCTGATACCAAAAGGAGTAAACTCAGCCAAGATCAAAGTGAAACCAACAATTAAGCGATATTGGAGAAATGGCTAAGATGGGACATTTTGGTTTTGAGTTCTGTTAGGAAAGGTAAGTTTGTTTAAAAATGATAAAAAAAGGAAGAATTTACTAGAAATTATGATCGTTTCATTCAAAATTATACTCTGGTATACATGTGCATTAGTCATTGTACATGAGTCATGTTTTCATTTTGAAAGGGAACGAACGTGAAGAAGTTCTTTGCAATGATGTTGGTTGCTGGTCTGGTTGGCTGCGGTGGGGAAGCTCCAAAGGAAACCAAGAAGGCTCCTGCAGCACCTGCAAAGCCTGCTGAAAAGAAGGCTGAAGCACCAAAGGTAGAAAAGAAGGAAGAAGCCAAGAAGGAAGAACCTAAGGCTGAAAAGAAGGAAGAAGCCAAGAAGGAAGAACCTAAGGCTGAAAAGAAGGAAGAAAAGAAGTAATTTCTTGAACTCAAGGATTTACTTGGTTAGGCTTACTACTGAAAGCCGAGTCCCATGCCCGGTCGACTCGGCTTTAGTTTTTTCCGGGCTGCGTGTTCCAGTTTTACTGGATGTTTTAAGGATGTAAACATGAAGAAAGTATTCTGCTCCATGGCATTGTCAGCTTTTGTATGCGCCAGCTTTGTAGGTTGTGGCGGCGAAGCCCCCAAGGAAACCAAGAAGGCTGCTCCAGCTCCTGCGACCGCTCCAAAGGAAGCTAAGAAGTAATCAAAAGTGAGCTTCTTAAGGGTCGATTGGTGTTCCCAATCGACCCTTATTTTTTGCAAATACACAAGGAAATATTTATGTCCAAAATGCTGATATTGGTGGGATTTGTGGTTTTGCTGTTACTGCCTGGCTGCGGTGGGGAAAAGGAACGAAACATGAACAAAGACAAGGGCTTTCCACGCCAGGAAACACCCAAGGTTAAAAACAAGGATACTTCCAAGTCCGAATCCAAATAACCATTTTTCATGTCTTGCGAAATAGAAAAAGCCATGCCTTAAAAAGGCATGGCTTTTATTTTTGTGTTGAAAGTTTTTTAGACAGTGGTCTCTATGGTGCGCTGAGCCAGGGATTTTGACTTGGCCCTTTCGGCGCCTTCGCCAAGGATCAGCAAAAGTGGGCTGGCAATATAGATTGAGCTGTAAGTACCCACGATTACACCAAAAACCATCACGAAGGAGAAAAGGTGAACACCTTCTCCACCCCAGATATAAAGCACAACCACAACCAACCAAGTCACGAATGAAGTGAGGATGGTTCGGCTAAGGGTTTGATTTACGCTGTCATTAATGATCTGTTCGGTAAGAAGTGGATTCTTTCCGCGAACTTCACGGATTCGGTCAAACACCACAATGGTGTCATTTACCGAATAGCCAACGAGCGTAAGCAGAGCTGCCACCGCTGGCAGATCAATCTTGAAATCCTGGAATAAGAAGAGATTTCCAAAGAAAGTGCCATGCAGGTAATGGCATACAGCAATTGCCCCCAATGTGAAGAAAAGATCGTGTACAAGGCAGAGCAGGGCTGCCAGACCGAAGGTCCAGTTTCCGAAGCGGAACCAAAGGTACACAACAATTGCAGCCCAAGACGCCACAATCGCATAAAGTGCCCGTTGCTGGGTGCTGGATGCAAGTTGAGGGTCAAAGTTTTCCAGTCGTTCAGGTTGGGGTTTGGAATTGAATTCCGCCTGGGTGGATTTAAGAGCAGCTTCCAAGGCGGCGGCATCCACAGGATCAGGTAATTCCAGATTCATTCTGTTGAAGCGGCCTTCCCGTTGTTCTCCGGTAGGGTCGAGTCGCATTTGTCTGGCGGCGGAAGATAGCCCCTTCTTTTCGAATTCCTGGCGCAGTATCAGGCTGATTTGCGCCCTGGATGCAAAGCTGTCAAATTGGAGGTCCGCGGACTGGTTATTTTTGTCAATCTTGAAGGAGGAAAGTTGCACTCTTTGCAGGTCTTCACCAATCAATTTGTTGACTTCCTCAAGAACCTTTGGAGCATTTCGCTCGGTGGTTCGAATCGTGAAGAACTTGCTTTGGTCACCCTTGCTGAATTCCTCGTTGGGAAGGAAGATTTGCTCGATGGAAATCTCAGGCAGGGTTGTGGTTCCAAATTTGTTTCTTAGCCAGGTGATGTTTTGCATGGTCTTTAACTGCCCGCTGTAGGCAGTACCACCTTCAAAATCAATGTTGAGGCCGCCCTTATCAAGCCTGTAGATGAACAAGCCGCCACCCAGAATAGTTAGGGCTATTGTGGCAGCAAACATGATTTGGCGAATGGACATGAAATCAAAATTAGGCTTTTTGAAGACATGCCTCATGCGCAAATCTTTGATCCAGCCACTTGATTGCCATACATCAAATATGGTGCGGGTCATGTATAGGGATGTGAAAAGGCTGATAATAAGACCCAGGGTCAAGCTGATACCGAACCCACGTAGCTGATCGTTGCCCACCACATAAAGAACAATCGCAGTGAAGATACTGCTTAAGTGGGTGTCAATAATGGTGGGGAAAGCCCTGTCGTAGCCATTCCGAAGAGCCATTAACAGGCTTGCGCCCTTTTCGCGCTCTTCGCGAAGGCGTTCGTAAATCAGGATGTTGGCATCGACCGCCATACCCAAAGTGAGAACCAAGCCGGCAAGGCCTGGCAGGGTAAATGTGGCCTTTACTATCACCATGAATGCAACGGTAAGCAATAGGTTTGCCAGTAGGGCAACACAAGCTACAAACCCTGAAAATTCATAATAGACAACCATAAACACAATCACTGCAAGGAACGCGAATATGATGGAAAGAGTTCCAGCCTTGATGGTGTCATCACCCAAAGTTGCACCCACGGTATTTTCACTAACCGGCTGGGGTTTCAAAGTGGCTGGCAATGCACCAGCACGAAGGATTCTCACAAGCGTGTCAATGTCAGCAGGGGTGAAGTTTCCGCTGATCTGACCATCAGTACGAATTGCTTGATTCAAAACAGGAGCAGATCGAATCTGGCCATCAAGAATAATGGCGAGGTGTCTTTTGAAGCCATCCTTGCTGGCGGGCCGATTTCGGTTGGTGACTTCATAAAAGCGATTGCCACCTTCATTATTGAACCTGAAATCAACGGTTAGGTCGCCTTTACTATCCATTCCCCTGCGGGAGCTGGAAAGGAAGTCGCCTGTGATTTCCTTGCCCTGCTGCGAGTTGCGGGTAAGCATGAAATACTCATACTGCTTGCCACTCTCTCGATCCTTGGGCATCAATCGTTCAGGATTGGGAATGGTTCGCGAGTAAATAAGGCAGGCATTGGTGCCCGGTGCGGTTGTGGCTCCCTTGTCTCTTTCCTGGGCAACAGATTTGAACCTTGCACTGTTGGCGGGTTCATTTTCCGCTGCGCTATTTAAGCCAAGCGAATAAAGTTCTTCCTTGCCGATTTCAACCCATGAATAGGAATATTGAGACCTGTCACCATTGATGGTGGCATTAAAAAGGGTCGTGCCATTATCCTGCTTTGGGGCAGGGGGGGCTTCTCCATCACGGGCCAGTTGCTTGAGTTTGGCCTGATTCGCAGGATCGCGCAGGAATTTATCCGCGGCGTTGACGGCTTCCTCATCATCCAACCGGTTTGCAAGAATGCGGAACTCCAGGCGGCCTTGTTGCGCAATGAGGTCTTTGATTCTTTCCACTTCTTCACTGGTAAGACCGCGCTTGTCCTTGCTTTGGGCGATTCGACTGCGAAGAAATTCGCCGATGGCGTTTTTATCCGCTTCGGGATTGGCATCCTCAACGGCACCGGAAAGCCGAATGTAGTCACCCCTTGGAATGGCTTTGTAATTAGTTCCCGGTTTGCCGGGGAACTTTTGATTGATGTCAGCCAGCAGGGACTGCCAGGACTTTTCCTCGGCATCCGACTGCTTTCTTCCACCCGTCGGTAATACAATTTCCACCCGCGGTGGATCACCTTGAATGGGACGAATGGCAATATTGAACAGATCCGCTGGATCGATACGCCTTTTCAAGGACGCCGCCAGTTCTTCGACATTCACTTTGTTATTTGGATCCGTTTTGCGGGCGTCCACTTCGTAAACAAGAATGGACCCACCGACCAGGTCAACACCCAGCCTGAATCCACCCTGGCCTACATCATATTTGCCATATGCCCAAACCAGAACAAAGGTCGGGATAAGAAAGGATACCAGGCAAACGATAACTCTTGTCAAATGCTGCTTCATGGGTTCAGTTTCACATCCAAAAGGCGGAATCAACTAGCTTACCGGATCCCCGCCATGGGATACCGGCCTAGGAAGAGACTTTACCATTTACTTTGTCATTTTGCTCTTGTTCATTCGAGAAATTTCTCAAAATACTTCCCTTGGTCATCCGAAGGCGGGTGTTATCATCCACCTTAACCACTATTTCATCCTCGGTTTCGCTTATAGAGGAAATAGTTCCGTAAATGCCCGCACTGGTCAAAACCCTGTCATTCTTTTTGAGATTGCCAAGAAGGTTTTTACGTTCCTTTTCCTGCTTTTGCATCGGGCGCCAGAGAATGAAGTAGAAAAGCACCAAAATTCCGATGGGAAGAACCAAGTTCATGAAAAAAGGGGGCTGTTGCTGATCCGGATTGGCCGGAGCAGCCGCTTGTGCCAGCAACATCATTCCTGAAAATAGGTTCGTCATAAAATCCACTCCATCGGTACGGTATCTGGCACGTTAATGCCAGCAACCGTAAATAGATAATCTAAGTGCCCGGTTCCATGCGGGCAAGGCAATCCCGCCTGTAAGAAGCAAATGTTCCGTTTTCCAAAGCTTCCCTGGCACCGGCCATCAGGCGGGAGTAATAGGTCAGGTTATGAATGGTTAAAAGGGTGCCGCCCAGCATTTCATCCGCCATGAAAAGGTGGTGCAAGTAAGCCCGGGTATGGTTCAGGCAGGCATAACAGGGGCAATCCTCTTCCAGAGGCATTTCCGAAAGCCTGTGGGAGGCGTTTCTAAGCTTGATTTTTCCACTCGCAACGAAACCCGTGGCATTTCTGGCGTTCCGGCTCGGCATGACGCAATCAAACATATCAATGCCCTGTTCCACAGCATTCAAAAGATCTTGTGGTCTGCCCACACCCATGAGATAGCGTGGTTTTTTTTCAGGTAAAAAGGATGCACTATCACCCAGAGCTGCCACCATTTGTTCGGGGGTTTCCCCCACACTAAAGCCGCCAAGGGCATAACCCGGAAAATCCAGTTTTTCCAGTTCCTTCGCACAGGATTCCCTTAAATTTAGATTTGTGCCTCCTTGCACAATCCCAAATACGCTTTGTTGTTTTCTTTTGGATGCATCGCGGCAACGCCTGGCCCAGTTGATGGTCCTTTGCACCGCGGATTGAAGCTTTTCTGGGGAACTGCCAAATGCGGGGCATTCATCAAGGCACATGGCAATGTCAGAACCAAGTTTTTCCTGTATTTCAATGGCCTTTTCAGGAGTAAGTTCAAGCGGCGAACCATCCAGATGTGATCGAAAAACAGCACCATGGTCAGAGATTTTGCAATCCTGTGCCAGGCTAAAAACTTGGAAGCCGCCACTATCGGTTAGAATGGCACCGGTCCAGTTCATGAACTGATGTAAGCCACCCATCTTCTGAACGACATCCGCACCCGGACGCAGTGCCAGATGATAAGTGTTAGCAAGAATGATTCTCGCAGAAGTGTCTGCAATCTGGGTGGAAGTCATCCCTTTAACTGTGGCAGCAGTGCCAACAGGCATGAAGACAGGGGTTTGAATGGTAATACCATTCACAACAAGGGTGCCACGACGGGCTCGCCCTTCCGTTTTCAGAAGGTCAAAGGAAAGGCTCATCGGGTTAAGCTACCCATTCACTTAGTCGCCACGAAGGGAAAGGCCCATTCCCTGCAGCTTTTCACGAACTTCGCTAAGCGAGGTCATGCCGAAGTTTCTGGATTCCAAAAGCTCATCGGCGGTTCGCTGCATCAATTCCCCGATGGTATTGATTCCCAAACGGGTCATGCATTTGCGAGCCCTGACGGAAAGCTGAAGGTCGGAAACAGGCTTGCCCATCATGGCAATTTCCTGTTCGGTCAGGTTTTGGGGCATGCGGTAAGTAGGTTCACGTTGGGAGGGGTCTTCCAATGACTGCCCAAGCTGCAAGCCCTTGCTGGTTAGCATTTCCTTGATTTCCACAAGGGATGTCTCGCCAAAGTTCTTGCTGCTTAGCAACTGTGCCTCGCTGACGCGGGTTAAGTCGCCCAAGGTACGAATATTCATTTTTCGCAGACAATTTCTGCTGCGCACGGAAAGCTCGAAGTCTGTTACAGGAATTTCAAGTACTTGATTGAACTTGCTGGAATCGTGGTCATCATCTGGGCTGTAAAACATGGTGACGGATGCTTGGGCATCTTTCAGGAACAGCCTGGCCTGATCATCAGTTGGATCGGCATGCAAGGCAGTTCTAAAGCATTCCACAGCCTTGTCATAACGGTTGTTGTCTTCATAAAGGATGCCAAGATTCTTGATCACCCCAACATGAATCGGAGGGTGTTTCAGGCACTTTTCGTAATAGCCGATGGCATCATCATCGTTACCTGCAAGGTCATTGGCCTGCGCAAGGTGAAAAAGTGCACCGGAGTGGGAAGGATCCAACTCCACAGCCCTTTCCAGATGCTTGATGGAGGCAAGTTTGTCCCCCTCCTCGGCAAGAATACCTGCCTTTTGGTAATGGAATTCTGCGCTATGGGAAGATAATTCTTCAAGCTTTGCTAGGGCCGATTTAGCTTGTGAGCCATGACCTTTGATGCGCTGGATGGCAATTTTTTGCAGTTGAACCTGGCTTGGGTTGTAACCAAGCTTTTCGGCCTTTTCGAATGCCTTCAAAGCTTCATCGGAATCCTGCATGCTTAAAAGGGCCTTTCCCAAATAGAAATGGGCCAGACTACTTTCACCATGCTTGAGGTTTTCAACGGCTTTTTCGGTGTGCCCAAGAAAATACAAGGCAATACCGTACTTCAACTGAAATTTCTTCTGTTGGGGCCCTGTGGTGGTTTCCACTTTCTTCTGAAGCAACTGGCAAACTTCCCGAAGATTTTTGAATTGCTGATTACCTTGGGACAACCCATTTCTCAGCTGTTGAACGGTTCCTGCATCGCAATCTTCTTTTTCAACCAAAAGGGTTCTAAGATCAATCAGCATTTGTTCAGCCATGAATTCGCTCCAAGTCAATATTTGACAATCACTTGCGATTAATGGTCAAGCAGGATAATCTTCCTTCCCCAGCTTGCTTCCATTCATTTAGCCAAGATTTCCTTAAAAAGTAAATATATTCATAACAGGCTGATTAGCAAGGGTTTTTGGCTCTCCGACGCCTTGGTTCACTCCCTTGTATGCCTAAATGGAACTGGGTTCTTCATGAAATCGGCAACTTTTTACGCAATGACCCTCCCTGGCTTGGAAGATATTGCACGCTCAGAGATTTCCGAAGACTTGAAAGGGGACATCAAAATAACCCATCGTGGGTTGGTTGTTTTTAAAACGCCACGCTCAGTCGAAGAAATTTTAGAACTAAAGACCACCGAAGATGTTTTTTTATATGGTTGGGGGACGGATTCCCTTACCTACCGGGCAACAGATTTGGATGATATTCGCAAGTGGACCACCAAAGATGCCGACTGGAACCACCTGATTCATCTTCACCATCAAGTACACCCTTTGACTAAAGGAAGGCCCACTTATCGCATCATCACCCAGATGGAGGGAACCCACGGTTATCATCGCAAGGATGCCCAAAGGGCTTTTACCAAGGCCATTACTTCAAAAATTCCAGCTTCCTGGAAGATGGTGGAGGATAACTCTCATTTGGAGTTCTGGTTGACCATCGATGAAAAAACTGCGGTTGCTGGATTACGTCTGACGGATAAAACCATGCGGCATCGTGACTATAAAATCGCGCACAGGCCGGCTTCATTGCGGCCGAGCGTTGCTGGGGCCATGGTAAGACTTGCGCAAACAAAGCCCAATCACCAGGTTTTGGATCCCATGTGTGGCGCTGGAACAATATTGGCGGAATACCAGCTATTTGCAGAAGGCTGGAGGGTACCTCACACCATGCCACTTGGGGGGGATTCGGAACGATCCGCAGTGATGGATGCCAACGCAAATCTTCGCAAGCTGGGTGGAGCCTTTTTATGCCAATGGGATGCAAGAAGGCTTCCAATCCGGGATGGCTCGGTGGAAAGAATCATATGCAATCCACCGTTTGGAAAACAACTTGCAGCCGACCAAGATTTGTCCAAGTTGTATAGAAACCTTGCCAAGCAGTTTGACCGTGTGCTGGCGCCGAAGGGTAAGGCTGTTTTGTTGGTTTCCGAGTTTGCGGTTCTCCGCGAAGCTTGCGAAAAGCTGAAATGGACTTGTGAGAAAAGATACCGGGCAAGAATTCTTGGTCAAATGGCAACCATCAGCCTATGGCAAAAGCCGGATTCGCAGGGTACACTGTCTGCCATCTGAACTGAATATCAAGAGATGTCGTGATGTCAAATGCAACCAGCGTGAAGTGTGAAAAGTGCGGGGCAAACCTCAAGTTGCCAGCCACCATTACCCCGGGAAAAAAAATTCGCTGCCCCAAATGCAGTGAAATTATCACCGTGCCAGCACCGGCACAAGCCGCACCTCCAAAACCAAAAGACGATCCAAAACCGGCCAAGGAAGAACCTTCCAAGAAACCCATGGATGATGAAGATGAGGGTGGCGGCCATTATGGGCTTCGTGAGGAATCCGCCCCAACAGCCCAGGATAAAAAGGAAAAACCCAAGGTTGATTACGCTCTGGACAACTCCGTCAAGGATTTGCGCGGGCCTGCTCAGGCCGCTGTGTTAGGGCCTTCCAACAAAATTATCATGCGCAGCATCTTTTGCATAGCGCTTGCGTTTGCGAGTTTCGGCATAGGTGTATGGCCATTCCTTTTTCAGGAAGACATTCTTGATTATCGCGACACCTTGAAGGCTTACTTCAAGGAGGCAATAGCCAACGCCAAGGGAGACGAAGCGAAGAAACTGGCAGACCGGGCAAAGACCATCGATAATGACAACAAGAATGACATTCTTCGCAAAAATGTCTATCCCGAGTTGTACAAAGAGAAGAAAAATGATCTTTCCGCGGAAACAGGCATTAATCTTGAGGAACCCGAAAGGGAGTTCATCAAGGAGATTCGGAAAAAGCATATTCCTTACAGAATTGCGTGGATCATTTGCAGCCTGATCATTCTTGGTTACAACCTGTTTATTGCCATGGCGGCGGTGAAAATGCAGGCGATGGAATCTTACAATTGGTCCATTGCTTGCGCTGTAATGAGTATTATTCCCATTAATTGCATAGGCTTGATCGTGAAAATTTGGTCTGCCGATGTGAAGCCGGACCCCATGCAGTTATTTCCGGAAGAGGGATTTGATCTTCTTCAACTATTTACCCACCCGTTGTTTTTGCTATGCCTAGAATACGTTGGTTCCCTTGCCATGGGCGCCATGGCGTTAACCATTCTTCTCAAGGAAGAAGTGAAGGAAGGGTTTGCCTACAAGGGAGACTTAGACTAATCTTTCGCCCCCCAGAATCATTGAAAAGCCAAGTTTGTTATTAAAGTTTTCGGCCCTCGTTCATGGCTGCAAGCCAAGATGTGAATCGCTTCCAAAAATGTTTTCCGTGTAAACCATAAAGAATGTTTTCAAGGAAGGATTTTGGGTTAGGTGCGCCTTTCATAGCCAGGTCGTAATGGGGGCGGAATTTGCCCCGGGCCACCGAAACAGTTTTGGGTACGGTCAATTCCAAAAGACCTTCCATGCCTTGAGTGATTCCCCAACCGCTTTGTCCTGTTCCGCCAAAAGGCGTGGCAGGGTGAGCATGAGGGGCGATGGTATCGTTGATGGAAATTCCACCGCAATGAATTTGCTGTGCCAGTTTCTTGGCTTGCGGAATGTTTTGTGAGAATATGCTGGCACACAAGCCAAAGGGACAATTATTTATAATCCGAATTGCATCGTCAAGGTTTTCAAATTCCATGACTCCCATGATGGGTACAAAGGTTGCCTCCATGGCGAAGGCCATTTTTTCAAGGATTCCGGAAAGTAAGACAGGGGCGAATAAATTATTTTGAAAGATGGAATCGACGCCGGTAGCGGGCCATTCCAACTTTGCCCCATCCCGAAGGGAATCCCTAATTACCTTCAATGCGACTTCCGCTTGCGATGACATCACCAAGGGCTTTGGTGCGGATTTTTGAGCATGGCTTTTGATGAGTTCAATAAATTCGGGAGCTCGCGATTTCGGAACCAAAATACGTCTGCCAGCCATGCATGTCTGGCCATGGTTGATGGTTGCGGCAAACCATGCCGCCTTTGCTGCCAATGGAAAATCCGCATCATCGCAAACTAGAAAGGCGTCATTACCCGAAAGTTCCAAAACGGATGGAACAAGCCTTTCCGCAAGGTTTTTTGCGATAATTTTTCCGGTGGATGCTCCACCTGTCATGATTAGAAATTGTATGGGTGCCTCCACCAAGGCTTTTCCCGCTGCGGGGGAAGGTTCCAAGGCTTGAAAAAGGCCATCGGGAAATTTGCAAAGACGAAAAATGTCCAGCAACACTTCAGCGGTTCGAACCGCATTTTCAGAAGGTTTCCAAAGAACCGCATTACCCGCAACCAGAGCTTGAAGGATTTGGACCCCATTGAGAAGAATGGGGTAATTCCAAGTTCCGATAATCCCCACAATTCCCCTGGGGTGGCGGTGGACGACGGTATTTTGGAAGCTCATCCACAGCGGTGTTTCCAACCAGCCTATTTTTCTGGGGCCAAGGATTTTATGGGATTGTTTTTCAAGGAACCTGCAGGCTTCCGCCAGCGGTAACAATTCCGCTCCAAGGGTTTCCTCCGGTCTTTTGGAAATATCATGTTGAACCGCTTCCAAAAGCCTGTCTTTTTGTTCAACGATTTGAAAACGGAATTCTTTGACATTTCGAAGTCGTTCCCCCACTGGAGTTTCCTGCCACAAACTCTGGGCCTTGGTGGCTTGCGAAACCAGCTTTTCAATTTCAACAGTGGGAAACATGATTGGATCCATATCTTTTATCTTAGTCGAAGAAGTTCAGAATTAACATTTGCGAAACAGGAATTACCAAACCATGGAACAATTGCTTGAAATGCCACCCCTTCCGCTGGCGACACAGGGTTTGGAACCTGTCCTTGGCCAGATCAAATCTATTCCCGAGGACTTCGTGGTCACGGAAATACCAGCCTACCAGCCTTCTGGCGAGGGGGACTTTTTGTACCTCTGGGTGGAGAAGCGCGATCTTTCGGGGCCTTTTCTTGCTCGGGAATTGGGAAGGCTGCTGGGAATTGATTCATCTGAAATTGGGATGGCTGGTTACAAGGATCGGAAGGCGGTTACCCGACAATGGATCAGTTTGCCAAAAGCTGCCGAAAAGGGGTTGGGAAGTATCGAAATCCCTGGCCTGAAGATTCTTGAAACCTCCAGGCATTCGAATAAACTTCGCCCCGGTCATCTTCATGGAAACAAATTCGAGGTTTTTTTAAGGACTAACGAGGGGGAGCGACTGCAAGAAAGGGTAAAAGTCATTCTTGCCAGATTGAAAGAGCAGGGGCTATGGAATTTTTATGGAGAGCAGAGGTTTGGAAAAAATCGGGAAACTTTGCGGACGGGCCTTGATCTAATCAAAGGCAGCCGGGTCAAAGTCCCCAACTTTTTACGCAGGCTTGCAATCAGTGCCGTTCAGTCCGCCTTGTTTAATGAAGTGCTAAGGTATCGAATCCAGAATGGATTGCATCGAAAGGTAATATCAGGGGATGTGCTCAGTCTGTTGCCTCAGGAGAAGCGTTGCCTGACCAGGGACATCCAGGAAGATCAGCAAAGGCTTGATGCGGGAGGTCTGGCAATAACCGGGCCAATCGCGGGATGGAAAGTGTATCCCGAACCCAAAGAAGAGGCGATGAAACTCGAAGAGGCGATTTTTGCAAGGTTTTCGGTTCCTGAAAATGTCTGGAAGCAACAGGGAAAATTGGCCATGGGAAGCAGGCGGGTGTTGGTGTACTCGTGTCCAGACATTGAATTTCGCCTGGCTGAAGGTGGAATCTGGTTTTCGTTTGAGTTGGGAGCGGGCGCATACGCCACCGAATTGTTAAGAGAGATCACCCAGTCAGAACTGCAGGAAGAGCAAGAATGTTAGAAGAGGCAAAATGCAAATATTGCAACAAGAATTCTGAGCCTTCCAACGGGTCACTTGTTTGTTGAAAAACTTGGTTGGATTTTCCTTGATGCGCCATGCAGAAGGTGTTTCAATCGAAGTCCCAGCGAGAATTATTACCTGTCAGGAATCAAATGGCTCAAAAGACTTTCTCGATAGAAGATTGCACGGTACCAGAAAAAATACTGTTAGCCGCCCACCAGCTTGAGGAAAATGGTCAGTCACCTTTTACCGCAGAAGCTTTGATCGTGGTCGCCTGGCAGAAGTACCCGAAAACATTTGGATTGAAGGGATTCGATACCCAATACCCGGACTCCAACAAGGTGCTTGCCAGCATTATGGGGGAAAAGGGGCTGGCACGCAGGGGATGGTTATCCAAGGCCGGTCAAAAGCTTTACACCCTTACCAAGGATGGCCATGTGGTGGTAAAGCGTATCCTCAAAGGTGAGGACCGTCCCGCCTCCAAGCAATCGAATGTGCGTGTGAACAAGGAGGTGGATAAAAACCTTCTTGCCATCATGGACTGTGTTGCCATGGAAAAAATCACCGGTGGTCTGAAGCAGGAAGTAACTTTCACCGAGGCTTGCAAGTTTTGGGGAGTGGTCGATGGCATGAACTCGGCCCAGATAGACCATCGTCTTGCTTCTGTTCGCAAGACCATTGATCATTTGGATCGTCAGATTGGTCTTGGTACTGCGGTGCTTAGTTCCGGCCAAAGTATTTCACAGAATGATGTCAGCAAAGCTGTAGAGGCTTTCAAGTACCTCGAGGAGAGGTTTGCAAGGCACTTGAATCTTTTGCGTGCCAGAACGGCCAAAGTTTGATTTTCAGGCAGTCTTTTTCAAGGGTTCCGGTTTTTTGCTGGGGCCCTTTGCCTTTTTAGGGCCACTAGAATTTTCAAAACGAATCATGGAACTGGTCACATAATCCTCGTTGATTTCAAAAGCGGTCCAACTGCGCCCCAGTTTTTCGGCCATGGAACCTGTTACATTGCTGCCGGAAAATGGATCCAGCACTGTCTGCCCCTCGCTGGTAAGAAATTTGATGAAAAATTCCGGTAACGGATCTGGGAACCGGGCGGGATGGATTGTCAGACCTTGCTTTTTGCATTCTTGAATGTACCCATCTGCGCTCTTGCAGTTTGGTATCGATAAAAGGTTCGGAGGTATGGCGCCCCCGTTATCCTTTTGAAAATGCGGTCCGATTTCATGTTGTGATGGTCGCATGGCTGTTTGGTAGCCATCGCGCAATAGCCGCTTCATCGAATTGCTGTAAGGTTTTAAAACTCTTCTGTTGTCAGCCTGGGGTTCCTCGGATTTGGATAACCACCAGACCATGTTCACAGCATCTTTCACCCGGGTGCGCCGGATGGTGACCCACTCCGCAGGGGTAGGAAGTTTACTGGGGTTGTACCAGTAGAATTCCTGAGCCAGGTGGAACTTTTTGCACAATTGCAGAATCAACTCGTATTGGAATAGCGACTTGGTTCCCTTCTTGGGGTTCCATGCCCCGGCCAAATCCATCACAAAAGATCCATCACTCTTTAAGATGCGGTGTATTTCCCAGGCGAACGGTAGAAACCATTCGACATAATTGCTGGCATCCACATTTCCGTAGGCCTTTTTGCGCCGCAAGGCAAAGGGTGGAGAGGTTACAACCAGTGAAACCGAGTTACTGGGAACCTTGCCCAATAGCTCCAAGGCATCTCCCAGGTAACACTTCCCCAGGGAAGTTTCGTAATAAGGTTGTACCCTGCGTGGAAACATTCCGGCCTCTTGCCCATTCTTCCCAAGGCCCCTGGCTGCGTATGTTTGCAGGGAATCTACCCTTGGAGGTTCGCAGGTATACCTTCCTTTCAAGAAGTGTCCAGAGGAGTATTTTACCAGTGGGAAATAGGACCGGAAGGTACATGCACCGGGCATTCCATCAAGGGCCAGTCCGGTTCGGGTCTTCCCTGAAGCATGGATTCGATTTGATTGGCGAGGTCTTCAAAATGTGCCGGCGATTCCACACGCACCAGTTGCTGTTGAATTTGGTGGCCTGGTTTTAAAACCCGGCAGTACCAGTTGGCGACCTTGCGAAAGGAAAGGCATGCGTGTCGCTCGCCTTTGTGTTCCAAAAGCAAACGGTAATGCCTGCGCATGAATGCCAGCCTTTGTTCGTAATTAGCATGCGGGCTTACGGTTCCTGTTTCCTCCCAGTGCTTTAGCTGGCTGAAAATCCAGGGGTTTAAAAGCGCACCCCTTCCGATGGCGATTCCTGTGCAGCCGGTATCTTCCAGCATGCGTTGTGCATCACTAACACCACGGACATCACCGTTTCCCAGAATGGGTATCTCTTGAACCGCCTCGACTACCTGACGGATCCCATCTTTGTCCACGGTGCCACTAAAACCCTGTTCCCTGGTTCTTCCATGGATTGTGATGGCAGCCACGCCGACTTTTTCAAATTCACGGGCGAAATAAGGTGCACTTAAACTTTCTTTGTCCCATCCAAGCCTCATTTTTACAGTAACGGGAATTTTTACGGCCGAGGTTACTTTCTCCACCAGGAAAATGGCGTTGGATCCTTCGCATAAAAGTGCAGAGCCACCGCCGCCTTTGGTTACTTTCCGGACCGGGCAACCCATGTTGATATCCACGGAATTGACCCCAAAGTCCTCCAAAAACTTCGCAGCCTTGGACATTTCCTCTGGCTCAGAGCCGTAAATCTGCACTGAGAGCGGTCTGTCATGCTGGTGGGTTTGCAACAGGTCCATGGTTTTGGCACTGGCGCGTAAAAGGGCCCTGGCGTTGATCAGATCGGTAGTGGCAAGGCCTAGCCCGCCAACTTCCCTCACCGCGGTACGAAATGCCAGGTTGGTGTAGCCTGCTAGAGGTGCCAGGCAAAACCTGCTTTCCAGTTTCCAGCCCTTGAGTGCCAGAGGTTTCATCAAGGACTCCCCTGAATGAATTTGTGTGGAATCCCTTCAAGGGTTTCACCGGAAGACGGCTTCCAAAGCACAGTGTCTTCAATTTTTCTGGCTAGTTCAAAATCCTTGTCGGTTATACCGCCATGGTCATGGGTTTTTAATTTGACCCAAAGTTTGCCCCAAGTGATCGCTAAATCGGCATGGTGCCAGGCGGCCTCGCATATATAGCCAATGGTATTTGTCAGTAGAAGCGTGGTTTGCCAGCCGGAAGTTGTGTATTTTCGCCTTAGCCATCCATCCTCAAGGTACCATCCGGTTAAGTTCCGTTTGGTGATTTCCGCAAGTATCTCGACTTCGCTGTAGATGTGGAGTTTTTTCTTTTCCATAGGATTCAGCTCCGGTAATTTCTCATGATTTTATTCTATGACAAGTACCCATGGCTTTCTCATGGGATTGATCTCCCTTGACGTGGTTCCCCAAGGTCAAGGATACTTTGTTGTTGTAAAGGAGAATGCCATGCGTTCGGTTTATTTTCTACTTGCGGTCATGCTGTGTTTCACCGGTTGTAACAAACAAGACAAGGAAATCTTTTCGAGTGTTGGAAGGAAGATAGCTGGCAAGTTGGAAGATACCACAGCCCCAGCCCGCAAAAAGGTTGAAGTGGGCTGGCGAGCCATGCGAGGTGGAATTCTGGAAGGATCGCTGGAGGATGCGATTTTATTTCGGTTTAAGACAGACAAGGAACTTCACCAGGAAAACATCGAGGTGATTCACAAAGGGGATGGAGTGGTTTTGCTGAAAGGAGAACTCTCCGATCTAGGCATGAAGGGCAGGGCCATCGCATTGGCAAATACCACCAAGGGTGTGGATCGGGTGGAGGAAGAATTGTCCGAAAGGAAGGCTTCAGCCCCAAAAGAAGAATCTAAAAAGAAGGACTCCAAGGAAGAATCGAAGGGCGTTGAAGATCCATTAAAGAATGAGAAGAAGTTGCCCGAACCTTTCAAGGCATTTGACCCCATCAAAGAAAAAGGGGCGCAGGATAAACCCGCACCCCCCGTCAAGTAATTAAATACCAGACAGAATTTTAGTACATGTCGTCGTGGCCTGGGCCACCCTTCTTTTCTTCCTTGGGCATCTCGGCAACAAGCGCGTCGCTGGTTAGCAAAAGGGTGGAAACAGAGGCGGCGTTTTGCAAAGCAGAGCGAACCACCTTGGTGGGGTCGATGATGCCCTGTTTTACCATATCAACATATTCATCGTTGCGAGCATCGTAACCGAAGGTCGATTCCTTCTCTTCGAGAACTTTACTCATAACGACTGCGCCATCCTTGCCAGCGTTGTTGGAAATCTGCTGGATGGGGGCTTTGCAGGCCCGAACAACAATGTTGTAGCCAGTAATTTCATCATCCGACAAGCCCTTTGGTTTGAGTCCTTCGGAAGCGCGCAGAAGAGCCACACCACCACCGGGAAGAATGCCTTCCTGGGCTGCAGCGCGGGTCGCATGCATTGCATCTTCCACACGAGCCTTCTTTTCCTTCATTTCGCTTTCAGTGGCAGCGCCTACGTTGATCTTGGCCACGCCGCCAGAAAGCTTTGCGATGCGCTCGGAAAGCTTTTCGCGATCATAATCACTGGTGGACTTTTCAAGTTCTTTTTGGATACTGGCCACACGTGCTTTAATCTCGTCACGCTTTCCAGCACCTTCGATGATCACGGTGTTATCCTTGTCAACCTTGACCTTTTTGGCTCGGCCAAGCTGCTTGAGGTCAACAGTTTCAAGCTGGATACCAAGATCTTCAAAAATGGCCTGACCACCGGTCAGCTTTGCAATGTCTTCCAACATTGCCTTACGGCGATCCCCATAGCCCGGTGCCTTTACAGCGGCGCATTTGAAGGTGCCGCGCAGTCTGTTGATTACAAGGGTTGCCAAGGCTTCGCCTTCGACTTCCTCGGCAATAATCAGGATTGGCTTGTTCGTTGAAAGCACTTTTTCAAGCAGCGGAACAAGGTCTTTGTTGCTGCTGATTTTCTTTTCATAAATCAGAATGTAAGGATCATCAAGATCGCATTCCATCTTCTGATTGTCTGTCACGAAATAGGGGGAAAGATACCCACGGTCAAACTGCATGCCTTCCACAAATTCATGCGCGGTTTGAAGGGCTTTTCCTTCCTCTACAGTAATAACGCCATCCTTGCCTACCTTGGCCATGGCTTCAGCGATAATTTTGCCAATTTCGCTGTCATGGTTGGAGGCGACGGTTGCAACATTTTCAAGGTCCTTTTGTGCCTTTACAGGCTTGCTCATGTCCTTGAGCTTTTCGGTGATATCGTCAACCGCTTTTTCAATCCCACGCTTCATAAGCATGGGATTTGCGCCAGCTACCACGGCCTTAAGGCCTTCGTTGAAAATGGCTTCTGCCATCACGGTTGCGGTTGTGGTACCGTCACCGGCAACATCGCTAGTCTTGCTTGCGACTTCGCGCACCATGCGGGCGCCCATGTTCTCGTACTTGTCTTCCAGTTCGATTTCCTTGGCGACAGTCACGCCGTCCTTGGTTACCGTTGGAGAGCCAAAACTCTTTTGAATAATCACATTGCGTCCCTTGGGTCCAAGGGTAACTTTTACGGCTCTGGCAAGTTTGGCAATACCCTTCTTAAGAGCTTCGCGAGCTTCCTGGTCAAACGCAATCTGCTTTGCTGACATGGTTCAAATCCCCTTTTGAATGTTGCTGATTGTAAAATATTGTCTTGAATGATTGAAATTATTCGACTACTGCCAATACATCGCTTTCTCTGAGGAGTAGGATGTTTTCGCCGTGACTTTCCTTGAATTCATCCCCTGCCCAATTAGTGAACAGAACAACGTCACCAACCTTGACCTGCAAGGGTTGAACCTTGCCATTGCCAAGAGTAATGCCGGGTCCAACGGCTTCCACTTTGCCTTTTTGCGGCTTTTGCTTTGCACTGTCAGGAAGCAGAATGCCTCCACGACTTTTATCGGAAGCTTCTACACGCTTGATTACCAGACGATCGCCCAAAGGTTGAATCTTCATCGAACTACCTCCAAAACCAAAATTCCCGAATGGAATAAAGATTGAAGATATGCAACTTCCGTGCCTGTTTTTGTTTTTGGATGTAAGTTATTGTTTTGAATAGGTTTAGCGATAAATGACAGCTTTGGGGCTTGGATGAACCCTGCCAAGATTGCCGAAGCCCATTTGGCAGGCTGTCGCTTTGGCAGACGCTATTCTAATGGAAATAGATTTGGGTTCAGTATCTGCTGTTCCTTGTAAAAGATGTCATTAAGATATTAGTATGCAATATAACCCGATTGAAAATGCCCTTCAGAACACCGAAAGACATGCTTCCAGGCTTGTTGCGGTCATTTCTTCATTGGATGGGGTGGTAGTGGCACTAAGTGGAGGTGTGGATAGTGCTGTGGTGGCCAAGGCGGCTAAGTTAGCCTTGGGTGACAAAGCCATGGCGGTGACCGCTGATAGCCCCAGTGTTCCAAGGTCAGATATCGACCATGCAAGTCGGCTTGCTAAGGAGTTAAACCTTCCGCATCGAATCATATCCACCAATGAGTTCCAAGACCCCAACTATTTGAAAAATGGCGGTGACCGGTGCTATTTTTGCAAGAGTGAGCTCTATTCCGTGATTGAGCGAAAGCTGCCTGAATTGGGAATGAAGTATATTTGCAGCGGCGCCAACAAGGATGATTTGGGTGATTATCGGCCTGGTCTCCAGGCGGCTAAGGAACATGGTATCCGTCATCCATTGCAAGAGGCCGGGCTTGGCAAGGAAGAAGTTCGCGCCATAGCCAAACTTTGGGGGCTGGAGGTATGGAACAAACCTGCATCCCCGTGCCTTTCCAGCAGAATTGCTCCCGGTCTCGAGGTTACCCAGGATCGTACCCGCAGAGTTGAAAAAGCCGAAATTTATATCAAGGATTTGGGATTTGAAGTTTGCCGTGTAAGGCTGCATCATGGTGAGTTAGCTCGACTGGAATTACCAGCAAAGGATTTACCAGAGTTTTTGCAAAGGGTCTCATTCCAAGAAGTCGCAAAAAAGTTCAAGGAACTCGGTTTCCTTTTCGTTAGTCTGGATATGGAAGGAATGAAATCCGGGGGCTTGAACTCCCTTGTGCCTTTGGAGATCATGAAAAAATATAAAACCGCCGAAAGTAATCGAGGTGAAGAATGACCAAGCCAGTTCAACCTCTTCCCGCCGCAAAAGTCCTAGACCAGCAATTTTTGGATATTCGGTGCAGGCTTCTGGATGTTGCCGCGACCATGGATCGCATTGGCCGAGGCGATGGTGCCACCCATTTGAAGGATGACCACCGACTTGAGAAGATCAAAAAAGGGCTATTCATTCTATTGGATAGTTCTTCGGCAAAAGCAGAGCAGATTCAAAAACTGTTTTCCCTCGAATATGATGCTTCCTGGGAAATCCCCAAACCACGTTATTAATCAGGCAGGATCACCACCATGAACTACATTGATCCGCATATTCACATGATTTCCAGGGTTACCGATGATTATCATCGCATGGCCCAATGTGGTTGCGTGGCAATTTCCGAACCTGCCTTCTGGGCTGGTTTTGATCGTGGCAGTGCCGCAGGGTTCCGTGATTATTTTCATCACCTGACCGAGATTGAACCCAAACGGGCAGCGCAGTTTGGTATCAGGCATTTTTCCTGGCTTTGCATCAACGCCAAGGAAGCGGAGAATGTCAGCCTTTCCAGGGAGGTTATTGCGCTTATTCCTGAATACCTGAACAAACCGAATGTTCTGGGGATTGGCGAAATAGGCCTAAACAAAAACACCCGTAACGAGGCCATCATTTTCCAGGAACACCTGGACCTGGCCGCCAAGACCAACGAACTGGTGCTGATTCATACCCCTCATTTAGAGGATAAGTTGAAAGGCACCCGAATGATCATAGATATGCTGAAAAACGACACCCGGGTTGTGCCTGCAAGGGTTTGTGTTGATCATGTGGAAGAGCATACGGTTCGGTTTGCTTTGGATAATGGTTTTTGGTGCGGAATGACCCTTTACCCCACTACCAAATGCACCCCTGCAAGGGCTGCGGATATTATTGAAATGGTAGGCGCAGACCGCATCATGGTGAATTCCGCTGGTGATTGGGGCAAGTCAGACCCGCTGGCTGTACCGGAATTCATTCTGGAAATGCGCAGGCGTGGCCATCCCGAGTCAGTCATCCAGAAAATTGTTTTTGAAAATCCCATATCCTTTTTCAGGCAATCCTCGCGTTGGAGCGAACCATTTACCCTTCTGAATGACAGAAAATGAAGCCGTGCCTGTTTCTGGCCATTGAAACATCTTGCGATGAAACTTCCGTCGCAATTTTTGATGAGCAACTTCATGTGAAGGCAAATGTGATTGCCTCCCAAACCAAATGGCATGAGCGTTTTGGAGGCGTGGTGCCCGAAGTTGCCGCACGGGCCCATATGGAATTACTTACCCCGACAATTGCCGAGGCGCTTTCCATAGCCAATCTTTCCATGAAACAAATTGGGGCGGTTGCGGTGCATCATGGACCCGGGCTTGCTGGGGCTTTGCTGGTCGGGTTAAGTAGTGCAAAAATGATCGCACTTGGCCTTGGAGTTCCCCTGATAGGTGTGAACCATGTGCACTCACATCTTTATGCATGTCGAATGAGCGCAGGCAGGGAGATTTTTCCTTGTGTGGGAATGGTGGTTAGTGGGGGGCACACGATACTTTTTGATTGCGAGAGCGCCCTGCAAATGAAGAGGCTTGGCGGAACCATTGATGATGCGGCAGGTGAAGCATTCGATAAAGTGGCAAATCTTTTGGGTTTGGGATTTCCCGGCGGACCGGCCTTGGAAAAAGAGGCGCGGTTGGGGAACCCTAAAGCTTATTCCTATCCAAGGTCCTTCATTCATGAGGAAAGGTTGGATTTTAGTTTTAGTGGCCTCAAGACCGCTGTTCTGTATTCGATTGCTCCGCCCGGAGAGAAGTTGAACCTGGTAAAAATTGATACCCTACCAAGGGCTAATATGGCGGCATCCTTTCAGGAGGCCGTTGTGGATGTTCTGGCGGTAAAGTGTCTGCAGGCTTTAAGGCGTACCGGGCGAAAAAGACTGGCTGTTGGTGGAGGCGTGATTGCGAATAGTTGTTTAAGGGATCGTTTGGCAACGGAGTGCTCCAGGTTGGGGGTTGAACTTTTTGTTCCCCAAAAAGATTTATGTACGGATAACGCGGCCATGGCAGCCTTGGCAGTGGAATACTGGAAAGAACAGCGATTTTCTAACCTGAGTCTTGATATCTGTTCGACAGTCTATTAACGATCTTTAATAAAAATCTCTAAAAACATGAGATTGCTTGAGCATTTTTTTTAACCTTGCCAACGGGGGTTGTTAGTGCGTATGCAACGGTTTTTCGTTCATGAGGTTTAGATTCAAGGCTGGTTTTGTTGATGATTGCCAACTTTTTGGCAGGGTATGGGGTAGGTTTGAAATGGATGATGGCTTGGTCGAATCCGTCACGATGATGGTTCTGCGGATGCCAGCCCGATTTAATCTCTATTGGAAGGGAAACCCATGAAGAAAATTTTAATTGCTGCTGCCCTGGCATTCCTGTCCGTGGAGGCAGCCCAAGCCAAAACCTTTGGCCTTTTTACTTATGCGCATTGCAACCAGTGCAATCCATGTTACAGGCCTTATAATGCGTTCAGCCCCATCTGCTCAAATCAGGGTAGTTGCGGGCCAGTTATGCCTGGCGGGTGTGCCAGTGGTGTATGTGTTGGTTATGACACCGATGGTGCGCCGCTTCCTGCAGGTCCAGCTTCGCAGGGTGCTCCCAAGAAGGGTGCCTATATGTTTATGCCAGGTTCACCCACCAATTTTGTGCCTGTTTACATGAATCAGGGATATCCGACCCCGTACCAAGTGATACCTCAGTATCAAGCTGTTCCCCAACAGTAAAATATGTGGCTTTACGAAGAAGGCCCGGTCTTGTGAAAGACCGGGCCTTTCTTTTTGGTTACGTTTCGAGATTAGGCCATGGAGAAAGCTGCGTCACAAACTGTTTCCCCAAAAACCTCCTCATCTTCAGAACCAGCCTGGCTGTTTGCCGCCATGTAGAAATCCACACCTACGCTGGAGGTGAAAAGTTCATCGATGGAACTGGCTGTTGAAACAGCCGGGGTGGTGTTCAGGTCCTCGTCATTCCCTTCAGGGGTTCCGGAAGGAATCTGGTTTAAACCGCAATCCTCGAAAGTAGCCTCCCGAACGAAGCTGCTTGCAATTCTACTGACTACGGAAGAGTCAGATGAAATTGCAGGTGACAACCCATTAATGCTTTTGGTTTGCAATTCGGGTTTCTGCTCTCCCAATGCCTTGATTGTAGCTGTAGATGGAATCACAGTTCCGGAGATTTTAAGGCCCCAGTAGGTGAGCGAACCAACATCCATGGAAGCTCTGTCTGAAATACTAAGAGTCCAAGTTCCTTTGGCATTCTTGCCATCAAAGACGGAAAGGGCGGTTTCAGGTTTGAAGGAACCGGTGAATGGTGCCTTTCCTGCTGAAATTGCGGTGGTCGCCTCATCGTTAAACCAAGTGCTGGTGAAATTGTCGCCAGATCCACCCCTTCGATTGCTAAGGGTTGCTATCTGACCAGTTGGTGACTTCAAGGTTATTACCAAGTCTGAGTCGTAAGTATGGGCGATATTTACGGCGATATCTAAATCGGTAATATTGAAATCACTTGTGATCGATATGGTCGAAGTAATCGTCTTTAAATCCAGGATGGATTTTACCGTGGCGTTCGTTGCTACCAGCGTAGTGGTGGAGGTTAGCGAGAAAGCGGCACTGTATTGATCTTGGGTTGCCTCACCATTGATGGTATCTCCATCCTGATTCATCTGGTTTCCGGCAATATCCAGGATGTTCGGGCCAACTTTCAGGGTGTAATTACCAACTGCAGAGGACGAAGGAATGGTGAAGGTAAACTCAGTGTTATTGGTGTTTGCAACGGCCACAGGATTTGCTGCCAAAATCGTTCCGGCCGGGCCGGTAACAATGATATCAGTGCTTGTAAAGCTTGTGGGTTGAACCGATTCGCTGAACTTCACCCGGAACCCTGTGATGGCGCCACTTCCCAGGCCAATAGCCTCGGAGGAAAGTATTTTTGCCCCGATCACATCGGTGGAGGGTGGTGGTGAGGATGTTGCCAAAGCTTTTGCCAGGTTTAATCTGCCACCCGTGGCTACTTTGCCGGTAAGGGCGGTGATTTTGTCGACGCTGGCGTACAACTTCTGGATCACCTGTTGGTAAGTCAGGGTTGGATTCTGATCCCAAATGACCGAGATCGCACCTGCAACATGCGGAGTTGCCATGGAGGTACCACTGTAGGTGCCATAGCGATTCCCAGGAAGGGTGCTCAAAATTCCAACACCGGGTGCCGCGAGGTCCACCGTGGTTGCTCCGTAGCAGGAGAAGCTTGCAAGGGCATCTTTGCTGTCAGTTGCTGCCACGGCCACGACATTGTCTTGGGTGTAGTTGGATGGATAATTGGGGGTCACATCATTGTTGGCGGCAGAATTTCCTGCCGCAGCCACAAAGATGTGGCCTGCATTCCTGGCGTTGCTGATGGCAGTGCTAAGCAAACTGCTGAAACCACCACCACCCCAGCTATTATTGGATACCTTTGCACCCATCTGAACTGCGTAATTCAAGGCGCTGATGGCACCCGCGGTAGAGCCGCTTCCATCCGCACCCAGAAACTTGAGAGCAATGATTCGTGTATTCCAGTTTACGCCAGCCACACCAATGCCGTTGTTGCCAACTGCACCGATGGTTCCCGCCACATGGGTGCCGTGGCCATTGTCATCCATGGGGTCAGCGTCATTGTTGGCGAAATCGTAACCATACATGTCATCGACATAGCCGTTGCCATCGTTGTCGACACCGTCCCCTGCGATTTCCCCAGCATTGCGCCACATGTTGGCAGCAAGATCGGGATGCGTGTAATCAACGCCAGAATCAATGACTGCTACGATGGTGTTTCTTGTGCCTGTGGAGATATCCCAAGCTTCTGCTGCATCGATATCAGCATCCACCAGACCGCCAGTCTGTCCGGTGTTGTTCATTCCATACAACGATCCAAAGCTAGGATCATTGGGAATTCTTTCAAGCATTAATCGGTAATTTGCTTCTGCCACATTCACACTGGTGTCAGCGCGAAAAGTAGCCAGTGCCTGTTGTACAGTGGTGCCTTCCGGGATTTGAAGCTCGTAAAGGCCATCGACAATTTCCAAAGAGCGAAGAACTTTTGCCCCATGGAGGTTTAAATTTCCCGAGGCTTCAGCATCCGGATTGAATTGAACCAGAATGGTGTCGGAATCATATGAAGTATGATCCACAAGCAGTTGGGGACCCACAAATGCACTCGAAGCGCTCATAACATTTCGCGTTTCCAGCATTTCGAGGGCGAGGTGACGACGGGACAAGGGCTTGACGTTCCTAGGATCGCGGGAAGTGGGGAAGAACACAACGAACTCCTTGGAAATTTGATGGGTCATGGCCAGCCATTAGGCCATTGATACCCAAAAACTAGGTCACCATTATGGGATGTCAAATAAACTTAAGGAAAATTTTACAATTTTACCAAATATTTCTTGGATATCAGTTTTGATAGCTGGGTCAAATGGCGTAAGTTGTTTTAAACTAAAACCTTAAGTCGCTAGGCATGCGCCAGTCCCCACGTGGAGAAAGGCTTACGCTGCCCACTTTAGGTCCATCGGGAAGGGTTGAACGCTTATATTGCTGCGTAAAAAACCTTTTGAAAAACAGATCCAGCCATCCGGAGATTTCCTTTTGGGAATAGGAGCGATCAAATTTTGCCCTACTGGCATAAAAAAGGATTTTTTCCCGGCCGGAACCAAATCTTAGGAAGTGATAGAGGAAGAAATCATGCAATTCATAGGGCCCAACGCTCGCTTCGGTGGATTGAACCTCATTTTGACCTTTACCCAACGGCAATAGTTCGGGGGAAATTATAGTTTGTGCTATGTCCCTAAGTAGAGAACTTACAGGTTCTGTAAATGTCGAAAGAGCTGCCCACTCCACAAGAAATTTGACCAGGGTCTTGGGAATGGATGCATTGGGATTGTACATGCTCATATGGTCGGCATTGAAAGTACACCAACCCAGAGCCAACTCGGAGAGATCACCGGTGCCAATCACGAAACCCTTGTTCATTAAGAGGCTGGTTCGTCTGCGGGCTTGGATGTTTTCAAACACCAGGTCATGCTTGTTTTCATTGCTTACCAGTTCCAGCTTTAGTTGAAAAGCATCCACGCTAAGTTGATCCAGTTTAATTCCAAACGGAGTGTGTCCCAGTGCTTTCATTTCATCAAGGCACATTTGCCGAATGTCAATTTCTTCGCTGGTAACACCAAGCGCCAGCATAAGCTTGCGTGCATTCTGCAAGGTTCTTTTGCTGGTGCCAAAGCCGGGCATGGTTACGCCGTAAATGTCGCTTGCCTGCCTGCCCAAAATCTGCATAGCCTGAGTCGCAACGATAAGTGCCAGGGTAGAATCCAATCCGCCGGAAATACCGATCGTTACGGGTAGGTTTCCAAGTGTCTCCAGTCTTTTTGCCAGGCCGGCAACTTGTATCTGAAAAATTTCCCTGCATCTGGAGTCCAGTTCGGCTGGATTCGACGGAACAAACGGGTGAGCAACTATTTCCCGATGCAATTGCAAAGTTTGATCGGAGATTAAACCTTGCCCCTTCAGGTTAAAGGGAATTTGCCGGAAAGAGCTTTTTTCCTGGCAAGCATTATCTCCCCAAGAGGTTGTGATGCCTCTTTCGTGCACAATTCTTTCAAGATCCACATCGCAGATGGTTGTGGAGTCCGTCCTGCTGAAACGATGGTTTTCGGCCAAAATGGCGCCATTTTCGGCGACCATACAATGCCCGCCAAAGACCAAATCAGTGGTGGATTCACCAGTTCCGCAAGAGGAATAAACATAAGCCGCCATGCACCGGGCAGATTGATTCAGAACAAGATTTTTCCGGTAAGTGGCTTTCCCCACTAATTCATTACTGGCACTGAGGTTTAAAAGCAGTGTCGCACCAGCCAGAGCTTGATGGCAGGAGGGAGGAATGGCAACCCAGAGGTCTTCGCAGATTTCGACCCCGATTTTTAGCTCCGGAAAATCCCTGGCGGTGAAAATCAAATCCGTGCCAATGGGGGTGTTTATTCCAAATAAATCGGTTTCTTTTTGCCTTAAATTTGCGGCTGGGGAAAAGTACCGCCTTTCATAAAATTCTTTGTAAGTAGGCAGGTGAGATTTTGGAACTATTCCCAAAATGATCCCGTTCTGAAGAATAGCGGCAACATTAAAAACCTGATCCGCCACCCTCAACGGAAGCCCCACAATCACAATTCCAGAGAAGTCCGTTTTGGAGGCTTTTAGCACCAACTCCAGTGCCAGGATGCTCTCTTGCAAAAGTTGTTCAGTATGGAAAAGATCCCCGCATGTATAACCTGTTAAATTTAGTTCAGGGAATAAAGCCAGCCCTGCGTCCTCTGCTTGGGCCTTTTTCATGAGGTTTATGGTGGCTTGTGCATTTGCCAACGGCATTGCCAAATGCAACCGTGGAGAAAATACAGCTACTCGAAAAAGACCCGTCTGCATAAATGACGCCTTAGACAATTTATTAAGGATATTTTATGAAGCCTTGGAAAGGATTGCATGATAATTAAGGCATGAAAGGCATATCAAAATGATGATTTTAAGGGATATGCAGGCTAATACCCATTTTCACCAGACCCATGGCGTTTGAAAGGTGGTGAAACTCCAACGGTTTTCATCTTCGAACTTGAAAACCCAAATACAAACCCTAATTGCGCACCTTATTTTCCAAGCATTTTAGCAAGGCTGATAGAATGAAATGGACCCTGCGAAGAAGGGGTGTTTTCATACGCCAAATGTAGTTTCAATGGGCCTGGTTCAAAGAGTATGGTTTGAAGGGTATCCTTGCCGAGGTTTACGGTGTCCAGATGCTCGGCTATTTCGGCCAGGCCGGGTTTCTCTTCGGATGTTCTCAAATTTTCCAGATAGCTGAATCTCTGAAAGGACCTTCGAACATTGATGGGTAATATCGGCTTGAGTTCACTGGAGCAAAAATGGTTGCAGCATACCACCAAGCCATCTTTGGATTTGCGTTCAATCACATGTTCCGGGGAAACCTCAAATACCGCACTTCGTTTCCTGTCTGCGATCAGAAGATTAGTGGTGCTGGTGCGTGGAAGTTTACTAAGCAGTGCGTAGGCTTCGTCTACCGTGGAGCATTCCTCAAGCACCTGCCTGTAACACATGGCGTAGGGTATGCCATCGTAGTTGAATTTTTTCTTTCCGGGTTTGATGTCAATGACTTCATGGATTGCCAGGCAGAGTCCATCCTCGTTCATTCCCGTCAGGGTCCCCACCAAGCCTGGAAAACCCACCGCTGCAAAAGCTTTTTTATCCTTGGGGCGATAGACGGTGACCAAGGTGTAATGATTCATGTAGCCCAGGGAAGGGTAATCCAGGTTGCGCCCAAAAAGCATTTGGCCAGAAGCGCTTCGGTCAGGTTCGATGGCTACTCCAGAGCATGCCACGATTTTCTTAAGATCAAACATGGTGTTACCAACAATCAGGTCCGATTTATTCATGCCTGAGGCTTTTGCGATGGAATCCAATTCCTTGGAATAATCTTTTGGGAAGGCCGCCGCCATGCGTGAACCAGCAGTGGAGAAAACCTGATAAAGAAGGCCGGCACTGAAGTGACTTAAAACATCCTTGGGGTAACTGGTTGCCTTGGGAGCAGATTTTGCCGCAAGCAGGCCTACTGCCTCCCCGATTTCTTCTGGCGACCCTTCCACCTCCAGAACGGGTATTCCCTGAATGTAACGAAGCTGGGAATTCCCCGAGGCTTTTTTCTCCGGGTACCTGAATGATTGTGCCTGTTCCTCTGCGTAGGCTGGCAACATGATCAATCCCATGAATAAACCAGCCAGGAAAATCAAGCTGTTCAATCTCAGTAAAGCCATGTTGCGGTCCACCTTTGGATAAAGTTCTATTCCATTCCTCGCTAAAACTTACCAAGATGTTGCAAATCTGTCTGTAGCAACTAAGGCTTTAAAGGGAGTGGGTAACTTGCGCATCGCGGTTATTGGATCTAAGGGACAGTTGGGAAGAGATCTTTGTCCACTTTTGCCGGGTGAAGTCTTTGAGGTTGATCGCAGTATGATCGATCTTGAAAAGCGTGAATCGATACAGGAAGGATTGGACCGAATAGGCGCGGACATTGTTATCAACTGTGCCGCATACAATTTGGTGGATAAGGCTGAAGGTGAACCAGAACCAGCGATGCGTGTTAATGCATGGGCTCCTGCTGAGATGGCCAAGTGGTGCCATTCCAAGGGGCGGTACCTAGTGCATTTCAGTACCGATTACCTTTTTGGGCAGGATGAAACCCGATCCAAGCCCTACGTGGAAAGTGATCTTCCCGGCCCTGTTAGCCAGTACGGTGTCAGCAAACTAGCGGGCGAGCATCTGGTTCGTGCCTACTGCAAGAATCACTGCATAATCCGTACCTGTGGTCTGTATGGGGTTTGGGGCAGCGGTGGCAAGGGTGGAAATTTTGTGGAAACCATGCTTCGGGTGGCAGGGCAGGGCAAACCCCTGCGGGTGGTTGCAGACCAGTTCTGTACCCCAACTTACACCAAGGATCTTTCAGTCATGGTTGCCGAATTATTGCCCAAGCAACCGGTGGGAACCCTTCACTTAACCAGTTCGGGAAGTTGTAACTGGCACGAATTTGCATCAACCATCTTTGAGCTTTCCGGATTAAAACCATCCCTTGCCGCCATACCCTCCAGCGAATACCCCGTACCAGCGCGCAGGCCTCTATTCAGCGTGCTGGTAAGCGAAAGGCTGGAAAAATTCGGTGTTAAGCCGCCCAGACACTGGCGCGAGGCACTGGCACAATACCTGAAAGAACGGCAATTACGCTCTTCCAGATAGCTGCTCCGTCAAATAGAATATTACTTTAGGTATGATCTTGATCAGCCCATCACCTGTGGGCCTTTCGTTTGAAGTAGTCTGGAATTTTTCATGTCATCGGACGGTATCGGAAATCAGCCAGATGGGGTAGCGCAAGAAAGCCCCAAGCCATCTGAAAGAAGGCGTGGGCCCGACCGCCGTACCGAGGTGATTCCGGTTGTTGTGGAAAGACGTAGTGGGATTGATCGCCGAATCGAGGCAGAGAAGCGTCGAATGGTGGATCCTGTTACCTGTGAAAAGGAATACACCGAGGAAGAAGTCTGTTTCATGACTGCGATTGACCAATACAAACGGGCCAACCGCAGACCTTTTCCAACCTGGAGTGAGGTTCTGGAAGTTCTTCGTTCCCTGGGATACCGTAAAGTAGAGGCTCCAGTTCCTCTTCCAGGATTACCGGTAAAGCTTCCCAATCGAGATTAGTCAGGAATTGGAATCCCTTTGGGGTACTTCCAAACCCACGGCACGCATCAATTCCAATGCGTTGGAATGTTGAACCACTCCCGGTTTCATCCGGTAGTCGAAATTCAGGTTACCCTGTTCAAATTTGTCCGCAAAGTGTTTGTTTACAGCGTTCAGGACTGGGTCTTCAGCGATGGTTGCCAGCGAAAGATCGTGTGTTGTCACAATTCCAACTGCTTTGCGTCTTATCAATCCTTTCAGAACACCCTCAGCACCTAATTTGCGATCATGGGAATTGGTTCCTGAAAAAATTTCATCCAGAAGGAAGAATGCAGGAATGGGGCCATCGGCGATATCCACCACCTGCCGGATACGCTGTATCTCCGCGTAAAAGCGAGACTTTCCCTCGGCAAGCGAATCTTGGATGCGAAGCACCGCCGCAATTGCCATTGGCCTTATCGACATGCTGCTGGCAAGAACCGGGGCGCCTGTGTAAGCAAGAACAGCGTTGATACCAACCGTGCGAAGGTACGTGCTTTTACCAGACATGTTGGATCCGCTGATAATAATGAGCGAATGCCTACCCCCAATTTCGGCATCATTCCGCACACAGGCCTCGAGGGGCATTAATGGATGGGAAAGGTTTGTGGCGTGGTAACCATCCAACGAATCATCCACAGTGGGAAAGATGGCATCCGGGTGTTCGTAGGCAAAATTTGCCAGGGATTGCAATGCTTCGAATTCACCCAGCGTCTTCAACCATGCATTGATGTTTACGCCATGGCGCAACCGCCATTGATCCATTCCATAAGCCACAACCAGCGGCCAGTTCAGAAGAAAACCCAATGGGAAGAATATCTGATTTTTCATTGCGTTTGCCAGCGTCATCCACCCAGCCAGGGAGCTGATCTGTTGCGATGGCAATGTTCCACCATCGCCGGCCTTTAAACCAGATTGCAAATCCAGCAGATGACTGCTTTGGAAGGATGATTTTTCAAGAAAGGAAAGAATTCTTGATACCAGACCCAGGGAGCCTGAAAGCTGGTCTACTTTTTGGTAAATTGCCAGGGTTGGCCTTGCGAATGCCCCCTGCAAAAAGATGTTTAATGTGATCGCAAGTGCCAGCGGGGCCAGGCCCCACCCCAAAACTGCAGCAGCATGGATGGAGAAAAGTCCAAAGCACCCAAACGCCACTCCCAGCACCAAAGGGATTCGGGTGACCAACTGTGAAGGCAAAATACCCCAACTGGAAAGTGCGGAGAGTTCCACGGATTCCACTTTCAAAGCTGTGGCACCATGCATTTCCTGGCGTAGGTCCATCATGGGTTGAAGTTCAGCGATGGCCTTTTGTCTGTCCTGTATTTCCTTTTGGGTGGGTGTTGCCAGAAGCCATTTGGCCAGAACTTTTTGTCCTTCCAATGTTTTGGCGATGCAAATCAGTTCGAAAAGTGATCCTTTGCCGAAAAGGTCAAGATCCAGTGCGAATGGGTGGCCGTTGGGGCACAAGGTCAGCCCCGGATTTCCATTTCCCTGCCATTTGAAGGTTAGGCGTGCGATGCCACCTTGAACGAATTTCAATTCCCTGTCTGCCTGCTGCCATTTTCTTGTCACCTTGTCGTGAACGAAAAGGAATAGCAGGAAAGGGGGCAGGAACAACAAAAGGTAAATGGGGCTGAACGATCCTTTGGCAAGGGAAAACCAGCATGCCATTAAAAACAGCAGGAACAGAATGATTTTAGCCTGTCCCGCCAGGGATTCCTTTTTGGCCAGTTCCCTGTTTTGCTCCAGTAATATTGCTTCCTGTTTTTGGTAATTCGCCAGTGGGGCATTCATGAAGATTGGTTCCTGGAAGCGGTCTGATGTTGCCAACGGGGGCAACCTAAATGCCCAGACCAATTTTCTACCCTAGATTTGGAATGGTGGCAATGGTGACATGATCCAAAAAACCGGTACTTTTGGCAATCCTGGGAATACCTTAAGTGGCTTTAGAATGATTGCCCAGCCGAAAAACTATGGGTACCATGAATATCGAATTTCCTCCAGGAGAATCCAGCCATGATTCGCATAGATGCCAGACGCGGTCCAAAGTTTTGTGATGGTTTTAGCCGAAGAGACTTTTTGCACGCGGGGGCGCTTCCATTGGCAGGATTAACACTTGCCGACGTTGTGGGGAAACCGGCACGGGCAAATTCACCAGATAAAGACATGAATTGCATCATGCTTTTTTTGGTGGGCGGGCCAAGTCATATTGATACCTGGGACCCAAAGCCCAACGCCCCGGAGGAAGTGCGCGGACCATTCAAGACAATTGCTACCAAATCCCCCGGGATACGCATTACGGAAATCTTTCCCAAAATGGCGCAGGTGATGGACCGGGTTTCCCTGGTTCGTTCCGTCTATTTTTATTCCAGCGCTGTTCACGATACCGGTCACCAGATGATGCAAACTGGGCGTTTGTTTACCGGTGGGGTTGAGCATCCCCAGGTGGGTTGCGTCATGACCTACCTGAAAGGACAGCGTGGTGAAGTTCCAGGCCATGTGTTGATCCCCAAGCCGATTGGCAGAACAGGTGGAAACATGCCACATGGCCAAACGGCAGGGTACCTTGGCAAGGCACATGACCCGTTTGTGCTGAATGCGGATCCATCCGCCAACGATTTCAAGGTGCCAGACCTCTTGCCCCCGGATTACATCACATCTGTCCGTGCGGATCGCAGGCGCAAATTGCGTGACGCCGTGGATGCCCGTGTTGATGCGTTTGAAAAAGATGCAGGCGCCAGACAATTTGATGACAACTTCAACCTGGCCTACAAGCTAATGACCAGTCCCCAGGCTAGAGAGGGGTTTGCGTTAGATCAGGAATCCGCTCAAATGAGGGATCGCTACGGTAGAACCCGATTTGGACAGTCCTGCCTGCTGGCAAGAAGATTGATCGAGCGAGGGGTTCGCTTTGTCACAGTAAACATGTTTGAAACCGTGTTTGATGAGATCACTTGGGATATCCATGGTTCCCGACCATTCACGGATATCACAGAAATGTCCCGTCAGGTTGCCCCTAATTTTGATCAGGCTTACAGCGCCCTGATCGAAGATCTCACCGAGCGTGGATTGCTGAAGAACACTGTAGTTGTTGCGATGGGGGAATTTGGTCGCACTCCCAAGATCAATCCTGCGGGTGGCAGGGATCATCATCCGGGTGCCTACACGATCATGATGGGTGGTGGGCCTATTCAAGGTGGCAGGGTGGTCGGGGAATCGGATGAACTGGGGTATGCACCAAAGACCCGACCTGTGACACCGGGCGAAGTGGCAGCTACCCTTTACAAGGCGTTTGGGTTGGACCCGCACCATGAATTGAATGGTCCTCAGGGAAGGCCCATCCCATTGGTGGACTTCAATCTTCAACCAATTCGTGAACTTTTTTAGGACGTTGCACCCTGGAATCGAAATTTACCATGAGAAGATTTTCTTGTTTATTAATTGTGCTGCTGGTTGCTTGTGAAGTTTCGGTGGCAGCGGAGGTTCGCATCCTGCCGGCTGAAATTCGACTGAACCAACTGGCGCAATCTCAATCCATCAGCGTTGGATTGTTTGATGGGGAAACCTTTGTTAAAGACCTTACGGATAAAGCTGAATTAACAATTTCTGATCCCTCCAAAGTTGTTTTGGGGAAGGATTTCAGGGTATCTGCCAAGGCTGATGGTGAAGCGTTTTTGACGGCAAAAACATCTATGGGGGTTGCCCGTACATTGGTCAAAGTCTCCGGGGCAGCTAAGGAAGGCAGGTTTAGTTTTGTAAATGAGGTAATTCCCATTCTCACAAGGGCTGGGTGCAATTCGGGAGCCTGTCATGGGGCGTTGGCTGGCAAGGGCGGTTTGAAGCTTTCCTTGCGTGGTTATGATTCTTTAAGCGATCACTTTGCCATCACCAGACAAAACCTTTCACGACGCCTGAATTGGGCCAGGCCGGAGGATAGTTTGCTTCTTGCCAAGGCTTCCGGCATTATGACTCACGGAGGCGGTAGAAAGCTTGCCCAGGACCATCCTGATTACGCAATACTTAAAAGTTGGATTGCGCAGGGGGCCCCCATGGCTATCCCAAACGAACCCCAAGTGCTCGGCTTGAAAACCTTCCCGGCGAAACTGCGTTTGAAACAGGGTGACAAGGCAAGGGTTCTGGCGATGGCCATCATGAGCGATGGCAGTCAAAAGGATGTTTCGCAATGGGTTAGGTTTTCCTCATCCGAAGAACAGGCGGCACCGGTCGACCAGGATGGCTGGGTGACCGCATCTGGATTTGGGGAGGCAGGTATCATTGCCATTTTTTCAAATCAGGTGGCGACCTCCACGGTTACTTCCCCATTTGCCAATCAGGTTGATTCTGGGGTTTATTCCGTCAGCCCAAGAAATAATTTCATCGATAACTTGGTTTTGGAAAAGTTACGCTCGCTGAATTTGCCTCCTTCCAGTTTGTGCTCGGATGAGGATTTTATTCGCAGGGTTTACCTGGATATGGCCGGCATACTACCAACCACGGCTGAGGTCACCGAATTTACCAGGGATACATCCCCGCAGAAACGCGAAAATCTTGTCGATCGTTTGTTGATCAGGCCGGAAACCACGGATTATTGGTCCTATAAATGGTCCGATATGTTTCTGATATCAACACGCAACCTTGGTCAACCATCGGTATGGTCCTTTTATCAGTTCGTGCGAAAATCTGTGGCGGATAATACACCGTGGGATGTTTTTGCCCGTTCCATGCTGACTGTCAGGGGCAACACGCTGAGCAAGGGAGCCGCGAATTACTTTGTGCTTCACAAGGATGTCACTGACCTGACGGAAACCACGGCGGTAACGTTTCTTGGCATGTCACTTACTTGTGCGCGTTGCCATAACCATCCATTGGAAAAATGGACCCAGGATCAGTATTGGGCCATGGCAAGTCTGTTCGGGAAAGTTGCCATCAAGAATGGCGAGAATGCCGGGGAATTTCTGGTGGAAACAGTTCCCGTGGGAGAGGTTCTGCACCCAAAGCGTGGTCTGCCAATGCCTGCCGCTCCGTTGGATTTTCAACCGATGGCAGCCAACAGTCCGGACGATCCACGAGAGTATTTCGCCAACTGGCTTACCGGAAAAGAAAATCCATTCTTTGCCCGTGCCATCGTCAACAGGGTCTGGAAAAACTACCTCGGCAGGGGTCTGTTTGAATCTGAGGATGATTTACGGGCAAGTAATCCACCCTCCAACCAGGAGTTGCTGGATGCGCTTGCAGGTTACTTTGTCAGGGAATCTTATGATATGCGCAAACTCATGCGCATGATTGTGTTGAGTGCCACCTATCAAAGATCCAGCCAGCCCAAGCCGGGAAATGAATTGGATGAGAAGTATTATTCACGATTTTATCCCAGAAGGCTCAAAGCTGAAATCTTGCTCGATGCCTGCTCGCAGGTGACCGGTGTTCCAACTAATTTCAACCAGGTGAACAGTCGTGGTGGCGATGCAAAGACAAACTACAATGGCTACCCCAAGGGGCTTCGAGCCATGCAGTTGCCGGATGCATCGGTGACATCTAGGTTCCTTGATGCCTTTGGCCGGCCTGAGAGAGCCCAGGCTTGTTCCTGTGAAAGACAGACTGATTCCAGTGTTGGCCAGGCTCTTCATGTTTTTAATGGCAATACCGTCAATGAAAAACTGAGAAGCGAAGAGTTTGTGGGGGCCAAATGGATAAAAGATGGCACCCAGCCCACCGAGATGGTGAACACCATTTTCATGCGAGCCCTGGCCCGAAAACCGACGGAAAAAGAATTGGCAAAATTTGCAGAAGTCATCCAGCAGGCCGGCTCTCTCGGAGACAAGGCACGCAGGGAGGCTCTGGAGGATGTTTGCTGGTCGGTACTTACTTCCCGCGAGTTTGTTTTTAACCATTAAAACCGGACAATCTGATGAATACATTCCTGATCGGCCTATGGGCATTTGGCCTTTTCGTGGGACAAAATCCAGCTCCAACTGAGCCGGTTCGAGCGGTTGTCTACTCCCCCCAGGGAGATTTGGTATATGCCGGCCAAGGTTCCAGTCTGGTAATGGTCAATACCAGCGATGGCAGCCTGCTCAAGAAGATACCTTCGGGCTTTTCCCAGGTGACTGCGCTGGCCCTGAGCAAGGATGGCAAAAAGCTTGCCATGGCCGAAGGAAATCCGGGTCAAAAAGGAAGTATCAGGATTTTTCATATTGGTGCCAATCGACTTCCTGTTGACGGGGAATTGGTTTTCGAAGCTCACAAGGACCTTATACATGATTTGGCATTTCACCCAAATGGTGACATGCTGGCTTCCTGTAGTTACGACAAGCTTGTGAAAATCTTCTCAGTCCAAGACAAGAAGTTGCTACAGGAACTGAAAGATCACAGTGATACGGTAAATTCCCTTGGCTTTAATCATGATGGAACCTTGTTTGCAAGCACCGGGTCTGACAGGGCGGTGAAAGTATGGGAGGTGGCTTCCTGGAAAAAGCTGCATACCTTAAGTGATCCAACCGACTGGATGTACACCTTGCATTGGCATCCATCCAGAAACTTGCTGGCTGGTGGGGGCGTGGACCAAACCATACGAGTGTGGGATATTTCCAAAGATTCGGCAAAACTTCAAAACAGCGTCTTTGCCCACAGCGCACCTGTCAGGCAACTTCGATGGAATCCCTCTGGTTCCCACATGGTCTCGGTAGGCGAGGACAAAAGCTGGAAGGTTTGGGATACGAAGAAGTACACCGAAGCACTTACAAAACTAGGCCTGGCAGATACTCCTTTCTGTGTGGCATTTCATCCGGCCAAACAGGAACTGGCCATCGGTAAAATGGATTCCAAGCTAGATTCTATGGACGCTACCAATGGAAAAATGTTGCAGGTGCTTCTGCCTGCCAAAAAGCCAAAACCGGTCGCAGGGTCGATAACTCCCAATTTCATGACCATTGGGACAAGGAAAGTATTAACACTGGAAGCAAAGAACCTGCAGCTTCCTCTGACAGCGAAATCCAATGACCCCGGTGTTCACACGGGCAAACTGGAACAATCCAAGACAGGGGCCTTTGTCTTGGAAGTCCATGCAACCCCAATCGCGAAGGTGGGCGATTGCAAAATCCATTTAAACAGTGCAAGTGGAGAGCAATTGGAGTGGAATCTGGAGATTGACAGGTACAGCCGGGTGGTCGAAAGTAACGAGAACGATTCCCGTGTTACAGGTCAAAAGATACATTTGCCTGCCACATTGAAGGGTAATTTAAGCAGGGCCGGCGACTGCGACTGGTATGTTTTTGAAAGAAAAAAAGGGGATGAGATTGCTGTTCAGTTGAACCAGGATGCGGATGCCAAGAATTTCAGCCCGGTGCTCTCCTTGCATTCTCCGGATGGCCGATTGCTGGTCGAATCCAGTCAGGGTCTATTGGCACATAAATGTGAACAGGAGGGGGCTTACTCTCTGGAAGTCAGAGATCGCGAATTTCGGGGTGGAACCAGCACTGGAAGCTATCGGTTGCACATGGGCGATTTTCCCCTGGTGACTTCCATATTTCCCAGAGGCTGGAAAGCAGGAGAAAAAACAATCTGGAAGTTGGAAGGCGTGGGGTTGGGTGGCAAAAACACCCTGGAAGCTGCAATTCCAGCTAGCGCCAAGTTGGGCGAGAAGGTTTCTTTGGATCAGCTTCTGGGCAAACCGCTTACAGGTGGAGATTTGTCTTCCGTGGTAGCATCGTTCACTCCAGAGGTGGTATTCAAGAAAAGTGATCCTGCCACTCTGTTACCTTATCCCGGAGTTGGAAATGCCGAATTTACCTCTGCCAGGGAAGTTCATGTCTGGGAGATAAATGCCAGGAAGGGACAAAGGGTTTTGGTGGAAACGGTGGCATCCCGAATCGGGGCGCCGGTGGACACCTTCGTTGAGATATTGGATTCCAAGGGTCAACCATTGCCATGGAAGCTTCTACGAGGAACGGCCAGAACCTTCACCATCTTTCGTGACCACGATTCCTTCAATCCCGGCATTCGAATAGAGGCTTGGAATGAGCTTGCTGTGGATGATTATGTGTTGATTGGTACCGACCTGATGAGAATTCGCGCGTTGCCCAGAAACCCGGATGATGATTGCAGGTTTTATCAGTTGGATGGACGAAGACTTGGCTATTTGGGTACCACCCCTACGCATCATTACCTTGGGCAACCAATCATCAAAGTGGAGTTCCATGCGCCGGGTAGCAATCTTCCGCCCAATGGCCTTCCCCAAGTAGTTCTCTTTCATCAAAACGATGATGGTGGGCCTAGGTTTGCGAAGGATTCCCATCTGGTCTTTGATCCGCCGGAGGACGGAAAATACCTTATTCGTGTCCGAGAAATGCAGGATCGCCATGGCGCAGGAATTTCTTACCGGCTGGAAGTTCGGCCCCCTGAACTGGATTTTGAGATTCGTGTAAATAACAATGCTATTCGAGTTCCCGCAGGTTCAGGTATTCCATTAAATGTGGACCTAGTTCGCAAGGATGAATTCATGGATTCCGTGGAAGTAACCATGGAAGATTTGCCCAAAGGCTTTCATGCCCCGAAGCTGGTCTTTCCTTCGGGGGAAGTAAGTGCCACCTTCAGCCTTTTTGCGGAAGCGAACACACCCAAAGTGGATGCCGGAGCCAAGGATGTAACCGTTCGAGCCAGGGGCGTCATTCATGGGAAAACAGTGGAACGCGTAACAAAGCTAAAAGCGCCCCTGCTGGCTGATCCGGGGGATATTCAGACTTTCACTGGGGTGGAAAAGCTGGTTGCCAAGGCAGGTACAAACACTAAATTGCAGGTGAAAATCGAAAGGCGCAACAAATTCGAGGCGAGGGTCCCGCTGGATGTGCAAGGGTTACCACATGGCGCCCGTGTGTTGAATGTCGGTCTGAATGGAATCTTGATCACCCCGCGTGAAACCGAAAGGACCATTGATATTCAGGTGGATTCATGGCTGGCACCGGGGGAATATCCTTTCGTGGTCTTGGCCAGGCAGGAAGGCAAAAACCTTCAATATGCAGCCAAGTCCGTGATGTTGCAGGTGGTGCGCTAGGCTTACTTCTTAGGTGTGGAAGTTTCGGGTTTTTTAAGCTTGCTTAAAGGCCCGAGTGCGGTCGTGGTCACTCGCATTAAAGGGTAGCGCTCCAGCACCTGCTGGATTTGGCGCATGTTCACTTTTTCAAAGGCCTGCAAGTCTTCATCAATCGTCTTGTATTTTCTCAGGTAAACCCAGCTCATGCCCACTTCCTGAAGGCGGTTCATGGTCTTTTCACTGGCACGCACAAGCCTCGACAAAGCCTTGCACTTGGCCTGCTCAAGTTCTTCCTCGGTTATCCCCTTGGTAATGATGGATTGGATCTGAGCCAAGGCTATTTCCAGGTCTTTCTGGGTTCTTTTGGGTTCACAGGTGAACGAAGTATAAAATGCCCCGGTGCCATCATATTCGTGATAGGTGCAATCCGCCGACTCCGCCAAACCGTTGTCCACAAGTGCCCAATAAAGGCGGCTACCCGAGTCATCCCCTAGTATGTTGGCAAGAAGGCCTGCTGCGTAACGCAAAGGAGAAGCCGCCGGTGGGCCGGGGGAAACAATCACCACATTTTCCTGAGTGCAGCTTTTTTTTTCCAAAAGTTTGAATTCCGCGGAACCCGTGGTCTGGCTGAGGTGGTCCCTGCGGGCGCTACCAGGCTTCCAATTGCTGCAAAGTTTCTCCACTTGGTTGGAGAACTTTTTCCAAGAGTAATTACCCGAAGCCACCACAGTGATATTAGAGGCGACATACCGCTTGTGGAAGTAATCCACCATGGTGTCACGCTTGAGGTCTGTGATGCTTTGAACCGAGCCCAGGACACTATTTCCCAAGGGGTGGTTGCCAAAAAATTCCCTGCGGGCATGGTCAAAGACCATCCAGCCGGGGTTGTCCTCATACATGCCAATCTCTTCCAGAATGACCTTCTTTTCCATGTCGAAATCAGCACTGCGAAGGGATGGACGCAAAATGTCCGCCAAGATTTCCGTGGCCTGGCCATGGTATTCCGGCAGGGTTGCTGCGTAATAAACCGTGTTTTCCTCGCTGGTGAAAGCGTTGTAATTGGCGCCGATCTTGTCAAAATCTTTGTTAACCTGCATGGCATCGCGGTTACGAGATCCCTTGAATACCATGTGTTCCAAAAAATGGCTTACGCCGGATTCTTCCGTTGTTTCGTCACGCGAGCCTGTCCGAACAAAAAAGCCCACGGCCGCACTGCGTGCCTGGTCATTGACCTCGCCTATGATGGTCAGGCCGTTGGAACACTGCATTTGATGAAATTCGCTCATGGATCAATCCGTATTCTGCCCGTTTTTACGGGGTAACAAGTTTGTTTGCGCCCAAAGTGACTATGGTGAACTTCTCAGGCGGATGTTTCTTTACATGCTCCAGAATGCTGCTTGCGGAGATGCCATCAATGGCTTTCTGAATTTCCTCGATGGTGCGAACCCTTCCAAGATAATACCAATCCACAGCAATGCTTCCCGCCCGTGCCGAGCTGGATTCCTCGGAGATAAGCATGGAAGACTTCATGCCGACTTTCAACCTACGGACTTCCTCTTCCTTGATACCTTTGGAAAGCTTGGCAAGCTCCGAAAGCGTGACATCCAGGGTTTGCTGGGCCTGCTGGGTGGTGGTGCCCGCGTAACACAAAATGGCGGCGACCTCCTTGAAGTTTTGATGGCTTGCCCAGACCGAGTAGCAAAGACCACGCTTCTCGCGAACTTCGGTGAAAAGTCGTGAACTCATGCCGCCACTAAGAACATTCACCGCGCCCACCGCGGAGTAATAATCCTTGTGACCAAAAGGAACCGAGGGGTAGGCAATCCCGATCTGCAATTGCTGAGTATCCTTGGCTAGATGCAGGTAGCCTCCTTCGGGTTTTTGCTGTTTGGGGGCAGCGCACTCACTTTGCTTCCATTTGCCGAAATATTTTTCAACCTGATCCACGAGAGGTTTCCACTCGATGTTTCCGGCTACGGAGATGATGGTTCCATTCGGCCTAAAATGCTTTTTCCAGAATTTCTTAAGCCCTTCATGGGTGATGGCTTTGATGCCTTCGAGGGTTCCCCTGCGGTCGTTTCCTAGTGGAGATCCGAAATGGCGCTGTTTCAGCGCAATCAGTACTTTTTGTCTGGGTTCGTCTTCCAGCGAGAGAATTTCCTGAGCAGAAAGCTGCTTCACCGCTGGCAATTCATCCTTGGGCAGCATGGGTTTTTGGATGATGTCGGAAAACAGATCCAAGCTTCTTTCCAGGTTGCGCGCAAGCGTTGCGCCCCAGATTCGCAAATGGTTGGTTCCGGCGCTGCAGTTGCGGTCCAGGCCGATGGCATCCATGGCCAGAGAAAGGTCCTTATTACCAAGTTTGCCGGCGCCCCTCTGGATCATTTCAGAAAGTACATTCGCCATACCTGCCATTCCGACCGGGTCGTTCACATATCCCGAGGGAACAAGAATATTCACTGCGGCAGACCTGACGTGAGGCATCGGTTGGGCCAGCAGTGTAAGGCCGTTTTCAAAAACATGATGGTGTGTGCGTGTAGACAATGGAGCCTCTTCTATTTGCCAGCTTCACCGATGATTGCGGGAATGGGTAACTCCTTGTAGAGAACCTTGGTTCGGATGAACCCCATGCTTTCATAAAGGCGAATAGCTCTTTCGTTATCGGCTGTAACTTCTAGCCATGCCATGGGAAACTGGTGTTCGTGCATCATCTGGAAAAGCTTTTTCACCAGCGCCTTTCCCAGACCTTTTCCTCTGTGCTCTGGAACAACCGCGATATTCTGCACGGAAACCACATTCCCTTTTAGAAAAAGGCTTTGCAGGGTGGCACAGGGACCATCAGGACCAAGAATCAGCCAGGTGGCCTCGGGAAGAAAATCCGTTCGCTGTCCCATTTCCTTGAGAAGGTTTTCACACCCAGCGGGGGTTGTGAAACTAAGGAATAGTTGGCTATCCTTTTCCCCCTTGAAGCTTTGATGAAGCACCAAACCATGCAAATGGGAAATTTCCGGTGTCCACTTTTCCCAGGTGTATCCCTTGGGCAAATCTGCGGGGCCATTTTTCGCAGATTGAACCGGACATTCCATGCGGTAGCGCTTTAAAAAGCGACCACCAGCCAGCGAGACGTCACCTTCGGTCGTTCCAGGATTGGGTAGTGCCATTCATTCGCTTCATCAGGAAAGGATATACCACATTAATAATGTAGTAAAAATGGCCCTTTTTTCCAGAAACGATCAGGATGGCCAGAACCGCAGGCAAACCGGCGTTGGGATATCTTTTTGCAGACTGTGGTAGGTAAGGGAACCATCAGGGTTCACTTTGTATACCGCAATGGAATTGTTACCCTGGTTTCCCACTAAAAGCCACTTTTGGGAAGGGTGAAGTGTAAAGTTGCGCGGAGTGTTGATGTTCTCGGTCGCGTGTCCCTTTAATTCAAGCGATTCCTTGACTTCGTCAAAGTGGAAAACCGCGATGCTGTTGTGCCCCCGGTTGGATGCGTAAACAGTTTTGCCATCCGCACTGGTGATGATTTCTGCCGTGGAATTATTGCTCGTGAAGCCTGCGGGAAGTGTGCCAACGGTTAGAAGTTTTTTGAAATCTTTAGCAGAGGGATTCCAGCGAAAAGCCGTAACGGTGGACTTCATTTCATTGACTACGAACAAAAACTTGCCTGAAGGATGAAAGGCCATGTGCCTGGGGCCGGAACCAGGTTCCAGTACAAGGGACTCGGGTTGGGAGGGGGCAAGCTTATCTCCAAGATTGTAAAGGTGAATCTTGTCTGTTCCCAGGTCGGCTATAAGCGCTGTTTTTCCATCGGGTGCGATAAGAGCGGAGTGCGCATGCGGGGCCTCTTGTCTGGAACGATCGGGGCCAGTGCCCTTGAATTGAATTCCCTCGGGGGATTCGGAGAGCTTTCCATTCTTGGCGATTTGAATTCTGCAAAAACTGCCACCACCATAATTCGCGGCGAGAAGGCTCTTCCCATCTGGATGCAAATAAAGATGGCAGGGGTAGCTTCCAAAACTGGAGCTTTGGCTGATCAATGAGAGGTTTTTGTTTTCGTCTACCTTGAAAGATGAAACCCCACCAGTCTTTTTACCCTGAAAATCTCCAATTTCGTTGACACAGAATAAAAGCTTTCTGGAAGTATCCAACGCTATAAATGACGGGTTGCTTGTCTTTCCGGCTACCGAAAGATCACCTATTTTTCCGGTTTTGGGATCAAAGTAGGCCTTATAAATACCTTCGCTTTTGGGGCCTGTGTAAGTGCCAATAAAAAGGGTGTCCTGGGCAAAGGCAACCGCTGTCAGTGAAAATGCATAGGACGAGAGGAATAGTCTGCATAGAAATGTTTTCATTCGTTAGTCTCATTACGGTTTAGTGGTTTCTTGGCTTGAAGTTAGGCCTTAAAAATTGTGGCGTCAAACAAAATGTTATTTATGGGCTTTATTTGCCATTAATTTTCACCAAGGACAGTGAGGAGTTCGAATTAGGGGGAACTGGGATTAATGCGATAAGAAAAAGTGATTGCTAAGGGCCCAAAATGGGAATTCTTTTGTAAAAGAGTTGAATTTGATGGCGATTTATTCGATGATTGGAACTAGATTCGTTGGATCTAACAAGGAGTAAGATATGCGTTCAATAATGGCTTTTGCGGTTATTTTCGTTTTCACAGGAATCAGCCTTTCTAAAGAGCCGGAAAAGAACAAAGCAGCCTCCAAAGTAGAAATTGGAAGCCAGGCACCTGATTTCAAGATCAAGGATGCCTCCGGCAAGGAAATCATTCTTTCGGAACTCACCTCCAAGGGCCCTGTTTTGGTTCGCCTTACCTGCGGATGTGCCGGTTGTGATCAGGAACTTGCGTATTTTCAGGCTATTCACAACGCTTACAAGGAAGCCGGTCTGACATCCCTTGCAATTTTCAAGGAACCAGATGCCAAAGTGGCCAGCTACGCCAAGGCAAAGAACATCAGCATGCTTTACGCCGTGGATACCAAGGGTGATAGTTGGAAGGTTTTTGATACCAAAACCATGCCAACTAATTTTCTGATTGATAAGGGTGGCAAAATTGTCTCTATAGCAGCGGGTTGCGACCCGAGTGGTCTTGTGGCAAAGAAAATCTCAGAGAAAGTTGCCAAGACTGTGAATGCTGACAATGTTGATGTGAAAAAACAGGTGGAAGAGCAGAAGAAAAAATCCTCTAAATAATTTTATGGTCAAGTTTCAAAGCCCTGCGGGCAATACCCCGCAGGGCTTTTTCTTTTGCCTTTGAAGGAAGTATTTCCATGGTTCCAAGGATTCCTTGGCCCAAGGGTTCTTTGTCCTTGACGACAGCGTTAAAAAGCGAATACTTGATTCTTTGAATTCCGATGTTTTAATTTTGGAAGGCTCTCTCAATGACCAGTCCGTCCGGTAACATTACCAGCGTTCTCAAGGAAACCCGTTCCTTCAAACCATCCGCGGATTTTTCCTCCAAGGCCCATGTGAAAAGCATGGCAGATTATGAAAAGCTTTGGAATGCCTCGGTGCAAGACCCTGAAAAATTCTGGGCCCAGCAGGCGGAAGATCTTTTGTGGAAGCAAAAATGGAGCAAGGTTCTGGAATGGAATGAACCCCATGCGAAATGGTTTGTTGACGGGAAAATGAATGTCAGCGCCAACTGTCTGGATCGCCATTTGGACGGACCTCGAAACAACAAGGCTGCCATCATTTGGGAAGGGGAACCCGGCGATTCTCGAATCCTTACCTACCAGATGCTGCACAGAGAAGTTTGCAAGTTTGCCAATGCCCTTAAAAATATTGGCGCAAAAGCCGGTGATCGAATCACGATTTATATGCCGATGATTCCAGAGGCGGCGATAGCAATGCTAGCTTGTGCCCGCATAGGCGCGACTCATAGCGTGATTTTTGGCGGATTTAGCGCCGACGCAGTGGCGGACAGAAATAATGACGCTGGTGCAAGGTTTGTGATCACTGCCGATGGTGGTTGGCGCAGGGGCAAGGTGGTTCCGCTGAAAGAAAATGTCGATACCGCGCTTGCAAAATCCCCCACGGTGGAAAAAGTGGTTGTATTCAACCGTTGTGACCAAAAGGTCAACATGAAGATGGGTCGTGATCTATGGTGGCACGAAATTATGGCTTCTGCCTCCGCAGATTGCCCGCCAGAAGCTTTTGATAGCGAACATCCCCTCTTTATCCTTTACACCAGTGGTTCCACGGGCAAACCGAAGGGAATTCTGCATACTTCCGCGGGATACCTGTTGGGTGCATCCACCAGTCACAAATGGGTTTTTGACCTTCGTGAGGAAGATGTTTACTGGTGCACCGCCGATGTGGGTTGGATCACCGGCCATAGCTACATTGTTTACGGACCTTTATGCAATGGCGCCACGGTGTTGATGTTTGAAGGCGCCCCGAACCATCCCAAGGAGGATCGCTTCTGGGAAATCATCGAGAAATACCGGGTCAGCATTTTCTACACGGCACCCACGGCAATTCGCGCATTCATCAAGTGGGGCGATCATCATCCGGACAGCCACGACCTTAGCAGTTTGCGTCTGTTGGGGTCTGTTGGTGAACCGATCAATCCCGAGGCATGGATGTGGTACCATGAAAAGATTGGCAAGGGGCGTTGCCCGATTGTCGACACATGGTGGCAAACCGAGACGGGGGCAATCATGATCGCGCCTATTCCCGGTGCCATTCCCACCAAGCCAGGCTCAGCCACAAGGCCCCTTCCAGGAATCGTTGCCGAGGTAGTGGATAAACAGGGCAACAAGGTGGGTGCGAATGAAGGTGGTTTCCTCGTTGTGCGCAAGCCATGGCCCTCCATGCTGAGAACGATTTACAACGATGATGCCCGCTACAAGGAACAGTACTGGTCCCAGGTGAAGGGGAATTATTTCACCTCGGATGGTGCCCGTGCAGACGAGGATGGCTATCTTTGGGTAATGGGCCGTGTGGACGATGTGTTGAATGTCGCAGGCCACCGACTTAGCACCATGGAAATCGAATCCGCCCTGGTCAATCATCCCAAGGTTGCAGAATCGGCGGTTGTCGGCAAACCGGATGAAATCAAGGGAGAGGGCATTGCATGCTTTGTAACTCTAAAGGCTGGCATACCAGCCACGGAAGAGCTTAAAAAAGAGCTTCGCGACCATGTTGCCAAGGAAATTGGTGCCCTGGCTCGGCCCGATGAAATTCGCTTTACCGAGGCATTGCCAAAGACCCGCTCTGGCAAAATCATGCGTCGTCTTCTAAGGGATATTGCCAGTGGTAAGCAATCCACAGGTGATACGACCACTCTCGAAGATTACTCGGTTCTCGCAAAACTTCGCGAGGATGATTAATTCCTTAAGCCACGGATAAGCCCCCGCTTATAAACGGGGGCTTTTTTGTTTTAAGGTCCAACGCAGGGAACTTTATTGGACTTGTTTTCTGGCAGCTTGGCTGGAGTTTAACAATTCCCTTACAGTTTCCATGTGCCCTTCCTGAAGGGCTTTTTCGATCTGCGCCAAATGGTTCTTGAAAGAATCCAAGGATTTCAAAAGGGCAACCCGGTTCGAGCGAAAAATCTCTGTCCAAAGATTCGGGTCGCTTTGCGCCACCCGGGTAGTATCCCGAAAACCACCTCCGGTGAACGGCGCATGTTTCGCATCCAGACAGCCTGCCAGGGCGTAGGCAATCAGATGGGGCAAGTGGCTGGTTAGGGCAAAGATCCTGTCGTGTTCCTGGGGTGAGAGTATTTCCACTCTAGCGCCTAGGTTTTGCCAAAAATCGTGCACAAATTGTGTCACTTTTGCCGGGGTTTCTTGCAACGGGCAAAGTATGGTCAGCCGGCCTTCAAAAAGGTCGCCCCTGGCAGCGGAAGGTCCGCTTCTTTCCGAGCCAGCAATAGGGTGACCTGGCACAAAGTGCACTTTGCCACCAGCCAGGGCAGGCTGGGTCTTTTCACAAATTTCCAGTTTTGTGCTTCCTACATCGGTGAAAATGGTGCCAGCCTTGGCATGTCTAATGGAATCTAGGATTTGGTCGGCAATCAAGTGCACCGGGCTTGCAAATAAAACCAAATCCGCACAGGAGACAGCCTCCACCAGGGAGTTGGTTATTTCATGGCAGATGCCAAGTTCTTTAGCCTGGGTCAGCGCCTTGGGAAGGATGTCGTAGCCTATGACCTTGCAGGTTGGCGATTTGGCGCGAAGGGCCAAACCTAGTGAGCCACCAATCATTCCCGTGCCTATTATTGCAACTTGTTTGAACATGCGTTCGGTTCCGAATCCTACCTGATCTTGGAAAGTGCGGCAGCCATCTCGGCCTTGATGCGCTCTGCCAAAGCCGCATCCAGTAGGTTGGAATGATCCTTCCCGGGGAAAAGTTCGACCACCGCGTCACTGCCCAATTTTTTCAGGCTTTGTTGAAGCAACTGGGTTGCTCCTTCCAAGTAAAAAGTGTCTTTGTCACCCATGTAGACATGAATCTTACCTGCCAGTTGTTTGGCGAGATTGGGCCAGTTTTTCTCCAGTTGAAGTCGAATGTCATAGGCTTCCCAGGCTTTGGCAGTTTCCAAATCGATTTGGCCATTTTCCCGATTCCAGAGTTTTTTCGGAAGCCCATTCACAGCCTTGGGGCTGAAAACCGCCTCGAAGGAACCTAGCTGGCCACCCCTTGCAAGGGCCTCTTCCATGTCTGAAAAAGGTTTGTAATAAAGGAATGGTTTGTCGCCACGCCTACCAAGCGGCCGGTCCTGTCCGTTGCGGTCCTTGAACATATTTTCGCCGGGTTGGTAAAGGTTGATCTTCTGGAAGTCCCTAAAATCCACGGGGTCCGGTGCTGTGGACCATACACCCCCGAAGGTGCCGGGATAGGTAACCTGCAACCAAAGTGAACTCCAACCGCCCGATGAATGCCCGGTTAGCAGTCTTGCCCGGGAATCCGCGATGAAACGGAATTGTTTCTCAATTGCGGGAATGAACTCCTGGGTTAGCGCCTGACCCCATGGGCCATTATTGGCACTGTCTGCGAAAACATGATGGCCAAGCGGGCAATCCGGGTCCAAAACCACATGCGCTACTTCCATGCCATTTAGGTTGGTTTTACCCCTGCTTTTGGCTCCAAGTGCGGCATAGTGATTCCCCCCGAAGCCGGGTATCTCGTATACCGCGGGGTATTTTCTGCCGGCCTGTGTTTCGTAACTATCGGGTAATGCCACTCCCGCCCGCACCACGGTGCGCCTTCCCAGAAATTTCGTCAACAGCGTGGATTCAAGCTCAAAATATTTTACCTGTGCATTTTCCGGGAACCTTGGTTCCAGGTATTGCTGGTCCAAAATCAGTCGGACAGGTTGGCGCAGCGGGATCTCCACAGCAATCGCCTTGCCGAAAAGGTTTCCTGGTGAAGAGAAGACTTTTCGGCTTCCCAGATTTAGGTCCAGTACACCGCTAACCCAGTACTTTCCCGCAGGAAGATCTTTTAAGCTTACATGGGGGAAGCCTTTCCAATCCTGGTCTGAAAAAGCGAGTGCCTCCCCCTTTTTTGCCAAAGGCAATAACTTGCCGGAGAAAAATGGATCGGGCTGGAACCACCTTGGTTCCCCCGGTATGCCTTTTGGGGCTTCCTTGGAAAATACAAGGTAGTATCTTCCCTCTTTTGCCTGGTTTGGAACATCAGTCCCAAGTTGAATTTGGATGGAACTGCCTTGCGGGGTTCCCTGGGCCCTTGCCCCAGCCAGTATTCCGCAAAGAATCAGTAAGGTTGAAATTGCCCTGTAGGTCGCTTTCATGATGGAGTTCTCCGGTCCCATTGTTCCTCGGCAGAGCTTCTTCGCATGTAAAGAGGTTGTAATTCATGGGGGTTATGGGTTTGCCCCAATGCCAGTTTTGCCAAAGCTACTTCTGCAAATGCCTTCCCGGTGATCAGGGGATGATTCATGGTGTTGGCTGGTTCCAGCCCGAAGTTTTTCAGTTTCTGAACTCCCGGACCACCAAGACAAATCTTCTCATCCCTACTTTTAAGCCAATCCTGCAAGTCGATGATTTCTAATGCATCATGTGGCTTGAATTGCTGGTCAGATTTGCAAAATGTCTGTCGGTACAGTTTATCCTGTTGTGCATCCGCTATAAATTCGATCTGGCTTGGCGCATCCTGTGGCAGGCTTGCAGCTTGAATTTCAAAGTTGCCTAACCCGAGCAGTCTTGCCCCGGTGACCAGTGCCAGGGTTCTGGCGGACATGATTCCGATTCGCAGGCCGGTGTAGCTGCCCGGGCCAATCCCAACGGCAATCGCATCCAAATGGCTGGGCTGCCAGCCTGTTTCACAAAGCAATTTGTCTATGGCCGGGGCCAGGTCACTGACATGTTTGCGGGCACTTTCCAGCCAGCATTCCTGAATCATATCGTGGCCTTTTACAAGTCCCAGGTAGCCACGCTGGGCAGAAGTGTCCATCAGTAGCAGTTTTGCCTCGGCAAGTTCAGCGGGCACTGCCTTCGTTATGAGGAATGGTTCCATAGGGGAAAGTATATCGTCTTGCTGCTGACATTGACGATCAATCTCATAGATTTTAAGATTCGGTTCATCCTTGTCAGGACACAGGAATTTTTCGATGGCTGATTACATGATTCATACCGATGGAGCTTCCCGGGGAAACCCCGGTGATGCGGCTTATTCCTTTGTGGTTCGAAAGGATGGCTTGATCATTAAAGAAGAGTCTGCCACCCTTGGTACCCTTACCAACAACCAGGCGGAATACCGTGCCATGGTGGAGGCTTTGCGGTTTCTTTTTAATATCGATCCCAATGCCAATGCCACCATCCATTCCGACAGCGAACTCATGGTGAAGCAGATTCGTGGCGAATACAAAGTGAAAAGCGAGGATATCAAGCCTCTGCACCGCGAAGCCACCGGCCTTTTGCAAAGAATGAAGGGTAGCGTAAAGGTGGTTCACGTCCGGCGTGAACAAAACAAGGATGCGGACCGTCTTTGCAATGAGGCCCTTGATGGGCTTCGTTAAGAATTTATCCCGGGCTCTTTTGGATTAGCTTCATCAAGAACAGAAACAATTCGTAAAACACCAGCAGTACCGCGCAACTTATCCAAATAAAGATTCCAAGCCTGCGGTGGGTGGGGAATGGTTCCTTGCTTTGATTTGCTTCCTGCTTGGCCATGGCTTCCTCGAATTAGAAAAACCTTCGCTTAATATCCAGATAAAATACAAAGGCCATCAGGGAAAGCACAATAGCCAATCCCAGGTAGGTTGCCGCGGTCATAATTAGGTCGGATGCGGGTTTACCGCGGATCTTCTCGTAGATCAGGAACACCATGTGCCCGCCATCCAGCATGGGAATGGGTAGGAAATTTACCACCGCTAGGTTGATGCTGATCATTCCAAGGAAAAGAATGAGCGCAAAGGGGTCCTCAGCGGCGCTGAAAGTCTGCGAGGCGATTTCAATCGGTCCGCCCAGGCTGTTCGTGGAAATCCTTCCACTCATCAGGCTTGCAAGATTTTGGTACATGGAGCGGATGGATTTTGCGGTGTCGTTGGTACCAAACATCACGGCATCCCAGGCGCTGTCGGCCTTTTGCATCACAAAGTCACTCACCAGATGCAATCCAATTTCCGGGGTGGGCCATGTGGGGTCTTCCTCCGCGGAAATCACTTCAGATTCCTTCAATACCGCCTTGCCATCCTCAGTCCTGCGGAATTTAACCTGCAGCTTTGGCAAGTCCCTTTCCTGAAGCATTGCAAAGGCAAAAGCCCATTGGTCGAACTTCTGCAAATTTGCCTCACGCCAGCTTTTCAGCTCGGTCCATTTGTCCCAGGTCTCGTTGCCTGTCTTTCTGTCAATCCGTGCGAATCGCACCTGTTCGATCACATCAAATGGCTTGATGCCAGCCTTTGCGGCGGGGGAGTTTTCTTCCACGCCAAGAACAGTGTTTTCCACCCGATATGCGATTCCCAATTGGGGGATCGATAGGGGCGAGGCTGGTTTCACCGGTTCTTCCAGATTGTCATCGTAGGTGTGGTCCCATTCAATGGCGGGAAGGGTAATCATGGCAAGTGCCTGATGGGTGGCATCATTGCGCCTTCCCACAGTGAGGATTGCCTGGCATTTTTTCGAGTTGCGTGCCAGCCGGGTCAGTTCCTCTGGCAGGCGAATGGGATCGTACGCATCCAATCCAAGCTTTGCCAACGATTTGCCATCTTCCACCAGTTCTATGCTGGAAAGCCTGTCTCCTACGCGAATGCCCGCTTTTTCCGCGGACGATCCCTCACGAAGCACTGCGACTTCCCCCATCTTCATTTGCAAGCCCAGCCGGTAATGGTAGGCGGGTGGTACGAACAGGGTTTCCTTCTTATCTTCCTTGCCAAAACGCCTTACCACCAGCGCAACCGGTTTTCCAGCAAGCTGGCCCATGCGCGCTGCAAAGGCAAAGTAGTCTCCCTCATTACGTTTTTCGAAGGTCTTCACCTCGGGAAGGTTCTCTGTGCGGAAAGGATTGTATTGCTCGGCAGGCTGAATCTTGGTGATTCCAACAATCGCATCGCCAGGCATGAAACCGCTGGTACCCACAGCTATTTCACGGGTTTTTCCATCACCATCAGTAACGGTTGCCTTGCATTCTTTTCCAGCCATGGTGGCAAGCACTGCGGCAAGCGCAGCACTATCGAACCAGCCCTTTTTTGCATCACAGGGAATCTGTGTTACCTGGCCATCCTTGTCGGTTATGCCAGTCACCACCTCGCCTGGTGTCACGGGAAACGCCCGCGCCTTGGCTGCAGCCGAGTTTTTTACAAAAGGGCTTATCCAGCGAAGGTTTTGTTTCACTTCGCCGGTATCCGGGTTGGGCAGGGGGGCCAGAACTGCCCTAGGCGGTGGGGCCACACCAATCATGGGTACAATGTCGTTTTTGTCGCGTCGCGGTTCCAGCAGCACCCGTTGAGTTTTTGTGTCTCCACGAGTCGCAAGTTCAAAGGGGATTTTTGTTCCATGCCCGGAAAGTGCCACCGCAAGTCTTAAGTCATCAAAGGTGGGGTTTATGGTGCCGTTGATATCGACGATGGTGCTGCCAGAGCGCACACCAGCCTGCCAGGCAGGGGAACCAGCATCGATGCGCCAAACCACGGCTGGTGGCCTTGGCACACCATGAAACCGGTACACCACGATGAAGCAAATGGCGCCCAGAATAATGTTCATGATAACGCCCGCGCTGATAATCAACATGCGCTGGCCAACTCGTTTGTTCTTGTAAGAACGCGGGTAATCCTCGCCTTCTTCGGCTTCTGAACCTTCGCCCACCATGGCAACATAACCGCCCAACGGCAGTACGCCGATCATGTACTGGGTTTCACCCCGGCGGAAACTACAGCCGGGCAGGGCGGGCCCAAAGCCTATGCTGAAGGTCTTCACATGGACATCGCACCACTTCGCTGCCGCAAAGTGGCCAAGTTCGTGAATGAAAATGACAAAACCAAGTCCCAGCGCCACCAAACCGGCCTTGATGACTCCATCGAAACCAAAGTTCGTGTACAGCCAACCGATGCCAAACACCAGCATGATCAAAAAGACCGCGTTTGACTTGACCCAGTCCAAAGCGGAAAGCTCCGGCGGGGCTGGCGGCTCCGCAGGGGCCTGAACCAACTTTATCTCTTCTGCAGGGTTATTGTTTTCTTTCTGGTCCAACGATCTATCTCCTGTCGGGCCCAACGATCACACTGGTAAAGTTCATCCAATGTGGGTCGGGGGCTGAATTCATGATGATCCAAAGCCGCTCTGCATGCCTTGGCAATGTCCAAAAATGCGATTTCCTCTTTTAGAAACCTGGATACTGCCTCTTCGTTGGCGGCATTCAACACCGCACCGCAGGTTCCACCCTGCCGCGCCACTTCCAATCCAAGGCCCAACGCCGGAAAAGTCTCCATGTCGGGCTGTTCAAAGTTCCATGACCTAAGCGACATCCAGTCCAGTTTGCGCGTGGGGCCTGCGTGCCTTTCAGGATAGGTCAATGCATATTGTATCGGCAAACGCATATCCGGGGGCGAAGCCTGCGCAAGCACGGATCCGTCTGCAAACTCCACAAAGCTGTGGACCACGCTTTCCGGGTGTACAATCACCCCGATTTGGTCAGCTTCCAGGCTGAATAGCCAGCGTGCCTCGATCACTTCCAGAGCCTTGTTCATTAGGGTGGCTGAATCAATGGTTATCTTCGGGCCCATTTGCCAGGTGGGGTGTTTCAATGCCTGCACTGGGGTGACATGATCCAGTTCATGGGCCTTTTTGCCACGAAATGGCCCGCCACTTCCAGTTAGTACCACTTTTTTCACTGCACTTCGGGCACTGCCTTGCATGGCCTGAAAGATGGCGCTGTGTTCGCTGTCCACGGGTAGCAGTTTGGTCTTTTTGGCCTTGGCAAGCTCCATCACCAGCGGCCCAGCCACCACCAAGGTTTCCTTATTGGCCAGTGCAACTTCCTTGCCTGCCTCCAGCGCGGCCCAGGTTCCCTCCAGTCCGGCAGCCCCCACGATGGCACTAACTACCACATCCACACCCGGCGATTGCACCATCTTCACTACGGCATCTGCGCCGTGGAGTAACTGCGTACCCTTGGGTAGTTGATCCTGACGGATCTTTCCGGCGGATTCCCCATCGGTAACCACGATGAATTCCGGTTTATACTTTAGGGTCTGTTCCAGGAGGAGTTCAACGTTTTTGTGGGCGCACAAGCCTGCCACTTTCAGGCGATCCGGCAGGGCATCTACCACATCCAGCGTGCTGACTCCTATGGATCCCGTGGACCCAAGGACTGCAATCCGTTTCTGCTTATAACCAGTGCTGGTGTAAATATCAGACAAGTTTCTTCCCGCGCGTTCCTGCGTGCCAACCCCGGGCTTCCAAACCCAGTGCATACCCATAATGTAATGCCTTTACCCATCCACCCGCAAGGGGATGGTTGTTTCCATAAGCCTAATTCAAAATAATTGTGATTTTTGGATTAATTCACGTTTACGCCTGAAAGGTCATCAAATGAGCCGGCGAAGAAGGTGTCTATTAGCCCGAATGTTCTCCCATCGTAAATTTTTACATGTGGACTTCCACCGGGTCCAGCACCAGTGATGATATCCTTAATTCCATCATTATTACGGTCGGCTAGGCCAATTCGAACACCACCCTGGAAAACGGAAGCATAGGCAAAGAAGCTTCTAGGGGAATCCAAATGACTTAAATCAAAAATTTGCACATGGGGGCCCCCACCCGTGCCAGTGCCGGTAACTATGTCAATTTGCCCATTACCGTCAATATCCCCTGCGGCAACATAAATGCCCCCATTAAAGGAAGTGCTATACGCAAAAAAGGATTGCACAAGACTGCCGTTTCTGCCATCAAAAATCTTTACATGCGGTCCACCGCCAATCCCAGCGCCAGTAATAATGTCCAGAAAGCCATCTTGGTTTACATCAGCCAGAGCAACCGAAACACCACCTCTAAATTCAGGCGCATAGGCCATGAATTCGGAAATAACTTCGTTATTGGTACCATTAAATATGCGGATGTGTGGGCCACCGCCAGGACCTGTTCCGGTAACAATATCGGCAATACCATCGTGATTGATATCCCCCACCGCAACTACGATTCCACCCCTGAAACCACTGCCATATGCGAAAAAGGATTTTCGAACTTGGTTGGTAAGGGGGTCATAAACCACAATATGTGGCGCTCCACCTTTTCCTGCAGCGGCAACTATTTCATTGGATCCATTACCATCAAAATCACCCGATTGAACCCGAATATCTCCTTGGAAAAGAGGGAATGGAACGTATTCGGAAATCGCTACCCCTGATATGGGGTTGACTATTTTGATTTTTCCAAAATCTGCGTTTATTAATTCGGTTTGTCCATCCTGATTTAAATCGATGAATCCCACAGTAGGGGCGGTTCCGCTTGGTGGAGAAGGGGGTTGAGATACCTGAACATTAACGGAGGCGATGGATTGAGCCCAATGGAGAGAGAAGACGGAGCTTGGAAGTGAGGAGTTGTTGTAGCCATAGAGAGTGGGTATGGAGAAGGCGATGATGGAACCATCAGCGGAGATGGCGGAGTCGGAGATATAGCCGTAGGTGGAGTTGGGTAAGGGGAAGGTGGCTTGAGGGATCCACTGGTTGGTGATTTTAGAGAAGATGAGGCCCCTGCGGTTTATGGATGAGTTTGCCTGACTCACAGTGGCAAGGACGGTATTGCCATCTGCGGAGATGGAGACAGCCGTGCCGAAACCGGCAAATAAATCGGTGTTTGGGTAGTTGAGTTCAGCGGATTGGGACCAGTTACCGTTGGAGCGAGTGAAGACATAGACGGCGCCCTCGTTGAAATTATTTTGGCTGTCATGGCCTGGGGCGCCAATGACGGCGGTGTTGCCGTCAGCGGAGATGGAGACGGAGTAACCGAATCCATCGCCTGAATCGGAGTTAGTGGCAATAAGGGTTGCCTGTTGAGACCAAGTGTTGTTGGAGAAGGAGAAGATTTTGACATTACCCGTGGTGGAGGAATTGCCCTGAAGAATGGCGGTAGAGCCATCAGCGGAAAGGTCAATGGATGCTGGTCCATTTGCAGGTGATTGCTGCAGATCAGCTTGTAGTACCCAGGAGGATCCGGAACGAGAGTAGATGGAAAATGCAGCATATTGGGAGCTGGTAAGCAAAGTGGAGCCGTCCTCGGAGATGGCTACAGGGGTGTATTGGTAATGATATGCCGTGAAGGAGTCGAATAGGCTCCAGGTGGAGTTGGATCGAGAGAAGGAGTGTACTTTGGAGTGGGATTTAATGACAACCGTGTTGCCATCTGCGGTGATATCGACGTAGGAGCCGAAGTTATCGAAGGCGGAGGGGTTGGGGTCAAGCAGTTGAGCTTGTTGGATCCATCCTGAAGGTGTTTTGGTGAAGATGAAGGCGGAGCCTTGGTCGATGTTGGTGCCGATGTTGTCGTCAGGGGCGCCGATGACCATGGTGTTGCCATCGGCGGAGATGGCGAAGGATCTGCCGAATCCATCGGTGGTGCTGTTGTCCGGTGAGGTGATTTGGTGGAGTTTGCCTGCGATGGTGTAGTCGAAGGAGAAGTTGCCCGCGGTGGGGCTGCTGAAAGTGAAGGTGCCATCGGGGTTTTGGGAGAGATTGGGGCCGGTTGGGTTGACAGCGGTGTTGCCGATCAGTGTGAACCCGCTGCCGTCCGGATTGATATCATTCTGCAATACATTCAATACCGTGGGGGTGTTGATGTTCAGAATGTTGATGGAATCGGCAACAGCCTGGACCCTGTTGGGGTAAGTTATCGGAGTTGTGTTGGCATACCAGGATATTTGAGCGGGTGCTGCTGGTAATGTGTTGCCAGCGAGATCGCTGATGCCGGAGTTATTGCTGTTTAGTTGGAGGGTGTAGGTTCCGGTAAAGCTGGTAAGAACGGAAATGCCGGAAAGGGTATAGGCACTACCCGAACCTGATATGGAAGCGCCTTGCAGATTGATGACAGAACCATCCCGTGAGAGTGTAAGGTCGTTGATATCCAGGCCTGTGACTGGCTCTGAAAAGTTAATATTGATGGAGGCCACGGGTGAATTACGGGGCGTTTGGATGGACTGTAGGCTTACTGTGGGTTGCAATGTATCGATAGTGACATGAAATGGTTGTGAAAAGGCGGAAACAAAGTTGTTTGGGCCTTGGGCCCTGGCAGTAAAAGAGTGAAGGCCATCTGTCAAAGTGGTGCCGGAGTAATCAAGGAACCAAAGCCCGGAGTTATCAGCGGGCACTGAACCGAGTAACTGGCTGCCCAGATAGACATCAACACTATAGCCGGGTGTGGAAACACCATGCAAAGCGATGGTGTTGTCGTTGGTGATTCCATCAGAGAAAGAACTGCCGGTATCGCTGAAGATTCCAAGGATGGTGGGTACTGGTTGGAAGCCCACCTGAACATTAACGGAGGCGATGGATTGAGCCCAATGGAGAGAGAAGACGGAGCTTGGAAGTGAGGAGTTGTTGTAGCCATAGAGAGTGGGTATGGAGAAGGCGATGATGGAACCATCAGCGGAGATGGCGGAGTCGGAGATATAGCCGTAGGTGGAGTTGGGTAAGGGGAAGGTGGCTTGAGGGATCCACTGGTTGGTGATTTTAGAGAAGATGAGGCCCCTGCGGTTTATGGATGAGTTTGCCTGACTCACAGTGGCAAGGACGGTATTGCCATCTGCGGAGATGGAGACAGCCGTGCCGAAACCGGCAAATAAATCGGTGTTTGGGTAGTTGAGTTCAGCGGATTGGGACCAGTTACCGTTGGAGCGAGTGAAGACATAGACGGCGCCCTCGTTGAAATTATTTTGGCTGTCATGGCCTGGGGCGCCAATGACGGCGGTGTTGCCGTCAGCGGAGATGGAGACGGAGTAACCGAATCCATCGCCTGAATCGGAGTTAGTGGCAATAAGGGTTGCCTGTTGAGACCAAGTGTTGTTGGAGAAGGAGAAGATTTTGACATTACCCGTGGTGGAGGAATTGCCCTGAAGAATGGCGGTAGAGCCATCAGCGGAAAGGTCAATGGATGCTGGTCCATTTGCAGGTGATTGCTGCAGATCAGCTTGTAGTACCCAGGAGGATCCGGAACGAGAGTAGATGGAAAATGCAGCATATTGGGAGCTGGTAAGCAAAGTGGAGCCGTCCTCGGAGATGGCTACAGGGGTGTATTGGTAATGATATGCCGTGAAGGAGTCGAATAGGCTCCAGGTGGAGTTGGATCGAGAGAAGGAGTGTACTTTGGAGTGGGATTTAATGACAACCGTGTTGCCATCTGCGGTGATATCGACGTAGGAGCCGAAGTTATCGAAGGCGGAGGGGTTGGGGTCAAGCAGTTGAGCTTGTTGGATCCATCCTGAAGGTGTTTTGGTGAAGATGAAGGCGGAGCCTTGGTCGATGTTGGTGCCGATGTTGTCGTCAGGGGCGCCGATGACCATGGTGTTGCCATCGGCGGAGATGGCGAAGGATCTGCCGAATCCATCGGTGGTGCTGTTGTCCGGTGAGGTGATTTGGTGGAGTTTGCCTGCGATGGTGTAGTCGAAGGAGAAGTTGCCCGCGGTGGGGCTGCTGAAAGTGAAGGTGCCGTCGGGGTTTTGGGAGAGATTGGGGCCGGTTGGGTTGACAGCGGTGTTGCCGATCAGCGTGAACCCGCTGCCGTCCGGATTGATATCATTCTGCAATACATTCAATACCGTGGGCACATAAGGGCTAACTCCCCCAAACTGATCCGAAACAGCGGTAACGCTTGGTGTTTCTCTGGATTCCAGCATTAGTAGCGATGGAATAAAGAAACTCTTCTTGGGTTTCTTTTTTTTTGCAAGGAATTGATTTTTGGTAATCATTTGCTGTTCCTCTCGATGATCGAAATCTATATTTCGGTCTTGGTTTAATTTATTCTTTCGAATCCATCTCTAATTCACATAAACACCTGAAGTGTCATTTGGGTTGCTGGCAAAAAAGCTGTCAATAACCTGGAGAGTTCTACCATCAAAGATTTTCACATGGGGCCCACCTCCTGGGCCGCTACCAGTGACGATATCCAAAATGCCATCATTATTGCGATCTGTAAAACCTACCCGAACACCCCCATTAAATCCTGATGCATATGCAAAGAATTCTCGAGGTGCCCCAAGGTTTCTCATGCTGAATATTTTTACATGCGAACCACCGTTAGACATGGTTCCGGTAATCATCTCGGTGAATCCATCACCATCCAGGTCGGCGGCAGCAACAAACACTCCCCCCGTAAAGTTGGGGCTATAAGCCATAAAACTAAGCATTTCCCAGCCCGAATTGAAATCAAAAACCTTGATATTTGGTCCACCCCCAGAACCACTACCAGTAATGATGTCCAGGCGGTTATCACCATTCACATCTGCAATCGAAACACTTACCCCGCCCCTGAAAGAAGGATCGTATGCCATGAATTCCCTGATAACTTGGTTGGTCCTTCCGTCAAAAACTTTTACATGGGGGCCACCACCTTTATTAGGGCCGGTTACCAGGTCATCTATCCCATCACCTGTCAAATCCCCCACGGCGATAAATACGCCTCCCCGAAATTCGGTGCTGTAAGCAAAGAAGGACCTTTGCACGGAACTATTTGTCATGTCATAAACGACAATATGGGGCCCTCCGCCATCGCCTGCCGCCGTGACCAAGCTTGCATGCCCATTTGGGAGAAGGTTTCCCTGTTGTACATGAATTGCCCCGGTGAATTCTGGGAATGGTTGAATTGTTCCTGTAGTCTGGCCAGTTTCCGGATTCACTATTGCAAAAGTGCCATTAGCGGAATTGATTTTTGTCGCAATGACTGCAGGTGCTTGCGCCAAAACAATCCAGTTGTCCTGGATGCCTTGGGGAGAAATTGAGTATCCGGAAGCATCGTGGATCGAGGATGTGTTTGTCAGGTAGATGCGATAAGTACCCTCTTCCTGATTGATAGCATAAAGGCCAGAAAGATTAAAAATGCCTGATCCTGTGAAAGTTTCACTCAAACTCAAATTGGTTGTAGAAATATTGGAACTATTTCGAGTGAGCCTCAGATTGCCTAACCCGAATCCTGTAACTGGCTTGCTGAAAACAATTTGTAAAGAATCAATGGGTTTGCCGGCAACAGTTGGAATTTGAAAGTTTGAGGTAAGCGGAATGTAGTTGTTAAGCCAAGAAAGGGATACGGGTGTTGTCAAAGGATTGCCAAATGAATCCGTGATGCCATTACCTGAATTTTTGACTTGGAAGAAATAAGAACCTGCGGAGATTGTGAGGTTGCTGATGTCCTGTAGTTGATAGGTTTTTCCGGATCCTGTGATGGCTACCCCGGAAAGCGAAATAGGATTACCGTCTTTAAAAGCTTCAATGTCAGTAATGTCTAAGCCGGTTACATTTTCCGAAAAAAGGATTGTAAGGGATTGCACTTTGTTTTGCGTGGGAGATGCAATTTGCCCGAAGGTTGCTGTGGGAGGCGTCGAATCCAAGCTCCAAACAATGCTCGGATTGTTTCCAAGCGCATTGCCAGCCTTATCTGTAATGTTGGAGTTGCTTGAAATCACCTTAAGTTCATAATTGCCATCTATGCCTGTTAGCGAGGTAAGATTCGAAAGTATGAGGTTTTTTCCAGAACCTGCGATTGTTATCCCTTGTGTTGGAATAGCAGCCCCATTTCTGGTGAGAGATAAATCGGATGGATCGAACCCAAAAACTTCCTCGCTGAAGTTGATCTCAATGGAGTCCAACGGCGTTGTTCTTTGAGCTGCAGGTGTCTGGAATGAACCATTTGGCGAGATATTATCAATTAAAACTAAAATGGGCGCAGAAAATCCACTGGATACACCAAGGGAATCCAATTCTTTAGCGAAGAAGGAGTGAAGTCCGTTGTTGAGGGTTGAGTTGGAGAAGTCGAAGGACCAGAGTCCAGAGGAGTCGGCGGAGGTGGAGCCGATTTTTTGGTTGGCGAGGAAGAGGTCGAGGGAGAA